>Ga0194126_10000005_pt1 | contig 444558 bp, 340 predicted proteins | sample TA2KigC150mmetaG_FD_148641 | JGI IMG/M metagenome (GOLD analysis project Ga0194126, IMG submission 148641) | Freshwater microbial communities from Lake Tanganyika, Tanzania - TA2015035 Kigoma Deep Cast 150m | ecosystem: Environmental > Aquatic > Freshwater > Lake | place: Tanzania: Lake... | reverse complement strand
GCTGGTCGAGAGGGTAGCCTCGCTACAAGCGGCGCTGCCCGAGTCGATGATCGACGACTGGATCGACCATCTCGACCGGATGTTCCGCGCCTCGTTCCCGGAGACGCTCATCGCGACTTGGCGTGCGCATCGCCTCGACGTCTTCGCGCACCTCCGGGAGCCAGAGCTTAGCTCGCCGCACCTGACCGACAAACAGCGAGTCCGGTACTTCGAGGTGCTCAACGGCGCAGCCTGCGCATGGGGGTTGCGGTGAGCTTCTCGTGGACACGTGCGGCAATCGCGCTTCGGAAACTCGTCGGGGAGGACGCAGCTAAGCCTCGTGAGGAACAGCATCTCGACGAAGGGCAGCGAGCCTCACTCGCGTGGATGGCCGATCGCCTGCCGCATAGCGGTGTCGTGCTCGCTGATGAGGTCGGCACCGGCAAGACCCGCATCGCGTGCACCGTGGTTCACGCGGTGTTGGAGGCTGGCGGGCGCGCAGCCGTCGTCGTTCCGCATGGCCTCATGCACCAGTGGATCGCTGAGTTTCGCAAGCTCCGCGATAACAGTCCTGTACCAAAGGAGCTGACGACGTTCACGGAGTTCCTGCGTGAGGTCTCGCAAAACGAGGCGTCGTGGAAGGACTTTTGCCCGCGTCCGGACGAGTCCGAATGGTGGCTCATCTCCCACGGATTTCGTGCGCCCTTGGTCCGTAACAACTCCTACGTCTGGCGCGCGTCGCTGCCTGCTTTTGTCGAGCTTCATCTTGCGTCGCGTGCCAAACGCCACGATGGGCGTACGCGGATCGGCAAGCTGCAACGCGAGATTGAGAACGCCAAGGCCTCATGGTGGGGCTGGAAGGGGATGGCCCGGATCGCGAGCGCGGTCGCCCCACGCGTTCGTGGACGGCGAGACCTGCGCAAGCGAATGGAATCGCTACCGCCGCTCAACGTATCAAGCTGGAACAACGAGGCACTTCTCGCGCAATTCGGCCAAGGCGGCGACGGCCGCCCGGTGACCGAGGAGTTGCTGGGGCTCTGGCTCGGGGACTTCGACCTGCTAATCATCGACGAAGCACACAAGAGCCGCGGCGAATTGGACGTCGACGACACGGCGCTCGGCGCAGCTTCGGGCACGGTGTTGGCTCGCCTAGTCGATGCATTACTGAAGCAGCCTGAGAGTGGCCGACGGCTCTGCCTCACGGCGACGCCGATGGAGCTCGAGCTGTCGCAGTGGATCGATCTCCTTAGGCGTGCGCGAAGCGGACTCGATGGCGACAACGGGGCGAGAGTCATCGACGATTTCCGACTGGCCACCCAGAACGCCGCAACCGCTCCTGAGGATGTGCAGCGACTAGATGTGCTGATGAAGGCGGCTCAGCGATTCGAGACAGCACTCAAGCCCTACGTCACTCGACGGCGACGAGCGGAGTCCAACGAAATTAAGGCGTTTCGGGACAATCTAATGGACGAGAAACAGAAGCAGCTTCCACATCCTCATCGCAACGTGAAGGCGCTCCCGATCTCTTGGACCGAGACGGTTAGACCGAATTCGCCCTGGCTCGACGTCCTCTTCGCAGCCGAGTGCATGAGCCAGTGCGCTCGGGGACTAACTCTGAAGGACACGGCGGAGTGGCCACGGGCGGTGCGCGACGCATACACCAAGCTGTCGGCGGGACACGTCAGCATCGACCTGTCTGAGACAAGCGAGCCGCTTCGAGTGCCTGAGTCTGGTTTTGTCGACGACCATACGAGAGGCAAGATTATCCGCGCCGCTTACTGGTATCGGCGTCTTCGAGACGGACGCAAGCGAGTGATCGAAGGTCTCCCGCCCGTGAACGGAGCCGAGCTCGATCCTGATGCCGAACATCCACGTATCCTTGCTGCTGTGAAGGAAATCGAGAGCTGGACATTGAGGCGGGAGAAGGTGTTGGTGTTCGGCGTCTTCCTCCGGCCACTTCACATTCTCACGGATGTTCTCAACGTTCGGCGCGCGATTCGCGACGCAGACCTTGAGCGTCCATCTGCGCTCAATTTCTTCCCAGAACGTCGCGGTCCGACGGACGCTGAACAAAGCCGTCGTTCCAGGGTGCTCCTAGGCATCGCCAACCAACAGCTCGAGCGAATGAGGGCCGAGCGGGGTGACGACGGGGAGCCTGTTCTCAAAGGAAGGCTCGCGATTGAAAATGGCGTTGAGATGCGTCGCGCGCTCTCCGACAGCCATAAGGCATACACTGGGCTGAGGGATAAGGTGCGTCGGCGTTCGAAGAAGGCCGTCGTCGTGTGGCGAGACGATCCATCGTTGCTTGGTGGTGCGCCGATCGACCGCGAGCTCGAGGGATCACTCGAAGACCACCTTGTGTCGTTCGTCCTCGATGACTTCCTCGCCACGACGTCGGAGTCCGACGAGGTGACCAACGAACGGTTCGACTCGCTCACGACTGAGTTTGTCGAGGAGCGTCTACGCGCGCTGCTCGGCGAGCTGGGCGGCGATGACGTCGATGAAGAGCAAGCGGTGCTGCGTCAGCGATCGCTACATGCGCTCCTCGAAGATGACGACGGTCGCAAGAGTCTGCATGCCCGACTCCTTCAAGGGGCCACGCGGTGGGAGACTCGACGCTATCTCCAGGCCGCGTTCAACAGGCCCGGAGCTTCACCGTGGGTCCTCATCGTTCAGAGCCAGGTTGGACGTGAAGGGCTTAACCTTCACGAGTCTTGTCGCGTTGTTATGCAGTTCCACGCCGAGTGGAACCCCGCCATCCTGGAACAGCAGATCGGCCGTGTCGATCGGAAGGGCAGCCATTGGGAACGCCTCGCTCAAGCATGGATCAACGGAGGTTGCCAAGGTGAGCCACCTTTTGTAGAGGTTCGACAGCTTGTATTTGAAGGGACTTATGATGCATTTCAGTGGGATCGGGTGATGCGAAGGCAACATGTCTTCGACGCAAGTCTCTTTGGTACATTACTTCCCTCCGATGCGTGGGATCGGGTGCCGAAGCACTGTGTTGATGAACTTTTGGCTGCGGCTCCGTCGTTTACGCCGCCGCCTTCTCTTAATGAATCAAAAGTAAAATAGCTGGCGGATGAAATGCAGCTCTCATGCAACACAATCTCGAGATCGAAATCGAGACACGAACCATGACAGCAGGTCTCCGGAAACCGCTAACGAAGACCAACGCATGATGTTGCTCTCGAACATCGAATATCATCAGAGGTCTTAACCCAAAGCGGATGTCTCTGAGTTTTCGAGAGACAAAACGCTCGCTCGGGGGCCGGGTCTCTCCGGACGGTCCACATCGTGGTGTCTCTGCTTCAGACCAGAGACACCGGACCGACAACGCGACTGATCGCAAGTTGTTGCGGATACTTGGGATACAGCGGGTTGTTTTGAGGTGTCTCTCCGGCAGCGCAAAAAATAACCCCGGGTCGAAAAATGTTTCGACACCGGGGTTTCGATGGCGGGGGCCGGATTTGAACCGACGACCTCGAGGTTATGAGCCTCGCGAGCTACCAGGCTGCTCCACCCCGCGTCATTGAGACACCGCACAGGCTTTATCAAAAAACCAGTAGCAACTTTCGGGTGTTGAGTCGTCAAAGCTCTGCCTCTGACGAGAAGAAATCATCGTATCGGCCCACTCCCCGCTGTCCATGCACTCTTTCTTAATTTATCGGTTTTAGTAGCAGAGAAACCCACTGGCAGGCCGCACCGCTACCAAACTGCAACTTTAGTCATGAACTGCCAAAACGACTGTTCTCCATGAATCGCAAAGCGGAATAGATGCTGCCAAAATGGCCGATCAGCTCCCAAGCGGAACCACAAGGTTACCTTTTAGAATGACGCAAGATATTCTTATTAAATACCTTACGACAAAAATACGGGGACAGGCACGAATCTGGCACGCACGTTGCTAACTGCTTACTTAACACGGTCGCTCGGGACTGTCAGCCGCCAGTTCGGTGGGCCCCGGCGACACAGTCAGTTTCGCAATCAGGAGGTTTTGTCATGCAGTGGAATTCTTTGCTCAACACCGCCAACAGTCCCTTCGTGGCTCTGCGACGTGACATGGAACGTCACATGGGAATGGATTCCGAGCCGACGTATGCCGGTCTGTCAGTCGTGGAATCCGAAGACCGCTGGACCGTGAGCGTGGATGTCCCAGGACTGGCCGACGGCGATGTGAACATCACCGTTCAGGACGGCCTGCTGCTCATCGAAGGTGAACGACAGTTGAACGTCCCGGAAAACGCCCGAGTCGTCTTCAATGATCGCTCGGCCGGCAAGTTCCGACGCAAACTGCGGCTCCGCGAAGGCGTCGATGTCAACTCCATCGATGCCTCGCTGCAACTCGGGGTTCTCACACTGACGCTGCAGAAAACCGCCGAAGCTGGCGCAAGGAAAATTACGATCCGCTCCGGCAACTGATCAACATCTCCACGCCTGCACCAGGGCGGCGGTTCGCATGAACCGACCGCCCTCGGTCTTTCCAGACGCCACAGAAAATCACCCCACCCCACCACGCCACCGGCCGGCAAAAGCGATCGCAAACCTGTCGTGCTCTTGAGGACCGAACCTTGGGCTGGCAAGCCCGAACTACGGAAAACGCAGGCGGGACAGTAGGGTTGTTCGAAATTCGATTACGAGTGCGAGTACGACGAAGCAGTTGAATTACAACCCCACCACCTACTCTGCCGAATTCGCTCGCACATAGATGTTGGCAAACTGAACAGGACCGGAGGCTGACAGCGAAAAGGCCGTCTGAGACGCAGCGGCGTCAGCCGTTACTGGCTTGTCGTTCACCTGAATCGATACTCGCCCCGATCGCACCTGCAGCTGAACCCGCGCCCAGTCACGACCACCCAGTTGCTCCAGCGAAACCTGCTGGCCAGCTATCACCACCGACTCACAGCCCGCACCAGCGCGCACATCCACCAGAAAAGTACGCTCGGCTATCGCTTCCTGACTCAGCAGCACAGCGTCCGCCGCGGCCGAAGCTCGACCGTCGTAGTTCAGCGTCCAGTCCTGAGCTTGCCAGTGCTGCACTCCCGCTGCTGTCGGTAACCAGCCCCGCAGATTCAAACCCGAATAAATACTGCGGTAACCGCGCGAAGACACCGCCACATGCTCGAGCGCCACAGAAGTCGCCGGCAACTCCTGAATTCGCAGATTGCGGTACTGCACCGTGCCGCCCTCCGACTCAATGCAGATATATCCCTTCCGCGGACTGGCGCCCGTACCGCGAGTCACCACTTTGCCGTTTACCGCCAGACTGATCGCACCGTCACGACACTCAATCCGATAATGATTCCACTCCGGTGATGCCTTCGCTCGCTCCTCCGTCGGAAACGCCCGGCTGCCACCGCGACCGTTCACCGGCGTCATCGTGGCACCGTGAATCGGAAAAATATCGCCGTGCGTCGTGTGCCCCTTCCCCTGACCATAGCCGTGATCCAGCACCTGCACCTCAATACTGCGATGAAACGGAACGCCCCGCGCTGTGATGTCATCCGCCCACACGAAAATTCCCGCATTCCCGCCCGGCACCATGTGCCTCCACTCCACCTCCAGAATAAAGTTCTGATACATCCGCTCCGTCCGCAGCTCTCCCGTCGGACGGCCACTGCATACCAGCATCCCCTCCCGAATGCTCCAGGTGTCCCGCGGAGTATTCACCAGTACCCAGCCCGATAAATCCTGACCGTTGAACAACGGCTGAAATGCGTCCTGAGCACTCACAGGGCAAAAACCTGCACCCCACAACCCAAACACAAACCCCAGCAGCAAAACAGTGCGGTGCAATATCATGGCAGGATACTTTCAACAAGCAGGAAGTCAGAGAAGTCAGCAGAATCGAATCAGCCGGAAATCATCATCCACAAAGCCGGCCCCCGGTGCAAGGTCGCACGCATAATCAGTCGCCCGCCACGATCCGTCGCCAGCCCGTTCAGGCGTGATAAAAAACTCAGCCGGCAGCATAAGTGCCGCAGTGCCGCAAAAAGCCTCATGCCAATGTGGCTCGGGCTGGACAGCCCGAGCACTGCCCGCAAAAACCACTCCCTTTCTCCGCTCCGCCTGTGCCCAATCACGGCACAACCAGACTTTTGTCCCGCACAGCCGAAAACCCGAACTGCGCTGCATCACTCACGCTTTCAGATGGAAGTACGCGTGAATATGAGGCTGACCACGGAAATACCACACCATCTCGGGACTCTCAATCTGCCAGGTGTCCCACACCTGATCATTGCCAATGTCATAGCGACCGGCAAACCACGACACATGCAGCTGCTCCACCAGCCCGCGTTCTTCAATCGACCGCATCGTGGCCACCACATCGTCAGCTCGAAACATCGCCAGCATCCGCTTCATCGTGTCCAGAAACAATCTTTTCTGATCAGGACTTAGACCTGAACAGGCCAGCCCCTGAGCCGGCACGGATTTCTGAATCACCTGAGCAGGATCTTCACTGCGAGGCTCTGCAGTGACCAGCCCCTGCTTTTGCTGCTCAGCCGTCAGCCCCTGCACAAACTGATTGAAAATCCGCCCCTGATACCAGTACGGATTGCGCGGATGATCACTGGCCTCATTGAAGTTGTCCCGCATGTTCTCTTCGGAATGCGGATAATGACCGTAAAAAATTGGTGCACCGCCGAAACCCTGCCCCTGGTCCGAATGACCGCTGCAGCGGCGAGTCACATGGTGGCCCGTATAGATGAATTCGAAATCGGGGGAATCCGGAGTCCCAAAGAAACCGGCTGCCGGCGCATTTTTGGCCTGACCATACTGGTCAATTCGCACCTGCTTTTTCACGTCCGCCAGGTACTCAGCACTGTGCAGCGAATCAAAGATCCGCTGAATCAGCTCCTGCTGATCCTGACTGAACGTGGCAGGAATTCGATAATCCGGATGAATATACCACCAGTTGCTCACGTACTGCCGCCGCGGATGATCGGCCGGCAAACAAACCCTGGCCCGCTGCTCATCGCTGAGACTTTTATACAGCTGCATCGCCAGCGAATCAGAACCGGACAACCCCACCGGTGCCGCTGCTGGTGCCGTCACTGTTGCCGCCCGAACCACCGCAGCAGGCAACACCAGCCCTGCCGCAGTCACCGCTGCAGACGCCAGAAAACGACGACGGTCAAACATATTCATAAGGCACACTTTTCTGTAAAATTCAGCAGGCGACACCACAACCGCCGGTTTGCCAGCCGAAGATCCTAACCGCAGGCCCCGCTGCCAATCAAGAGACCCGCCCCGCCCCTTTAGCCCGCCCTTCCCGCCCTGTCGCAACTCTGGCTTTCCAGCCCGAATTCTGTCCTCTGCGATTCCACTGCCCACCCTTTCGCGTCCCTCAACACCCACTCCAGGCAACTCGAGCCTTGCCAGACGCCGAGCACAAAGTCCGATTGTGCCGCGAGGCGGCACAATCGGAGCGAAAAACTGACGTATCTTTACGTATGTGCTCGGGCTGGAGAGCCCGAGCTACATTTTTTCCGAGGCGACCTGCCACCCGCAGCATATCGCCACCGCCGCCGTCACGGAGACTCAGCCGCACCCGGCCCCCAGTCTGCACTGTTTCGCAACAAACGAGGCTCCACAGGAGTCTGCAGCTTGTCTCCCGTGACAGCCAGCCAGTCGTCGAGCGCACTGCGCAGCTGCTGCAACTGAGCCGCATGCTCACCCTTGGTCGCCAGATTGACCTGCTCGTGCGGATCCTTCCTGAGATCATACAGTTCTTCCGCCGGACGCTGGTGATAACGCCTCAATAAAACAGCAGCAGTCGCATCCGTGGCCGCCTTCGCTTCCCACTCCGCAAAGAAAGCACGCTGCCCAAGTCGTCCGCCCAACAGATCAATATGAGTCGTAAAGGCAGCGTCCGGTCGCAGATTGCGAATGTACTTCCAGTGCTCAGTCCGCACACATCGCATCGGATAAACATTCATCCGATTGTCATTCACATGAGCTGCAAAAATCAGCTCCCGATGCACCGTGCCAGACTGCCGCAGCACTGGAACAAATGACCGCCCGTCAAGCTCCGGCAGACTCGGCCCCCCGGACAGCTCCCCCAGTGTCGGCAACAGGTCAATCCACGAGACCAGCGCTGAAGTTCGCCCCGGAGAAATTCTGCCCGGCCACGCCACAATCAAAGGAGTTCGAATGCCGGCATCATAAAGATTCCACTTTGCCAGCGGCCACTGAGCACCGTGGTCGGCCGAAAACACCACAATCGCACCCGGCAAATGCTCACGCACAGCCCGCAAAATCAAACCAAGATCCTCGTCCAGCTTCCGCACCGCCGCCAGATATCGCTGCCGCCAGTGCCGCGTCTGAGCCGTATCAATGCTGCCCGCCGGCAGTGTCACCGAACCACCCGCCACAACCTCAGCAGACTGCAGCTCGGGCCACGGAACATGCGGCCAGTTGCTGCCAATCATCAGACACAGCGGCTTCAGCGGCGCACACTCCCCTGCTGCCCGGCGGGTCTCGAGAAAGTCTGCTGCCGCCTGAATACCCGCATGGTCATGAAACGCATCATGCGCGAAATGATCGAAGCCATAATCAGCCGTATGTCTGTAATGGGACACCTTCCCAAAAGCTGCCGTCTCATAGCCCTGATCACGAAAATACGCCGGCCACTTCTGCAGCGAAGCATGCGGCCTGCTGTGATTCGATTCGGCTCCGTTTCGCGCAGGCCAAAGACCTGTCAGCAGCGCCGCTCGGCTGGGCGCACAACTGGGCGATGCCACAAACGCCCGATCAAACACCAGACCAGCGTCCGCCAGCTGCTGTAACTGCGGCGTGCTGCCCTGCGGTGCACCCCACGGAGAACCATCAAGCAGGCCGAAATCGTCCGCCAGTATTACCACGATATCCGGTCGCTCGGCTGCCTGCTGCGCACACACTGCCGCTGTCAGTTCAGACAACAGACAACCCAGAATCAGCAACCGAAACATGCACATACAGCATCATCCGCAACAGCACTTCGCCCGAAACCATTCGCCATCGAAGACAACAGCAGCATAGCAAAGCCACGAGGCAAAATCGATTGTCGCCCCCCCCGCCAGCAGCCCTCATCCGACTCGTATTGCAGATCTCACCCTGTCTCAGGAACAATCCGCCAAACGCACCCCTCGCCCCTGGAAGGCGAGAGGGGATGGGGCTGAGGGGAATAGTACGCCCTGCCCAGTTTCTGCCGCAGCGATCAGCAGACTGTTTCGTCTCACGCGAACAAGCGAAGACAATCCCACACGGCTAAAGCAGCCTGCGTGATGAACTGCCCCCTCTGTTCTCAAGTTCCTCGTGTCTGAATTCTCTGGCATGGATGCCATCGCACTGACAAACCGACGCATACGAACGACCTTCATCAGCGTTCATCAGCCGTCTGCCAGCGGTCCGTACGCGGTCCACCAGCCCCGGAACCACCCTGCTCGCTCCGCTCCGGCCCTAAAACAGTTCGTCGATTGCATTGCCGGAAGGCAGCACGCTGACCGGACGGCCGCTGAAGTCCGAATAACTGGCGGCAGTATCGACTCCCAGATGTCGGTACACAGTCGCCAGCACATCCTGCGGCGTCTTCGGGCTGGACAGTGGAAACGCGCCCTTGCTGTCTGATTCCCCCACAACTCGCCCGCCCTGAATTCCGCCTCCGGCCAGCGCCGCACAAAACACGTTCGGGTAGTGATCCCGGCCACCCGTGGAATTGACCATCGGCGTTCTGCCGAATTCGCCCCACGCGAGAACCATGGTTGATCCCAGCAGGCCTCGCTCGGCAAGATCTTCAATCAAAGCTGAATAGGCCTGATCCCATCGCGGCAAAAAGCCATCCCGCATGGTTTCATAGCCTTTGACATGAGTATCCCACCAGCGGCAGTCGACCGTCACCAGCGGCACGCCGGCTTCCACCAGCCTGCGCGCCAGCAGAAACCGCTGGCTCCATGCTGGTACTCCGCAGCGATCGGGTGTTGGTGCCTGATAAGCAGCCATAAATCCGTACCGCTGCCGCACATGATCAGGCTCTGCATCCAGATCAAAGGCTCGTCGCGCATCATCTCCCAGCAGGATGTCCCAGGCACGCTGCTGAAAAGCATCCACGGCACCGACCGACGAGACATAGTCGACAGCGCGACGCATCCGATCAAGTCCGCTCAGCAGACCGCGACGATCGTCGGTGCGATCCACGGTGATGCCTTCCGGAGCTGCCAGGTTGGGAATTCGAAACGGGCCGGCATTCGCAGGATCGGCCTGAGTCTCAAAAGGGGCACAGCCGGGACCAAGGTACGCCGGATCCACACCGGGTACTCGCCGCGGAATCATCACATAAGGCGGCAAGCGCGGCTGTCTGCGAGCCAGTTGTTTTGCCACAATCGATCCGCAGCTGGGGCGGCTGTTGACATCGGCGGCCCCTTGGCTGGGATAGCCGGTGAAACACAGCTGATCACCCGACGAATGACCGGCATCAGTATGATGCAGACTGCGAATAATGGACCAGTGCTGCATGCAGCGACCGGACTGCGGCAGCATGTCGCACAGACTGATGCCGGGCACACTGGTGGCAGCCGCGCCAAAGTAGCCGCGGTATTCCACCGGCGCTTCAGGCTTCGGGTCCCATGTTTCATGCTGACTGGGACCGCCGCGCATCCAAAGGATAATGACGGAAGGTGTGGCGACTGTCTTGGCTGTCGCAGGCGACGCTGCTGACACCGACTTCAGTCGCAGCAGCGACGACAGCGACAGCCCGCAACTGCCCAGCATCCCCGCGCGCACAAATCCTCGCCGCGAAGTCAGCTGGTCAGAATTGATGGTCCCCGACATTTGAAAGTCGTCCTCTCAACTCAGGACACCGCCTTAGAGCAAGCCCCTCGAGCCCGCCAGCGGTTCTTCCGCTGTCAGCGATTGCGAAAAGGACTTTTCAGGGGGGATTGCTCGGGCCGGAAAGCCCGCGCTACCCTGAACACCCTGCCGCATTCGTTTCCCTTCCACGTTGACAGCCTCTCCGTAATCTTCATCGGTCATCCGTCCGCTGTCTATCCAAATTCCGCCCAAAGCCCCCCACAAAACCGGACTGTCTTCACAAACTCTGTCGTTTTTTCCTGTTTTCCCCGCCGTCCGCCCGGAATTTTAAAATTTCCACGGCTCCGGATTGCCCGAACAAGCGTCTGCGATTAAATACGCATCGGACTCGCTGATTGCGGCGACCCAGCATTTCTGCAGGCCTCGAGGGGTTGTGACTATGGCAATGGGTGGACTTCGCACAGCAGCGCTGTTGCTATTTTCCGGGCTGTTCGGTTCGGCTGTCTGGGCCGCAGTTCCGGACAAGTATTCGGATGCCGTAGCGGCCCTGAAGGCCGGCGATGGGCAGACGGCGCTGCAGCAGCTGACCGATCTGGTGGATGCGGGCACTCGTGATCCGCGAGTTTATTATTTCCGCGGGATTGCAGCTGCCGGTCTGAATCAGTCGCCGGATGCGGATTTCAAAAAGGGGGCGGCTCTTGAGGCAGCAACGGGTAACAGCCGTGCGGTCAATACTGCCCTGGAAACGGTGCAGGGTGATTTGCGGCGGAAGATTGAGCAGTTCCGGGCTCAGGGTAAGGCAGCGGCCAACCCGAATGCAGCCGCTGCAGCTCAGCGTCAGCTGTACCGTGAGGCGCTGGAGTTGCGGCGGACGGGGAAACTGCCTGCAGCGGCCGAGAAGCTGCAGGAGCTGACAGCGACCGGCACCGATCCTCGCTACTTTTACCTGCACGGCATTGTTTTGTCTGAGCAGGGTGATGAGGCCGCAGCAAAAGCTCGTTTCAGTGATGGTCTGCGTCACGAGACGACTCCCAACGACATCAAGCTGGTGAATGAGATGCTGTCGGGGCTCAGTACGGCAACGCGCCAGATGGTTGAAAAGAACGCCGTAGTGCAGGTGGGCGACCAGACGGTGACGCGTCGTGAGATGCACACTGAGATTCGTCGTCGGGCCCTGCTGACGGAAGAGCAGCTGCTGGCTGAGGCCAACAAAGCGGCGGCCCAGGAGGAGCAGGCAGAGAAGAATCGGGTTGAGGCCTCACGTCGGGCAGCGGTGGCCGACATTCTGAAGCAGCGTGAGCAGCAGATGGCGAAGGAGCAGGCGGTGCTGGCGGCGACCGGAGCGTCAAAGCCGGAGCAGCCGGAGATGAAGGCAGACCCGGCACCGGCACCGGCCGTGGCCGCGACGGTACCTTCTGCAGCAGTCAAGTCGGCAGCCGCGTCGAACGCACCTGCGGCCACTGCGGATGCTCCAAAGAAGACATCAGCCAACCCATTCCTGGGCGGCACTGTGAAGAAGCCGGCGGCCGGCGTAGTGGCCAGTCGGCCGTCATCGACGCTGGAGCCGATCAATCTGTCATGGATGCCGGCGAATATGGAGTTAGTGCTGGTTGTGCGACCGGGCGATATTCTGAACAGCGGTCTGGGTCAGTCGATGATGTCGGATCCGGCGATGCTGGCGGCATTTTCAGCAGCGATGCCCGGTTTGCAGCCGACGGACATTGAATCGGTGACGATGGGATTTGGCAGCATTGTGGCCACGATGTTGCCGGTCATTACGCAGGCTGTGGCCGGGACTCAGCCGGATCCCGCCAAACTGACGCAGCAACTGGCTGGGCCTGGGACTGTGGCGGTGGTGCGGCTGTCGAAGGACGTGGATATCAAGGCGATGGCAGCGGCGGTCGGGGCCACAGAAAAGATCGCCGGCACTGCTGCGATGTACGTCGTGAAGTCAGCGCAGGAGGGCGCGCCGGACACTGCGATTCATGCGATTGACGGCAAGACGCTGCTGACGGGCAGTGAGGCTGGCGTGCAGGCGGCATTGAAGGCGGGTGCTGGCGAGACCAGTCGCGACATGTTTAATTTCATGGGCAACGGACATCTGCTGCTGGGCTTTTCCAGTCCGGCGCTGGTGGGCCTGAGTGCCGGGATACCGGATTCCCCGGAAGGAGCACCGCCGCAGGTGGCAGCGATCATGTCGGCCGTCCGTGGTCGGATTCTGGGAGCTGCGATTGGGGTGGACTTCAGCCGCGATCTGGATCTCACGGTAACGCTGCAACTGACGGAGGAGGACGCGGCGAAGGACGCGGGCAAGGCGATGACAGAGGGACTGATGCTGGTGCAGCAGATGGGTCCGCTGTTGCTGGGCAGTGCCCCGCCGGACCTCGCCCCAGGACTGCAGACGACGATGAACAGTCTGTCGGCAGGTGGTCGAGCAGAGACGATTACGTTGTCAGCGAAGCTGCCGGCCGCACTTCTGGACGCCCTCAAAGCTCAGGCGGCCAACTTTGCACCGCAGTTGCAGGGTCTGCCAGGTGCACCTGACGGCTCTGGCGGCTCAGCCTTTCCGGGCACCCCTGGTGCTCCTCCGGCCCCCTGATTTTCCATTGAATCGGACCAGCGGCGACCCAGAGTTGCCGCTGGCACCGAAAGCAGTTACAATTTTTAGAGTCGCATCCGTAGCTCAATTGGATAGAGCGTCGGTCTTCGGAACCGAAGGTTTCAGGTTCGACCCCTGACGGATGCAGTGCCCTAAAGCCTTGCCAATAAAAAACTTTAGCACCGAAAGCTCCGCTGCTGACAGCTGCGGAGCTTTTTTTGTCCCCCCACTAATTCGCGTTTTCTCCGCCCTCGGAACGCAAGGTGAAAGGGTAGTAAACGCGAAAATCCGTGAAAATCCGGGGCCTTTGCCGGCATCAGAAACGCAAAAAGAAGCCTTAACGAACGTGGAACCTGCGGTGATGACACCGTGGCAGTCTAAGAATCTCGGGACATTTTGCGAGCCTTCGCCACCCCCACAGGGCGACTCAGTCCATCCACCTGCTGACCGCCTGCCTGACCCGCATGCAGCCGCTGTCCCCGCTCGCCCCGGTCCCGGCCGCGATGATCGCAGGGGCTCGAAAATCCGTCCGCTGGAGGGCGGTGGCAGAGGCAACCCGCTTCAATCACCGAAACACCGGTGCCACGCACTCGGACACTGGGACCGCCGCGGCCGGCTCAGGCATGAATTCCCGAATTTCCACACATATCCACTTATTCCCCCATTGCCTTTCCGCTCATTTCGAGGGAGTATGAGGAGAGCACCGGAGTCCCTCCACTGTTCTCATCCTGCAACTCACTTCTGCTCTGTCCGGCAGGAATCCCGCCATGCTCTCCCGTTTGCTCGTGCTTCCCCGTCGGTCTCAGCCCCGGCCGCGGCTGCTGGCGTGGACTTTACTGACAGTCTGCACCAGTCTCTGGCCAGCGTTCCCCGCCGTCGCGGCAGAACCGTGGGAAATGTTTCTCAGCACGTGGTGCGTCCGCTGCCACGGTCCAGAGAAGGTTGAAGGCGACCTGCGGCTGGATACGCTGTCGCGGGATTTTCGTTCCGGCCAGGATACTCACCACTGGGCCGAAACGCTCGACAAAGTCAACAGCGGCGAGATGCCGCCAAAGGATCAGCCGCAGCCCAGTCTCGGCGAAATCCACGGCTTTGTCACAGCACTAGATACTTTGCTGCAGGAAGGTCGCGCGACCCGGATGGCAGCCCGACCAGCGGTCACCCACTACCGACTCAGCCGTCGCGAATACCAGAACACAGTCTATGACCTGCTGGGGGTGCGTTATGACCCGTCGCGTCCCGGAGAACTGAACGAGGACACTTTGTGGCACGGCTATGAACGCATCGGTTCGCAGCTGTCACTTTCGCCTTCGCACATGGATCGCTATTACCGGGCTGCTGAGATCGTGCTGGAGCGGGCCTTCCCCGCCACCACTCCCGAGGCTCGCAAAGTCCGCCGCACGGCTGCCGAACTGCGATACGGTGGCGGACAGAAGCAGCAGGTGCTGCTGGATCGCTTTGGCATCAAACGCCCGCTGCGACAGCTGCTGTTTCCCGGTCGCGTGCAGCAGGCCATGGCTCCGCACTGGTTCGGTCGCACCGGTCCGGAACACAGCGGGCTGTACAAGGTCCGGCTGCAGGCCAGCGGCATTCGTCCTCCGGGAGGTCAGCCGGCACATCTGAGTATCGGCAAAGAGACCAGCGAAGAAACGGTCGACGGGCTGATCGAGTTTGACATCACGGCACCTGAAGACAGCCCGCAGGTTTATGAGTTCGAAGTCTTTCTGGAGATGCCGATCGGCCTGCAGTTTTGCGTTGTCGCGACGGACGGTGTTGATCGTCGGGGCGGCGCCGCTTTTCGCAATGCGCTGGCCAGTGATTCCTACGTGTTTACTCATAGTAGTGAAACGCTGCTGCTGAATCCCAATGCGCCGCAAATGTTTGATGACCGGGGCAACGGACTGTTTTCAACGGTGCTGCTGGACTGGATTGAGTGGGAGGGCCCGCTGGTTACGGAGGCCGAACGGTCGCGTAGGCAGGCGGTGATTCCGCCGGAGGATGCGGCTGCAGACATCACAGCCCGGCACCTGCAGCAATTTGCGGCTCGCGCCTGGCGACGTCCGGTGCAGTTGCCCGAACTGGAAGGATATCTGCAGACGTATCAGGAATCGCGGGCTGACGGGGAATCGCCGCAGTCCGCCTTCCGCATGGCCCTGCAGGCCGTGCTGACATCCCGCAACTTTATTTATCTGGTGGAGGGTGACGCAGAACCTCGCGAACGCCTGACCGATCATGAGCTGGCTTCGCGGCTGTCTTATTTTCTCTGGAGTTCCATGCCCGATGATCAGCTGCTGGCGGCTGCGTCAGCGGGAAGGCTCAGCGGCGCGGACCTCGAAGCTCAGCTGGATCGTCTGCTGGTGGACAGCCGCATGCAGCGGTTCATCGATGACTTTGCCCGGCAGTGGCTGCAGCTGCACCGCGTCGGCATGTTTCCGCCGGATCGCAAGCTTTATCCCGGCTACGACGACTGGCTGCAGAAAAGTCTGCAGGCGGAGCCGGTGGAGTATTTTCGGGAAGTGTTTGCGGGCAATCTGCCGATCGACAGTTTCCTCGATTCGAACTGGACCGTAGCGAACGCGCGACTGTGCGACTTCTACGGCCTGCCTGAACCGACCTCGGGCGCATTCCAGCGGGTCGCGCTTAGCCCCGAGCATCATCGCGGGGGGCTGCTGACGATGGGCGCGGTGCTGGGCCTGACCTCCGACGGGACTCGACACCGACCGGTGCATCGGGGCGTCTGGATCAGCGAAACCATCTTCAATCGGACTCCGCCGGCACCACCGGCGAACGTGGATCCGATTGAGCCGGTGCCTCCCGAGGGCACTCGCGTGACGATTCGTCAGCGAATAGAGGCCCACGCGAAGAACGCCAGCTGTGCGGCCTGCCACCGCACGATTGATCCGCTGGGTCTGGCCTTTGATCAGTACGACGCGATTGGCCAGTGGAGAACAGTCGAGCAGGTATCGACGGGGGTGGGAGCGAACCCGCCGGCGGATGCCACGGGCGTGCTGCCGGACGGCCGCGCGTTTCGGGACGCGACGGAATTCCGACAGCTGCTGATTGCGGACCGTGATCGGATAGCTCGAGGGTTTATTGAGCATTTAAGCACTTACGGGCTGCGGCGTGTGCTGACTGTGGATGATCGAGCCGACATTCAGGCGATTGTGGATGCGGCCAAAGCAAAGCAGTATGGGGTGCGTGACATGATCCGGGCCGTGGTGCTTTCGGATCTGTTTCGCAAACGCTGAACAAACGACGGCGATTTCCTGAACAAATGAAGGGAGCTGGTTGATGAGTTTTCTGTCTCAATCGTGGCTGCTGGATCGCCGGCATGCACTGCGGGCTCTGGGCACCTGCATTTCCCTGCCGATGCTGGAGTGCATGCTTCCGCTGCGAGCTGCCGAGCCTCCGGCGATGCCTCGTCGCAGTGCCTTCATTTATCTGGCCAACGGGGTGCATTCGCTGAATTATCAGATTACGACAGCCGGTCGTGATTATCAGTTTTCGCGATCGCTGCGACCGCTGGAAAGACACCGCCATGTGATTACGCCGATCAGTGGTCTGCATCACCCGGGGGCACTCAGTCATCACCACAACTGCATCTCGATCTGGCTGACTGGTGGCAAGCTGGGGCCATCTGACCGCAACACGATTTCGGTCGATCAGAAGATGGCCGAGGTCACCGCGCAGCACACTCGCTATCCATCGCTGGAGGTGGCACTGACGCAGGGTTCACTGGCGTGGACGGCGGACGGCGTGCAGCTGCCGGCGCAGCGTCGCTGCAGTGAAATTTTTGCATCGCTGTTTGAAGAGCCCAAAGGTGGCACGGCGGCGCAGCGGAAGGCGCTGCGGCGGAAAGCCAGTGTGCTGGACGACAATCTGGCCGAGGTACGGCGGCTGGAAGCGAAGATGGGTGCGACGGACCGTGGTCGGCTGGAGCAGTATCTCAGTTCGGTGCGGGAGGCAGAAATTCGCACACGCCGCGCGGACGCCTGGCTGGATACTCCGCTGCCCGCTATTTCGGACGCCGATCGCAAACGCACGAATCGGGACGTGCCGCAGACTCAGGCCGGCGACTATTTCCGCACGGTGTATGACCTGATTGTGCTGGCGTTTCAGACCGATGTGACTCGAGTGGCCACGTTCAGTCTGGGCGGTGAGGGTGATGCGTTCGCCATCCCGGAAATTGGCATTACCGAGTCGCGTCATCAGCTCAGTCACCATGGCGGTGATGTCGGTTATATGGAGAAGCTGACGAACTATGATACGTTTGCAATTGAGCAGTACGGGTACTTTCTGAGCCGGCTGACTGAGACTTTGGATCTGAATGGGAAGCCAATGCTGGGGACAACGATGTCGCTGTTTGGCAGCGGCATGAGTTATGGTCACAGCCATGGCAACGCGAATCTGCCGCTGGTGCTGGGCGGTGGTTCGGATCTGGGTCTGCAGCATGGCAGTCATCTGGACTTCAATCAGGGCCATTTCAATGGCTATCAGCTGGAGAAGCCGGGTGAGCATTATTCGCTGTGCAGTCGCCCGGCCAACGCTGAGGCTCACATGAGCAATCTGCTGCTGCTGATGGCACAACGGATGGGCGTGGAGACGGATCGGTTTGGTGACAGCAACAGGGCGGTGGAACTATGAGGCTGCGGAAGACGAATGGCGGGGCGCTGCTGCTGACGGCGCTGGTGTGCCTGCGGGCCGCGGGTGTGCTGGCTGCTGACGAGCCGTTTCGACCGGAGCCAGGCCGTTTTCCGCTGCTGGAGCGTTCTCTTGAGTATCGTGGCGAGCTGGTATTTGTGGATCATGCGAATCGTCGCGGCAGTTTGCGAGTGCAGGGTTCGGGCATGTTCTTCCGCAACGATCCGCATCCGTTTGCGTTGCTGCCATATGGCATTGTTCGCTACCACGGGGCTCCGGCCGACTTGCGGGACGTGCCGCTGGGAACCGTGCTGCACGTGCGTGCCTTTTTGCCGCCCGATCCAAAGATTTCGGCCGTGCCAGTGCTGCCGGTGGACAGTCGGACGAAGGATGCCAACCACAATCGCGGGGCCGGCATCTTTCCGGCTGAGAACCATGTGCTGCTGCTGGAGGACGAGCCCAGTTATTGTCAGCGGGAGGGCAAAATCTGGAAACTGCAGGAAGTGGACGTGCAAAATCTGACCGGCATGCTGACAGCTCGCCTTGAATCTCAGGCGGGTGACGCAGGAGCGGTGGCGGACGAGAAGCTGAGTTTCGATGCCGCGACCCGCGTCTGGCGTGGTCGGGAATGTGTGGGGGTTGAGGATTTGGTGGCGGAGGGCGTCTGGCCGGCAAGTGGCAGGAAGTCGCTGCCGGGCCAGTCCGTGTGGCTGGGTCTGACATGGAAACCGACGGCGGACGGCGTGTTCACTCGCTTCCACGTTGCGGACATCTGGCTGGACGAGGTCTCACTGGGTCAGGCGGGGAAGCGTCAGACCGAGACTCACCGGGCCTTTATTCGCAGTCGCTGGATGGCGGCGAGTGTGGATGGTGTGGAGTATGGAAAGTTTGGCCGGGCGACGGTGACGGCCACGCTGTTTGGCGGAATGGACGCGGCGCTGTACGCCGACTTTCAGCCGAACGCTGCGGCAATGATGAACTCGGTCGAGAACACCTTAAAGCACACGCACGGCGCCTATGGTGCGGCGCACATGGCATCGCGGGGCACGATACTGGAGGTCAGGCGGGTCGAGGGAGCAGTACCCCTGGGCAGCAGCGGGATTCAGATTCGTTTTGAGACGGACCTGATCATTGAGGGGATCCGTCCGGGACGAGTGGTGCGCATGCGTCCGGGGAGTTGGCCGCTGGTGCAGGTACCTCGTGAGGAGTATCTGAATGACGCGGGGAATCCGGACGAGCGATTTCCGAGCCCGGCGATTTTCCCGAAGTACTGAATCAGTGGTCGGGACTTTCGCGGCGGGGTTCCTTGTCATTGACGGGACCCCATTCTGTTGAGAACCAGTACTGACGAGGAGTCCGTGGAGTTCCCATGAGGGAAGCGGGATAACGGTGACCAATGACTGCACCATCTTCACCGTAAATAAAGGCCATGTCGTGTCCCCGGAAGACTTCGAGGGAAGCAGCCAGCAGGGACGCGGGTGTCGCGATGACTTCCCAGAACACCAGCAGCGGGGGGTAGTAACCGGGGCCGTATTTCGGGGCAAACTTCTGATGCACGCGACGATGTTCCACCGGAAACTGTCGAATTTCCGAGGTTTTTGCGTGCTTCAGCTCAACTGTAGAACTATTGCGGGGCTTTCCAAATTTCGCATGCACCTGTTCGCGAGTCTCGGGGGGGGCGGGCCGTCAATTCCGCAGGCCTTGATGAAGAGGCTGCACCCGGGTGCGCTGACGAGTTGCAGGCTCAGCAGCAGGGACAACTTGAGCGGAGTGGGCATGGGGCTGTTCCGGAGGTGAGCTTGCGATCGCGGGGCAGCGACGGACTCGTCGTTGGAGGTTACCACGGAATCCTTTTATATTGCAACACGCGTTAAGCTGGAATGAGCAGGATAGACTGCAGGAAGCGGGGGCTGTATGGCCCCTCACTCCCGACCCCTCTCCCCCGTGTCACGTGGGCAAGGGGAGGATGAGTGGTCAGCCGCGGACGGGGGGCCACGTGGGTGAGTGCGTGTGGGCGAACCGGCGGCATCCATGCCGCACACCCAGTCACTGCCGTGCCCGGCTCGCCTGAATGCCCGCCTGAACGATCGCCTGAAGCCCCCTTCCTGTAGCTCGGGCTTTCCAGCCCGAGTTTTGTTTGGCTGACTGCTTCAGCGACGCTTTCAGACTTTCAGAAGCCGCAGCCGAGGAAACCAGAGAGAAAGAGAGCGAAAGTGAGAACCAGCCGGGCACGAGGCGGAGGGGTGACAGGGACAAACAGTCCGGGCAATGTGGCGAGTGTGTAGTGCAGCAAGAGCGTTGTTCGTATGATGCGAGTCCGTGCCGGAGGGGCCGAGGGAGAGACGATCTTCCGAGGCAGGATTGAATTATTATTTCATCGACTGGTGGTTTCGCCCATGCTGCTGTTCAGGGTTGTGTTGATCTGTCTGCTGGCGTCCGGTGTTTTGCGCGCGGGCGAGCGTCCGAATATTGTGCTGATTCTGGCGGACGATTTTGGCTACGGTGATGCCACCTGTTACAACTCACGCGGTAAGGTGCCGACACCGCAGATTGATCGTCTGGCGCAGCAGGGTTTGCGTTTCACGGATGCTCACAGCCCTGCCACCGTGTGTACTCCGACACGTTACGGCCTGCTGACCGGTCAGATGCCCTTCCGAGTACCTCGCGGGGGCACGGTCTTCACTGGTGCCGGGGGGCCGTCGCTGCTGGCGAGCAACCAGCTGACGCTGGCCAGTCTGCTGCAGCAGCACGGATATGCGACGTGGGCGGTCGGCAAATGGCATCTGGGCCTGACGTTCCGGGATGCGGCCGGTGAGCCGATTCATGACGGGCGTCCGGAGGCGATTCAGCGGATTGACTTTTCCAGACCTGTCGAAGGCGGCCCGCTCGAGCATGGGTTTCAGCGTTTTTTCGGGACAGCCTGCTGTCCCACGACTGACTGGCTGTATGCCTTTATTGATGGCGATCGCATTCCGGTACCTCCCACCAGGCCGCTGGACAAATCGGGGCTGCCCCGGCATCCGTATGCCAACGACTGTCGCGCCGGAATGATTGCTGCGGATTTTCCCATGCAGTCGGTCGATCAGGTGTTTCTGGAACGAAGTCGGCAACTGCTTGAGCAGCATCTTGAGCAGCATCCTGAGCAGCCATTTTTCCTGTACCATGCGACTCAGGCCGTACATCTGCCGTCATTTGCCAGCAGTCATTTTCAGGGGCAGTCGGGTGCTGGTCCGCACGGTGATTTTTTATTGGAGCTGGACGATCTGACGGGGCAGCTGAGCGAAATTCTGGAGCGGCGGGGAGTGCTTGACAGGACGCTGTTCATTTTCACCAGCGACAACGGACCGGAGGTGGATGCGGTGGTGCAGATGCGGGCGGACCATGGACACGACGGAGCAGCTCCCTGGCGCGGCGTGAAGCGGGACAACTGGGAAGGCGGACATCGCGTCCCGCTGCTGATTCGCTGGCCTGGTGTGGTGCCGGCTGGCGGGGTTACGGACCAGCTGGTCAGTCTGACGGATGTGCTGGCGACGGTGGCTGAGATTGTGGGTGCACCGCTACCGGCCGAAGTTTCGCGGGACAGTTTCAGCATGTTGCCGGTACTGCGAGGCGAGGCGCGAGCGGCGGTTCGTCCGTATCTGGTAACGCAGGCCTTCCGGGGTGCTCAGACGCTGGCGATTCGCCGCGGGCCATGGAAGTATCTGGCCCATGCCGGCTCGGGCGGCAACAGCTATCAGCAGGGCCGGCTGCAGCAGCATGCGCTGCCGGAAAGGGTGGCGGGTGCAGCCGAACAGTTGTACGACCTTGCGAGCGACCCTGGTGAGACGAGCAACCTGGTGGAATCGCAGCGGGCGATTGCGAACGAGTTGCGGGACCTGCTGCTGCAGGTGCGGGAGAGCGGTGGCTGAACGTCGCGGGAACATGGTGCAGTCATGCTTTGCCACGGATGTTTTTTTTTCGCCACGGATGAACGCTGACAAGGGGTCCTGAAGTCCCCCCCTTCATGTAGCTCGGGCTTTCCAAACAGAGCACTGCCCGTCGCGTTCAAGACGCCGCACGGAGGCACCGCAGACTGCTGGGCTCACTTGAAGACGCGAAGGGAAACGCAATCAGTGATCAGTGGGCTGACCGCTGACCGACACCCGCTGAACCAAGAACGGACACGATTATGAAGCAGCAATGCGTCGTTCGTCGTGCTCGTGCTCGCATTCCCGCTCCCGCTCGCACTCTCGACAGCGTCCCGCCGTTACTGCCGCTGTCAGCGACATTTGACTCTGCCCACGAACTGGATGCCATTGTCCCTGTGCTGACGCACCTCGATCAAATTTGGCAAGGCAAATGCACAATGGACAACAGCACACTGGATCGGTACTCTGACTGCACTCCCTGCGTCGTGTCTGAGGCACGGACAAAGATTTGCACCTCTTGTTTTTGATACTGGCGTCATCATGACTGCAGCCCTCGGGACTCAGCCGGCCGCACGATAGAGCAGCGCAGTCAGATTGTCGCTTATGCAGAAGCGAGTGGCGGGTGATGTCCGGCGGTCTTCGAAAATTGTCTGGTGACAGCGGCAGCGGGCGAACCTCTGCGGTGGGCTCGTCGTGGCTGCCTCCGCAGATTGCTCGGGGTGATTTCCTGCGTTTTGGCGGACTGGGCAGTTTGTCTTTGGGTGGTTTGTGGCTGGGGCAGCAGCGGGCTGCTGCGGCTGCAGGTGTCGGAAATGTTTCCGACGGGATCGCGGACGGCAGCAAGACTCGCGGCGTCACCGGGCTGCAGCCTCTGCGGGCCTGTATTTTTGTGTTTTACTATGGCGGCCCCAGTCATCTGGACACATATGATCTGAAGCCGGGTGCTCCCAGTACAATCCGGGGGGAGTTTCAGCCGATTTCGACAACGGTGCCGGGGCTGCAGATTTCTGAGCACCTGCCAAAGATGGCTCGCGTGATGCATCATTGCGCCGTGATTCGCAGTATGCACCACAAGAATCGTCTGCACGATTCAGCCTCCATTGAGACTCATACGGGCCGTCAGGCGGCGCAGGGTGACCGCGAGGAGTTTGCCCCGATTGAGCAGTTCTTTCCGTGTCATGGTGCGACGATCAGTTACGTGCGTCGGCAGTTGGGTCTGGCGGTCCCGCACGCGGCCCTGCCCTTTATGTTTCACAATGTGATAGACGTACCGTGCCAGGGTGGTGGTTTTCTGGGGCAGGATTTTGATCCGTTTCGGATTGCGGTGGATGGTGCAGCGGGAAGTTATGCGGCTCCTGAGCTGTCCCTGCGTGCGGAGCTGCCAATTCGCCGCGTGCAGGATCGGCTGCAGCTGCGAGCGGCGTTGCAGCCCGGTGTGGCAGCTTTGCCGCTGGATCGGTATTTTGAGAAGGCCAGTGGCCTGTTGAGTGCGGGTGTGGTGCAATCGGCGCTGGATCTATCGCGTGAGCTGGCGGAAATGCGAGACATGTACGGAGTGTATCCGCAGTCCGGCGGCATGGGAACGGCAGCGGCGCTCGGGGAATCGCGGCACATGCGGGGCCAGAACCTGCTGATTGCGCGGCGGCTGGTGGAGTCGGGCGTGCCATTTGTGAATGTCTTTGATTTTCGCCAGCAGGGGCAGAACTGGGACAGTCACGCGCAGAATTTTGAGCAGCACAGACAGTATCTGCTGCCACCGGCCGATCGGGCGCTGGCGGCACTGATCACGGATCTTGAACAGCGTGGGCTGCTGGAATCGACACTGGTCGTGGCCACGGGCGAATTCGGCAGAACTCCGACCATCAACGGCACAGCCGGTCGCGACCACTGGCCGGACTGCTATTCGGTGGTGCTGGCGGGTGGCGGTGTTCAGGGCGGAGCGATTTACGGCGCCAGTGATTCGCACGGTGCCTTCCCGTCGCGCGACCCAGTGACCCCGGCGGACCTGGCCGCCACGATCTTCTGGCGTTTCGGCCTGGACCCGGCAGGACATGTTCCGGACCGCACAGCCAGGCCGTGGAAACTGGCTGAGGGTGAACCGATTCGGGCTCTGTTTGGCTGAGCGCAGGCCGCGACGCCAGTACTGAGGGCAGGCGGGCACATTATGCAGTAAGGGGGCACAATCGGAGTGCGCAGTCGGAATGTTTTTGCAGGGCAGAGTTCGGGCTGGAAAGCCTGAACCACGATGGAGGGGCGGAGTTATGGGCCGGCTGACTGCAGGTAGTCCAGCAGGGCGTTGATTTCGGCGGGGGTCAGTGTGTCCAGCAGTCCCTGCGGCATCGGAGACAGCTCGACGGTCCGCAGTGTTTCCACCTGTTTCTTGTCTATCGTTTCAAACTGACCGGGTCGCAGAATGTCGGTGTTCAGCCGGATCAGCTCCGAGCGATAGTCACCTTCAGCAAGCAGTCGCCCGGTTCGCGTCAGACCGTCAACTCTGGTGATATGCGTCAGCCGCCACGGCTCGGCCACAACCTTCGATGGCTCAATGATCGAACTGAGCAAATCGGTGCGGGAAAATCGTCGGCCGACCCAGGTCAGTTCAGGTCCCACGGCCTGTCCCACCGTCCCAAAACGATGGCAGCGCACACACAGTGTTTCGCGAAACAGTCGTGCACCGAGTTCAGGATCTGCCGGCGTCGACTGCTGCTGCAGTAACGGCAACAGCATTTCGAGTCGCCAGCGCTGTACCTCAGGCCGAATCACCGTCAGCACTTCGTCAGTTTGAGTCACTGCGGGCACTTCCCGATACGTGCCCCGCGCCGCCTCGGGCAACGACGCCAGAGCATCCTCACGCAGCCGACTGGCAAACACCGCCATGCCATCTCCTCCCAGCCAGTGCTGGCCCGCATTCAGCGTATTGAAGTATTGCTGCACCAGTTCGGGACTGGCCAAGCCCAGCTGGTTGCGTAATCCCAGCAGCGCGGCCAGCTGATCCTGCTGCCGCTGACTTTGCAGCAGTCGCTGCACGCTGGCTGTGGCCGCAGCCCCTGGCGCGGCGAGCGGCACACCCAGCTCGGCCGCCGCAGCCACCAGCCGATATTGCAGAGTCAGTGACTGCTCACCGGCGGCAAAACAATGCGACTCAGCCGCACACCTTTGCAAATCAGCCTGCAGCCATTGCCCGACAAATTCCGCGGGACCCGCGGCCTGCCGCACCAGCTCAGGAAACCGCAAAGCAATCTCCTGCAGCACCTGCAGACGAATCGACATCTGCCGCAGTATGTTCGGGGCCAACATCACATCGCGGCTGCCTGCCAGACAGGTCGTGTGTCTTTCCAGCAGCCGCTCAGCATCAGCCTGCGTGCCGGCACGGACCAGCGACAATGATGACTCGAAGAACACCGACTCATCCGCCACGTCCAGCATGCGCTGGCCCCACGCTGCCACCGGCATCTGTTCCAGAACCGTGCGAGCCATTGCCTGCAATTGCGGATCAGCCTGCCCCAGTGTCTGCTCAACCCAGCGTAATCGAGCCTTGGTATCCTGCAGCGGCGACTCTGCACGCAGCCAGCGCGTCGCGACATCCCGCTGTTCCTGTTGCCCGCGAGCATACTCGGCACAACGCTGTTCGTGCAGACTTGCCGCAGACTGCGTCCCTTCCTGCTGCTCCATGGTCACTCGATACAGTGCTGACTGCGTGCGGCGTCCACCTGTAATCAGATACATGGCCCCGTCCGGCCCGGCTGCAATGTCGGTAACATTCAGCGGAACACCCTGCAGAAACAGTTCACCGGCCATCCGATACATGCTGCCCCGGGGAGCCATGTGCACTGCCAGCACTCGGCCATACGCCCAGTCCAGCACATACAGGCAGTTCTGATAGTCAGGAGCAAACTTCAGACGCTTCCCGAACATGACAGACGTGGGTGAACCTTTGCCGGTATCCAGCTGCCAGACACTATTGTCGGCTCGATCTGGAAAATAGGGCGGCCACTGCCCCTGAGCCACTCGCCAGCCAAAATCCAGCCCGGCGGAAAGCTGCCAGATGCGGGTGGAACGGTACCAGGGGGTCCCCATATCAAATTCATTGTCAGCATCATACGTGAATGCAGCGCCGTCAGAGTTGAAGTCGATGCCAAATGGGTTACGAAGTCCGGTGCAGACCACTTCTGACTGCGTTCCATCAGGACTGACTCGCACCACATACCCTTCCTGCCGAACCGGACCGCGGCGGGAATCGCGGAGGGGGCTGGTGAGATCAAGTGCGGTACCGGCGGCGGGAGCATCCACCGAATCGCCGTGAATCGACCAGATCCAGCCGTCCGGGCCCAGCGTGAGGTCATTTCGTCCATGCCCGACTCCGCCGCTGTATTCCCTCAGCTTTTCAACCTGCTCGAGCGTGCCGTTGCCGTCAGCATCCTGCAGGCGGTACAGCGCTTTGGAATTATTGGCGCTGGCATAGAGTGCTCCGTGTGCATACAGCAGGCCACGACACTCCAGCAGGTCGCCATTGATCAGTTCCGCTGCTCCGGCGGGCAGACCATCACTGTCGCTAGCGAACCTGAGCAGGCCTTTGTCTTCGCGGGCAATCGTCAATTGTCCGGCAGGATCGAAGGCCATGCTGACCCAAGAACCTTCATCCGGGCCGGCAGTTCGCAGTCGTGTAATTCTGAAACCGGGACGCGCCCGCAATTTTCCATCCTGCGTCCCGGAATATGCCGCGGTCGCCAGTCGCCACTGTTCGTAATTGTCAGCTCCGGATAAATCCAGTGAAGCACTGCCGATGCCCCACAGTTGTGAACGCACAGTTCCCAGGTCCTGCAGTGTCCCCGGGGCCACTGCTGTCCAGTGCGGGCCGGTATTCAGCAGCTTAGTTCCAGCGACATCGACTGCCGCGATGGAGAGTGCGACGGCCGACGGACCAGCAGACTTCTGCAGTCGGATACAAATCAGATTGGAACCGAACCGCAGGTCCTGCGTGATATCGAGACTGACGGTGGGTGAGTACGGTCCCACGACACAGACTGAGCGATCGTTGACCAGCACCTCTGCTGTGCAGCAATCAGCCGCCAGTTTCAGCTGAGCGGAAGCGGGAGCCGACGCGAGCGTCATTTCCTGCTGCAATTGTCGCCGGCTGAGGTCATCCGGCTGGACCCAGACCCACTGCGGGAGCTGCGGCTGAGCATGAGTCTGCGCAGCGGCAGCGGGGTCGGCTGTGTCGGACTGGGCGACGACCGGCGGTGCGAATCTTGCCGTGACCAGCAGCAGCGCCAGCAGGTGCAGCGATGAGAGCAGCGAAGGGCGATGAATTGCAGTCTGCACGGTGAATGCTCCGCACCGGTGTACTATTCGAGATACTATCGACACATTGGCGAATCGAACGGGAATCTGCTAAGGGTACCACTTCTGCAACATTCTTCCCACAGTCAATCCTGCCAGGAAATACTCATGCGATGCTTTGCTCCTCTGTCTGCTGCGGCCGCCGTGCTTTCAGCGGTCCTGCTGCTGTCGTGCCCCGCCAGGGCTCAGCAGCCCCAGGGAGATGCCAATCTGACAGCAGCCGCCAACGCGGTACGTGTGCTGCAGACAGCGGCGTGGCAGGACCTGTTCAACGGCCGCGACCTGACAGGCTGGACGGGCGATGTCAAAGGTTATGTGGCCGAAAACGGGGTGCTGGTGTGCAACAAGGGGGGCAAGAATCTGTACACAGAGCAGCAGTACAGTGATTTTGCACTGCAGTTTGAATTTCGGCTGGAAGAAAGTGGCAACAATGGAATTGGCATCCGGGTGCCGCTGAACGGTCATCCTTCCCAGGACGGAATGGAGATTCAGATTCTGGACCATGACGGCAAGCTGTACAACGGCGAGGCTGTGATGGCGAACGGCGAAAAGAAGACTTTGTCGTGGCTGAAACCGTGGCAGTATCACGGTTCTGTTTACGGCCTTGTGCCAGCCCGAACCGGGTATCTGAAGCCCGTGGGCGAATGGAATACTCAGACGATCATCGCGATTGAAGACCACATCATGGTGATTCTGAACGGCGCGGTGATTGTGGATGCTTTTATTGAGGATTTGCCGCCGCTGGACGGCAGCCGGCACCCGGGCCGGAAGAATCGCGCGGGGCATCTGGTGCTGGCGGGACACGACGACCGCGTGGAATTTCGCAATCTGAAAGTTGCCGACTACGCCCCCGCACCGACTCAGCCGGCCAGCAGCCAGGTCAACACAGCACCGGCCGGGTTCACGGTGATCTTCAACGGTACCGGTCTGGAAGGCTGGAAGGGTCTGGCTCATGAAAATGCGAATCAGCGGCGAAAATTGACTGGGGCCGACCTGCAGGCGGCTCAGGCGAAGGCTGACGACGTGATGCGGACGCACTGGAGCGTGGCGGACGGCGTGCTGACGTACGACGGCAAGGGTCAAAGTCTGTGTACGGCTCAGGACTATGGTGATTTCGAGCTGTATGTGGACTGGAAGATTCCGGCAGGTGCGGATTCGGGAATTTATTTGCGGGGAACGCCGCAGATTCAGATCTGGGACCCGTGGGATCCGCGTAACAAGCCGGGTGCGGCAGATCCGGCGAATTCGCTGGAGTGGGTGGCGCAGTATTCGAACGGTCGTAATCTGGGTTCCGGTGGTTTGTGGAACAATCGTCGCTGGCGCAATGCTCCGACGCAGCTTGCCGACCGCAAGCCGGGCGAATGGAACACGTTCCTGATTCGGATGGTGGGCGACAAGGTCACCATCTGGCTGAACGACAAGCTGGTGGTGGATCGCGTGCGGCTGGAGAATTACTGGGACAAGAATGGCGTGGAACCACTGCCGCGGGCGGACCAGATTGAACTGCAGCATCACGGCAGTGAGCTGTACTTTCGCAATCTGTACGTGCGGGAACTGCCCTGGTAATCCGTGCTGCAGTAAGTATGAGTATCTTTGTGATGCGGACTCTGATTTGAGCGGAAGGATGTGCGGTGATGCTGCGGAACTTGTGGACTTGCGGTCTGGCGTGTCTGTCGGTGCTGGCGATCTTTGATGGCCGGCTGCGTGCGGACGACTGGCCGCAGTGGGGCGGTCCGCAGCGGGACTGTGTGTGGCATGAGACCGGGATCGTGGAGAAATTCTCCACGGATAGTCTGTTGCCGCGGAAATGGTCGTTTCCGATCAGCGAGGGTTATTCCGGGCCGGCGGTGGCGGACGGTCGAGTGTATGTGACGGACCGTCTGACAGAGGAGGGGCTGGAGCGGGTGTTTTGCGTGGATGCCGAGACCGGGGCTGAGCTGTGGAAGTATGATCACAAAGTCCGCTACACGGTCAGCTATCCCGCAGGGCCTCGTACAACCCCGGTGATCCATGACGGTCTGTGTTACACGATTGGTGCGGAAGGGCACATGTTTTGTTTTGATGCAGTGACGGGCGAGGTGCGGTGGTCGAAGGAATTTCAGCGTGATTTCGGCACGAAGCTGCCGACCTGGGGAATGGCCGCATCACCCCTGGTGGAAGGCGACCAGCTGATTACCTTAGTGGGTGGTGAGCAGGGCGGGCTGGTCATCAGTTTTGACCGTCGGACGGGTCGTGAACTGTGGCGATCTCTGGAGGATGCGGGTGTGGGCTATTGTCCGCCGGTGATTTACGAATTCGCCGGCCGGCGGCAGCTGATCATCTGGCACCCGGTGGCGGTTTCTGCACTGGATCCGGCAACGGGTAAGCAGCTTTGGCAGCATCCGTGGTCGATTCGTTATGGGCTGACGGTACCGATGCCGCGGAAGCTGAATGACCGTCTGTTTTTGACGGCGTTTTACGACGGGCCGCTGATGCTGAAGGTGGGAACGGATGCGGCGGAGGTGGTCTGGAAGGGCCAGGGGACCAGCGAGCAGGACACGGACGGTCTGCATTCCATTATGCCGACGCCTGTCGTAGGCCCGGACCATATTTTCGGAGTGTGCAGTTATGGTCAGCTGCGGTGTCTGCGGACAGCGGACGGCGTGCGTGTCTGGGAGACGCTGCAGGCGACGGGCAGTGGTCGCTGGTGGAATGCATTTTTGGTTCCGAACGGTGATCGGATGTTTGTGCACAACGAACAGGGCGACCTGATTATGGCTCGTCTGACAGCCGCGGGATATGAGGAAGTGAGTCGCGCGAAGCTGGTCGAGCCGACTCGTCCCGTGCAGCGTCGCATGACCATCTGGTCTCATCCGGCCTTTGCAATGCGGAGTGTTTTCGCACGGAACGACAAGGAGCTGGTGCGGGTATCGCTGGCGGCAGAGTGAGTCACGGGTGTGGTGGGCCGGAGGGGGGCCACGGATGTTTTTTTGGCCACGGATTATCACAGATTATCGCAGAGTGCGGCAGAGTGGGATTGCAGACCGGGGGCACACGTAAAGACGCGAAGGGAAACGCAAACGGGTTCAGTGCACCGCTAATGGACACTAATGGACGCTAATAATGGGTGTGCGCTGGCACTGCGGTGCCAGGGTCTCCTGAACGCGAGGCCCCGTAGCCTCGGCTCTTCAGCCCGAGATCTGTCATTTTGCATTTGGAGCGTCTGCGAACTGACGCCTTGTGGTGCCTAGTGTCTCGAGAAGTGGGGGGCTCACGCAAAGACGCGAAGAGAAACGCAGAATGGTTCAGTGGGGGTGCGGGCGGACAGTTTTCCAGTACGAGTATCGTTTCACTGCGTACGAGGGGAGTTTTTTCGTACTCGAACCGAGGGGGCCTTCCCTGGCCGGCGGATGTCGGGGTTGCGGGGAAAGTGACTGGGGCTTGCCGCGTGGGCGTGCGTGGCCACGGAGGTCAGGAGAGCAGCAGTTCGGGCAGGACAGCGGAGCGAGAGCCGGGGACGGGGTGGTTTTCGATCGAGCGAAATGTGAAGACGACTGACTGTTTGGTGTTTTGCGAGTAGTTGCGGGTGGCGGCGTGGAAGCAGCGAGAGTGGAAGAACAGCACGTCGCCGGGTTGCAGCAGAACTGGCACCGCGGTTTGCAGCAGCGGCTGATTTTCCGGCAGGTCGGTACGCAAAAACTGAGCATCGTCGAGCAGTTGCGGGCTGGCCTGAGCATGATGGGTGGCGGGCAGGACCTGCAGGCAGCCGTTGTGCAGATCTTCCGTCCCGAGGGCAATCCAGATATTGACCAGGTTGCCGTCGGTGAAGGACCAGTAGCGGGTATCCTGGTGCCAGCCGGTATCGCTGCTGTAGCGGGGCTGTTTGGTCATGATGCAGTTGTGGTGCGCGAGCGGCATCACGACATGCGGTCCCAGCAGTTGCTGTAGCCGCTGAAGCAGGAACGGTTCTTTCAGCAGCTGCAGAAACACGGGGTCCCGGCTGACGGCCTGACGCAGCCGTCGCACGGTGCGGCCACCTTCGCTGTCCAGCGAATCGGGAGCACCTGGGTAGTGGAGCTGTGCTTCGTATTCGATATCGCCCAGATGTGCCGCGAGGTCGCGTTCGGTGATTTGCCGCATCCGCTGCAGATAGCTGTCGGGCATCAGTCGCTGGGCCACATAAAAGCCGTCACGCTGAAAAGAGGCACATTCGTCAGGTGTGAACTGCGCGGGACCGGTGGCAGGGCTGGTCATGGGGTCATCCCCCGGCATCCTGCCGGGAACAGAAGAGCGGTAATCACGTGGTCAGGAATTTTTACCGGGAATTCTCACCGTCCCCGGCTGAGGGACAAGCGCGGCGGTTCGGAAATCTCAACATTTGCAACGGTTGGCCGGTTTGCCGGAATGGCTGGAGGCAGCCGGAAAGCGACTGCGAGGAAGCGGGCGGCGGTAGTGCGCAGGCGGATTTTAGGCTTGGCTGCTGCTGTTGCGAAACCTGTTGCCAAAAGTCAACAGATCGTTAGTTTTAACAAGAGCCTGGTGATACCGCGTGGATTTTGGCCACGGGGACTGGAAATCCCTGCTTTCGTTGTCCAAAGATCAGGGGCACTAGGGAGGTAGTACATAACGCCCGGACTTAGTTACTGATTATTGCACTATATCCCGCATACGGGATTTGGGCCGGGTGCTGGGTAAGGGGGGGGGATACAACTATGTCAAAGCCCACTGGATTGCCGGCGGCAGGTTCGCCGCAGGAGCGTTCGCTGCAGCGTGATTCGCCCGGTTTTCGGCTGCTGATCGGGGTCAGTTGTCTGCTGCTGCTATTGCAATGGTTCTGGACCACCAGTCAACGGCCGCTGCCGCTGGTGGTGAAGCGGGGCAATCAGTCGCAGTCGGGTTTTCTGATCGACGTGAATCAGGCGGGCTGGGTGGAATGGATGCAACTGGAGGGTGTTGGTCCGGCCCTGGCCAGCCGAATTGTGGCGGATCGGCAGGTGCACGGCCCGTTTGCCACGATCGAAGATCTGGGGCGAGTTCCTGGAATCGGTCCGGCCACTATCGACCGAATCCGCTCATCGCTTAGAATCCGGCATGAGCATCAAACCGCCGATCGTCGTCTTCCCTGAACCTTCCGTCTCTGCCCAGGCTGCTGTTGCTGTCAGCAGTCGATCGCGTTTTTTTGTGCATCGTCAAAAGGTCCGGCTGCGCCAGCTGCCGGGCGGCAGTGTGCATTCGGTGGGTGAAACGCGTTCGGCCAGGGACCGAGTGCGTTCTTCGGGGACTCTGGTGCGTGAATTTCTGGGGCTGCTGCGTCCTTACCGTCGCAGTCTGGCGCTGGCTTTGGTGACGGTCACCATTTCAACGCTGCTGGGGCTGTTGCCACCTGCCGGCACGAAGTTTGTCATCGATTATGCACTCAGCCGTCGTCCGCTGCCTGCCTGGCTGCAGACATTTCCGTCCCTTGCGACTCCGCTGCAGCTTCTGGGTGCCGTAGTGCTGGTGGTGACTGCCGTTTCGCTGGTGCGAATTGTGATTCATGTCTGGGGCCGCTGGCATGCGACTCGAATTTCCAAAATCATTCAGCTGGACATTCGGCGGCGTGTGTTTGAGCACGCAATACGACTGCCACTGCATCGTGTGCAGGAGCTGCGATCGGGTGGAGTGGCATCGATCCTCCGTGAGGATGGCGGCAGTGTGGGCGAACTGGTGTTTGGGCTGCTGTACAATCCGTGGCGAGCGGTGATTCAGCTGGCGGGCAGTTTCGCGGTCCTGGCGTGGGTGGACTGGACGCTGTTACTGGGTGCGATTGTGTTGCTGCCCACCGTCTTTGTGACTCATCGCGCCTGGATCAACAGTATCCGTCCGCAGTTTCGGGCCATTCGTAAGCAGCGTGAGCAGATTGATGCGGGGGCGGCGGAATCATTTGCCGGGATTCGCATCGTGCGGGCGTTTAGCCGGCAGCGGCGTGAGGCCTGGCGGTTTTCGCTGGAAAACAATGTGATGGCTCGGCAGGAACTCTATGCGTGGTGGTGGATGCGGGTGGTGGAAATTGTCTGGGAGGCTCTGATTCCGATTGCGTCTGCCGGCCTGCTGTTTTACGGGGGGTGGCGGGTTACGACGGGATTTATGACGGCAGGTGATCTGATGATGTTTTTGGTGTATCTGGTGATGCTGCTGGAGCCGCTGGCTGCGCTGGCCACCAGTGCGACTCAGTTCCAGAACAGTCTCAGCGGTCTGGACCGCGTCCTGGACATGCTGTCTGAACCGATGGAAATGCAGTCAGGGGGCACGCTGCTGCGGGTCGATCGGCAGGGTGTACGAGGAGACATTGACTTTCGGGGGGTGACGTTCTTGTATCCGGGCACGGGGCAGCCGGCATTGAGTGACATTGAGTTGCGGGTACGGGCTGGTCAGACGGTGGCTCTAGTGGGGCCCAGCGGTGCGGGCAAGACGACTTTGTGCAACCTGGTGGCTCGTTTCTATGACCCTTCGCAGGGAGCCATTTTGCTGGACGGCCTGGATTTGCGAAGTTTTGACGTGGAGTCTTATCGTTCGCTGCTGGGCGTGGTGGAGCAGGATGTGTTCTTGTTTGACGGCACGATTGCGGCGAACATTGCTTATGGCTGTCGGCATGCGTCTGAGCAGCAGATTCTGGCGGCGGCGGAGGCAGCCAACGCGCTGGAGTTCATTCAGCGTACGCCTCTGGGTTTGCAGACGGTGATTGGCGAGCGTGGTGTCAGGCTGAGTGGTGGTCAGAGGCAGCGTCTGGCGATTGCTCGAGCGATCCTCGCTGATCCTCGCCTGCTGATCCTTGACGAAGCGACCAGCAATCTGGATACGGACAGCGAGCAGCTGATTCAGCAGAGTCTGGGTCGACTGATGCGGGGGCGAACCTGCTTCGTGATTGCTCACCGGCTGAGCACGATTGCATCGGCCGATGTGATTTGTGTGGTGGAGGGCGGGCGAATTCTGCAAACGGGGACTCATGCCGAACTGATGGCCAGTGGCGGTCGTTATCGTGCGATGGTTGAGCAGCAGGTACGGATTGCGATTGGGGATGCAGTCTCCGGTCCGGCGGCGCAGGGTGGCAGGCGAGGCTGAGTCGGCGCGGGTGCTGAAACATTTTGCCGGCTGGAATATCAGGTATCAGGGATTTGGGATTCGGCAGCGGATCCGAGCGAGGAGTGTTGGGGGATGCGTCATCCGGTAATCAGGCTGAGTGATCAGGCGTTGCGATCGGCCGATCAGGCGATTGGTTTTTTGATGCAGCAGGCGGTGGAGAACGCTGACTGTATTTCACTGGCGGCCGGGCTGGTGGATGAAGCGACGCTGCCGGTGGATCTGGTGCGAGATACGGTGGGTGAGGTGCTGGGTGAGTCGGGATCGGGACGTCGTCTGCTGCAATACGGGACGACTCAGGGGCCCGAACCGCTGCGGCGGATTTTTCGGGATTATCTGGCGGAGCTGGAGCAGCAGCAAGACCGGTTGACGGATCTGCCATTATCGCAGCTGTTTCTGACGACGGGATCGCAGCAGCTGCTGGCATTGCTGGTGCAGGCGCTGTTTAATCCGGGAGACATTTGTCTGGTGGCAGCGCCGACATATTTTGTGTTTCTGGGGGTTTTGCAGGCAGCGGGTGCTGACATCGTGCCGGTGACATCGGATCAGCAGGGCATGTGTCCTGCGGCACTGCGTGCGGCGCTTGAGCGTCTGGAGCAGTCCGGTCGTCTTGCGCGAGTCCGTCTGATTTATGTGGTGAGTGATTTTGAGAATCCGTCGGGGGTGAGTGTGTCGGGTGAGCGGCGACCAGAGCTGTTGTCGCTGGCGCGTGAGTTTTCTCGTGAGTCGCGAATTTTTCTGCTGGAAGACGCCGCATATCGGGAACTGCGGTATGACGGAGCTTCACCGGCCAGTATCTGGTCACATGATCGGGACCGCGACACGGTGATTCTGGCGCAGACATTTTCCAAAAGTTTTTCACCGGGCATCCGGGTGGGTTTGGGTGTCGTTCCGCCATCGCTGGTGAAGCCTTTGTCGGACTTGAAAGGCAACGAGGATTTTGGATCGGCGCATTTGAACCAGCATGTGGTGGCGCGTGCGATTAAGGAACGGACTTATCATCAGCATGTACAGCGAGTGCGGGACAATTACCGCGTGAAGCGGGACGCGATGCTGGAGGCGGCTGATCGGGAATTTGCCAGCCTGCCGGGGGTGTCGTGGTATCGGCCCGCAGGCGGGATGTATGTCTGGATGCGTCTGCCGGATGAGATACCGACGGGTTTTCAAAGTGACCTGTTTCGCCGGGCGACTCAGGTGGACAAGGTCATGTATGTACCAGGTGAACTATGTTATCCGCAGGACTGGTCTGAGCGTCCTCGCAGTGAGATGCGTTTGAGTTTTGGGGTCCAGGGTCCGGACGGGATTCGCGAGGGGATGCGACGTCTGGCGAATGCAGTGCGATGGGCAATTTCGGGGCAACACTGAATTACACGGCATTTCCCTGTCTTTTGAGTATGAGCTGAGGATGATGAGTGATCAGCTGCCAGACTGGCGTCCTGCATGTTCCCTGCCGATGCTGAGAGCTCGAGCAGAGATGCTGGCGTCGGTGCGACAGTTTTTTACAGCGCGGGGTTATCTGGAGGTGGAGACTCCGTGTCTGTCCCGGGACATGGTTGTGGATGCATGGCTGGAGCCAATGAAGGTGCGGCAGGGTGAGCAGGACTGGTATTTGCAGACGTCGCCTGAGGCATTTATGAAGCGTCTGCTAGCGGCTGGTGCCGGCTCAATCTTTCAGATCAGTCGTGTGTTTCGTGCGGGAGAGTGCGGTGCCCGGCACAATCCTGAATTTACGATGCTGGAGTGGTACGGGGTGGGAACGGACTGGCGGGATCAGTTGTGGTTAACTGAGCAGCTGGTGCGTGAAGTGGTGCTGGCGGGCTGCCGCAGTCTGGGGCGTTCCGAGCCGGCCTGGGGTTCAGAGCAATTTGCGCTGACGACCTACGCAGAAGCGTTTAAGCGTGAGCTGGGGTTATCGGTGTTTGCGGCGACTGACGATGAACTGCTGGCGGCTGCGCAGTCGCGAGGTATTCCGATCCCGGGGGGCCAGGCGATGGTCAGGGACGAGTTACTGAATCTGTTACTGGGATTTTGTATTGAGGCGGGCCTTGGGCAGCGGTGTGGTCAGGAGCGACCGGAGTTTTTGTGTGATTATCCGGCCAGCCAGGCGGCGTTGGCAGTGACAACTGAAACGGCCCCGGCGGTGGCGCGAAGGTTTGAACTGTACATCCGTGGTTTGGAGCTGTGTAACGGGTATCAGGAGCTGACGGATCCAGCGGAACTGCGGCGGCGGGACCAGCGGCAGAATGACACGCGGGCCTGCGCAGCGGGGTCAGTGCTGCCCGGAGCGAAGCGAATGTTGCAAGCGATGGAGCACGGCTTACCGGCCTGTTCCGGCGTGGCGCTGGGTTTTGACCGACTGTTGATGGTCGCGGCGGGCAGTGATGAGTTGGCGGAGGTGCTCCCATTTCCGGCTGTCAGGTGTTAGGGGCAGTCGGAGCGGGGCGGATGGGGGGGCCTGCGATTGATGTCGAGCCGGGATTTACGGACAACGCGAGCCAGCCATCCAGCGGCCTGCGAGCCGGATTGAGTCGTCTGGTGTTGCTTAAGGGCGGATCTCGGGCTGGAAAGCCCGAGCTACATTTGGTCCTTCGCGTCTGGAAGGATGCCGAGCGGCGGACTGAAATCCTCGCAGCGCACCGGGGTGGAGTTGTCGCGTATGTTTATTGTCCCGGGCAATTCGACTAGACTGCCGTCGCGTCTTGCCGGGGATGGTGTGCAATTTGCTGCAGAGGGCGGTACTGATGACTTTCTTGCATGCAGTCGGTGACTGGTTCCGCGGAGTGCTCCTGACAATTTCCCCTGGCTCTGTGCGTGCTCTGTTTTTGGCGTTGCCGGTACTGCTGCTGATCTGGGTGCTGCGGTTGCCTCGCGAGCGTGTACTGCCGCCGGGAGTGCCGTATCGCTGGGATACGGATCTGCGTCTGGGTGCTGCAGTGGCGCTGGGAATTCAGATTCTGATTTATGCTGTATTGTAATCGGACAAGGATCCTGGGCATGCGCACAGAGCGACGGTTGTGGTTGTCGATCGCAGCAGTGGCCGTCTGGCTGCTGCCGACAGCAGATTTGATGGCGTTTTGTGCGCCGCAGGATGAGCGATCTTCGGATGCTGTCAACGTGGCGGCGCCGGTGCGTCTGGTGCTGCCTCGGGAAGTCCCGGCCGTCGTGGGGCTCGAGCTGAATCTGTACTTTGATAATCTTGTTTTGGTGCTGAATCCTGCGAACTACGCATTTGATGTGATCTGTGCAAAGGGTCGTTAGCCGGCAGATCGCTGGACACTGACGGCTGCACCGACTGATGTGGGTTTGCATGACCTGCAGCTGGAAGTCAGAGATCAGTCAAACTCGGTGGTGGCTCGCGCTGCGACTCGTCTGCGGATCATCCCGGCGGACGCCGCATCGAATCAGAAAATTTCTTTACTGCTGATTGGCGACAGTCTGACTCATGCTTCGGTATACCCTCAGCATCTGCTGCCGCTGTGTGATGCGCCGGGTTATCCGCGATTATCGCTGGTGGGCAGCCATGGTCCTGGCGAGACTTTGGGGGCGGTGCGTCATGAGGGTTATGGTGGCTGGACAGCCCGGCGGTTCGCCACCCATTTCACCGGCAAGGCTCTTGAGGGCGATTACCGTCAGCGGGGCCAGGTGGAAGCAGGCAGGCTCGACGAATCGACGGGTAGCCGGCGTGTGGTTTTGAAGCTGAAGGCTGCGACGCGCGACGACCGGATTACATAGCTCGACAGTGCCAGCTGGAATCCAGAGAACCTGCTGTATGGCCAGAACGGACTGGCAGCATTGACATTCTGTGAGCTGCAGATTGAGAAGCGCTGAGAGCTGCGAAGGCTAAACGGAACAATCCATAGAAATTTTCAGGGTAACAGCGAGCCGGGGACTCGCGTAAGCTCACGAGCTGAACTGATACGTTTGCGTTCACAAACCTTCGCGGAGCGGGCGGATTCGATTTTTGTTTCGGCTGGGTGGGATACTGAGTGCTGGTCTGATGCTGGCACGTATGGGCGTTAGATCTGCTGTAGCGCAGGAGACTGAAATGGCTGCAGCGGCAGTGGTGTCGCGGGCAACTGATCAAAATCTACATTATCACCTATGCCGGGTGGCGATTCCTGACGGAATACATCAGACCGGAGATGCGGATGTTTGCCGGACTGACCTGGTACCAGTGGGCCAGTCTGGTTTTGCCGGCTGGAATTGGCTGGCTGTGGTGCCGAGACACCAGACCGCGTTAGTCACGCGACAATTGCCTGATCCTGACGTAGTCTCAACGGTCTCACAGGAGGACAGGCGTCTGCTGGGAAGCAACCCGAGCGAGTGAGAGATCCCGTCGACAGATTTTCTGAGGTGAACAGTACTGGGCTCCGGTCCAGAACTGTGGCTGCCTTCGGCAGCCACCCGTGTTTCCATTATCGCCCTGCCAGCCAACAGCATGCGTGAGCAACGCAAACCTGTTGATGGCCAAAAGCGATAAATCGTGGGGGGGCTGGGGCTGGCCCCCAGCATTCTTCCAAATAGCTTAAAAAAATTCGTCCGCCGTTTTTCAACATCTCTTCACAGGCCAAACTCTGAGTCCCGTCTGACCAGTGCAACGCTGTGCCCCCCCCCCACGCACTCGATATGGCACCACCGCAACGGTGCTGTGTCCCCGCCGCCGGTATGCTGTGTCCCCGATACCCCTGCAGCGCTGTGTCCCCGGTAACGGTACCTTTCGACGGCGATTCCGGAACACTCGTTGACATACCGGAGCCACATTGGGACTTTCTGCAGAATAGCCTGCTGTCCTGCTTCGAGACAGAATCGCACTTTGTTGTTGATGCCAATTCGTACTCTGAAATACCGCTGGAAGATCAACCTGACCCTATGCTCTACTGGCAGCCGTACGACAACCCACCCAAACACGAATCGGGGAAAACCATGGTCTGCGGGCACATGTTTCAGAAGTGAGGGTTATCTGTTGCAAACGCAAATTCTATTTGCATTGAGACTTGGGCCTGTGGCGGTGGGTGGCTTTCTTGTTTGCACGTGGAATCGAGTATGATATGGCAATCAAATCAACGCGGTGAGACACGCCGTCTTTGGTTGGACGAACTTCGCTGCGAAAATGCGGGATAACAAAAAAATCCACCCGAGTTACCGATCGGGCGTTTCCAAAAATCACAATCCCCTTGGCGGCAACCGAGTATTTTTGGTGGTTCGGCTACCAGAGTTCCCAATGTTGTTCAGCTACCCCAATGTCTGGAAGACATGCCCATTTCTGCTGAGGGATCGCGGGTATCGACTCTTTCTGCTCGGACCAGATGACCCAGCACTGCAGTCTCAACGCACGTGGAATGCGGAGAAGGCGGGTAACAAGCTTCGAGCCAACAACCCCATCGAGCCGCTGGGGTTGGCCACCATTCATGAGTATCACGAACCATCTTCTGACAGCCCGTATTGGCGGCGCGTTGACTGCCCAAATATCGTTGGGCAATTGGAGGCTGATTGGCAAAGCCGTCTTGCCGAAGTCACCGAAACAGATTTGGAATCACGGTAATACAAACTCATTCAGCACCGCACGTTGCTGCTGGAGCCAAACTGCCATGTCTGGCTTAGAACTGACCGCGCGTGATTCACGGGCTGAATCAATCGCGAAGTAACGACAAGCAGCCGAACACGCGGGTTTTGAAATTCTGGTTTTTTCAGCGACGGTCTCCTTATCGCCGTCGTTAGCCAAACAGATCCATGATGGGTTTCCCGGTGGTCAATGCGCGGAACATACCGGTCGCATCCAGTGGATTGTTGATGGGAATGTCGAGTGCGTGATAGATGGTCGCGGCCAGTTCTTCAGGGCGAACTGCGTTATGTGTCGGGAATTCGCCGTAGCGATTGGACTTGCCATAAACCTGCCCGCCCTTGATACCAGCACCGGCAAGAATTGTTGAGAAGCACTGTGGCCAGTGCTGGCGTCCCGGCGGGTCCTGTTTCAGAACGTACGGCGTCCGTCCGAATTCACCGGTGATCACAACGAGAGTATTTTTGAGCAGCCCGGACTGCTTGAGATCGCCTAGCAGTGCCGAAAGTGCCTGATCAAGTCGTGGCAGGCAGAAACCCATCCCATATGAGCCATCACCGAACGCATTGCCCATCCCCATGTTGCCGCCATGCATGTCCCAGCTGCTGCTGGGTGGGCCGCTTTTATCGTGGGTGGCCTGCCCGGCCCAGCCATTAACCGTAATAAAGCGGACTCCTGCTTCCACCATGCGCCTTGCCAGCAGCAGGTTCTGTCCCAGCGGATGCATTCCGTAGCGTTGCCTTACGGCGTCGGGTTCGCGATGCAGCTCGAAGGCAGCGCGGCCTTCGGTACGAGTCATAGCGTCATAGGTTTTGGCGCGAAGATCAGACCAGTCCTTTACTCGCTTATCACGATCATACCTGGCGGATTCCAGCTGCGAGAGCAACCCACGACGGTCACCGAAACGACTTTCGTCGACGGGCGCGTAGATTTCAGGGGGCTGGAATTCCGGCATGGCCGGATGATTTTCTGCAGATCCGACGAAGACGGGGGCGTAAGCGGAGCCGAGATAGCCGCCAATCCCGATGTTCGGTGCACAGAAGACCGGTGGTCCGACGCATTTGATCAGCCATGCATTCGACACGAAGTTGCGGGAGCTGGGTTTGTGGCGTGCGACGATGGAACCAAGGTAGGGCTGATCATTGAGCACACCCTCCTGCACTCGCTTCGTGGACTGGCCACTGAGCAGGTTGTGCATGGCATCGAAGTGATTGCTGATGGAGCCAGGATGGTGCATGGAATTGATCAGCGTGAACTGGTCGGCGACCTTTGCCAGTTCAGTGTGCATTTCATTAATCAGCATCCCGGGGACACGGGTTTCGATGGGCATATAAGGCCCACGATAGTCGATCGGAGCATCGGGTTTCATATCCCACGTATCGACGTGGCTGGGTCCGCCGCAGAGCAGGATAAAGATGCAGGATTTTTCTGCGCGGACAGCCTGTCCGGCAGCGTTGACTTCGTCGCTGCCCATGACAACACCGGGCAGGTTCATGCTGAGCGTTCCCAGGCCGCCGGCCAGCAGAGCCTGGCGACGATTGAATTGCAAATCCTGCATGGCCCGATCACTTTCCTGTACGGGGTGACAATTTCGGGATACGGCCCCCCAATAGTCGAAAGCCCAGCATGGCGAAATCGGGTAACGGAAGCAAGTGTGAATGGAGCTGAAGTTTGTCCGGGGAGGCTGACGTCCGCGAGATTTCGGCAGATTCGGCGACTGAGGCGACAGCAGGTGATGCCCCCAATTTGCAACTCAGAGCGCCTTCTGTTACAGGTTTTCAGGTTTTTTGGTGGTCACCGGTATTCTTAAAGGGGACGGATGCTATGTTTCGACCAATAGCTTACTGCGGTCTGCTGATGCAGGTGTTCTGGAGTTCGGTGACGGCGGACGAGCCGATATTTCCGGCCGATGCAAAGGTCGAAAAGCTGTTCGAGTCGAAGGTACTGACCGAGGGCGTTTCTGTGGCTCCGGACGGTCAGGTTTATTTCAGCGAAATTACATTTTCGCATATTACGCGTGACAAGCAGGGGGCAATTGAAGCTGGAAACATCTGGAAATTTGATCCTGACACCGGCAAGACGACCATTTTCCGTTCCCCCAGCGGCATGTCCAACGGGATCAAGTTTGATGCACAGGGTCACATGATCGTCGCTGAAGGAGCTGACTACGGTGGTCGCCGTATTACTCGCACAGATATGAAGTCCGGGCGGGCCTGGATCATTGCTGCCATGTTTGAGGGACGCCAGCTGAACTCGCCAAATGACGTGACGATTGATGAACGAGGACGGATTTACTTCAGTGATCCGCGATATCTGGGTTTCGAAGTTATTGATCAGCCGGTGGCAGCTGTTTATCGGATCGATCCGGATGGTTCCCTGCATCGCATCATTACGGACGCGGGCAAGCCCAATGGAGTCTGTGTGTCACCGGATCAGAAGACTCTGTACGTCGTCAGCAATGACAACGGCGGGACAAGCATTGATCGGCTGGCCGGACCCGGTGCGCAGGCGGACCGAGTGCAAATTCCGCTGAAGAAGGGTGCGATGGCGCTGCTGGCCTATGATCTGGCTGCAGACGGTTCGGCCAATTTCAGGAAGGTGCTGGCAGATTATGCTCCGGAAGATGGCCCTGATGGGCTCGTCTGCGATTCTGACGGCAATCTGTACGTTGCGGTCCGGACGGTTTCGCGTCCCGGGATCTGTGTTTATTCTCCGGCAGGCACGGAACTGGCATACCTCCCTACTGAGCTGCCCACGAATGTGGGATTTGCGCGAGGTAAAGACAGCCAGACCCTGTACATAACAGCCGGCTCATCTTTGTATCGGGTGCGCACCAATCGACGGGGCTATCAGTTGCCCTGATGCAGCCGATCGTGGCTGACGGCGTGCTGCGGAGTTTGGCGGGGATCACGTAATCAGCGATTCCAGAACCTGCGCTTCGTACACGTCCGTCAGTCGCTCGTCGCGACCATTGTGGTGCCATGTCAGTGTTTCATGATTCAGCCCCAGCAGTCTAAGAATCGTGGCGTGCAGGTCGGCTGTCTGTGTGCGATTTTCGATCGCTCGATAACCGAAGTCATCGGTCGCCCCGTAATGCTGTCCACCTTTGACACCCCCGCCGGCCAGCCAGACGCTAAAACCGTAGGGGTGATGATCACGACCATAGGCCGTTTTACTGTCGCGGGCCTCGGCAGCGGGAGTTCGACCGAATTCGCCGCCCCACAGCACAAGCGTGGAATCCAGCAGGCCACGCTGCTGCAGATCCGTCAGCAGGGCCCCGACAGGCTGATCGGTGCGCTGGCAGCAGTTTTTTGTGCCATCGTTGTTGCTGGAGTGTGTATCCCATGGCTGACCTGCCATGAACAGTGACACAAACCGAACGCCTCGCTCAACCAGTCGCCGGGCCATCAGGCAGCGAGTCCCGTAAGATTTTGTCACTGGATTATCGAGGCCGTACATGCGCTGCGTCTCTGCAGTTTCCTGTGTCAGGTCAAGGGCATCAGCGGCGGCCAACTGCATCTGGCCTGCCAATTCAAACGAAGCGATGCGGGCTTCCAGTTCGAGGTTTCCTGGGCGATTGCTGAGGTGCCGCTGATTCAGGTGCTGCAGGAGCCCAGCGCGGCCCTCATCGATCACCCGGGATCGCGGGGTACGGGACTGCAGGTTCAGCACCGGACTGCCCTGTTCGCGAAAAACGGTCCCCTGATAGGACGGTGGCAGCCAGCCACTGGACCAGTTGCGAACGCCATCGACCGAAGCACCGCCGGGATCCGGCAGTGCGACGAAGGCCGGAAGGCTGCGATTTTCCGTTCCCAGCCCATACGCCGCCCACGCGCCAAGGGTTGGACGACCAGCAGTGGTCAGGCCGGTCTGAGCCATCCAGATGGCCTGCTCATGATTGCGATGTTCGCTGAACATCGAGCGGATCACGGCAATGCGGTCGGCATGCTGTGAGACACAGGGCTGAATTTCAGAAAACTCAAGTCCGCTTTCACCGCAGCGACGAAACCGAAACGGCGATCCCATGAGTGACCTCGTGCGACTTTCGTCATCAGCCACTTCGGCCGGCGGTGCAGTGCCGTCGAATTTGTTCAACAGAGGCTTGGGGTCCAGCAGATCAACGTGGCTGGGGCCGCCGTGCATATACAGCTGAATGACCGCCCGAGCTGTGGGCTGCCGGTCCGGCAGGCTGGCTCGCACAGTTTCTGCCCACCCGGCTTCCTGCAGCAGAGTTCCTAGCGCCAAACCACCAAATCCCGAGCCGAAGCGGCACAGCAGCTCTCGCCGGGAAGCCTCATAATCAACAGTCATCGGTGATTCCGTAATCGAAGGCCGTTTTCAATCAATGTAGATAAATTCATTGGCATTCAGGAGCATGTGACAAAGGTCTGCCAGAGCACTTTGATTTGCTGCCAGCAGGGCAGCCTCACCCTGCTGTTCCGCAGCCGGCAGCTGTTCAAGGTAATGCTTTTGCTGCTGATCCCAAAAACACTGCAACAGTGATCTTTCCTCTGCTGTCACGGGCCTTGAAAATGCCAGGCTGACAGCTTGACCAATACAGTCGTGCGGTTGTTCCTTCCGCACACGTTCGGCGAACGCCCTAGCGACCTGATTCATGCCGTCGCTGTTCAGCATGGCCAGTGCCTGAGTGGAGACTGTGGATGTACTGCGCTGAACGCAGTTGACCGACATTGTGGGCTGATCAAAGATTTCCAGCATGGTGGCCGGATTCAGACGCAGTATCGCGAGGTAAACGGAGCGACGCTGTTTTTCATCGCTGCCAGCAACAATCACTTCTCCATCGCTCTGCCTGGCGACTGCTGTCGATGGTCCAAACGGCTGATCACTGAGTGTTCCGGAAACCGCCAGCACCGCATCCCGCAGTGGTTCTGCTTCAAGGCGTCGAATGGACTGACGCCAAAGCAGGCGGTTGTCCGGATCGATCAGTCGTCCGGCGGCCAGCTGTTCTGCCGCAGGCTGCGACTGCTGTTGCCATGCGGCTGATGTAAGGATCAGTCGGTGCAGCTGCTTGACACTCCAGCCACGTTCGACAAACTCCGTGGCCAGCCAGTCGAGCAACTGCGGGTGTGAGGGCGGAGCCCCTGAGACTCCGAAATCCTCGGGCGTAGACACAATTCCGATACCGAAATGGTGCATCCAGATGCGATTTACAATGACTCGCGCAGTTAATGGGTGCTGCGGCTGCGTCAGCCAGCAAGCGAACGCAAGACGCCGCCCGCTGGTCTTTGCTGATGTCCCGGGCGATTGCCAGCTGAACGGCTCGGGTGTCGACAGGGCGGAAAGCACTCCGGGCGTGACGGGCGGTCCTGGAGTCAGCGGATCACCTCGCAGCAGCAGGTGTGTCTGCGGTTCACCGGGCAGATCCCACGCAGCTCGTACTTCGTCAAAAACTACTCGACGCCCCTGCTCGGCAGCGATAGCGGCAGTCAACTGCTGAGACTGTTCCTGAAACTGCGGCAAGGTCAGCAGCGCGGCATCGAGATCGGCTGCCTCGGGGCGCAGACTGACTCCAAATTTGTCCGCCAGATATTTCTGCACTTCTGACCTGGCCTGCGTTTCGGTTTTTAAAGCGATGCTGACATCATCGCGAATCTGCGGCGGCAGGGCTGCCAGGCGCTCATCGAACAGACGGGCTGTAAATTCAACTTTGAGAGCTGCCATTTTTTCCTGCAGCTGTTTCACACTGGCGTCGATTTTCGCATTCATTTCGGCGGCTTGATCCTGCTGCTGCTTTGTGGCAATCAGCAGTCTGCGATCCATTTGCGGGATCCAGTTTTCAGGCCGAAAGACGGACTGAAAGATGGCCTGCAGGCGGAAGTAATCCGTCTGGGGAATGGGATCAAATTTGTGACTGTGGCAGCGGGCGCACTGCAGTGTCAGTCCCAGCGTTGAAGACCCGACAATCTGCAGTGTGTCGAACAGTGTGGGATAGTAGTACTGTGCGGCGGCATTCTTGATTGTGCTGAAATCAGGGCGGCTGGAGTCTGCAGCAGTTCGCAGAAAACCGGTCGCGATGATGCCCTCAGTCACCTGCTCCGGCAAGTGAGCCTGAGTTTCGTAACTGCCCCAGTAATCAGTGAGTTCGTCCCCGGCAATTTGCTCCTGCAGAAAACGATCCCAGGGCTTGTCACTGTTGAAAGCGCGAATGACATAGTCACGATAACGCCACGCGGAAGCCAGCGGACGATCTTCACTGAGGATACCGGCGGATTCAGCGTAGCCGGCGACGTCCAGCCAGTGACGCGCCCAGCGTTCGCCGTAGTGGGGGCTGGCCAGCAGTCGGTCAATGAGCTGCTCCCATGCGTCAGGACTTGTATCTGTTGTGAATCGATGGACCTCGGCGGGGGTTGGAGGCAGCCCCGTGAGGTCGAACGAGAGTCTTCTGAGCAATGTCAGACGATCTGCGGGTGGCGACATAGTCAGGTTGTTTTGCTGCAAACGCTGCAGTATGAACGCATCGACGGGGTTCAGAGGCTGTTTGCTGCTCGGCTGCTGAGGCACTGCGGGGCGTTCCGGAGGTCGAAACGCCCAGTGTTCCACCGCAGTGAGGGTTTCATCCAGCGCCCCTGCGTCTGCGGAACTGATACCTGCGGCACCGTCATTGATCCATTTTCTCAGAAGGCCTTTTTCTGCGGCGGTCAGCTGCTGGCCGACTGGAGGCATTGCGTCGGAAGCTACTTTTTCGTAGAGCAGGCTGAATTCAGCGGCACCAATGCGGAGTGCGGGGCCTGATTTTCCGCCATTCAGCAGGGATGACGGGCTGGTGAGATTGAGGCGTGCTTTGGGTTCAACGCCGGCGTGACAGCGAATGCACTTGTCCCGGAAGATCGGCAGAATGTCACGGTCAAATGTCAGCCCCGGCTGTGATTCATCGGCCTGCAACGGTGCAGCAAAAAAAATTAGCGACAGGATACCTGTGAGCCAAAACAGCGAGCCTGTGCGGCGGTGGGGCTGGTGCATGTGGAGAACCTCAGGACGAGGCAACTGGCGGGGCCGGTGGTCTCCGGTTTTGTGTCAGCCTAACACAAAACATCTGTTCAACACAGGCTATTTCACTGAAAAAGAAACGGCAATCCTTGGAAATCCGGGCATTTTCAGCGAGCAGCAGCACTCAAAGATTTCAGCAGCACTTCGCCCATCGCTGTGGGCTTCAGTTTGCGGTGTTTTTTCAAAGCCAGCGAATACGTGACTGACTGGAACAAGCACAGTCTGGGCAGCTGTGGCCACAACCGTGTTTCACGGAATGACGCGAATGCTTGCTGCCAGTGGCTGACTCATTAGGCTGCGCTGCAGGGCGACAGCCTTGAGTATCAGCTTCCCACGGAAGCTCAATGGGAGGACGCAGCGCGAGCGGGTACGGAGACGCGTTACATCAGCGGCAACGAGGCTCTCAGTCTGCACGAATTTGGCAATGTGCAGGACGCCAGCTTCGAAGTCGAATTTACGGGGATTGATTTTGATCGCAATCAGGGGCTTTAGATTCATCGATAACAACGTATGCACGACTGCCTGCGGTTCCTGCAAAGCCGATTAGACAGCGACTGGGCAGCCAGCTAAAAGAGTCTATGACTGGCCTCGCAATTCTCTCGCTGGTGCACCCACATTAGAGATGATCTGCTTCAGCTTCTGACCGCGAGCAGTTTTGGGGATGACTTCAACCTCCTCGGGCACGACATCGACCAAAGATCCCAGTCGCTCGGCGTCGAGAAACTGACGGAAGCTTTCGCGAATACTGGCCGCCACGGATGGTCCGTCGGTGCCGGGTGACTTCACAAAGCGAATCTGCAGCTGGTTCCGCTGTGTCTGAATCACCTGCCACTGGCGGATCCCAAAGATTGGATACATCTGAGCCTGAAACAACGGCGGAGAATACGACACAAAATCGGCCGGCCCGCGTTCCAGCCACAGCATTTCGTCACTGCGACCTTCCAGCTGAATAGTGGGCAGCGGCGAGCCGCAGCTGCAGGCAGTTGTCTGCCACGAAATCGAATCCGTCAGGCGAAAGCGAATAATCGGCTGAAAGTGATTCACAAGATTCGTCAACAACGTCTGACAGGACTTCACACCGGGAGGCACCAACTGGTCGTTTTCGTCCACAGCCTCCAGAATCACGTAGTCACTGTTGACGTGCATCTGTCCGGCACGGCACTCGTTCCCCAGTACGCTGCATTCTGTAGAACCATACTGAGAAGTAACCACAGCCGGCGCAAAAACTCGTTCAACAGCCGCTCTGCCGGCCTTCGAAAACCCTTCACTGCCCGATGAGATGAACTCCGGACGAATCTGCAAAGCTCCGTCATCCGCCTGATACGCCAGCAACTCCAGCATACTGGCGTAGCCGTGCACATAGTCAGGCTGGAAGTCATTGAGGCCTCGCACGATTTCACCAATCGGATCTTCCGACGGAAACAGGCGAATCTCAGCCATGCGACCGCTTTGCTGTTTGCCCAGCAGGCAGGTTTGAGTCGAGATGCAGCCGGAAAGGCGGGTCACCACAAAGGCCATTTTGTAGGGGCGTCGGATGAAACGTCGGACGTGTTTCCAGGCAAGTCGGTCGCGAAAAGTTCTCGCAAACACGACACCACGCTGAATTTCCACGGAACGATGATCGTTCAGAAAATAGCCCGGCTCACCGGTCGTACCGCTGGTCTGGGACACCATCCAGCGGTCCCGCACACGGGCCACCTTACCCGGCTCTGACTGAGCGGCATCCCGGGCCTCAGACAGTGTGATCCGAGCACCGCAGACCGTATCCGCAAAATTATCCATCATTTCCCGCACATCAACCGGGCGAATTTGCTGCAGCTGCTGGAGTGGCGAGGCAGCCGGACGGATGCGGCGGGCGTTAAACGGACTGTGCTGCGCAGCATGCTGCAGCAGCCGGCGCAGTCGCCGCTGCTGTATCCGCTGAATCGTCGCCGGACTGGAATATCGTTCGCGAAAAAGCGCTTCTGCCAGTGATGAAAGAAAGTACGCAGAAGGCATATGCAGGATCCTTCTCTAAACCGGTGATCATGCCGGAACACTCGGACTCTACAAAAAACCATGACGGCTTAAAACCCCCATTAAAAAATGTTGCCGGTGGCAGATGGGGGTTGTTGATTTGGACATAGAGCGAAATGAGCAGCAAATAACCAATAGTTTGGCTTCAAAAAACCGGTGTTTGCGGCTCAGGACGGCCTCAGGGTTTGGTTTTGATGCTGGCAATGCTGGACCTGGCCGAGTTGCCGCCACTGTTCCAAGCTCGGACTCGGAAATAGTACCGAGCATTTGCGACCATCCGGCCGCGGACCACGCCTGTATGTTGGGGCCCACCATCGCGACCTGCGTGAAATTGATGCCGTCCAGCGAGCGTTCAATCAAAAATCCGGATTCGTTGCTGGATTTATCCCGCCATTACAGTTTGATCTGAGTTCTGGAGATGGGGGCCAGCTTCAGCGTCGTGGGAACTGCGGCGACAGGCATGATGATCGTGACGGTGGCATCGCCCGAGAACGCGATACTGGCAACCCGGACCACTGAGGTTCCCGCAGTGGCCGGTGCTGTGAACAGCTCCGCCGAGCTGATGGAGTCTTCGCCGCTGCAGACCGACCAGACGAACGTGGGCTGACTCACCATCGCGTTGTCGAACTGATCCTTCACCGTTGCCGTGAATAGCTTCGCGCTTCCGGTATTGTTGGTGGTGGTTGCGGGGGTTACCGTGATCGAGGTCAGTGCCTCGCTGACGGTGACAGTGACATCACTGCTGGTCTTCAGGGATCCGTCAGAGGTCGTGGCTTGCAGGTTGTATGTTCAACTGGCCCCAAATGTGGCGATCGCATGTTTTGCAGCATTTGTGCTGTTGTCAGAGAATGTAATGGGGGCCGGAGGAGTTCCCACAGCGGACCAAGTGTACTTCAGCAGTGATTCTCCGCCGTCATCAGCCCCCACCACGCTCAGGTTCACAGTCGTGCCGTTGACGGGGTTCCGCAAGGCGGTGGCAAGTGAAGCGTCGGTCGGGGCACCCTTGATATTTATTAGTCCAACGATTCGCAGAGTCGTGACGCCGAAAGCGGAGTGGATACGAGAAGCTTTAGAAAGTTGAGATTGTCGTGCTGACGGCAGACTCCCGCTGAGCATCCCGCAGTTTTCGCCGCGCTGCATGGCGACGCTGCCGCATACCCAGCAACAGGTCCAGCAGACCCGCATACCGCATCGTGGGATCGACGTACTTCTCAAGGACATAGAACAGGAAGTAATAAAACCGACTGGCAGACCAGATCAGCAGTACCAGCAGCAGAATCGTCTTTGGATCGGGAGACTGCGCAATCAGAATTGTGCTGCAGATGAGAGCAATCAGCAGAAACAGCAGTCCCTTGCAGACAATCAGCAGTTTGGAATTGAGGTCGCCCATGAGATCCGTGCACCTGTAAAAGGAGTGCTGCAGTTCAGGACACACGCACAAACTGTTCTTCCAGCTTCGTCTGCGACACGCTGATTGCGGTTCCCAGTTTCTGGGCGAACAACTGCACCCGGAACTCTTCAATCATCCAGCGCAGGTGTTCCAGCATCGGATCGACTCGCTGCTGCCGCTGATGCTCACGCCGCTTCTGTTCATACTTCATCAGCCACGGCTGAAGCTCGGCCTCCAGCGACATCTCTGTGCGTAATCCACCCGAGCCGAGGCGGAGCAGCCGCTGCCGGATGGCCGCCAGATAACGCGGAAACTGAATCAGCCACGGCCACGGTGTGACAGCGAGGAAGTCGGGAGTCACCAATCCCGCAAGCTGCTGCTGCAAACTTTTCACGAGCGGCTCCCAGCCGGGACCTTTCGCCAGTTCCAGCGCAGCGCGAGTTTCGTGGTATTGCTGAAACACGACAGGCAGAAACTGAGTCAGTTCCTGAGCCGCCACGGGCAAACGATCACGCCCCTGCCGCAGCGACGCCTCAAATGCATGCTTCGTGCGAGGCAGCTGACTGTCAGCCAGCCAGGCACGATCTGTCATCAGCAGCGCGACACTGCTGGTGAATTCCAGTCCCTTGACCGTGGTCGCCAGAACTCGCGTTTTCGTAACCTGCGGCAGATTGCCGACCTGCGTCAGAATCCGCTTCTTTTCGACCAGCAGAAACAGCTTTCGCAGCCCGTTCCGCAACTGACGTCTGGCGTCTTCAGGGGTCTGGCAGAGCATCAGCGCTACTGTTTCTCCATCATCACGCAGCGTCGGAAATGCTCGCAGCGACATACCGGCTCTTACAATCTCAATATGCTCCGGAATATCAAAAAAGTCCCAGCCCTTGAATCCTGTCCGCAGCCACTGCGATTCTTCTGCCGTCGGTCCCACGGCAGCCGCACGACGATCGGCTTCGCTGGCCGCCCGGGTGACGCGCTCCGCCAGTGTCGCCCGCAGCAGTTTCAAATCCCGCCCCTCAATCAGCGTCTTTTTCTGATCGTCCAGCACTCGAATGTTGAACTTCAAATGATCGGGGATCTGGCTGGCATCAAAGTCCTGCGCCGAAATACGCTCCCCCGACAGCTGCCCCAGTCGGACCGCCACACTGTGCAGGAAATCGCCACGCGCGAATTCCAGATCCGATGCCACCAGCCGCGCGGAATCCGGTGCCGGCACAAAATGCCTTCTCAGCGACTTGGGCAGGGCCCGAATCAAAGCCAGGACCTTCTGCTCAAGCAGCCCCGGTACAAGCCAGTCCAGCCGCGATTCCGCCAACTGCGGCAAACCCTCCAGCGGCAGACTCACTGTCACGCCGTCAGCTTCCTGGCCGGGATCCAGCTGATAATTGAGCGGCAGATGCATGGCACCGAACTGAGCAGATTCCGGAAACAATGCGACCTGCTGCTGCCGCTGGGCTTCGTCAGCAAACTGGTTGATGTCAAACTGCAGCAGCCGAGGCAGGCGACTGTGAGTTCTTTGATACCAGCGCCGCAGGCGATCCCGATCCTTGCATTCAGCCGGAATCTGCGATGCGTAAAAATCGAACAGGACTTCATCCCCAGGCAGCAGATGATGCGATCGAGTCTTCGCCTGCAGTTCCTTTAACTGCTGCAGCACAGACACGTTGTGCTGCAAGAACGGAAACTCGTGGCCCCAGCCGCGGCACTGCGGACGCTTCGGACTGGCAGCAGCTTTCCCCGGTCGGACACGCGAACTTCCGCGAGTGAGGGCGTCCTCTTCATCCGCATAGTCGTCAAGCTGTTCAGGCGGCCCTGCCTCGTCAGATAATTCACCGTAGAGCAATCCCAGTTCTACCAGTCCGTGCTGAATCAACATCTCACGAGATTTCACGGGGTCGATGCGAGCCAGCGTTACACGCCGCCGGCTGACGACCGGCAACCCCCACAAACTAACCTTCTCATAAATCATCACATTGCCGGCCTGCGGATCCCAGTGCGGTTCGAAGTATTCGCGGCTGACCAGATGCCCGGCCAGCGGTTCGATCCATTCGGGCTGAATGCGAGCGATCGTGCGAGCGTAACGGCGGGTTGTTTCGACCAGTTCGGCCGCCACAAACCACTTTGCACCTTTGGGAGCCAGTGCAGAACCGGGCCACAGCGCCAGTCGACTGCCTCCGGCACCAGCAAACTCGCCCTCCGGAGTCTGCATGGCAATATTCGGCAGCAGGCCGGTCAGCAGTGCTTTATGCGTGGCCGCGAAATCGTTGTGCCGCTGCTCTGCCAAAGACTTTTCCGGATGCTGCCGCTGTTTGGCCAGTGCCTTCGCAGCCTGCTGTATGGCCGGATCATCGCTGTCCTCGAGCAACTCCCGCAGCTGTGTGTGCACATCAACCCATTCCCGCATCCGCAGCCACGACAGAAAATGCTGCAGACACCATTTTCGCAACTGACTATTGGACAGCGTCCGCTGCTTTTCATGCCACGCATCCCAAAGATTCAGGATGGTCAGAAAATCGGAATCGCGGTTGAAGAATTTCCGATGGGCCTCATCGGCAGCCTGCTGTTTTTCCAGCGGGCGTTCACGCGGATCCTGACATTCCAGAAATGCGGCAATTGCGAGAACTTCCGGCAACGCATGCACCTCCACGGCCGCCAGAATCATGCGGGCAATTGCCGGATCCACCGGCAAAGTCGACATACGCCGCCCGATGTCGGTCAGATCGCCGGCCTGCGGTGATCGCTTTGCAGAGCCGGGACCAGCGGCGGAAGTTCGCGGACCGGCAGAGATCTGCGACGCCGCTTTTCGCGAAGCGGCGGGCTGGTCTGTATCGGCTGCCGGTTCCGGCTGTTCCGCAGCACTCTCACTGCGGGCAGCAGCAGCTTCCGCTTCGGTCACAATTGCCCCCAGTTCCTCCAGCGTGCGATAGCCTTCGCGAATCACGGAGACTTTGGGAGGATCGAGGAAGGGGAAGTCTTCCAGATTGCCGAGCTTCAGACTGAGCGTTCTGAGGATTACAGCAGCCAGATTTGTGCGCTGAATTTCAGGGGCTGTGAAGGCTTCACGAGTATTGTAGTCGGCCTGACTGTAAAGCCGGATGCAAATGCCCGGGCCCACGCGACCACAACGCCCGGCCCGCTGATTGGCCGAAGCCTGCGACACCGGCTCAACCGGCAGCCGCTGCATGCGGGAACGGGCTGAATAGCGGCTGATCCGCGCGGTGCCTGTGTCCACAACCGCTCGAATGCCGGGAACTGTCAGCGAGGATTCAGCGACGTTGGTGGCCAGCACAATCCGTCGCTGCGGACTGGAGGCAAAGACGCGAGTCTGCTCTTCCATCGAGAGACGGCCGAACAGCGGAACGATCTCCGTCGATCGCTCGGGCAGGTCACCCGGCAGACGGCGCCCTCCCAGTACCTTCGCAGCGTCGCGTATATCGCGTTCTGTGGGCAGGAACACCAGAATGTCGCCGTTATTTTCACGGGCCAGCTCGTGTACTGCATCGGCGACGCCGTCCATCCAGTCACGAGGCTCCTGATCTTCATCCTCGCCAGACTGCGGTTCGTCCAGTGGCCTGTAGCGAATCTCCACGGGCCACGTTCTGCCCGAAATCTGCAGTACAGGTGCAGGCCGGCCGGCAGTACCAAAATGGTCGGCAAATCGAGCCGCATCGATGGTGGCCGATGTGATGATCAGTTTCAGATCCCGACGTCGCGGCAGCAGACGTTTCAAATACCCCAGCAGAAAATCGATATTCAGCGAACGCTCGTGAGCTTCGTCCACGATGATCGTATCGTACTGGTCGAGATACCGATCATTTTGCGTTTCAGCCAGCAGAATGCCGTCTGTCATCAGACGAATGCAAGTCAGCGGACCACTGCTGTCGGTGAAGCGTATGCGATAACCAACTTGCTGCCCCAATTTGCAGCCCAGCTCTTCGGCAACACGAGCAGCCACGGAGCGAGCGGCGATGCGGCGAGGCTGTGTATGTCCGATTACACCGGCAATCCCGCGGCCCATTTCGGTTAGAATTTTGGGCAGCTGTGTAGACTTGCCGGAGCCCGTTTCGCCACACAGCACCACCACCTGACTGGCAGCGATTGTGTCCATCACTTCCTGGCGTCGCGCCACCACCGGGAGTTCCGGATCCCACTGCAGCTGCGGTCGCCACGCCGCTCGCTGCTGCTTTCGCTGCAGGCTGCGGTTCAGCTGCCCCTGCAGTTTTTCCATCAGCCGATCAAACGGACGACCAGCTTTTTCCGCAGCCGTAATGCTGCGGACCAATTGGCGCATGCCAAATTGATCCGCATGCATGGCATCGGATATTTTTCGTTCCAGATCTTTGAACGCCGACATGCAGTGAACCGGGGAAATGCCAGAGGACACGTGATCAGGAGACAGAATACACGAGATCGGGCTGGTGCGCCAGTCAGGTCACCGGAGTTTTTGCAAGCACGAATTAAACCGGGTGCGGCGGCAGAGTTCGCCTCGGGTCGAGGCAGATCGGCGGATGTTCGGTCGGCTTTGCAAATCGCGGAAAGAATTGACGGCGCGTCGGTCATCAAAGTGGCAAACGGAGTGTGCAAAATGCTTCAGAATATGCCCACAGCTCACGGTTTCGCCGCGGCAGCCAGTGATCCGGAAAGCGTGGCCCAGGTGCTGGAGATGGCTTTACGAGCGTCATAGTCGGGCTGGCCGGATACCTGGCCACTGACTTCCACACAGACCGGTCCCGTATACCGGAACTGCCGCAGCAGACGGAAATACTGCACATAGTCGGTACGGCCCTCGCCAGGCAGCAAGAACCGGAATTTACCGGCATCACCGCTGGTGTCCTTGACGTGGATGAAGCGTGTTCGTGGCAGCAGTTCGGTCAGAGTCACCTGCAGATCCAGCCCCTGCAGCTCAAAATGACTGAAGTCATAGGCCGCCTGAATCGCAGTCGAACCAGATTCCTGCAGCAGCCACAACAGTCTGGCCGGCGAGTTCATGGCACTGCCAACATGTGCCTTGATCGCCAGCACAACCTGTTCTCGCTCAGCAGCCTCCGCCCAGCCCCGCAGTCGCTGCAGCATCCCTGTTTTCTGCTTGTCCCATTTCCCCGGACTGCCCCCGACAACAGTCTCCAGGATGGGAGGGTGGTTCGGCACCAGATCACGCCCCAGCGCGGCGGCTGCAGCAATGGTCCGCAGCGATGACTGCTGCGTCGCCTCATCACACACCAGCGGAATCTGGATCATCAGACAGGGCAATGACAGGTGCAACTCCTGCAGCCGTTCGGCGGTCGCCTGGCGAGCCGCGAGGTCGAACACCGACGGTTCCGTCGGAAAACCAGAGTTCAGACAGAATTCGATATGCTGAAATCCGGCGGTCGCACAGGCCTGCAGCGATTCATCCAGCGACAGCTGTTTCGTGCCGTAAAGACTGAAACCCAGACTGATACTGTCGCCAGCCTGCGACTCCTCCTCCGCGAACGGCATCGCGGCAGTCACCTGAGCCCCAACTGCCAGTGCAGGCAAAGCCATTGCTGAGTGCAAAAAACGTCTTCGCTTCCACAACGCAGCATCGTTGTTCCGGCTCATGTCACATCCCCTGTATCAAGCAACTGAATCACATGTCGCACCTGATATGGACGCTGCACCAGCCCCGTCCGCCCCGCTGACTGCCACTGCATCATGCACACATGATTGCTGGTGGCCAAAATCACAGGATCCCCTGCCGCTGTATTCAGGAACTGCGATTTGTTTCGCAGAATCTGCTGAGCATTCTCGGGCTGCTGCAAGTTGTAAACTCCGCCCGAACCACAGCAGTCACGCGCCTGCGGAGCCAGCTCCCAGCGATAACCTGTGGCATTAAGCACAGACTGCGGTATGCCAGGCAGCTTCTGCCCGTGCACCAGATGACACGGCAGATCAACGTAAACGCGAGCGGTTTCCGGACGCGGGGAACAGGGTTGCACCCCCACCTCGCCCAAAAAGTCCAGCACATCCCGCACCGGCAGCGCGCCGCCAATCGACTTCATTGTCGACAGACCGCAACCCGCCGAATTGGCCACAACCGCATCCACGTCGGCAGCCAAAAACGCCCGCCGACTGGCGTCCCGCAACTGATCGACATCCGCCAGCCCCAAATGCTCGTGAACCGCACCGCAGCACCCCTGCTGCTCAGGGACCAACACCTGCACATTGTTACGAATCAGCACTCGCACCGTGGCAAAATTGATTTCGCGGAAGACAGCTTCCATCAGACAGCCAGTCAGCAGCGCCACACGAGGCCCCGTGGGTCGGTGCCGAGCCATCAGCCGGGCAGCGTAAACAGCCGTCGATTCCAGCACCGCCGGCTTGCCGACAAACAACAGGCGGTGCGGCAGGACGCCGGCCCGCCGCAACAATCGCACGGGCAGCGCTGCCAGCGAAAACAATCGCGGTCGCGCCGCCAGCCAGGCTGCCAGCCGCAACGGAAGCGGCGGCAGATGCCGCCCATTCGCCACATGCTGATGACGCACCTCTTCCAAAATTTCACCGTAGGGCACCTTAGCCGGACATGCCGGCTCACAGGCCAGACAGCCGACACACTCCTGAGTATACCTGACCGTCCACCAGTCCGGGTCCAGACGCCCCTGGGCTTCCTGGCGCCACAATCGCAGACGGCCCCGCGGCGAATTGTTCTCATCCCCCGTCTGCTGGTATGTCGGACACACCTCCAGACAAAATCCACAGTGCACGCAACTGGTGAGCAGTGCGGATGAGGCATCCAGGACGGGCAATCCCGGGACCGATACATTCTGAGCAGTCTCAGGCTTTTTCATGGTTGCTGAAACTCCTCCAGCAGGATTCTTCGCCAGGTACTCTCTGCCACCACACCAACTCGCTGCGACTGATGCCGGCCAATCCAGTCACCACCCGTCTGCTCAAGCTGCTGCCGCAGTTCAGCGTCAGGTTGCAGACTGCCAGCCTCGGCCCCGTATACATGCAAAACACCCAAAGCCACAATCTGCACGATCCGCAGCCCCGGTCGACACAGCAGATGCTCGGCCACTGCCCCAGCCTCGCCCGGCAGAACTCGGACCGTCAGATCCGGCAGTCCATCGAACAATTCGGCAGACAGTTCAGGCAGCCACTGCAACCGCTGCTGCTGAGCCACCGATCGCAGCTCATTTTCAAAGACCACGACTTCATCCGGCGGGCAGTTCCACGCAACTCGCAGCACAGCCTGCACAACCCCCGACTCGCGGATGACATCAATCGCATCAAACCAGTGCAGCCAGTCTCGATCCACCAGCATTCTGGCAGCCGCCGTGACAGCGTGACAACTTCCCGCGAGCTGCATGACTCGCGAAACTCCGCAGTCCGGACGCAATCGCACCACAAAATCCACCGGCTCACCAAAATCCGCTTCAGCGTGCAGCAGAAAGCGGAACAGATCGTAGCCGGTAGTCGACTTCACAACCCGCTCGCCAATCCGCACAACACGCCCGCACGGCAGCCGCCAGTTCATACCACAGATGTTGTCACAGAGTGCACCGAAACGAGACGACATGGGAGCCCAGGCGCTGGCCTGCAACTGCTGAGCCAGACTATGCTGGTCGGACAGCAGCAGCGGAAACCGAAAACCGGCCGCCTTCGCCAGCCGCTGCAGTGCCTGCGAACCGGCCACAGCGGGAATGCAGGCAGTCCCGTCGACCTCATCGAAATACTCTGTAAACAGGGCGTCATCGCGAGTCTGAAATTTGTCGCTGCCACTGCCGTGGACCGATTCAGCCGCTGGTTGACCGCAGGCCGCTCTGAAGCTGCGAGCCCGAAAAACTTTCAGCGGATTCAGCTGGTGCCCGGGATTGAAGATCCGCGGTACAGTAAGCTGCAGCCGAAGTGCTCGCTCGCCAAAGATCAGCGGCATGTAGGCTGTTTTATCATTGCCAATGCCGTGTTCACCAGACAGCGTGCCACCCACCGCAACCACTCGCTGCATCAGCCGTCCGCTGATCGCCTCAACTTGCTCAATCTGCTCTGGCTGCCGTGAATCGAACAGAAAATTCGGATGCAGGTTTCCATCACCAGCATGAAACACGTTGATCACGGGCAGCCCGGCGGCATCGGCTTCGTCATAGACCAGCTGCAAGATTTCCGCCAGAGCACGGCGAGGAATCACCGCATCCTGAACCAGAAAGTCAGGGCTGAGCTGCCCCATCAGGCCACCCGCGACTTTGCGCGCCTTCCACAGACTTTGTCGGGCCGCGGGATCATCGCTGTAATCCACGGCAGCAGCTCCGGACGCCCGCAGGACGTCGGCCACCGCTTCGGCCCGCTGATCCACCAGCTCCGGCGGGCCGTCAATTTCCGTCACGATCAGAAAACAGTCCTGCGGCAGCCCCACCGCCAGCGGACTGTTCTCAACCATTGCAACATACCGCGGATCCATCAGTTCGATGGCAACTGGAAAGGATGAGTGCAGAGCGAGCGCCTGAACCGCACGTTCTGCTGTCTTCAGATCACGAAATGTGGCACGATAGGTCCAGCATTTGCGAGGACGCGGCACGACTCGCAGCCAAAACCTCGTAAAAGCGGCCAGAGTGCCTTCCGACCCCACTAGCAGCCGCTTCCAGTCGTCACGCCAGGCACCACGGCCACCCGCCGGACCACCAAACTGATGCACCGCACCATCCAGCAGTACTGCTTCGACTCCCAGCACGTAATTGCTGGTCACTCCATAACGAAAACAGTGGGCCCCGCCGGCGTTCATGGCCACGTTACCTCCCAGCGTGCAGACAGGACCACTGCTGGGATCGGGCGGATAGAGCAGACCATACGGCGCGAGGGCCGCATCCAGCTGATTCAGGACGACACCGGCTTCAACTTCGCAACACAAATTGAGCGGGTCAATATTGCGGATGGCACGCAGGCCCGAGGTATGCACCAGCACGCCACCCTCAGCTGCCACCGGTCCTCCGGAGAGCGACGTCCCGGCACCGCGGATAGTCACGGGCACCTGCAGCTGCGGTGCGGCACGCATCAGCCGGGTAAGCTCGGCGGCGTCGGCCGGCAGCACCACAGCCTGAGGGCGGAAAGAACGATAACCGATGGCATCTGTGTCGTAGCCCGCCAGCTGTGCCGGTGCAGTAAGGACACGGCCACGGCGCACCAGTTGTCTCAGCTGGGTATGCAGCGACTGGTCAGCATCGGCAAAACCAGAGCGTTTTTCAGGCGGATTTTTCACAACAACTCGTCAGATTCGCGGAGAAAATGAAGATTCCAGAATGCCACGGAGCAATTTCACTTTACAGGCTCAGTCACTGAGTCTGTTACGCAAAAATCTGCTCAGCCCGATTGAACAGCACCCATAACGTCAAAATGTACTTGTAACCGGACTGCGGCACATGGCCGCAGTGGGAATGAGTAAAGTAGGCCGGAGCGATCACCATGCGTCCGGCTCGCGGACCAATCCGGACCTGCTGGTAGTGAAATTCGGTCTCTCCACCCACCTCCACGTCATTCAGATAAAACATGAACAGCAGCACGCGATGCAGTGCTTCGTTGTCACCGCCGTCCGGGTAAACTTCGCTGTGCACATACGGATAACCTCCGGTAGACTGCTCATACCTTTGGGCATTGATCTGGCCGATGCGAAACAATCACTGCAGCAGCAACGGCAGCTGGGGTTCAGCGACTTCTGCAAAATTATCAATCGTAACACTGACAACTTCACTACTGACCGGGTGAGCCAGCTTCAGACCCAGTCCGCTGATCATGGCCAGCGGATGTTTGTGCATGTAGTGCATGATACCGCGAGTCGTGGCCTGCGTCACGGGTTTTAGCAGCGACCGAAATTCCGTTCGACCAGTCACATTGATGTCACGACTGCGTTTCTTCTCAGTATCAACCCCGCCACCGGTCTTGCCTGTGCTTTGATGCGGTGAACTGTCAAACGCCGCCAGCCACTGCTGACAGAGTTCCGGGTCGAGAGCATTGTCAATCACTTCAATCAGATGCGACATGGCAAACAGAATCCGCCGGCTGGCAAAGTATAACGACACGCGAGACCAAAAGCAGTTCCGAATTTCCTGCCTGGACACTGCCCCACAAAAACAACCGTGTTGCCCGCCGTTTGTGCCATATCTCGGTCCAAACGGACGTGTGCCCACGGTGTCAGCCTCGCGTGTTTTGCCACATTATCTCAGTGGCGGCCGCGGTTCGCAAGCCGACAGCCGCGAAGGGGCAACACGCGCCTGACCCACCCATTGTGACGAAGTCAGGGGCAAGGACAGGGAGGGGCAATCGCCACAGGACCCGCAGACCCCATAACCCCCACAGGCTCCGCAAGTCCCGCCAAATGCCAAAGCCGCGGGCCGAAGTTCCATCAGCGAATTTCGCTCATGAAACAATGTCTTGCACCACGTTGCCGTACACGTCCGTCAGTCGAAAATTGCGGCCGGCATAGCGATACGTCAATTTTGTGTGATCCAGTCCCAGCAGATGCAGAATGGTGGCGTGCCAGTCATGCACATGACATTTGTTCTCGACAGCGACAGCGCCGTGCTCGTCGGTACTGCCGTAGCTGATTCCGCCTTTGACACCGCCACCCGCCATCCAGTAGGTGTACCCGCGATGATTGTGATCACGGCCGCTGCCGTTCTGAGCGTCAGGCGTGCGTCCGAATTCGCCGCCCCACATCACCAGCGTGTCCTTCAGCAGTCCGCGCTGATCCAGATCTGCCAGCAGTCCGGCAATCGGCCGGTCAATTTCCTGACTGCGAGCCTGCAGGTTAGCTTCAAGCCGAGTGTGATGGTCCCAGTTCCCATGATTAATCTCGACAAAGCGAACCCCGGCTTCAACAAATCGCCGCGCCAGCAGGCACTGGCGACCAAAGCCGGCTGTCTGATTATCGCCCAGACCATAAAGCTCCTGAGTCGCCTGAGTTTCCGCCGACAGATCCATCAGATCGGGGAGACTGTCCTGCATCCGGAAGGCCAGTTCGTACGATTCAATGACGCCCTCAATCCCCGGCTGCACCTGCTCGCGCTGCAGTTTCTCTCGATTCAGGTTCTGAATAAAATCAAGCTGTCGTCGCTGTTCTGTGCGTGACAATCGCTGATTGCGAATGTCGGGTAAAGCCGGTGCATTACCGGCCATCCGCCCCTGAGCCGGGCCTCGCTGAGCGGACGGACCGACACGACTGCCCGAATAGACGGCCGGCAAAAATGCACTGCCGTAATTCTGTGCCGAAGCCGGTGGCGCATTGAGTGCCACGAAACCCGGTAAACTGTCATTCTCGGTCCCCAGTCCGTACAAAGTCCAGGCACCCAACGATGGCCGCACAAACTGCGCATTACCCGTGTGCATCTCCGTAACCGCACGCGGGTGTGTCGGCTGATCACAGTGCAGCGAACGCAGCAGGCACAGCCTGTCAGCCTGTTCGGCCAGAGCAGGAAACAGATCCGAAATCCAGAGTCCGCTCTGTCCCCGCTGGCGAAACGGTGACACCGGAGCCATCAGCGAGCGACGACCGGCTCCCAGAGTTTTACCGGCATCAGCAAACAGCTGCGGCTTATAGTCAAACGTGTCCACATGCGAAGGTCCGCCCTGCATGCAGAGAAAAATGACTCGCTTCGCGCGAGCCACAAAATGGGTAGATTTGGGGGCCAGTGGCTGGACTGCCGTCGGCGCATCAGGTGCAGTGGCAACAGCGGCTTCATCAGCTGCCCGGGCCGCCAGCCCAGCCAGTGCGAGATATCCAAAACCAGCCGATGCAGTCTGCAGTATCTGCCGACGCGATTCACCAAAGACAGTAGTCATGACTGATCCCTGAGCTTAATTAAGATAACGGAATTCGGCTGTGGCAAATAAGGCCTGACAAAATTTTGACAGGTTCACCGCGGAATCCGCAGAGCTGCCCGCCTGCAGATAATCCAGACTGCTCTGCAATTCAGCCTCCGTGGGCGACCGACTAAAGACCAGCCGAAACGCCAGCTGCACCTGAGCAGCCGCCGTTTCAGCCTCCTGCAGCAGTCGACTGGACAAAACTTCCGACTGTTCGATCACGAATGGGTTGTTCATCAGGTACAGAGCCTGAGCCGGGGTATTCGACGCCTCACGCTGGCCAATCACCATGCTGGGCTCGGCGAAGTCAAACACCTCAAGTGAGCGAGGCAGCAGCCCGCGGGCAACCGGCAGATACACCGAACGATAAGCAACGCTGGCGTCGAACGGATTGGCCTGAGCCATGCCACGACGAAATCTGCCGGCGGCCCCGTTCATCTGCTGCAGGCGTCGAGCTAGGGGGCCGCCGCTATTGTCCTCAGACGCAGCATCGCCCGTCATTCCGGGGGCGGCAGCAGGTCGAGGTCCGCCCGTCGCCATCACTGCCCCCACAGGTCCGTTCGGCCCAAGGATGGAGGATGGAAATTGTGCCAGCATGGATCCGCGAGGCCGCTGCAGATCGAGGCGACCACTTGCTGCCAGCATGCAGTCCCGCAGCACCTCGGCCTGCAGTCGGCGCGGTTGAGCACGGGCGAAGTACAAGTTGTCCGGATCCTGCTCAAATCGCCCCTGATCCCAGGCACTGCTTTGCCGATAAGCTCGACTGGCAACAATTTCGCGAATCAGGCTTTTCACTGACCAGCCATTGTCCACAAAACGAACGGCCAAATAGTCCAGCAGTTGCTGATCAGTGGGGCCAGGACCGGATGCCCCAAAGTTCTCAGTCTCACGTACAATGGCGTCACCAAACAGATGCAGCCAGATGCGATTGACCATCACTCGAGCCGTCAGCGGGTTAGACGAATTACCGATCCAGCGTGCCAGCTGCAGTCTGCCGGAGCCATTTTTCGGTAGCGGCGACGTCTGTCCGCCCAGCACCTGCACAAACCCGCGGACTACCTTCTGAGCCTGCTGGTCAATTTCTCCGCGAATCAGCAGTCTTGCATCCTGCGGCTGCGGTCGATCCTGGACACCCATGCAAACCGTCAGCGGCTGTCCGTTTTCATCAACACTATTAACACGTGTGGTGAGCTGTGTGGCCTGCTGATCCAGGATGAACTGGCTGGCGAGATTAGGCTGAGGACTGGTGCCGCCAGGCTGAGGGCGGAGGGCCGCACGGCGTGCTTCGGCCGCCTGCTGCTGCACCTCGTCCCGTCGCCGTCTCAGCTCGGTCAGCTCGTCCTTCGTCAATGGAGTATCAACGGGATTCGGGTCATCAATGGGCAAAATCAGCAAGTTGGCCGGATGCCGATTGCGCTGACTGCGCACACCGCCGTAACAGGTCTCAGTACTTTGAAAGATCCCGGCGAGTGCGTAGTAGTCAGACTGCGGAATTGGATCAAACTTGTGATCATGACAGCGAGCACAGGCAACTGACACTCCGAGAAAGACACGCGTCGTGACGTCGATCTGTTCGTCAATCAGATCGGCCTGAAACTGGCGTGGATTCTGTTCAATCAGCGCCTTGGGTCCGAGTGCCAGAAAGCCGGTTGCGATGAGCTGACTGGCCCACTGTTCATCGGTCTTTGCCGGCAGCAGGTCACCCGCCAGCTGCTCGCGAATAAAACGATCATAAGGCTTGTCACTGTTGAATGAGTCAATGACGTAGTCGCGGTATCGCCAGGCATTGGGCGCAGACACATCAACTTCTTTGCCGGTTGATTCGGCATAACGAACGACATCCAGCCAGTGACGCCCCCAGCGTTCACCAAACTGCGGCAAGGACAACAGTCGATCAGCAGCGGCCTCAACAGCCTGCTGCGGATCACGCTGCCATTCTGTCAGAAACTGCTGCTGCCGGTCAGGTTCCGGGGGGAGCCCGATGAGGTCCAGAGACAGCCGTCGCAGCAGAGTCAGCGGATCTGCGTCAGACGCAGGCTGCAGCTGATGAGCAGCGTGCTGTCGCGCCAGCAGACGGTCAATCGGAGCAGCCGACCAGGCGGTCGCCGATGGAAGTGCGGGAGCTTGCGGTGGCTGAAAAGCCCAGAAGCTACGACCCTCGGCAATCTTTTCCGGCGTAACTTTGGACTGTATCACCTGCTCTGTCGGAACCCGCGGATCAGGAGCCCCCATTTCGATCCACTGGCGAAAATCTGCGATCACTGCCGGCGACAGCCGCCCGTTGGGCGGCATCCGCAGACCACGGTAATTAATGGCCTCCCAGAGCATACTGGCATCCAGATCACCTGGCACGACGGCCGGCCCGGATTCGCCACCCGCCAGCAGCGATTCGCGGCTGGAAATCGAAAGGCCACCGCGAATGCCCTGCCCGCCCTCGGTGGAATGACAGCGACCGCAGCTTTCCAGCAGCACCGGGCGAATCTTCGCTTCGAAGAACTTTTCCTGCTCGGCCGTGATTTGCTGCTGAGGCTGTTGTTCGTCCGCCTGCAGCGTGACGGCGGCCCCGGCACTGACTGGTCCGGCAAGCAAAAACAACAGGCAGCAGGCTGAGTCAATTAAAAGTAGGCGCCGCATGTCTGGGAATCCTGGAAACGTGGAGTGGCCCTCGGGCCGACAGAGCATCCGCGACAGATTGCGGATGCCCTGCCTGAACTGATGATAACCTGATCCAGCTGTTAATGCAGGCCTGAAGAACAAGAGTCCGGTTGCATTGTGACAAAGCAAAACATTTCGGCAAAAACGGGCCTTTTACATGGAGCAGTGCTCGGGCTGGAAAGCCCGAGTTGCGTTTTGTCACAAACAGGTCCTGCAGCCAGACCGACTACTCGCCGTCCGGACGATTCGGGCGAACTGCGTCACCACCATCCTCACCGGGACGACGACGCTGACCTTCCGGCCGGCCCCCCGGCTGACCGCCTGGGCGGCCACCGCCCTGCTGCAGTCGGGACATAGCCTGCTGCAGCTCGGTTTTGTCGATACCGCCATCTTTATTGGAATCGACGCGTTCCAGATTCTGTCGCATGCGTTCCGGAATTTCTTCGTCCGTCAGTTTGCCGTCCTTGTTGGCATCGCGAGTTTCGAACATACGGGTGAGCATTTCACCGCCGGGAGCGCCGCCCTGCCCAGGCCGACCAGGCTGTCCCGGACGCCCCGGACGTCCCGGACGTCCCGGCTCACCAGGCTGCCGCCCGAGTCCTTCCGGCAGACCTGCTGGCCGCAGCTCGTCCGTGCTGATCGTTCCGTCCCCGTTTTTGTCCAGTTTAGCGAGTGCTTTGCCGGCATTTTCGATTTCAGCCGGAGACAGCGAACCATCCTGATCGGCATCGAGTGCCTGCATCAGGGGTGCCAACATCCTCTGCCGACCGGCGTTGCGACCGCCTTCTGGAGCATCCTGAGCAAAACCGGGGGCTGCAGCAGCCGCGAAGACCAGAGTTGCCAGAAAACTGGGAGAAATTTTCATGTTTCAGGTTCTTTCGTTAGTTGGTTGGTGTTAAGCCTGTGTCTCCGTGAAATTCCGCCATCTGCCAGCCGTAATCCACAGGAGATTTGATAATTTCATGGCAGCGAGAACGAATACTTGCTGCCGGAGGACATCTATGAGCGCTAAGACCGATGAGGAACTGGAGCTGCTGCACCGTGATGGCGAAGCGGCTTTGGCCCATTTGTTTGCCGCCAGTCAGCCGCAGCTGGAGCGAATACTGCGGTTTCGCATCGATCCGAGGATTCGGGGGCGAGTGGAATCGGCTGACGTGCTGCAGGAAACCTGGCTGACGGCCGCGCGGCGGCTGCGTGAGTATTTGCAGCAGCCGACGGTTTCACCGTTTGTCTGGCTGCGACAACTGGTACTGCAGACGCTGGTGGACCTCCACCGGCATGAATTTCGACAGCGACGAGACGCCGGCCGCGAAGTGCACAAGGGGAACGCCAGCCCGCTGGCAGACACCAGCCTGTCAATGGCCGATATCCTGCTGCAGCAGCTGACAACACCCAGCGGACGGCTGGTGCGAGAAGAAGAGATCCAGCAGCTGCAGCAGGCCCTGAATGCGCTGCCCGAGCTGGACCGCGAAGTCCTGGCACTGCGGCATTTTGAACAGCTGAGCAATTTGCAGACGGCGGAGGTTCTGCAGTTGTCAATCACGGCTGCCAGCAATCGTTATGTGCGCGCCGCAGCCCGACTGGCCGAGATCCTGCAGCGCACTGCGGGCGGAGGTCTGCCATGAGCACAGCACCCGACCTGCCCGAAGCGGAGCGGCATCCGGTGGAGCTGCTGGCGGAAGAGTTTGCCGATCGCATGCGGGCGGGCGAACTGCCGGATGTGGAAGCGTACTGTCGGCGTCTGCCCGAGCACAGCCAGCTGCTGCGAGCCGTACTGTCGACGGTGCAGGCAACCGAGCGAGCCAGCGGTCATCACGAGGCAGTGGCGCGGGCTGAATCGGCCGCGGCCACAGTCGTCATGCCGCAAACAGCCGGTGACTTTCAGCTGCTGCGTGAAATCGGTCGGGGCGGAATGGGCATCGTTTACGAGGCAATGCAGAAATCCCTGAAACGTCGAGTGGCACTGAAGGTGGTGAACCAGTTCATTGCCGGTTCGGAAAAGCAGCTGCGGCGATTTCGTCGGGAAGCTGAGTCTGCGGCGCGACTGCACCACAGCAATATTGTCCCAGTCTACGGATTCGGGGAGGACCAGGGGCTGCAGTTTTATGCCATGCAGCTGATTGAAGGGCCAACGCTGGCGGAGGTCGTGGACGTTCTGCGTGAGCTGGATCCCGTGAGCTTCGAGACCGCACCGTCGCCTGATATTCGCGCGCTCCGAGCGCACGCTGCCGCCAGACGACTGCTGTCTGCAAAGGCGCTGCCTTCGCACAGTCCGGCAGCAGGCCAGGGAGACCTTACTGCAGAGCTGGCCGCGTCGTCGCCAATGTCTTCCGATCCGGACCAGACAGTTCTGGCCACGGCACCAGCAAACACTGGCGGCGACTTTCAGCTGACTCAGTCGCTGCCCGCAGCAGCAGAGACAATGAATGCAGCGGGGGCTGCAGAACGCGCGGCAAAGAAACCGGGAATCAATTTGCCGCCCGAATATTTTCGGCATATTGCCAGGGGGACTGCTGCTGCTGCCAACGGACTGCATTACGCTCATGGACAGGGCATTCTGCACCGAGACATTAAACCGGCCAATCTGCTGCTGGATCCTGATGGCACCATTCGGATCGCTGATTTTGGGCTGGCGCGAGCTATTGAGCCTGCAGCCCAGACGCAGACGGGCGAGATCGTGGGCACACTGCGTTACATGTCACCTGAGCAACTGCGGGGGCAAGCGGATCAGCGGACGGATGTTTACGCGCTGGGGCTGACGCTGCAGGAACTACTGACACTGCAGCCGCCCGGCATTCCACTGATGTCGGCGGGTGGTCAGCGTGAAACAGTGTCGCTGCGATCGCTGCGCCCGGAAGTGCCTCGAGATCTGGAGATGATTGCGCAAAAGGCCTGCAGTGCTGAACCTGAGCGTCGTTACCAGACTGCAGCGGAGCTCGAGGCTGACCTGCTGCGATTTCTGGAGGATCGTCCGATTCTGGCGCGACCGGCGGGGCTGGCCGAACGTGTTTATCGCTGGTCGCGACGCAATCCGCAACTGGCCACACTGTCCGCAGCAACTCTGCTGCTGATGCTGTCAGTCGTGGTAATTCTGGGTGTAAGCAATCGGCGGATCCAGCGACTGCTGACAGCCCGGGACAAGCAGTATGAACGCGCGGAACAGTCATTGCAGGACAGAAGCGCGGCCCTGCAGACGGCAGATCGTGAGCGTCAGCGCGCGGAGAAGAACCTGCAGCTGGCAGTGACGGCCTTTGAGGAAGTATTCGCGAATATTTCTGCGCGGGGTCGTGCTGAGGTACTGCTGGAGGAGCTGGGTGGAGAAGAGTCGCTGGAGGACACAACGGCGGTACTGAGCGCGGCAGATGTGACGCTGCTGGAAACGCTGCTGGGGTTCTTTGATCGACTGGCGGCTGAGAATTCGCGGAACCTAGGACTGACGGCAGCCGAGGCGCGGCGGCGCGTGGGTGATATCCAGCGACAGCTGGGGCGGCTGGAGGATGCAGCAATGTCGTATCAGCAGGCGCTGGAGGCATGTCGCGGGGCGGCCACGGGGGACGCGACGGCTGCGGCTGCCACAGTCAGCGGACGGAATTCGCCGGCAATTGTGGAAGCGAGAATTCTGCACGAGCTGCAGCAGCTGGAGATGCGGCGGGGCAACCTGCCAGCGGCACTGCAGGCCCTGCAGCAACTGCGAGCGGTGCTCAGTCCGGATTCGGCAGCCGGGCAGTCGGCGGCAGGTCGGCATCTGCTGGCGGTGTCACTGAATGCACTGACGGCCATGGGGCTGCGGCAGGGGCTGGAGCCGCGTAGTCGCTTCCGCGCTGCCACCGGTGGTCTGGCCGGCTTTCCTGCAGTCGGAGCCTCCGGCAATCTGCGCGGCCCTGGTGCACCCGGCGGATTTGCCGGGGCAGGTACTGCCGGGGCTGGTGCGGTGGAGGCGGTGCTGGAGCAGCGGTTGAGGCGAGCGGCGGACACGAATGCTGAAGCGTTGCGGATTTTGCGGCAGCTGACTGCGGAAGATGCGTCGAACCTGGCATGGCAACTGGATCTGGCACGCGCGCTGCGCGACAGTGCGCGGATTGCTCAGCTGCAACAGGACTGGCCGGCAGCAGAACCGGCAGTGCAGGAGGCGATAAAGATTCTCGAATCGCTGCAGAGGCAGTATCCGGAGACAGCGTTGTTTCAGTTTGAGCTGGCAGATGTGCTGGGAACGCTTTCCGGATTACGTCCGGGGGATTTGCCGCAGCTGCAGCGATCACTCGGGCTCAGTCGGCAGCTGACTGAGCGTTATCGTGGGGTACCGGAGTACCGCAGTCTGCTGGCAGCCACGTTGTCGCGTGTGGCTGGTGTGAGTGCCGGGCAGGGTCAGTTGACGCGGGCAGAGAGCGACCTGCAGGAGGCGGTGGAGATCCTGCACAGTCTGGCGGAGCAATATCCGGAGGCAGTGACCTGGCACATGGCTTTGGGGCGCACGCGGCAGCAGCTGGCTGGACTGTATCTTCGCAATAACCGTGTGCAGCAGGCGCTAGCGGTCCTGCAGGATGCGATCACTGAGCTGGAAAGGGTTGTTAATGGTGCCAAACTAAATGGTCGGCAGCGGCCGGCACTGCTGGCGATGCTGAAACGGCTGCGAGAGATGCAGCCGAGCGAATGAGACTGCAGCGGTCGGGAGGCAGTGATCGGGAGGCAGCGACAGAGTTGCAGTAAGCAGTACTCACTGCAGGCGAAATCTTGCGTTTTCCGTTCTTGCGGCTTAGGATAGGACGACTCGAGTGCCGTCCTGACGCGTGAGGGAGAACTGTTGCATGCTGACAATGCTGGGATCACCACGGCGTGGCCGCGACGGAAAGATTCGACGACGAACCCTGCAGGCCGGCATGCTGGCGGGGCTGGGTGGCCTGCCTGGTGCGGGATTGTCGCAGATTCTGGCGGCTGAAGAGTCCGGTCAGATTCGCGATGCGCGGGCTAAAAATGTGATCTTCATTTTTCTGCTGGGCGGCGCGGCAACTCAGGATATGTACGACCTTAAGCCTGCTGCACCGGCTGAGGTCCGCGGCGAGTTTCAGCCGATTGCGACGACGGTACCAGGAATTCAGGTGTGCGAGCACTTGCCGCGACTGGCTCGGATGGCCGATCAGTTCGCGTTTATTCGTTCGGTCAGTCACACGGCGGGCTGTCATAATTGTCTGCCCTGTTACACGGGCTGGGATCTGATGCCGCCGGACCAGCATCCGCGTCCCACGGATGCTCCCAGCATTGGCTCTGTGCTGCAGTACCTGCAAGGCCCGCCGACAGGATCACCCCAATACGTTTACATGCCAAACTGGCTGGGCTGGGGCCAGTCTTTCCGCAGGGCGGGGCCGTATGCCGGTTTTCTGGGGCGACGTTATGACGCGCTGACGACTGAGTGTTCCCCGTACTACGACAAAGACTCGTTTGCCCCTTCGCCGGGCAATCCGCAGACGGTCCGAGGTTTGCCGCTGCTGCCCAGTACATCACTGGAAGACGGCATGACGATCGACCGCCTGAATACTCGTCGAACCCTGCTGGCACAGATCGATTCAGAGCGGCGAAGACTGGAAGAAGCCGCTGCTGCCGGCCTGGTATCCTACCAGCGGCAGCAGGAACAGGCCTTTGATTTGCTGACATCTTCTGAGCTGCGGCGGGCGTTTGACCTGTCTCAGGAATCGCCGCAAATGGTCCAGCGATACGGCAATACGCTGTTCGGCAATACAACTTTGATTGCCCGCAGGCTGATTGAGGCGGGCGTGAGATTTGTGAATGTCACATGGGACCTGTTCTGGGGACCGGTGAACGTCGATTACGACGCCTGGGATACTCACACAAACAACTTCCGCATTCTGAAAAACAACAAGCTGCCGGGGTTTGATCAGACGATGGAGGCCCTGATGACGGACCTGTCCGAACGTGGTTTGCTGTCAGAGACGATGATCGTGGTGACCAGTGAAATGGGTCGGACGCCGAAAATCAACGGCAATGCGGGCCGGGATCACTGGACCAACTGTTATGGTTCGCTGCTGGCGGGCGCAGGGATCCGAGGCGGTACTGTATACGGCGCCTCAGACGCGCAGGCTGCCTGGGTGGCAGACAATCCGGTGCGTCCTGCGGATTTGCTGGCGACTGTTTATCGGTCACTGGGAATTGACCCGGCTACCCGAGTACCGGATCACACCGGTCGTCCTGTGGAGATTGCACAGGGTGGTCATGAGATTCGAGATGTGATGGTTTGACAGCGATTCCCGGAGGCACTTAGTACGAGGGAGGGGAGAATCACGATGCTGGCTGCACGGCTAATATTACTGTTCTGCAAGTTGCTCTGTTGGGCGGGAGAACCATCAGGACTTGCGGTGGCAGTATCGCAAGCTGACGAAGCACCGATTGAACCGCCGGCAGCAGGTCCGGAGCTGCTGAGGTACACACCAGAGCAGATTGAGCAGGCTTATGCGGGCCGTCGCATGCCGGAAGCGGTCTCCATGTACCTCGTGATCGCGCGTGGTGGTCAGCTGGACGGCAGTGGCGGCTGGTTTCACCCTGCTGCCAGCCGATTTTCTTTTGAGCGACTGGCAAAACACCTCGAAGCAGATCCCGCGCAGCCGCTCACAAAATCACAGTTCACTGGTCACGAACGTATCTTTGAACAGCTCGATCGCGATCATGATGGCAGTCTGACTCAATTTGACCTCGACTGGTCGGACAGCAATCCGTGGGTTCGACAGTCATATATGGTGAATCGAATTTTCCGCCGGCTGGAAGCTAACGGGGATGGACAACTGACATCTGAGGAACTGACGGCCTGGTTTGGCAAGCTCAGTCAGTCTGGCGGACCGATTCGTTTTGAGCAGTTCCGGGACGCCCTGGTTCCGCCGGGCAGCGGGTTTTCTCCGGGTGATATGCCGTCGCAGGAGGTGCTGACGAGGGGCTTCCTCGCCGGCGAAATTGGGTCCCTGCAGGAGGGACCTGGCCTTGAGGATGCGGCTCCTGATTTCACAGTGCGAGCCATTTCAGGAAAGCAGGCGATCCGGTTGTCGGAACGACTGGGACGGCGACCGCTGGTACTGGTGTTTGGTAATTTTACGTGTGGCCCGTTTCGGTCAATGTATCCGACTGTAGAGGCTGTGTGGAATCGCCAAAAGGAACACGCTGATTTTCTGTTTGTTTATGTCCGGGAGGCACACCCCACAGACGGGTGGGTGATGAAGTCGAACGAGAAAGCCGGGGTGGTTATTGCTCAGCCGCAAACTTTTGCTCAGCGACAGCAGGTGGCTGAGCAGTGCGTGGCAAAGCTGAAGCCCACTATTCCATTCTATGTGGATGACATGGAAGATACAGCGGGGAACCTGTGGAGCGCGATGCCGGCACGGCTGTACGTGATTGATTCACAGGGGAAGGTCGCGTGGAAGAGCGGTCGGGGCCCGTTCGGCTTCAAGCCGGAAGAAATGGAGCAGGCGCTGCTGATGCTGCAGCTTGAAGAGAGTGGTATGAAGTAGCCCGTTGACAATCACGCAGAGACTAGCGGGAGAACTGCCTGTGTGGACTCAGGTCTACGCCCCGGTGCTGAACGATCGTGTGCTGTCTGCACTGGTTGCCAGTCTGCCGGTTGTACTGCTGCTGGGACTGCTGGCGTTTTCACATCTGCGGGCACATCTGGCGGCGCTGGCAGGTCTGATCGCGGCACTGGCAGTAGCCATACTGGTGTATCGCATGCCACCGCAACTGGCACTGATGGCGGGACTGCACGGGGCCTGTTACGGGCTGTTGCCGATTGGCTGGATCGTGCTGAATGCAATTTTTCTTTACGACCTGACCGTTGCTGCGGGCGACTTCGAGGTGCTGAAAAACTCGATCGGTCGGTTTGCCGCCGATCGTCGGCTGCAGGTGCTGTTGATCGCGTTCAGTTTTGGAGCCTTTATCGAAGGTGCTGCGGGGTTTGGAACACCGGTGGCCATTTCCGCTGCGATGCTGATCGGACTCGGATTTCGTCCACTGGAAGCAGCCGGTCTGGCACTGATCGGCAATACGGCTCCGGTCGCGTATGGTGCGCTGGGTACACCGATTATCGCGCTCGCGGCGGTGACTGACCTGCCGCTGGAATCTTTAAGTGCAGCTGCCGGTCGCATATTGCCGGTATTCTCCTGTGTGATACCGTTCTGGCTGGTGTGGGTGATGGCCGGTCGCAGAGCGATGCTGGAAGTAACTCCCGCCTGCATGGCGGCCGGCGGCAGCTTTGCCACCGTGCAGTTTCTGATGAGCAATTTTCACGGCCCGTGGCTTGTGGATATTGCCGGCGCGATCGTTTCGATGCTGACGCTGGGCCTGCTGCTGCAGTTCTGGCAGCCAAAGTCCGTCTGGAGGTTTGCACATGAGTCCGAAACAGGACTGGCGAATACGGAGTCTGCGGCGCAACTGTCTGTCAGCCGGGGCCGGCTGTTCGAGGCCTCCCTGCCGTGGCTGCTGATGTCCATTTTTGTTTTCGCCTGGGGGACTCCGCAGATTCGCACACTACTGAATGGCGGCACGCCGGAACAGCCCAACGTGCTGTTCGGCAGCACCCGCTTTGAACTCTCTGTTCCGCTGCTGCATCAGGCGGTACAGCGAGTACCTCCGGTGGTGAAAGTCGCCGGGGCCGAAGCTGCCGTCTTTCGGATTGAATGGCTGGCGGCAACAGGCACTAGCTTGCTGCTGGCCGCAGGGCTGAGCGGTCTTGTGCGCGGGTTTCGACCGCTGGAACTGATTTCCATCTATGCCGGTACAGTCCGACGCTGCAGCATCTCATTGCTCACAATTTCCGCGATGATTGCCCTTGGGTTTGTCACCAAAGCCGCCGGGATAGACGCCACGATGGGGCTCGCGTTTGCAGCAACCGGGGATTTTTTCCCGATCTTCAGTGCACTGCTGGGCTGGCTGGGAGTAGCACTCACAGGCAGTGACACGTCATCAAACGTGCTGTTTGGCGGTCTGCAAAGAATCACTGCCGAGCAACTGGGGCTGAATCCGATCCTGACGGCGGCCGGCAACACGACCGGCGGCGTGATGGGCAAGATGATCGATGCGCAAAGTCTGGTAGTCGCCTCGGTGGCCACCGGACAGTCAGGTGCCGAGGGAAAAATTCTGCGGTATGTCTTCTGGCACAGCATTGCCCTCGCCGTTCTGACAGGACTGGTCGTTCTGGCCTTCGCGAGGTTGCTGCCGCAGGGGTTGATGCCGATCGTTTAGCCGAGAATTGGCCCAGCACCGCGAAACCGCACCCGATTTTCGTTGCATTTGCTCGACCGGCTGTTCTCAGTTCAGTTGCCGTAAAGGTTTTGCAAAGCCTCAGCCAGCTGGGCAAACTGGAACTCAAAACCCGACTCAGCCAGCCGCCGCGACCTGACGTACCGTCCATAAAGTGCCAGTTCCGGATCGGTCCGCAGCAGCCAGCGAGCTCCGAATCGCACCATCCACTCGGCAGCCGGCAACCCAACAGGCATGCCCACCACGTTTCGAAGTTGTCGCATGAATTCAGCCTGACTGACAGGATGCGGAGCTGACGCCACAAACACACCGCTCATTGCAGTGTCCCCGACGGCCAGAGTCATCAGGCGACACAGATCCGTCTCGTGGATCCAGCTCAAACCCTGCTGACCGCTGCCAACTCGCCCTCCCAGCCCCCAGCGTGCCAGCGGCAGCAACTTGTCCATGGCACTCGCACCAGCGCCCCGATCTTTGCCCAGAACAAATCTGGTGCGCAGTATCACCTGCCGCTGAGTCGGCAGAACACTTTCCCGGAAGGCATCTTCCCAGGCCCTTCCAACGAAGGGAGCGAGCCCCTAGCCGGTCGCAAAGTCTTCATCACACCACGTGACCGGCGGGTCCCCGTAGATATGAGCGGTGCTCATCTGCACCCAAACGGGCGGTGCTGACTTCAGATTCCGCAGCGCTGCTCCCAGTGCTCGCGTCGACTCAACCCGTGATCGCAACATTTCATCCTGATGATCAGACGTTTTGATGCAGTCGACAATTCGACCAGCCAAGTTGAACAGCCCGCAGGGCCCTCGGGGGACTGCTGCCACGCTCCCGGTGAACGTCCATCCCAGACCACGTGTCGCCACGGCCCCGCTGCAGGACTGGTAAGAGACAGAAGAATGACTTCAGCCCCGAGGCTGTTCAGGTGAGTGGCGATCGCAAGGCCGATAAAGCCACTGCCGCCGGCAATCAAGACACGCCGGTTGCAGACGGCAGCAGCAGCGGAATTTTCATTCAGTGCGAGATTCAATACAAGTTATTTCGCATCGAGGTTTTCCGAGCGACCACTCGAATCGAACCGCTGCGAGTATCAGGAAATTAACCGTCATGGACAATTGCATCGTCGATTACTGTTCGCCCTGAATGCAATAGATTCGTGTCCCCGTGCGAATCACGAACCGACCGTCAGCCGCGGCAACGCCGTACACAATCGGATCGCGAGCGGATTCTCGCGATCCTTCGCGACGCTTCCGAAAGCTCTCCTCCATTGCTGTCAGTTCAGCGGCATCAAGTGACCTGTCACCGTTCAGATCTACCCGAGGCAGCATTTCCCGAAACTCGGCAGGCAACTCCTGCTCACTGACCACGCCATCAGCATTTGCATCGGCTTTTTTAAGCATGGCCATCATTCCCCCGCCCGGACCGCCTCGACCTCTTGCCGTTGATGCAGCAGTTTCAACCGATGTCGCGGGTGTGACACCCGACCTGCTGCTGTCAGCCACTGCCGGTGGACCGTAAGCACTGCCCTCGCCTTCGCGATAAGTCTCCGGCTGCGGCGGATTCTGCGGATCCCAAAGAAGATTGGTACTGACCCTGTTGAAGTCGGCTCCGCGTCTGACCACGTGGGTGCTGCCATCCTTTCCGAAAAACCACGTGTTCTCCCCGGAAACGACGGGAGTCGCCCAGCAGGTGGTGCCGAGTCGATCCATGTACTGCAGCTGGCCTGTTTCGGCCTGCAGACACGACAACACTCCGACATTGTTCAGATAGTACAAGTACGATCCGTTGACAACAGGACTGGCGTAATCGCAGAACGACTTCGAAGCCCGCCACAGCACCGCTGGTGCAAGGCGAGAATTCTCACCCGGTGTCAGGCACAAATTCGACTGTGCTGCATCCTGTGTCGAGCCAAACTCTGGCACACGAGCACCAACAAACAGTCGACCATTGATCGCTGCCGGTGATGGAACGGAATTACCAGCCAGACCGCCAACCGTCCAAAGTTGCACTCCATCCCGTGGACTCCAGCCGGTCACCGAACCGGCGGAGCTTACGATTACCTGCAGTTCTCCGCCAAACTCCGCGACAATGGGCGACGTCCAGGAAGTGCCTGAGGGACGCTCTGACCGCCAGACTGTGGCACCTGTCCGCTTCTGCAACGCCAGTAAAAATGAGGGACCACGGTGCTCAATATTCAAAATAACGAGATCGTCAGTCTGCGTCGGTGAGCTGCCCAGTCCATGGTTGTTCTGAAAACGCCCGTATTCCGCAACCAAATCGCGTTTCCACAGCAATTCGCCGCTGTGCGATAAGGCCAGAACATCGCCACCCTCAAAGAAACAGTACAAGCCGCTGGCATCGACTACAGGCGTCGGGGCAGCGCGAGAAGCCGAATAGTTGGACGGCCCGGTGGTGGATGCCGCCTGCCGATAAGACCAAAGCACTTTTCCACTGGTCAGCTGCAAACAACTGACACAGCACTCTTCCTTCTGCGGCCCGATGACGCTGCAGACGAACACTCGACCATTCAGGATCACCGGACTGGACTGTCCATATCCCGGTAACTCGAGTTGCCACGCCACATTTTTCGCAGGTGACCATGTCACAGGAAAGCTGCCGGCTGCTGCGGACGAACCTCCGTTGCGAAAGCTGGTCCATCCGGGGTCTGGCTGCACGCCCCAGAGCGAACCGCAACTGCAGAACAGGCCCGTCAGCAATACCAGATACAGGCCATGAAAATTGCTTCTTCTCACAATGAAACTCCTGCATAAGACCAAGACAGCAGAGCGACCGCATCGCGTGATACGGTGAGACACATTAAAGTTCAGCCCAGGGAGCAATGCTGGCACGCAGCGGCAAAACGCTCACGCATCCGGTGCACACTGACGTGGAAGACCGCAGTGGTCAGCGACGCCGCAGAGCCGATGGCGTGGAGCAGTCGTGAGGCACACTGCCGGCAAGCACACACGTAAAGTGCCGCGGCAAGCTCCAATAAAACTATGAGACTTCCGGTATTGCAACCGAAAGAACCGATCGATCAGCGCAGCGCATGTGGCTGTTCCTAAGAATTACAATTGTGCGGCCGACCAGTCGCGGAAGTCATTTTGCACAACGTATGCAAAACTGCAAGCATCGGATTGGCAAATTCCGCAGCGGTTCGGCCAAACACTGACAATCGGAAACGCCACCTATTTTTTTAGTTGCCAAAGTGTCTGCATGTTAAGCCTAACGTCTGTCCTGAGTTCCCTGCAGACCGCATCCTCGCCAACTGACAGCCCACAATTTCCCTTCCATGCACCGCAGATTCATGCCCGCAGCAGCACCGCCTGACAGTTCAAGCCTGTTTCCCGCTAAATAAGCGAACCATCCATCACAACGCAGATCCCTGCGGGTTAGGTCGCTGGCAGTCGCCCTTCTGCCGCTGTGTGGTTTGTGGCTGCAATTCCAAACAACGGATGCTGACATTCATAAGGCCCGAAATATCGCAATGGCTTAGGTCCGCGGGCTTCGGCCAGAGATAGTCCGACGCGGTAGATTATTGCGAACCGTGCCCGTTCGCGGCGAGATAACGACTCATAAGCCCGGCATCGTCAACAACGACTGCCGATACTCGCCTCGAAAAATAGTGAAACTACTGCCTGTTGGAACTCAGGTACAGCCCGGCGACACTCTGTGCGAACTGGACTCGCCGGAAATCCGAACAAAACTTCGGGATCTGTCCCCGCAACTGATTCGAACAAGAGCGGGCTGGCAAACGGCGGTTGCCTGTGAAACGCTGCAACAGCTGAAGAATGATTGAAGACTTAGTACCAATCAGCAGCAGGCTCAGCGGACCCGGGATCAATGGACCGCCTTTCATGAAGCCGAGGCCGATCAGGAACTAAGGCAATTGCACGGTAATGTGATTTTCCGTCAGGAGGCCGCCACAATCGCTCAGGAGTCTTGAGAACGCACCCACGACCTGTCAGCACTCGGTATCAACAGCATGGCCGATCTGGAAATTCGTGAGGTGGAAAAACAGAACGCCGATCGGGCCGTTTTGCGGGCCCCAGGACAACTGAATCTGACAGAGACCTACCACCACCGAAAAAATCGGCCGAGTTGCAGTTCAATGCCGAACTTGCATCCGCCGAACTCCATCGCACCGAACTGCAGAATGAACTGGCTGCTGCTGTACAGCGAGTGAAATTACTGGAAATGCAGCAGTCAGCGGCCGGGCTGCAGCTTCACATCGACTATCTGGAACGGGCACTCCGCGACTGTACCATCCGCGCTGGTCGCGCGGCTGAGCTGATCTACTGCCACAACCGCAACGAAGGAAAGTACGTTCAAATCGGTGGCACAGCCCACTACAGCCAACAACTGTTTCGGATCGTTGATCGTTCCCGCATGATCGTGGCGGGTCGAGTCAGCTAAACTTAGGTGTTTGAATTGTCGGCTGGCCTCCGGGCCGAAGTGTGTCTGCCAACTTTGCCAGCCGTCAAATTCATGGCCCGGCTGGACTGGATTGACTCAATACCCAGCCTCATTCTTTGGTTTGCTCCTAATGAGCTCTACAACGCCGTGCAACTGGAGCTGCTGGCTGCCGAAGGATCGCTTGCCGCAGTTGCGTTCGGGACAACTGCTTTCTGCGAGATTCTGACGGAAGACCGGCGAGATGTACTGCAGATTCCGATCAGAGCAGCGTGCCGCCATGGTTTGCAGGCAGAAGTCCTGCTGGCTGGACCGTCCGGACTGCAGTGCCGACAGGTCGTCACGGGAGCCACTAGTGCAGCCCGGGTTGAGATCCTGCAAGGCGTCACCGAAGGCGAAACGGTGCTGACTGACCACCAGTCAGAGCTGCGATGCATTGCGAACAGTCTGCCCTGAAAGTTGCTGCCGCCGTCAGCGACCGTCACGAAGGCGATCAGCGAGGAAGTTGTCCAACTCCGGTATGTCGTAGATCTTCGAAATTGTAGTCTCGAGATCGTACGGCACTCGGTGGAATTCAATCATGTCGTCGTTAACAGTGACGTACGAAGACCGGGGGTCATTGTTGCGCGGCTGTCCGACGGAGCCGACATTCACCATGATTTTTCCGCTGCCGATGCGGTACTTGAAACCGATTTCTTCAGGTACAAGAAAATCGAGTGTATCAGTGAACACACCGGGAATATGCGTGTGCCCCTGAAAGCAGTTCTTGTCGATCAAAGCAAAGATTTTCTCCATCTTCACTTTGTTGTAGATGTCATCCGGGAAAACGTACTCGTTGAGCGGGTTGCGAGCCGAACCGTGGACAAAAATCGACTGCGACGCTTCATCGCGGTAACGCCGATTGAGTTCTCCAAGAAAGTCCCAGCGCCTTTCAGCTTTTGGTCCAACACCTCGTTCAAGTACGCTGCGAGTCCAGAAGATGGATCGTTCGGCAGCAGCGTTGAACCCCTCGGGGTCAAACAAGGCGGCCTGATCGTGGTTACCTAGCAGGCAGAGGTCGAGGTCCGCCACCAGATCGATGCATTCAGCCGGGTTGGGGCCGTAGCCGACGACGTCTCCCAGACAAAAGATCTCGGTGATCCCTTTGTTGCGAATGTCGGCAAGCACTGCCTTCAGGGCTTCGAGATTGCCGTGGATGTCGCTGATCAAGGCTCTCAAGGGACTGGTCCTGATATCACTGGAGATCACTAACTGACTTGCTTCGGTGCTTTGTCGAAAAATCGGCTTACCGGAGTACGGCGGAATCAGACAGTTTCTAAAATGAAAGGCCGAATGTCGCCTGCAACCCCGCCAGAATCTGGCCATTCCGAATGTGCGGAGCGGACATCCTGGGGCATGGATTCTACGCGCCGTTAAAGTCAGGGACAAGCGATAAAACCTGCCTGAACTGCCCGAACTGCCTGTGTCTCAGAATCGACTTCGGACCTGTCAGCTGAGCGCTGTTCCCAGCATCACGGAATTCAGTCCGCTGCCGATCCCAAGGAGCGCAAAACGCTCGCCGGACCGAGGCGGTTCAGCCTGCATACCAAGGGACAACGCCATTGGCAGAGCGGCAGCGCCTGTATTGCCCAGAAGTTCCACTGTAGGAAAATCCAGCGCCGGGTCGAGGTCCAGTCGCTGCATCAGGGCCGTACGATGCTGTCGTCCCACCTGATGAGTAAAGACGCGGGTGACATCCGCCGCCTGCCAGCCGAGCACATGCTGCGTTTTTTGCCACGTTCGCTGAGCCAGTGCAATTCCGGCATGCAGCAGTGCCTCTGAGTCAGTCTCCATGCGGGGGCGTCCGTCTCCCCCACCCGCCTCAACTCCACCGGCACACAACTGATGAGCCGCAGAATCCGACAGCCATGCTCCGCCCAGCAGACGATGACCGGTGCGACTAAGCCGGCGGTCACAGAGCACAATGGCAGCGGAGCCAGAACCGATAGTGAGCGATGCAAAGGCCGATTTGATGGATTGTCGAGTCAGTGAAGTGTCCTGCAGGAGGCTGTCAATGGTGCCTTCCACAAGATCACGCCCGGTCTCGGTACCCACCACAATTCCAGCCCGAATTCTGCCCAGCTCTATCTGGTCTGCGATCAGCAGCAAGCCATTGAGCAGCCCCAGACAGGCGTTACTGACATCGAGCACCAGACAGTCGGCCGGCAGACCGGCCGCATGATGTACTCCGGCTGCTGTGGCTGGCTCCATACGGTCCCGGCAAACAGAGCCGTGCACAAGAGCGCCGATCAGAGCGGCCGACAGACCGGATCGCTGCAGTGCCAGTCGAGCAGTCTGCACACTGACAGTTCCGGGCAGCACACCCGGGTCCCACCAGCGACGTTCCCGAATTCCCGTCATCAGTTCAAGCCGTCCGGCGGGCAGCCCCAGACGCTGGTACACGGGAGCCAGTCGTTCTTCGATCTGGTCTGAGGTAACAACATGAGGCGGCAGCAGGTGCGCTGCCGCCTCAATGCAAACATTGTGATATCTCATTCCACTGCTCACCCGAACTACTGCTATTTTGCCAGCTTTGCCACAATGTCGGCGACCGCACCGCTGTCCTCAGCCGCCACCACCATGGTGTTTTTGGCGACAACTTTCCCGTCGCGACCAATCACAAACGTCCAGCGCTTTGCGGTGATGCTGCGGATCAGGAGCTCGTCCTTACCGTCAACCACGGCTTTCACTGATTTCTCTTCTTTCGTCACGGGAACGCCAAACGCTTCAGCCACTCGCCCTTCAGTGTCAGCAAGCAGTGTGAAATTGAGATTGTGCGCCTGGCGAAACAACTGATGATTGCGGACGGAATCACCGCTGACGCCAACCACCTCTACACCCTTTTGCCTCAGCCCGGACAGATCATCACGGAAAGCGCACGCCTGCTTTGTACAACCACCTGTCATGTCAGCCGGATAGAAGTACACAACGATGATACTGCTGCCCACGTGATCCTCGGACTTCCAGGACTTACCATCCTGATCGAGTGCCGTGAAGACGGGGGCTTTGTCGCCCACATTGACGTCCGCTGCAGTGACGCCGGCAGACGCCTGAATGCCCGCGACTGCGGCCAGCACCAGCAGGGCACGGGGGGAAATCACTACGACGGAAGCTCTGTACACCCACATTTTCATGGCCAAATCCCCTGTTTTCCCCAGTTTTTCACAATTGCACTGAAGCGCAAAAAAAACGGCTGACAGAGAACTGTCAGCCGCCGGAAGATATCCGAAGGAGTGATCAGATCACTTCTTCTTAGCAGCCTTCTTTGCAGCCTTCTTTGCAGGTGCAGCGGTAGCAGCCTTCTTCGCGGCCTTCTTTGCAGCTTTCTTTGCCACAGTACGTTCCTCCAGAAAACGTTGAACTTGTTGTGGCAGTCCTGCCAAGGCTTACCGGGCTTTGAAAACTCAGGACAACCACGGACCAAAACATCACTCGCTGTTGCCCCATTGACAACAGCGAAGCAGATTCCATTCTTGCCTGATGATCGCTTTGAAGTCCGCTTTGAAAGGCGATGTCCTTCGCCACGTGCATCCAGCAATTGTGCAACAGAATCTGCTGTTGGTGATCAGAATGTTAGGTGAATATATGGATAACGCAAGACTGTTAGCCACTTTTCTGCAACTGATCTTAAGATTTTTTTGATATCGCTCTTGCTGTCAGCTTTCGACAATCATGCTTCACCGTTCGTTGCTCGATGATCGTCCGATCGATCATCACTGCTCCACACTCTTGCACCGCACTCTAAAAACTGACACACACTGCCGCAGACAGACAACGCAGACACGCGTCACTTCTGCAAATGCTGCTCAGTCCACACATTCGTTCTGCAGCATCAGCCGAAACATCACAACTCACTCAACACTCGCTGCATGAAGCGAATGCTGCTCTCTGCGATGAACTGCGCACCAGGCGAGTAATCAAAGACCTCAACAGATACCCAGCCACTGTATCCACTGGACTGCAGCGCCGATAAAATCGGATGATAGTTCGTGTCCCCCATCCCCGGCCCCAGCAGATTTGTATCGTTGACATGGAAGTGCCGACACAGATCACGGTGGCGATCAATCAATACTGGTATCGAATCGGACTCAGCACCCAGCATCGCCTTCACATCCTGATGAAGCATCACAGCCGGATGCCCCACCCGATCAATCAGCTGCACGGCTTGGGCACAGGTGTTTATGAAGTCTGTTTCCTTCGGAGTCAATGGTTCGACACAGAGGGTCACACCAGCTGCAGCAAAGGCAGGTGCAGCTGCGGCGAAGACTTCGGCAGCATACTCAATCGCCTGCTCCCGACTGACTCCCGGCAGAAGATTACGCTGCTGCGGAGAACCAAACACCATGACAGTCCCGCCCAGCTGACCACAAACATCGGCAAGGAATGACAGATACTTCGCAGTCGCCCTCCGAACGGCTGAATCCGGGCTGGTCAGATAGTACCCGCCGGTCTTTGCCAGCAGCCAGTGCAGACCGATAATCTCCAGACCATGCTCGGCTGCCACTTTCCGCATCTCAGAAAACACTGACGGAGACACTGATTGCAGGTCTGCCGCAATCGAAAACGGCGCCACCTCGATCCCGCCATATCCCGCCTCGGCAATCAGTCGACACTGCTCGTACCACGGTACGTTGTCGTACAGTTCCTGACATATTGCAAACTTCACTGTGATCTACCCTCCCCAACACAACCAGCCTCACGCGTGGTCGCCAGAATCGTCACACCCCGCCAGATGCTGCAACCAGCAGCCGCTGCGACCACATTCTCCCGATTTGCCCCACCGTTGCAACAGCGTTTGACCGGCCACAGATCCTGACGTTGTGGTTTCCTGTTGCTTTTTTTCCCGCAGCCGGGCTTGTCGCACCGGTCAGACCAGACTGTAGATTTGGATCTTGTCGGCGTCATTCAGTTCGCAGTCGGCGACCTCTACCGAATCATTTGAGGATTTTTTTGAGCGGGTCACCATGATTCTGGCTGACGCTGCGATAGTGCGACAGGACAGCACTGAAACCGACTCGTTCGTCCCGCGCAACCACTGAAACTCAAAGATGCGGGCGTTAACGACCCCGTGCCTCAACGCATCATTCTGCGTTTCATATTCAGCAACTCGGCAGTCAGCGGACGTCGAATCGCTGCCCAGCTGCGTTTGCGATGGCAACAACCCGAGCCTCTGCTGAAACATCTGCGGCAGGAAAAAAATATCGATCTGCCCGGCACCACTGCCAAGGGTGATTCCGAATTCATACTCACACCAATCGGTCGCGAGCGCGCCCGACAGTACCTCGTGGAATCCAGCTATTTCGGAGTTGCACCGGTCCCACTGGAAGACTACGCGTCAGCCGTCGCCATGCAAAGTCCCTCCAGACTGCAAATTAACATGGCTGACCTGCGCCGCGATTTTCGAGGCTTGGTGCTGAGCGACCAAATCCTTGAACGACTGGGCCCCGCCATCAAAGCCCGACGCGGACTATGCCTCTGCGGCAATTCCGGAAACGGAAAAACCAGTATGACCGAACGAACCTAGAAGCCTTCAGTTCAACCGTCTGGATTCCAAGATCCGTTGCCGTTGAAGGCGACATCCTCTGCATTTTTGACCCGTGAGTCCACACACAGACAGATGACAGCACTGCCGGCGAAGGCCTGCTCAACTTACAGGATATCAACCGCTGCTGGGTTCGCATCAAACGCCCCACCATCGTCGCCGGCGGGGAATTGACCATGAATGAACTGGAACTGCAGCTGAACCCCACCTCGCGAGTCTGCGAGGCACCGCTGCACGGCAGAAGCAACTGCGGAACCCTCGTGATCGATGACTTCGGTCAACAACGCATGCCCATCGACGAATTGCTCAACCGCTGGATGATCCCAGTCGAAGGCCGACATGACTTCCCGAACACGCCGTTCCGACAAAAGTCCGGTTCCCGTTCGAGCTGCTGATGGTATGCTCAGCCAATATCGATCCACATGAACTGGTCGGTGGGGCGTTCCTGCGGAGAATCCCCCAGAAAATCGATATTGCTGATCCCTCAGAATCAAAATTCCGCCAGATGTTCGATGCTGTCTCACGAACCATGAGTGTCCCGATTGAAGAGGACACCATGGAGTACCTGCTGGAAAGCCACAACCGCAGCGCAAACAGACCACGGCGCTGCTGCCACGCAAGGGACCTGCTGCTGCAGGTGCAAAACTACTGCCACTTCCACGACGCTCCGATGCGTGCAACTCGAGTCGCTCTCGACGCCGCTGTAACCAACTATTTTGCCATTACCGCACCGCCCAGATCCGGACGCAACAACAGCACCCGACACTGAACGCAATCCGCCCCCATGCGTTTAGTTACCGCCTTCCGAGCGTCCCTGCACCTGCACCGGATTGCGCAAATCCAGACACACCAGCCAGTCCTCGCTGCGCAGATACAATCGACCATCGGACACCACCGGTGCCACCCAGGCTGGATTGCCTATTTCATCCAGCGCGAATCGGCCTCGCTCCACAAAACGATCTTTGTTCACATCCACTACAGCCAGCGTGCCGCGTTCACCCAAAACAATGAATCTCTCCCCCACTCGCGTCAATGCTCCGCGGCCAAAAAATGGATACGGGATCTCCTTCCCGGTCTCCGTATCCACAACTTTTCCATTAGCCCGGTTGACTCGCAGACCGGTCAAGTCTCCCTCAAAACCAGATGTGCTCCACTGTACCTCGCCATCCTCCAGTCGCACACATCGCAGTTCACCCTCGTTCTCATGCCGTCCCGAAAAACCATAGACATAGCCATCGGCATGGATGGGTGTCGACCAATGTGCCAGCAGATTGCTGCGATCAGACCAAACCGGGGTAACCGACCGTCCGTCGTCGCTGACGTTCAGTAACGCTGATCCGACCTGATAGGCGGCAGACAGAAAGATCTGGTCACCCACGACAATTGGCCGGGCCGCATTCACGGATTCGTGCACTCGCGAACGAAACCACCAGAAGAAGTTTGTCGCGCCAGTCTGGGGGTCCAGCGAGACGAGGCCCTGACGGACCAGACACAGCAGGTGCCGACGCCCATGAATCTCGGCGATGATCGGAGACGAGTAACTGACCACCATCTCTTCGCCCGTCCAGGCATAGCTGGTTCCTTCCGGGGTCTTTGTACCGTCCCACGTCTGCTTGCCCACAGCCTCCCACTGCACCCGGCCGGTGGCTGCATCGAAAGCCACCACTCCCGAATTCGGCTGGCCCCCAACAAGCACAATCAGGCGATCTCCGTCCAGCAGAGGTGAGCAGCCCATACCAAAAAACCATTCCGGCAACTGATAGCTGGTTTTGAGATCGTTCTTCCAGATCAGACTGCCGTCCTGCAATGAGAGGCAGCACAGCATCCCCTCGGCACCCAGAGTAAAACAGTATTTCTGAGTCAGGACCGGCGAACAGCGGGGACCGTTATTATAACCATAGGGATCTTCAAAGGCCGATTCGTACGAGTACTGCCAGATCTCTTCCCCAGAACTTTGGCGACGACAGGAAATGATCTCCTGATTTGCTTTGCGATGATGCACGACCAGACGATCACCGAGGATCGACGGGGCGCTGTAGCCAGTGCCAATGGCCTGTTTCCAAAGCATTGGCGGGGCGCCGGCCGACCAGTCGAGCATTAGGTCTGTTTCTGACGATTCTCCGGTATGTCGCGGCCCCAGAAACCACGGCCAGTCCTCGCCCCGTGCCGCACTGCCGCACGAGCCGAAAGCCCCGACCAAAGCCAGCACCACCAGCATTCCCGGAAAGTCCTGCAATCGACCAATTGCATTCAGTAGCATGCTCACAGATGAACTCCGTTTCTTGCACATGTGCTGTTCTGAGTCACCCAAGAAGATCGACCCGCAACAGAATTGTATGGTCAAAGAGTAGAATTTTCTGCAGGAAATGTCATCCGTCACCTTGCGATTCGGCGGCACACCCGTCAAGTTCTCGCCGCTGCCAGGCTTCTGGCTGCAGTCCGACTGCAACAGGAAGGCTTCCATGGAATGTTACGATCGACCGGACCTGTGGGACTTTGCATTTTCAGACGAAACAGAATTCGAAGCCGATTTTATCCAGCAGACAGCAATTCGCTGGCTGGGTAGCGAGGCTCCGAAGGTGCTGGAGATTGGCTGCGGCGGCGGACGACAGACAGTGGAGTTGTGTCGCCGCGGCCTCGAAGTCTCTGCCTTTGATCTGAACCCGCAATGCGTCCGGGAAACTCAGCGGCAATTGCGACGACGAAAGCTGCAGGCCGAGGTCTTCATGGCCGACATGGCCGACTTTCGGACCACCGGCAGATTTGACCTGGCACACTGCCTGGTCAATACGTTTCGCCATCTGCCCAGCGAACAGTCAGCGCGGTCCCATTTGCGGTGTGCCGCGGCAGCACTCAGGCCCGGCGGACTGTATTTGCTGGGGTTTCACCTGCTGCCCCCTGATGCTGCGGAAGAGGACTGTGAGCGGTGGACTATTCGAAAGCGGGGACGCACCGTTACGGTCACTGTCCGAGTTCTGCAGTCCTGTCGCCGGACACGCCTTGAAACAGTGCGGTTCAGCCTAAAGGCCACCCTGCCCTCCGGCATCGTGCGATTGCGAAGTGATCATCAGCTGCGAATTTATCGGGCTGACCAGCTTCGCAGGCTGCTGAATTCCGTGCCGGAGTTTGAACTGCTGAGTGTGCACGATTTCTGTTACGAGTCGGAATCAGAACTTGTTCTGGACGATCATCTGGGAGATGCGGTTTTTGTGCTGCGTCGGCGTTCCTGATGACGCGATGCCCGGCAGACTCGCTGCCAAATTCGATACTCCTGCACAGCTCCCTCGAACCACCAGCGTTTTCTGCCAGGATACAGTCTTAGCAGCCGCACACTGGAGTCTTTTTCTATGAGTTCCCCGCTGCCTGTTCCCGATGCCTGTATTGAGCTTGAGGGGGTCAGGGTTAACAATCTCCGACAGGTGTCGCTGCGAATCCGCCATGAGGCGCTGACGGTCATTTGCGGGCTCAGCGGTTCCGGCAAAAGCAGCCTAGCATTTGATACTCTGTACGCAGAGGGTCAGCGGCGGTATGTTGAAACCTTTTCGCCGGCTGCGCGGCAGTTTCTTGAGCGGATTGAACGTCCGGCAGCCGACCGAATTGCAGGACTGCCGCCGGCTGTGGGCATTCATCAATCAGCACGCGGTGACGGCCCCCGTAGTACTGTCGGCAGCCGCACGGAAATCCTCGACGCCCTGCAGTCTCTGTTTGCTGCCTGCAGCACCCTGTATTGCCCGTCCTGCGGAATCATGGTGTGCCGAAATTCTCCGGCGACAGCGGTTTCTACGGTGCTGCGCGAAGTTCCCGGCTCGCGACTGCTATTGGGATTTCCGCTAAGCAGAGTGCCAAACGGAGCTCCGGCAACGCCCGAGTTCTGGCTGCGTCAGGGCATTACTCGCTGTCTGCTGCAGAACCGTCAGGTGTCGCTCGATCAGTTGCCGCGAGGCAGCGAGCTGCCGGCCGACACACTGTTGATAGTGGATCGACTTCGAGCTGACACTGGACAGGCCGTCCGGATGGAAGAAACGGCAGCCACGGCGATGCAGTTGGCTCATGCGCTAGTGGTGCTGAGTGATGCAGCAACGACGGCATCGTCAGTAACGGCGACTGTCGATGATCGCCCGTGGCGCAAGCTGGTATTTCCCGTGCGACTGGAGTGTGTCGGCTGCGGAACCGAATTCGGGGAAATCACAGCGCAGCATTTCAGCTTCAATTCACCGCTGGGGGCCTGCCCTGACTGTGGTGGCACGGGCACGGCCGGTGAGACTTCCTCCGAGGATCCCTGCAACACCTGCAGCGGCACTCGCCTCGCAGCATTCCCCGCAGCAGCGCGATGGCGGGGAGCGACGCTTCCGGAAATTTGCGGCCTTGAGGTGGGCACACTGCAGACCTGGCTGCAGGAGTCCCAGGCAGAGCTTCCGGATGCTGTTCGCCGCGCCCTCGCACCGGCATTTCGTCATGCGTTCAGGCGTCTTGATCTGCTGTGTCGGTGCGGCCTTGAGTACCTCAGTCTGAGCCGCAGCATGAAGTCACTGTCCGGCGGCGAAGCTCGCAGAACTCTCCTGACAGCAGCTCTCGGTGCAGGCCTGACAGGGACTCTGTATGTGCTGGACGAGCCGACGCAGGGACTGCACCCTGCCGACACAGCACGCGTGCTCGCGGTGATTCGGGAACTGCAGCAGGCCGGCAACACAGTGGTAGTTGTGGAGCACGATCCTGTGGTCATTATGGCGGCCGACGAGGTGATTGAAACGGGCCCCGGAGCGGGAGACGAAGGGGGGCGGATTGTCTTTCAGGGACCTCCGCACCTGCTGCCTCAGCAGCAGACCGAAACAGGTCGCCTGCTGGCTGGTCGCATGTTGCAGTCGGTGGCAACTTCAGGCAGGACCCATCTCAGAGCGTCGCGAACCCCCAGCCATTGGCTCAGACTGACCGATATCCACTGTCGCAACCTGTCCGGCATCACAGTGGATTTTCCGCTGGGTGTCCTATGCGGCATCTGTGGTGTCAGTGGCAGCGGCAAAAGTTCACTGCTGACTGAGACGCTGTATCCGCACCTGCAGAACAGACTGCAGCCCGGCAGAAGCCGACGACCGCTGTATTCACGGGTCGCAGACATCAGCGGTGTGCAGCATCTGGAGAGTGTACTGGTGATGGATCAGCAGCCGATGCGTCGCAGCAGTCGCAGCATCCCGGCGACATGGCTGGGCATTTACGACGAAATCCGGGCTCTGCTGGCTGATACTCATGAAGCCCGTCGCCGCAACCTGACGCGCGGCATGTTCAGCTTCAATTCTTCACGAGGTGGTCGCTGCCCGGCGTGCGAAGGACGCGGTCAGATCACGGTCCCGATGCAGTTTTTGGCAGACATTGAAACTGTCTGCGAAGCGTGCGGGGGTCGACGGTTTAGACCGGATATCCTTGAGATCCGTTACCGAGGTCGCAGCATCGATGAGATTTTGCAGATGTCGGCGGATGAGGCATTTCGATTCTTTCACGCAAACTACCGGATACAGACCAAACTGAATGCGCTCCGGCAGGCTGGCCTGTCATACCTGCGTCTGGGGCAGCCACTGACCTCGCTTTCCGGCGGGGAAGCACAGCGTTTGCGAATCGCCGCGATGCTGGCCGGAGTCCCGCAGGATGCGGTGGAGCCTGCAGGCGAAAAAACGGTCCCACAGCTGACAAATTCAGGCCGCACGCTGTTTTTGTTCGACGAACCTTCCAGTGGGCTCCACGGCCGCGATATTCAAAACCTCGTAGCCTGTCTCAACTTTCTGCTGCAGACGGGGCATTCGGTGATTATGATTGACCACGACCCGGAGCTGCTGTCACAGACAGACTGGCTGATTGAACTGGGACCAGGCCCCGGGGCCCGGGGCGGCAAAGTGCTCAGATCCGGACCGACAGCCGACTGGAAAGGAGACCAATAGTGGCATCCATTGCCGAAGCGATTGCCTGCAGTGATGAACTGCTGCGGCAGCATGGCCTGTGGCAGCTGGGGTGGCGTACCAAGTCGGACCGGGCTAAAACGCGAGCCGGCTGCTGTCGATACACTCGTAAAATTATCGGATTGAGTGCCCCGATCACGGCGTTGAATTCATGGGAACAGGCTCTCGACACCATTAGACACGAAATTGCTCATGCGCTCGCGGGCCCCGGACACGGCCATGATGACGTATGGCAAGCGCTGGCTGAGAAACTAGGGGCCACACCCAAAGCATGCTGCCATGCTCAAAGCCCGGCAACACGTTATCGGCTTCATTGTCAGCGTTGCGGCAAGATGGTTCGCGGTTACCACCGCAGGCCGCGCATCGATCTCTCAAAATACTGGGCTTCCTGCTGCGGCAAGGCGGGACTTGGCTGCCTGCAGTTGGTCGAATCAGTGCCGGTCGGAGTTCACCTCGCAGACGGAAACTTGGATTCTCGATGAGTCTTCAGCCAAAGGATCTGTTCATCAGCGATGATGCACCGAAAGGGGATGCTGCCATCGTCTGTGGCTGCTCAGACGCCGAAGAACTGCAGCAGCGAACCACTGCAGCCGTGAGATTGCTTTTGTCGGGAAAAACTGGTCTGCTGCTGCTGTGTGCAGGAGGACGAACGCAGTCCGAAGGCGTTGAGTCTCAGCTGATGACCACGATCGCAGTGCAAGCCACCGCTGTTCCGCAGCAGTTGATCACAGTGTCAGCCTCAGGAGGACTTCCAGAGATTGCCCGCGATTGCGCGAAATTGCTGAAACAGGACATGCGACTAACCAGCATCCGCGGCCTCTGGCTGGTTTCTTCGGCATGGCATATGCTGCGACTGCGGATTGTGATGAAGCAGCACCTGCCGCGGCAATTGAGGCTGCTGTGCCATCCGACGGACGCCGGATCGATCGCCAGATCCTGCGCCAGAGCCGCAGCACCCAAAGCTAAATGCAGCGAGGCCGCCAACGCTCGCAGAAGTCGCCCTATCGCTGTCTCGGCCTTGCCAAACCGAACATCAGCCACACTATCATCCATGTAGACCACTGGCTCTTTCACCACCCCGATGAAAGCGAATCCTGACGACTTCAATGTCAATGGGGGAAAATTCCCATTTGACTGAATTTTGGCGACGGCTCGACGGCATACATCGCGCAGCAACTGCGTCCAGAACGGCAAAACGGAGCAAGCTGGCAACCTGCAGGCCTTTGGCAGAACACAACCGAAAAGCACGCATCTGCATGCAGCGATGCGAAATTGGATGAAAAAGAACTATCCTGACTTGATGCATGGGCCAGCGAGAGGTCGTAAGCATATGGTTGGCACTTATACGCTCGAATCCCGAATCAAGGCAATGAGAGAGTTTTACCGTTAATATCGAGATCCTTCAGGCAAAAGCTTTTTTCGCATGCGAGGCGGAGCTTCGTGAATCGATCAAGAAAGGTTGGATTGAATAGCTATACGTCGTTCATGTTGGGATCACAATTTACACTTTTGCCGTTACGCAATACCGCGGAACCGTATAACAATAGGGCACGCAATGAAACGCCAAGGGAAAAGTGTAACCGTCCAAGACTTGAAAGCGTCGCTGGCATCCCGCGATTCATCCCATCGATCTTCTGTGTTTGATGATTACTGCAACCCCAAACCGACAGTTGACACGTTACCGTTGCCGCGGAAAGGTCTCCGTAAGAAATACCATGCGGTCGTAAAATCCGCTGCGGACGCACGAAGAAAGCTTGGCAAAGACGCGGTTCCCGCGAAGCCAGGCCTTTGCCGAGCTGCTTACAAAGCAGACGACGGCGGGCTCTCTCAGTGTTATCCACATTGCGTTCGAGCATTGGTTGCAATCGATCCAGAAGATGAATGGATCCTCGAATTGATCAGTCATTGGGCAGGGCTCCATAACTGGATGGTCACCTCAACGGCGATGGCGGCTCCTCAGAAGATCGATACTCCCAAGGCAATAGCGATTCTGAAACGCATTCACGGCTACTGGTACAGCGAATGGTCCAAACGTGAACGAGAACTAGCTGCGAAGTACTTTAAGCCGGAAAAATGAACACGGAGCGCCTGTTCCTTTCACATCACCTTGCCGCCATTGCGGTCGTGCTGCTTTCGGTTGGTAGATATCTCAGTCTGCGAGACTCCGGATACACTCAGCCCCAACCGTTGATCGCGGCGGTTGAGGCGGAACGCAGCGAATCGGCCTCGACGCCGCAGTCTCTCAGCAAGGACGTTCGCGACCTGCAGGTAATTCAGGATCGACTGCTCTTAGTCGGACTAAGCCGATCAACGCTTCAAAATCCGCCGATCCACACAGAACGGATTGCTCCGCGTGCATTGGTTCTGCCGGTCAGATTCTTTACTCCCAATCTTCCACTTGCAGGAATTTCAACGGTGATCCTTGCCGAACTTCCCGGTTTTCCTCTTCGTGAGCCAGCCCCGCCCGCCAGTCCGCTACAGAACCTGACGATTGTTCCCGACACACCGCGGCGTTTCGGGAGCACAAGCAGGGCGGCGACGGTCATCTGGCCCCGATCCACTCGCAGAAACGGATTTCTCATGAGACTGCAATTGTGCAGCCTGCTGGCTGCTGCCGCTGTCGCGACAGTTTCCACGGTTTGTCTCGCCCAGAAACCCTCCGCCGTGCCCACGGTGCCAACGGCGGAATTGCCTCAGGATGCACCGTCCGCAGCCCCCGAAGTCCGACAGGAGCAGTCCGTCGGTGAGCCTGTTTACATCCCCGCTGATCTGACATTCGCCGTCCCGTCTTGCCCACCTGCTGCGGCCGCTCCTGCTATGCTTTCCGCTGTCCTTCTGTACCTGTCGCAGTACGCCGCGAAGCAACCAATAAGCCATGGAATGGTACCCCTGGCCCGCTCAGCCCCGATGTGCTGCATGACACCGATTTCGCCAACCGAGCCATGGTACCCCCCGCCCGCCACTCAGGCTGGAATCTACTGCCCGACAGCTCAGACGGCTGCACCGATGGATCTGATTTCCACTCCGGAAGTCATGGGGTATCTATTCCACCTCGCACCGATCTACACCAACAGTCCGGCAACACGTTTTCATATGCACTCCATGCGCAAAGATGCCCTGTTGCGTGCGAGCCGTGGCAATATGTTTCCCATGGCTCCAATCTCACCGGTCGGCAAGGGCAGCTACCACTTCCGTCCTTACAACTACCGTCAGATCTACTTTGACCAGATCTATGCAGCGACTGCGTCAGGGAACCCCGAAGCTCCAGACTCCGCTCCGCTTCTGCCACACCTTGCCGATCGGCTGGATGCGTGCAAACAGTCCGAGGATCGGGCAGTTAGCCGGCCACGCCCCCGCAAAGAACGTCCAGACAGCACCGCCACCTATGACTCCCGGACACTGACAGCCTCTGACTCAGCCCGCCAGCACAGGGATGCATAGCTGTTCCGTCCCTCCTCGCATTCAGGATCCCGAATCTATGAATACCATTCTTGCAAGCCTGGCCGATCCAGCCGAAATCCTCAGCCAGCTCATCGCCATTCCCAGCATCAACCCGATGGGGCGGGAACTGAGCGGCGCTGAGTATTACGAAGGCCGCATGACTCGCTGGCTGGCAGACTTCCTGCAGGCTCACAGCCTGCCCGTTGAAGTGCACGAAGTCGTGCCCGGACGCTGCAACGTACTGACTCGCCTCAGCAATCCAGAAGCCACTCGCACAGTCCTGTTCGATGTGCATCAGGACACCGTTCCCGTTGATGGAATGACCATCCCCCCGTTCACTCCGACAGCATTGAATGGCCGCATCTGCGGTCGCGGAGCCTGCGATGTCAAGGGAGGCATGGCGTCAATGCTCGCCGCTCTGCTCATCCTGCAGCGTCAGCCTGCAGCAGGTCGCCCAAACCTCGTCCTGTCTCTGACCTGCGACGAAGAATCCACCAGTCTAGGCATCAATCATCTGACATCTGGCTGGCAGCCAAATGGACCTCGGTACAACCTGCTGCCAACCGCTCCGGATGTTGCCGTAATTGCTGAACCGACACTGCTGGATATTGTCACAGCACACCGCGGAGCCGTACGCTGGAAAATCCGCACTGCCGGCCGAGCCTGCCACAGTTCGAGGCCATCCGACGGCATCAATTCCATCTACAGAATGGCTCGAGTGCTGCTGGCCATGGAAGAATACGCAGCCCTGCTGCCACTGTCCCGCCCGCCACATCCGCTGTGCGGCCCCGCCACCCTGAGCGTCGGACTGATCTCCGGCGGCAGCAGCGTCAACGTCGTCCCCGACAGCTGCGGAATTGACATCGATCGCCGACTGCTGCCCGGCGAAGATCCTTTGGCCGCTCGACAGGAAATCATCGACTGGCTGGCACCCAGATTTGACTTCGAATTGTTCCACGACGAGCCGTGGTGCAACAGCCCGGGGCTCAATGACAACAACAATCAGGAATTGGCCAAAGAACTGCTGCAACACGTTGTTGCGGTCAGCGGACCACATCAGTGCATTGGTGTGCCATTCGGTACGCACGCCTCACGAGTCGCTGCGGCGGGAGTGCCGGCAGTTGTGTTCGGCCCAGGCGATATCGCCCAGGCTCACACAAAGGATGAATGGATCGAGGTATCGCAGTTGTATCAGGCCACCGATATTCTCTGCCGACTAATCTCCGGCGGCGCTATTCCAGCGTAACAAACTCACTCAGCCCCAGCAGTGCCTGCAGGTACTCGGCCCACGCAGCCTGCTCAGATTCGGGTGTCCCGCCGCCGCCGGCAGCCTGCGCTGCCGTAAACTCAAGCCCGACCCGTATTTCTTCCGCATCCGGCTCGCGTGACAGCAGTAAAGCATAAGCCTGCCTGACACGTTCCTCACCCGAAAAAGTCTGCAGACGATCACGCACCTGCAACGCCCGAGCCTCCACCCAGGCTGAATTCAGAAAGTACAGCTGCTGCAGCGGAGTGGTGGTGGGTTCTCGCCGAGGACTGTGCGAACTGGCCTCCGGAAAGTCATGCATTCGCAGCACCGGATGCAGCTCTTCTCGAGCCACGACCAGATACAGCGATCGACGATACGCCTGGGCATCATCAATGGACTGCCCCGGACCACCCACGGTCCGCTCCAGCACACCGGCGGCAGCCAGTGCCGCATCACGCCACATTTCAAAATCCAGCCGCCGATGACTGACTCGCCATAACAGCCGATTCTCTGGATCCGCCGCATCCGCCGCCTCACGCCACATTGACTTCTGCCGCCATACCGACGACAGCAGGATCTCACGCTGCAGCCACTTCAAATCCCACCCGCGCGACACCAGTTGCCCTGACAGATACTCCAGAAGTTCAGGGTGCGTCGGACGGTCGCCCTGAATTCCGAAGTCACTGGGAGTGCGCACCAGCCCGGCACCAAAATATGCATCCCAGATCCGATTGACAATCACTCGAGCCAGCAATGGAGCAGCTTCAGTGGTAAACGCCTCCGCCAGCTGCAGACGACCACTGCCCGTATTCAGCTGCCGTGGAACATCAGGGCTGAGCACCGTCAGAAATCGTCGCGGTACCACAGCACCGGGATTTCCTGGATTACCGCGGCGGAACACCGGCAAATCTCGAGCCTCACCTTCGCGATACTGCAGTTGCGTCATCTCCTCACCCTGCGGCAATACATACACGGCCGCATCCCGCAGTACATGGGCAAAAGGAGCATCCACCTGCGGCTCACTCGCACGCAGCTGAGCAATCTCAGCAGTAACCGCCGCTGCTGCCGGATCCTGCTTTTCGCTTAAGGTCTTGAGACGCCCCTCCAGCTCACGCAGCTCTGCACGCGCAGCTTTTACGCGCTGAGCATCAGCCGGCGGCAGCAACGGACGCTCATCCAGCTGCGTACTGGCGAACACCCCCGCAAGACCGTAATAGTCCTCTGTGGAAATCGCGTCAAATTTGTGGTCATGGCACCGCGCACAAGATACCGTCAGGCCCAGAAACGTACGCGACACACAGTCCACTCGCTCATCCCACTCGTCAGCCACAATCTGCTCAATAACCGACGGGGCCAGCCGCAGCTCTTTCCAGTAAGTCGGACTTAGACCCAGCAGTCCCGTGGCCGCAAGATCCTCAGGAACTGCTCCCGGCAGAAGATCGGCCGCCAGCTGCTGTCGCACAAACTGATCATAAGGCAGATTGCTGTTGAATGCTTGCACAACCCAGTCACGATACATCCAGCCACGATCCGTCGGATTCTGCCAGTCTGGAGTAAAATCGGTGTATCGCACCAGATCCAGCCAGAATCGTGCCCAGCGTTCACCGTACTGCGGTGCCCCCAGCAGTCGGTCCACAGTCCGCTGCCACCAGTCAACTGACCGGTCCGCCAGAATTCCCGCCTGCTCCTCCGGCGTCGGCGGCAGTCCCGTCACCAAAAAACTGGCCCGCCGCAACAGCACAAGACGATCAGCCCGCTCCGCTGGCTCAAGCCCGCGCTGCTGCAGCCCCTGCCACACAAATGCATCAATCGGCCCCGACAGCCACGCCTCTCCAGCAACCGAGACCGTCGGCGGCGGCACCTGAGCCAGCGGGCGAAATGACCAGAACTGACGAGCTTCTGAGTAATTAATGGATGTCGTTACCGGCCGCGGTTTCGCTGTATACGCGGGCAACACAGCACCACCCCGCACCCACTGCTGCAGCTTCGCAATCTCCTCGGCTGGAAGTCGGCCCGCCGGAGGCATCTGCAAATCCGGATCCGCATATTCCACAGCCTGCAGCAACAGCCCCGCTTCCTGCTGCACCTCCGCCCCCGCAAACAGCAACCCGCGACTGCCGCCCGCCGCAAGACCCTCTACCGTCTCCAGATCCAGCTCACCGTTCTCAGACGCCAGCGCTCTCGCATGACATTCCACACAGCGGTGCTGCAAAATGGGACGAATCTCACGCTCGAAGAACTCAGCCGACTGCATTTTCGCTGCCTGCGCAACCGCGGCTGAACCCGCCTGCTGCCATGGCATCGCCCTCAAGCCACCACCGCACCAGACAAACAGAAACAACGTCACGAAAGGCCAGCACCCTGATCGCCCCACCAGTCCGGTCCCTCGCTTGCCGCTGTCTCGCATCGTCGGCCCTCCAGATCTCTGCAGCCACTGTCAGCCCCGGAATTACTCAGGTCGTCCGCACCCAGTCAAAAAAGCCCAACTCCTCCAGCCCCCGACGCAATCCGGCCGATGCTTCGGCTGTCAGACGCACATTGGGCAGTCGCGGAGGTCCCACCGGAGCCCCCAGCCAACCCATAACCATTCGCGCAGCAGCCATGTAACCACTAGCTGCCAGCAGCCGAATCAGCTGTACCGACCAATACTGCTTTTCTCGCGCCGCAGACAAATCACCGCTCTGAAACGCGGCAATCAGACGCAGGTAAATCGGCGCCGCAAAGTTGTAGCTGCTGCCCACAGCACCCGCAGCGCCCAGACACACAGCGGCCAGCAGCATCTCGTCAACACCAAACGCTATGTCATACCGACCGCCATCCAGCCGCTGACAAATCTGAAAACTCATCAGGTCCTGATTCGTAAACTTCAAACCCCGAAAATTCGGAATCCGCTCGCCCGCTCTCTGCAGCAGATCAGGCATCGACAGATTCACCCCCGTCATCACCGGAATGTCATAGAAATAGAAGGGGGTCTGCGGAGCAGCTGCAGCAACCTGTTCACACCACTCACAAAGCTCAGCCACCGACCGCGGACGGAAGTAGGAAGGTGCCTGAGCTGCGATGGCTGCCGCCCCGATTTTTTCCGCATGTGCCGCCAGCTGGCGACTGTCTCGCAGGCAGTTCGAACCCACATGGACGATTGGCACGATCGAACTGCCCTGCAGCACCTGCAGCCAGCGTTTCGACAAATCCTGCCGCTCACCCACGCTCAATGAATGACTTTCCCCGGTGCTGCCGCAAATGAAAACGCCGGCGACTCCCTGGGCCAGCATGAGCTGAGCCTGCGCCTCCACGGCCGATAATAACAGCTCGCCGCTGTCATCAAACGGCGAATGCACCGCAGCGATCAATCCCTCCAGTCGCATCGCTTTCTCCTTCACTGCCGGCGGCAGAAATAATTAATGCACAAGTTCCGAGATTTCTGCCGGTGTAAACCGGTTCTGCAGACGTGCCCCCAGCTGACTGACCACTCGCGCCGCAGCGTGCGATGCCAGATGACCGGCCTGCTTCCAGCTTAGCCCGTTCGTGATGCCAAACAGCAAAGCACCAGCATACATGTCGCCCGCACCAGTCGTGTCGATCGCCGCAGTCGGAACACCTTCAATTCGAATCGGTCGGCCCTCGTGCATCAGCAGCGAACCGTTGGGCCCCAAAGTCATCGCGACGTTCTCACAACTGCGATGCAGTTCCGCCGCACACTCCACCGAATCCGTCTTCCCTGTCAACGCCTGAGCCTCCAGTTCGTTGCAGAAAAACAAGTCCACAGGACCCCGCACCAGCGACCAGATCTCGTCCTTCAGCAAATCACACAAAAACGGATCCGATGCCGTAAAGGCAACCTTACAACCCGCATTCTTCGCAATCTCGATGGCCCGATAGACGGCCACCTTCTGCACCGGATTCAGCAGCAGATAACCTTCGACATAAACGTACTTCGCACGCCGCAGTTCATCCTCAGCCACATCATCAGCACAAAACGTCGCTGAAATCCCCAAATTGGTCAGCATGGTTCGCTGAGCATCCTCAGTAATCAAAATGGCGGACGTCCCCGTCTGGCCACCAGTGGCCAGCGGCACATCCATCCGCACACCCAACCGACGCATGTCAGCCACGAAGAACTGGCCCAGTTCGTCATCCGCCACCCGACCAGCAAACGCTGCCTTGCCGCCAAAATCCGCCACCGCCACAATCGTGTTGGCAGCCGAACCACCCGCACAGCGATGCAGCGATACACCCGCCAGACGATCCAGCACAGCACGCTGCTGAGCATCATCCACCAGTGTCATGATGCCCTTGTCGAAACCAGTCTGCTGCAGCCAGTTGTCACTGATCCGCGCCTGAATATCGACCAGCGCGTTGCCCAGTCCAAATACATCATATTGCATGCCGGCGTTCAGCCTTCCAGAGAATTCATTGACAGAGAATTTCAGTGCCAGCCCGCTGCACTGCTTTTACAAAGGCTGACGTGTTCTGGGAATGCTACATAAAAAATGGGGCACGGTCGAACGTGCCACCTGCAGTTCACTGCCCGTGGTTGATCCGGGAATTGCTCAGCCGGCAGATCCAGCAGCACCTGCTAGTGCCGCACTACTCGGCTTAACACCGAGGTCCCTACGAATCCCAGAATCAGATTCGGAACCCACATCGCCCACAGGGGATTCACCGAGGCGTTCTTGGAGAGATTCACCATCAGGAACATCACAGGGTAGTAGATCAGCAGGATCGGCAGAAAACACATCACGAATGTCGTGATGAATTGTCGCCGCGCCTGCAGCATCGCAAACGGACCACCCACAAACACGAAAAACAGACAACTGGCTGCCATCGAAAATCGACTGTGCAGCTCAGTCCGATACCGCATTTCCTGATTGCGAGCCCGTCGCTGTTCCGTCTGCAAAATCGCCAGCGGCTCACCCGTCAGCTGCTGAAAATCGCCCATCATCAGCAGCATCGCAGCCTCCTGAGCCGCCTCGGCCTGCTTCCGCTGCTGAGCCACCTGCATCTCCTGCACACCCGCCGTCAAAGCATCCAGAGTCATGTGTCGGGATTTCATTCGAGCCAGCGACTGTGGCAGCGGAAACATCAGCTCAGTCCGGTCAAGTTCGGCCAGAGTATCGCCGCCCGCGCGAGTTCCCCGGGCGTTCTTCAGCATGATCCGAATCACTTTCGCTTCCAGATCAAAACGCATCGAAGCCTCTGCCGCTCGCACGCTGACCTGTTCGTGATTGCGAGTCCGATACTGAAATGTTGCATCCTTCAAGACGCGATTCTGCACGTCATGCACCGTAATCGAAAATCCCCGCTCGGCATCACTGAAGTGTCGCTCGTGCGCAAGGCCGTCAAGGAAAATATCCTCCATCGCCTGCGTCACAATTCGCTCAATATTCCCGACCGCCCACGGAATCACATAGCTGGTCAGACTGAACGACACTGCTGTCAGCAGAGTCCCCAGCAGGAATGCAGGCCACAGAAGCTGCGTTGCACTGATCCCCGCCGCTTTAGCCGCCACGACCTCTAGATCACCCGAAATCCGCCCGTAAATAATGCACACCGTCAGCAGCAGCGTCGCCGGAATCGTGAACGGCAGCATGCTGGGAACAACAAATGGCAGAATCTGCAGAATCTGAGCCAGCCGCAGCCCACGCTCAGTCGCTTCCTGAAACACGCCGAGGAACACCAGCATCACGGTCAGCACTGCCACCAGCAGCAGAAAGACACGCAGCAGCTCGCTCATGATGTATCGCTGCAGCAGCTTCATTCCGCCTTCCTGCTTTCCGCCCCGGACTCCGTTCGCCCCCCGACCGCACAACTCGGTAGTCTAAATGGCTGCGAAAAACCGGACAACCCCGGAAAATAATCGTGGCCACCGCCCTGCTCTGCGGCTCTCCTGACCTCTCCGCAGCACGGCCGGATTTGTAAGCGTGGTGCAGTATTTCCACATATTTTCACAATTTTGCGGGAAATCTGCACACGATGACGGGACCAAAACCAGAGCCGTTCGCTGGTACCCGACCTTCAGCTATTCGTACAGATTCCCCGGAACTCGCCCGGCCCCGCAGGATTCCCCTTTCGCTTTTGGTTATTCTGCAGCAGTGGCTCAGCCGATCTGACCGAGTCACGGACTGGCGTTTTTAATTTTTAAGCGTTTCGTCGTCTCAGACAAGGCCATCCCGCCATGACCAGCACTCGCACTCCGTCCGACTCCGGCTGCTGCAGCCGCCGGCAGGCACTCCGCAGTGCCACCTTCGGTGCCGCAGCACTCTGCCTGTCCTCCGGTCTTCGCGCCGCCGGCTATCGTTCACCAAATGACCGCCCGGTATTTGCCACAATCGGCCTCCGCAACCAGGGAGCCCATATCACCGGCAAGTCCACCCGGTTTGCCGACTTCGCCGCACTCGCTGATGTCGATGCCGGCGTCCTTGAAGCCAATCAGCAGGGCCTGGAAAAAGCTCAGAAAAAACGCCCCGACGGCTACAGCGATTACCGCAAAATCCTAGATCGCAAAGACATCGATGCGGTCATGATTGCCACACCAGATCACTGGCACACGAAAATCTCCGTCGAAGCCATGCTGGCCGGCAAGGACGTTTATTGCGAAAAACCACTCACACTGACCATCGCCGAAGGCAAGCTGATCGAAAAGGTCGTGAAGCAGACCGGTCGAGTCTTTCAGGTCGGCACCATGCAGCGCACCGAAAGCGATCTCCGCTTCCTGCAGGCTGTGGCACTGGTCAAACACGGCCGCATCGGCACCGTGAAACGCATCACCTGCGGCATCAATAACATGGAACCTTCTCCCGTCATCCCGGAAGCTCCGGTACCTGCCGGACTGGACTGGGACTTCTGGCTGGGACCAGCTGCCAAGGTGCCTTACCGCGCCCTGCCCGAGCTGCGGCAGGGATATGGCGGCGGAGTTCCACTCTTCAGCAACTGCCACTACTCGTTCCGCAACTGGCACGAATATTCAGGCGGCAAACTGACCGACTGGGGCGCTCACCATGTTGACATCGCCTGCTGGGCCATCGGTGCCACAGACACCGGCCCGTCAAAAATCGTCCCCGTCAAATACAAACTGCCCGTGGAATACAAAGACGGCCATCCTCAGGTGGCTGACCAGTACAACGCTGCCACCGAATTCCTGATCCGGGCAGAAATGCCCAACAATGTCGAACTGCTGATCACCAGCGAAGGCGACAACGGCATTTTGTTCGAAGGCACCAGCGGTCGCTTCTTTGTCAATCGCGGCAAGATCACCGGTGCACCTGTCGAAGAACTGAAAACGAAACCGCTGCCCGAAAATGCCATCGAAGAAATCTACGGTGGCAAGGTCAGCGAAAACCACACGGCAAATTTCATCGAGGCCATGCAGTCTCGCAAACAGCCGATCTCTGACGTCTGGTCACACAACCGGATGCTGGAAATCTGCCACCTGTCGAACGTCGCCATGCGACTGGGTCGCGAGCTGAAGTGGGATCCGCAGACTCGCGAAATCGTCGGGGATGCTCAGGCCAGCGCCTTCCTGTCCCGCGAAAGCCGCAAGGGCTACGAAATTCGGATGTGATTCCCGCGGAACTCGCCGGCGACCGCACAGGTCGCCGGCTTCCTTTACCCCGGAATGAATACAGACACCTGTGCGTCGGCCAACCGCAATTTCTGCACTGCTGCTGCTGGCGACCGTTGGAACGGTCTGCTGCTGGTGGTGGTTCGCCCGTCGGTCCGATCCGCAGCACTGGCCGCGAATGCCACTGTCGCAGGTCCCCACAGCTCATACGGTCAAACCTGAAGACTGGGCCAACCTGACGCTGGCCGGTGGCCCCGGCGGCGACGACTGGGTGCTGCTGCCCGATCAGCCGGCCGAGGAACCGTTCCACTCCGAAATCAGCGGGGCACAGCGAGGCTTCCTGGGACCTCAGGAATGCCGCGAATGCCACGCCGATTACTGTGACTCGTTCCAACACACATCTCACGCCCGCACATCCATGCTGCCCTTCGCCGAAACGGTCCTCGGCAGCCTGCAGGCACCCCGCAATCTGCTCACCACCGCTCGCCCCGAACTGCAGTTCCGTATGCAGTCCGTCGACGGCAATATTGTGCAGCAGGTCGAACTGCAGTACCCGCCGCTCCGCACTGTGTTCACCGGCAGCTTCCCCGTGGACATCGTGTTCGGGTCCGGAAACCATGGACAAAGCTATCTGTGGTGGAATCAGGACCGACTGTATCAGACACATGTCAGCTACCTCAGCGAAAGTGATGCGTGGGTCAACAGCCCAGGCCCGTACTACGACGGCACAGTAGATTTCGCCCGTCCGGTGCCCGTCCGCTGCATGGAATGCCATGTCACATGGATCGCTGCGGACCCGCAGGAAATGAACAGATTTGATCGCAGTACGCTGATTCCCGGAGTCACCTGTGTGCGCTGCCACGGGCCGGCTCACGAGCATGTCGCTTTCCACCGCCAGCACCCTGCAGAAACCCAGGGCAAACGCATCGTCAACCCCGCCGGACTAGGTATTGAACGGCAGAATGAAATCTGCGCACAGTGTCATTCTGCCGGAGAAGAGCATGCATCACTGTTCGGCTATCGCCCCGGTGAACCGCTGCAGCAGTGGCTGCAGCTGGACCTTGCCGCAAAGGCCGAAAGCAATGCAGACCCGCATGCGGCCAACCAGCTGGCACGACTGATGCAAAGCCGCTGTTTTCAGCAAAGCGGCGGCTTCACCTGCACACTGTGTCACGATCCCCACCAGAATCAGCGTGATGCTGCTGCCACCTTCGCGCAGCACTGCCGCTCCTGTCATCAGCAGAATGCCTGCCCTGATGTGCAGCACGCTGAAACCGGGGCCCTGGCGGCCGAACGCTGCGTCGCCTGCCACATGCCGGCTCGCCGCGATGCACAGGTCGCCATCCAGACACGACAAGGCAATATCGAAGCGCTGCTGCGAGATCACCAGATCGGCATTTGGCCAGCAACTGCCGCCGCTGAACGCAAACGACTGGAAGCATCCCTCAGAGAGGTACTGCAGCAGCCGGCTGACAACACGCCACAAAAACAGGCCCAGGAAAATCAGCCCGGCGGTCAACGGGCCACGGAAGGAACCGCACCGTGAATCGCTTCGTCCTGACATTCTGCCTGCTGACCACAATAATCGGTTGCTCCGGCAGCATTGAAAAGCCGGCCGCTGAAAGCAACGAATCAGCCGCGAAGGCAGCCCCGCCGACTGCCGTCACAGCCGCACAAAACAGCACTGCGGCGAAGCCCGAGAAACCTCCCATACAGGGCACCGGCAGACCGCAGCATTTTCGCTTCTCGTCGAAACTGCCCGATTCCGGCATCGATTTCGTACAGGTCAGCGGAAACTCGCCGGACAAGCCGTTCCCCGCTGCCAATGGAACCGGGTGCGGAATTCTGGATGTCGAAGGGGATGGAAGACCGGACGTCTACTTCGCCTGCGGAGCAAAGTTTCCGCTGCGTCCCAATGCCCCCGGGCCTCAAGACCGCCTGTACCGCAATCGCGGTGACTGGCACTTCCAGAACGCCTCGGCAGCAGCCGGGATCGGACTGCCAGGCTACTCCTGCGGCGTCGCCATCGGTGACCTGAACAGCGATGGCTTCGACGATATCTATGTGACTCGCTACGGTGCCAACCATTGCTGGATCAGCCAGGGTGACGGCACGTATCTTGAACAGGCGTCCGAACTGGGAATCGACAGCACCGACTGGGGAACCAGCGCTGCCATTGCTGACCTGAACGATGACGGACTGGCCGACATCTACGTCTGCAACTACGGTCAGTGGACCTGGGATACCAGCCAGTTCTGCGGTGACCCGGTGCGAGATATTCGTATGTTCTGCAGCCCCACACATGTTCCGCCGCAGCCGCACATCCTGTATCAGAACTCCGGGACCGGCTTTGCTGACCAGTCCGAACAGTCAGGAATTCGCGCTCGCTCAGGTCGCGGTCAGGGAGTCCTGATCGCAGATATCGACGGTGACCTGCATCCCGATATCTACGTGGCCAACGATATCCATCCGAACTTCTTATTTGTTCGGGAAAACGACCGCTTCACTGACATCGGTGAAGTCTCAGGGACCGCCTTTGATCATCTCGGACAGGCTCAGGCCGGCATGGGGCTGGCCATTGCAGATATCGACCGCAGCGGAAGTCTCGACTTGTTCGTCACCAACTACCAGAACGAACACAATGCGCTGTACTCCGGTCTGGGAAATCGGGCGTTTCTCGAACTGGGACTCAGCGTGGTTCCGGAAGGCTCTCTCCCATGGGTGGGCTGGGGCACAGCTCTGTCAGACTTTGATCTCGATGGCTGGCCCGACCTGATCGTGACCAACGGCCACACAGATGACAATTTGCAGCAGTTGGGACAGGAAGGCGACTATCAGCAGCCCGCAGCTCTCTGGAAGAACCAGTCCGGCAGCTTCGTGCTGGCCGGGCCGACCGGAGACTACTTCCAGACGCCGCATGTTGGCCGAGGCCTTGCGACGGCAGACTTTGATCAGGACGGCGACACCGATGTGGTCATCTGCCATCAGGACGCAGCCCCCGCCCTGCTCTGCAACGAAACGCCCATATCGACGCAACTGGCCCGCGCCGCGTCAATTCGCCTGATCGGCTGCCACGGTTATCGAAGTGCCCTGCCCGCCACACTGCAGCTGCAGACTCAGCCGCCGCAGACAGCCGTCATTCATGCCGGTGGCAGCTACCAGTCGTCCTCGCAGCCACTCGCAACACTGGTCCTTGAAGATGCGGCAGCGACAAACCTGCCGGCGCTGCAGATTCGCTGGCCGGATGGCAGCGAAACCACGGTCGACGGTTTGTCACCGGGGCGACCTTATACTATTGTACAAAGCCCTGACGGGATGCAGGCTCCACGACTTTATCTGCAGCCCTGACGGATCTGCTCGTTTCTCCACACTGTGACTTCGTTAGTTCGGGATTTTCATTGTGTCCGAAAACGCTGGTTCTTGGGCTCCCGCAGCCCCCGTCGCTGGGTCTTTCAGCATCGTCCGAGTTCTGGTGCTGCTGCTGCTGGCAGTCATTGTTGCCGGCGGCATTTACGTCACGCTGTTCATGGAGCGTGGCCCGCGACCTATGTACCCGTTCCGCGGCCAGGTGCTGCTGAATGGTAAGCCAGTCACAGTGGGCGCCGTGATGACACAGTGCGTCGACGACGAATACGGTGTCGGCATCGGCGAGCTGGACAGCGAAGGACGCTTTACACTCAACACGAATGGTGTGGACGGAGTTACTGAGGGGACACACTGCGTGGCGGTCAGCAGTATGGCGCCCGGTATCCCGCCCCGGCCGCTGGTCCCGAATAAATACCTGAATCAAAACACCACACCACTGACGATCGTCGTCACCAGTGACCCGGCCAAAAACAACATCGTGCTGGAACTGGAAGGTGAAGTCGAAGCACCTCCGGCCATGCAGGGACCATCAGGCGGTGGAGGACCGGGCGCGGCCCCTGCCGCACCACCCGGCGATGCTGCACCACCCGCAGACGCTCCGGCAGACGCCGCCGAAACGCCGGCTGCCCGGCAATAGCCAGCCGTCCGAAAATCCTGGCCAGATCCTGGCCAAATCCCCCGCATTGAATTCCAGCGAGACAACGTAGCCGCTCGCACCTCAGTCTCTCTACCGGAAACCAGTGTCGTCATGTCCATCAGGGTTCGCTGCATCTGTGCGTGGGAAGGAAACGTCAAAGACGAGCTGGCCGGCAAGAAAGTCCGCTGCCCGGATTGCAAGGGGTCCATCGAAGTCCCGGCCCCAGCCTCCGCAAAGCCCTGGCAGCTGCAGGCCATGCCGGTTCAATCCGCTGCCTTCGGGCTCGAAGACTCCTCTCCCGAACTGAGACCTCTGTCCTTCGAAGCGGACAAACCGCCTGCGCCGGCACCGTCGGTCAGGCCCCGGATGCAGCCCGCAATCGCTGCCCCGCCGAAGCCGCCAGTCACCCAGGCGTCGCCGCCGGTCCCTCCGCCGCGACCGGTCACGGCCGGCACCGCAGCCAGCGACACCAAACCCTGCCCGTACTGCGCCGAAACCATCAAAGCCGCCGCAGTAAAATGCCGTTTCTGCGGTGAATCACTCGATTCAGCCGGCAGCAAAAAAAAGAAATCTGCCGGGAAAAAGGCGGCGGAAAATCCCTTTGAATCATGGGATGCGGATCTCAGCTCCGACGGCTCTGACGAGGTCGAGGTTGTCTCCGACGGTGGTCGCGGCGGAGCGGACTCCGAATACAATCCATGGGCGGCTCCCACAACACAGGCCCCCGCACGCAATCGTCGGACCAGCCTGACTGGAGCCAGTCCGCTGCACAGACTGGGCGGTCGAATTCTTGACGGTCTGATCGGGTTCGTCGCCATGATCCCCGGCTGCGGCCTGATGTTCTATGGACTGTCGCAAAGCTCACCCGGAAACATCAGTCCGCTGGTCAACATCGGACTCATCCTGCTGGGGATCGCCGGACTGGTGATGCTGGTGGTCTCAATCATGCTCTACAGCAAAGGCAAGTCCATCGGCAAGAACATTGTTGGCCTCACGGTTTGTCACGCATCAACCGGGCAGCCCGCCGGGTTCATGAAAACCTTTGGCCGCGAACTTCTGCCAGGGCTTGTCGGTATCATTCCGCTTCTCGGAGCCATTCTGGTGCTCGTTGACGTGCTCACGATTCTTCGCGAGTCGCATCGACGCCTTGTCGACGAAGTCGTGGGAACAGTGGTGCTGGCTGACTGACAGCCAACAAAACGGGCGACCCGGTTACTCAGGTCGCCCGCAGTGCTGCTAAATCCTGCCGGACTGAGCCATCAAACGTCGCAAACTTGCACCGCCTGACGCAGACCGGCCAGCGGATCACGGTTCGGAATGAACTCGTGGCCCACGTAACCATCGTAGCCCAGCTCGACCAGCTTCCGCAAAATCGGCGGGAAGTTGATCTCCTGATTCTCGTCCAGTTCGCAGCGACCGGGATTGCCCGCCGTATGAATGTGACCAAGGATGTCCTTGTTCTCTTCCAGACGACGAATTACGTCGCCGTTCATCAGCTGCACATGATAAATGTCAAACAGCAGCTTCACCTTCGGTGAACCAACCCGACGCACAATGTCAGCCACATAGTCAATGTCGTCGCCCTGATACCCGGGATGACCCTTCATCGGGTGACTGCTGTCCCGAGTATTCAGGTGTTCAAGACAGATCGTGACATTCTTCTCTTCGGCATAGGGGGCCAGCTTTTTCAAAGCTGCCACGCAGTTCGCCGCACCCTCTTCTGCACTGATTTCACCGCTGGTCGGGTCCTCGGGATTCCGCCACTTGTAGCCGGTGAACGCGATCACCGCTGGATAACCATACTCGTGGCACGCATCAATCGTTTTCTTCGTCGCTGCCAGCACTTCATCATGAAACGCCGGATTGTTCAGGCCACGCATGAACGGAGCACCCGGCATGCCGTTGGCCGCCAAAGCACAGGTCAAACCGTACTTCTTCAGCATCGGCCAGTCTTCCGGTCCGCAAATCTCAATCGACTTGCAGCCCAGACTGACAGCCACCTGGCAGGTCTTCTCGAAACTCCAGAATTCACCGGCAATATTGAAACACCAGAACACCACAGAATGCTTGATGTTGCCCTTCAGCTTCAACTCAGTCATCGCTTCACTTTCTGCTTGCGCGTTGGTCAAAAATGATCCCTAAATTACCGGACAACACACTCAGCGTTTCTCTGCTGCCGCCTCGTCCAGACGCCCGACTGCCCACAGCAAACCACGAGTCACCAGATCGAGGTAACGATCGTCGCCCACTGTGACGTTGTTATGCCCCAGGGTCGTGGCAAAAACACGAGTTTTACCGTTGTAACGGTTCGTCCAGACACAGACAGCTTCCGCCTGCTGCTGGCCGCCGTCCCGACCCGTCCAGCTTTGCTTGCCCAGCGCCAGCGGCTCGGCTGTTTCCAGCAGTCGCCCCGACGAGTTGTTATACAGTTCTTCCTTGTCGGTCGTCCAGCCTGCCATGCCCTTCGTAATCAGACTCGACTCACTCAGGAACGAAATCGCAATCGGTTCCTGCGGACCATGCCCGGTGCTGGCCAGTCCGGTAAATTTGAACCAGGGCGTCTCCTGAGGATAACCTTCGGTGCGATAACTGTGCATGCCGCAGTGCAGCACCACCGCCGGCAGACCATTCCGATGCGGACGCAAAATCCGCTCCACAATCTGAATGTCCTTCACATCCGATGTGCACTCATCATGAATCACCACATCAAACCCCTCCGACCAGTTCTCCTTTTCGTACCAGGGATTCAGATGAGTCGTACCGCGGTCCGGATCAAAACTGACCGTCCATTCGACTGCCGTACGCTTCGAAATCCCCTCCGTCAACAGCTTCTGCTGCTGCGGATAATCATGGCAGCAGCCCCCCAGCACCAGCAGGGCACGAATCGGACGCTGCTGAGCCAGCACGTCGGAAGATAAACCTGCGCAAAACGCAACAGCACACAACAGCCCGCTCAGACGCGGCAAACAAACTGGGAACATGAGGGATTCCTGCGAGGTGGGATCAGGTCAGGGACAAGCAGGCCAAACAGGCCGACTTCAGCCTGCCACAGCTCCCATAATAACAATCCCCGCCAGCAATCTCCAGCCGCACAGTCACCAGGATCGCCGCAACTCCAGTCGCAGCATGTCACTGTAGTGAGTATCTCCGGTAAGGCCCCGGCCATAACCGCCATACACGTCCGTATCCTCTGAAATCCGCCAGCGCAGACCAACCTTCGCATTCACAATCGTGTCGCCCGCTGCATCAACAAATCGAGTGATCGGGCCCGGAGTCGTAATCGCGCTGCCACCATCCAGCACAGTCCAGCCCACAAACTCCGTCACAGCCGACACATTCCGATGCCGACACTCCTCGACCAGCACATAACTGGCCCCCACACCGTATCTAAGTACGTTCCCCGCAAATCCCTCGGAACCGTCGACGGCAATCCAGTCCTTCAACTCCGCAAACCCGGTCAGCCGCGGAGCCAGATCTTCGTACAACAGCAGACCCGGCTCCAGACTGACATGATCCGTCCCCAGACCCCGATCCCCGTCACCCGTCGGAACATACACTCGAAACTGAAACGTCTGCACACTGTCCGCAGTTACACCCAGCGAATGACGGAATCCAAAATTGCTGTCTCCCAGACCCGCCGTGTTGTCCTGAATCTCCGGGTTGGCAAAACGCACCGGTACCTCGCCAAACAATGACCAGCCATCCGCAATCTGCAGCTCCGTATACGCGGCCAGATCCTGATAATCGACACTGGTATCCGGGCCGGGCCCCGGCCCCCGTTTGCCACCCACAGGCCACAAAAACTCGGCTCGCGCCGGCTGCCTCGCGTTGTAGTTCGAATCGTAGCGAAACCGAAACTGATTGCCGATGATCGGGTTGTCGATGTACCCCACAGTGCTGTCTGCCACCAAAGGGCCCTCTTCCTCCTCCTCAACAGCTGCCGCCCGCTGCGCCGCAACAACCGCCGGCCCAGGCTGCTGTTGCTGAGCTGCACATGGCTCCCACAACAGCATAAAACACAGCCCACCAAAGACTGCCACCAGTCGACCGGCTGCTCCATTCCCCACTGTCATAACCCGGCCTCCGCACATCCCACCCGGCTGCTCGCAGATAAACCAACCTCTTATTCCTATCGCGAATTACCCCACTAAAAATCGATCAATTTCCCGGTCGTACGGCCGTTCGCCGCTCAGGACCGCCCGCAGCCTGCCCCGAAAACGCCCCACAGGCAGAATCCGCCGACGAACCCGTCAGTTTCTTGCCTCAGCCTCGAGAAGTTCCAAAAAACGAGGGTTCTCCTGCAGTACCCTAAGCTTCTCGTCCCCACGCAGTGATTCCGCCGTGACAGCACCCTTCACCAGCCCCCGTTTCAGCAGCGAAACGGCACGATCCTGATAGTCCACAACCTGCTCAGTCCGCCCGCTGTCTGCCAGCGAAGCTTCTGCTGCTCCGGCTGCCCCGCACCGCAGCAGCAGCTCTGCCGCCAGACGCCAGTCCCCGGGCTGAAGTTCCAGCTCCGCCAGCTCTTCGGCAGCCGACGCCGCACGCTGCTGCTGCCCCGCCAGAAGACTTGTTCGAGACAAACTCAGCAAATGTGTGCGCAGAAAATTTTGAATCGGCTGAGCCTCCGGAGTTTTCTCGAGAGCCTTCCGCTGCTGCACACACGCTTCCTCCAGCAGTACGATCTTCTCCTGCGGCTGATCCTTTGGCACCTGCAGAGCCAGATTGAACAGGACCAGCCCCAGCCGACTGCGAATGTCCGAACTCTCACCCGACAACTTCAGCACCCGCTCAAATTCCAGCCGCGCCCGCTGCCATGAACGCGCCGCCAGCTCCGGCTGCTGCTGCTCCTGCTCAGCACCCCCCAGCCCGTTCAACGCATTTGCCAGCTGAATGTGATACTCAGGCACATTCGGATACTCTGCCTGCAATGCTTCCAGTAACTGCACCGACACCGCAAATGCCTCGGCCGACACCCTCAGCGAATCCGTCACCAGCGGCGGATTTAACTGCCGATTCGTAAATAACAGGTTGCCGCGATTCAGCTGCACCTGAGCCAGCTCGAGCAAATACTCAGTCTCACCAGTCTGTTCTGTTACCAGCTGCTGCAGCAGCTGAATTGCCCCATCACACTCCCTCAGACTATCCGCTGACCGACCCGTACTCTTCAGCAGCACCCCCAGATTCAAACGACAGCGTGCCAGCCCCTGCCGAAACGTTGTACTTGCCGGTTCCTCAAGCAACGCTCGCTCACTGGCGGCTATCGATTCCCCAAAGTCACTCTCCGCCCCGCCAGGATCCCTGTTTTGCATTCGCAGCAGCCCGCGATTGTAAAGCGTTTTGGCCAGTGCCCCCAGAACCTGCGCGCTCGGACCACCGGCCACCAGCTTTCGCTGAATGTTGAGCGCCTCTTCGAATGCCGCGGCCGCCACTTCATGTCGCTCCGCCTCTCGCTCCATGTTTCCCAGCCAGTCCAGCGCACCCGCCAGAGCCAGATGCACGCCCGCATCCGGACCAGACTCATTCAGCTCATGGTAAATCCGCACTGCCTCGCGATAATGATGCGACGCCTGAGCCTGCTGCCGCAGTAATCGTCGAATTTCAGCCACTCGCAGATGCGTTTCCGCAAGCCGCATCTGAGCCGTCCGATTCGCTGGCTCCTCCAGCAAAAACGTCTCAAACAATTTCAGACTGCTGTAAAGCTTTTGCTGCTGTGCCTCCGAACGCGGCGGCGTGCGAGTCACCCATTCCTCCACCACCACCAGCATCTCATCCGCCGCCCGACCCAGCAGGTCGAAATTGCGAGTCGCACGCTGCAGATTCGCCTCAGCCCGCTGCCACTGCCAGCCCACTCCGGCAGCACCCAGCACAATCGCCGATAACACCAGACCCGTCAGCATCGACTCACGCGGATGACGACGACAAAGACGCCACAGCCGCTGCAGTCGCCCCAGCGGGCGAGCCAAAATCGGTCGCCCCTCCAAAAACCGAGTCAGCTCGTCCGATAAGGTCTTTGCCGAGTCATAGCGGCGAGAAGGCTCCTTCTCCAGACACTTCAGACAAATCGTCTGCAGGTCCAGCGCGATACGCGGATTCAGCAGCCGCGGCGCAATCGGCTCCTCCTGCAACACCTGCCGCATCGTTTCTAAAGGATTGTCGGCACGAAATGGAGGTCGCGTTGTCAGCAGCTCGTACAACACAGCACCCAGCGAATAAATATCGCTGCATGGACCCGCCCGGCCACGGCGAGGATCCGCCTGCTCCGGTGGCATGTAGCTGGGAGTCCCCATGATGGAAAAATCACCCGTCAGCTGCGAATCCGCCTGCACCCGCTTCGCCAGACCAAAGTCCGTAATCCGCAGCACCCCCAATGCATCCACCAGCACATTCTGAGGCTTCAGGTCCCGATGCAAAACTCCCCGCTCATGCGCATACTGCACCGCGTCCGCCAGCTGCCGCACACAGGCCGCAGCCTGCTCGCCCGGCAATGAATTCTGCCTAATCAGCCGCGACAGATCATGCCCCTCAATAAACTCCATCGAATAAAAATGCCGCCCCTCACTCTCACCCACCTCATACACACCCACAATCCCCGGATGACGCAAATTGGCTGCCGCCTCAGCCTCATTCCGAAATCGCAAAATATCCTCACGGCCCGCACCCGTCCCCGCTATGACTGTCTTCAATGCCACCAGACGATTCAGACTGCATTGACGGGCTCTGTACACAACCCCCATCCCGCCACGCCCCAGCTCTCCCAGCAGCTCATAATCACCCAAACGGCCGCAAATCGGCTCTGACACAACCGCTGCTTCGGCAGCTGCATGCCCCGAACCATCCCCCGGAACCAGCGTCTGCTGCGACTGCTGCAAAATGTCCGCTTGCCCCGTCGCCGGCAGCCCAAACAATTGCCGAACCTCGGCCTCATATCCCGGAAAACGACGCTGCAAGGCCTCAGGAACAACCGTCAGCCCGCGCTGCTGCTGACACCTCATCTCTGTACGCATCAGATCCGGAAACACGTCACGGCGCAGCTCCGGAGCAACCCCCGCCAGAAGATACTCAAGACGCGGCTGCCCAGCCGGATCCTCGTAAAGTTTCTCCAGACGAACACACAAGGCTGCCCGCAGCTCCGCCACATCAGTAAATACCGCCGGACGCAGCAAATAACACAACAAATCTGCGTACTGCGGAAATCGAACAGAAACCTCGACGGCCAGCTCCGCATCCGATTGGCTGCGACTGAGACATTCTCCCGCCAGCAGTTCCAGACGCCAGTCCACACCCGCAGGAACCTGCCCCCAGGCCCGCAGATAATCCTCCACCAGCAGCGGCCTGCCAGCCCGCCAGCGACGCTGCTGATCAAGCCGCATCAATGACAACAGCTGCTGCCCATCGGCAGCTCCGGAAATTATCGCTGACACCGCCTGCACTGTCGGACACTCGACACCGGCAGTCCATAATCGATCCAGTTCAGCAGCAGGCGACATACAGATTTAGCCCCCTGAAACATCAGGAACCGTCCTCGCTCTGCAAATTCTCTGCCTTAAGCGATCAAATCGCAAACCAAACTCGCGGGAAAAATGACCAATGCGGAGAAACCACCACACAGTCACACAGTGCACACCGCCCGGTCACAATCAGCTATATAAAGCAGCCACTCAAAAAATCTCCTGCCGCAACGCAGCCCGCAACGCGCCCCAAACCAGCCGCTCCGAACCGCCAAATTTCATGCGCAGTCACCTCACTGCAACAGTTTCTCAACCAGATCCTCGATCACCTCGTCACCCTTCGCACCCTGCCAGTTCAGCTCGCCCTGCCACCAAAAGCGAATATAGCCGTCCCGATCAATCACGTAGATCGTGGGCCACATCGTGTTTCCCCAAGTATCCCAGTTGCCCTTTTTCAGATCAATCAGCACCGGAAACTCAAAACCCTGCTCGCTTACTGCCGCCGCCACCTTCTGCGGATCTCGCTCATCTGCGGTTTCCGGAGTCTGTATGCCAACCACCGCAACACCGCGTTTCGACAGCGTCTGCTGCCAACGGACCTAATGCCTGAAATTGGCTTTGCAGTTGTGACAATGATAAGCAGAACAATGCAACAGCACCACTTGCCCTCGCAGGTCCGCCAGACTCACCCGAGCATCGCCAGCCCACGCACCAGTCTCAATTAGCTCCGGTGCCAAGGGATAAATGCGGCTAAGTCTGGCAGTCTCAAAATCCGCTCCCAGCAGTTTGGGCAGTTCACGCTGCTGTTCCAGCGTGAACAGCTTCAGCGCGGACGACAACTCCTCGCTTTTGGCCCGCCGCTCAGCACTCAGTCTGCCCGCATCACTCTGATTCGCAGGATCGTTCGCCTCCGCAATCAACTTCTCCGTATTCTCAAACAAAGTCCGGAACTTTCCCTGCTGAGCACCGCTGAGCTGCAGTGAGTCAATCACCTCAGAACGCAGCAGCACGCGCGGCCCCTGTGCCTGCAATTCCAGTTGTCGCAGTCGTTTGATTTGCTCGGCAGCGAGCGTCTGACCCAGTAAATCCAGCAAACGCTGCTCCTGCTTCGCTGCAATCACCCTCCGCTCAGCCTCGGGCAAGATTCTGGAACGCCACCATGGGCCATCGATTTCTTGCAATTGATCGCGAAATCCACCGTTTTTCGCCCCCCCAGACCAATCTCCTGCTGTATCTCCGCCGCGTGCACCAGCCCCAGCAAGGTCTGCGGAACCAGCCAGAGCTCTGCAGGCAGACCGGCATAGCCCGCCTAAGCACGCGATGCGGACTGAGACTCAGTTTGAGCAGCAACGGGGCCAGCCAAACAGAAAATTGCCAGCGACGAAACAGCCCTGAGACAGTCCATCGACACTCACCCCGCAGACCACCCTCCTGGACGCTCCAGCCACAACCTGCGTGCCATCTCGCCACGCTCGCACCCACCAACTTCCGTCTGCTGGGAGCAACACTTACCGCCGATATCCAATCACCGAAGTTTCCCGGGACGTGCGACTTTCATCGTGAGCGGCAGCATCAAGCTGAATGAAAACCTCAACGCGAGCATTGCTGAGACGCTGGACCCGGGCGGATGACCGCGCATCCAGATCGATCCGCACCTCGACAACGCGAGCATCCGTGTCGCTGACCGGATCATTCGTCAGCACCACTTTTCGAGCCACCGCGTTGCCAATCTCAGACACCACGCCGGGCAGTTCTTCACCAGATGCGTCGAGCAGCACCTTCGCTCGCAAACCACGACTCAGCAGCCCAACATCGCCCTCATAAACCTCCGCTACCGCCTGCATCTCACCCACGTTTGCCAGCTCAAGCAGACCGGCCGCATCAATCCGCTCCCCCGGAAACGAACGAATCCGCAGCACGCGACCGGAAATCGGAGCCTTCAGTTCAGATCCGGATAACTCAGCCCGCGCGGTTTCAACAGCAGCACGAGCCGCATCAATCTCCGTCTCTGCTGCACGCAGATCCGTTTGCCGAATCTCAGACAAACCTGCCAGACCACCCTCCGCACGCTGCTTCTCCAGCAGCAGACGATCGAGCTCCCATTGCTGCTCCTCAAGCCGCTCATCACTGAGTGCATTGCGAGCATGCAGCTGACGAGCACGCTCAACTTCTCGCCGAGCCACCTGCGATTGCCGCTCAGCCAGCGATACCAGTGCCTGCTGAGCAGCCAGATCACCAGCTTTGGCACCAGCCTGAACCTGCTGCAACCGCACTTCAGCAGCCCGCAAACGCGCCTCAGACTCCTCCAGCTTCGCACGCCGACGATCCACATTGTCCAGCGTCACCAGCAGTTGCCCGGCCTCTACGTCCTCACCCTCAGCAACATGCAGCGCACGAACCGTGACGCCCTCGTTGCCCGACTCAGGATAAAGCTCCAGCACACGACTGGCCGGCTCCAGACGACCCAGCGAATGCACCAGCGCCCTGACAGGAGCAACCGCAGGTGCTGCCGCAGCAGGTGCTGTCGCCGGCTCAAAACCCGCACGGAAATACCATGCCAGCCCCAGCAGACCACAAACAGCCAAAAAACTGAACACTCGGATCATCGCAACTCGCCAGACTCTGCCTGCGCAGAATGTCGCTGCCCAAGAAATGTTGAACACAGGAAGATCATAGCCCGGACACGGCAAACGGCACCTGCCAAACGCCAGTGAACAGTCTGGCAGCCACCCTTTTCTCAGTCACGATGCAGAACCGCAAACCGCACCCGGCAGCCCAGACACAGTCCCTGACGGGGAAAACGCACAGCCAAAACGGCAGCCACCGACTCTGGCATGTGCAAGCAGACTGAACAGAGCTGCTTAACGAAATGACAAGGGGCCGAAGCAAATTCGAGCTTCGACCTCGTCATCAAAGTTCAACAGTTGTCAGACAATGGTCGCGTCAGACAACGCTCACAGAACTACCGGCACTGTAGCAGATTTCGCTGCCGCAGGTTCCGCTGCCGCTGGCTGGACCGGGCCAATCACTGCCGGTTCCGCAACAACAGCTCCCGGAGCAGCAGGCCCGGGGGCTGCCGGTACAGTCGGACGAAGATTCCTGATCGGGAATAACCCCAGACCAGATTCCAGTGCCTGCTGGAATGTCTGCTGCGGCTTGCCACCTTCGGCACCCGTCGCCGACAACACAACCAGATTGCCCGTCGCCGGGTCAGTCAGACCCACCCGCTCGACATCTGCCTCCGGTGCCAAAAGTTCAGCCACCGCGGCCTCCCGAAGCTCCGGAACCACCGGCTCGGCAGGCACCGGCACCTGCCCCCGGGCCTGAACAACCACATTCAGCGCCGCAGCTGTCGCCACGGCCGCTGTCGCCCGTCGGAAACACGCCGACAGACCGCTGGATCGTTTCATAAACTTCTCCCCACGATGTCATTCTGAGTTGCAGAAGCACTGCGGAATACTGCCCGCAAAAGCTGATATGCCCCGTCGCTGTGAGCCCTTGCGGGTGCGACTCGCAAGACTCAAACTGCAGGCGATGGACCGGACTCCGAGGTCCGAACTGTTTCTTTGATGGAATTTAGGCAATCCTTTTTGACTTAACTGTTACTTATCAGCCGGTAGCGGTTGTGACGAAAGCAGACTTCACTTTTGCAGTCTGCTGTGGCAGATTCCGGAAAACGTGGAACGCTCCTGCGATCCTGTCAGCGGGCCCTGCCCGAGCCGTTAAACAGGCTGAACCACCTGCCTTGACAGCCTGTTCAACTGATACCCCATGCTGCCGATCAGCGAGCACCGACACGCGGCTCCAGCTTTCCAGCGACCCTTTAACCCTCAAAACACGGCGACGTTCCACGCCGCCCTCGTCCCCGCTGCAGATTTCCGGCGGGTTTCCGGCGGGGACACATCACTTCGCCCGCAACACACGGGGACACACAGACATCGAGGATAGTCACGTCCGTGCTGACACGCTCGGACCACTCAATATGAAATCTCGATCTGGTACACCCGCCGACAAACAGCCAACCTGTGACCACTCCCGACGGCCCCTCCACACACCCCGAACGCGTCGTCGCAATCCGCACCGATTTCTGTTGATTTCTCGCCTCAACTCTTCAAATCTGCGGTATGCAACGAATTCCCCACAATTCCGCTGCGATTTTTCACTAGCTATGTCGCTTGGCATCCCGCCTCGCAAACTCCCCTGCCCCTCGGAATGCAATTTTCCGCACCACCTGCTAATCTCTGGCATCGAGAACTCTCAGCACCGGCCCCCCAGCCCCGCACCAGCCTGCTCACCGCATTTCAACGGTCCCCCCTCAAGGCTCCTTCCGCATGTCTCCCCGCAGTTCCAACGAACGTCCATTCACCAGCGGTGCCCGCGCCCTGCAGTCGGCCTGTCATGCCGTTCTGCTGCTCACGCTGCTGGCCACACCTCAGCCCATATCCGCGGACGACGTCACCGCCTTCAACACCACCATTCAACCCTGGCTGCAGCAATACTGTGTCGAATGCCACAACCAGCAGCAGGCAAAGGGGGAATTGAACCTCGCCGGCATTCAGCACCCGGGCGAAATCGTCACCAGCTTTCGCCGCTGGCAGGCCGTCATCGAATTTGTCGAGGGCGGCGAAATGCCCCCCGCTGAAGCTCGCCAGCCAACACTCGAAGAAAGCCAGGCATTCGTCAAAGCCGTCCGCAGCGTGCTGATCACCGCCGCACGCAAACAGGCCGGTGACCCTGGAGTCATCCTGCCCCGCAGACTTACCAACACCGAATATGACCTCGCCGTTCGCGACCTTACCGGCATCAATATTCACCCGACTCACGACTTCCCGCCGGATCCGGCCGCCGGCGAAGGCTTCAATAACACCGGCGAAGCACTCAGCATGTCGCCCAGCCTCGTCAAAAAATACCTGACCGCGGCACAGCGAGTCTCCGATCATCTGGTGCTCCGCACCACGGGCCTGAGCTTTGCTCCGTTTCCCGTCACTTCATGGAATGATCGTCGCACGCTGGCCGAAGATGCCGTCATTCGCTTCTATCAGCAGCACGATGTGCACCTGCCCGACCACATCGCTGCGGCCTGGCGCTTCCTCGGCCACGCCACCGGCCAAAACGCTCGCACTGCCGAACAGTTTGCCCTCGAACACAAACTCAGCCCCGGCTACTTCCAGCAGGTTCTCTCGTTTCTGTCCACCCTGTCGCAGCAGCGAGGCTGTCCGCCCGAATTTGCCCAGGCCTGGGCCCGACTTCCCGCCCCGCAGCCGGACATTCAAAATCCGCCCGAGCTGCAGACCTTCATCCGCATGCTCGAAAACTATCAGCAGCAGCTGCATGCACCGGAAGGTCAGCTGATCAAACCGAATGCCGGCAACTGGCCCATCGGACACCTGGCTGACCGCGCCCGAATTGCAGCCGCTCGCACGCAGTACACCGGCCAGCATTTTCAGGCCAGCGCTTTGCTGCGAACCACGCCCGTTCCCCCCGCAGAACAGCCCTCCGCCGCTGAACCGTCACTCTGGATTCGCATTCAGCCTGCCTTCAGCACTCCCGGCAGCCCCGTCATCATTCGCAACCCCCTGTTTTCAAAACATGATCAGCCGCCGCGAAATCCTGAAGAGGCGGCCAAACACGAAGTCATCACACTGCGCAGCGCACTGCAGTCGGTCGCTGCCCCCGCACTGGCCGACCTGCAGTTTGGCAGCAACACCGCAGACACAGCGGCAGCCGACAGTTTTGTGATCACCAGTCCGACAACACTGCAAATCCCGCTGCCCCCGGAGCTGCGGCAAACACTGGCCGGCAAACGCCTGCTGCTGACGGCCGAACTGACCGGACCTGAGACGGAACGCAATCCCGTGCTTGTACAGGTCGAACTTGCCGTTACAGCCCCCGCCGCTGACGGCGGCGTACTGCTCGCCACCACTGCCGCCCCGGCCGTGCAGCAACTGCAGCCATTCGCCGGCCAGTTCTGCCGCGTCTTTCCTGATCGCTTCTGCTATGTGGACAGCGGTCGCGGCCTGAGTGCCGGTTTCCACCTGGTCGAAGGCTTCTTCCGTGACGATCAGCCGCTGGTCAGCATGGTGCTGACGGATGCCGAACAGCGCGAACTGGATGCACTCTGGTCGGAACTGGACTTCATTACGGAAAGTGCCGAAACGCTGCTGCGAGGCTTCGTCTGGTTCGAACGATCGGAACGCGAAGTCCTGCACGATCCCCGATTCGACTTTCTGCGCAGCGAAGACCCCGAGCTGACTCAGACCGACATGCTCGAACGTTTCGAAAAACTGTATCTCGATAAACTGGGTATAAAACGCCGCGACGATACGCTGGAGGCCGAACAGCCGGATGAACGTTATCGCATCGTGCATGGTTTCTTCACCGATGTGCGTCAGGGATTGCAGCGCCAGTCATCGATGATGGATACCGCCGCACAGCGGGGCCTGCAGGATCTGCTGCAGCTGGCTGCGAAAGCCTGGCGGCATCCGCTGACACAGCCTCAGCAGGAGGCACTCACAGGTCTGTATCAGCGACTGCGCACGGAAGGTCAGAAACCCGAACAGGCTCTGCGTGGCGTGCTGACGGGAATTCTGATGTCACCCGAATTCAGCTATCTGTATTTTCCGGCCAATGCCGGTCAGCAGCCAGAGCCGCTGTCGGGCTGGAGCCTTGCCAGTCGGCTGAGTTTCTTTTTGTGGTCTTCGCTGCCGGATGAACCACTGTTGCAGGCAGCCAGTGATGGTTCGCTGACAACCGACGCCCAGTTGCGGCAACAGCTGCAGCGAATGCTGGCGGATCCCCGAACGCAGTCGTTTGCTCGCGAATTCTTTGGGCAGTGGCTGCGTTTCCGGGACTTTCCGGAACGAGACCCAATCGATGCGGCAGCGTTCAAGTGGTATGACGCCGAGCTGAGACTGGCCATGGCGGAAGAGCCCGTGCAGGTCTGCACACGACTGCTGCAGCACGATCGTCCGCTGACGGAACTGCTGAATGGCGACACCACAATGCTGAACGAGCGTCTGGCGCGACATTATGGCGGGCTTCTGGAACAGCGCTATCAGCAGGCGCGAACCGCTCTTGCCGCCCGGCAGGCAGTCGTCGACAGCAGGGCCTCCCGGCAGACGGATTCGCAGCACTGGCTGCCGGTCGAGGGACTGCGAGCAGCCGGGCGCGGGGGCATCTTCGGGATGGCCGTGGTGCTCGCCAAAAATTCCGCCGGAGATCGCACCAGTCCGGTGAAGCGTGGTTTTTGGAGCGTCCACCATTTGCTTGGCCAGCACTTTCCGCCTCCGCCCGCCGACGTCCCCGAGCTGCCCAAATCGGAAGCCGGCAGTGACCGCACGATACGCGAACTGCTGGTGGCGCACGTCGCCGCTCCGCAGTGCGCGATGTGTCACCGACACTTCGACAGCCTGGGACTGGCACTGGAAGGCTTTGACGCGACCGGACGAGCACGCACGCACGACCTCGCAGGTCGCCCGATCGACAACACAGCTGTGTTGCCAGACGGCAGCACCGCCGCCGGCATTCCAGGCCTTGCCGACTACGTCGCCTCAAAACGTCGCGACGACTTCCTTGAAACCCTCTGCCGCCGTTTCCTTGGCTACGCCCTCGGCCGCTCCGTGCTGCTTTCCGACCAGCCACTGCTGGATGACATGAAAACGGCACTTGAGCAGAACAACTTCCGTCCGACCGTACTGTTTGAAACCGTCATCCTCAGCCCCCAGTTTCGCCTCCGCGGCCGAGATTAGGGAGTGGTCAGGGGTCAGTGTTTTTTGGTCAGCGGCTTCACAGCAGCGCTGGCAAACGTCGTTCTTCGTTCCTGGCTTCTCCGCCCAGCCCCGGCACGAAAAGGCAAACAAAAATGTTGCAAAACAAAAATGTCTGATATCAGTCAAAACAGCCTTTCTGCTGTCCAGCAAGGTAAGTTACCACCCTTTTACTTCAGCCAGGAGACCGGCGGCGTTAGTGGTGTTAGCTTCACTGCTCAGGTCATCTTCAAACGCTCTTTCCTTCCATGCATTGGCCTCTACCGAGGTTTCCTCGGCGTTTGCAGCTGTGTGAGCAGACTTGAGCAGCCGACTCCCAGCGCCCTGACTTTCGATGAAACCAGCAACGGCCCGAACCACCCCACTGTCGCCACCGGCCTCAACAACCTTGCCGCATTACTCTGCGCAACAAACCGTGCTGCCGAAGCGGAGCCGCTGAGTCGCAGGAGCGTTGAGATTTTACTTCAGTTACAGCAGCAGACGGGTCAAGAGCATCCGCATTTTCGGGCATTACCAGGGAACTATCGCAGGATTCTGGAATCTCGGGGGGATGGACGCAGCCGCGACAGTGTCGCGGCTGCGGTCGCTGCTCCAGCCGTTCAATCCGGAATCAACGGGAAAGTCGCCACAATCGTCACATCGACACATTGTGACAGTTTTCCCCACGTTTGGTGGATCCTCGCCTTGTGAGCAGCGTTGAGCCGCGACGCTGGTGCCAGCCGCCGCGTCGCTCCGCCGTAAAGGATACCGTTTGTCCCTCACGGAGACTCGGAGGTACAGAGCAGGCACTGTAAGCCTTCTTTGGGTGGCGTCCAGCGCCTACTCCCATCCTGATCGCCTCTTCGTACTCGTACTCGAAAACACCCCGCTGCAACCCAAATCGCACACCCGCGGACTCCCGTCCGCGGCTCGCCAGTGGGCCACTGCATTAGCGTTCATCAGCGGTTCAAAACACCCCCGCCCGCTCCTTCCCGCGTCTCCTTGTGACCGTGTTCTCTTGACTTTCCCCGCTTTTGGCTGAACACTATGGGGCCCGCCCGTCTCCTTCTCACCCCAGCCCGCTTCAACTGGTGTCCCGCCCATGCTCGCAACCAACGCACGCTCACGTCGGGTTATCCTCAAGTCCGCTGCGGCGTCTGTCGCCCTGCCATGGCTGGAATCCGGACGGCTGCTGGGTGTCGAACCGGTCGATCAGTCGGCCAAACGATTCGCCTTCCTCTTCTTCGGTGACGGTATACACCCGCCGGAATGGTGGTCCAAAGGCCACGACAGTCAACTCGAACTGGGCCCCGCTTTCGCCTCCCTCAAGTCGCTCCAGCACAAAGTCAATTTCATCCACGGACTGCATCACCCTGAAGATGTCGTCGGTGGTCACGCCAAAGGCGCAGCCGGGATCCTGACCGGCATTCGTCCCCAGGGCGGTCGCGATGTCCAGGCCGCCGTTAGCATGGACCAGTTGCTCGCCGGTCGCCTCGGTGATGCCACTGTCCTGCCCAGCCTCGTGCTGGCCTGCGAACGTCCGGTCAGCGGCTTTCACGAATCCAGCTACTCGATGCTATACGCCTCACACGTCTCCTGGAGCTCCCCGGTATCACCGGTACCCGCCGAAATGCATCCCGCGCTGGCCTTCGACAGCCTGTTCGAAAATCAAAGCAATCGGACACACCTCAGTGTACTCGATCTGGTCACCGATCAGTTGAAGCATGTGGCCGGCAAAGTGTCGCACGCCGATCGTTCTCGCATCGATGAATACACAACATCAGTCCGTGAAGTTGAACAGCGCCTCGCCCGTATGCGTACTCAGGATCAGGACGAGGAGTCAGCAACACAGGGTAACTGGCAGCGACCGCCGGCAGGAGTTCCCAGTCGGCTGGACGAACATGTGCGGCTGATGCTGGACATTGTAGCCCTCGCATTTCAGGCTGATCGGACGCGCATCGCCACTCTGCTGCTGACCAACAACCTTTCCGGTCAGGTCTACCCGTTCCTCGGCCTCAAAGTCGACCACCACAACTACTCGCACAACTGGGACGGTCAGGAATTCGCGAAGATCACCAGATTCTGGGTCGAACAGTACTCAGCCCTGCTGCAGAAACTGGACGGCATGCAGGAAGGTGACGGCACGGTCCTGGACCATTCCTGCATCATGCTGGCAAACGAACAGTGGACCGCCCACAGTGCTCCCAAAATCCCCCTGCTGATGGCCGGCGGCCTGAATGGCGGACTGCAGACCGGTCGCTCCCTGGACTACGAGCACGCGAAGGAACGTCGCATGTCCTCACTGCTGCTGACCGTGATGGATCGCATGGGAGTCGCGCTGCCCGAATTCGGAAACTCCAGCGTGCAGCTGCCCGAACTGTAACGACCGCCCTTTCACCCCCTTTGCACTGTTCCTGCCCCTCCTCTCCCCGCCTGACAACAAAAAATAATCGCCCGCGGCGGCAGCCCGAACACATCCATCAGGCGCTGCGGCAGTTTGCGGGAATGGATCAGCATCCGTTCAGCCTGAAATTTCCGCTGGGTATCACCCCAAAACAGCAGTTGCGGGGCATTTGGAGCTGACGCCATCGCTGTCGCCTCCCGGTCTCGCGAGGCTCGCACCCTGCTCCAAAAGTCAGTATCATCTCGGATGCACAGACCACAAGTTCGCCGACTTCCCGGGAGATCCCGCAGTGCAGCCTACCGGCACGTTCCGATTCCTGACCCTTTTCTCTCTCGCCAGCCTGCTCACAGGGTTGCTGTCTGCCCAGACTCCGGATGATTTCTCGCACGCCGTCCTGCCCATCCTGAAAACACACTGCGTTCCCTGCCATGGGGGCCGTGAAGCCAAGGGCAGCTTCTCCATGAATACTCGCGAACTGCTGATCAGTTCCGGACACGTGGTCCCCGGCAAATCGGCTGAATCGCATCTGTTGGGTGTCATCGCCAGTACTGACAAAGAACAGCAGATGCCGCCCGCTGACCGCCCTCGCCTGTCTGCCAGAGAACAGCAGATACTGACTCGCTGGATTGAATCCGGCATTGAGTGGGAACCGGGCTTTTCCTTTGCCCCCATTGCGTGGGAACCGCCGCTGCGGCCCCGAATGCCCGAGCTGCCTCCGGCGATCGCTGGTCGTGAACATCCCATCGATCGCATTCTCGACAAATCGCTCGCCGATCGCGGACTGCCGCTCCCTGCTTCGATCAGTGATGCCGAGTTTCTGCGGCGCGTGTCTCTGGATCTTGTTGGCCTGCTGCCGGCCCCCGACATGCTGGATCAGTTTCTTGCCAGCACTTCCCCCGACAAACGCGCAACAGTGATCCGCACGCTGCTGGAGGATCGCATCGCTTATGCCGATCACTGGCTCACCTTCTGCAACGATCTGCTCCGCAATGACTACAGCGGAACCGGTTTTATCACGGGTGGTCGTCAGCAGATCAGCGGATGGCTTTATGACGCTTTGTTAAAAAACAAGCCGTTTGATCAGTTTGCCCGCGAACTGATTGCTCCCCCGACCGCCGCCAGCCAGGGGTACATCGATGGTATCCGCTGGCGGGGTGAAGTCAGTGCCGGTCAAACCGTAGAAATCCAGTTCGCTCAAAGTGTCGCCCAGTCGTTCCTCGGCATCAATCTGAAATGTGCTTCCTGCCACGACAGCTTCATTGACCGCTGGACACTGGATGAAGCGTGGGGCATGGCGGCTGTGTACGCTTCGGCCCCGCAGGCAATTCACCGCTGTGACAAACCGACCGGCAGAACCGCTCAGGCCGCCTGGCTGTTTCCGGAACTTGGTCAGATCGATCCCGCTGCTCCGCGTGAAAAACGTCTGCAGCAGCTGGCCGCTCTGATGACTCATCCCGAGAACGGACGGTTCACCCGCACCATTTCCAACCGCCTGTGGTACAAGCTGATGGGACGCGGGATTGTTCATCCGCTGGATGCCATGCAGTCCCCGCCATGGAATTCGGATTTGCTGGATTACCTCGCCTCTTACCTGCAGCAGCAAAATTATGACCTGAAAGCACTGCTGCAGCACATCGCTGAATCGCAGGCCTATCAGTCGGCGTCCCTGCCTCGTCATTCGTCACAGGGCGACCCTGCCGACGGCTGGCACGGACCTGTGGCCCGCCGACTCACAGCCGAACAGTTCATGGACGCCGTCTGGCAACTGACAGCTTCCGCGCCGACCGCCTTCGATGCACCCGTCATTCGCGCCGCACCGCCCGCCGCAACACCAGCGACGACCGGCAGTGATGCAACTGCCGCGGTTCAACAGACGGCTGCCGCTCAGCTGTCAGCTCAGTGGGTCTGGGGCAGCACTGCGGCTGATGGCAAAGTACCGGCCGCCGGCGAAACCATCCTGCTGCGAAAGACTGTTAAGCTGGACGGCGAACCCGCAAAAGCCTTCATCCTCGCTACCTGCGATAACGGCTTCACGCTGTTCGTCAACGGACGACGGGCGGAACAGGGCAGCGACTGGTCGCAGCCCAAAGTGACCAGCCTGCAGGGACAGCTCAAAAAGGGCGAAAACACTCTGGCGGTGATCGCCACCAACGCCGGTTCCGGGCCAAATGCTGCCGGGCTGCTGCTGGAATGTCGAGTGGAATTGAAGGACGGCACCTCCGTCACCATCAGCTCAGATGCTGCATGGGAATACACCGACAAAGTGCCTGCAGTCCGTGAAGGACGACTGGCTGCCGGCAAAGGGCCGTGGCAGCCGGTGACCATCGTACCGGCATTGCAGGTCTGGACAGATGCTGTGAATCGAGCGGGCCTGCCGGGCCTGATTCAGGCGGCCAGCGGTGATCTGCGAATGGTTCGAGCCTCGCTGATGCGAAATGATTTTTTCATGCGGTCACTCGGTCGGCCTCACCGTGAACAGATTGTATCGATGCGGCCTGACGAACTAACCACTCTTGAAGCCATCGATCTTTCCAACGGCGCCGTACTGGCCGACGCACTCTCTCGCGGCGGACAGCATCTGCAAAATCAGTTCGCTACGGACCGCGCGGCGCTTGTGCGACACCTGTGCGTATCCGCCTGGGGCCGTGAACCGCAGCCGGCAGAACAGACTGCGATGCTGGAACTGCTCAGCCCTGAGCCCGCTGCCGAAGAAATCGCCGACGTGCTGTGGGCAGTCCTGATGACGCCGGAATTCCTGCTGGTCCGCTGAAGTTGCCATGTCCACTGAACAACCTATGACAGTCAGAACCGAGTTTTCAGAAATCAGCATCCTGATCCCAGGATACTCAGTGGAAGATCTGCCCGTGGATCTCGCGGAAACTGAAGCGGCCAGCCTCTGGAATGCCATCGCCTGCGCGTGGCATCCAAAACTGCTGGCGCAGTCAGCCAGCCTGCCCCTGCTGCGTCAGGCGGAATCACAGTATGGCTATCCCGGGCGAAGAATTGTGCTGGTGCCAATCTCTGCCGAAGCCTGGATGCCTCATGAGTGGCGCAGCGTGCTGCGTGAGCAGGAGCATGTGGTTCTGGACGGGTGCACAGAGCGGGGTGAATACCTGACGGCTTTGGCACAGCACGTACCGGCTCCGGTGATCGAAGGCGGAGCCACCATTTCCCCGGCGGCGGGAGACTTTCTGCTGGTCGACGACTTTGTGGCCTTTGGCACCATGGTCGTCCAGCTGCAGTTGCTCAGCCGTCGCCGCCATCACTACGTCGATCCCGACCAGATTCTCCTGACGGCCGACATGCGGGCGGCCGCCATCGCCGCAGTCACAGGCGACGAAAACACAGCCCGGCAGCACCTCCAGAAGGCCTGGGACCAGCTGCGGGAAGTTCGCGAGCGGATTTATCCACAGGCTTGTTTCCTGCTGGATTTGTGCCTGCCCGGGGAACGTGATTCAGCCGAAGTCATTTTGTCAGCCCTGGAATCCGGCAGTCCTCTGAATCTGCTGTGTTCCGCCAGTGAACTCCGGCAGGCAGCCGAAAGCAGCCCGGCAGCACTCGACATGCTGGCTCAGGCCGCTGCCGAGGGCCGACTGCAGATTCTGGGCGGGCAGGCCATCGAATCTCGCACCGGTCTCGGATCCATGGCGGCACTGATTAATGACCTGCAGCAGGGCGCCGCAGAACTGCAGCAGTTGCTGGGTACTGTACCGCGACACTGGGCCCGACGACGCTTCGGACTTACAGCCTCGCTGCCAACAGTCCTCTCGTGGTTGGGCTATGAATCAGCACTGCATGTGGCGCTGGACGATGGCCTGTATCCGGACCGGGAACGCAGTCAGTTCGACTGGCAGGCTCCTGACGGATCACTGATCGCCGCCGCCTCGCGCATTCCCGTCGCCATTGACAGTGCTGCCGGTTTTCAGAAGCTGGCAGATCGTCTGAATGAAACAATGCAGGAAGATCAGACCGCCGCTCTGTTCCTTGCTCGGCTGCCAAAAACTCACGGACCGTGGCTGACCGACCTCCGGAAAGCGGCTGCCTGGGCACCAGTGCTGGGAGAATTTGCCTCCATGAACTCGCTCTGCCAGAACGCATCCGGAAGCCGCCTCGCAGAGCAGCACCAGCACAGCGATTATCTGAGTCCGGCTCTCATTCAGTCTTCTGTACTACGCACGGAACCACCCATCACCGGACCGGCACTGATCCGCTGCTGGCAACAGGAACTGGAATCTCTGCGGCAGCTCGTCGCCATCGCTCGCATCATGCGAGCAGAACTAAGTCAGCCCAGCGCTGACCAGCAACTGCAGGGAGTGCAGCAACGATTGGCAGACACTGAGCTGCTGCACGTGGACCTCGATACGATGCTGCCCGAGAAGCAGCCGCAACTGGATTCTGCCTGGGCCGGATTGCGACAGGCATTGAAGTTACTGCGGGACGACGTCGCAGATGCGATCATTGCTCGGATTCCCGCACAGCCTGCGGCAGTCCGCGGACTGCTGCTGCTGAATACCCTGCCATATGCCCGGATTCATGAAGTTCGCTGGCCTGCCGGCTGGCAGCGTCCTGCAGCGGAAGCTGCTGTGGATGCCGCGCAGGCCGCCAGAGCAGGTTCAGGCACCGCCGACTCCGCCGGCGAACGACTGCTGGTGAAACTGCCGCCGGGAGGGTTCGTCTGGCTGCACGAAGCCGGATCCGGACAACCGGTTCAGACACTGACAACTGCCGCCAAAAGAGAACCCCCGCTCGCCGAACCACTGAAACTCCGCAACCGCCACTTCGAAGTCACACTCAGTGAACGAACCGGCGGCGTCGCGTCAGTGATGTATCACGGGCAGCGCGGCAACCGACTCAGCCAGCAGGCCAGCTTCCGCTTCGAACGCGAGCTGACTCTGCCGGATGATGGTTCCGGCGAAGTTCGCAAAGTCAGCTATGCCCTGCCCAAACTGGTGCAGCAGCAAGTCCTTGAGTCGGGGAGTGTGTTTGCGGCCGTTGAAACCACAACCGAGTTTTTCTCACCACAAGACGGTACATTCCTCGGTCGCATTGTGCAGGTGACCGCGGTGGACCGGGTCCGTCCGCGACTCCAGCTGCAGCTCACACTGCAGGATGCCGGGTCAGTGCCTGTGAAGGGCAATCCGTGGCTGGCCGGATGGTGCTCACGGTTTGCGTGGGAACAGGAAGCTGCAATTGTGCACCGCAGTGTGCTTGGACAATCAGCCGGCTTTCGCCTCGAACGCATCGAGTCTCCGGATTACGTGGAAGCCGAGGACGGTTCCCGCCGGCTGGTGATCGTATCCGAAGGTCGCCCCTTTCATCGTAAAGCCGGGCCTCGCATGCTGGACAGCCTGCTGATTTGCGAAGGCGAGACAGAGCGCACGTTCCGCTTCTGGATCGACTTCGATCAGCCACATCCACTGCGGACAGCCGAAGAAATGCTGACTCCGGTCGTGGAGTACCCGGTGGAAGGTCGCATGCCGACGGGTACAGCCTCCGCATGGATTCTGGGTCTGTCCGCCAAAAACGTTCAACTGGTCCGCGGCGACTACCAAGTGCGAAGACCAGCGGAATCTGACTTGCTGTCACTGATACTCAGTGAAACGGACGGAATTGGTGGTGACTGCTTCATTCGTACGGCTCGCCGTCCAATAGGCGCATGGGAAATGCATCCCGGGCGTCAGGCCAAATCCACTCTCACACTCAGCCCCGAAGGTGTTCTTGTACCACTCAGCGCATGGCAACTGAAAGAGATTCAGCTCACGTTCTGAATCTCTGTCTGCTCGACATCTCTCAAACACTTCAATAAGTTCTTCAGGAATCCAGCTTATGTCCACCCGCCGCCTCTTCACACGTCAGCTGGCCGCCTTCTCTGCGCTAAGCATGGCTTCACCGCTGTCGCTGGCCGCTCGAAACGCACCTGAATCTCTGACAGCTAAGTCGGGGGACTGGCCGTGGTGGCGTGGGCCGTCATGGAATGGCATTGCCGAATCCGGTCAAAAAGCACCAGTTCGCTGGAGCGATGATTCCGGGCTGGCATGGCAGGTCAAAGTTCCGGGACGCAGCCATGGTTCGCCGATTGTTGTCGACAACCAGGTACTGATTGAAATCGCGGATGCTGAACGAAATGTGCAGTCTTTGCTGTGTGCAGACCGAGCAACCGGAAAAACGCTGTGGGAAACAGTGGTGCACAAGGACGGGCTGAATGTGAAGAACAACGAAAAATCTACGATGGCGTCCGCTTCGCCGGCCTGTGACGGCGAACGTTTTTTCGTGAATTTCCTGTCCGGCGATGCCGTCTGGATGACGGCACTCAGCCGCAGTGGTTCTGTTCTTTGGCAGGTCAAACTCAGCAGCTATGTCAATCATCAGGGCTTTGGTTCGTCCCCGCTGCTTTATGACAACCTGGTCATCGGCGTGTCGGACAACAAAGGCGGCGGGGCGATCGTCGCCATGCAGCGTGATAACGGCAACGTTGTCTGGCGACATGATCGACCGGCCAAACCGAATTACCCGTCGCCCGTAATTCTCGAAGTGGCCGGCAAAAAACAACTGTTCCTGACAGGCTGCGATCTGGTCACCAGCCTTGATCCGGCAACGGGGAAAACGCTCTGGGAAGTTCCCGGTGCCACCACGGAATGCGTCACTACCACAGTGACAGATGGGCAGCATATCTTCACCAGTGGCGGCTATCCGAAGAATCATGTATCGGCGGTCTCCGCAGACGGAACCGGCACACTGGTGTGGGAAAACGCAGCCCGGGTCTATGTTCCATCGATGCTGTTTCACGATGGCGTGCTGCATGCGGTGCTGGATGCCGGAGTCGCCATTTGCTGGGACAGCGCCACCGGGCAGGAGCTCTGGAAGGGCCGGCTGGGCGGGACCTTCAGCAGTTCTCCGGTACTGGTCGATGGTCTCATTCATGCCACCAATGAAGCTGGCAAAACCTTCATTTATGCGGCTTCCCGGGATGGTCTTAAAATCGAAGCCGAAAATCAGCTGGGTGACAGCGTATTTGCCACACCGGCCATCTGCGGCGGTCGCATCTACCAGCGTATCGCTCGCACTGAAAATGGAACTCGTCAGGAGTATCTGGTGTGCATCCGGTAAGCTCTGGCTGGGCTGCTGAAGTCCTGCTGGAATCAGCATGGCAGTCGATTTGCGACGAGGATTTCGCGAACCCCGAAGCGGCTCGAACTGCCCTGCGACAGATCGCCGCGTGGTGGCAGGAATCCTGTGCCGCGCGCGGAATCCTGACAACGCCGGACGAACCACCAGCCTGGGCCGCGACGCTGCAGCGAGTCCTGCGTGAAGCACCACTGCGCGAAGCTGTGCTCGTAGCTATCGCCGGCTTCATTCGCAATGCCCGTTCCGGTTTTGATCCGTTCCAGCTGTTCAGTCGCTCACCACGGGCTCTGGAAGTGCTGGCGAGGCTGGCCTGCGGCAGCCCGTTCCTGACGCAGACGCTGCTGTCCGACCCGCAGTGCCTCGCTGCGCTCACTCTGCACGGTCGCACCGCTGATACCAAGGATCGCGAACAATTTATTCATGAGGCTCAGCAGTGCCTGCTGGCCGCGACTGATCGACAAGCCCGGCTCCGCGAACTCCGACGCTATCAGCGGAGACAGCTGCTGCGAATAGGTATGTGCGACGCCTTTGGGCTAATGGACCTGAAGTTCATCACACTTCAGCTGTCGCTGCTGGCGGACGCCATGGTGCAGTGTTCACTTGAACTGGCAGCGGCGGAATGCGGCACACCTGCCGATGAGATCACCGTGATTGCACTGGGCAAACTGGGCGGTGAAGAACTCAACTACAGCTCAGATATCGATCTGGTCCTGATCTGCAGTCAGCAGTCACCACAGACCCAGCGGCTGGCGCGACTGATGGTTGACAATCTGACAGACAACTCGCCACCCGGCTTCCTGTACCGCGTCGATCTTCGACTGCGACCGTGGGGCGAAGCCGGGCCACTGGTCAGCGAACCGGCAGCCTATGCCGCGTACCTCGCACAGCACGCCGAGCTGTGGGAGAAGCAGGCCATGCTGAAGGCGCGACCGATCGCCGGCTCCGCTGCTCTCGGAACCAGCTTCCTTGAAAATATCAGACCACTGCTGTTCACCGCCTCTGAAGCTCAGATTCTGGCCGGGGTGCAGGCCATGAAATCAAAGATTGAACAGCGGCTGAAACAGCGTGGCAAGCTGTATTCCGAAGTCAAACTGGGGGCCGGGTCCATTCGTGACATCGAGTTCCTCGTACAGGCTCTGCAGCTGATCCATGGCATGCAGGAACCCCGAGTGCTCACGGCAAACACCCTGGATGCCCTGGTGCGGCAGGCTGAGTTCGGACTCATCTCGGCCCACTGGTATCGCCAGCTTCGCACCGGATACGTGTTTCTCAGAACTGTCGAACACTCGCTGCAGCTGCTGCACAATCAGCAGACTCACGAACTGCCCACGGATTCGCGACAGCTGCAGTGGCTGGCCCATCGTCTGGACTATCCCGATGCCGCCACATTAATGGCTCGCTTCGAAGAACATCGAGTGGCAGTGCGCACAATTTTCGAGCAGTGTTTGCGGGTCGAAGCTGCTCGTACCGGCACTGCCGAATCCGCTACCGGCAGACTGGCCGCCGGTTCCGCTGATTCGCTGCCGGACGATCGGAATGTGTCGACTGAGTCTTTACCTGACAAGGACGACTTGCTGCACCTGCATGCCGGCCGCCTGACTGACCTCGCGGCAAAGGCGGATCAGTGCGGTGGATGTGCGGTTGAGCAGTGTAGTCCTGCTGCCGCCAGGGACACGTCAAATACCAGACCCGTCAGCGGGTCATCCGCTGCAGTCAGTGACCTGCTGGTTGTTGGCGTTGATTTTTCAGGCTGGCTGTCCGTGATCTGTGGCCTGCTGTCAGTGTACCAGCTGGACATTCGCAGCGGTGATGCAGCCACGGGAGCGGGCCTGCGAGGCGTCTGGGAGCAGCGTCCGGAAGGATACTTTTCAGCCTGTTTTCGAGTTCGCATGGCGAAAGGACCTGTCGCCGGCAGCGCCGCTCCGTCACAGTCGCTCGCAGACAGACTGCAGCAGGAAATCGGACGTCTCGGAGCGTGGTCGCGTGATGGTCGCATTGAGGAGGTACGAGCCGAGCTGATTTCCCGATTCTGCGCTGCAGTTCCTGACAATGGCCGCCGCACAACCGATGCAGAAGACAGCGAGCTAACCGTAGAGTTGAATCCGCTGCCAGGCTCGGTCCTGACAGAGATGAGAATCTGCGGTGAGGATTCATGGGGCTTCTTCTATGAACTGGCCAGTGCTCTCTCACTCAGCCGTTTCCGCGTGCTTCGCGCTGTGATCCGTTCGGACGGCCGACAGGTGCGCGACATTCTGTACGTCCGCGAACGGAACGGACTGCCAATTGCCAGCGAAGAACGGCGGCAGGAACTGCGACTGGCGGCCACGCTGATCAAACAGTTCACGCACTGGCTGCCAACCGCCAGCGACCCGCATCACGCACTGCTCAGATTTCGAGACCTTGTGTCACGTTTGCAGCCGGCGTCCGCGTGGGAAAGCAATCAGCGGTCTCTGCAGAAACCAGCCGTACTGCATGCCGTCGCTCGCGTCCTGGGAATTAGTCAGTATTTGTGGGACACATTTCTCAGGTCAAGACACGAGGAATTGTTTCCGCTGCTGGCACACAGCGAACAGCTGGCAGCAAAGCTTGATGCCGAAGTGTTAAGACACCAGTTGAGCAATCTGTTTGCGGGCTCACCTGCTAACCTGACAGCCATGAACGGCCAGCCGCCGGACGTTCGCACAGACCGCTGGCAGTTGCTGAACGACTTCAAAGATCGCCATCTGTTTCGCATTGATATGCGGCATGTACTGGGACATTGCAGACCATTCGGTGCGTTCTCACGTGAATTGACAGAACTGGCCGAACTGATTGTTCAGGCGGCCACCGACATCGCCTGGCGCGAACTGACTGCAGCCCACGGGACACCCGGATGCGCTTGGATGATTGCCGGTCTGGGCAAATTCGGTGGCGTCGAGATGGGGTTCGCGTCAGATCTGGAACTGATGCTGGTGTACGCTGCTGAGGGACGCACTGCCGGACCTTCACCGCTCACAAACGCCCAGTTCTTCGAACGACTGGTCAGGCTGGTGGAACACGGCATTCGAGCTCCACAGGACGGTATCTTCCACGTAGATCTAAGGATCAGACCCTATGGCCAAGCCGGCCCGGCAGCCGTGCGGCTGAGTGATCTGCAGGCGTATTATGAATCCGGAGGTCCGGCATGGCCATACGAACGACAGGCGCTGGTGCGACTGCGCGCAGTGGCAGGTGACGTACCTTTCGGTCGACAGGTGACAGAAATCGTACAGCAGCTCGTGTATGCTCACGCAAACTTCGATTTTGCTGCCATGAATGCCATGCGGGAACGGCAGGTCCGGCAGCTCGTGCGAGGCGGCACCATCAATGCCAAACTCAGTGACGGTGGACTGGTAGACTGCGAATATGCGGTTCAGGCCCTGCAGCTTGTCTTCGGCAGACGACATGTCGCACTGCGATCTCCCAGCACGCTGACAGTCCTGCACAACGCCAGGGAAATCGGTCTGGTGACGGCAAAACAGCAAAAGGCCGTCGAGAACGCCTACGTTTTTCTGCGTGAACTGATTGACTGCCTCCGCATGGCTCGCGGAAATGCACGCGATCTGACAGTTCCGGCCAGCGGCAGCCGCGACTGGCTGCAGCTCAGCAGCCGGATGTCCAGCATCCACGATTCCACAATCCCGCTGGATTCACTCGAAGAACAAATGACTGTCGTCCGCGAATTCGCTCGACACGTCGAACGAATGTGCCATGAAGATCTGGCCAGCCGACAGTAACTGGAAACGACTAAAGAGAGTCCCTTGAGTTAGTGACCGTAAAAGATAGCCTCCCGGGGATTCCCATTTTGCGTCGCACCGATATGATCCATAGCCAGCGTTCTGCCCGCCTTTTCCTGCCTCCGTGAAATCAGGCAACCCGCCATGCCATCTGCCCGCAGACTCACATTGCTGATGCTGATTCTTCTGACCCGCAGCAGCCTGGCCCACGCCTGGCAGTCTGCTCCCGCTGCCGGCTCGACCGCCGCTCCGCTCAGAATCATCTGCATTGGGGCTCACCCCGACGATGCAGAATATAAAAGCGGCGGCACCGCCGCGCTGTGGGCCGCGGCCGGACACAAAGTAAAAATGGTGTCTGTTACCAACGGAGATATCGGGCACTGGAATATGGCCGGCGGACCACTTGCCAAACGACGCACTGCCGAATCCACTGAAGTCGCACGACGCCTCGGTTTCGAATATCAGGTGCTGGATATCCATGACGGCGAACTGGAACCGACACTCGAAAACCGACGACTCATCACTCGCCTGATCCGCCAGTGGAATGCCGACATCGTGATCGCTCACAGACCCTGGGACTATCATCCCGACCATCGTTATGTCGGAGTACTGGTGCAGGATGCGGCCTACATGGTGGCCGTACCGTTCTTCTGTCCTGATACACCACCGCTGCAAAAGAACCCGGTATTTCTTTACAGCAGCGATCGATTTCAGAAACCATACCCGTTCAAAGCTGACATTGCGGTTGCTGTGGATTCGGTGTTCGAGAAAAAAGTGGATGCCCTGATGGCCCTTGAATCGCAGACGTTCGAAGGCGGAGCACTCGGATCCGAAGAAACCATGGCCACCACCCCGCCTGCGTCACAACCCGAGCTCCGTCGCGCATGGCTGAAAGAACGCTGGGAACGCCGTCAGGCCGCTGAAGCTCGTGACTACCGACCAGCCCTGCTGCGCTGGTACGGAGAAACAGCCGGAAATGCGGTGAAATTCGCCGAAGTTTTCGAAATCTGCGAATACGGCCAACAACCCTCCGCAGCCGAAATTCGCCAGCTTTTTCCGTTCTTCCCCGCACCGACGACGGCCCCCTGAACGGCCTCAATTGCTTGCACCATTCCTGCAGCCCGGAAACACATATTCCCTGAAACCTGCACTGGCAGGCCGCTCGACCACACCCTATCGTCAGGATGTGCTCAGGAATCGACCCGGCAGCAATCCTTCAGACACAGGCTGCAAGGCGCTGAGCATCCAGGAATCAGTGATGCCAGCCTCAGGGAACTCCCCGAATAACTCCACCGCCCGGTTGTGGCTGGCAGAACTGTCGCTCCTGTCGGTCGCGGTCATCTGGGGTGTCAATATCCCCATCATGAAGATTGCACTCGCGCTGGGCATCGATCGTTTTGCCCTGAACGGACTGCGACTGGTGGTCTCCGCGTTCACACTGCTCATTTTCGCCGGCCTCGAATATCGCCGCGGCATTCGACCATCCGTAAAAAACAACTGGAAAGGCATTTGGGGATATGCCTGCCTCGTTTCGGTTTTGTACCAAATGCTGTTTCTGCTCTCCGTATCCCAGACCACCTCAGCAGATATCGCCCTAATCATGGCCACGGTGCCAATGTGGACGGCCATTGGCGCTCGTCTGCTGCTCCGGGAAATTCTCTCAGGCCGTGCCTGGCTTGGCCTCGTCATCGGATTTGCCGGAACCGTTGTGGTGACTCTGCAGGGAGGTCCTTCGACGGACACCCCCCGCACAAACACACCGACAGTGGTCGCCGCCACGAATACCTCGGCAATGATGGCGCAATCCAAAAACGCACAACCTGATCAGGCAGCCTGGGACACCAGCAATCCGCCGCCAGCCGGCTGGCGCGGACTGTTTGCCGGCCGGTTCGGGGGCAATCTGCTGGCGCTCGCAGCCGCTCTAATGTGGTCCGGCGGCACCATCTTCAGCCGCCCCATGCTCACTCGCATTTCACCAGTTCAGTTGTCCGCATTTTCTGCCTCGATCGGACTGCCGTTCCATCTGGCTGTCGCATGGCCCGTGCTGCCCGCCGGCATCCGGCTGCTTAGTAACCTGCAGCTTGATGCCTGTTTGATTTATTCGGGAGTCCTGTCAACGGGACTGGCCTTGCCGATGTGGAGCTTCGGCGTGAAACACGCGGGAGCCGCTCACGCCACCATGTTCCAAAACCTCAGCCCGATTGTGGCCATCATCTCTGCCTGGCTAATTCTCGCCGAACCCCTCAACGTTGCCCAGGCAGCAGGTGGCGCTCTGATTCTCGGCGGATTGATCATCATGCGATCCGGCCGAAAATAGTGGCCTCAGATTCAGTTACCAAACATCTCAGACGATTTTCGGCCACAGCCTGGATTCGCGCGGTCGGAAATGACATACTGCGACCCTTGCCACCCTGCTCACAAGCCCGCCCGGAACCGCTCTGATGTGGACCGTCCTTCTGCGAACGCTGTGTCTTGCCTGTTTTACCGCCTGCTCAGTCTGCACCGCGCCGCTGCTGGCACAAAATGCTGACGGCTGGCACTTGCTGGCAATTCCGGACGCCTGGCGCAGTGTCCCGGGCGGCGAATTAAAGCCGATCGCCGGCTACTCATGGTATCGCGCCCTCGTAAAGCTGCCCCCGGAATGGCAGGGACAGCCCCTGACACTGTTCGTTGAAGCACTCGATGACGCTCGCTCAGCCACAGTCGGCGGTCGGACAGTCGGAGCAGCCGGGGGATTCCCGCCTCAGTTCCGCAGTGGCCTCGGTGAACGAGGTCGCTGGACCGTAGACGCCGAACTGGTCAACGGCGAATTCACAACCGTTGCCATTCGAGTCTATCAGTATGATCCTCGCCCTAACTTCAGCGTCGCTCCCCCTGTGCTGCTCAACGAAGCACGCCGTGAAGCCATTCGCCTCGAAGGTATCTGGCAATATCATCCGGGCGACAACCCCGCCTGGGCCACGGCTACCCCCGCCGACTTCGGATTAACCGCTGATGCCAAACTGACTGATGCAGAAGCCGCCGCCAAAGCCGTCTTTCAGAAAATCGATAACGTTGAAGATGTCGAAAAATACGTCAGTCGTCGCAATGGTGACACCGATCCGCTGTCGCCAGCCGACGCCCTGCGGCGTTTCAAAACCCCGCCCGATCTGCAGGTGCAACTGGCTGTCGCTGACCCCGATATCGCCCAGCCCCTGTTCCTCTCATGGGATGCTCGCGGACGCCTGTGGGTCATGGAATTTCGCCAGTACCCCGATCCCGCCGGACTGAAAATGGTCAGCCGTGATACCTTTTTAAGAACCGTCTACGACAAGGTACCCTCAGCACCGCCCAATCACGTCCGCGGCGCAGACCGCATCAGTATTCATGAAGACGCTGACGGAGACGGAGCCTTCGAAAAACACTCAGTCTTCGTCGACGGACTGAATATCGCCTCCTCTTTCGCCATCGGCCGTGGTGGAGTTTTCGTTACCAATCCTCCCTATCTGCTGTTCTATCCCGATCGCAACGAGGATGATGTTCCTGACGGGGATCCGGAAGTCCTGCTGGAAGGCTTTGGGATGGAAGATTCGCACTCCGTCGTTAACAGCCTGCGATTCGGCCCCGACGGCTGGCTCTACGGGGGGCAGGGCAGTACCGTCACCGGTGCCGTGCGTCGTCCCGGCAGCAAAGACGAGCCCGTCCGATCACTCGGCCAGATCATCTGGCGATACCACCCGGAACGCCGAATTTACGAAGTTTTTGCCGAAGGCGGTGGCAACACGTTTGGCTGTGAAATGGATGCTCATGGCGAAGTTTTTTCCGGCCACAATGGCGGAGACACCCGCGGATTTCACTACGTCCAGGGCGGTTACTATCGCAAAGGATTTGGCAAACACGGTCCTCTCTCAAATCCATGGGCGTTCGGATTCTTTGAGCATATGAAGCATCCGGCAGTGGCTCGCTTCACGCACAATTTCATTATCTATGAAGAGCAACGATTGCCCGAGCGTTTTCAGGGGCGACTGTTCGGCGTGGAACCACTGCAGGGACAAGTGGTGCTCAGCGAATTTCGTTCCCTGCAGTCATCCTTCCAGACCGAGGATATTGAACGAGTTCTGAAGACGGATGACCCCTGGTTTCGACCGGTTGACATCAAAACCGGGCCGGACGGCGATATCTACGTGGCCGATCTGTACGAACAGAGAATCGATCACAGCAGCCACTATGCCGGTCGCATTGATCGCACCAGTGGCCGGGTCTATCGACTGACAGATCCGCAGCGCAGCCGCACCAGTCCCCTTCCGCAGAGACTCGGATACGACCTGTTTACCAGTGAGCAGCTCGTGGAACTGCTGGATCATCCCGCCAGATGGCATCGGCAGACAGCTGTCAGACTGCTGGGCGATCGTCGCGACACGACACTCATTCCGCTGCTGCGACAGCAGCTGTCAGCCACCACCGGCCAGGCGGCACTCGAACGACTGTGGGCCCTGCATGCCGTCACAGGACTGAACGAGGAGACTGCCATCAGCCTGCTGAGCCATGCCGATGAATGGGTTCGTGCCTGGACGGTCAGGTTGCTGTGTGATCCAAAGTCAGTTTCCGCAGCAGCCGGTTCGGCGCTCGCAGCCGCCGCCGCACGCGAACCCTATATTGTGGTTCGCAAGCAGCTTGCCAGCTCGGCCCGGCGATTGCCGCCGGAAACATCGCTGCCGATTCTGCATGCTTTGCTGCAGTACGATGAAGATGCCACAGATATCCATCAGCCACTGCTGCTGTGGTGGGCTCTGGAGGCTCAGGTGGCACAGACGGACGGCAAGACACTGCTGGCAGCATTGCTGCCTGCGGCAGCAGACTGGAAACGACCGCTCGTCGATCAGCATCTCATGGAACGCCTGATGAAACGGTACGCCCTCGCTGGCAGCCCGGGTGACCTGCTCCACGCCGCTGCTCTGCTGCGATCTGCCCCCGACAAAGCATCCGGCGAAAAGCTCCTGAAGGGCTTTGAAGAGGCATTTCAGGGACGCAGTCTTGCCGGAATTCCGCAGCAGCTGGCCGATGCGCTGGCTGCCAGCGGCGGTGGATCACTGGCGCTGCGATTTCGCCAGGGTCAGGCAGATGCCGTGGAACAGGCGGCTCGGCAAATTGCCGACCCCAAAGCTGCACCTGCAGTTCGACTGCCACTGATTGAAATTGCCGGCCAGCTGCACAAACCTGAGCTGCAGCCGCTGCTTGAACAGACCACCGAGGACTCCTCACAACAGGTGCAGGCAGCAGCTCTCGCCGCCCTGATGAACTACAACACTCCCGAAATCGCCAACCTCGTGCTGCGGCAGCTGCCGCAGTCGCAGGGCGAAGCTCGCCTCGCAGCCGAATCGCTGCTGTCCAGCCGCAATGCCTGGTCCCGCGCACTGCTGGCAGCCGTTGATGCCGGTCGCATCAGCCCCGAGCTGATCAGTACCGCGGCAGTGCGACGCATGTCGATGCAAAATGACCCTCAGCTGCAGCAGACACTGCAGAAATACTGGCCCGAGGCCGCAGGAATTTCCGCTGCAGACGCCCAGCAGGAAACCGCTCGAGTCCAGGCGGCACTCGCCGCAGGCAGCGGCAACCCAAAGGTCGGCAAACAGCTCTTCATGCAGAACTGTGGTCGCTGCCATCTGCTGTGGGAGGAAGGTGGGCGAGTCGGTCCGGACCTGACACCGTTCAACCGCGATAACCTCGAACGCATGCTGTCCAGCATCGTCAATCCCAGCCTAGAAATTCGCGAAGGCTTCGAAAACTACGTCGCAGTTGCAACCGACGGCCGCGTCCTCAACGGTTTCCTCGTGCAGAAAGATTCCCAGGTGATCATCCTGCGAGGTGCCGACGGACAAAATGTGATTCTGCGTCAGGACGAAATCGATGATCTGCGAGTCCTGCCGCAATCCGTCATGCCCGAAGGAACCCTCAAAACGCTGGCCGATCAGCAGCTGCGTGACCTGTTCGCCTACCTGCGATCCACACAGCCCGTCAACTACTGACTACTGACCTCTCATATCCCCCGCGTCCCGGAACGGGGAAGAGGGGTAACGGGTGAGGGAGCCGTGGCATCCATGCCATAGAATGTGGACAAGAGAAAGTGGAAAGGAGATCCAAACGGGGCCATCACACTAGCGATTCACTCATGGTGCGTTTCCCTTCGCAGCTTCGCGTGAGACCTGACAGCCTGCAACTCAGCTGATCAGTGACCACCAATCCCACCTCCCACTGACAACTGACAGCGATTCCCCTTCCACCCGATTTTCCGATAGACTATCGCGCTCCAGATCATTGCCCCAGGCACAGGAACTCGCCGATGCCGGCCTCTCTCGTCAGTGTTTTACAACTCGACCATGTCACCTTCGTCGTAAAAGACCTCACCAGCAGCCGCCGCTTCTATGTCGACGTGCTGGGCATGCAGGAAGTACCCCGGCCAGCCTTCAGCTTCGCCGGCAGCTGGTTTCAGGCCGGCAAAACCCTGATCCACCTCATACTGGAACATGATCTCAGCGGGCCCGCAGGTTATCCCGTTGAAGTCCTGCGGCGCAGTACTCGCAACCACCACATCGCCTTTGCCGTCCACGATGCCCGGGTCGCCGCTGCACAGCTGAAGGCTGCCGGAATTCCCCTGATGGACGACGCCAAACTCAGACCTGATGGTGCTGTTCAGGTCTTCATACTGGACCCCGATAACCACATCATCGAACTGTGCTCAGGACCATGAATATGAAATTTAGATTTCGACTGGCGGATATCGCAGACGCTGCCGTCATTGCCGACTTCAACTGCCGCCTCGCATGGGAAACTGAGCAGCGCAGGCTGGACCCTGAACTGGTTCTTGCCGGAGTTTCCGGGGGCCTCGCACGGTGCCCCGAAGTACGCTACTTCGTGGCCGAAAATGACTCCGCCATCATCGGACAACTCATGCTGACCCGCGAATGGAGCGACTGGCGGAACGGCTGGATGATCTGGCTGCAAAGCGTCTACGTCCAGGCTGCCTGCCGTCGCCAACAAGTCTTCCAGCGACTGCTCAGCTTCGCCACCGCAATGGTGCAGGCAGAAGACAATCCCGTTTGCCTCAGGCTGTATGTTGAACACAACAACGCTGCTGCCCAGGCGTGCTACCACAGCCTCGGGTTTCGAGACGCCGGTTATCTGGTGATGGAGCAACCGCTGAAACAGCCCACAGGCTGATTACTCGGCCGCTGGCTTCTCGGCCACTTTCTTCAGCCGGAACAGCTTCTCTTCACCCATCTTGCCGCTGCACTTGGGGCACTTCGCTTTGGCAATGCCACTGCCATTTGCTCCGCCCAGCTTGTTCTTCTTGCGGCCCTCCTCGCTGACCACCGCACCGCAGGCGGTACAGCGGAAACCGGATAACTCCAGTTCGAATCCCGGATCCTGCTGGTAATACGCCAGATTCCGCACCGACTCGACCTTGGACTGGTTCACAAAACAGCTGGAAGTATCCGTCTTTTCCGTTTCCGGCACGCCGTTTTCCGCGGTCGGCAGTTCAAGCCCAAACAACTCCTTCAGACGACCAGCCAGAATTCTCCAGGCTGAAATCGTGAACGAACAGTAAGCCTGCTGGCCCTGCTCGCGAGCAATCGGCAGGAAAATCGCGATGCGGCCCTCGCCGAAAATCGGTACTCCCGCAAACATCGACTCCTGAACTTTCACAATCGGCTGCACCAGTTTTAAAGAACGCACCTCGTCCGGACTGATACTGCGTACATCACAACCAGTCAGACCGGTCAGTTGTCCTTTCGCCGCGATCTCGTCACGCACCTGCTTGCGGTGCGCTGTCCGGTCCTGCTTCTTGTCCGAAGATCCAAAGCTGAGCAGAGACTTTTTCTTCTTCTCACCACTCTCAAAGGCAATGATGTACACACCGGTGTCGGTGATCGCAATGTCCGCTTCGGTGTGCTGAGCCGCCGCACTGCCCGGCTTGAGCACGACGCTGGTCGGAGTCAGCACGTGGAACCAGACATCGTTGACCCATGTCATGACCAGCTTCGGTACCGAGGACTCTTCCTTCTTCTCCGCCGCACGACGGCGAATCTCAGGAACCTGCACCGGCTCACGACACTGACGACAACGGACAACCTTGCCCGCCATGTCGTCCATCACACGCACCCACGCACCGCACTTGCAGGGCAACAGCATCTGTCGCTTTGCCCGCTCAGCCAGCCGCTCGTTCTTGCGACGACGATCGTCCCGCTGCTCCTGCATCGCAATCGAAAACAAATCTTCGTTCGCACTGCCACCGGACTTCGCACCCGCCGCCTCGGCAGACTTGTCGCCGGCTGATCCACTTTTGTCACCGCCCGCTGCCAGTTTATCCGCAGAAGAGGCATCCGCCTCCAGTGCGTCCGCAATCACCCCGCGGCCACCCGGAGTTGTCGACTGAGGTCGATCGGGTGAACCGGAAAGGTCGGCCACAGGAGCACTGATGGTGGACGCAGGCAACGCAAAACCGCCACCTGCAACGGAATCGGACAGCACGTCGTCAGCCAGCGTAAATCCATCGCTGTCGTCGTTCACCTGGCCAGCCCGAGCCGGCAAATAATCCGTACGCTGATCCATAGGAATCGTGCTGTAAATAATCTTCTGCGGATTTGTCGTCAGGTCCGCATAACGCGCGGCGATCTCCTGCTTCATAAACCCGTTGCAGTTCCAGCATCGCACCAGACCCGCTCGCACCATCTCGCCACAATGCGGACAAGCTACCCGAACCTCTTTACTGGCCCGACGCACCTCAGCCACTGTCGGCTGAGCCTCAGTTCCACGCCGCTGATAAAACAAATGACCACACTGCGGACATTCGTCTGTGTCCGACAGAATCATCGACTGGCAGCCCGGGCAGGTTCGAAACGTCTGTGACATGTCAGTTGTGCCGCCACTGCCAGACACGGTCTGTACCGTTCAGGCCCGCAGCAAGCCCTGTTGGTGGTTTTCTGAAAAACCCTGCGCCCCCACACAATCGCCACCCGGAGAACCACCGCAGGCGCAGAATTTTCCAAGGACGGCCGATACAGCGCAGCATTTGATATGTTTTTTTACTTCAAAGATTGTGGGTTTGAAAGTACGGAATCCCCTCAGACCGTCGCTTTCAGGAAGATTCACAAAAACATCTGATCAAAAGTATATATTCACCATGTAGAAACTGACCGCAACGGCGCTGCCAGACGCAATATCCTTACCGCTCTCACAAACCACACAACGCAGCCGCCACCCCACAATGCGGACTACCGATTCAGACGCAGCACACCCTCAAGCGGACTCCCGCCTTTGCGGTAATACTGACACTTCATCCCCGACAATGTCGCCGTCCGCCCCTCACCCAAAATGAAGCCCAAATTTCCCGAAGTGACCGTCTCGTAACCGTCCAGACCCAGCAGAACATCGCCCTCACGCAGCAGTGCTGCCCCCACACTGTCGGCCCGCACGCTGGAGATCTTCATTCCGCCATTGTACCGCACCGGGCCCGTGGCACCGGGAAACGATCTCCCCGTAACCTCCAGCCGCTCCGCTTCACTTAAGGGACGCAACCGAATCCCCAGCAACGTCCACGCCCGATCCAGCCCCGTGTCACCAGCCGAAACCGGAGCTTCCGCAGTTGCAATTTTCGTCTGCTTCTGGTCGGAAACAGGTCGAGCCGCAACCCGCGTCGCATCCGGCTTCTCTACCGGCTCAACCGCGGCGACGTCCTCGCCCGCCACTGTCGCCGGCACCAGTCGCAGTTGGCGACTCAGAGTGCGGCCCTCACGAAGCACCACCACATCCACTGCCTTACCTTGCGACTCACCCAGCAGCGCTCTCTCAAAGTCCACAGCATCCAGTACCACAATCTCCCGCACCTTCGTGATCACGTCACCCGGCTGCAAACCGGCTGCCTGTGCGGGACTGTCGGCGGACACAGATCGCACCACCAGCTTTCGCTCTGCCGCCGACTTCACATCCTCCGCCACCACACCATGGCTGATCCCGCTCAGCTTCTCTGAACTCAGCAGCCGGGCAATCGTCCGCCGCGCATCGTCAATCGGTATCGCAAATCCAATCCGCTGAGCTCCCGAGCGAATCGCCACATTGATCCCAATCACCTCTCCGTCAAGGTTCAGCAGCGGACCACCGCTGTTGCCTGGATTGATGCTGGCGTCCGTCTGAATCAAATTCTCGTATGACTGCACTTCGTCAACTTCCACATCACGATGCAGCGCACTGATAATTCCTGACGTCACTGTGTCTTCATAGCCAAATGCATTGCCCACCGCATACACGTTCTCAGCCACCATCAGATCACTGGATGTTCCGATCGGGAGCACCTTCATTGGCTCGTCCGGCTCAATCCGAATCACAGCCAGGTCCTGTCGCCTGTCGTAAGAAATCACCCGGGCATCATAACTGCTGCCATTAAACAGGGTGACCATGACCAAATCCACATCCTTAATCACATGATAGTTGGTCACGATGTAACCACGCTCGTCCAGCACAATGCCGGTCCCCATACCGGTCACCTTCCGCGACTTCGGGTTGAAAAAGCGAGCATCTTTGTCTTCCGTCGCCATCTTCTCTGTATGGATGTTGACCACCGCATGTCGCGACTGCTGAACGGCACGCACCAGCGGCGTGTTTCGTCGTCCACCATCCTCGGCACTGGCAGCAGAAAACAATCCAGAAGCCGTCAGCACGACAGCCAGAAGCTTTCGCAGCGTCATTCCGGACATCCTGTACCTGCGCATTCCATAGTTCGAGCGACATTCCGGAAACACTCCCACAGCGAGTCGAGTTTCCGAATTGCTCGATCGGCGGACCCCGATTTGCCACTTGAAATATGAAATCTCCCGTCGCGCTGTCTTTCCCCTTTTGACATTGGCAAGCCAGGAAAGATCTTCGGACGACTTTTTAGGCATTTTGGGAAAAACGAGATTCCTTCCGGCTGCCGTACAGCGGTATACTCCGCTCACCACACGGCAGCCCACGCTGTCAACTCGCACCCAGCCACGCCGGCAGCAGCAAACACTGCCGCTACTCCGGCCACAGTCGCAAGCTTCGCCGAACAACCAGAGCAACCCGCCCCAAACAGGCTCCTGCAACGGCCAACGTCACCGGCTTTTCTCATTTTCCACCCACCTGAAGGGACCGAAAATGACCGCTCCAAATCCGCTGTCAGCAGAATTACAGCAAGCCCGCAAACTTCTCCGCAGCGGACAGCCGCAGCAGGCGATGGATATTCTGCAAAATCTGCCGGAACTCCCGAAAAACGAAGACGGCCTGCTGCTGCTGGGCACCGCCTGCTTTCACGCACGCCAGCTGGATTCCGCCCGCGATACCTTCGAAACACTCACTCGCGAATTCCCTCAGTGCATCGCCGGCTGGGTCAACCTCGGCGCCGCCTTCAACCAACTGGGTGAACACAAAAAAGCCATCGAAATCTTCCGGCGCGCAGTCCAGAAAGACCGTCGCTGTGCAGATGCATGGTACAACATGGGCATCTCTCAGCGCGCCCTGAAAATGCCCACCATGGCGATCTCGGCATGGAAAGAAGCCCTCAAAATCAACCCGGAACTCGCAGATGCTCACCTGCAACTGGCCCGCATCTACAGCGAAATGAAAAACCTTGGACTCGCCCAGAAATGCCTCCACGAAGTCCTCCGACTGCAGCCCGAATCCGCTCGCGCCAAAGCACTGCTGGCCGAAATCCACGCAGCCCAAAAAACTGCTCGCGCCAGATCCTCCCCCTTCGGTCGACTCGTTGACCTCGAAGCCCTGCAGCAGAAATCCACTGTCGCCCCCCGCGCTCTTAATGACCCAGCCCGCTATGCCGAACGCGAAATGCTGCAGAACCTGACCAAACCAGCACGCCAGGCCGCCCGTGACCTCGCCCCGCTAGTCGGCAAATCACTCCAGCAACAACTGCATAAACTGGTACGCATCATCGTCGATACAGACAACCGCAGCCACTCACCCGCTGCACTCCAAGAACTCGTACAACAGACCCAGCAAATCGAACATTGCCTGCAAACAATCTCAGACGCCGCCAGCCAGATCCGCCAGCACCTCACCCAGTCCTGAACTGACAACCCGCCCTGTCAGACATAGTCCTCAGCGTCCTCCACACCCTGACGCCGCTGCTCCTGAGCCTGCTGCAGCATCCACGGCCACAATGCCTCTGCGTCCAGACCAAATCTCGTCACCGCAAAACACACCACATTCACGGCGATTAAACCAATCGTCGCCCACGGAAAATGGTACAGAAGAGCATCAGTGCCCAGTGGAATCAGCATCGCCGCAGTCCGCACTAAAAAAACAACAACACGCGCAAAATACCACCACGGCACCGTCACGCCCTGGAAATCAAACACATCGAAGTGCGCTCACTCAGTAGACAAATCAATCAAAATCCGGCCCTTATAATTCGCTTCCCGGGGAATTCTCTGAATCCGAGAATCCGCGGAATCCCCGCTGACGGCCCCGTCGCACAATGCAAAACTCACGCAGCACAGGTAGCCTAGGTAACAAAAGCGAACTTCCTTTCACCGTCACTTTCCGGAGCTCCTCAAATGACCATGCCACTGACACGCGTCACGCTCGGATTTCTGCTGCTGCTCACCGTCTGCTCAGCAACAACTCTTGCCGAAGGCCCACACCGTTGTGCACCATGGCGACCCTGCGGGCCCGGCAACTCTATCGGTGGCAATCGCCTGATCCCGCAGGCCGGATTCGGCGCCGACTTTCGGCCAGCATGTGCCAGTCACGACGCCTGCCTCGCTGCCGGCGTGCCCCGCCGCGAATGCGATCTTCGGTTCCTGCAAAACATGCAGTGCGCCTGCGAAAACTCAAGACACCCCGTCCTCTGCCGCATGCAGGCTCGCTGGTACTACACCGCCTCTCGACTATTCGGCGGACTGTACTACTAAGCAGCTACACAGCCATCGATTGTGCCCCCGGCCCAGCCGGCCCGACTGCCGCAGCCACGGGATACACCCGTGGCTGTTCTGCTGCGCACCCATCGTGCCCCCGCTTAACCCTCAATTGACCTCCCCGAAACAGTCCCTAACATATCGACCCCAGTTTCGACGCGCAGGACAACAGTTCGACGGTGCCAGCAGACGGTATGCTCACACCGCAAAAACCTCATGTCTTTGCAGGACTGTGCTTGGGCTGGAAAACCCAAACTACGTTTAATGCTCTGCGTCCTTCTTGCCCCGGCTATTCCCCGCTTCGCTTCACACTGCAGATCGGCCGTTCCGTGAATTCCCCTGGACGCCTTAGCCCGCTGCGGAAAGTCCTGTTCTCACTGGTCGCCTGCTGCCTGTTCTTCGGCTTGCTCGAAATGTTACTGTGGGCCTGCGGAATCCGACAGCTGCGTGATCTGCGTGACCCGTTCGTCGGGTTCACACCCGGAGCCCCCCTGTTCACTCGAAACGGCGACAAATTCGAAACCACCGATGTTCGCCGCACCTACTTCAACCTGCAGACCTTTGCCGCCGTCAAACCTGCCGGCACCCGCCGCATCTTCTGCCTCGGTGGCTCAACCACCTACGGTCATCCCTACGACGATTCCACCAGTTACCCCTGCTGGCTCCGCGATTTACTCAATGCCGCAACTCCAAATCAGCCATGGGAAGTCGTCAATTGCGGAGGCATCTCCTATGCCAGTTATCGACTGGCCTGGCTGACCGACGAACTGCTGCAGTACCAGCCGGATCTTCTGATCGTGCACACCGGGCACAATGAATTTCTCGAAGATCGCTCGTGGAGCGGTTTGCGGGATCTGTCTCCTGCCGTGCGTACCGTCGCCGGCCTTGCCGGAAGACTGCGGACTGCCACGCTGCTGGATCAGGCACTTGGCGGTGCCACGCGAGAAAAACCGGGCCAGCCGGTACTGCGTGAAGAAGTCGATCCACTCCTCGATCGGTCTGCCGGCCCTTCCGTCTACACGCGGGACGATGACCGAGCCCGCATGGTGGTGCAGCACCTTGAACACAGTCTTCAGAAAATCTGCCGCGTCGCGCGAGCTGCCGGAATTCCGGTGATTCTGGTCCTGCCCGGCAGCAATCTGCGAGACTTTGCTCCTTTCCGCAGCGATTTTTCCCGGCCGGGATTCGCCGGGTCACTCAGGATCACTGAACTCCTGCGACAGGCCGACGAACGGCTGCAGCTACAGCAGCCCGAACAGGCACTCGCGCTGCTGCGGCAGGCCGCTACCGACGACCCGCGCTACTCAGAAGCCGCCTTTCGCGCCGGGCAGGTCGCAGCCCGACTGGGGTACTGTGATGAAGCCACCGCCCTGCTCGCACAGGCTCGCGATGAAGATATTTGTCCGCTGCGAGCCACTCAGCCGATTCTGGACACGATCGTGCGAGTCAGTCAGCGGGAACAGGTGCCGCTGGTTGACTTCGCTGCAATCCTCGACGCCAACGCTCTGCAAAAACGTGGCTGCAGCGTTCCCGGTGATGAAGGCTTCCTCGATCATGTGCACCCCACGATCGAGATGCATCGCGAACTTGCCACGGCCCTCGCACAGAAGTTGCAGCAACTGAAACTGGTCCCCGCGAATGCCGACTTTCGGCAATTGGCAGCCGAAATTGAACCGGGCATCACCAGCAGCCTTGACGCCTCACGACAAGCAGCCGGTCTCACCACAGTTGCGCAGGTACTCTCCTGGGCCGGCAAAAACGTCGAGGCCCTGAAGATTGCCGAACAGGCCCGGCAACTGGACCCGCAAAACGTGGAAGTACTCAGTCAGCTGGGACGACTTTACGAAAAAGCGGGCCAGCTTGAAGAAGCTCGCAAAGTACTCGAACAGGCGGTTGCCGCTGGGCCGAATAACCCGTGGGCCCTGTATCGACTGGCCCGACTGCACATGCGGGACAATAACTGGACCGCTGCTCTCGCACTGCTGGAACGCAGCCGTCAACACACCACGACGGCACAGCCCAGTGCCTTTCGAGCCGTCCTGTTTCGCAGTCTCAGCCAGTGCTGCGAACAAACCGGCGACCTCGAAAAAGCTCGCATCTACGCCGCTACCGCCGCCAGCCAGTAATCGCCAGCCACAATTGCTCCTGCGATTTCCCCACCCAGCCGCAGAGAAAACAGCAAGCAGTCAACACTCACGGCCTCTCGCCATCAAATGCCCCTCAAACTACGCCTCACCGCCTCACCGCCTCACCGCCTCACCGCCCACCTCCCACCGACCACTGACCACTGACCACTGACCACTGTCTCTCGTCCCGCCGGTACGTTCGGCGGCGGAACCGGCACTGCCGGAACCGCCTCGCCCTCCGCACCCTCCGCCGCCAAAGCAGAATGCGATGCCGGTGACACCGCACCGTCCAGACTTCTTTGACCCGTCTTCGACTCCGCCAGTTGCTTCTCAAGAATCGCCGGATACACAAACTACTTCCGAGCCTTGATTGTCAGAGCCTTCTGTTTGAGAATTCGATTCTTCCGCTCAAATGGCGGATTCATCCTGTTGCCCGCCACCATTGTGCCGTCATAGACACTGCCCTGAAACACCGGACCAATACCCAGCATGGAGGAATCACAAGCGTCACTGCGAGCCACCGCGGCACCAGACTGCTACACCGCTATCCCCGTTTCCTGATGACACGCATACACCATCACCTTCGAGATCCCCACTACACCGTTGCGTTTTCCAAAAGACATCTCCGGAATCAGTGGCACCGCAGGAACACCCGACAATGCACCGGTAGCTGTCCCCACGCCGCTGCTGGATGGAATTCCATACGTCACCTCCATCGTGTCAGGACCCAAAGCACCCACACGCGCCTCCAGCACGTAATTGGCATCCGTCCGATTCAATTCAATAATCAAACCGCTGGTGATCATCTTCTGCCGCAGGGCACTGATCATGTAGTCAGAATTGACGTACAGGTTGCTGCCCTTGAACGTCTTAATGTAGTCCGCATCAAGAAACACCTTGCGGTTCGCCAGCCCCGAAAGCTCCAACTGGTAAATCGCCCGATCAATCGAATCAAACAGCAGCAGTTGCTCCGTACCCTGCCTCTGTGCGGCCGCACCGCAACCCGGCAGCATCAGACTCAGGCCGATGCTGAACACAAGCAGCAGGAATCACTGGCAACTGCACTTCACAACAGACTCCGTGTTCAGAACGGCCACATCGTAGCCAAATCAGCCACGCTCAGACCGCAGGTTCCGCGGCTTTTTCAGACCTCCGCCCACCCCTGCACCCTTTTCCGACAACTCCTTTGACAGAATCCGCAGAACACCTGAATCTCACCGGGACCAGTACTGATATCTTTTTGCCTGCCTATAGCCGCGAACGGCGGCAACCAACACAGGCAGGGGTGCGTTTTACCGTCCGCTCAATTACACTGTGGGCTGCTCATATCGCCCGCAAACCTGCCCGGAGTCGACCGGTACTATGGCCAAAAAAGCAATTCAAAGTGATTCCGAGCGTCATCGTACCACGGGTTTCGCCCGTCCGGCCGACATTGAAAGCGGACCGGGAACTCCCGCCCAGACAGTCCATGACGGTGATACCGTCAACGTGCGACTGGATGGAAACCTCGCCGTGCGACTGCTGGGAATTGACACGCCGGAAATCAGCTTCTCGCTGCCTGACGGAAAGTTTGCCGGGCTCGAAGACCCCCGCTGGACTCAGTTCCTCACGGCTCCCTTTTCCCAACAGTGGGGCCCGCTGAAAACACCGGTGCCGCCCCGCTTGCAGTCCTTCCTCGCAGCCAAGGTTGGCCCCGAGGCTGCAGCCACGCACTACGAACACGCGGTGGCCAGCCGCGAGGCCTTTCGCGGGCTGGTCGAGCAGGACATGCAGATCATGCAGCAGACTCCCGAGACATTTACCTACTACATGAACTTTGGCTTTGAGGTCACTGACGGCTACGGCCGACTACTGTGCATGCTCAATCGCAACCAGCCCAATGCCACCCAGCCGACTCCACGACCGCCTTCCTACAATCAGCGGATGCTGGAACGTGGCCGCGCGTTCCCTTACTTCCTCTGGCCTAACGTGAATCCGTGGGACCGACCGGAAACCGTGGAAGAAGCTGTGATTCCGCCCGGCAAGGCCCGGGAGCTGGCCGAGAATGATCGCGAACTGAAAACGGCACGAACCGCAGTGCGGCAGGCCAGACAGCAGCACCTCGGCATCTTCGACATGCTGCGACCGCTGCTGCTGGAACCGTTTGAACTGCGCAACCTGTCGCGTCGCGTCGCTGCCTCAAGATATCTGATCGACCTCAGCTCTGACGGTGACACACTGCTGCATCCGCTGAACTATCCGGATGTGCCGTTCCCGGAAGACCGCCTCTGGATTCCCGGCGCCTATGTAACGCTGTTTCAGCGCTCCGGCTGGAAGGTGCAGGCTCAGCCGGCATGACGACCAACAGTAGTCTTCATTCGTCGCGGCCTGCTGACTGGGTGCAGGCCGCGGATCAGACGCGGATCAGTGCCGGACTTTCAAGGCACTGGCAGGGCGACATCGGCGTCGTCCTCGGCTCAGGCCTCGGCCCTGCCGCCGAGCATCTGGCGGAAGCCGAAAGCCACACGCTGCGGATGGCCGACATTCCGGGGCTCGAGCCTCCTCACGTAGCCGGCCATCGCGGTCGCTGGCTGTTCACCCGCTGCGGCCGTCACCGAGTGATTGTGCAGCAGGGCCGCATTCATGCCTACGAAGGTCACTCAGCCGCGGCCATTACAGCGCATGTGCGGCTGATGGCCGCCTTTGGCGTCCGCACCCTGATCCTGACAAACGCGGCCGGCGGCATCCGTCGCGGCTTTCAGCCCGGCAGCTTCATGGCCATCCTGGATCATCTGCGAGCACCTCAGATGGGATTCCCGACATGGCACCAGATAGTGACAGCCGGCAGCAGCACTGCATCGGCAGATCAAAACACCGTTGCCCAGCAGCGTCAGCCGCGGCGAAACCCGTGGGACCCGCAGCTAATCAGCGGACTGCTGGCCATACCCACCAGTCTGCGGATTCATCGGGGAGTCTATGCAATGATGCCCGGGCCGGCCTATGAAACGCCGGCCGAAGTCCGTATGCTGCAGACGCTCGGTGCGGACGCGGTCGGCATGAGCACCATTCCGGAAGCCCTCACTGCGGCAGACTGTGGCCTGCGAGTCCTTGGACTGTCCTGCATAACCAACATCGCCTGTGGACTCAGCACCGCCACGCTCAGTCACGCCGATGTGACTGCCACCGCACTGACCGTCGAATCGCAATTAGGCAACCTGCTGCACGACTTCATCCACTCGCTGTAACCGAATCTCTTGCTTCCCGATAACATTAGCCCCCCCTCGCCCACACACAGGTTTGGCGGCAGCAGCAACGGCGGCAGCCACGAATTCAAATTCGAGCACGAGCGGGACGCTGAAACCAGCCGCGACCCGCCCCGCGATTCGTTTTCATTCGTACCAGTTCGTGTTTAGCAAACGCCCCCTCACCCCTCACTCGTACTCAGTCTGCCATGGCGGACGTTAATCGTAATCGTACGCGAAAACACCCCCGGCGGTCTGCAGCACTCCACCGCGCCCCCTCCCCCAAAAGCCCGCCAGCAGCCCCAACCCCGCCACTTGATTCGCGTCCCTTCGTGCCTGAAAAAGACAGGCCCCCACCCCACGGTCAAAAACTCACCGCGCGGGGAAGTTTTCACCAGCCACCGCCCTCTCACCCTCTCACCCACACATCCAGTTCCCGCTCCTCTTACTTACGCACGGTCGGCGCAGTTTTTGCACCCGCAGCCCCACAGTTCCGGCACACAACGATCACCACCCCTAAAAATTAACACACAATGCCCAACCCACGGCGTCACGCCTTTACCCTCATCGAACTGCTCGTCGTCATCGCCATCATCGCCATCCTCGTCGCACTCCTGCTGCCTGCCGTTCAGCAGGCCCGCGAAGCCGCACGCCGCACGCAGTGCCGCAATCACCTCAAACAAATCGCACTCGCGCTCCACAATTACGAATCGTCCTTCGGTCAGTTCCCGCCCAGTATGGCCATCAATCCCGCCATCACCAGCAATGCCTCATGGTCCATCCACGGTCGCATCCTGCCCTGGGTGGAACAGGTCAACCTGTATCAGCAGATTGATCTCAGCATGGCCTGGGGCAATTTCCCCGTGATCAGCAACTTCCGAGTGCCACTCTATGTTTGCCCGTCAGACCCCAAATCCGATCGGGCTCGCGATACCGGCACCAACGGCATCTTCCTGATGCCTGCCTGCTACGGCTTCAACTTCGGTACGTGGCTGGTCTTCAACCCTGCCACGCAACAGGGCGGCGACGGAATCACCTTCCCCAATTCCCGCATCCGCATCGCCGATATTACTGACGGCACCAGCAATACTCTGCTGGCCTCCGAAGTCCACGCCTGGACCGCCTACACTCGCAACGGCGGACCACCTTCCACTGCCGTTCCCGGCACCGCCGCTGAAGTCGCAGTGTACGCCAACAGCGGACTGCGCGACCGTATCCTGCCCGGAACTCGCGATGGTACCGGGCACACCGAATGGGCCAACGGACACTCGCATCACAGCGGCTTCACTACCACCCTGACTCCCAACACCAATGTCGTGTTTGTCGACAACGGCGTCACTTACAATCACACCGATTACGCCTCGCGCCAGGAAGGCAGCTCCCTGGCCTCTGTCAGCTACTCGGTACTCACTTCCCGCAGCTATCACACCGGGATCGTCAATTCCGCCATGTCGGATGGCTCCGTCAGGACCTTCAGTTCGTCGATTGACCAGCGAGTCTGGCGGGGCCTCGGTACTCGCGACAGCGGTGAAGTGCTCGGTGAATTCTAAACCCCGCACCAGCCCCGAATTCTGCCCCGAAATTTACCCTTCCCAGCATGCGGATTGGTCAACTGCCAAACACCGCGGTACAATCCCTGCTCCATCAGATGCTCCAGCTGTTCGAGGATCGTCCACTCATGCTTTCGCAACATGGCCGCATTATGTCGTCTTCACAATTCCGTGTTCGCCAGCTTCTCACCGGCCTTTTGCTGACCGGTCTGGCACTGCTCGCAACTCCGGCTCAGGCGGATGACGCCGCAGACATGCGGCAGAAAGCCCTGCAGTTTCTCGAAGTCACCCAGGATGCCTCCGGATCCTGGACCTCCCCTGAATCGGTCGGCATAACGGGACTGGTCACCTCAGCTCTGCTCCAAAGCGGACGCTCCGCCGAGGATCCGGTCGTTGCCAAAGGACTCAGATTTCTCGTTGGCATGCAGCAGCCCGGCGGCGGCATTCATGCCCCGGCCAGCCGACATCAGAATTATGAAACCTGCATCGCCATGATGGCCCTCGCACAGGCCGGCCGCGATGGACGCTACGATGCACAGATCGGCAAAGCCCAGCAGTTCCTCCGCGACCTGCAGTGGGACGCCGGCGAAGGCATTGAAACCACCGACGGAGCCTGGGGCGGTGCCGGCTATGACAGCAAGCAGCGACCGGACATGTCCAACACTCAGTTCCTGCTGGAAGCCCTGAAGCAGTCCGGTGTACCGGCCGAAGACCCGGCCATTCAGAAAGCCCTGATCTTCATCAGCCGCGCCCAGAACCTCGAATCACCCTACAACACCATGCCGTGGGCGGGACGCACAAACGACGGCGGCTTCATCTACACGCCGGCCAAAGGCGGCGAATCCAAAGCAGGTGTCACCGCAAACGGAGGACACTCGTCCTATGGCAGCATGACCTATGCCGGCCTGAAAAGCATGATCTATGCCGGGCTGAAGAAGGATGACCCGCGAATCGCTGCGGCCACCCAGTGGATTCGCAAAAACTACACCCTGAAAGAAAATCCCGGCATGGGCCAGCAGGGACTGTTCTACTACTTCCAGACACTCGCCCGCACCATGAACGTGCTGGAAGTGCAGCAGTTCGAAGACGCCAGCGGCAAATCACACAACTGGAAAGCGGACCTGACCGCCCGCCTTAAAGAACTGCAGCAGCCCAACGGCAGCTGGACCAACCCGGCCGATCGCTGGTACGAAGGTGACCCCAATCTGGTCACCGCCTACTGCCTGATTGCTCTCGCCAACTGCCAGTCAAAGTAAGCTCAGTGACAGCCACCGAGTTCACCGAGCCGGACACAAGTCCGGCTGTGTCAGATTCGCCTGAAGTCGCCATTCGACACGTGCTGTTGTTTGGCGCCAGCAACCTGGTGCTGGGCTGGCCTGCGCTCACCCGTCAGCTGCAGCAGCAGATTGCTCAGCCCGTGCACATTCACACCTGCCTCGGCATGGGACGTTCGTATATCCGACCGTCGCGGTGTCTAACGCGATCTCTGCCGGGAGTTCTGGAGTCGCGACTGTGGCAAAACCTGCCTCGACCTTCCGCCACTCCGCCCCTCGTACTGCTCACGGATGTCGGCAACGACATCATTTACCGGTTTCCCGTCACCGACATTCAGCAGGCCGTCGCTGAAACCATACGTCGCATCCGCACATGGGATGCCCGCGCCGATATTGTGCTGACCGGACTGCCCGTTCAGGCTCTCGATGACCTTTCCCCGTTCCGCTTCCAGCTCGCTCGCCTGCTGCTGTTTCAGGGCAGTCCGCTCACGCTCGCCGAAGCACAACAGCAGGCTCACGAACTGCAGCAGCTTCTTAGCCAGCTGGCCACCGCACAGCGATTGCAGCTGGTGCAGCCGGACAGAGCCTGGTACGGACTTGACCCGATCCATTATCGCCGCCGCTTTCGCAACACGGCATTTCAGACATATTTCAGCCGCTGGACTGAATGGACCCCAGCCAGCGATTCTGCAACCGCAGATTCACCCCTGCCGGCCGTGGCACCGCCCCTGCCCACCAGTGCCGACGTCACCCGCCGAGGTCGCCTGACTGTCATACCGCAACCCGTGTTTCAGTCCCGCCGCCTGCAGATTTCCGCATGGTGACGGCATGAGCGAGCCCGGCTTCGACGATCCTCGCGTGCAGCAGGCCATTGATCTGTTCAACACAGGCCAGTACTTCCCCTGTCACGACGTGTTTGAGGATTACTGGAGCGAACTGGCGTGTGCCGAGAAGTCGCTGTTTCAGGGCCTGATTCAGGCCGCGGTAGCTCTGTTTCACTTCGAAGAGGGTAATCTGGGCGGAGCACTGCGGATGTACACCAGCAGCCGCATGCGACTGCTGGGATTCCGCGATGGTGCCGCGGGCATCGACGTCGCCCGCCTGTTGCGGGACATGCAGCTATGCTTTCAGGAATTGTGCCTGCCGCACGCCGGCTATCCATTTCATGTTCGGCTCGATCCGGCTCTTGTACCGCAGATTCACCGCCTCGAAACGGCCGACGAAGACTGATCCCGCCCAAAATTCCCCCGAAATCAGCCCCCAAAACGCTGGAATTCTTGACCGCGGGAAGCCGATTGGGATAGAGTACAACAAAAGACTGTCGTACTTCGGCATTCCGCCTCCTCCGCCCCGCCCCGGCTGCTTCCACCCGCAGCCTCGTTTGTCTCTGCCCGCCCAACAACTGCTTACCCTGCTCCGATTCAGGAGTCACGTTATGCTGACGATCCTTGGCCAGCCAGACGCTTCGCAAACTCGCCGAACCGGTTTCTGCGATGGAATTTCGCGCCGCAATTTCATGACGATTGGCGGCATGGCCCTCAGCGGCATTTCACTGGCTGACGGTCTGCGTGCTGACCAGCAGCAAAAGTCAGGCAGATCGCATAAAGCGATTATCAACATTTATCTGCCCGGCGGACCACCGCATCTGGATATGTGGGACCCCAAGCCAGAAGCACCGGCCGAAATCCGCGGTGAATTTTCAGCCATCCCCACCAGCGTGCCTGGCATCTTTGTCAGTGAGCTGTTCCCCCGCATGGCTCAGCTGATGGACAAATTCGTGCTTGTGCGATCCCTGTCCGATTCGGACGGCGGGCATGACGCATACCAGTGCATGACGGGTCGCCGCAAAGGCAGCCGCCAGCCTCCAGGTGGCTGGCCATCGGGCGGTGCCTGGGTCTCCAAAATGGCGGGCCAGGTCACGCCGGCGATCCCGGCCAACGTGGCACTCATGTACAACACGGGCAACCGCACCTGGGGCGAACCCGGCGGTGGCGGATTTCTCGGTGTGGCTCATGCGCCGTTCAACCTGGTTGGCCGCGAAGCCCGCAGCAAGCCGGAGAACATGACCCTGAACGGTGTCACCCTCGAAAAGCTGCAGGATCGGACAGCGCTGATGAAGTCACTGGACCGTTTTCGTCGCGACGCCGATCAGCGGCGGCAGATGGAAAGTCTCGACGTGTATGCTCAGCAGGCCATGGGCATCCTGACCACATCCAAACTGGTCGATGCACTGGACCTGTCAAAGGAAGATCCTCGAGTGGTAGCCAGTTATGGTGCCAGCAGCGAAGCCTTCCAGCGTGACGGAGCTCCGCCGATGGTTGAGAATTTCTGTGTGGCTCGCCGACTGGTGGAAGCCGGAGCACGCTTCGTATCGCTGAACTTCAGCCGCTGGGACTGGCACGGCGGAGACGGCATGAACTTCCCCAAATGTCGGGAAGAATGCCCGCGACTGGATCAGGGACTGGCGGCACTTGTCACCGACCTCCACGAACGCGGACTCGATCGGGATGTCTCAGTCGTGGTCTGGGGCGAATTCGGTCGCACCCCAAAAATCAATGGCAGCAACAGTCGTGACCACTGGCCACAGGCCAACACCGCCGTGATGTTTGGTGGCGGCATGCGGACCGGCCAGGTTATCGGCTCCACCAATCGCTACGGCGAAACCCCGCAGCTGCGTCCGGTCACCTTCCAGGAAGTGTTTGCCACACTCTACCACTGCGCCGGCATCGACGCCCAGAACACCCGCATCTTTGACCTTGCCGGAGTCCCCCAGTACCTTGTGGACCAGGGCAACAAACCGATGCACGAGCTGATTTGAGCAACACAGGCAGCTGGACCAGTTCCTGAACCAATTCGTGCCTCAGCTGCCTGATCAGTCTCTGCCTTGTTTCGTGCGCATGACTGCGTTTTGTCACCGCAAAAACTGCTCGCAGTTTTCTGACTTTACTCATAAACCCGCAGCTCGGCGTTTACAGTCGAGCACTTCCCACCGCTGACTCCCCGCCTGGTCCACAAAAGAATAGCACGATTTAGTCCGACACCATTAGCTCTGCGTCCGCAGGCAGTCAGCGAATGCCTGCCACTGGCACAATTACTCCGCAGCCACAGAATGTAGCAGCGCCCGCTGACCGCTGACCACTAATTCTCCCCTCGCCCCCGTGAAACGGGGGAGAGAGGTCGGAGGTGAGGGGGCCACCCGCCCCGCAAGCTTCCCCCCTGCAACGTCACAATCGCTCCTGCGATTTTCTCACGGAGGCACGGAGCTATAGAGAAATCAGCAAGCCGTAAAAATCACACGGCCTCTCGCCAGCGATTGCCCGTTCCCGAAAACACACCCTCGCACTCAGTCCGCCCTCGCGCACGGTACTCGTACTCGTACCCGTACCCGAAAACCCCGGCACCGTACCCGCACGCCCGCCCAAAACATGCGACCCCTTTACAAGCACCGCCCTGCGTCTCCGAGCCCAAACAGCAAACTCGCCCTCCACAGCTCCCAACTCTCCCATCTCGCGCTCATACCTCTCTGTGTCTCTTTGCCTCCGTAAGAGACCCCAGACGCAACCCCAAATGCTCCCGAGCCCACAGCGTCAGCGAAGGGGCGGAACCACACCACGGCCCTCCCCAACCCACACCCGCGGACTCCCCTCCGCGGCTCGCCAATCCGATCACCGAACACCGACCACTGTCATCCCTCAGCAGCAACGGCCGCCAGAAACTGTTCAATCAGTCCCTCGGGAGCCTTGACGATGTGCTCGGGACCCGGAAAACCACCGCCTTGCACATCCCGGATGAAATCACGAAAGCCCTCGACCCGCTCGTTCTGCAATTCCTGCTCCATCCGAAACAGATTGCGATACTGCTTCGTGTGCCGCGGATACGGCGGGGCGTGATTCCCTAAAATGTCCTCGGCAAACAGAAACTGAATGTCGCCGCCACTGCCGGCACCAATCGATGAAGTGACAAGGCCAGTACGACTGCTGAGTTCTTTCAGCAGCTCGGCCGGAATCACTTCAACCTCGACCGCCCACGCACCCGCCGCTTCAAACGACTGAATCTGTCGAAAGATCCAGACCGCTTCTGCCAATGTTTTCCCAACGGCCTTCAGTCCGCCAGTCCACGTCGAAAGCCGCGGCACAAGGCCGGCATGAGCCTGCACGGGAATTCCAACTTTTGCAACTGCCCGAATGAAATCCGGCCCCCACTGACACATCACTCCGTCAGCACCAGCCTCCATCGCATCAAAACCGGCGCGGACTGCCTCATCCACCGTCGCAACCTTCGTCAGCCCTATGCAGAAGGTCATGAAGGTATTCGAGGCCGCTTTGCGAATTGCCATCGCACTGGCAGGATTCTTCGGATCAAACCGAACCTTCATCGTATCAATACCCGCCTCTTCAGCCGCCGCAGCCTCGCTGATCGTGAATGGCATGGTCTCTGTCAAAATCACCTTGCCCTTCAGTTCCTGCAGGTGCCTGATGGTGTAATTGCGAGTTGCATACTGTCCACCCAGGGTCATCGTCCTGTGCAGGCCCCGCTGCTGCGCATCACGGGGCGGCAGCTGGTTGGCTGGAGTACCGTCTGGATTCATGTTCGAATGTTTCTGAGAAAGTAGACAGCCGGGATCGAAGGACCGAGCCACACCGAAACTCCCCAAGATCCCGTCGAGGGGACGTATCCTAATTCCAGCCCTCAAAATCATCCAGCGATGCCCCCGGCCCCCGCCCCGACAGCTTTCGCCCTGAAACCAGAACCTCGTCTTCTGAATCCCCTATTCCCTTGCCGTTCAGACCGGGCTGCGATGACCGCGTTCACTCCGCAACCCGCGGAGGCGAAAAACTGTTCTCACAATTCCCTGCCCTCGCCAGCCCTGGTATTCGCAGACGAGCATGGTCCACCGGCGCTGGCAGTCGCGAATGTTCCCGAATTCTGACGGGACGCAGATTTGGACGGGCGAGGCTCCCGCCGAGCCGCCGCTTTCTGGCCAGCGCTGTGAGACTCTGCTTGTATTTTTGCCGAGAGACGCAGATCGGTGCAGTAATCGTCGAAGGCATGCGGCTCAGCCGGAGCTTCGCCCTCCCGACATGACCTGTTGCCAAATACTCAAGGCAATGGCGCCGAATCCCGACTACCGGGCGATGTGGTCTCTTAGTGCTCTCCGGGGTGCGCAGCTCTTCCACACGTGGAGTTGTCAGACAAACGACAGATCCGCGATCTGCAGAACTGCCCGATGCGGGTTGGAGCTGACGGAAAAAGGGTGCCGGGACAGACCTGAGGGTCTCTTTCGGGGGCGCAGTTGTTTTTCTGGGGATTGCGAGGTACCGGCGAGTGGGTGTGGAAACCAGAAAGTGGCGAAAACACTGGGGAAAATGGCCGCATAACGAAAAATGCCGAGAGCGGTCACTCTCCGCGTTTAGGCGTTTGGTGTTGGGTGTTGTTTTTCCGCAGAAAAACAAAAAGCTCCCCTGCAACGAGTCGAGCCTGAAGCCAGCCGGTGAACATTGACAAGACTTCAGCTGCCCAGCATCAGCCGCCACTGCGTCCCGTCGGTCAGCACTCAATAATGTTCATAGCCAGTCCGCCGCGTGATGTTTCCTTGTAGCGGGCATTCATGTCACGACCCGTGTCCCGCATCGTACGAATCACTTTGTCCAGCGATACAAAATGCTTGCCGTCTCCACGCAGCGCAAGTCGCGCTGCATTGATGGCCTTCACAGCTCCCATCGCATTCCGCTCAATACAAGGTACCTGCACCAGCCCGCCAATCGGATCACACGTCAGACCAAGGTTGTGCTCCATGCCAATCTCGGCCGCGTTTTCTACCTGCTGCGGCGTCCCGCCAAGAACCTCAGCCAGACCACCCGCCGCCATACTACAGGCCGCTCCCACCTCACCCTGGCAGCCGACCTCCGCCCCGGAAATTGATGCGTTCATCTTGAACAGCATCCCGACTGCACCGGCAGTCAGAAGAAATCGCACCGTACCGTCTTCATCAGCACCAGCACAGTAGTGAGTATAATAATGCAGCACCGCCGGAATAATGCCGGCCGCTCCATTCGTCGGCGCTGTCACAACCTGCCCGCCCGCCGCATTCTCCTCATTGACCGCAATTGCCCATAAGTTCACCCACTCCATGCTGGCAAAGGCATCAGCCGCAGCCGTGTCGGCATGCAGCTTCCGATACAGCTGCGGCGCACGCCGACGAACCTTCAAACCGCCCGGCAAAATGCCCTCAATCCTACAGCCACGCTCCACACACTGTCGCATGACCGACCATAAATGCAGCAAGCCCCGACGCACCTCAGACTCGCTCCGCCACGCCAGCTCATTCCGCAGCACCAGACTGCTGATTGATAAACCCGCTGTCTCACAGTGCCGCAGCAATTCATTCGCAGTGAAAAATGGATACGCAAGCTCCGTCCGATCCTCCACAATCCAATTTCCACCCGCCGCCGTCTCATCAACAACAAATCCTCCGCCGACCGAATAATAGGTCCGCTCATAAACCAACTGCCCGACAGCATCATACGACCGGATCTGCATGCCGTTCGGGTGATACGGCAGTGACTCATGCAAAAATAACAGATCACCCGCCGGATGAAACTCAATTCGATGCTGCCCCCCCCAACTGCAGATCACTATGCGATTCCACACGCTGCTGCAGCCGATCTACAGCCTCAGGAGACGTTCCTTCGGGCAGCTCACCGCAAAGACCGGCAATCACCGCCCGGTCCGAACCATGCCCTCGCCCCGTCGCGCCCAGCGATCCATAAAGCCGCACTTCAATCCGCACCACGCTGGACAACAAGTGCCGCGACTCGAGGGCACGCACAAACATGCCGGCCGCACGCATCGGACCAACGGTATGCGAACTGGAAGGCCCGACACCCACGCGAAACATGTCGAACATGCTGATTGCCATTTGCGATAGCCTCCACAGTTATCATTGGCTGTCCAACGCCAGACGACTATCGGAGCATGGAAATCCGCTGCCTCACCTCGGAAAGTTCACTCACAATCGATTTCCAGAGCGATGCATGCCGCCTCGCCCTGGCCCTTGTGTTCCTGCATCAGTCAGTCCAGAATCCAGCGGCCGGCACTGCCCCGCCCGCATCGCCACTTTCTTCTGCCAGCCCATTTCATCTGCTTCCTGGACTGCTCGCCATGCGTTCCCTGCTGCCCTGCCTGCTGCTCCCATTCTGTGTCTGCGCAGAAACTCTGTCAGCTGAGCAGCCCGAGAACACTGCCGTCGCCTTTGCTGACTGGTTCGAAGACCGCGCTTTGAGGCTGGAATTTGTCGTTGCCGGGCACGCCGCCGAACACAGCATCGCCCTGCAGGAAATCTTTGAAGAACCCTGCTGGCCGGAAAATCCCGCGATGCTCGTGCCCGCCCGACAACTTTGCAGCACCCGCGCACGCCTCTATGACGTCGCCACCGGTCGACTCATCTGCCAGCGATCTCTCGATACACTCTTCAGCGAATACACCACCACAACTCCCGCTGCGCATAAAATCCGTCGATCTTTCGAATTTGTCGTCCGCTTCCCCCGGCCCAAAGCACCCGTCAAGCTGGTACTCGAAGAACGCAGCCGCAACTACCAGTATGAACCGGTTTTCGAAACAACCATCCAGCCGGATGATCTGCACATCCGCAGCGAATCCGTACAGCAGGACGAAATTCACGAACTGAAAATTGCCGGCCCGCCCCAAAACAGCCTCGACATCACCTTCCTCTCCGAAGGCTACACCGCCGAACAGGCCGCGGACTTCAAAGCCGATGTGCAGCGGATGTCAGACTTCCTCATGAACCAGCCCCCCTACAGCGACTTCCGGGACCGAATCAGTATTCGCGGCGTCTTTCGACCGTCGCCCGAACAGGGCACCGACGAACCGCATCGCCGCATCTACAAAAATACAAACCTCGGAGCCACCTTCAATATCTTCGATCTCGATCGCTATTTGTTGTCTGAACAAAATCACATGATTCACCGCATGGCTGCTCAGGTTCCCAGTGATACTGTTGTACTGCTTGCCAACAGCAAAACCTACGGTGGCGGTGCCGTCTGCCTCGACTACTGCATCTCAACCACCGGACACAACAATAGCCCGTTTGTGTTCCTGCACGAGTTCGCCCACTCATTCGCGGGACTGGCGGACGAATACACCGGAAACGTCGCTTATAATCAGATGTACCCGGATGATCAGGAACCCATGGAAGCCAACATCACTCGCAATCTGAATCGGGAAACGCTCAAGTGGCGACACCTGCTGTCCCCTGCAGTCGAACTTCCCACTCCCGTGCTGCCGCAGCCGGAAGCTTCAGAAAAACAGCTCGTGGGCGCCTTCGAAGGCGGTGGTTATGTGCAAAAAGGGATCTTCCGACCGGAACAGGACTGCTGGATGGGTTCGCTGCGAAAGGACGAAGGCTTCTGCGCTGTCTGCCGTGAAGCCATCCGACAAACGATCACCGGGCATCTCGGAAATCAGCCTCTTCCACCGGCGGCCAGCCCTCAGGCAACTCCGTAAATTCCCGCGCGGCAAAACACCACAACACCACTCGCAGACTGCTCAGTCGATCCGGCTGCTGCAGTGCCAGCCGGCGGGCGCCCGTGCCACCGGATCCGCGTACTCCCAGCGTCTCAATGCCGGCATCCACTGACCGCGCGAGCTGCTGTGGCAGCCCCGCCCCCACCGCATGCAGATCATCGGCGTCATAGACCAGCACGTGGCTGTCTCCCAGCAGCAGCAGCGGCGGTTCAGGGAATGCTGCGGAAGACGCTGCCCCCGGAGGTGCCGCACCGGTCACCGGATCGGTCACAAATTCCAGCTGCAGCCGTTCACGACGCTGCGTCTCCGGATCCAGCATGCGCGCCAAGTCTCCCGTGATCTGCACCTCACGAGTCTCCACTTGCAGCGGGGCTCCGGCACGAAATCCGCAAAGCCCCCGCAACCGCAGCTCCCGCGCCAGAATTTCCGCCACCCTGCCAATCCCCGTGCCACTTAAGTGACTGTCCGTGCGACAGTACAGGCTCCCCGGGTCTGCAGCCCGCAAAAATTCAGGCAGCAGATCAACCACCTGCACTCCCGCTGCCGTCAGCTCCATCAGAAATTCACGCAGCCGTACATCCACCCGCTGACCGGAACTCGCCACCGACAGCAGACCGCCCGGAGACACCGCAGCCTTCGCAGGAATCGGTACCAGCAGCAGTTCAACACCCCGCTGCTGCAGCAGCCGCTGGAACTGGACGATCGCCGGCAGTGGATCCCGCACCAGCTCCGCTGCCACCCCACCAGCGCCAGGATCACGACGCCCCGAAAAATGACGAACACCACCGGCCGCCAGTGACTGCAGCTCAGACATCAGAAATAACCAGCCACCCCGGGCTTCCAGCACCTGCCCGGATCCCCGCCGAAACCCCGCATTCAGCACCTGCTGCAGCGGACGCGCCGGACGTCGCAGCCAGGTAAATTCACTCAGCCCCGCCTCGTAATCCTGCAGTCCGGTCTGCAGCTCCTGATTCACCAGCAACATCCACTCAGTCATCGTTCCCTCCGACTGCCGATAAGTCTCAGGCACCGCCTGCAAAACAGCACCCAGCCCAGCCAGTTGCGGTACCCCATCACCCGTCGGGCCGCCAGCGTGGACATCCACAATCAGTTGCAGCAGCGGCACACCGGCCACCGCCAGCAGAAATCCGACCATCGCCAGCCACCGTGACAGCACCCCGCTCTCACCCGAGCCCCGGTCGCTCTCGTCAACTGTCCCCGTCATGGAGCGTACCTCAAAACATGAAATAAATGAACGGCTGCTGCTCCTGCAGCGTCAGCTGCAAAATCGACAGCCACAGCAGCACCAGACAGACCAGCACCCGCCGCACACTAATGGCTGCCACAAACTGTCGCGTCTGCAGCGGAGCCCCCCAGATGACGGAAGCGGCGACTAACAGCAGCAGCAGATTCCACGGCTGCCGCACCACCGCATCCACAACCAGTGTCGAACCATCCCGCTGACCATAGCCCAGCATTGCTGACAGCAACCGACCCGCCTGCCGCAGCGAATCCGCCCGAAACGGCACCCACGTCAAACAGACCACTGCAAATGTCGCCGCCATCAGCAACACACGAACCGGAAAACCGAACTCGGCAGACTGCCGCTTTCGCCCCAAACTCGGCAGCAGCAGACGCTCCAGCAGCAGCAGTCCCCCGTGCAATAGTCCCCACACCAAATACGTCCACGCAGCACCATGCCACAGCCCGCCCAGCAGCATCACCAGCAGCAGGTTGCGGGCGGTACGCAGCTGGCCACCGCGATTGCCGCCGAGCGGAATATAAAGGTAGTCCCGCAGCCACCCCGACAATGACATGTGCCAGCGTCGCCAGAAATCAGCCATCCCCACCGCACGATACGGACTGTCAAAATTCGGACAGAAATCAAAACCCAGCATCCAGCCCAGCCCCATCGCCATATCCGAATAGCCACTGAAATCAAAATAAATCTGGAACGCCCACGCCACTGCCCCCAGCCACGCTGCGCTCAGCGACGGAGCATCAGCTGCAAACACAAAATCAGCCGATGAACTCAGCGAGTCCGCAATCAGCACCTTCTTCGTCAGCCCCAGACTGAAACAGCAGATGCCGCGCGACAGTCGCTCCAGTGAATGCCTGCGCTGCTGCAACTGTCGGGCAACATCCTGAAATCGCAGAATCGGCCCGGCTACCAGCTGCGGAAACATCGCCACAAAACAGGAAAAATCCCACAGGCTGCGAATGGCCCGCGCCTCGCCGCGGTAGACGTCAATACAGTAACTCATCGACTGAAACGTATAAAAACTGATTCCCAGCGGCAACACCACACGCGGCACAGCCCCCGCCTCTGCCAATATCCAGCCCCACCGCAGTGCAGCCTCCTGCAACACCTCCACGCCAAAATTCCAGTACTTGAAGTATCCCAGCAGCGTTATGTTACCCAGCAGTGAACAAGCCAGCGCTGCCCGCTGCCGAAAAGTACGCCCACCCGCCGTCAGCAGCGGCAGACCACCGTCCGCATCCCGCGGCAAACCCGCTGTCAGCACACGCCCGCAGACATAGTCCAGCAGCGTCGACACAAGCATCAGCAGCACAAACAGCGGATTGGCCCAGCCGTAGAACACATAGCTGACCAGCGTCAGTACGATGTTCCTGCCACGCACCGGCGCTACATAATACAGCAGCAGCACCAGCGGCAGAAAATAAAACAAAAAGATATGCGAACTAAATACCAAGCCGACAACCTTCCCTGCATCCGCCCCAGACGCAGACTACTTCCTGCCACTCACCACATAAAACAGCGGTATCCCGGTCCACGCGCCATCCATTATCTGCCGCTCACCACGCAGTTCACGATGCTCCTCAAAACTTTCCACAGTCAGCGTCAGTGTCTGACCAGGTCGCACCCGCGCGGTCGGCTGAACACTGCCATCGCGAATCCCCCAGTGAGCAATCAGGATCTGCTTTTCCGCCAGCTCACCCGCCTCCACCGCAAGCACGTCATAACGATGTACCACCAATGCACTGCGGTAAGGCAGAATGCTGCGAGCCACCGGAATGCGACTGGCCTCCGCACACCGCACCTGCACTCGCACCTGCTGCACCGGTCGCACTGCAACTGATACTGACAATGTACGCAGTGCTGCCGCGTCAAGCACCGCAGTCTCGCCACCCTCGAACCACGCATCCGGAAAGAAATCACCCCGGTCATTGCGAGTCACTCGAAACCACTCTGCCACTTTGGTCAGCTCGGCACCAAACCGACCAATCTGAATCTCTACCTCAGGGCCACCTCCGGAAATCGTATTGACCGGTCCGTTCACACGATATGGCCCCGTCAGCGCCAGATACTGCGCATGATTCGACCACCGCGGATGAAACACCTCATGCCCCGCCAGTTCCGGTGCCGTATTCACCGGCACACTCCAGCCACGCTCAATCCCCGGAGCAAACATCTGCAAATTCCGATGCGGTCCGTCAAACACCCAGCTGACACCACTGTCATCCGGCGCGATCGAAGCCCAGCAGCCGGTACCCCGCCGAACCCACTTGCCCGTCTCCAGATCCGCAACACCGCCGGCCGGCCACGGAAACTCACCCGCCGCCAGACGACCACTCAGTGACAGCTGAAAATTGTCCGGACTGATCTGAGTGTCACTCCACACCGGCTCCTCAGACTGCGGATCGTCCAGACGCACTCGCCGCACATTCCGCAGTCGAAATGATTCCGGCTTACCCACCCAGTCCGCCAGATACACCCATGTCGCACCAGTTTTCGCTTCAGCCCATACATCCAGAGCAAAACCGCCGGCCAGCTTCTGAGGACTGCCGCCCGCAAAATCCACCCACCACACACTACGATCAGCATGACTGGAATACACCACGCGACGGCCGTCCGGAGTTATCAATGGGCGGGCGTAATTCCCAAGCTTCCCCAGCAGTACTCGCTCACCCACACCATCCGCACTGTCGAAAACCATCAGCTGCAGCGAGTTTCCGGCAGCACAAACATCACGACTGCCCGCAGAATGATCCTGCACCCAGGCAACCCGAAAATGAGGCCACCTTGGTGCAAACCGCTCGTCAGACAGCAGCAGCTTCCCGCCCACACCCAGACCCGCCACCACACCCGACGGCCAGCCAAACACGGCAAAAAACACAGTCAGCACACAGACAGCCCAAAACTGCCCGCGGACAAAAACTGTAAATTTGAGACTCACTCTGCGCATGAACACTCCTTCAGGCCTTCGCCAGTGTGATTCGCAGGCCCGACTCTGTCAAGAACTGCCGCCGAAACACGGATTCCATGTCAGGAAAAGCAACCTGCGGCTGATTCCTCACAATTCCAGCCCACACACTCTCCACCAGGACTCCCATACGACCTCCACAACGGTACTCACGCCGTCAGTGGCGAGCAGTTCGCGGTCACAGTCCGCTCACCGCTGAACCAGTCGAACCAGTCACCCCCAGCCCCCGCAGCGGCGTCGCACCGCACAGCCAAAGCGTACTGCTGCTGCCGGCACTGAATCTGGCAGACGCCGTCCTGTCCACACCCGGCCTGTCCCCGACTGGCCGCAAAAAATTTTCGCACAACTGGCACTCTTCGGCTACGCCGTCAGCCGCGATGATTACTGGTCCGTCACGCGCAGCTACGCCGCGAACCCAAACATGACCACCACTTTTTCCCTGTATCGTACACTCGCGGCTTCGCTGATTCCCTCACACCCGGCTGACCGCAGATGGGCCGACACTGGACTGCAGGAGTTGCAGCGACAGCTGCGAGAATGGTCCGACCCCGACGGCGGCTGGCTGGAAGCGCCGCACTACGCCATGGTCTCACTCGATCACATGGTCGGCGCATTCCTGATGGCTCGCAACAATTGCTTCAGCGACAGCCTCTATGACCCGCAGCTGAAGAAAATCTTCGAATGGCTAACGCTGATCTCCGCCCCCAAGGACAGCCAGACCGGAACTTTCCGGCCCTACCCGGCACTCGGACACACCTACCATGGTGAGGGCACCGGGATGTTCGGCATCATCGCCCGGCTTTATCGCGAACACGACCCCAAATTCGCCGAGAACATGCAGTGGATGTACCAGCAGCACGGTAAACAGCCGATCGGTCTGTTCGGTCCCTTCGCAACCTTCAGCGGATATCGCTCGCTGCTGCTGGCAGATGATCTCCAGCGACTGCCCATGGAACTGGGCAGTCGCTGGTTCCCTAACACCGGCGTTGTACTCAGAAGCCACGCCGGCACAGACCGGGAATCATGCCTGTCACTGATCGCCGGTCGCAACCACGAACACTACGATGACGATTCCGGCAGTGTCACCATCTGGGGACTCGGCCGAATCCTCACCGACGATTTCGGCTATGTCGGTGCTCACCCGGCTAAATTCCACAGCCTCCCGGAGTGGCCCGAGATGCCGCAGTCCGGATCGCCCTCCGTCATGACCGTGCAGCAGTTCCGCTCCGGCAAAAGACTCGACTGCATCGTCGGTACCCGCGAAAACTGGCAGCGGGAAATCGCGTTCCTGAAAGATCCCGAACCCAACGATGCAGTCGGTTTCCTGCTGCATGATCAATTCACCGGCTCACAGCCCCGGCCCGCGACCTGGCGATTATGGCTCACCGGTGAACGGATCGCATTCCCCGGCCCCGGACGCGCTCTACTAATCGGCCGGGAAGATGTCGACCTGGAACTGTATTTCTGGCCGGCCGATGCTGAACTGACAGCCACGACCGGCGACGCTGCCGGCATGGTCCGCCGCAATGGTCGGAAAGAGCGGCAGACCACCACCCGGCTGGCCCTGCAGACAAACCTCAAGGCAGGCTCCGCTGTCTCAGCCCTTTTATGGCCCCGCCGCAAACAGGAAGCAGCACCCAACGTGCAATGGTTCGGCTCCGGACGCGGCGTGCAGGTCTCCTCACAGGCCGGCGTCAGTTACCTCAACCTCACCAGCACAACCCCGCAAATCTCGCCCGATCAGCAGGCACGCTTCACGGGCGCGGCTGCCGCAGCACACAAACAGAACAACCTGCTGCACACAACGCTGACCGGAGCCGGCAGCGTGAGCGTCTCGGGATACACAGCGCAAAACCGTTCCGGCAGCGTTGTCGAAGAATCCGTCTCACTGCCTCAAAAATGAAAACGTACAAACTCTTAACGCACCGGTTCCGCTGACTGCTCGGTTGCTGCCTCCTGCGAAACAGCCCCCAGCACCACACCCGGGGGCAGCGTACGCAGATGCAGATCCCGCTGCGGAAACGCAATCTCCAGTCCCTCGGCAGCAAACCGTTCGTGAATAGCAGCATGCAGTTCAGTAATGGCCTTCAGCCGATGATCCAGATTGAGCAGATAACACCTGAGCACCAGATTCAGCGTACTGTCACCAAACCCCTCGAAGCTGGCAACAGGCGCCGGATCCTTCAGGACCAGCGGATTTGTATCAGCAATCTGCTGCAGCAGTGACAGGGCCGTCTCAGTCTTCGTGCCGTACGCCACACCCACGTTGATCAGTACACGATTGATGCGATCGGACAGAGTCCAGTTCAGCAGCTTTCCCGTCACAAATTCCTTGTTCGGTACAATAAATTCCTTGCGGTCCCAGTCCGTAATCGTGGTCGCCCGGATCTGGATCCGTGATACCGCACCTGTGACTCCGTCAATCGTCACAATATCCCCGATTCGCACCGGACGCTCGAACAGTATAATCAGCCCCGACACAAAGTTAGCAAAAATCTCCTGCAATCCAAAACCCAGCCCAACCGTCAGCGCTGCAGCCAGCCACTGCACGTTCTGCCAGCCAATGCCCAGCAGACTGCAGGACACCAGACCACCAGTCAACAGCAGCACATAACGACTGACCGTCGTCACAGGGTGCCGATTGCCATGATCCAAAGGCAGACGCTGCAACACTGACAACTCCAGCAGTGCCGGTATATTGCGACTGGCCAGCACTGCCATGAAGCTGACCAGCAACGCCGTCAGCACATTTCCGAGGGTCACCTGTTCAACCCGCGTGACCTCGCGAAACGATTCCACATCCGCGCCCGGAATCCGCTCCATCGCGGAAATCACCACCGGCCACAACTCAACCCGACTTACCAACTGCAGCGCCGGCAGCACCTGCCCCCAGATCCACCAGACTCCCGTCAGAAACAACAGCCCCACTGTGGCCCGCAGCAGTCGCAGCATCTGCTGATTCAGCAGCGAAATATCGACACGCGGAATTTCAACAGGCGGAATCGGGCTGGTAGGAGCCCCCTGTTGCTCGGCGTCCTTCTGAGCCGCCACGGCGGCCGCTCGCCGCGCCCGCGCCTGCCGCAGGGCAAGGTTGCGGCGGGCCTCCAGCAGCCACTTCATCAGCATCGTCCACGCAATGGTGAAAGCAAACGCCATCACCAGCGTCAGCTGCAATCGCAGCATCAGCTCTCGTGCCGTATACTGATAACCCACCGAAGCCAGAATCGCCAGCAGTACCGGGGCAGAGACCGCCAACGAATACCACACCCAGCGCAGCCGAAATACCCACGAATCAGGACTCGCACGCAACAGATCCCGCAGAACACTGCCATTCGGATCGAGGAGCGGACGCAGCAGCAACAGCAGCAACAGACAGCGAATCAGATGGGCCAGACGCCCCAGTGACTCGGCGCTGATGCCATCCCCGAGTTCGTCCGCAACGACCACACAAAACCCCAGTGGCAAACCCAGCAGAATATATGTCTGTAAACCCGAATGCAGGCTTTGACACACCGCTGAAGGCCACTCCAGACAATCCTCAGCAACGCCGCCCCGACGACAAAGCCTGCGGAAAAAATCCAGCACCAGCAGAGCTGACGCCCAGTACAAGAAACCCCGCTGCAACGCTGCTGCCAGGGGAGCATCCGCCTGCCCCAGCCGCCACGCCGCAAAGCCCGGGACCAGCGGCCACGCGGCGGCAGTCACCAGCGTCAGCCCCAGCGTCGCCAGCATCGTCGGCAATAATGCACGCCCCAGCTTCTGACGCTCAGCCACCAGCTCGCCTGAAAATGCGCGAATCCGACTCTGCGACCCTGCAATCGAAAACAGCAGCGTCAGTCCCGCCAGATACTGCAGCCAGTTCGATGACAGATCCTCCATCAGAAACAGCACCAGTCGAGGCCAGTCCTCGGATCCCCAGAACTGCAGTACTGCCTGCCACGTTTCACTGAAAATCAGACTGTTCAGGGGCTGTGAACTGCGAATCCAAAGCACTCGCTCATCAATGTAATCTCGAAAACCCGCAGCAGTTAACTCCAGACTCCGCTCAGAGATGTCCAACTCACCCAAAGTCTGCAGGCACACATCATAGTCGGCCAGCAAATTGTCCAGATACTGGCGCTGATCAACCAGCAGTTCCTGAGTCATGTCACGCAGCGAATTCTGCTGCAATGCAACAGCCCCGATCTGCCCAAGTTTGAGTTCGACCTGTGTCTCCAAATCCCCCAGCATTGCCCGCTGATCTTCCAGTTGCATCTGCTCAGCCTGCAGACGCACAATATCGGCCTCGACATCTCCAAACCGACGACGATAGGCCGCCGCATTCGGAATCTGATTCTTCTCACTTCGCAGTAGCAGCCCAATCGCTGTGGTCAGACCAGCTCGCAACTCCTTTGCCTGAACACGACGAAAACGCTCCTCCAGTGACTTTAGCGACGCGGCTGTCTCCTGCAGCGCCGCACTCTTCGCCTCCAGAAACTCCTGAATCTCCTTCCGCCGCAGCGTCAGCTGCGAATTGTCCTCTGCCAGAGTTCTCAGCGTCGGGTGAGCATTCTGCAGTTTTTCACGAGCCTCCTGCGTCTGACGAGCACTCTCCAGACGCCGCGCTTCAGCCATCACCGGCTGCCACGCCTCCATACGCTTGGCAGCCGTGTTCCTTGCTCGAATAAGCAGGTCCCGCTGCAATGGATACAGCTCACTCAAAGCCTCATAACCGGCTTGCTCCGCCCGCAGCAGTTCAAGCTGACTCTGCAACAGCTCCACCAGCGTCTGCTGCTCCAGACGCCGCGTCTGCGTCAAAAGTGGCAGCTCGCTCTCCGGACCAGCAGTCGCCAATGCAGCCTTTGCTTCCTCAAGCTGCTGACGAGCCGTCTCAATCAGTGCCGGCATCTGCGGCTTTCGCTCCGTGCGAACGCTCGATCGAGTTTCCCAGGACTCGAGATTTCGCCGCGTCTCGGCCGCACGCTCGTCATCACCCTGACGCAGCTTCTCCAACTCGGCCACCGCCACCATCGGATCCACACCGGGATCCGCCACCAGAGGATTCTGCGCCAACTGCTCCCTGATTGCTGACAGCTGAACAGGTACGCTCTCTCGCTCTTGCCGCATCTCAACAAGACGACGATCCGCGTCAGCCTTCTGCTGCATCTGCTCGGTCGCACGCTGAAAATGCCTCGCCAGACGAGCCCTTACATCCTCCGCCAGATCTGGCACCTTCTCAGCCGCGGCCTTCTGCGCCGCAATCGACTCCACTGTTAAGCTCGATACCGCAGCACCCCCAGAATCGTCCGGACGTATACCCGCCAAACCCGCACTCGGCACACCCGCCGCAGACTCAGGCTTCTCCTTCCCTTCCTGAACACTGCGACCGACCAGCAGAGTCATATTGCCAGCAAAACTCGCACCCGCTGACTTCAGCTTCGCTGCCGAATCAGGCCCCGCTGACTCATTCCCAGCCGCCACACTCCGGCCACGCAGCCGCGAACCGGCCCCCGAAAACTGCAGGTACTCGTCCCACGACACCTGCTCGAGCCCAGCCGCCGCGTCCACAGCAACAGCCCAAACCGCCGCACCAGAAACACCTGCCCCCCGACCAGCACCCGCAACCGACAGGCGACTTCGCAAAAAAGGCACAGGCTCAGCCGAAAACGGACTGCTGAAAAGTATCCGCGGCACCTCTGACAAATCGTCAGGCACGCCGCCCCGTTCAGACTGACCGCAGCAGCAACGCATGCTGCCGCCGGCCAGCAGCAACAGCAGCACAGAACGCAGCCCGGCAGAAAAAAACTGCCTGCCGACTCTCCGCCCGCTGCCGCCGCAGATCACCTTGCCTAAAGACTGGCTCATAGCACGCATGCTACGACAACTGCGTTCTCCGGCTCAACGGCAGTTTCCTTGCTGCCAAATCCCCTAAACCTCAGAAACCCGCCCCGTTATCTCAGCAAATGTCTCTGTCTGAACACCCAGCCGCTGCAGCATCGAAACAAACAGATTCGCCAGCGGACGATCCTCATGAGTCACCTCTTTTTGCCACGGCTCACGACCACCCTCCCACGCACCACCCTCAGGCTTCGCCGGCCCAAAATTCAGATACCGCCCATGCTCAAACCCCATCCCTCGGCCACCCGCCAAAACCAGCGGATAATTCCGCGACAGATGAAATGCACTGGAAGCGGAACCGAACAGACACACCGTATTGTCCAGCATGCTGCCCTGGCCGCCAGGCTCCTCTGTCGTTCGCAGTCGCTCCAGAAATCGACCGTACTCCTCCATCAGAAAGGCACAGTAAATCCCAAAGTTCTGCCAGCCACCAGGTTCCTTCGTGTTATGAGTCAGCTGGTGCGTCAGATTGAACCCCACAGCCCGCGCCAGATAATCGCTGATCCCTACACCGTTCTCTCGACCAATCTGCCAGGTGGCAACCCGAGTCGTATCAGTGCGGAACGCCAGCCAGATCAGTTCATACATCGTCTGCAGAAACTGACGAGGCTCCTCAGGGGTTGTCTCCAGCTTCAGATGATCAGACTCCACCTTAGGCAGCGGAGTCTGTACCCATTTTGCAGCCTTCTCAACCCGCAGCTCAGTCTCACGCACCGCCTGCAGGTAGTCCTCCAGACGCTGCTGATCACCCGTCGACAGTGTTCGCTGCAGTGACCGAGCATCGTCCAGCAAGCTGTCCAGAGCACTGCGACTGACTGCCAGCTTCCGCCCGGCATCCGCATCCGCTCGCACAAACAACATATCAAAAATTCGCTTCGGACGATTGTCCCCAGGTATCGCACGGCCATGGCGAGTAAACGACATGGTGTGCGTACCACGCGGTGTCCCTGTACCGCCGTCCGTCGACAGCACTAGGGATGACACCCGAGTCTGCTCGCCAACATGCGCCGCAAACTCCTGGTCCAGCGAAATCGAATTCACGTATTCCCCCGAAGGTCCGGTCGAAGCCCCCGTCAGGAACTGATCCGCATTCGAATGTCCATGAATGCTGCGAGCCGCCGGGTGCGAAAAACCGGATAACACCGTGATCTCAGATCGCAGCGACTCCAGCGGCTGCAAACACTTCGTCAACTGAAACTCACGCCCGTTCCCGTGCGGAAACCACGCCCAGTCCTGATACGCCGGATCTTCCGCCAGCGGCATCGGCACACCGTCCGGCTGATAAAAACAGGCCAGACGCTTCACACCGGTCCCGGCAGCACTGCTGTCTGCGGCTTTCACAGCTGATGTCAGCACCGGCAGCGATAACGCTATCCCGCTGCCACGCAGAAAACGACGTCGATCCAGCTCAGAAATTGAACGCTGCATGGTTTCACCCCTCAGCACCACTAACGACTCTGAAATAACTCGCTCGCACACAACAACTGAACCAGATCTCCCAGACCATCACCCCGCTGCCGCAACTGCCGGGAAACTGCTTCCACCTGTACTCGATCGGCAAACGTCAGCGGTCGACCCAGCGCAAATGCAGAAACTTTCGCTGTGATCGCCACCACAAACTGATCCTGACGCTCCTCCAGCAGGTACCGCTTCAGCCCCTCTGCACCATCCAGCACGCGACGATTATAAAGTTCGGCGACCGCATCCACCGGCTTGCCCTGCACCTCAGTCCGCCGCGCTCCCGTTGCATCAAATTCCTCAAACGCAATCCCCCAGGGATCAATTCGAGCATGACACGAATGACAGGCCGGCTGACTGCGATGATTCTCCAGACGCTGCTTCAAAGTCAGCTTCAGAATCTCAGGATCCGCCAGATCAATCACCGGCACAGCCGGCGGTGGCGGTGGCGGTGGATCGTTCAGAATCCGCTCCAGCAGCCAGATTCCTCGCTTCAGCGGATGCGAATCACGGCCGTCAGAATTCATCGCCAGCAGCCCGGCCTGCGTCAGCAAACCACCCCGCCCCAGTTCCCCCGGCAAACTCACTCGGCGAAAACCGGACCCCGACTGCTCAGGCAATCCATAATGACGTGCCAGTCGAGCATCCACGACCGCGTAATCGCTGTGCACAAAATCCAGCACACTGCTGTTCGATACCAGCACTTCACGAAAATACTGCGCCGGCTCCTGCTGCATCGACTCTTTTAATGCCACATCAAAACGCGGATAACGCTCACGATCCACCCGCAGATAATCCAGCAGCTGCAGACCCAGCCACTGCCGGACAAACTGCTGAGACATTCGAGATGACCGGGAATCGGCCAGCAGCCGCTCCACCTGCCGCCGCAACTCGTCAGGCTGCAACAACGCACCACTGGAGCCGGACTGCAGCAGCGCCTCGTCCGGCAAACTGCACCACAAAAACGTTGCCAGACGCGAAGCCAGCCCCGGTCCGTCCAGACGCGAGCCACGTTCGCCACCGGTTTCCGCCAGATACAGAAATCGAGGTGATGCCAGAACCGACGACAGCACCTCCAGTATCGCTTCCTGAAAATCAGCACACTCCGGACGAATCGCCCGAAACAAAGCCACACGCCCGGCAACATCCGCCGGCTGCACTCGACCACGCCAGGCCCGCTGCATAAAACGCTCGAGAATCACAGCAGCAGCCGCATCCTCGCCCAGACCCTCCGGAACCTGCAGCAAACGCTCGTGCGATTCCGGTGGCCACTGCTGCCACGCCTCTGATGTGACCTCCACATAGTCAATCTGCACTGGTACATCCGCCAGCGAATTGTTGATGAGACGCAGCAACTCGGAAGGACTGGGAGTCTCACCCATCTTCGCTGTACCACGCACCAGATTCCGCGGCTCAATTTCGCTCAGCTCCACACGCCACTCATACCAGCCCGGCTGCTCGGCAACGGCCTCCACCACCGGCTCATAGACACTGGCCCGCATCGATGCCTGCGAATCATTGCTGGCCTGCCAGCCAAACTCCAGCTGCAGCGTGGCCGGAACCGCCTTCGCAGCCGCCGACTCAGAACGCCATGCCCGCACTCGCACCAGCAACGGACCGGCATCCGGCAAACGATCACCCAGCTCCACAATCAATCGCTGACCCGCTCGCACCTCTGCCACACGGCCACCTGCAGCAGGTGGCTCTGGTAAAGTCTCCAGCGCCGGCCACGCATGCTGCGCACCACCATAACCCCAGCCAATCCCCGTCCGTAAACCCGTCTGACGGTCCAGATACTGCAAACCGCCCGCTCGACTGTGCTGCTTCTGAAACTGCTCAAGTGCCTGCTGCAGTGCCTGAGCATCTGCGGCATGCTGCTCTCGCAGCTTCTGCTGCTGCCCCTCCAGGCCAGCCCACTCATCCGCCGATGCCTGATGCATCGATGCCGACCAGAACAGCGACCGAGGACGCTCGCCGCGAACCACCGCTCGCCGCAATGCCCCGCGAAAGACCTCGCGCGCCGCCTCCAACTGACTGACCGACATCTGCAGCAGCTCAGCACTGTTCTGAAACCCGTCCTTCGAAACAGGCTCCGGAGGCAGATCCTTTGCAAAATCCCAGGGCAGCCCCAGCAGATCCTGCAATGCATAATTGATTTCATAACGAGTCATGCGGCGAAGGGCTGACTGCCCCGCCTGCGACCGCTGCAGTTGCGACGCCGACAACAGTTCACCCGACAGCCACTCCACAATCTGAGTTCGCTCAGCCGCCGTCAACTGCTCTTCACCCTGCGGCGGCATCTCGTGCTTGCTGACCACAGCCAACACCTCCTGCCACCACGATACGTCCGGCCCATGCAGCAGATCGGGATTCAGAGTATCAATCCGAATGTTGCCCTCCTGCTGGTCTGGGCCATGGCACTGCACACAGGTTCGCTGCAGCACCGGGAGAATACGGTCGCGAAAAGTGGCCAGATCGGCCTGCGGAGGCCCCTCGGGCACATCGGCGGCCACCGCCATCAACAGCAATGACTGACCCAGACCGTGCTGACGAGCCTGCGACAGACTGCGAACCTCACGGTCCTCTGCCGCAAAAACCAGCGCAGACTGCAGGCAACAGAGCAGCAAAACGGACAAACGCAGCATCTGCAGCGACCCGGCGGAAAATGGAAGGAGGGAACGATCGAAGGCGGGATGAGAGACAGAAGCCTACCACCAGGGGCCATTCTGAGCAATCAGAACCTGCCGCCAGATCCGCGGGTTCGGCAAATCACCAGCGCGCGGGCAGTTCATTCCGGTACGCCTGCGACATCCGCCGGTTCGCTCGCGTAATCTCAGACACCAACTTCAGCACAAGCTCCCGATCACCCTCCTGTACCTCATGTTCGAGCAACTCCAGCTTCTCTCTGACCAAACGAGCCTTCCAGCGATGATAATCACTCAAAGTCCCCCGCCGCAGCCACGCCCCCACCTCCAGTCGCCGTGTCCAGTCGTCATAACGCTCGGCCCAGTACTTCGTCTCGGCATGATCCAGACTGAGAGCCGCACTCAACGCACCAATCCGAGCATCCGTCATGGCCTCCAGACTTTCCGCAGGACCAGGATAGGCCGCATAACAGCCCACCACGCTCAGCACCACCAGACCGCTCAGTGAAAATACACCCAGCACCGCCGGCGGAATCACCAGATCATACTTGCCCGCCGGTCGCACTTCCGCCGGTTGCCGAATCCACGCCTCCAGACGCCCCCTGCGGTCCGTCAGCCGCAACACCACACCCGCCGTCGCCAGCAAACCCACCACCACCAGCGGTCGATACTGCCAGGGTGCCAGATCTCGGGACAGCCGATCCCGCAGCGCCTGCACCGGATTCGGCTCGTTGCCCGAAAATGGACGACAGTAGATGTCGAACGCATGAGTATGTCCGGCTGGCTCGACATCCGTCGGAAACAACGGCCCCTGCACCCCATACGCCAGAGGCAACAACACCAGCACCACCAGCACCAGCCAGCCTGTCGCTCGCTTCCAGCCAAACTCCGCCACTGACCAGCCAATCAGGCCGGGATTCGTACCCGCTCCAAGTATCAGCAAAATAAACGCTGCTCCGATCGAATTCGCATGCTGAAACATCATCCCCAGTTGCGACATGGCCAGCATCGGAGTCGCATACACGGGGATCGATAACAGCATCATCAGCAGTGGAGCCATCCCATTGTCCGCATTGAACGAATGCTGCAAACTGCTCTGCGGCAGCAATGCCCCCAGCGCCCCGACACCACACAGCCCCAGCAGCAGCCAGCCGCCAGCAGGTCCGCTGGCCTCACGCAGCGTCACTGAGAACAGCGCCGCCATGCGCTGCAAACCAAATGCCAGTGCCGGTTCCGCAGCGACGGGCCCGCTGACCTCCGGAAACAACCTGTCAAATACCAGCCCTGCCGCTGTCACAATGATCAGCGAACAAAAGGCAAATGTCAGTACTGCCACAGGCTCCGACAGCGTCAGACCATACAGCAGTGACAACGGATTAAACAACGGCCCGGACATCGCAAATGCCAGCACAGTACCACCGCGAATTCGCGCACGTCGCAACTCCCGCACCACCGGAATCACACCCAGCGAACAGACAGGCAGCAGCATCCCCAGCAGCCACGCTCGCAGCAGGGCACTGCGAGTCCCCTCGCCAAACAGTCGACGAGTCCCCTCGGTGCCAAAAAATGTTCGCAACACCGCCGCCGTCATCAAACCGGCCAGTACAAACGGTGATGCCTCGGCGAGACTAACGAACGCCCGATAAAAGAAACCGGCCACCATCATCACGTCCATCACTCAGCCCCTCCACTGCACAAATCTACCCTCACGGCTGCACTGCCCCGTTTGGATCACGCGAACGCACAACCAGTTCCCGCAGCCCATGCAGCGATTTCTCTACTCGATCCACGCGGTCACCAGACAGCACGCCACCGACGGCCAACTCCGACTGCAGCCGCTTTCCCAGTTGCACAGCTTCGTCGAAATCCTGACGCATCAACTCGCTGTCCGCCGCAAATTCCGGAAGCCAATTCACCAGATCCCGCAGCTCTGCCTCAGCCCACGGATCACTGCCCCCGGTCTGATGCAGCGTCACACGCCGCTCCAGTTCGGACACCAGTTGCTCATAACTGACTGGTCGATGCGGCGGAAAATCGTGATGAGCACCCTCTTCAACATCCATTGATGCCTGTCCACAGCCCAGCACCGAGGCCAGCACCAGCCATGCCGGCCGCCACGCCAGATTCCGTGACCTTCGCTGTACGGCCGCAGCTGCAGCCAGCTCTTTTACCCGCACCAGATACATCATCGATACTCCGGCAGAGAAGCGCTTTCCAGTATCTCCTGAACCACGGTTCGGGCCCGCGACGTCTCCAGCCCCAGCCTCACACTCAGTACCGGAAACGCCGTATCCTGGATGTCGTCAGGAATCACAAAGCGCCGGCCAGACAGCCAGGCTCGAGCCTGTGACATCCGCAGCCAAATCAATAAGCCACGCGGACTCAGCCCCAAACTCACAGATGCATGAAGGCGAGTTGCCCCCGCCAGCCGCACCAGATAGTCCCGCACAGGCTCCGCCGCATTCACTCGAAATACACTCCGCTGCACCGCCGCCAAAGTACCAGCAGGCAGCACAGCCCCAGCCGCTGCACCGTCTTCCTCACAATCCATCGTCGCATCCAGCAACATCTGTGACTCATCCGCAGCAGCCGGGTAGCCAATACTCAGCTTCATCGAAAAACGGTCCAGCTGAGCCTCCGGCAAAGGGTACGTGCCATGCTGATCGACCGGATTCTGAGTCGCTATGACCATAAACTGAGGACTCAGGATATACCGGCGACCATCTACCGTCACCTGCCGCTCCGCCATCGCCTCCAGCAACGCACTCTGCGTCCTCGGAGTCGCCCGATTCAGCTCGTCCGCCAGCAGAATCTCTGAAAACACCGGCCCCTCACGAAACTCAAACTCATGGTTCTTCTGATTAAACAAACTGAACCCTGTAACATCACTCGGTAGCAAATCCGGAGTACACTGGCAGCGGGAAAAACGGCCGCCCAGCCCCGTCGCCAGCGATCGCGCCAGCGTTGTTTTACCCAGACCAGGCAGATCCTCCAGCAGCAGATGCCCGTTGCCCGCCAGACACAGCAGCACCTGCTCAATCACATCTGCCTTGCCACGCAAAGCTGCATTCAACCGACGACGCAACGGTTCAAACACCGCCGGCTCCGCTGAAACCTGCACACCCGCAGACGCTAAGTCCCCATCCACAATTTGCATGTTCAAACCCATCGCAATTGATTGACTTCCACCCCAGTTACCACACGCTGCCGTTCCCGCGCAAGCTGCTGCAAAACTCCAAAACGCAGTTCCCGCAGCGACAGTACCGTCAGCACCCACAACTCCCGCTCTGTCAATCCTCCAGACATTTCCGACAAATCACCATACATCGCAGCCTCGCTCAGCTGCAGCAGACGCTCTGCAGTCGGCACTGAAATCTCTGATAACTGCCCCATCCAGCGCAAAGGTGAAAGATGAGCCGGACGAGCCAGCCCGGCCAGTCGCAGTCGCCAGTCAAGCAGACGCGCGGCACGCAGCACTCGATCCCTGACCCCACGACCAGGAAATACATACCACCACAGCGTCAATAACACGTTCAGCAGCCGTCGCCTCTGCTGCAATACACACGCCAGCATTACTAATCCGCATAGTACCAGTTGCCAGTTCCCCAGCGCCCGCTGATATAACCACCTCAGAAACGCAGCAATCCGCTGGACCACAGTCGGCGGCGGCTCCAGCACCACGTAGCCCGGGGAAGGCTCAATCGTCAGCCACGTCCCGCCACCCACAAACACCTCACACCAAAAATGCGCATCCTCGCCGCGAACCAATGTCTTCCGCTTCTTCGCGTCATAGTTCTGCGGATTCGCATAAAAACCCGAAACTAGACGCGCCGTATAGCCCAGACTGCGCAACATCACTACCGCCGAAGTTGCAAATAAATATTCCGGACCTCTCTTCAGCCGAAACAAAAACTCCTCCACCGGCAACTCAACCGACTCCGCTGGCAATGCCTCACGATCCAGCACGTAACCCTCACGTAAACAACGACAGATCTCGTCCACCTGAGACATTCCGCGAGGCAGGCCCGCAGCCCATCCCGATGCCAGTCGCCTGATACGCTCCAGCCCCGCACCCGTCGGCAATAAACGACACTCGGCATAGCGAGTCGTTTCAAAATTCAACCCCGTATTACGCCGCAATACCTGCTGATTCGAAACCTCAGAACGCAGATGGATCGCCACCTGCGACTGCAGACTGTCGCGAGCCATCCGGACAATACCCTCCTGATGCCACGCGAACATGTCCGGCTGATCAACGCGATCGATATGCAGCGCCCGAGCTTCTGCAGGGGCAGGAATCACGGGCGACTTAAGCCCCAGAGGTGTCACAATGTGATAGTCCGAATACGATTCAAAACTCAAACCACGCCAGCTTGCAGGGATTCGAATCCACGGCTTACCCGCATGATCGCAAGCCGAAAACTTCAGCGGATCTGCTGGCGCAGACAGCGAATGCCAGTCCCGTCCGTCAAACAGATCATATAACTCCATGCGCAAATGCAGCGGCACTCGACCTGCCACCGACAGCAATGTCGCTGACGAAATCGAACGAGCTCGACTGCCCCTCGCGGATGAATGTCGACGATGCGTCGAAAACTCCCGACCGGCCTCCTGCACCGTACTTAATCGCTGCTGCAAGGATGCCATCAGCTCTGGAGGCAGTGCCACCGCACGCTGCATCGTCTTGTTGCGCCGCACCGGCTCGTCAAATGCATCGTTGATCACGTCATACAACGATGGTCGGTCAGACTCCGCAAAGGGAGCCTCCTCAATGGCACCAAAACTACGAATATCGTCCTGCCCGGCGACCAAAGCATCCCCGTCATTTACACCACCACGCGAAAACTCATCGTAATCTCCGTCACCGCCCGAACTGGGCAAAAATCCACGCATCGAAGTGATCACCTGAGGACCACCGGCGTTAGCCGCTGCCAGCAGTACCAGACCACAAAGCGGACCAGCCAGCACCCACCGCAACGGCATACGGCTGCCGGAATCCCGCAGCATCCGCGGACGCAAACCCGACCACCACGCAGCCACCAGCCAGCTTAATGCCGTCACCGCAAAAATCGCTGTGGACAGCCATGCCCGGGGATCACGAGTAATTGCAGAGGAAAAAATACACAAGACCGCACCAATGAATACACTCAAACGCATTCCGCCTCGCTGACCGGCGGCCGCCAGCAATAACATCAGATTCTTCTGACCATGCATCATCATCATCTCAAACGGACGACCACTTCCCAGCAGCATCCGCTGCAGCGGCTCCCAGAGCAGACTCAACACCGGTACCAGCACTGCCGCTGCCGCCACCAGCGTACCACGCTCCACTCGTTGCGAAACACGCTCACCCACACGCCAAACTGCCACGGCCAGCAAAGACTCGACCAGAATCTGCCCCCACAAACCAAACTCACTCCGCCCACCATCAGCATCCGTAATCAAAAATGCCGACGTCGCCAGCATCGCCAGCAATAACGACAACAGCCGCAACATATCCTCTGACCCCTCGAGCAGCGCTGTCGCTGACCGGTACGCCGCTCCAGTAAATGTACGCGAGCCAACACCAGACATCGAGCCGTCCAGTCGCCGCAGCCGAGCCTGTACTGCGTTGTCACTTACCATGACAAACCTCCCGCCACCGACGCGGCAGATCTCGCTCAACCCCCGCACGTCCAGTCACACTCAGCCACACCCCCGGAACCGGCACCAGACCCTCGGCAGTCTCCTCCACACAAATCACCCGATACCGCCGCACCAACTGCGGACTGTGCTGTAACGCACGCCTCGTCGTCACCAAAATCACCCCGTCCGCACCCGCCGTCACACCATGCATTCTGCCAGACAATCCAGCAGCATCCGGCGACAGACGAGCAGCCGAAATTGCATCCATCTGCCGCCGAAAACCCGCAACACTTCCCCCGGAACCCAAAACCTGTCCGCCCACACGGACCTCCAGATCAGCCCCCTGCCGATGCAGCGATTCACACAGCTGACCAGCTACCAGACTCGCCAGCAGCAACGACTGATTACGGTCCTCCGACAACTCTGCGCCACCTCCTGCACCATGACTGCTCAGTGAAGTGTCCAGTTCCAATAACACCCGCGAACGCGCCATCGACTGACGCTCAGTCGCAATCAGTTGCTGCTGACGAGCCGTCTGAATCCAGTGCACTCGCCGCAAAGAATCGCCATGCCGGAAAGGCCTCGTCCCCAGCAGATCGCCCGCGTCTCCCGGTCGCAGGGAACTCACACAGTCGTCGTGAGTCATACAGCTGACGGCCTCCGGTACGCCCCGCAGATCACCCTCCGCAGGCCAGACAATCGCAGTGCCACGACAATTGATGGCACGCCGAGCCCGAAACATGCCAAACGGAAATCCCGTTTCCAACTCGGGCCTGACAGAAGGCCACACACCATGCTGCTGCGGCACAAATGGCCACGAAAACTCAACTGGTGACCAGCCCGGTATTCGCCCCAGCGAAACACCATTTGACCCGGCGGCCGCAAATCCACGAATCAGTGACACACCCCACGCAGGCCACAGACGACGATTCACAATCCGCAAACGCACCAGCAGTGGCTGACCAACTCGCCCGCGCTGCTGATCAAAAATCAGATCACAGTCCAGACCACTCAACGAAAGCCACGGAAAAACAGCGCCCACACATCCAGCAGCAAACAACAGCGCCGTTACCAACAATGCCCCAGAATTCACCAGCAGTCCCACCAGCAGCGATAACACCACAGCCATCACCAAACACCAGAAAGGCTCCTTCATCCAGTACACGAAGCGATTCAGATTCGGACAGAAATCCGAATTCAAGCCATGCTCTACAGCACGCAGCAAACCCGCCGAACGCACCGAATTCCCTGAATCCACGGTGTCTGACATAATCGGCCTCGCCAAGCACTTAATCAGCAACCACCAGCCAGCACCGCTGCAAATAACAGCCGCGACACAAGGCACACGGCACTTCGCGCAGGAAACAGCGCTGGTAACGCCAACGTAAAACCACAGCCATTCCCGACACCAGCGGCATCAGTTCTCAACCGCCACAGGAACGGAACGCCTCTCAGGCAACCAGAAGAATGGGTGGCCCGCGAGACCTTGCGGGGGGCACAGCAGCCGATACGATTATTACCGACACCGACACAACGAATGTCTCAGTCGGTAATTGCTGCACACAGGGCTCAGCCGAAAGGCCCTGCGGAGTGAACTTCAGGAACCAGTCACACAGACGACAATTTGCCAAATCGTGCTGCGAATGCCCATCGCTCTCACCGCCACAATTCCCAGACCCTGCGGCTTTCTCGGCCGCACCAGACAGCGACCCGTGATGCTGCAGACAATGCTGACAAACAGCATGCCCCGCGGGTTTCCCGGACAGGTCAGCACCCCGCCCGGCCAGCGTCTGCACATGACAGCAAACACCCAGACAGTCGGCCAGCGCATGAGTACCAGGGTCCCCCAGCAATGCCAGGACACCCCAGTGAATCAGCAGGAGATGACGAAAAAGAACCATGCCAAAATACTAAGTTGGGTTCCGCCTAAAGAGCAAATGCAACATCCAAAATCCAAAGTGATTTACGCTGAAACATCGGCAGCCGCTGGAGAAATTCGGTAATAAACCGCCAGAAGAACTACCGAACCGAAGCAATTCATCGAAAAAACCACCATCGCAGAGTCCGCGCGCGGCCTCACCCCACAAACACGACCTGCGGGCAAAAATTCGATCACCATCTCGACGAACGGCTTAAATTTCATTCGCCCCTGTTCGTGCCCACCCGTGGCGAAAAAACCATCCGCGGAACCCTCCACCCCTCACTGCTTCTGCTGCGGGGCTCAACCGCCAGCTAAGATTCCGGCACCAGACGAATTTCAAAGCCCCCACCGCAATGGTCAAAAAATTGCCCATCAATGTCATCGCCGACTGACGGCTGAATGCCGCTTCACCATGACCAGATCCAGGCAGCGTCTACAGCCAGATCGGTACCCCCTTTGCACGCAAAGCGTCCGCCAGATCGACACTCTGAGCATCCGGGACCAGGGCGTCGTGAGTGCCGTGCAGAACCAACTTCGGCGGATCTTCGGCCGAGATATAGTGCACCGGACTCATTGCCGCTACCAGTTCCCGGTGCGTCTCAAGATTCCCCCAACCCCCCGATCAGCAGCGAATACGGATCACTGTCCGAGTTAAACTAAAAAATGTTTCGCACATTTTTGTCGGCCGCCGCCTGCTTCATCCCCGTCGCATAATTTGCCAGACCAAAAATGTCACACACAAACTGCACGTTATCCGACTGATCCCAAAACTCACCTGCCTGCGAAAATGCACCCGCACCGGCCGATGTCCCCACCAGCGTCGACAAATGCCGCCCGCAGAACCACCAACCACTCCCACCTTGCCCGCATCCAGCCCATACTTCCCCGCAGCCTGCGAATCGCTGCCCGACAGTCCTGCATCTGCCCCGGAAAAATCGCCTTCTGACTAAACCGATACTCAATGCTGGCCACCGCATACCCACGATTTACCAACACCAGAAACGGACACGGATACTTACTGCCTCCGCGCCAGACACCACCATGAATATGCACAATCAAAGGCAGCGCACCAGCCGCTCCGGCAAATACAAATCCAGCCGCTGTGACCCATCCCTGCCCTCCACAGACAACAAATCCCGCTCCATCCACACACCAGCGGGCAGCTTCGGAGCAGCCTTTTCGTCAGCCAGCACACCAGCCGGACTGCCCACACCAAACAAATGCCAGGCCAAAGTCATAATGACCACACCCGCAAACCACGCGCCCCACTGAAATTCTCCGCTGGATCTCGCTCACCCTTTCCTCTGCTGTTCAACTCAAACTCCGCCCACATCACCAAATTCACCGGCCCGAACCGCCACCCTTCGCAGACTCTGCCTGCTCACGCCGAAAATCCCACGGCGCTTTCGCTTCAGGAGACGACCACAAACCACGCCTGGCCGTTCGAGCCTTCTGCTCGGCCTCAGCCAGCTCTCGATTATCCTTCGCAAATCGCACAAAATGCCACGCCCAGCCACGCTCCACCAACTCCACATTCAATGATCGCTCAGCTGCCCCCTCCGCCAGTCGCATATACACGTCACCAATAATCTGACCACCCCGGTCCTCACCCTGAGTCACCACGCGGAGCACACGACCACGCAACAACTGCTGCAACAACTCCTGCGACTCTTTGCCGAAAGGCTGCTGCAGTTCAGGAGCATCGATGCCGTTTAGCCGAATCCGGTGCTCACTCCCGTCAGCCACCTTCAGCAATAACACATCGCTGTCCGGAACACCCGAAAGCTCGCCCGACAACTCCGCCCCCTTCGGCAGCTCACGACGATACTCCACCAGCAGACGACCACTGCCAGACTCCGCACCAAAACCCTGCGGGTACTGAGCACCCGACAAGTCATAACACACCCGCAATCGATCACCCTGAGTCAGCTCGAAAATCGCCAGCAAAACCTTCCCCTGATTTGGCCCCACCGTCCCCGTAATCTTCATGCGCCACGGCTGCACAGTACGATCCAATACACAGGTGCCACGATCCGGAGTCCCGTTAACGGTCACTGAGTACTGCTCACCTGCCAGTTTCAGTATCGTTGACTCACGCATCGACTGCGAGACGTCCGCACCATTCAGCCCAGCCGTCACGGGATGCCACGTGCCGTCCTGTGACCGCTCTGCCGTCTGCCCCGTCGACGGCTCGTCAGCCGTCGCCTGCACACTCAGCGCAGCCAGCATGACAGACAGCGACAGCAGCCCGCGAACCAGTCCCCCGCCACGCACACAATACACATCGCTCAACATCCCTCAGTCCCCCTCCCACGCCCACAGCCCAACACCCCTATCCCAATATCTTAAAACTCGGGGCCCAAAAAACAGGGCCCGCACTGCAGCAGCAGTCGGGCCCCCTCGAAATTCAGTCCGCCTCGCGAACTCACTTCACTGGCGACCACCGTAGTCAATCAGTCGAGCCAGCTCAGAACGCAGTTCAGATCGAGCCACAATGCGGTCCACAAAACCATGCTTCAGCATGAATTCACTGGTCTGGAAGTCGTCCGGCAACGCGATCTTGCAGGTCGCCTCTACCACTCGCGGACCCGCAAATCCAACCAGCGCCTTCGGTTCCGCCACAATGATGTCACCCAGCGACGCAAAACTGGCCGCTACCCCACCCATCGTCGGATTGGTCAGGACCGAAATGAACAGGCCGCGAGCCCTGCGGTAGCGCGCCAGAGCAGCAGAAACCTTGCCCATCTGCATCAGAGAAATAATCCCCTCATGCATCCGCGCCCCGCCACCAGATCCGCTGACAATCACCAGCGGCAGCGACAACTCAGTCGCACGCTCAACCGCTCGAGTCAGCTTTTCGCCCACCACTGAGCCCATGCTGCCCATAATAAATGCAGAATCCGTCAGACCGAACACCAGCGGACGACCACGCATGTAGCCCCGTCCCACCGTGCAGGCATCCTTCATCCCCGTCTTCTTCTGCTCATCGATAACACGCTCGCGATACGGCTTGCGGTCACAGAAGCCAAGCGGGTCGCCCGACGTCATGTCAGGATACCACTCTTCAAAACTGTCCGGATCCAGCAACTGCCGAATCCGCATCGCCGTCGGCACGTAAAAATGATGCCCACACTCCGGACAGACATTCAGGTTCTGCTCGACCTGCTTGCGAAACACCGTCGCTCCGCAACCATCACAACGCAGCCACAATCCAGCCGGCACCCCGCGCTTGGGACGCCAGCCAGTCTGAGCTGCTGCATTTGAGTTTTCCACTGCACTCATGTTTCTGCACCCTGACCTGGCAACGGCACACAATCACCACAAGATTCAGTCACGCCGGCAAAACCCGACGCCTCAAAACTGCTGGACTGCAACACCTGCACCAGCTCATCTGTATCAGTACCACACAAACATTCCGTCATCCGCATCCGACGATGCAGAACCGTACACCGAATCACCGAAGCCAGCGGCTCAGGTGCCACCACGGCAAATACCCGATACCGACGCAGCGCTCGACTTAAAACACCCTCGATCCGCTGACACGCATCGGACAGTGTCTCACCTTCCGGCGGACAAATCGCCGTCGGATCCTCTTTTCCCGAACGAAAAAATCGAGGAAACCGGCGACGCACGTCGTTCTCCGGCAATCCCTGCCACAACCCCTGGTTCACATTCCGCAACTCCCCCAATTCCTTGACCTTCAGCCGCGGAAACGCTCGAGCTACCTCGTGAGCAGTGCCGCAGGCAGGGTCCTCAGGAGATGTCAAAATCACCTCCAGTGACAACCCCTGCTGCTGCACACGCTGCACAACCTCACGCATCTGCCCGGTACCCCGAGCATTCAGGGGAACACTGAGATTCCCCAGCAGACGGTGCGCGTCCTCATAGTCCGTGCAGCCCGCCCGTATCAGTACTATCGTCGACATACACTCCGGATTCTCAGACAGCAGCCCGCGTTTCCATCGCCAGCCGCCGCAGCTCGGCCATTGCTGCCGAGTAGCAAGGTTCATCAAACACAGAACTTCCGACAACAAACAGGTCACAGCCCGCTCGCGCACACTCTGCAATCGTGGATTTTCCGATCCCGCCGTCCACTGAAATCAACAGCCGCTCACCTCCAGCCAGTCGCGCCTCCCGGATCGTCGAAATCGCACCCGGAATGAACTTCTGACCGCCAAAGCCCGGCTGAACACTCATCACCAAAAATAAATCCATCTCGTCCAAAAATCTGGCCGCCCGAGACCAGCCTGTGCCAGGATTCACCGCCAGACCAGCCAGTAAGCCACGCTCACGAATCGCACGCAATAATCCTGAAGGCTCTGGCACAGCCTCCAGATGAACCGTGATCGACTCACAACCCACCCGCACATACTCGTCCAAATAACGACCCGGATCCGAAATCATCAGATGCGCATCAAAAATCGCACGTGAATGCTCTCGCATCCGCTCAATCACCATCGGGCCATACGACAGATTCGGAACAAAATGGCCGTCCATCACATCCAGATGCAACACCTCAGTGCCAGCCGACTGCAACAGCTCAAACTCACGATTCAAGTTGCCAAAATCACACTTCAGCATCGATGGCGCTATCACCGGCGACACCGATCTGATCTGCGATATCAACTGCTCGCGATCTCGCTTCACTGACACCACAGCAACCAGCCCCCGAAGACCAGACACACAAAACAACAACCAAACTGCCCAGGGCCCCAAAAGAGAATTCTGTGCTGCCAGTCACCCAATGTCCAGATCCACGCCCGAGACACACAAGAAATATGAACAAGAGAACAGTAATTAGCCACCGCCAACCGGTCATTTGTCTGAGTTACTTAACAGTTTTCTGAATCAGGACGTTGACGCCCTTCTTATTCGAGAGAACGATGTCGGGGCGACCGTCCCCGTTCATGTCGGAAATTTCGAACTGAGTCCCCACGCCGGTGCCAGTGCCAGCCACAATCCGATGCGGCACAATCTTCGGCCCCTGACCCTTCGCTCGAACGACCTCAAACCAATACATCACCACCGGATCAAAGGCTCCCGGGTCGGCGCCGTTGTGAGCGAAAAAGCGTTTGCCCGTGACGTAGTCCAGTTGCCCGTCTCCGTTGATGTCCACTTGCTCGACCGCATGCGTCTGCGAAAATGACTTGTCAATAACATGCAGCGTCCAGGCGACATCCCCCGTGTTCTCGGCCCACCACACACCAAACGCATGCGCCGAAGACAAGAACAAATCCATGTCCCCGTCACTGTCCAGATCATCCGCATACAAATTCGCACAAGCCGGCAACGGTGACTCGCCACCCTCGGTCTTCACTCTCACCGGATGAAACAACCACTGTGTTGCGTCACCCGGTCGACCCGGATTCTGCCACCAGCCATGAGCAATCAGGATGTCCCTGTGCCCGTCACCATTCATGTCACCAACACCCAGCCCGTGGTAGTACTTGAATGTGCCGTTTTGAGCAGGATCACCGGGCTCACTGATGGCCTGAAAAGCTGACTGCTCGCGAGGCTTGTCACGACTGGGCAGAAAATTAAAGCCCATTCGCGATTCCGGCTGCGAACCAATCACAATCTCCCGTACCCCGTCGCCGTTCAGATCCTCAAACTCGGGCGATTCATTGCAGGCACTGGTCCAGATCATATGCTGCTTCCACAGTTGCTCATTCCCCGGCCCCGGATTCTCATACCAGTGATACGGGTCACCCGGAAACCCCACGATGATCACGTCCAGGTGACCATCGCCGTTGATGTCATGCGCGAAATTGCAAAAGCTGTTGCTGTAACCCACACCCGCCACAAATTCACCCGGCGTTCGTACCTCGTGCAGCTTCCACTGCGAACCGTCCAGCCACGCATTAGAACCGGCGTTGGGAGCTTCATACCAAATGTCGCCGGCCACTACGTCTACGTTCCCATCACTATTAAAGTCACCAGCCGCCACACCCTCGGATCGAAATCGCTCGTCCAGACGTATCCGCACCCAGTTCAAATCGTCGTCCGCCCTCACGATCAGCACGTCGGCACAGGTCGCTGCCAGCAAACATAACAGCAGTCGGGAAAGATTCCGCATGAGCATATTCCGTGAGAGAAGCCATCTGTGAAAGCATTGAGCACAACTTTGTCACACTGCCAGCGCTGGTATGCTATCAGCCCGACGGGCGTAAATCGAATGAAAGACACCGCTGCCACCCGGCCTCTGGTCAGATCCCGGCCTGCAGATGCCCGCAAACTCTACTCAAACTCGCAAATACCACCGTTTCCACTGCAATAAGCAACAACATCCATACACCAGCCCCGCAAAAATCAGCCAGCCCACCACCACCGTAACGAGCGAACTGTCCCGCTGCAGCCATGGACTTACCAGTTTCGCAGCCAAATCATGCAGCATGTACGCGGCCAGAGAGTTGGCACCCAAAGCACCACAGACCCGCCAGTTCCAGCCCCGCACATCACACAACCACACAAAACTCGCAAACAAAAACAACGACAAACCACCCGCAAATGTCGTGTACGACAGCGATCCTGCACGCTGACTCATCATCCAGTAATTCAGCTGCCGCTGGGCAGGGCCAGGCGGAGGCACCAGGGGCGGCTCCGGCAGTCGACCGCCCCACAACCGCCAGCGTTCCTGCCGAGGCCAGACCGGATCCGACGCATAATCCCCCGCCACTGACAATTTACCCGCCGCCAGCGACACATCATACAGCACCGTCGGAAACGAAATCAGCCAGCCCAGCACCATCACAACCAAACCCTGCCGGCATAATTTCCCGACAGCACGCACCGCCCCCTCAGCCGCCAGCACGTCACAGGCCACAGTCCCCAGCACTGCCGGGATCACCCACGTCAGGAAACCCAGCGGACCACCGTCAATCCCCCGCGGAGATGCATGCACCCAGACGAAATTAAACCAGCCGCTCAGCACCACATGCAACACCCCGGAAAATACAGCCCACCCCAAACGCACCCTTACCGAACTCAAAATCACCGGCAATAACCACAGCGACGTCGCCGCAATATGCATCAATGTCTGAAACCAATCCCGCTTCACCTGCTCCAGCAATACGTCAGACCAGTCACGAACAGACAACCGCCGCCACAAATCAGGAATGTCAAACACCGAATACCACACCACCGCCACCAGCGCCAGTCCCAGAATCCGACGCAGCAAACGCCCCCACGGAATCACTCCGTCACGCTGCCAGCGACGCACCAGACTCAAACGCAGCGCAAATCCCGCCGCAAACAAGAACTGCGGCATTATCGTGTCCGCATAACTGCAGTAATCATTCGTATGCCGCAGCCAGCGCGGACACACAGCATAATCACCCAGAAAATTCACCAGCAACATCCCCAGAATCGTATAACCACGAAACTGATCCAGTGACAATAACCGCTGACGACCCAGGTCCTGCCCGCTCATCACAAAGCCTTAGAAAAAGTGGTCCGCGATCAATAGCCCGTGTTCGGTGTTCGGTGTTCGGCTGGAACCGCAACGATCGTACGCCGGGGATGGACAGGCTGCGACAGTCTGGATACACGCCACCGCACCCTCGTACTCGTGCTCGAAAACCGCAATTGCAGCAAGGGTTCCAATTTCGAGCCCCGGCAGCAGTGATTTGCCCACCCCACCGCATTAGTGTTCATCAGCGTTCATCGGTGGTTCAAAAAATGCGATTATCCGCGAAAATTCGTGTCCATCCGTGGCAAAAAAGCCCCAATCCGTAGCTAAAAAACATCCGTGGCCCCACTTCGCTACTCCCCCAGCCGCTGCAACTCGTTCAGCATCTGACCCGCCGCTTCCGGTACCAGCCGATTCGTCCCCAGCCACGTTTCATAGCCCCCCAGCTGATGCTGCTCCAGCGTCGGCAAATACCCGTAGTAACCGTGCGCAATTGACACGAGGAATCCGCCGCCAGTACCAGAGACCCGCCGCCGATACTCCAGACCAATCTCACAAAATACCTCGCACGGCATCGTCCCCACTCGCACATCACCAATCCGCAGAACCTGCAGCGGCAAAGGAGCCACAGCGGGCTGAAGCTCCAGACTACGCACCCGACCCGCATAAATCCGAGGCAAATCCGTGCGCCCCGGCACAGGCTCCGGCTCCGCCACACGCTCCGCTGCCCACGCCAGCTGCTCGCCCGTCGGTACACGCCAGCCTACAGAAAACTCCGACATGCTCCCCGACAGCGACAGCTCACGACGATATTCCAGCCCACCCAAAATTCCCTGCACCCGCGCCGCCATATCCTCAGCCACCACACGCATCTGCTGATATGCCGGTGCACCCGGCCGCGGATTGCGAAAGTTGATGTTGTTCACATCCCCGCTGGTCCCGTTCGCCAGCATCGCCACAAACGGAATAGTCTGCTCAGACTCCGCATGCCGGCGACCTAACGCCTCGCAAAACATCCCAAAGTAATCCGCCGAAACATGCCCTTTCCCCACACCACCTACGTAATGCAGCGAATACGCCGCATACACCGCAATCGGCACCCCGCCCGGCTCACGCACACTCAACACCGAAACCACCGGATCCACAGGACCCGCCGGATGATCCAGCTGAGCACTCCCGGCCGGCGGATTCATCTTCACACGATCCACTCCCCCAAAAGGATTCGTCGCCTCATAACCGTCCCGCATAAACCAGCGACGATTGAAAACATGCTCCCCAATCTCCAACGTCCCAAACGCCAGCTCTGCAGGACGCAACAAATTCACCGCCCGCTGCACCCCATCCACAATGCGACTGATCACAAACCGCTGATACTCATCAGGCTCAGCGTCAATTGCATACCGAACTCCCCCCAGTGCACTGACCGCGGAATGCGTGTGAGTCGCCGAGATCAGTACATGCTCAGCCGGAATCCCCAGACGCTCCTGAATCTGCTTCCTCGCCCCGTCACTCACACAACGATGCAGACCCAGCAGATCACAAACCACCAGCGCCACCCGACTGCTGCCGCCATCCAGCACCAGACACCGCACATGCAACTCGTCATGAATATGAGTCGCCGGGATCGGCTGAAAACCACCCACAATGTCCCCGCCGATTGCCGGGGTAATATTGCTGGTGGCAGCTCCCGCCCGCAATTCACCCGCACACAATTCAACAGCCGCAAACAAAAACATCAAACACACCGACAGACCACGCATCACACCAACCTCCTCTCAGTCAGCTTGCGGCTTTCAGCGGTCAGCTCTCAGCATCCAGCTAACCACTGACCACTCTCAAAGTCTCCCAAATTCGACCCCGGAACTAAAACGACTCCCCACCCCTTCCACTAAAATCCGGACTGATTTACCCGTTATTTGTTTCAACAAATTTCGCAAAGAAATTGGTGGCCAGCCGAGGTGAACGGTTTAGAACGACTTGAACGTCTTCACTCGCGAGGAAGTCACCGGAGTCACTTCAGGGTTCAGTCCAACTAGTCAAATGTTCCGAAGGAAATTTACAATGCTGTTTCGAAGTCTTGTAGCCGTCGCACTCATGCTGACTGCTGTGTCCACATCGTCCGCTGACAACAGGCGCCGTCACTCAGGCGCAAGCGTTGTCCGCTCTACTTGCTCCACCTCCTGCAAAACCGCTGCCGCTGGTCACTCTGTTATGACATCACTGCCGGCTCCCGCAGCCGCATCTGATATCGTCGACACCGCAGTCGCTGCAGGGTCCTTCAAGACCCTCGTCGCCGCTGTTAAGGCCGCTGGTCTGGTCGAAACGCTGAAGGGCAAAGGCCCGTACACCGTCTTTGCTCCAACCGACGAAGCCTTTGCCAAACTGCCGAAAGGCACCGTCCAGGATCTGCTGAAGCCCGAGAACAAAGACAAACTGGTTGCGGTGCTTACCTACCACGTCGTCGCGGGCAAAGTCATGGCCGCAGACGTTGTGAAGCTGAAGTCAGCCAAAACCGTACAGGGCCAGGAAGTCGCGATCACGGTCGCTGACGGTGGCGTGTCTGTCGACAGCGCGAAAGTCGTCAAGACCGACATCGCTTGCAGCAACGGCGTGATCCACGTGATTGACAGCGTCATCCTGCCGAAGTCTGCTCCGGCCGCTCCGGATATTGTCGATACAGCAGTCGCCGCTGGCTCGTTCAAGACCCTCGTCGCTGCTGTCAAGGCTGCTGGTTTGGTCGAAACGCTGAAGGGCAAAGGCCCGTTTACCGTGTTCGCTCCAACCGACGAAGCCTTCGCCAAATTGCCAGCCGGCACTGTCGAAAGCCTGCTGAAGCCTGAGAACAAAGACAAACTGGTCGCCATCCTGACATATCACGTCGTGCCAGGCAGCCTGAAGGCTGTCGATGTCGTGAAGGTCGGCGAACTGAAGACTGTCAACGGCAAAGCTGCGACGATCACGACGGAAGGCGGTGCCAAAATCAGCGGTGCCGGCATCGTGAAGACGGATATAGAGACCGCCAACGGAATCATTCACGTCATCGACAGCGTGATTTTGCCCTGATCCGCCGACACTGCGACATGTCGTATCTTCAGCATGGGTGAGGCGATTGAAGCGTCCGCAGGCTTTCCTGCGGACGCTTTCTCTTTCCGCGAATCTCAGTCTTGCCTGCACCAGTCACCAGTCACCCACGCTGCCGTCGCTGCCGAAGACTCGCTGCAGCAACTCCTGCTGAAACGGATGTTTGCGAACTTCAGCCTCGTTGATCTCAATTCCCAGACCAGGTCGCTCATTCGGACGCACAATCCGCCCCCTCTGCTCCACAACAAAGCCCTCACGCACCACATCCTGACGCCACGGCACGTCCTCGTGCACCGTCTCGCAAATAATATATGACGGCTGTGAGAACCCAAACTCCAGCGACGCTGCAGTGCTGACCGGCCCCTGCGGATTGTGAGGAGCCAAGGACAACCGCCACGCCTCAGCCAATGCTGCCACTCGCCGCGCTTCACTCAAACCGCCACAGTGCGTGATGTCCAGCTGACAGACGGCACAGGCGCGAGCTGCAAACAGATCGCGAAATGCAGCCAGACTGGTCACACGCTCGCCAGTGGCGATCGGAGTCGACACGGCAGCGGCAATCGCAGCGAGGCCGTCGACACTTTCGGGCCAGCACGGTTCTTCCAGAAAATACAGGCCGAAAGGTTCCAGTGCCTTGGCAAACTGCAGCCCCATCGCAGGCGACGGACGCGCGTGACAGTCGACCATAATGTCGATGGATTCTCCCACGGCCTCACGCATCGCCGCCACAGCCCGCTCAGCCGTGCGAATGGGCTTTAAACCCTCCAGCGGCAGGGTCGGCGGAACTGCCATCGACTTGAAAGCCGTGAAACCAGCCTCGACGGCCGCACGAGCCAGATCGGCAAACCGCCGCGCATCCTCCGCCGATGTCTCGTAGAAATCCTCCATCCGCCCGCCACCAAGATGACAGTACGTCCGCACATGATCCCGCACCGGGCCGCCCCACAGCTTTGAACACGGCAGCCCGGTGACCTTTCCCAGAATATCCCAGAGCGCCAAATCGATGCCGGCAATCGCCGTCGCTCGCACAATGCCGTTGCCATGCCAGAAATGCTGCCGATGCATCATCTGCCAGAGATGCTCAATGCGAGTCGGATCCTCGCCAATCAGCAGCTGCGACAAATCCTCGATCGCCGCCACGACACTGCGACTATGCCACTCCAGAGTCGCCTCGCCCCAGCCAAACAGGCCGTCCTGATCGGTCACAACCTTGACAAAAATCCAGTTGCGCATCCGCGCGTGACAAACCAGAGTCTCAATTGCTTTGATTTTCATGGTTTTGCTTCAGCCAGAGCATACAGGTGAGTAAAGGTGCGAAGAAGCAGCATGCCGTCGGCGGCCGCAGGAGATGCCCTCATCCCTTCGGCCAGCCGATTCTTTGCCACCACCTCAAACTCCGCACCCGATCGCACCACCCAAGTCTCACCTTCCTCATTACAGAAATACACCAGCCCGTTCGCCACAATCGGCGACGCAGTAAACGTTCCGTCCATCCGACCCTTCCACAGCTCGGTACCCGTGGCCACATCCACCGCCGTCACCACACCGTTGTTCGCCGTACTGATAATGCGACCATCAACCAGCACCGGAGCACTCAAGTCGGAATTGCCCTTGTCCCTATTCCACACCACATGGCTGCTCGATACGTCACCGCGAGTCGACTGTTCCAGACGGACCGACAGCAAGTTCGAATTTCGCGAACCCGTGTTCAGGATCGCATGACCGTTGCTGAACAGCGGCGGTGAAGATGCATTGAAATCGTCGTGCCGAATCGTCCACAATTCGCGACCGGTTTCGGCGTCATAAGAAAATGCGGCTCGCGAACCGACCGACACCACCTGCCACCGACCGTTCACCTCGACAACCGCCGGAGTGCTGTAGGCTTTCCGCAGATCCCCGTCCAGCTTCGGCACACCATTCTCATCCAGATCCCCGTAGTCCGTGGTTCGAGCCGTTTTCCAGACGGTTTCCCCGGTCCGCTTGTTGAGCGCGGTGACGAACTGAGCATCCACACCGTCAAACGTTAGAATCAGCAGGTCCTGCCACAGAATGGGTGATGACCCAGGGCCGCGAAAATGACGGCAGTTGATATCCCGCCGCTGCCACTCAATCGCAAACGTCTGCGGATTCATCCGCACCGTGCCGTACGTCCCAAAATGTACATACACCGCATCCGCCTCCAGAGCACACGACGGTGATGCGTAGGTGTTGATTTCGTTCTTCAGCGGCTCAGGATCCGCATTTTCGAACAGCAACTGATGATGCAGTACCCTGCCCGTCTGCTGCTCCAGACAATACACAAACTGTTTCCGACCGTCCTTCGTTGCTGCGGTCAGCCAGATTCGACCGTTGCCCACAACCGGCACAGAATGCCCAAAATCTTCGAGTGACACCTTCCACGCGATGTTCTTCGCCGGGTCCTCAGACCACTGCACCGGCAATCCCTTCGCGTCTTCAGCCGCCACGACGCTGTCCAGAGTCGGACCGGAACGCGATGGCCAGCTGACGCGATCGCCTGCAGACACCGAGGCCACCCACAGCAGAAACAGCACACACAAACCACGCTCGGCCAACAGTCTTTCAGCCACACCCATAACCAAATCCCGTCAGGAAAACAGAAGCAACTGTACCTAGCCGATGTTCGCAACGCACCCTAAACAGTGACGTCCGGAGTTACAATACCGCCGACACAAAAAGCTGCCGCCCAGGGCGAAAACCGACGCCGGGCGCAAAACCGCAGTTCGGGGCATTCCAGCCCGAGCAACGGCACCTGGCCTTCAGACTTGCCGCGCAGAAAACGCACACCCGCGGACTCCCATCCGCGGCTCACCCGACCGAACACCGAACACTGCCTCGGCTACTTGTGCGCCCCGCCGCCTGCCTGGTGCCCCTCCCCCCATTACTGCGGCATTTTCGGTGGCCGCATCGCACCGGCCAGATCCCGCACTTTTGTCCTGGCCGCCCCAAAACCAACGGAATCATGCCCCTCAGCCCCGGTTCCCCCTGTTCTGCGACTGCCCCATCCGTTATGTTCAGCAGTCCCCGGCGTTTGTCCTCCGCCTCACCGCAAAGTCACAGGTCAGCCCGTATGCTGCCACACCAAACACTCCGATGCCCGCCTGTTACCCGCCGACCACTCCGCAGAATTGCAGTGCTGCTGGCCTGCACCCTGCTGCTGCCGGCCGTCGCCACAGCCCAGTCGAACCCGGATTCTGAAACCGTACCGGCACGAGCACAGACGGCCCCCGCGTTGCCCGCCATCGCTCCGCTGCTGCAGCAGTTGAACGCGCCCGAATTCACCACCCGGCAGCAGGCCGCCACCCAGCTGCAACAGTTTGCCGGCTCTGCTGATGGAATTAAACAACTGGGCGACGCACTCGCTGCCAGCCCGACACCGGAAATCGCCCGTCGCATCCTCGATATTCTCGAACACCAGTTCAGCAACGCCGACATCAGCTCACCCGCAACCTTCACAACCGCCGAGATTCTCGAACAGGCTGCACAGGCCGAACGCTGGGACATCGCTGAAACCACCCGGCAGACACTCGACCGGCTGTGGACCACTCGAGTCAACGTGGCGGTGGTCGAACTCGTCCGCCTGAAAGTTCCGCTCCGCCCACAGGACCCCCGGCTGCTGTGGCAGGAACTGGCTCCGGATGCGGTACCCGGCTTCCAGCTGAACCCGAACTCCAACTCACTGCTGCGGATCTTCATCGACCAGTCATGGCCCCAAACACCCCGCGCTATGGCGTTGCTGCAGCGTCTGGCTGCACTTGGGAAAACGGGGCGAGTCTCCATTTACAGTATCCAGGGACACCCACTCACCCCCGAACAACTGGCCAGCGTCAAAGCGATCTTTGGTGACACGCGAGTTCAGGATCGAGGGCCGGTATGCCTCGGAATTCTTCAGGAACCGATCTTCGGCATTGGCAATGACTCCGGAGTCCTGATCGGACAGGTAGAAAAGGGCAGCTCCGCAGACAACGCCGGACTAGCAGGCGGTGACCTGATCACAAAAATGAACGACGAAAAGCTGACCGACTTCGAAGATCTCGTCACACGACTCAAGCAACATCAGGTCGGCGACAAAATTCGACTTGAGGTGATCAGGTCGAGACAGACTGACATGCGCCGGAGAATATTTGAACAGAACCCCGATCGCCCCGCACAGCCCGCCACGCCCCCTGTGCCGCGCGAGGTCGTCGTGACACTCCAGGGCTGGTACACCCCTGACCCACCCCGCCCCCCCGCCGAACCCGCGCCGCAAAACTGAGCCACCCCCGCAGTGCTCCAAAACAATAAATCCTCCCCTCGCCCCCGTGAAACGGGAGTTAGATCGTGGGTGAGGTGTCCACCCTCCCTAAAGTCGCAGCCTCGGCGATCAAAAAAACCAACAAGGGGCTCAGGCTGGAAAGCCCGAGTTACGGAAGCTGGCCTTTCTGACGGCCCATGCGGTACGGTCATGGCTTAAAGCATCCCCAGATGCCCACACTACACTCTGTTTGTACTCATACCCAGTCCATCCTCGCGGACGGTGCTCGTACTGCACCTGAATTTGTCTTCGTACCCGTGCTCGCTTCCCTCCACCCCACCTGATGAGCATTCATTTGGGGTTCAGCCCCACCCTGCGGCCAGCCAGCAGCACTGCGGTTCCCCGGCGACGGCGTAACGCTCCATCAGCACTTAAAACCCGGCTCGACCAAAGGCTTCACAAGCCGCTGCCTGAAGATTGGCAAGGTCCAGAGACTCTGTCAAAACACTGGTGATTTCCGTCGACTTCCGCCCCTCCGACATTGTCCACAGCAGCTGCGAAACCTCCTGAAACTGACACCACGCTGGCAGGTTGCGAGCCCTCAGCAGCAGACCGTTGACCAGTGCCGGATCAAGCTCGCGACGATGCTGCGGCACCGCCTGACCAAACAGCCCACCGCCGTCGGTCGGACCAGAATCCGCCGCACATTCCACGACAGAATCGGCCGCCACAGAAGCCCGGTTTTCGCCCGCATTTGCCGCTTCACCCGCCCAAACGGTGGGCGCTGAATCGGCATCCAACTCAGCCGTCAAATCGCTTGCCGTCTGCCACTGAGCAGGTCTTGCACCCAGCAAAAATTCTGCACCAATGACATCAAACACCAAGAATTCGGGAATGCCGGATCCTCAAGAACTCGACCGTCCAACTGCTGACCGGCCACGCGCAGCAGGCTTCCTGTGGAGCCTCTTCAGATCCAAAAACGGTGATCGTGTCAGCACATGGGCACAGCGTCTCGCCGCCAGGCTCAAGCCCGGCCAGAATCACCACAGCGCTGCAGGACGAACAGATCAGTCGCATGATCAAGTCACCTTTCCCCGCTGAGACCTCGGCAAATGCCGCTCCGCCACCCTTACGCGAGATCAAAATTCAAAGCGAGGACGACGCCCCGCAGAAATCCTCACCCAAATCCCCCGGTCGTGTACAATCTGCCGACTGCAGGTGATTCAGTGACATGCTGCCAAAGTGCAGCATGTCACTTCTGCCTCCTGCACTCTCAGCTAGATTTTCCGCCCGGTCAGCCCGTTTTCCGCGTGCATCTTTCTTCACCAAATGTCATAATTCCACCCTCCCCCCGATAACTTCCCCCCCCCCTGCGAAATTCCGGCCATGACTCGGAACCTTGCATACCTGCCAACGCTGCTCGCTGTCCTGCTGGCCGCCGCAGTCCCGGTGAATTCAGCACTGCAGGCGTCGCCGCAGCAGAGCACGGCTTCGCAGTCTTCCGCACTCTACGCTCAGCACATCCAGCCTCTGCTCGCAGCCAAATGTGCAGCCTGTCACGGAGCCCTTCGTCAGGCAGCCGGACTGCGACTGGATCACGGACAGGGGATCCTCAAAGGCGGCGACTCAGGCCCAGCCGTCATTCCCGCTGACGCCTCCGCCAGTCTGCTGCTGCAGCGAGTACGCTCAGACGATCCCCACGTACACATGCCGCCCGCCGGCGAAGGCGAACGATTAACTGCGCAGCAACGGGAACTGCTCGAACAGTGGATATCCAGCGGAGCCGCAACCCCGCCCGCTGAAGCCATCCCCGCCAGTCCTGCTGAATGGTGGTCCGTTCGCCCCGTCACCCGCCCCGTGGTCCCGCCATCCGCTGATCCCTGGATTCGCAGCCCCATCGATGCCTTTATTGTAGCCGCTCGACAAACCCAGCAGCTCACGCCCGCAGTCGAAGCCAGTCCGCCGGTCCTGCTGCGCAGGCTGTACCTTGATCTGCTCGGACTGCCCCCAACGCCGGCAGAACTCAGAGCCTGGCTGGCCGATTCCGCCCCCGATCGCTTCGAACGCAAAGTCGATGAACTGCTGGCACACCCAGCATACGGACAGCGTTGGGGACGCCACTGGATGGATGTCTGGCGGTACAGCGACTGGTATGGCAGTCGTGGCATCAACGAAATTCGCTACAGCCAGCGTCACATCTGGCGCTGGCGCGACTGGATCGTCGACTCATTGAACGCCGATAAGCCCTATGACCGCATGATTCAGGAAATGCTGGCGGCTGATGAAATGGCGGCCGATGATCCAGCAGCACTGGCTGCAACCGGGTTCCTCGGACGCAACTGGTACAAGTTTGATCGCAATGTCTGGATGTTCGACACAGTTGAACAGACAGCTCAGGCCTTCCTCGCAGTCACCCTCCGCTGCGCACGCTGCCACAACCACAAATTCGATCCGCTGTCGCAGCGCGAATATTATCAGTTCCGAGCCTTCTTTGAACCACACGATGTCCGCACTGATCCGCTGACCGGCAATCTGGCCACAGAAAAGGATGCCACGCTCGGCGATGTCCTCCGCGAGGGAGTATCGCGAGTCTACGATCGGGAACTGGAAATGCCGACGTGGGTCTTCCAGCGCGGCGATAATCGGTTTCCCGACAAAGACCACCCGGTCAGCCCGGCCGTGCCCGAGTTCCTTGGCGGAAACGCCAGTGTGCAGCCCGTCAGCCTGCCTGTCACTGCATGGTATCCGCACCTTCGCCCCGCCGTTCTTACCGGCCTGCTGAACACCGCCGATCAAAATATCAGCACCGCAGAACAGACACTCGAACAGGCTCGTGACAAGCACACAATTGCTCGCGAGGCAGTACTCGACCGCCAGCAGCAGTTGTCAGAAACAGCAGTCGCCACGGACCCCGCCAAACCGGAACCCGCAGCCGAACCGGTCCTCGCAGACAACTTCCGGCAGCAGTCACCAGCCTGGCAGGTGGTGTCCGGTGACTGGGTCTGGCAGGATGGCGTCTTGCGGCAGCCAGCCGTCACCAGCTTCGCCACCATTGTCGCTCAGCCAATCCTGCCACAAAACTGCCGCATCCTGGTTCGCTATCGCACGCTGCAGCCCGGTTCTTACCGCTCCGTCGGCTTCAGCTTCGATTACGTGGATCAGGGCAATTCGCAGGATGTTTACACGGCCACCGGTGATGTTTCACAGACCATACAGGCCTTTCATCGCAGCCAGGGGCAACAGCATTACCCGGCCGCGGGCATCGTCAAAACGATGCTGCAGGTTGCCCAGGAATTGACTGTCGAAGCTATCGTTCGAGAACAACAACTAACACTGCTGCTGAACGGTCAGCAGCAGCTGCAGTATACGCTGCCGCTGGCTCGCCGCGATGGTCGACTAGCACTGTGGGTACATCAGGGCAGTGCCGAATTCCTGCAGGTGGAAGTCCGCCCGCTGATCGCATCGCTTGCTGACCTGCAGGCTGCCGCAGTTCGGGCTGACATTGCCGTCAAAGCTGCTGCCGCGAACCTCGACGCGGTCCGCGCAGAACGCGAATCACTGGCCTGCCGCATCGCTGCTGAACAGGCTCGCTGCGGCACCGTCGCCCCGGCTGACGCACAGACACTGGCCGTCACCGCAGCGCGTGCAGAAAAACTGGCCGCTGCCGCTCGCACCCGCACTGAACTGGTCTCCGCTACCGATCCGGCCAAAATCACTGAGCTCCAAAATACCATCGACAGACTGCAGCAGGAAGCAGAAAACGGCGGACAGCAATATGCACCACTGGGGCCCGCATTTCCGCAAACATCCACCGGACGAAGACTGGCGCTGGCCAACTGGATCACCGCTCCGCAGCACCCCAGAACCGCTCGCGTTGCCGTCAACCACATCTGGCTCAGACACTTCGGTGAAGCCCTCGTACCGACTGTCGCCAACTTCGGGATGAATGGATCACAACCGTCGCACCCGGAGTTGCTGGACTGGCTGGCCAGCGAACTGCAGCAGAACGGCTGGCGCATGAAGCAACTGCACCGCCTGATTGTCTGCTCTGCCGCGTGGCGTCAGGCCTCGATCAATCCCCGCACGGCCGAGCAGGATCCCGCCAATCGCTGGCTCACACGCATGAACCCGCGACGCATGGAAGCTGAAACAGTCCGCGATTCCCTGCTGCACGCAGCGGGGCTGCTGGATCTGCAAGCTGGAGGCCCTGAGATCCCTGAAGGGGATATTCAGACCGTCATGCGACGCAGCCTGTACTTCCGCAATACCCCCAACGAAAAAGCCACACTGCTGGAAACCTTTGACGCCCCTAACCCGAACGAATGCTACCGTCGCCAGTCCAGCGTTGTCCCACAGCAGGCCCTCGCACTCATGAACAGCGGACTGGCACTCGATGCGGCCAGACATCTGGCTCAGCAACTGACCACTGCGGCGGCTCAGACAGACAGTCCAGACAACGATCAGACGTTCATTCACCAGGCATTCGAAACCATCCTGTCCCGGCCACCGACCGAACAGGAAATAACCGCCTGCCGGCAGTTTCTCAGTGAACTGCCACAGCAGCTGCAGACAGCTGACCAAACATTCCCGGCCGGCCCTCAGACCGCACAGCGTCAGCCGTCGCCGGATCCGGCACAGCGCGCCCGTGAAAATCTGCTGGTCGTACTGTTCAGCCACAACGACTTTGTCACAATTCGCTGACTCTTTCGCACATCAGTCACTTCAGGATCCACTTCCATGCAACACAACAATGCCCTGCGCCAACCGCGTCGCACCTGCCTTGCGGATCTGGGCATGGGAGTTACCGGGATGGCGCTCGGCAGACTGCTGGCCGGTGATGGGATCTCACGCAGCACCGCCGCTGAATCCGGCCGCACACGGACCGCTAAAGCGCGCAGCGTAATCTGGTACTTTATGCTGGGAGGCACCAGTCACCTGGAAAGCTTCGACTATAAACCGGCCATCAACAAATATGCCGGACTGACCATCGATGAATCTCCCTGGCGCTCCGCTGTCCTTGACTCGCCTTTTTACCGCAAAAATGTGCGCGACTTTGCCGGCACGCCGCGTGCCCTGATGGCCCAGCTGTACCCGCTGCAAATCGGCTTTCAACGCCGTGGACAGTCGGGACTGCACGTCAGTGACTGGTGGCCGCATGTTGGAGCCTGTGCGGATGACCTTGCAGTCATCCGGTCCATGTGGACCACCGACAACGACCACGCAGCTCAGCTGCAGTTCCACACCGGTCGCCATATCTTCGACGGCTTCCACCCGTCCATCGGATCGTGGGTGCAATACGGCCTCGGATCACTCAACAGCAACCTCCCCGAATTTGTGGTCATGGGAGGCGGTCCGGGGGACTGCTGCGGGGGCGTTGGAGCACACAGCGGCAGCTACCTCGGACCCGAATATTCCGGCATCCACCTATCCACCGATCCCGCCAGCCCGCTGGCCTTCGGCACACCGGGTCCCACCGTCAGCAAGACCGAACGCCGTAAACAGCTGCAGTTGCTGCAGCTGCTAAACGGATTCGCTGCTGTGGAATATCCCGACGATCCCGCTATGCGAGCCCGCATTCAAAGCTACGAACTCGCCTTCCGCATGCAAATGTCCGTTCCGGAAGTCGTCAGTCTCAGCCAGGAAACACAGCAGACCCAACAGCAGTACGGCATTGGCAACCCGGTGACAGATCGAGTCGGGCGGTACAGCCTGACCGCGCGCAGACTGGTGGAACGCGGCGTCCGCTTCGTGCAGATCTACGACGACGGCTGGGATGCGCACTCACAGCTCAAACAAAATCACTCCACGCGCTGTGCAGCCGTAGATCAGCCCATTGCAGCACTGCTAAAGGACCTGAAACACCGCGGACTGCTGGACGAAACCATCGTCGTCTGGGCCACAGAATTCGGACGAACCCCCGGCGCTGAACGCTCTGACGGTCGCGACCATCACCCCTATGGCTTTTCTATCTGGATGGCCGGCGGCGGAATTCGCGGCGGAGTCGTCCATGGAGCCACCGATGAAATTGGTTTCCACGCCGTGGACGATCGACACTACGTCACCGATCTGCATGCCACCCTTCTGCAGCAGCTGGGGCTGGACCACCGCAGCCTTGAAATCCCCGGACACAAACGCCTCGAAATCGACTTCGGTTCCCCGATCGAAGCGATCCTTGCCTGATACCGCAGACACACCGACCGCCAGCAAACTCGCCGTCTGCAAAACCACCGCGGACAACCGCCAGCCAGAACAGCTCTGCCGCAGCCTGCCTAAGCCGCAAAAAGACTTTTCGAGACCGAGCATGAGTTTTGCCTGGCCCTTACATGAGTGCTCGGCAGCGTCCATGCGTGGTTCAAGAATCGCCGCACGCCCATCGTACGATCAGGATCGCCAAGGGTCAGCGAATAGACACGGACACTCCACGACTAAAACTCGTACTCGAAAACTGCAACTGCGGCAAGGGATTCAAAATCGAGTACGAGTACGAGCCGAGTCTCTTCTCACCAGCCCCATCAGCGTCGATGAGCGTTCATTAGCGGTGTAATATCCCCCCCCCGGCCGTGAAAATCCGTGTTCATCCGTGGCTAAAAAACACCACTCTCTTCATGCGTGGCTCCCGACCTAACCGATCACCTCGTTCACAACCCTGCCCGCAACATCGGTCAGCCGGAAATCACGTCCCCCATAGCGCCACGTCAGCAGCTCGTGATCCAGCCCCATCAGATGCAGAATCGTCGCATGCAAATCATGCACATGCACCTTGTTCTGCGCCGCATAAAAACCAAACTCGTCCGATTCACCATACCGAAATCCACTCTTCACGCCTCCGCCAGCCAGCCACCAGGTGAAGGCATGAGGATTGTGGTCGCGGCCGTCAGTGCCCTGGGCCGTCGGAGTCCTGCCGAATTCTGCCCCCCAGATCACCAGAGTGTCCTCCAGCAGCCCACGCTGCTCAAGATCACGCAGCAAACCGGCAATTGGACGATCTACCTCAGCCGCGAGGCGACTGTGTTCCTTCCGCAAATCCGCATGCTGATCCCAGTAGGCATGCGACACCTGCACAAACCGAACTCCCGCCTCAGACAATCGCCGGGCCAGCAGGCACTGAGTCCCAAAGTTGCCGGTCGGCTCCTGATCCATGCCGTACAGGTCCCGAGTCGCCTGGGTTTCACCGGCCAGATCGAATAACCGCGGAGCCTCAGTCTGCATCCGAAAAGCCAGCTCGAAGGAACTGATGCGAGCCTGCAGTTCGGAATCCAGCGTTGTTGGAATTGGCACTCCGGAACTGAACCCCTCAGACATCCCCACCGGACTCCGCAACTCATCCAGACGGCCCAGCATCCGCAGCTGCAGCCGCTGCACATCGGCGGAACTGCCGGAATGAGTCAGATTGGCGATCTGAGCTGTCGTCTGGCCGTTCGCTCGCGAAGTGGCAATTCGAGTCGCCTGGTGAATCGGAGGTAAAAAGGCGGAACCAAAATTCCGCACCCCGCCATGCCCCAGTGTTGGGTTGATTGTGACAAACGAAGGCAAACTGTCGTTCTCTGTCCCCAGACCATAACTGAGCCACGCACCCAGACTGGGACGCACAAACGTGTCAGAACCGGTATTGATCTTCAGCAGGGCGCCACCATGAGCCTCGTTTGAACCGTGCAGGGAGTGCAGAAATGTGAGTCGGTCAACACACTGCCCCACATGCGGAAACAAATCACTGACCCATGCCCCGCTTTCACCGTACTGCCGAAACTTCCACGGACTCTTCAGCAAATTGCCGGTCTGAGCAAACTGGATGCGCGGCTTGGCGAAAGGCAGTGGCTGTCCGTCCCGCTGCTGCAGCATTGGCTTGTAATCAAAAGTGTCCACATGCGACGGACCACCATGCATAAACAAGAAAATGATCCGCCTCGCCCGAGTCGCGAAATGCCCAGGACGCTGCGTTAAAGGATTTTCAGCCTCGGTAGTCGGCCCGGCCGATGATCGGCTAGCATGCAGCAGACTGTGCAGCGCCACCCCGCACAAACCCGTGGCAATATTCTGCAGCCAGCTGCGTCGAAACATAGCCTGTTTCCAAAAGCCTCAAACCTTCTGTCCGCGCCGGCAACATCAGACGACCGAACCCCAACACCCCAAAACCACAGTCTACACCCCCTGCCGCTCCCAGCAAACAGACGCTGCCAGAAAAAAACGATCAGCCTCCGAATCACGCGGAACTTGCAACACCAGACCATGCGACAAAACTGGAGCACGAGCACGAAACAAATCTTAAGGCCTCTGGACAGCGTACAAAAAAACCAAAATACTCCCCTTGCCCCCCTTGGGGCAGAGGTGTCGTGGGCGAGGGGACATGGCATCCGTGCCATAGAATGTAGACTCGAGAAAGTAGAGAGTAGAATCAGCGACTCATCACAAACCTCACTTCTGCTCTTACTTTCGCAACTTCAGTTGAGCCGAACTGTCTCCCGAGATGGTCTTACGCCAATGTCATCAGGAGATCCGGGCACTGCCGACTGCACTCACAACCGCAGACTCCCAACCGCCGCTCGCCTGACCGAACCCCGAAAACCAAAAACTGAAAACTGACCTTCGCGGCTTTGCGTGAGTCCTACAGCCAGCACAGCCCCCAAGGTACGAGCAACCGCTCCCTCACAGTCGCGGCTCATCACGGCCCGCCTGCGCAAAAAAACTCGTCAGGGATGTGCTCGGGCTGGAAAACTCAGACGACAAAGAACAAGCCTGATTAGCCGTTATACCCCGCCATCGCCCGCTTAACCCAGAATCTCCCGAATCACACCGCCCTGGATCAGCGGGAATGGTCGACCACTCTGGTCATACAGCAGGGTTTCAGGAGCATACCCGAGACAGTGAAAAATCGTGGCCGTGATATCCGCCGCTGAAACCGCACCCACTACCGGAAATGCCGCGTGACCGTCCGATTCCCCCAGCACAAATCCTCGACGAATCCCGGCACCACCCAGAGCAATTGAAAAACAGTTGCCCCAGTGGTCCCGACCGGCATTGCCGTTGATTTTCGGAGTATGTCCGAATTCGCCGATCCAGACCACCAGCGTCTCGTCCAGCAAGCCCCGACCCTCCAGATCCTCCAGCAGCGCAGAACAGGCTTTGTCCATCCTCGGCATCAAATAGCCCTTCAGATCGCTGAAGTGGTTGTTGTGAGTATCCCAGGAGCCGTTGTTCCTGACCTCCTCGATCTTCGTCCAGTTCACCTGCACCAGCGAAACTCCCGACTGCACCAGCCGCCGCGCCAGCAGCAGTGACTGACCAAAACGGTTCCGCCCGTACTGCTCACGCAGCGCATCAGATTCCTCGGCGATCTCGAAGGCGCGGCGAGCCGCTCCACCGGCCAGCAGGTCAAATGCCTGCCGGGCATGATGAGTAAACCGACCGCCCGCAGCCACCAGATCCGCCTGCCGCTGCCCGGCATCCAGGGCCGCCAGCAGCTGCCGTCGCGAACTGAAGCGATCACCGTTGATCTCGGCCGGCAATGACAAATCCGGTACCTGAAAATCGGCCAGCGAAGGATCGCAGGTGATCAGCCACGGATCAAATTGTCGCCCCAGCACACCGGCTGTCTGACCCGGCCACAATATCTCACCGTCGTTCGCTATGTGACGCGGCAACGTAATCGCAGATGGCAGCCCGTCACGATCCGCCCGCATCGCCCTCATGATGGCTCCGTGAGACGGTGACAGATTGGGCGCCTTCGAAACGACGTTCTCCTGGCTGAGCGGCTGATGCGGAACACCCGTCAGCATCTGATAACCACTGGAAGAATGCGCCTGGTCCTTCGTCACCACGGCCCGCAGCACCGACAGCTTGTCCGTATGCAGCGCCAGACCCGGCATCAACTCACCCACCCGCAGCCCCGGTACCACCGACTCAATGCTGCCAAATTCGCCCCGGATTTCTGCCGGAGCCAGCGGTTTGGGGTCCCACGTTTCGTGCTGCGGAGGCCCCCCGGTGAGCCAGACCAGAATAACGGACTTCGCCGAACCAAAACCCGGAGACTGATCCTGCTGCTCACCTGCCGCCCGAGCCTGCCTCGCAGCCAGCAATCCGGGCAGCGACAGCCCCAACGCCTGCAGGCCACCCACGCGCAGCACCGACCTGCGGCTGTGTCCGTCACACAGAGAAACAGCAGAATCCACGAAATTCAGCATGGGGGGAACTCCGGGAGCAGGGCCGGAAAAGGTGGGACAGCGCAGCAGTTCAGGGGGCAGAATTTTAAAGTCTTGCATAAGGCATCGGATACCGCAAGGAACGGCTCCGCACAAGTTCCCGCTGCAGCCGCAGGAATCCGACAATTCCGGAGATTTCTGCAAAAACTTTGAACCCCGCCTCGCAACAGCCCGCCTCACATTGCATTCCCTCACTTTCCCGCGTAAGCTGTTTAAGTCCCGCACGCACCGCACCGCCCACCCAAAAAAATCCTCCATGAAATACCCACGCCGACAGTTTCTCAGAGGGCCCGGAGCTGCGGTGCTGCTGCCCTTCCTGCCCTCCATCGCCTCAGCCGCCGCCCGCACGGCCGTCACCAAACCCGCTCGTCGCATGGTTCTCGTCTACCTGCCCAACGGCATCGTACGACGCTGCTTCTTTCCCGGTGAAGAACAGGCTGAACTGCCCGATTTCATCGGAGGGTTCGATGCGGATCGAGTCAAAGCGGAACGCCGGCTTAAAGGACAGCCCGGCATCCGCCCGCTGCAGCTTACATCAACGCTGCAGCCTCTGGCCGACATCAGCGCCGACCTCACCATGCTCATTGGACTCGATCGGTCCTTCAAACATGGACAGGATGTGCATGCTCAGGGAGCATCCTGCTACCTCAGCAGCCTGTCACCGCAACAGGCTGCTGACAGTGGCGTCGCACACCCCAACGGTCGCACACTCGACCAGATCGTCGGTGACCACGTCGGACACAACACCGTCTTCAACACCCTCGAAATCAGCTGCAACGGATTCACCGCCCCCAAAGAACCCATCGAATTCGACAATATCTCGTGGTACGGTCCCGGTCGCATCGCCCCAGCACTCCGCGACCCCCAGAAACTCTACGAACGACTGTTCCTCCGCGAAGACTATCGGCGACACGTCAGCAGCGTCACAGACCTGGTACTCGCCGACGCCCGCAACCTCTCACGCCGGCTGGCCGCAGATGATCGAAGGCAAATGGATGAATACATGGAACTGATCCGCGGCATCGAACTGCGCATCAAACGCATGGACGAAATGCTCCGCGCCGCAGACGTCAAAGTCCCCAAAAATGAAATCCTGCCACGCGGCGAATATATCCGACTGCAAATGGACCTCATGCTCGCTGCACTGCAAACCGGAATCACCAGCGTCTGCACCTTCATGATCGGCCCCGAACGCTGGGATGCCACTCTGATGTATGAAGGAGTCTTTGACCAGCCGGTGCAGCACCACAACATGACCCACAACCAAAAAGGCGATGGCTGGAAAGACCTGCAAAAAATCGACCTGTTTCACATGCAGCAGTTCGCCTGGCTCGTCAAACGCATGAAAGAAATTCGCGAACCTGACGGCAGCTCGCTCCTCGAAAATTCAATCGTTTCACTCGGAGCCGGTCTGGGTGATGGCGCCACACACCAGTACTACGACCTGCCCATGCTGATCGCCGGCACCGCTCAGGGACAAATTCGCCAGGGACGCACCATCCAGCTGCCACCCGGGACACTCACCTCCAGCCTCTGGCTCACCTTCACCCAGCTCATGGGACTGGAAATGAAATCCTTCGCCGACAGCTCCGCCGTCATCTCCGACCTCTGGAACTGAACCGCAATGAGCCCCTTACCCGCAGCAACCAGCTTTTAACAACAGCAAAGGAAGTGGAATCGAATTCGAGTACGAGCAAGAAGCAGTAAGCAACAGGCAACAGCGGAGGAATCAGCCCCCCCGAACACAAATTCGTACTCGTACTCGGTCCGCCCAGGCGGACGGTACTCGTACTCGAAAAACCCCGGCGGCACCGCGAAGAACCCATAACACCAGACAAGGCGACCAAATTCGAGCACGAAGCGTCAGCGAAACAGGTCGATGGCACCCAGACCATAGAAGATACAGCTGAGAAAACTGCAAGGAGAAGAAGCCAAATCGTCACCCACATTACCCTACGCCTGTGAGTCTCCCTTTGCGGCTTCGCGTGAGACCAACAGACTGCAAAGCCCCCCCAAACGGCATTGCGGAAATGACATGCCACAACAGCCAAAAACAAGAAATACCCCGCGCCCCGGCGTTTATCCGTAACAACCCGTGTTCATCCGTAGCAAAAAACGCCCACGATTCGTTGTACAAGACCTTCCCCTCATCCGTGGCCCCCACCTCCCGTTCCACTCCCCTGCTGCCATGCCACATTTTTACCTGCCACTGCTGCTCCTGACCGTCGTCGCATTCCCGGGCTTCACCCGGGCCGACGAAGCAGCCGTACTTGCCACCATCGCGGAACGCTGTGCCTCCTGCCATGCTGGCTCAGAACCCGCCGGCAGACTCAGCCTCGAAAACATCAGCTCCGTCGATTCCCTGAAAGCTCAGCCCGCACTGCTCCACAAAATGCTGAAGGCCGTTGATTCCGGAGCCATGCCGCCGGAAACTGAGCCGCCGCTGCCACTGCCGCTCCGACAGCAGACCGCCGCTCACCTCGCCTCACTACTGAACTCAGCCAACCACATCAAACCTGCTGCAGCACCGGTCTGGCGGATGAATCGGTTTCAGTACAACAATGCCGTTCGCGATCTGTTCTTACTCAATCGACCGGTCCTGCCACTGCCCGAAAAGCTGCTGACACGCAGCAGCAGCTGGCTGCAGCCGACTGCCGCAGGCACCCCGCCGGCCACTATGCCGCCGGAAGTGCAGGCCCGCTGCGAATCCCTCAGTCCACAACCGGGGCTGGCCGGAGTCAGCTCGTTTCCGGCCGATCTGCGGGCCGAACATGGGTTTGACAATCAGGCAGACCAGCTCACCATGTCGCCACTGCTGCTGGATGCCTTCCTGCGTCTCAGCTTCTCCATTGTCGACAGCCCTGATTTCAACTCCGCAACCGTCGGCCTCTGGCATGACTTCTTTAGCGAACTGCCGCCGCAGACAGAACTGCGGCCAGAAATCGAACGACGACTGCAGGTGCTGCTCAGACGCGCCTTTCGTCGCCCCGTCGAGCCTGACTCCCTGACACGCTACAGCAATTTTGCCCATAACCGCTGCCTGGTCGGCGATTCGCTGCCCGCAGCGATGAAGCAGACGGCCGCAGCGGTTCTGTCATCACCCGCATTTCTGTTTCATATTCGCGAAACACAGCCGCCGGACCCGGCTCGCAGTCAACATGTGGCGGCCGCACAGCTGGCCCTCTTTTTGTGGGGTTCCATACCCGATCAGGAGTTACTGGACGTGGCGGACCAGCAGCGTTTCACGGATCCTGCTGTGCAGACGGCTCAGATTGATCGGCTGCTGGCCGATGCCCGCATCGAACGCTTCCTTGACGCCTTTCCCTCGCAGTGGCTGCAGCTGCAAAATGTGCTGGCCGCTACGCCAGATCCCGCTCGCGCTCCGTGGTTCAAAGTGGATCCGCAACATCCCGCCAGTCTGCACATGGTCGTGGAACCACTGCTGCTGTTCGACGAAGCATTTCTGGAGGATCGACCGTTAAGCGATCTGGTGAACCCTGATTTCACCTGGCGCAGCCGGTTTCTGCAGTCGTGGTACAGTGACCAGCTGCAGCCCGAACCGGTGGATACGGCTGCAGTGGCAGCACAGAATCAGCGGCTGGCAGAACAGCGGCAGCAACTGCAGACCACGCTTCAGCAGCAGCAGTTCCAGCTGCGCGAATTGCTGCGGCCCGTTCGCGAACGTCTGCTGGTGACCTCTGGTGTCGCTTTGCCGGCTGACGGCCTCAGTGATGCTCAGCCCATGGCGGCCTGGGATTTCGAGAACAATCTGAGTGACTCGGTGCAGGAGCTGCACCTGACCGCACACGGAGACGTGCGATTCGCCGATGGCCGTGTGATTCTCGAGGGAGCCTGGCTGCAAAGCCCTGAGCTGCCTGATTCACTGTCTGCCAAATCCTTCGAAGTCCGCTTTCTGCTGCATGATCTGGATCAGCCGGGCGGTGGTCTGATGGGGATCGAAGGCCCGGACAGTGTTTTTGATACACTGGTGCTGGGTGAACGTCGCCCGCGTCACTGGATTTCAGGCAGCAACAATTTCAGTCGCACGCTGGATTTCCCGGCTGATGCAGCCGAAACGGTGACTGATCAGGAACTGCATCTGGTACTTGTTTATCAGGCGGACGGGACGACTCAGCTGTATCGCAACGGAGCCGCGTGGGGGCAGTCGTACCGCAATGGACAGCACACTTTTCCAGCCGGTCAGTCTCGCATTCTGCTGGGTTTGCGGCACCTGCCGGCTGGCGGAAATCGGGGGCTGCGGGTTGAGATTGCTCAGGCAAGACTTTACGACTTTGCGCTGACGGCCGAGCAGGCAGCGGAAACGGCAGCCGGGCGAGTGTTTGGCATCAGTCGCAAGGAATTGCAGCAGGCCATGACCGATCAGCAGCAGCGGCAGCAGACCGAGCTTGAGGCGGCTGTGGCCTCGACACAACAGCAGCTGTCAAATGTGCCGCCGGATGTTTCAGCCGAATCCCTGCAGCAGCAGCGACTGCGTGATTTTACCGAGCGACTGCAGCAGCAGCTGCAGGATCCGGTGTTTACTCGCCAGCCAGCGATGGACGAGCGTTTTGGCGGCATCATTGCGAACGCGGCCATGCTCAGCATGACGACGGGCCCCGATCGGACGCACCCGGTAGCCCGCGGCGCCTGGATCAGCGGAGTCATTTTCAACGATCCACCGCCACCACCGCCCAACGATATCCCGCCGCTCGACGAAGCGGCAGCGGACAAATCGCTGACGATCCGCGAACAATTTGCCGAACATCGCCGCAGTCCGTCCTGTGCCGGCTGTCATTCGCGACTGGATCCACTGGGGTTTGCGCTGGAGAACTACGACATTGTGGGACGCTGGCGTGACCGCTATGACAACGGGCGTGACATTGATGCCACGGGGACCCTGCTGCGGCTGCACGAATTTACCGGAGCAGTCCAGTTTCGCCGTACCCTGGCCGCTGAACAGGACCGCATCGCACACGCTTTTGTCGAGCATCTGCTGCGTTTCGCCCTGACCCGACCACTGCAGCCCGCCGATCAGCTGACAGTCCGCCGCATCCTGCAGCGCACCGTCGCCGACCACTATCCGGTCAGATCGCTGATCCGCGAAACCGCACTCGCACTGCTCGCAGAACAGCTGCAGTAAAACAGGCAAGACCAGGCTGAGCCCACCCACAGGCCCATAGCCCAAGGCCCAGCTAACCGCCTCACCCTGTCAGCAAGGGAAAATCGCTGCACAGAATTCGATTACGAGCACGAGCACGATTCTTAAAGTCTCTTAACAGCACCAAAAACACAAAATCCTCCCCTCGCCCTCGTGAAACGGGGGAGAAGGGTCGGGGGTGAGGGGGAGCACCACCCTGCAACCGCTCCCACGCCAATGCTCTTTGGCAAGCTGGCTGCGGCATTGCCCGGCCGTGCGGCACGGACGCCGTCGAACGCCGCACACAGCACTCACACCCGCAGACTCCCGTCCGCGGCTCGACTGACCGAAAACCGAAAACCGAAAACTGACCACTGACCTTCGCGTCTTCGCGTGAGACAAACCGCCTGCCAAACGGTCTGCAAAACACTCCTGAAGGCACCAGATAAAGGGCATCTCCACCCCTCTTTCACCACTGGTGTTTATCCGTATTCATCTGCGGCGGAAGATGGCTCCGCAGGACGGGGTTCCGGCTAAAGCCGGTACTACGAACGACGGGGCTCGGGCTGGAAAGCCCGAGCTACAAATAACGCCCACTATCAGCGTTCAAAAAAACGCATAAGCTGCGTTTATCCATGAAAATTCCTGTTCATCCGTGGCTAAAAACATCCAGCCGTGGCAAAAAAAAGCCACCCCATCCGTGGCTAGCCACCCAGCCGGCTTCGTGCCGCCAGGCCACGCCGCGCAGCTTCCTCAGATGTTTCCGCCAATACCGTAATATGACCCATCTTGCGACCCACCCGCGCCTCACGCTTGCCGTACATGTGAACGTATACCCCTGGCATCGCAAAAACTTCCGACCAGCGTTCAGCCGTCGCACCCTCCAAATGCTCGCCCAGCAGATTGATCATCGCCGCCGGACTGCGCATCGAGACATCACCCGCAGGCAACCCCGCCACCGCTCGAAACTGCTGCTCAAACTGACTGCTGCCACACGCCTCAATCGTCAAATGGCCGCTGTTGTGCGGGCGCGGTGCAATCTCGTTGACCAGCAGACGACCACCACCATCCACAAACAACTCCACACACAACACACCATACACGTCGAAATGCTCAAGAATCGTGCGGGCGATCGCGCGAGCCTCAGTGGCCTGCTGAGCCGTGATCCGCAACGACGGCGCTGTCGAAACATCCAGAATGTGATTCACATGCTCGTTCAGCGATGGCTCAAAAAAATGACAGCTGCCGTCCGCAAACCGCCCACACACAATCGACAGCTCAAAATCAAAATCCACAATCCGTTCCAAAATCGCTTCCGAAACCCGAAAACGATCCCAGACCGCCTGCAGATCATCAGTCACAGACAACTTCGCCTGCCCCTTGCCGTCATACCCCAACGTCACCGTTTTCAAAATCCCCGACCCGCCAAACTCCAGTAATCCCGCTCGCAACTCAGATACCGATGCGATCCGCAGAAAATCGGCCGTCGGAATCCCCAGCGATCGCATCGCCGTCTTCTCCAGCAGCCGATGCTGCGATGCCCGCAATAACTCAACGCCAGGATAAACCGGCACCCGCTCACACAGAAACTCCACCGTCGCAACAGGAATGTTCTCCTGCTCCCACGTCACCACCGACACCCGAGCAGCAAACTGAGCCAGTGCGTCCCAGTCCGTAAACGAATTCGGAAAACTGGCCTCACTGATCTGACCACCAGGCGAATCCGCCGGATCACCGTACGTCAAAAGATGATAGCCGCTTCGCCGAGCCGCCAGGCCAAACATCCGCCCCAGCTGACCACCACCCAGCATCCCCAAACACGACCCCGGCCCCAATGCCCTCGGCTTCCCCATCACACACAAACCTCAATCCAGATCACAAAAAAACCAGATCCCCGCTGCTCAGACTGATCAGACCGACCAGGACATCAGTCGAGGAATGCCGCATCCAGACAGCAACCGAGTGCAAAAACGTCGTGCGTTTTCCAGACAGTGCTCGGGCTGAACAGCCCGAGTTACCGCACCCGCAGACTCCCGTCCGCGGCTCGCCTGACCGGACACCGAACACCGCCCACTGACCACTACCCCCCAAGCCCCTCGCGCAGAACCGTCTCCGTCTGCTCGTCCACAAACCGCTGCAGCCGCTGACCCAGCAATGCATCCTGCAATGCCAGTATCCGCACTGCCAGCAAACCCGCGTTCTTCGCACCCGCCGTGCCAATCGCCAATGTCCCCACAGGAACCCCGCCAGGCATTTGCACAATCGACAACAACGAATCCAGACCGCTCAATGCCTTGCTCTGCACCGGAACACCGAACACCGGTAACAGCGTCTGAGACGCCACCATCCCCGGCAAATGAGCAGCACCGCCAGCCCCCGCAATGATCACCCGCAAACCACGACCCGCCGCTGACGTCGCATACTCCGTCAGTAACGCCGGAGTCCGATGCGCGGAAACCACTCGGCACTCATGAGCCACACCAAACTGAGTCAAAATAGCAGCCGCCTCAGACATGGTCTCCCAGTCTGAACGGCTGCCCATGATCACACCCACCAGCGGAACCGCTGCATCATCCACCACAGACATACTCGCACCCCACAGCAGGTTCAAACAGCAGACAGCACGGTCAGCGACGAGGCTCGCCCAGAGTCGCCTCGACGTCCATCATCGCCTCACCACGCTTCACAGACAGCTTCAGCTTGTCACCAGCCTTCGCCGCCCCCAGTACCTCAATCAAGGTCTGATAGCCCTCCACCGGTTTGTCCGCGACCTGCAAAATCACGTCACCAGTCTGCAGACCAGCCGCCGCTGCAGGCGACTCAGGACGCACCGTTCGCACCACAATCCCGTCCACTCCACTGGCCGCCAGATCCGGCTGCAAGCCCAGATAAGGAGTCCGCGGGCCGGCACGCCGACGACCAGGCTGAGATGCAGCAAAGGCCGGTCGAGCAGGCAGGTCGGACATCCCCCGCAGCAACTGCTCAGAATAATCAATCACCAGCACAGCGCCCTCCATGTTGAGCGTCTTTGAGTCGTCATCGGGAGTATGATAGATCTCGGTCATCCCCGTGAAACAAAACATTACCGGAATCTGACTCTGATAAAACGGCAAATGATCGCTGCCCGCAAAGGCACTTTCAACAGCTGTCACGTCCACCGAAATCGCCTCGTCCGCACGCTTCACAACCTCGGCAAACTCAGCCGCTGTACCCACCCCGCCAACCTCAACATTATTGTTTCGCAAATTGCCAATCATGTCGAAATTCAGCATCGCCACCGTCTTCTCCAGCGGAAATACCGGCTCGCGGACATAATGCGCACTGCCCAGCAATCCTCGCTCCTCACCAGAAAAACAAATAAACACCAGACGACGCTTCGGCTTCGGACCAGCCGCAAATCGCCGCGCCAATTCCATCACCGCAGCCGTGCCGGACGCATTGTCGTCCGCACCATTGTGCACTTCGCCCGTACGAGTCGCTGCGCGAGAACCATAACCACCAAAACCCAGATGGTCATAATGACCGCCAATCACAATCGTCTCGTCCGCCAATGGCCCCTCGCCCTCAACCACACCAATCAGGTTGTAAGCGGTGACCGAATTGGCTTCGAACACAGTCGATACAGTGGCAGTCCAGCCCTGCAGGTCCTGAGACAGCGGTTTCAGATTCTGATCAATCGCCGCACACACGTCCTTCAGACTGCTAAACTTCTGTCCGTCCGCACCCTGCAACGGCACCGCCTTCAGCAGTTCATCCACCACTGCTCGCTTCACATGAGCAAATGGCACGGCCGATTCGTCATTGCCAAAACTGGACGGATCCGCCAACTCGTCCTGATCACCCTCGGCCGGCATGTCATTCACAAACAACACACCCGCAGCACCGGAATTGCGAATCAGCTCCAGCTTGCGATCAATATACGCGTTCGGACTGGTCTCCTGACCCCGAAAGGCACCGTCCGGACGATTCTGAGGCTCGCGGCGAATCACCACCACCACCTTGCCCTGCACATCAATGCCAGCGTACTCGTCGTACTTGTCCTCTGCTGAACTGATGCCGTAGCCGACGAATGCCACCCCACCGGTCGCCGCACCGTTCTTGCCCCGCCGAATCGGCTGAAACTGCTCGCCCAACTGCAATTTCAGCTCAGCCCCGCCCGGACCCTGCAAAGTCACCGCCGTCTTGTCCGAAATCACCGTGTCACCAATCGCCACCTGAAACGCCTGACGCCAGCCACCGTCGGGCATGCCCGGCTTCACACCGGCCACTTCATACTCCTTAAGGATATGCTGCGCAGCCAGCTCAATGCCCTTCGTCTCAACCCCCCGGCCCTCGAAATCTTCAGACGCCAGCAGAGTGATGTCATGAGTCACGCGGCGGATAATCTCAGCACGCTCCGGGGCCACAGGAGCAGCCTCCTGAGCAGACAGCGGGGGCAGTTGAGGCCCCGACAGAACCAGCACGGCCATCACACGCCCGGCAATACGCGATGCTCTTCCCAGCAACAGCCCCATCGATCGTCCCCCCAGCAGCAAGTCAGTACGTCCAAAGACAGAACGAGAAAATGTTTGAGCCCCGCTGTGCAAAATCCTGGCAGGAACTGGCGGGAACCCTCGCGAGTGCGGAGAATATCGAGCGCAATGAGATTTGGCGAATCCGAAGGCCCGTTAGAGCACAGAATCGGTGAGAAAACCGCAGCTCGAGCATTCCAGCCAGAGTTCTGCCCGCAAAACACCCCACTCCCCACCCCAACCACGCCGTCTCACAGTACAGTCGCATTGCAGTCCCCGGCATCTTCCCCAACTCAAGGGCCACCACCCTAGCTCGGGCTTTCCAGCACAAGTTCTGCCCGCAACACCAGCGCACACTCATGCGAACGCCAACTGGACCAAATCACACCACGTCGTCCGCACCATCCTCAGCAAACGGTGCCCCCGGCGGCACCGGCAAATCCGCCTCCAAAAAAATCCGAATCAACCCCGCCAAACCCGGCACCTGCAACCGGCGATACGCCGACAAACGATGCTTCTCAACCGTCTTCGCACTGATCCGCAAACGATCGGCACAGTCCCTCGATGACAGACCGGCTGCAGCCAGACCCGCAATCTCCTGCTCACGACGCGACAATTGCTCAAATACCTCCCGCGCCTGATCCCGCCGCTGCTGCCACTCTGAATACCGGTCACGATCAGTGCCGCACACACTGCAAACACCAGCCACAGCTGCCGTTACACCCGCGCTCCGCGGCTGGGCAGCAGCGTCATCCGACACCGCATCCGCGGTGGTAACCATCAGAGTCCGCATGGAGAACAGTGGGGCAGATCCGGACGGATCATTATGCACACCAGGGCTACCCAGGCTTCTGTCGCCCGGATAATCAGCAGTTGTAGTCATCAAACTGACCTCAATCACGCCCCCCCGCACCCGCGGTTCCACAACACCAATTCGGTTTGCCAGACTCAGGAACCCGGCAGGCGCTGAGTTTGCTGTGCGCGCTGGCAGGTCGGCAAAAGAAATTTCCGCAGGAGCGATCATCCGGGAGCGATGAAAAGTTTTAAAAAGGAAGGAAGATCGAGCAGAAAAACGGCAGGGGTAACTGAACAAGAAAGCAGTTAGCTCAGCACAGCTGATCAAAAACAACGCCAAACCAACAAAAAACACCGCAGAAAATCAGCAACACGTGTGCACAAACTGCCACCTTTTCGCACACTCTTTTCATTCAACTTAGCAATTCCTCCCCACCTCGCTCTACAGGAAGCATCAATTTTGCGACAAAAATGGAGAGTTTTTCCGTTGTTTGCGTCAGGAAACAAAATTGCCGGCATTCGAGATCAGGTCGTTTTGGGGCAACCACCATCAAAAAACCATTCACAAACACACCCCTGCTTACATTTTCCCCTTTTGACGCTGTCGCCTGAGCTGGCTGTTTGCCGGGGGCTGCCGGTGGGAATCCGAGCACGAGCACCGCGGGGTTCAACAACGAATGGAGGAGCGGGTGGGTGAACCGCTCATGAACGCAGATGAAAGCTGATAAACGCCAATTTGTAGCTCATGCGTGCCCGTAAAAGCAGCTTTTGAGTGGGGGGGGGGCACACCACCCTGAACCGCCGTCACCTCGGCGGCATCCATGCCGCCCAACACCCGCAGTGCCTTAAAGCCCACACCCGCGGACTCCCGTCCGCGGCTCGCCTGACTGACCGCTGACCCTCGCGTCTTCGCGTGAGACAAACTGTCCGCCAAACTGTCTGCCGACACCCCTGAAGGCAACAAATCAAGGGCATCTTCAACCCTCTTTCGCCATTTGCGTTTATCCGTGAAAATCCGTGTTCATCCGTGGCTGAAAAAAACACCACCGATTGTGTCCATCCGCGGTAATTCATGGTTTAATACCACCCGCCTCCGTTTCCCATCTCAGCGTTTTCCCTTGCCGCATCTCATGAGCGATATTTGTCTTGTCACCGGCGGTGGCGGTTTTCTTGGACGCTACATCGTCGAACAACTGCTCGCCGCCGGACGGACCGTCCGGATTTTCAGCCGCGGGACGTACCCGGAACTGCAGGCTGCCGGCGTCCAGATCTGCCGCGGCGATCTGCGCGATGCCGCCGCCGTCCAGTCTGCCTGCCAGGATGTCACCAGCGTGTTTCACACCGCAGCTGTCCCCGGCGTCTGGGGGCCCCGCCAACTGTACTTCGGCACCAACCTCGAGGGCACCCGCAACGTCCTTGAGGCCTGCCGGAACAATCAGGTACAGCGGCTGATCTATACCAGCTCGCCCAGTGTCGTTTTCGACGGTGCCGATCACGTGGACGCCGACGAATCACTGCCTTATCCCCGCCGCTGGCTGTGCCACTACCCGCAGTCCAAGGCACTGGCCGAACAGCAGGTACTGCAGGCCGCCAGCCAGCAGCACCTGCGCACCGTGTCGCTCCGCCCCCACCTGATTTGGGGACCGCGCGACAACCACCTGATTCCTCGCCTGCTGGAAACTGCACGCAGTGGCCGGCTGCGGCAAGTCGGAACCGGAAACAACGTGGTGTCTGTCGCCTACGTCGAAAACGTGGCTGCCGCGCACCTGCAGGCCGAACAGTCACTGCAGCAGTCCAACAAGATCTCCGGACGCCCCTACTTCATCAACGAACCCGCAGCCGTCAATCTGTGGGACTGGGTCAACACTCTGCTGCAGGTCGGTGGCCTGCCACCACTGCGACGCAGCATTTCGCGGCGTAAAGCCATGCTGCTGGGAAAGATCTGCGAAGGGCTCTGGACCGCCCTGCCACTGCCCGGCGAACCGCCCATGACCCGCTTTGTCGCCGCCCAGCTCTCCGGCTCACACAGCTATTCAATCGCCGCCGCCCGCAAAGACTTCAACTACCAGCCCCTCGTCACCATCGACGAGGGACTGCGGCGGCTGAGGGCAGTGGTCAGTGATCACTGACGGGTGGGCAGTGACTCTCATAGGACCTACGGGCCCCATAGGATCCACACCAGTCCTGCCCGTCGCTGCCTTTGCGATTCTCCGTGAACATCCGTGTTCATCCGTGGCAAAAAAAACGCCCTGCCCTCCGTGGCCCCCTCCGAGAAGTTCCGGTCGGCCTGCTTGCCACGCTTCCGGCTGCCCGATAATCTGCACGTCCAATCCGCAGCCCGGCTGCGGACGATCCACAGAATCATCAGCGCACGGGTTTCAGGCAGAGGTTTCAGACGGCCATGTTTCAGGACCGAGTTGTGATTACCGGGATCGGCCTTGCCGCCCCAAACGGCAGTAATTTGCCCGAATACCGACAGGCTCTGCTGGCCGGGCGATCCGGAGTCGTCAACTACCAGACTCGTTACATGGGCCCGGTGCTGGCCGGGGTCTGTGGATTTGACGAGCTGAAATACCAGAAGAAGAAGGATCTCCGCCGCGGCACTCGCGCCGGTTCCATTTCCGTCTACTGTGCCAACGAAGCCGTCTGCGACTCGGGGCTGGACTGGGCGGCCGTAGCCCGAAATCGCGTGGGGGTGTACCTGGGGATAACTGAGCACGGCAATGTCGAGACTGAGAACGAGGTCTATGAGATTTCGAAGTTCCAGTACGACACAAAAGTCTGGTCGCATCATCACAATCCGCGGACGGTGGCCAACAATCCGGCCGGTGAAGTGACTCTGAACATGGGGATCACGGGACCACATCTGACGATCGGCGCGGCGTGTGCCGCGGGGAACGCCGGATTCATCCAGGCCGTGCAAATGCTCAGGCTCAAAGAAGTCGACCTGGCGATTGCCGGCGGCGTGTCAGAAAGCATTCACACGTTCGGAATTTTTGCCAGCTTTGCGGCTCAGGGGGCGCTGGCATCGCACGAGGACCCGACGCAGGCCTGTCGCCCGTTTGACGTGCACCGCAATGGAATTGTGGTGGCCGAGGGCGGGGGAATCTGTACCCTCGAACGGCTGGACGACGCGGTGCGTCGCGGGGCAAAGATTTACGGGGAAATTATCGGCTATGCCATGAATTCAGACGCCCGTGACTTTGTGCTGCCAGATTCCACACGGCAGGCCGAATGCGTGCAACTGGCGTTGCAGCGAGCCGGCCTGCAGGCGTCGGACATTGACATTGTCAGCAGCCATGCGACAGCGACTGAGCAGGGCGATATCGAGGAAGCGGCCGCGCTGCGGAAGGTGTTCGGCGAAAGTTCCCGCACCTGGATCAACAACACCAAAAGCTTCATCGGGCATGCGATGGGCGCCGCCGGCGCTTTGGAACTGCTGGGGAACCTGCCGTCCTTTGACGACGGAATTGCTCACGCCACACTGAACGTGACCGAACTGGATCCCCGCTGTGCCCTGCCCAATCTTGTGCTGAACGAGCCTCGTGATCTGGGGAAAGTGACCTGTATTCTGAACAATTCCTTCGGCATGCTGGGCATTAATTCGGTCGTCATCGTCCGCAAATACGAAGGCTGACCCCCCTGCCGGAAACGGTCAAATTTTCTCAGGAAATACACAGATTTGGCTGACGAGCCGGGAACGGTTGCGTAGAGTGGCGGTTTTTCAGAGAAAACACCAACTGGATACCAGCTCTTGCAGGAAATTTGCCGAATGACGCTCGCGTCGGTGCGGGCTTTTCAGTGAATTCTTCGCTAAAGTAGTCAAAAAGCACCGACTTCCCACAGCACAAGATCTTGAGGACACGTTGATGACGGCAGATCAGATCCGGCAGGTCATTCTGGATATTCTCGAGCGAATTGCTCCGGATGAAGATCTGTCGGGGCTCGACGACGCACGTCCGTTCCGTGAACAGATGGAACTGGACAGCATGGATTTCCTGGACATTGTCATGGAACTGCGGAAGATGTACCGCATCCAGATCCCGGAAGAAGATTATCCGAACCTGAACACCATGGCGGGCACGGTGGCCTATCTGCTGCCTCGGCTGAAGGATGTTCCGGTTTCAGCCTGATTCTGGATTTGTCGCTGTACCTCACGTATTTCTGTTTCGTCAATCCCCTGCAGCCAGCGTCAAAGTGCACCAGTGAAGTACGATACCGTCATCATTGGTGCTGGCATGTCGGGATTATCAGCAGGCGTGCGTCTGGCGTATTACGAAAAAAAAGTCTGCATTCTTGAGCGGCACACGACGATCGGGGGCCTGAATTCCTTCTATCGTCTGCGGCGTCGCAACTATGACGTGGGGCTGCATGCCATCACGAATTACGCCGAACCTGGAACGAAGCAGGGTCCGCTCAGCAAGCTGCTGCGTCAGCTGCGTCTGACCTGGGAAGATTTTGATCTTAGGCCTCAGCTGCGATCATCGATTGTGTTTCCCGACTGCACTTTGTTTTTCACCAATCAGTTCAATTTTCTGACGGAACAAATTGCGGCCGCGTTTCCGGCTCAGATTGACGGATTTCGTCGACTGGTGCACCGGATTGCGGATCATGACGCACTGAATCTTGAGCGTACTGTCGTGTCTGCTCGACAGGTCGTCTCGGAATACATCCGGGATCCGCTGCTGGTGGACATGCTGTTTTGTCCGCTGATGTTTTACGGCAGTGCGACTCCCCAGGACATGGACTTCAACCAGTTCGTGATCATGTTCAAAAGCATTTTTCACGAGGGATTTGGGCGGCCGTTTGACGGCATTCGTTTGATCCTGAAGAAGCTCGTGAAGCATTTCCGTTCGTTTGGCGGCGATCTGCGTTTGCGAGCGGGCGTCAGTCAGATTCAGCATCGGGACGGCCGCGCCACGTGTGTCACGCTGGACGACGGGACTCAGATTGAAGCTGACAACGTCCTGTCATCGGCAGGAGTGGCGGAGACGCTGCGGCTGATCGATCCGGACAATCCGCCAGTGAAGGCTCCGCCGGGCGACATTTCCTTTGTCGAATCGATCAGTGTGCTGGACTGTCCGCCGGCCGAGTTGGGACATCGCGACACGATTGTGTTTTACAGTGATTCCCCGCAGTTTCATTACCAGCGTCCAGAGACTCCTGTGGATCTCCGCAGCGGCATCATTTGTTCGCCCAACAATTTTGACTATGCGGAACCGCTGGAAGACGGTCGGATCCGCATCACGGCGCTGGCCAATCCGCACTACTGGATGTCACTGCCGGACGACCAGTACGCGGCTGAAAAGCAGCGCTGGAACGACCGCATAGTGGCCAGTGCGGTGCAGCACATGCCTGATTTCCGCGGGCGAGTGATTGACACGGACGTGTTTACTCCGCGCACCATTCGTCGTTTCACCGGGCATTTAAACGGCTGTGTTTACGGCGCACCGGAAAAGTGGGTCAACGGCCAGACCCCGCTCAGCAATTTGTTCCTCTGCGGCACCGACCAGGGCTTCCTTGGCATCGTCGGCGCAATGCTGAGTGGAATCACCATCGCCAATCGACACTTGCTGAAGTAAGCGGTAACCAGCCTGTGCCTGCCAGTTGCAAGCCACGGATTGACACGGATGACCACGGATAAATCGCAAACGCAGTGGCCGACAGGGAAATTCCAGCTCCGGCACCAAGAACACAAAATCCTCCCCTCGCCCCCATGAAACGGGGGAGAGGGTGCGGGGGGAATACCACCCTGCAACAACCGCCACGCCAAGGCTCTTAGGCAAGCCGCCTGCGGAATTGCCTGGCCTTGGGGCATGGATGCCGCCGAACGCCGCACACGGCACTCACACCCGCGGACTCCCGTCCGCAGCTCGCCTGACCGAACACCGAACACCGACTTTTGCGTCTTCCTTCGCGTCTTCGCGTGAGCCAAACTGTCTGCAAAACAGCCTGCCCCCCTGAAGGCACCAGATTGCGGGTGTCTTCAACCGTCTGCCGGACGGGGTTCCGGCTAAAGCCGGTACTGCGAACGACGGGGCTCGGGCTGGAAAGCCCGAGCTACAAATAACGCCCACTATCAGCGTTCAAAAAACGCACAAGCTGCGTTTATCCGTGGCCCGACGGGTATTCTCGCGGTATAATTGCACCCACAGCTGGCGTCCGGTACCGTCCCGCTGTTTCTCGCTGCCAACCCTGTTTTCCAACGGAAACCCCCGCTATGGGCCTGTTCGACAAACTCCTCAACGAATTCATTGACATTATCGAGTGGGTCGATGATTCGAAACACACGCTGGTCTGGCGGTTTCCTCGTTACCAGAACGAGATCAAAAACGGTGCGCAGCTGATCGTGCGACCGGGGCAGAAGGCCATTTTTGTGCATCGCGGGCAGGTGGCCGATGTTTTTGAACCGGGCAATTACGAACTGAGCACCGATAATCTGCCGCTCCTCGGAACTCTGGCCGGCTGGAAGTACGGCTTCAACAGTCCGTTTCGGGCCGAGGTCTACTTTATCAGCACAAAGCAGCTGACGGATCTAAAATGGGGGACTCCCAATCCTGTCATGATGCGGGATCCGGAATTTGGCCCGATTCGCATTCGGGCGTTTGGCACGTATGCGTTGCGAGCAGTTGATCCGCGGGCCCTGCTGAAAGAGCTGGTGGGTACGGACGGCAGTTTTGACGCGGAGGCGATCAGTGAACTGCTGCGATCGATGATTGTGGCCACCTTTTCTGAACTGCTCAGTCGGGCCGAGATTCCGGCACTGGACATGGCCCGTCGCTATTCCGAGATTGCTCAGCAGCTGCGGCAGCTGGTGCAGGAAAAGATTGATGACGAGTATGGGCTAGAGCTGTCGCAACTGGTGCTGGTAAACATTTCGCTGCCTGAAGCGGTGGAAAAGGCCCTTGACACTCGCACCAGCATGGGCGTGGTGGGTGACCTGAATCGTTTTCAGCAGTACCAGCTGGGGCAGGCGCTGGGCAGTGGCAATGGTGGCGGCGGTGCTGCGGCCGAAGGAGCCGGTCTGGGGCTTGGTCTGGCGTTGGCCGGTCGGATGCTGCAGCCGGGTACCGGTCCTGTGGCCTCGGCGGCCGCGGTACCTCCGCCGCTGGCGGCCAGCTGGCATGTCGCGGTCAACGGTCAGTCGCAGGGTCCGTACAGTCACGATCAACTGGTTGCGGCGATCGCCGCGGGCCAGGTCAGTCCCGGCACGCTGGTCTGGAGTTCTGGTATGGCCGCCTGGTCCGCTGCAGTTCAGGTCCCCCAGCTGTCCGCCGCCTTCGGTCCCCCGCAGCCCCCGCCACTGCCGCCCCAGCCGTAATGCGTGAACGCCAAACGCAGGCCACGGATTGATGAGTCCGTGATCGCGGCGAAAACTTCGCAGGACAGGCGGGGAGGGGTTTAATCGCAAGCCACGGGTGAACACGGATGAATCGCAAGGTGACAGCTTATAAGGAAATCGAGCACGAGCGTGAGGAATAAGGAACCAGTCGCCCCCGCCGTATTAGTGTTCATTAGCGGTTAAAAATAACGTCCCCCTTTTGCGATCATCCGTGAAAATCCCTGTTCATCCATGGCTGAAAAACGCCTTGAATCCACCCCTCTCCCCAAGTACTCGGGTCTTCCGCCGATGAACTCAGAAATGCACAATAGCAGTTCACCACCCGAGCCTCCTGCGGCGTCGGCCAGCGGCGACCAGTCCGGTCATCTGGTCCATTCCGGTGCGGCGCGGATTTTTCCCTGTCAGTCGTGTGGCTCGGATCTGACATTTCACATCGGCCTGCAGTCACTGACCTGTGATTTCTGCGGGTATCAGCAGCAGATTCAGCACAGCGAAGACAGCGTGCTGGAACAGGATTTTGCGGCGCTGCTGCAGCGGCTGCAGCAGCAGCGAGCGGACCGGAAACGGCAGACCGTCGGCGACGCAGGTGACAGCGGGGCATCAGCCGCAGCGGGGGCTGAACAGCAGCAGCAGGAAGTGCGCTGCGAATCGTGCGGCGGCAACGTCGAATTCCGCGGGACTCTGACCAGCACGGCGTGTCCGTACTGCGGAGTTCCCATGCAGCTGGAGCGAGCGCATCAGACGGATCCGGACCGCATTCCGGTGGACGCGATGCTGCCGTTTTTGGTGGATCGGCAGCGTGCCGGCACGCAGTTGGGGCAGTGGCTGGCCTCCCGCTGGTTTGCTCCCGGTGACTTTAAACACGGGGCAGAGCGGGGTCAGTTCAACGGCGTCTATTTGTCGTACTTCACGTTTGACTCGCTGACTTTCACGATCTGGTCAGGCGAGCGTGGCGACCATTACTACGTGACGGTGGGCAGCGGCAACAATGAGCGGCGTGAGCGACGCACCAACTGGCGTTCGGTCAGCGGCCGTTTTCAGCGGTTCTTTGACGACGTGCTGATTTTGGCCAATCGCGGCCTGCAGCGAAACCACATTGACGCTTTGCAGCCGTGGCCTTTGTCGCAGGTGGTGCCGTTTAATCAGCAGCTGCTGGCCGGGCTGTTGTCACGCACCTACGACATCGAGCTGGACGAGTGTTTCGCGGAAGCTCGCGCGAAGATTGACGCCGAGCTGCAGGCTGACGTGCGGGGCCGCATTGGCGGCGACGAGCAGCGAATCACGAGGCTGAACAGCCAGTATGATGCGATCACATTCAAGCATCTGCTGTTGCCGGTATGGCTGATGGCTTACCGCTACAACGGCAAAAGCTATCAGGTCTTCATCAACGCCTGCACAGGTCACGTTTCAGGCGAACGGCCCTGGAGCATCTGGAAGATCGCCGCTGCGGTGCTGGCAGCGATCGCCGCACTGGGGGCGCTGTATTTTGCCTTCAGCCAGCAACAGCCCGGCTGAGAGCCACGGAAGATCGGTGCGGAAGGCTGCTGGCACGGGGTGTATTAACCGCAGGGGCAACAGCTAAAAGGAATTCGAGCACGAGAGCAGGAATGTGGAACAAATCGCATCGCCCAGCTTCGCATCAGCGTCAATCAGCGTTCATGAGCGATTAAAAAAATTGCGATTGCTCGCCTCCCGGGCCAATTTGTCGTTCAGGCCGTTACCCGGCTGACGTCGTCCGGTGTAATCCTGCCGTCGTGCATGGCACTCGCAACCAGCAGGGCATCAACGCCGGCATCGCGAGCCTGCAGCAGGCAGTCCGGGCTGCGGACACCGCCACCGGTAATCACGAACAGTTCAGGAAAATCCTGTTTCAGCTGCCGGCACAGCGGCAGCGTCGGAACGCCCCTTCCCACACCCACGGCAGCAATGTCAAGCACCAGCAGCCGCCTTACCCCGACGTCGTATAGCTCGCAGGCTGCATGCAGCGCACCAGCAGTCCGCCACTTGGCATTTGCAGACACAAGCTGTCCATTTCTCAGATCCAGACTGACAATCACAGAGTCGGCGGTATTGCTGGACAGCAACCCCGCCACATCCGCAGCAGTCTCAGTACCAATCACCGGCACCGTATCCGGCAGCCTGCGTACCTGAGCCAGACAGTCTGACGTGCGGATGCCGGAATCCAGCCAGATCTGCACATCAGCAGATCGCAGCTCCTGCAGCAGACCCCACTGTGGACTTCCGTCAACGATCCCGTCCAGATCCGCTACATAGCACACCTGCATACCATACAAATCACGCCAGGTCCGCAGCAACCCACAGAGACCAGCCGATCCCTGCCTGCTGCCGGCAACCGGAGCATACTGATCCCGCCTGCCCGCAACAGCATGCACGGCACAGCCAAAACGCAGATCCAGTACCGGAACAACCCGCATTGCTGCTTCACAACTGAAGTTTTAATTTCTCAACACCGACTAATCAGATGCCGCAGGTAGTCTCCATACTCGTTCGCATACCTCTGCGCCTGCTCAGAAAGCTGTTCTTTGCTGATAAACCCTTTCCGCCAGGCAATCTCTTCCGGGCACGAGATCTTCAGACCCATGCGTTTTTCGATGGCCGCCACAAAGTTGCCGGCATCCAGCAGGGATTCATGAGTCCCCGTGTCCAGCCACGCAAATCCACGCGACAGCAGCTCAACCTTCAGCTGCCCACGCCGCATGTATTCCAGATTCACGTCCGTAATCTCCAGCTCGCCACGCCGTGACGGACGCAGGTTCCTGGCAATTTCGACCACGCTGTTGTCGTAGAAGTACAGACCGGGCACCGCCAGATCCGACTTCGGCTGCTTTGGCTTCTCTTCCAGTGAAATCGCGTTGCCCGCAGCGTCAATCTCAACCACACCATAGGCCCGCGGATCACGCACCTGATAACCAAAGATCGTGGCCCCCGCGTCACGCGAAGCGGCCGCAGCCAGAGTCGCCCGGAACCCCTGACCGTAAAAAATGTTGTCCCCCAAAACCAAAGCACAATGGTCGCTGCCGACAAAATCGGCTCCCAGAATAAAGGCCTGCGCCAGCCCTTCCGGACGTGGCTGCTCCTGGTATTCAAAACGCATGCCCCACTGGCTGCCATCACCCAGCAGACCCCGAAACCCGGGCAGGTCACGAGGCGATGACATCACCAGTACCTCGCGAATCCCCGCCAGCATCAGCGTCGAAAGCGGATAATAAATCATCGGCTTGTCATACACCGGCGCCATTTGCTTGCTGATCCCCAGCGTGATCGGAAACAGACGCGCACCAGTACCGCCAGCCAGAATAATACCTTTGGTCGTTGCCATGAGATCTCCACCACACAGGAATACAGAATGCCACCAGCTGCCGCCGACGACCAGCCATTGGCAGAGCGAAAAATGTTCGAACGATGATTAAATTTACGCGGCAAGAACCGCAGGCGGCAGCCCACACCAGGCTCGGCAGTGCTCACACCCGCAGACTCCCGTCCGCGGCTCGCCTGACTGAACACTGCCCACTGACCAGGTGGCAGGCTTCACTGCAGCAGCCCGGCTTACAATTATTCTGCTGCGTTTATCCGTGAAAATCCGTGTTCATCCGTGGCAAAAAAGACCGCCCCCGCCCCTTGCCTTCTTCCGTGGCCTTACCCGAGGCGTTCACGGCGATATTTGCCGCTCTGCACGCGCTCTACCCACACCGAGTTTTCCAGGTACCAGCGGACCGTCTGGTCCAGACCACCGGCAAAATCCTGCTGCGGTTTCCAGCCCAGCTGACTGCTGATCTTCGACGCGTCAATCGCATAACGCCGGTCATGGCCCGGTCGGTCCCGCACATACTGAATCAGTGATTCACACGGACCGTGCGGCAGCCCGGGACACAGCCGGTCCACCAGCGCACAGATCTGCTTCACGATCGCAATATTCGTCTGCTCGTTATTGCCGCCCACGGTATAGCATTCACCCACCACCCCACGCTGCAGCACCATCTCAATGGCCGCACAGTGGTCTTCCACATACAGCCAGTCACGCACATTCAGGCCGTCCCCGTACACCGGCAACGGCCGACCTTCAATCGCATTCAAAATCATCAGCGGGATCAGCTTCTCGGGAAACTGATACGGCCCGTAGTTATTGGAACAATTGGTAATCAGCACCGGCAACCCATACGTGTGCAGGTACGCACGAACAAAATGATCGGAAGCCGCCTTGCTGGCAGAATACGGACTGTTCGGCGAATACGGCGTGGTTTCCGTAAACAGACCTTCCGCCCCCAGTGATCCGTAGACTTCATCGGTCGACACATGCAGAAACCGAAATGCCTGTTTGGCCGCCTGCGGCAGCCCGCCGAACCAGTGCCGCACTTCTTCCAGCATGCGACAGGTGCCCAGCACATTTGTTTCCACAAACGTGAGAGGCCCGTCAATGGACCGATCCACATGCGATTCGGCGGCAAAATTCACGATTGCCGCCGGCTGATACTGCTGCAGCAGACTGCGTACCAGCTGGCGGTCCCCAATATCACCGTAAACAAATACTTGATTTGGATCATCCGTCGGCAGCGAATCCGGATTGCCAGCATACGTCAGCCGATCCAGATTGACGATCCGCACATCGCCGCGAATACACCCGCGACGCACAAAACAGCTGCCAATGAAACCGGCACCGCCGGTGACAAGAAGCGTTTGCATAGACTGATCAGATCTTTCTTGAACCAGAACTATTACAACCCAAACGAACGCATCTGAATTTCACCAGCACTCACCTGGCCCCAGCCTGCTCCCACTGCCACTGGTTCAGACTGCTGCTCAGTGCTTCTTCCACGGAACGCAGCTTCAACCCGGCTGCCAGAGCCTTCGATACGTCCAGCACACAGTTGGAACGCGGTGTCTTTGCAGCACTCGTCATAAACTGCTGATCACTCTCGAAAAACTGAAAGTCATGCTTCGACAGTCCATGCTGCTGAATCAGTTGCACTACCTGTGCAGTCGTCACATGCCCGGGATTTGTCACATTATAGGTTCCAAAAGGCACACGCTGCTGCCAGCAGTCCACGCAGGCAGCAGCGAAGTCCTGCAGCTGCGACAGACTGTTGGTGGCCTGCAGCAGCCGCTGATATCGCAACAGCTTCGAGATATAATTTCGGGACCCGTCCCGGTGATCAAACGGAATCCTCAGTCGCCAGACGAAACAGTCCCGAGCCCCCTGCAGCAGTTCTTCACCCAGAGCCTTGCAGCCGGAATAAAAACTGCAGTTGTTCTGGCGAAATGAGAAATTCGGAGGATCATCCTCACGGAATCCAGTACCATCCTCGCGGCAGCCTGTGTAGATACAGCCGGACGACACATGGCCCCACGGCGTTCCGGATTGCTCGCAGCAGTTTCGCACAATACCTGGCAGCATCGCATTTCCTGCCAGGCATTCGGCCTTCGCCACCTCACAGGCATCAACATTGGGTTTCCCCGTGTAACCTGCCGCGCTAATCAGAAACTCGGGCCTGACCGCAGTCAGCAGCTCAGACAACTTCTCCGGCACGGTGTAGTCGCATTCACGCCGGGACACGCTGACATGCGGCAGACCGCGCTGCTGCAACTGAGCGACAATCGCTGAACCGACGTACCCTGAACCACCAAGCACCACGATCATCCGTTGGGTCTCACTTTCTGTGCGCTGACCGAAGTCACCGCACGTGGAACATCTGTACGCACGGTGCCCACACTCGGGGCGATTCGAAAAAACGGGTTAAGCAGGCCACCGCTGGGGTGTTCATGTCCCTGAAATCTGCTCAATGAACGTTCTTCGCTGACACTGCAGAAACGTCTTCGATCAAACGCACTGCTGTTGTTCGGCAATTTTTTGGCAGTGGCGGGGCACATACGGAAATCAACACAGGCAAACTCGCCGCTCGATTGCGAACCAGCCCAGGGAACGCATGAAGTTGACAAACGACGAAGATACGATTTGCGGGCGTTTTGCTGTGCCGAGGTATGGCCATCAAAAAGCCATCCGACCACTTAGAAACCTCACCCCGTTCTTTCTCCTCTAAAGGGCAAGGGGTACCAGGCGAACAACACACCACACAAACTAAACCAGAACCTTTGCGATTATCCTTGAACATCCGTGGCTAAAAAACAGCACAAGAACAATGCTCGGGCTGGAAAGCCCGAGCTACGGCAGACGGAACAGACGCTTGTAGTCCGCCAGAAAGTTTTGCTGTGACACGAAGGCTCGGGCCACCCCCAGGGCACCCTCACGCAGCCTCTGTCTGGCCTCCGGGCCCATCGACGCCAGCGCACGCACTGCCCTCATAAATGCAGCAGGGTCGCCCAGCGGCAAATCCCAGCCTGCCTTCTTATCGTCAAGATCTCGCCAAATCGTACAGTCACTGATGATGACCGGAGTTCCCACACTGAAAGATTCAAAAATTGCATGCCCGAAGTTTTCACCCTGTGTTGGTAAAATCAGACCATCCGCGCGAATCAGTTGCTCCCTCACAGCCCGTTCATCCAGTGCACCCGCAAAAATCACGCGCGCAGCACCTCCCAGTTCGGCCGCCAACTGCCGACAACGCAACTCATACGCCGCATCCTCCGCCGGACCCACAAGCACCAGTTCGCACGGAACACTCAGACCCCGCAGCGATTCAATCGCCAGATGCACGTTCTTACTCGGATGAATCCGCCCCACCAGCACCAGCTTCAGGTCACCGCCGTCGCTGCATCGCTCAGGCAGCGATTCCACCGGCCACTGCGGCACATTGGACACCAGCACAACGTGAGCCCCCGGGAACTGCTGCTGAATTTCAGCCACTTCGTCCTGCGATGTCGCATGAAATACCACTCGCTGCGTCAAACCCAGCCCCCGCAAAAACCGCAACACTGGACCCTTCTTCCAGAATTTGCGGAACAGCGCAGACGGTTTCAGCATACCCCGAGGCGCCACTACTACCGGCACTTCCCGCTGCCACAGCAGCAACACCAGCAGCGGCCAGATCGCGCCGATCCACGAAAACATGCTGTTCAGATAAACAGCCGCCGGCGGATCTTTACGCACCAGCCGGAAAAATTCGCAATGGCGCGCCCACGCGGTACCGTAAAACACGCTGGTGTTCTTGTTCCGATGCACCCACTGATTCACCGACACACCGGCATAGGTCTGTGTTTCACCCAGATCCCGGCAGCCCGTCAACACCTCGACGTAAGCGTGATCTGCCAGCAGTTGCGTCAGATTCACAACGCTGCGAATGGGCCCGCCAGCGCGATGGCCCGGCGCAAACCAGTCTGCACAGATCAAAAGACGACTGTGTTGCCCCACAGTACCTCCAAACATCCGGCGGCAGCAGGCCCAGGTACACTGCCAACCGTGCGAGTCACTTCAGAACAGCGTATAGATAAACGGTGCAGCAGCCGTGCCGCTAAGTACCAGCAGGCCGCCCAGTCCCAGCAGCATCAGTACAATCGGCGTCAGCCACCACTTCTTGTTGGTCTTCAGAAACCCCCAGAACTCGCTCAAAAGCGACTGCTGCGAAGCCTCTTCAGACAGTCGCGAGAATTCATCCTGTTCAGACATCACCGCTCCTCCCCGTCAGTTAGCTGGAAAACTACGGCCGCAGACTCCACCCGCCAAACAGACCATCGCATCCGTGTCACAGAATACAGAGCCGAAGCACCGAAAGAAACAACGGTCAGGCTGTAACAAAACTATCGCCATTTTCCCTGCTGCGTTTCCATTCGCGGCTTCGCGTGAGACCAGCCGTACTGCGGCACCACCCCCGTGGCTCGTGCTGCAAAACCGACAAGCCTCGGGCTATCAGTATTGCCGAAAGTACCTTTTTAGATCACTTGTCGGCAAACGGTCCTGCCAAAACGATCTGTCATCGGAAGCTCGCAGACGCAGCGGGTCCCAGTTCAGCAGACGCAGCAGACACCCTGTCGGCCAAAACACGCCAAAATACATCGCAAACAACAGCAAGTGTGAGATCAGCCAGCCAACTGGAAAAGCCGCAAGCGACCATCCCACATAGAACGCACGCAGGAACGACGGACGCAAGACCGCCAGCAGCAGCAGACTCACAGCCGCCAGTTGCTGAACGACAGTAGTCAGGTCCCAACCATCACGCCACCAGCGATGCGCCGAAAGAAGGCTTAGCAGCAGCCAGCACAGACAGCCAAACTGCCGCAGCAGACGATCGTCCGGTCGCAAGTTGATCGGCAGCATAACAATTCAATTCTGCAGAATTTCAATGCACAAACGCGCTATTCACGCGAACAGACAACAACAGGACAATGCACAACAGCAGTTGCAGGAATCGCCGCAGCTCGCAATAACCGCCAGGACAGCCAGACAGCCGCAAATCAACCGCTCTCACCTTCACGGGTTCGCGTGATGCCAGTCGTCGGCAGGGTGCCGCTGAGGCTGCGGGGGCAAGAATCACCGGCGCGGCTCTCGGGCTGGAAAGCCGAGCTACGGAAGGTGATCTTCAGACGCCGCCCAAAACTCGCACACCCGCGGACTCCCGTCCGCGGCTCACCTGACCAATGTCCACTGACCACTTTGCCGCTTATCCATCCCGCTGGTCCGTGCCCCCGCGGCGGTCAAAACAGCGCTCGATTCGCCGCGGCTAGTCAATGCCGTACTGCGCAAGATAGCTGCTGCGATCTAATGCTGCCGCAGCACGGTTCTGACTCTTCAGCATCACACAGTCTTCCACCACCAGAACATCCATATCGGTCGCCTGAAAGCATCGCCAGGCGTCGTCTACAGTGCAGACAATCGGTTCACCACGCACGTTAAAACTGGTGTTCACCAGCAGCGGACAGCCGGTCTGCCGCTCAAATTCACGCAGCAAACTGTGCAGACGAGGATTCCGGTCGCGATCGACTGTCTGCAGCCGGGCGGAATTATCCACGTGAGTCACTGCCGGGATTGTGGAACGAACAACCGCTGCCCGCTCGCACAAATCCGCAGCTCCCCGCATCACAGCCTCGCTTTCAGCAGACAAGGGAAGCCGATGACTTTCACGCACGGCAGCCACCAGCAGCATGTACGGACTTTCGTGACGAGCCTCCAGTTCAAACCAGTCGGCTGCGGCTTCCCGGGTCACTACCGGAGCAAACGGTCGAAAACTTTCACGAAACTTGATCTTCTGATTCATCACACGCTGCATGGCGGGACAGCGAGCGTCACCAAGAATACTGCGGGCCCCCAGAGCCCGCGGACCAAATTCCATCCGTCCCTGAAACCAGCCCACAACCTTGCCGTCCGCCAGCAGCTCAGCAACCCGCTGCAGTAGCCCGGTTGTCTCTGCATAATGAGTCCAAACGGCACCGATGCGCTGCAGATCCCGCTGCACCTCGGCAGCACTAAACTGCGGCCCCAGCAGGCTGCCGTGCTGCCGATCGCCCGCAGTAACTTCCCGCGGCTGCCGCAGCAGCTGATGACTGACAAAACAGGCGGCTCCCAATGCACCGCCGGCGTCACCAGCCGCCGGCTGCACCCACAGCTCGTCAAATGGCCCCTCCCGCAGCAGCCGGCCGTTGGCCACACAATTCAGCGCCACACCACCCGCCAGCACCAGTCTTGCCAGCCCGGTCACAGCGTGCACATGCCGAGCCATCCGCAGCACAACCTCCTCAGTCACCGCCTGCACACTGGCGGCCAGATCACAGTACCGCTGCGTCAGCTGTGATTCGGGGGCACGTGGCGGCAGCCGAAACAGACGACTGAACGCAGCACTGGTCATCGTCAGTCCCTGGCAGTAATTGAAATACCGCATATCCATGCGGAAACTGCCGTCATCACGCAACTGCAACAGATGCCGCAGAATCAAATCACGGTAAACCGGCTGCCCATACGGCGCCAGCCCCATCAGCTTGTATTCCCCGCTGTTGACTTTGAAACCACAATGATAAGTGAATGCGGAATACAGCAAACCCAGCGAATGCGGAAACGACAGCTGCTGCTTCAGTTCGATGCGATTATCACGCCCAATACCCCAGGACGAAGTACACCACTCACCCACTCCGTCCAGTGTCAGAACAGCGGCTTCAGCAAACGGACTGGGGAAAAACGCGCTGGCGGCATGACTTTCATGGTGTTCGGGAAACACGAGCCGCACCGACCTGCCCGCAAAGGCCTGTCGCAGACACCGCTGCTGATGCAGCTTCTCTTTTAGCCAGACCGGCACAGCCTGCAGGAAACTGCGGAAACCCCAAGGCGCAAACGCCAGCCATGTCTCCAGCAGTCTATCAAACTTCAGCAGGGGCTTTTCGTAGAACGCCACATAATCAACATCCCCCGACGTGGCACCAGCCTGCCGCAAACAATACTCGATAGCGTCCGCGGGAAACTCGGCATCATGACGAATCCGACTAAATCGTTCCTGCTGAGCTGCAGCCACAATTCGTCCGTCCTGCAGCAACGCCGCCGCGCTGTCGTGGTAGAAGGCTGAAATTCCCAGCACCAGCGGCATGTGCATCCGTCCCCAGTAGAACAAGACAAAGTGATCAGCGGTCAGTCGCTGATGCTTAGACAGACGAACCCCCGTAGCTCGGGCTTTCCAGCCCGAGCACACTACTCGCGATTTTGACCCCCAACTGCACCGGCCGAACTCTGCAGACGCCTCGCCTCACGCGAAGACGCGAAGGGAAACACAGAACCGCGGAACCGTCGTGCATGATTAGTCCCCAGAGTCTACTCTCTACTTTCGCGAGTCTCCATTCTATGGCAGGGATGCCATCGCCTCCGTTTCACTGGGAGGAGGGGAGGATTTGGTGGTCAGGGCAGATCTCGGGCTGGAAAGCCCGAGCTACGAAGGACAGGTACTCGTGTCAGTTTGTGGTTCAGCCAGACTGTAGCCGCCGTCCGCCGCCAGCAGCCGATACACTTCCAGAAACTGTTCCGCAATTGGCCCGGCATCAAAACGCTGCCGATTGACGCGTCCGCGAGCAATCAGTGTGTCCCGCAAGGCTGCATCACTGATCACACGCTGAAACCCGGCACGAATTGACTGCACCTCAGAAGGGTCCACCAGCAACGCACCGTCACCCGCCACCTCCGGCATCGAAGAACAGTTGCTGGTGACACAGACTCGCTCAACCCACTGGGCTTCCACAATGGGCATTCCAAAACCTTGTTCGGTCGAGACAAAGGCAACAACATTGGCCTCGCGGTAGCGTTCCAGCAGCTGCTGATCACTCAGTCGTCCCCAGCCGATCCACGGCACCCCACTGCCGTTCAGCAGCTCCTGCAGCTGATCGCTGACCGGGCCGACAATGTCCAGATGACAGTGCAGGCCCTGCAGAGCCTGCAGCAGCCGCGGGACATTCTTGTTGGCTTTTGTGCCAATCTGCAGGATCCGCAGACACTGGGTATTGAAATCGCGAGAATCCGGCTGGAAGAGTTCCGACACCTAGACCGGAATGACGTAAATTCGTTCCGGCTGGTACTGCACTTCCCGCAGCAGCTGACGGTTGGTTTCTGCTGAAATGACCGTGATCCGTGCCGCGTTGCGTCCAGGCAGGGTGTACCACAACAGCTTCAGCACAGCCCGACGCCAGCCCTGCAGTCGGTGCAGGATCTGACAGTCGAGCACCGTCAGCAGACAACGCGATCGGTTCAGCACCAGACAGACGTCGTGCACATCCCCCGTGACGTGGCACAGTGCGGCACGCTGCTGCCAGGCAGCCCACAGGTTAAGCAGCCTAGGCCACAAACCGCGGCTGATTCGCGGCAGCAGGAACACAGACAGGGTGACTCGACGGTACAACGCTGTCCGAACGCGATCAAAATAGCCTTCAATACTGAAAAAAGCAGCTGAAGGTTGCCGCTGCAGTTGCAGCACCGGCACCGCAGCAAAAGTTCTGACCAGCCTAGGCATTGGCTCGGCCCAGACTGATGCCGCGCACCGGTGCGACGGCCGTTAAGATGTATTTCTTTCTCCGCACCGGAAAATGCAGTTCTAGGAAGTAATATAATGCGATGGCCACGGTCAGACCTTTGCTGAGATGATTTAGCACCACCACAAACTCGGTTTAAGCTTTGATTGACTGATAGAACACCAGTGGCAGCCAGAAGAAGAAGGCAGGGCGTTTGGCCAGCAGTTGCACCAACCACGTGAACAGCAGACCGAAAAACGCGTTAAAGCCCATCATCAAAAAGATACCGCCAAGGCTGCCGAAATTTGCGTAGGCCTCGCCCAGCGGACCAATCCCCATCGATGTCCCCTGATCAACCAATAATCCGGTAAACTTGATAAAATTTTCTCGACCGCCAGCGGTCAGCCGGTCCGACACTGCTCTGCCCCGCAATGATCCGGCCCTGCTGCAGGTCGTAACTTTCAAACGGCTGACCCATGTACAGTGCTTCCATCAAGGTCCCGTTTGACCCGAATTCGGAAAAAATCAGCAGGCCACGACCTGTCCCACTTTTTTCATATTCGACGGTCACAATATGCCAGGTTTCACCATTCTTATCGGGCACTTCGTAGACATGCCGGTCACCCTGAACCCAGCCATTGGCAACATAACAGGCAGACAGCTCGTGCCAGGCCACCCACAGGGCCTGATCCAGCGTCACAAGGCAGTGGCGACCGTCCTTCACATAATCCCAGGAATGAACCCACCAAGATTCGACGTTAGCGACAGCCAGGGGATCGGCGGCCGGCAAAAACCGCGCCTTGCTCCAGCCGGCCGGCTCTGCGGGCAGATCCTGGTCCTGCAGCACCATGTCTCCGCGTTTCGGCACCGGCAGATTGCCGACACGAACGGATGGCAGAATGTAGCGGCAGGCGATCATGCTGAGCATCATCAGCACCAGCACAACGAACATGCGCGGTTCGCGTTTTTTGGGGCTGGACTGATCAGTATCTGCGGTCATTTCCGTAATTCCTCAAACTCTGGCAGCCTGCACTGCCAGGCAGTCTTCAGCGACCATCAGCCGCATCAGATCTTCCAGCGACATACTGGGCTGCCAGCCCAGCTGCTGCTGTGCCTTTGCGGGATTTCCGAGCAGGGCCTGCGGATCTGCCGGACGAATAAATTTCGAGTCAACCTGCACGTGCTGTCGCCAGTCCAGCCCGACGTGCGAGAACGCTATCTGCAGCAGGTCCTGAATGGAGTGGGATTTGCCGGTGGCCAGCACGTAATCAGCGGGCTGCGGCTGCTGCAGCATGCGCCACATGGCATCCACAAAATCGGCGGCGTAACCCCAGTCACGGCGTGACTGCAGGTCGCCCAACGTCACCGTCCGCTGCAAGCCGGCCTGAATGCGGGCGACAGCCAGTGAGATTTTGCGAGTGACGAAGTTTTCACCGCGACGCGGACTTTCGTGGTTGTAACAAATGGCGTTGCAGAAAAACAGACCGTGGCTTTCACGGTAAATTCGGACCATCTGAGTGGCGAAGGCCTTGGCACAGCCATAGGGGGAGTTGGGGTTCACCGGCGTGTTTTCGTCCTGGGGCGACACCTGAGGCGTCCCAAAAATCTCGCGACTGCTGGCATGCAGAAATCTGGGAGGACAGGGAAGATCCCGCAGGATTTCCATAATCCGCAGCGTCCCCATCGCTGTCAAATCGCAGGTGCTTTCCGGAATTTCAAAGCTTAGCCCGACATGACTTTGCCCGGCCAGATGATAGAACTCGGTCGGCTGGATTCTGGACACAATGCGGCGAATCGTCGTGGTATCGGTCAGGTCGGCGTAATGCAGCTGCAGCCTTGATCCGTAAATCTGCGGATCCTGATAGAGACGACTGAGGCGAATCCGTTCCAGCGAGCTGCTGCGACGGACGATTCCGTGCACAGTGTAACCTTTGCTCAGCAGCAGTTCGGTCAGATAAGACCCGTCCTGCCCCGTAATTCCGGTGATCAATGCTATCATGAAACAGTGGAGCTCCGCTGAGGACCGCTGATGAACACTGATAGGTAGCTCGGACTTTCCAGCCCGAGCACACGACTGCGAAACACCGGCGGCCGGAGAATGTTTTCGAGCACGAGCACGAAAGGTGCAGATCAACCGCTCATGAACGCTAATCAGCACTCATGTGTTGCTCCAGCTTTCCAGCCCGCGTGGCCTCGTCCTGATGCTGCGGCAGATTTTTGTTGCTGCTATTTTCTGGCGGCGGCGAGGATGGCTTCTTCACGAGCCAGTGCGAGGTCGTTGTCGACCATCAGCCGAGCCAGTTCTTCAAGTGATGTGGAAGCTGTCCAGCCCAGCTTTTCTTTGGCCTTTGAGCAGTCGCCCAGCAGCAGGTCAACTTCGGCAGGACGGAAGTAACGCTGGTCAATTTCGATGTACTGTTTGGGATCCAGATCCAGCATGCTGAAGACAATGTCGGCGAATTCCTGAACGGTCTGAGTTCTGCCGGTGGCCAGCACAAAATCGTCCGGTTCACTGTGCTGCAGCATCCGCCACATGCCTTCGACGTAATCTTTTGCATAGCCCCAGTCACGTTTGGCGGCCAGGTTACCAAGATACAATTTGTCCTGCAGGCCCAGTTTGATGCGAGTTGCAGCGCGGGTGATTTTGCGAGTCACAAAGGTTTCGCCCCGTCGCGGACTTTCGTGATTGAACAGAATCCCGTTGACGGCAAACATGTCGTAAGACTTGCGGTAGTTGACCGTCTGATGAAAGGCGTACACCTTGGCACAGGCGTAGGGGCTTTGGGGCTGAAAAGGAGTTTTCTCAGTTTGCGGTGTTTCCAGCACTTCGCCGTACATTTCGCTGGACGAAGCCTGATAGACCTTTGTCAGTTTCTTCTTGCTCAACTGCCGGGCCGCTTCGAGGACGTTCAAGGCCCCGCCGCCAGTGGCCTGGAACGTGTAGGCGGGCTGATTAAAGGACACGCGAACATGGCTCTGCGCCCCAAGGTTGTAGATTTCATCGGGTTCCAAATCCAGCACCAGATTGGTCAGGCTTTGGCCGTCGGTCAGGTCGCCGTAATGCAATAACAGCCTCACACCGGACTGATGCGGATCGGCATAGATGTGATTGATGCGCCCGGTGGTGAACGTTGAGGCACGACGTACCAGACCGTGAACCGTGTATCCCTTTTCCAGCAGAAGTTCGGCCAAATACGAGCCATCCTGGCCAGTGATACCGGTGATGAGTGCGGATTTTGGCACGCTGATTGCTTCGACTGCAGGGTAAACAGGGTTGGGTCAGAGCGCAATTGGGAACAGTTTCAGCAAAATGCAGCGGGAATCACCGACTGGCAAGTTTTTCAGCGATTTCCCGGTGGCGTTTTGCAACAATTGCAGCAGGGCAAACGATTGTATGGTTGCTGCAGCAGTCAGCAGGAACGCAGAGTCTGCTGGCTGAGTGACTTCAAAAAATCCTGATACGCCGACTGTAGCCCTGCAGACAGCGCAATCTGCGGGGACCAGCCGGTCTGACGGATCCGCGAGATATCCGACAGCTTGCGCGGTGCGCCATCGGGCTTCGAAAGGTCATGAGTGATCCGGCCGGCATATCCCACTGTGGATGCCACCAGGCGCGCCAGCTCCAGAATACTGATTTCTTCGCCGCTGCCAATATTCACCAGATCGGGCGGATCTGATAGTTCCAGCAGGTGCAGAATTCCGGCGGCCAGATCGTCCACGTGCAAGAATTCGCGCAGGGGAGTCCCGGTGCCCCAGATCTGCACCTCGGGCAAACTCTCCTGCCGGGCTTCATGAAACCGTCGCAGCAGATTAGGCAGCACGTGACTGTTGGACGGATGATAGTTGTCGCCCGGACCGTACAGATTGGTGGGCATCGCGGAATGAAACAGCACGCCGTACTGTCTGCGGTAGAACTGACACAGTTTCAGACCGGCAATCTTGGCAATGGCGTAGGCTTCGTTGGTTGGTTCCAGGAGTGACGTGAGCAGACTGTCTTCGGCGATGGGCTGTGTCGCCCTGCGGGGATAGATGCAGGTGCTGCCCAAAAACAGAAATCTTTGTGTTCCGGTCTGCCAGGCGGAATGTACTGCGTTCGAGGCCATCGCCAAATTCTGGTAGAGGAACTCAGCGGGGTACGAGTTGTTCGCCAAAATGCCGCCCACCTTCGCTGCGGCAAACACGACCACATCAGGACGCTGCGACTTAAAGAACTGCTGCACCGCCTGCTGATCCGTCAGGTCCAGCTCCCGACGACTACGGGTGATAATGCGATCGTAACCGCGCTGCTGCAGCAGTCGCACGACGGCGGAACCGACCATGCCGTTGTGACCGGCAACATAAACTGATTGTTCAGGAGTCATAGGGGGAAAGTGACGGGTGAAGAGTTTGAGACACAAATGAAGGGCCGGGCTTTTGGCCACGGAACAGGACAGTGTTTTTGAGCCACAGATCAACACGGATTAACACGAACAAACGCAAGGGGCGTTTTCCATTACGACTCAGACACCCGTATTCGCAGGGATAAAATGCGATTAAGGCGAGCCGCAAGACATGCTTAACACCCCTGCCCCCGGGCAAGGGGAGATGGGACGGAGATGATGGGTCAAGAACTCTTAGAGAAGTTTTTAACGAGAAATGAAAGCTTCAATTTAGCTCGGGCTTTCCAGCCCGAGCTCTCGGCTCTCAAAGACGAGTTGTGCCTGAGCACGGCTTGCGCCGTCGCTCGGCACAAGTGGCGCGCTGCCCGACTTCCCTCCTCCCAAGGCTGTCGTAAGGAATGACCGCGTGAGGTGCTGTCGGTCGTTTTGGGTGATAGTTTTTCAGTGACCTGCTGGCAGCACTGGCAGTTGACGTGTTTGCCCGCGCCGGCCAATACGGTATGCAGCAGATGCCGAAATTTCCGCAGGCTGTGTTCGAAGGTGTATTGCTGCAGCGCCAGCTGTCGGGCGTTGTGGCCCATCTGCTGCATTTGCTGCGGATGTTGCGACGCCCAGCGAATCTGCTGCACAACCTGATCGATCTGCTCGGGCTGCACCACCAGCCCAACCTGATGCTGCACTGTCAGCTGATGCAGTTCGGATTCAGCAGGAGCATTTGTCAACAAGGGCCGACCGTCAGCCACGATTCCGTAGAGCTTGCTGGGCATCAGACAGCGAGTCAACTGGGCGGTCAGAGGCACCAGATGCAGGTCCGCAGCATTCAGACTGATATTCAGTTTACTGAGCGGCTGATAGCCTGTGATGGTGACATTCTTCAGTCCCGGCTGCTGCACCTGCTGCTTCAGAGCCTGTTCCAGTGAACCGCGACCGACAAATACAAAATGGATCTGCGGATCATCAGCCAGCCGGGCTGCGGCCTGAATGATATGATCCAAACGCTGCGTCATGCCGAAATTGCCCGAGTACATCACAATGAATTTGTCCGCCAGACCATTGAGCTGACGAAACGCAGTAACGCGTTCCAGCGGCCTGATCTGCTGCACGTCGGCCCAATTGGGGATGACCTGCACACGATCCGCTTCCAGACCGTCTTCCAGCAGTAATTGACGCATGTCAGAACTAGGCACCACCATGCGATCACAGCGTTGATACACGTCAAACAAATCGCGGCGAATGGCCTGGATGAAGCGATTGTTAGGGACTTTCCCAAGGGCGATGCCGACATCCGGATGAATGACCTGCAGGTAGCCGACGACCCGCAGAGGCATCCGATTCATTAACCGTCCAGCCTCATTCGCCAGCACAAACGGAGTGGTTTCAAATACCAGCACGTCCGGCTGACCGATGCGTTTGAGCATCCTGCGGACGGACAATTGAAAACTGAGGTAATTGGCGATCCGCGGCAGAATGCTGCGTTTGGGCAACCGCAGATGCCGCAGACGGTGAATACGCACACCGTTGTGCACCGTTTGCGATTGCCAGTCGGCAGGCGCGTCGGCCGAAAGGCTGTTGGGCAGGCCCGCCACCACTTCTACCTGAAATTCGTCGGCCAGCGTTTCGCAGAGCTGAGTCAGCAGTTGCCCAGTCGCTTCAAGATCGGGCCAATAGGACCGACTCAGGAAGACGATGCGAGGCCGGTCGTCGGGAATGTGGGAACAAGAAAACATGATGTGCCGCATCAGAAGTGTGCACCTCAGAGTCGGGCAGCTTGGCGCCGAAGATGTTTTGAGCAGGGGGCTCGGGCTGGAAAGCCCGAGCTGCGTTGGGGGGGGCCGTTGCGTCGAACTGCGCATGCTACGCCCCCGTGGGTGACGGAAACCCTGTGAATTATATCGACCTCAGGGTGGCAAAATGCGGGGAAAGCTTGCGGATTGCATTGATCGCGGGGAATCGGGGCAGGGCGGAGGAATCTGCCGATTATGCCTAAAACAGGCCTGCGTGGAGCTTCGCTGACACTGGTAAATCTTTTCTCGCACCACAAAAAAAGGCATTCCTCGCCGGAACGCCCTTTTCGGGAAGACTGCAACACAACCAGTAAATCAGGCCTTTTCCACCTCGCCCTCACGATCACCCTCTGAACTGCTGGCAATCGCCTGCAGCGGTGGCGTGGCTGCGGCAGCGAAATATTCGGATTGGTTCGACCACCGGGTATACTCGCGAATTAATGTCCGTGGTGGCTCCTTTGGCTGCCGGCCAAGGTTATGTACCGGATGTGATTGTGTGTTCTGACGAGGTTTCAGCGGGGCGCCCTGCGCCGTGGCTGAATCTGCGAGCGGCGGCGGAGCTGCGAACGGATTCACCGGCAAATGTGCTGGTGGTGGACGACACGGCGGTGGGCATTGAAGCGGGGCGAGCGGCGGGGATGACGACGGTTGCGGTTTCACTCACGGGTAATGCGCTGGGGCTGTCACATCAGGAGGTATGTGCTTTGCCGGCAGCGGAATTGTCGCAGCGGCTGCTGAAAATAGAGCAGGATTTTCGGGCGGTTGGGGCTGATTATGTGATTACGTCGGTGGCTGAGGTGCCGCAACTTGTGCGCGGCGTTCCGTTCTCATTTGCCTGACCCAACTGGTGCTGTAAACGAAAATTCAAACCCAGCAAAACGTTTTTTCTCGAAAAAAAATTTTTAGCCACTGAACAACTTTCTCCCGAAACTGGAAAGCCAGTTCTTCCACCGCGTCCGACCAAGCCGGTAATTTCTCGAGAAAAACTCCGTTTTTTAGAGCAATGCAAGAACAGTGCCATTACCTGCTCGACTTGTTTGGTTTTCCTGACTAATCTAGTGGTGAAGTCTTGTAGCAAGTCCTGAGCCACAAACTGCATTCCTCTGATCGTTCCCAGTTATGCATCTGAATATATCGCAACAGATGAGAATGAGCCAGCAGATGAAGCTGGCTCCGCGGATGATTCAGTCGATGGAGATTCTGCAGCTGAATATGATGGCGCTGAACGAGCGGATTGAGCAGGAACTGGTCGAAAATGTGACTTTGGATCGCCTGGAGAAGGATGCGAACGGTTTGCCGTCGGGTAGCGACCACGACGGGGACCTGGAAGGCGGGGAGTCGGTTGCGTCCGACCTGCTTCCCGGGGAGACTCGTGAACCGCAGAAAGACGTCGAGAACCGAGAGTTGGTGGTCGGGGACGAATCGAACAATCAGTCGGATTTTGAGCGGCTGGTAGAGATTTCGTCGGACTGGCCGGAAGACAATGTGGGTTTTGGCGGATCGCGGGCCAGTGCCGGTCAGATTAGCGACGAGATGGACCGGCACCACGACGTCGTGTCCAACATGCTGGCTCGCCCGCAGTCACTGCACGAGCATTTGCTGGAGCAGTTTGCTTTTTATTCACTGGACGCTGCCCAGCGGCAGTTTGGTGAGTATCTGATTCAGCACCTCGATCACAACGGCCGTCTGCAAAGTATGCTGGCTGAGATTCTGCAGCAATTCAACCGACTATATGAGTTTCAGCTGACGACGGCTCAGGCGGAACAGGTGCTGAAGCTCATTCAGCAGCTTGAACCTGCCGGCGTGGGTGCTCGTGACCACCGTGAAATGCTGCTGCTGCAGGTGCATGACAGCATGCCGTTTCACGACGTGGTGGAAACTTTGATTTGCGATCATTTGGAGGACATTGCCCTAAACCGTCTGCCGCTGATTCAGCGGGCGACTGGTTTTTCTTTGGAACTGATCAAGATTGGAATTGAGCAGATCCAGACATTGAATCCCTATCCGGGCCGCGGTTTTGAGCAGCGTCCGGTGCAGCGAGTGACGCCGGATTTTACAGTGGAGCTGGACGACCACGGGCGTTATGTGGTCCGGGTACTGGACGAGTATATTCCACAGCTGCGGATCAGTCCCCGGTACCTGCAGATGCTGAAGGAGAATCCGTCGCAGGAGACGAAGGACTGGATTCGCCGCAAGGTGGAATTGGCGAAATGGCTGATTGATTCGATTGAGCAGCGTTATGCCACGCTCCGCAAGGTAGCTCAGGAGATCATTGATCATCAGCACGAGTTTCTGGAACTGGGTGACGAGGGCATTCATCCGCTGAAGATGCAGCAGATTGCGGACCGAGTGGGGGTGCACGTCACCACGGTTTCGCGGGCCGTGGATGAAAAATGGATTCAGACTCCGCGGGGCCTGTTTCCGCTCAAGCGATTCTTCGGCGGGGGTACTCAAACGGCCGACGGCGATGAGGTGGCATGGGATACAATTCGAGTGAAGCTGCAGGAACTGATTGACGGCGAGAACAAAAGCGAGCCGCTCAGTGATGACGACCTGGTCAAGCGTCTGGCTGCTCAGGGGATCGGCCTCGCGCGGCGTACGATCACCAAGTACCGCAAGCAGATGCGGATCCCCAGTTCACGGCAGCGTCGCGAGTACTGAATGCGGCAGGCTGGTGGCGGGTAAGCTGCAGCGTCGCGTTTTGCTCTGCGAAACGAACGGGAGGGGGCGTGCATCCGCATTTGTGGTACTGCACTGTCAGAACCAGAACTGTGGCTGCAATTTCCCGGCCTGCTCGATATGCTGCAGGGCTCAAGATCACTCCTTTTCGCCTGTCCTGAATTTGGCTCATGGACCGTCGCATCCTGATCGTTGCCGCTCGCCGGACACCCTTTGGTCGTTTTCGGGGAGCATTGTCTCGTGAGTCCCCGACAGCTCTGGCGGTTGCTGCGGCGAAGGCAGTGCTGTTAGAAACCGGTGCGGGTCGAGTTGACCAGTGCATTTTGGGCAACGTGCTGTCGGCTGGTCACGGGATGAATATTGCTCGTCAGGCGGGACTGCAGGCGGGTCTCCGCGAGACTGCTCATGCGATGACCATCAACATGATGTGTGGTTCGGGTCTGCAGGCGGTGCAACTGGCGGCGCAGGCTGTTCGCTGCGGTCAGGCGACAGCGGTGCTGGCGGGTGGTGTGGAGTCGATGTCACGATCGGCCATGCTGCTGCCTCGACCGGGCAAAGGTCAGCAGCTGGACCTGTCTGTACTGAAGGATTCGATGGTCACGGACGGTCTGACGGATGGTGATATTGCGATGCACATGGGTCAGACAGCCGAGCTGCTGGCGTCTGAGCTGCATATTTCGCGGGCTCGTCAGGACCAGTGGGCATTGCGCAGTCAGCGGCTGGCGGGTGCTGCCGTCGCGGCGCAGGTGTTTAAGGCTGAGCTGCTGCCAGCGGCGGGACTGGTGGCGGACGAGCATCCGCGACCGAATCTGACGGAAGCTGATCTGACGGCACTGGCTCCGGTGTTTGACACTGCCGGCACTGTCACTGCAGGGAACTCGTCGGGCCTGAACGACGGCGCGGCGTTAATGCTGCTGGCTGATGAAGAGACAGTGCGGCGGAACGACTGGCCGGTGCTGTGTGAGTGGGTGGACAGTGTGGTGGTGGGCTGCAGTCCGCGTCAGATGGGTCTGGGTCCCGTGTATGCACTCGAACGTCTGCTGCGGCAGCGTGGTTTGCAGCTGCAGGATCTGGATCAGCTGGAGATCAACGAAGCCTTTGCTGCTCAGACGCTGGCCTGTCTGGATCGTCTGGGTCTGCGGTGGGACGGCGCTGAGGTCACGTGTCGGGGCCGCAGTTTATTGTTGAATCCGCATGGTGGAGCGATTGCACTGGGGCATCCGCTGGCCGCCAGTGGTGCTCGACTGCTGGTGCATTTGTCGCATCGGATTCATCAGGGTCATATTCGGCAGGCGGCGGCGGCGTTGTGTGTGGGCGGTGGCATGGGTGCTGCTGGCCTGTTGGCGGCGGCACATGGATTTCATTGACTGATGAATTCAACTATGAGTAATGCGATGCGAATTCTGCTGAACCTTGTGGGTTCAACGGGTATTCTGGGGCTTGGTGTATTTGGGCTGTTGTATTTCGGCCGGGCTCCTGAGGTGCCTGTTGACGAGGCGGCTCTGGCCGCGCGTACTCAGGCCCCCACAGTAGAAACAGCAGAGATCAGGGCTTTTAGCGGCCCCTTTCAGGTGCAGGTGGATGGTGAAGCGTCGACGTGGCGGGTGCTCACGGTTTCCGCCGAGGTGGGCGGTCGGATTCTGAGCAAGTCAGCCGGCTGTCGCAGTGGTTTGTTTGTCAGCGCGGGTGATGTGCTGTTTGAAATTGACCGTCGCAATTACGAGCTGGACGAGCAGCGTCTGGCGGCGCGTCTGCTGCAGGCTCAAGAGGAGCTGAATTCGATCGATGTGGATCTGGAAAGTGCTGATGCTCTGCTGCGTCTGGCTCGCGAGGAGAACGAACTACAGAAGGCTCATTTGGCGAGGGTGCAGACGCTGTTTGAGCGGAAGGCGACCTCAGAAACAGAAATGGACAATGCTTCAAGGCAGGAACTGACCTCGCGGAATGCGCTGCAGCTGCAGCAGAATCAGCGAAATTCGCTGCAGCAGGGGCGGCGTACGAAAGCTGCGGCGTTAAAGCTTGTGGAAGCTGAGCTGGCACGCTGTCGGCTGGATCTGGAGCGTTGCACGGTGCGGGCACCGATTGCCGGCCGCATCGTCGAGGACACTCGCGAGGACGGCGATTTTGTGAAGGCCGGTGATCCGCTGGTGCAGCTCAGCGACGGCAGCAGGATGGAGGTGCGCTGCAGTCTGCGTGGTGAGGAGCTGTCGTGGATCTGGCGGCAGCAGCAGCGACAGCAGACGCGGCCGGTGCCGACATCGCAGCAGTCCGGAAGTGAGTCTGCCGCTGAGGTGGCTGCTGGCGGTACTGCGGAACCGGCGGTCGACAATCGTGCGGCGGACCCGCTGGGGACTCCGGACGTTCCGTGCGAAGTGGCGTTTGAGTTTGAGGGGCGGGAGACGATCTGGGATGCGAGGCTGTCGCGTTACGAGGGTACGGGGCTTGACCGGGCGACTCGCACATTTCCCTGTCGAGTCGTTGTAGAGCGACCTGCGGAACCGCGTGTGGCGGCTGATGGTGGCGCCAGCAGTGTGTCGCCTCCGGCACTGTTGAGCGGCATGTTTGTGACGGTGCGGATTCCGATTGATGCTCCGGTGGAACTGTTTCAGATCCCGCCTGAGTCTTTGCGGCCTGGCGGCACGATCTGGATTGTGCGTGCTGGTCGCCTGCAGGTTGTGAATGTCTCGCTGGTGCAGATGCAGGAAGGCGATGCGATTGTGCATCAGCTGCAGCAGCCGCTGGCGGCTGGCGACCGAGTGATTGTCTCGCCGCTGGCAGCGATTCAGGACGGGATGCAGGTGCAGTTGCCGGAGGTGCGGCCATGAGTGGTTCGGCAGTTCGCTGGGCAATCCGCAATGCTCCGGCTATGAACATGATGGTGGTGGCGGTACTGGTTGTTGGTACGATTTCTGCGTTCCTGCTGCGGCGGGAGGTCTTTCCGCAGTTCGAACTGGAGATCATTCTGGTGTCGGTGCCGTATCCTGGTGCCAGCCCGGATGAGGTAGAAAGCGGTATTTGTCAAAAGGTTGAAGAAGCAGTCCGCTCGGTGGACGGAATTCGCAAGGTGACATCCGTCGCGGCGGAGGGTGCCGCGAATGTGGTGATTGAGGTCCGCAGCGACGTGCCGAGTGTGCAGAGGGTTTTGAATGAGGTGAAGTCACAGATCGACCGGATTCCCAGCTTTCCTGATCTGGCTGAGGAGCCAGAGGTGCAGCAGATCACCTTTCGCAACAAGGCGATTACTGTGGGCGTGGTGCAGGGGCCGTCGGTGGCGGCGGACGCGGAGCTGCAGCTGCGTGAAATTGCCGAGCAGGTGCGGGACGACCTGCTGGGTATCCCGGAGATTTCTCAGGCGGAGATCACCGGTGAGCGCAAGTTTCAAATCGATGTAGAGGTTCCAGAACGGACGCTGCGGGAATACAGCCTGACGTTGGGCGATGTGGCACGGCGGATCCGGGCGCGAAATCTTGAGCTGCCGGGCGGCACGATTCGTGACCGGGGTGAGACATACTTGCTGCGCGGCAAGGACAAGCGGGCGCTGGGGAAGGAGATCGCCAATATCCCCCTGGTGACTCGACCAGACGGTGTTGTCCTGCGGGTCTCTGATTTGGGTCAGGTGCAGGACGAGTTTGTTGATACGACGTCGATCAGTCGGATCAACGGTCAGCCGGGTCTGGCGATTGACGTAACGGCAGCGTCTCGCGAAGACCTGCTGGCAATGTCTGATGCTGTGAAGCAATACATTCGTGAAAAGCAGCTGCCAGCCGGCTATTCGTTTACAGTGTGGGGCGATACATCGGTGGAGGTGCGTGACCGTCTGGATCTGTTGATTCGCAACGGTCTGCAGGGTCTGATCCTCGTGTTTGTGATTCTGTCTCTGTTTCTGGATTTGAAGCTGGCCTTTTGGGTGGCGCTGGGGATTCCGATTTCGCTGCTGGGTGCCTGTGCGGTGCTGCTGCAGTTTGATCAGACTTTGAACATGTTGTCGCTGTTTTCATTCCTGATTGCTTTGGGCATCGTGGTGGACGACGCGATTGTGATTGGCGAAAACGTCTATACGCATCGTGCCTTGGGCAAAAGTCCGTTGCAGGCGGCGATTGACGGTACGATCGAGGTGGTGCCGTCTGTCTTTTCGTCGGTGGCCACCACGGTATTTGCATTTGTGCCCATGTTTTTTGTTACCGGAGTGATGGGGAAGTTCTTTGCCGTGATGCCGCTGGCGGTGATTGCCATCTTGACGATTTCACTGCTGGAAGCCTGTTTTGCCCTGCCCTGCCATCTGGGACACGGCAATGGTCGTCCGTCGCCGCTGACGGGCTGGCTGAATGCGGGTACGATGTGGGTGCTGGAGACATTTTTGCGGGTTGTGTATGCGCCTGTGATTCGCTTCTGTGCGACGTTTCCGGCGATCACGGTCAGCGGTGCTGTGGCATTTCTGCTGCTGTCTGCATCGCTGGTGACCAGCGGGACCGTACCTTCGATTTTCTTCCCCAAACTGGATGCTCCGGAAGTGATTGCAAAAGTGATCTTTCCTGACGGAACGCCAGCTCGGATAACAGATGCGGCGACTTTACGAGTTGAGCAGGCGATCCAGCAGATCAATCAGCAGCACAGTGTCCCTGGGCGACCGCTGGTGAAGGTTACTCACCGCATGGTGGGACTTGTGCGGGACAATGCACCTGGCGGTGGTCAGACAACCGAGGGCAGCCATGCGGGGTCAGTCTATGCCGAGCTGGTGGACAGTGGCCTGCGTGAACTGACCAGCGAGCAGGTAGTGCAGGCGTGGCGTGACATGGTTGGTAGCATTCCTGGCGCAGAAACTCTGACGTTTGGTTCGCAGTCCCGCGGTCCGGCCGGTAAACCGATTGAGTTCAAGCTGCTGGCGGCCACTGAAAATATGCAGCAACTGGAACAGGCGGTAGAAGAGACGAAGCAGCGACTAGCCGGGTTTCGCGGCATTTATGACGTTTCAGATGACTCAACACCCGGTAAATGGGAACTGCAGCTGCGGGAAAAGCCGGGGGCAGTAGCGTTGGGAGTACCGCTGGACAGTATTGCCAGAACGGTGCGGGCTTCGTACTACGGCGAGGAAGTCATGCGACTGCAGCGTGGTCGGCATGAAGTCAAACTGATGGTGCGGTATCCTGAGTCGGACCGGCAGACACTTGCCAGGTTTGATGATATTCGAGTGGATGCGGGTGATGGCATTCAGCGTCCGATCACCGAGCTGGCGGATGTGAATGTGACGAGGGGCTATTCGGAAATCAACCGCATCGACCAAAAGCGTTCCATCACGATCTCAGCCGACATCAACGAAAAGCTGGGGAATGCCAAGGAGATTGTGGCCAGCATGAGAAGCGACTTCATGCCGCAGCTGCGGCAGAAGTACCCGGGCCTGCGAGTTCGCTGGGAGGGTCAGCAAGAGCAGGATGAAGAGAGCGTGCAGAGTCTGGGGATTGGTCTGTTTGTAGCCCTGCTGGCCATGTATGTGCTACTGACAATGGAGTTTACTTCGTATGGCCAGCCGCTGGTGGTAATGGCCGTGATTCCGTTCGGAATTGTTGGTGCTGTGATTGGCCACTGGGTGATGGGACTGCCGCTGACGCTGTTCAGCACGCTGGGGCTGGTGGCATTGACTGGCATCGTCGTGAATGACTCCATCGTGCTGGTGGACTTTATCAACAGCGCAGTCCGCAGCGGGGTGCCGCTTGAACAGGCGGTGCTGCAGGCCGGCAGTCGACGTTTCCGCCCGGTGCTGCTGACTTCGCTCACGACGATTGCCGGGCTGGCACCGATTTTGACCGAAACATCGTTCCAGGCCCAGCTGGTCATTCCGATGGCGGCCAGCCTGTGCTTCGGACTGGCCACCAGCACGATTCTTGTGCTGGTTCTGGTGCCGGTGTTCTATTTGATTTACGCGCGAATTTTCGGAGTGTCTGTGGATGCTGTGACCGCCGCTGAACGCAGTGCTGACGAACTCGCGGGTAACCCGCCGGTGACGGCCGCACAGCCGACCGGCTGAACTGGTGCTGGCAAGCTGGAGTCCCCGCATGAATCTGCTGCTGCTGACCGTGTTGAGTGTGCTGCTGACGGATGAACGGCCGAATTCCGGTACCGCTTCGTTTGACTGGCCGCAGTTTCGCGGCACCACGGGCCAGGGTATTGCGCCGTCTGCCGACCTGCCGGTCAAATGGTCTGAACGCAGGAACATCGTCTGGAAAACACCGGTCGAGGGACTTGGCTATTCGTCGCCGGTGGTCAGCGGTGATCGCATCTGGCTGACAACGGCCATTCCGGACAAAGGGCAATTGCTGGTGCTGGTGCTGGACCGCGTCAGCGGCAAGCAGCTGCTTGAGATTCCCGTTTTTCAGCATGACAATTTGTGGGCGATTCACTGGAAAAACAGTCACGCCTCTCCGACTCCCGTGCTGGCCAATGGACGCTGCTGGGTGCATTTTGGTTCGCATGGCACTGCGGCTCTTGATGAGGACGGAACAGTGCTGTGGAAGCAGCGACTGCTGTACTATCATCATCACGGCCCGGGCAGCAGTCCGGTCCTGAGCGGCGACACGCTGGTTGTCATCTGCGACGGACTGGATCATTCCTTTTACGATGACCGCGTGATTGCGGACCCGATTGCCCCGCAGTTTGTCGCGGGACTGGATGCCAATACAGGCGACATTCGATGGATTACTCGGCGTGAGGGTCGCCATTCGTATGCCACACCGCTGGAGATCACCGTGTCAGGCCACAAACAGGTGGTCTGTCCGGGCGGCAGCTTCGTGGCTGCCTATGATCCAGAGACAGGGGCGGAACTGTGGCGCGTCCGGCACAATGGTTATTCACTGGTGCCTCGCCCGGTCTTTGGCCACGGCCTCGTTTTTGTGTGTACGGGCTACGATGAGCCCACACTGCTGGCCATCCGACCGGACGGCAGCGGCGACGTGACCGACACGCATGTGGTCTGGAAATCTGAGGATGCAGTGCCGTTGAACCCGTCACCCGTGCTGTATGAAGATTCCCTGCTGACGCTCAGTGACAACGGCGTTGTCACGAAGTATGAGGCAACCACCGGCAAGGTGCGGTGGAAGAAACGCGTGGGCGGCAACTACTCTGCCTCACCGCTGCTGGCCGGAGAGAAACTGTACATGCTGAACGAGTCGGGTACGACGCTGGTGGCCAGTGTGGGCGGCAGTTACAAGCTGCTGTCGCGTAATCTGCTGGAAGGCCGTACGCTGTCTTCGCAGTCGGCTGCCGGAAATTCGCTGTTGCTGCGAACCGACACTGAGCTGCTGCGGATTGAAGGTCATGCAGACATCGAAGAATCGTCGTCTGCCCCGGAGGCAGACAAGCCTGCTGAGGACGGGATCAAAATCCGAGGCAGCGTGAAGCAGCCGACTCCATGAACCGCAGGTCAGAGAAAGGGACAGACAGTGTCGCTGCCTGCTGAAATCACGCTGGACTCCGGTGCCCTGCCCTGGCTCGCGATGTTTCTGCCGGCTGCTGTGCTGCTGGGGCGACAAACCCGGGCCTTTGCAGCGGTCTGGCTGCTGCCCGCGATTGTCTGGGCGACCGGGTCATGGGTCACCGGGGACCGCGAGCTGTACTTTGCCTGCAGTCTAAGCCTGGCGATGGCACTGATGCTGCAGGAACATCGGCAGCCGGCACTGCGAGGTTCGCTGATGGCTTTGGCACTGATCGTGGAATTTCTGCTGATTCGATACCTGCAGCAGGCCGCCAGCAAAGTACTGCTGATCGAGTCACTTTCAGCGGTCGGCATTCTGGTATTCGCGGCCATCGCGGCTCGTTTGAGCGGACCAGAAACGGCATCGCGGCTGTATATCATCCTGCTTTCGTCACTGCTGTCCTGCTGGACTCTGGCGATCTGAAGCGACGGTCATCCCAGCAGTTCTCGCAAAGGTGCTCCATCGTCCAGCAGATACTGTGGTCGGCCGGTGGGGTCGTTGATCGTGGTGGTCCGCGCGTCGATTCCAAGTGTGCTGTACAGAGTGGCAAAGATATCCTTGTAAGTCACTGGCCGTGACGTCACCTCGTCACCCGTCCGATCCGTACTGCCGATGACCTGACCGGTTCGCAATCCGCCACCTGCCAGCAATGCTGGCCCGGCCTGTGGCCAGTGGTGACGACCGCCGGTTTTCGGATCGATTCGCGGAGTTCGACCAAACTCGCCCCACACCACAATCGCCACCTGATCCAGCAGACCGCGTTCGGCCAGATCCGTCACCAGTGCCTGCAGACCGAAATCGACAATAGGCAGGAGATTGCGCATGCGGGGGAAGTTGTCTGAATGCGTGTCAAAATCGCTGATGGACACACTGACACAGCGAACCCCTGCTTCAATCAACCGCCGGGCCAGCAAAAATTTCCGCACCGACTCGGGACCCTCACTGGTTGTCGACTGGCGACCACCGGACGCCGGAGCCGTGTAACGAGCAAGCGTCGCTCGATCTTCCCGCTCCAGATCCAGGGCATCGGCGAGGCGTCCCGACAGCAGAATTCCGGCAGCCTGCTGACCGAATTGATCCATGGCATCCATCATGCCGGAATTGTCAGCACTGCGACGCAGTCGATCAAGACTTCCCAGCAACTGCTGCCGATCACCCAGTCGCTGCTGCGTCAGGGCTGGATTCAGAGTCAGGCTGACCGTGTGGTCTTTCCCCAGCCGCGCCAGTTCAACCTTCATCCCCGACTCCAGCTCGCGATGAAACATCTGCGAGATGTCGGGGCGAAATGGCTGCACCGCCGGACCCAGAAAGCCAGGCCGGGCACTTTTGCGAACAAGCGGCCGGCCCTGCATCAGGTCGATGAAGGCCGGGGCCTGATCGGTAGTGCTGCTGAGCAGTTTTGAAACCACACAGCCCACCGCCGGACGACCGCCCAAAGACTTTAAATCCTTCTCGGCATATCCGCTCTGACACTGAAACGCATCATGCGCGCCGGCAGAACCAGTCAGCGATCGAATGAATGCAAAATGTTCGGCCAGCGCTGCGACTCGCGGCATCAGTTCGCAAACTCGCAGCTCTGGAATCTTCGTTGCAATCGAATCAAATTCACCGCGAATCTCTACTGGGGCCTCCGGCTTCGGATCAATCGTGTCCAGATGGGGCGGACCGCCGTCCAGATGAATATTGATGATTGATCGCCGAGTCTGACTGCTGCCGGTCGCCGATTCAGCCTGCAGCAGCTGCGGCAGCGAAACTGCCCAAGGCCCCAGGGCTCCCACCTGGATCATTCCCCGCCGAGTCATTCGCTGGCTGGCTGCATTCAGATTCAGTCGGAACATCGGAAACCTCTCTTAAATTCGCACCCGCTGCCAGCATACGAAAGCCACATCAGTCCGTATGATTATCGACCAGCTTCCTCTGCTGGGGCAGCCGATTCGGCAAGCTGCTGCAGTCGTGACAGATCAATCTGCTGCCCGGCTGCCGGATACGGAAACTCACCCACACTCCATTCTTCCGTAAATGCGGCGGTCTGACCAGGCTCAAGTCGCTCACGCGGACCGATCGGTTCAAGCTCAATCATGCCGCCCTGCTGCGGATACCAGACAGACAGCGTCAGTCCGGCCGCCTCGTTGTAAACCCGATCAGGGTACGCGGCGAAACGCTTGATGAACACTCGGTTTGACGGCTGCACATAAGCCAGCCAGCCACCATACGTATCGAAGCCCAGCTTGGGCCGACGCGGGGGTGCCAGAATTTCCAGAAACCCGTCACGCTCACGAATCTGCTCGTCAACAGCCGCAGGATTGATCCCCTGTTCCTCGTACATCACGTATTTTGCAGGAAACCGACTGGGACGGGGCCCCAGCGGGATCACACAGATACCGCCGCCCGGCGAAAATGAGCGACCCCAGTGGCAGTATTCCACGACGTGATCACTCACATTCATGATGACCTGCCGACATTCCAGCACCGCACCGCTGATCACCGGTGCCGCATCACCGGCAGCGCGCCGGGCAGCCGGGCGCAGTCGAAAATCCCGCAGCAGCTGCACACCGGTGGACTCATCACGCACACTGACCAGACGAGCCGATGTCGGACCGGTCAGCTCGCACGTCCAGGCCCCCGACCACAAAGCCGGATGCTTCGGAATTACCAGCTCAGGCCCGATATCAAACCGACCTGCGGACGCAGACGGCGGATTCCCGGGCCGCCAGTTTCGCTCTCGCTCATCCACAAACATCATGTCATGGCCAGCCACGTCAAAACTGATGACTCGCCCACCAGCCTCGGGACACAGCACAGCCCGCGTATTTCCCAGCTGCAGATGCACCGCATTCTGATATCCCAGAAACGGCGCGACTCGCGCCGTTTCCTGTGGATTTCCAAGATAACTGGTGATCACAGCTTCATTGAAGGCATCTCGTACTTCCGCAGCATCACTGTTGCCAAACTCCGTCCGCTGGATCATCAGCAGTAGCACCAGCCCCCGCACGGGATCCACCCATGCCTGAGTTCCCCACGCGCCACCATGACCGAACGTGCCGGTAGACAACAGTCTGGTCACACCCTGAGGCTGCTGCACCACACACCAGCCGAGCCCCCAGGCATTGCCCGGAGTAAACCCGGTCACGAGGTCACCGGTTTGCGGCTGCAGCATCTGCCGCACCAGCGCGCTGCCGCCCGTCACCTGAGTACCGCGCCCCTGCTGCTCACGCAGCACGGCCTGAAAAAACTTCGCCATGTCGTCTGCCGTTGAATACAGCCCGCCCGAGGGATTAGGCATCCGGAACTGAGTGGGATCAGGAATCTCAACAGCCTGCAACAGCACACCCTCACGCCCCGGACGATATGTCACCGCCAGTCGCCCGGCCTGCTCCGCTGTGAGCACAAATGCCGTATCCTGCATCCCCAGCGGCTGGCAGATCTGCTGTTGCACGAACTTTTCAAACGGCATGCCGGAGACCACTTCCACAATTCGCCCGGCCACCGTCAGGCCACTGCTGTACTGCCAGCGACTGCCTGGTGCTGCCTGCAGGGGCTGCGCGGCCAGAGCATCAACTTCCTGGGCCAGCGTGCGATCTCCGTTCAAACCGGACGAGCCTGCCAGCCCCGCCGTATGTGTCAGCACATCGGCAATGGTAATGGCCCGTGCGGGTGTACCGTCCTTGAGTTTCAGCTGGCCAAATGCCGGCAGGTATTTTGAGACGGGATCAGCGGGCTGCACTTTTCCGGCAGCCGCCAGCTTCATTAAAGCGACTGCAGTCACCGGCTTCGTCATGGATGCAACACGAAAAATGCTGTCACGGGCCATCGCACGTCCGGTAGCCAGATCGGCCTGCCCATGCGGCGTTGCCAGCACCAGGGAATCGGCATCGGCGACCAGCGTCACAGCTCCGGAAATTTGCCCGGCGGCTATCAGTCGTGACATCTCAGCAGCAACCCGGCTTTCCAGTTCGCCCGACCACTTTTCAGCCTGAGCAAAAACCGGGGCAGAACAGGCAATCAACAGCACAGCAGGCAGCAGTCTTCGAAAGCCAGTCAGCAGCGAATTCAACATAGGGAAATCCAGCTCAGAAAAAACAGGGGTCAGGAAACAGGATCGGCGGCAGGCAGTTCAAAAATGTGAATGGGTGACGTGTTGCCAGGGTAGATACCTTCGCGGGCCATGGATTTCCGCTGGCCGTAAGTGCCTTCATTCGCCAGGACCGCCACCTGCCGGCCCAGCGGATGCAGCGCGACACTATGGCAATTTGCCAGCGGCTGAGGATTCTGGCAGAACGGCTTCTCAGTGCCGACACGATGCAAAAAGAATCGCCCGCGACCAGGCTGACCGCTGCAGACACCCATCCAGTAGTCCTGCGGATGCCACAGCACCTGATGCACGAAGCCTTCCTGATTGTCTCCCAGCCTGAGCTGCTGTATGACAGCACCATCTGTAGCGCTGATCAGCTGCACAGCCGGAATCCCCTGCACAAAACCGCCGTTCTCAGGGATACAGCCGGCGGCGGCCAGGACCGAGCCGGCACCGTTCCACGCCAGCCACCGCACACCACCGACTTCCTGGATGTACGACAGCCTGTAGAATTCCGCCGCTTCCCAGGTCAGCAGCAGACTGCCATCCCGCAGGTCGAAAATTCGGATTCCGCCCCGCAGATCCCCCACAGCCAGCCGCACGCCGTCCGGGTGACAGGCCAGCGAATACAGATCCTGCCCGCCGGCGGAAAACTGCCGCAGCACAGTTCCATCCGCCGGATTCCACAGACGCACCATCCCGTCGGATCCACAGCTGGCAAGACAGCTGCCGGTGGCGTTCACGGCGAGCGCCCGCAGCCAGCCGGCGTGCGCCTCACCGTGTTCCCACACAGGCTGCTCAGAGTCACCTGACAGCGCACGACAGGCCAGACGTCCCCAGGTATCCGCAGAAACCAGAAATTGACCGTCCGCAGAAATTTCCAGACTGCTGACCCAGCCGTTGTGACCGGTCCAGGGTGCAAGCACTTCTGCCGGACCTGCAGTGACAGTTTTGCCGTCCCCCGCCGGAATGGGCAGTCCGGCCGACGGCAGCCGCCAGCGATGAATCCGCCCGTCTCGCCCGGCAGCCAGCAACAAACTGCCGTCACTGCTGTAGCGCAGCAACGACAACTGACACGAAGTCGGAATCTTCGCCAGTGGTCGCAGCTCTGATCGAAATGTGCCAGTCAGTTGCATAGCTGCAGTCTAAAGCAGAAGTTCGGATACCGGACGACAGTCTTCATGAGCAAGCGGCAGGGGCTGGCCCTGATTGTCCCACGCCGTTTCTCGACTGTTGATCCCCAGCGCCGAAAACCACGTATGGAACATGTGCCCAATGTCATAAGGTTCGGACGCCACCCATGTTCCGTTGTCACTGGTGCTTCCCACCGCAATTCCGCGCCGCACACCGGCTCCTGCCATACACAGCGACCACGCCTCGGGCCAGTGGTCACGGCCCAGATGGCCATTGACTCTGGGAGTCCTGCCGAATTCGCTCATCGCAATCACCAGCACCTGATCCAGCAGTCCGGCTACGGCAAGATCCGAAATAAGTGCGGCGAAAGGCTGATCAAAACGCCGCACCAGACTGTAGCTGCCGTTGAAGTTGTCCCCGTGAGTATCCCAGCCGTAACTGTTCACCTTCACAACCTGCACACCGGCTTCCAGCATCCGTCGTGCCAGCAGCATGTGGCGTCCCAGATCATGAGTCCCGTAGCGCTGCACATCGCCCGGAGAAAATGTCGACTCATCAAACAACTGACGCCGCTGCATCAGCTCCAGCCCCATGCTGAACACAAAACCATTTGCGTCAGTACTGGCCGGTGGGCGACCGCGTGCATACCGCTGATCAGCAAAGGCACGGATCTCCATGCGTTCCTGCTGCTGCTGATCACTGACATCCGGGTGCTGCAACAGATTCTGTGGTGGCTTGCCGTCGCCAAACGCCAGCGAACCATACTGCGGCCCCAGAAAACCGGCGTCCTTGTGCATGAAGCCACCGCTAAGCGGTTTAATCCAGACATAAGGAGGCAGGCCACTGTCATTCGGCCCCAGCAGTTTCGTGACCGCCGAACCGAAATAGGGATACACCACACCACGATTCTTTGGGTCGCCACGCTGAATACGGTCGACGCCCGAAGAATGCGCATTGTCCTCTGTACACAAACTGCGAACGATCGCCAGATGCTGCATCTGCTGCGCCGTCTGCGGCAGCAACTCACTCACATGAATTCCCGGCACACTGGTGGGTATCGCACGGAATGGGCCGCCAAATTCTGTATTCGGTTTGGGGTCCCAGCTTTCCAGCTGGCTAATGCCGCCGTCCAGCCAGATAAACAGCACCTGTTTTGCCGACCGCTGCAAGGCCGCAGCATGCAGCGCAGGATCAAACAGCGGCAGCGCGGCCGCTGTCCCGGCCGCTGCTGTACCTAGCCAGCGACGACGCGACACCCGATGCTGATCTGACTGACAATTCAACGGCATGGACTTAATGGTTCAAACAGAATTCCGTGGAAGCCAGCAAACCCCAGATCAGGTTCCCGATGGCCTGGCGACGAGCATCAGCCCGCTGCCCAAGGTAATCACTCACAAACTCCACTTCTTCAGCATCCGGCACACGACTGAGCACCGAACGGTACAGCTGTTCGGCCACTGCACCGTTGTCCGCAATCGCCGCCAGTCGTTCACTCAGATTACCGCCGCCTGGCTGCAACTGTTCCTGCAGCAGCGGATCGTTCAGCACAAACAAGGCAGCTTTCAGCGACGGTGAAAACTCCAGTTCCGGCTCCCCCGGAATGTTCCCGAAGGCCTTGACAAACGACTCGGCACGCTTCTGCTCAGCCTCAGACAAACTGTCGCCAGCAGCCATCAAATCGCCATCGCCGCAGGCCATCAGGACACTGGCCAGCAGCTGTTCAGCCGACAGACGCTTCTCGCGGCCATACTGATACAGCACCCGTTCGGAAGCTGCACCCGCAGAACTGCGCTGATATGCCTGACTGAGGGCCAGTTCACGCAGAATTGGCTGGATTCGGAAACCGGCTGCCGTCACGGCGTCGGCCACAGCCGCCAGCACCTCCGGATGAGTGGCCGAATTGTCGTCATGCAGCTGATCCAGCGGATTTACAAGTCCCGTGCCAAACATCACAAACCACAGACGATTCGCGAGGTTCTCTGCAAACCGCCGGTTTGCAGAAACCGGCAGCGACTGAGCAATCAACTGCAGGCCGCGAAACTTTGGCACACCCGGAAAATTCGTCGCACGGTCCGGTGCCACAGCAAATTCCTGCCCCGACTCGTACTGTGGAATTTCCTGCTCAACACCAAACGGAACCCGCGGACCGACCGTCAGTGACTGTTTCTCAAACACCGACATAAAGTCAGTCTTCTTCGTCAATGGCTGTTCAGCCACAGCCGGAAATTTCACGTCCTTACGAATCGATGTGTTTCGATAAACCGTATACAAACCCTGAAACTCAATCTGGCGATAGTCGGAGATTGTCAGATGATCATGACACTGAGCACATTGCAGATCACAGCCCAGAAACAGTCGACCGATGTCGCGAGTCAGTCCGGGGTAATCGGTGTCCTGCTGCCCGACCTTCTCCAGCCGTCGGGTAATAAACCAGGCAGCCCCTCGAATCTGCTCAGGAGTCTCCTGGGGATCGAGGATTTCACGAACCAGTTGGTCCCACGGTTTCTGCCCGGCAAATGATGTGCGCAGAAAACCAAGCCATTCCGGGTGATCGCCGCGACGTTCCATCAGCATCACATGAAACAGATCGGCCATCCGTCGACTGTGTTCCGGACTGCTGAGCAGCTGATCGACCAGGAGGACTCGCCGCTGCGGATCCGGATGGCCGAGAAATGCAGCCAGTTCTGAGGCCGCCGGGATGCGTCCGATCAGATCGAGCGTCACACGGCGACAGAATTCACCGTCGTCGCTGACGGGACCGGGCTCAGCCTGAGCACTGGTGAAGGACTGCTGCAGCAGCGAATCAATCCGCTGCGCCAGTTCGTCGGCTGTCACGGACACACAGTCGCAGCACCAGCAGCCGACAGCCAGCAGCGGCAGACACTGCCGCAACAGGCAAAGCAGCGAGGAACCACTGCAGGCTGAGTTGCGCCAGAATCCGGACAAAGGAGCACTCCCAGAAGTCACCCTTAAACGAGCAGAATGACTGCTCGACCGCCGCCGCCCTCATGCTGTTCCCGAGACCTTAGCCAATTCGTTTGGCCGAGACAATCCCACAGGCGGGAAAAGCAAGTGCTGTTTTTCTGCGACCTTCCGCAAGATTTGACGAACAGGCGGCAGGCGGGACCAATCGCAGCGGATTTCAGTTGCAACTGCAGCCACTTCTGATCCTCTCGCAGACTGCAGGCCCATGCCAACACAACATTCAGTTCGCATCGGGCGACGAAACTGGCTGACTTCGACTGCCGTCGCCGCTGTTCTTGCCAGTTCCGACCCATCTGCCGCCACAGCCGCTTCTGCCCCCACTGCTGAACCGTCAGGCGGCCTGACACCACGACAGGGCAGCACAGTCAATCAAGGCAGCGATCGTGCCGGACACGTGTGTTCCGTGGCCGTGGGCATCCCGGGGGTCCGATTCGTTGTTCACAAGGTCATAGCCACCACTGTAGTTGGCCCACAGGTCAAGGTGTGTACAGTCGACGCCCGTATCCATAACCGCCACGCGAATTCCCGCACCACGCAGTAGAATCGGAGTCGTACCGGCCCAGACACCGGAATGCACCGCAGGAGCATGCACGCGATTGACACCCCAGACAACATCATATTCACCGTGTGCTTCCACCATGCCGTGGGATTCCACTGCAGCCAGCCCGGGAGCATTCTGCAGGGCAGCCAGTGCCGGCACGATCCGAAACTGGCGAGTGACTGTACTGCCATGAGCAGCCACGAGATCGGCCTGGGCCTGACTTGGAGCCTGCTGGAACCGAATCAGCACCGGAACACCCGCTGGGTTCTCAGCACCGTTCACACAAACAGCCTGCACCACGAGTGCAGCAGCCAGCAGAAATGGCCATCGCAGCGAAATCGTAATTCTTCTTCCTGCAGATTTTGATTCAGGTAATTCCGCAAACACGCGGTTCTGACTGCGAAGGCTGGCAGCGATCTGCAATACGACAGCTTCCTGCCGGATTTTAAAAATTCCCGTGAATCGCGATCAGATGCAACCCCGCTTCCCGGAAATACTCGGTGAATACTGAGTTTATGCAGCCGACCTCACCTGTTAACGTTTGCCCTCAACGTCGCCATCACTCCGCAAACCCCAGCGTCTGCCCCACTCATGCTGCACTGCCTTTCACTGCTGCACATAAGCTTCTGCATCCTTACAGCGACGGCGTCTGAGACTTCGGCCGCACAATGGTGGCAGACGCTGCCAGACGGCTGCCGTGTGTTCATAGATGCACCACTGCAAATGTCCGACAAGTCAGTGCTGGTCATCTACGCCACTCCCAATGGAAACACCATTGAACAGACCCTTGGCGCGGCCCCGCCGGGCGCAGGGGCGTGGCGATTCGATATTCAGCACGTCGCTGCCCAGGTTCAGCGCACTCGCCAGCTGCAGCCGAATACTCGCCTTTCACTGGCCGTCATTGAGGCTCCAGGACGCAGCTGGCCCGCTTACCTTGCAGCTCACTCCGCCGCGCCACAATTCGTTCGCCGACTTATTGAGCATCTGCGTTCTCAAACCCGCGCTCAACAGGTGATTCTTTGCGGACACAGCGGTGGCGGAGAGTTTCTGCTGCGCTGCATTCACCCGGCTCCCGTGCCGGCCGCCATCACGCGTTTCGTATTCCTTGACGCCAGTTACTCGTGGGACAATCAACTGCACTCGCAACCCGCGCTGCAGTGGCTGCAGTCCGGCGCGCAGAACCACCTGATCGCAGTTGCCTATGATGATCGCGCGGTCAAACTGAACGGGCGGCCAGTCATCAGTGACGGTGGCGGTACCTGGCGTGCCTCGGAACGCATGATTGTCGGACTTGGCGGCACCGCGGACTTCACGGAAGTGCGTCTGGGCCCCTTTCGACACCTGACCTCGCGGACCGGGCGGGTACAGTTTCTGCTGCACACCAACCCGCAGAACCGAATCCTGCATACGGCGATTGTCGGAGACATGAATGGCCTGATCTGCTCGCTGGCAGCTAACCCGGAAGCCACCGACAACTGGCAGCGACTGCTGCAGTCTCGAGACTACTCTGATCTGATCCCGCCCGCCCCCCGTCAGGCTCAGCCGGCCGCCACGATCGCCGCAGCCGATAATCAACACCCGGTACCACAACTGCCACTGCCCGCACGAATGCCGCAGGCTGCCGGCGGCACACCGTATTTGCGGGGACTTCAAGGTTTGCCACTGGCCGAGCGTGAACAACAGATCATCAGCGAATTCCTGCAGGGCAATGTCCCCCCGCAGACTCGCCGGCTGGTTCCCCTGCAGATTCACGCCAACACATCCGAGGGCCGTCCGCTGGCGGCACTTTGTTTCGTCACCGCCGACTGCCTGGCCATTGGCAGCGAACAGGATTCCGTGCGACTGACACTCACTCCTGCCGCCGCAGTAACGCTCGCTGACAAACTTGGCTGCCTGCTGATTACTCCCCGACTGTCTGATGCCATTCACGAAGCTGCCACAGTCAGATTGACACCGCAGCCCATGACAGAAAATCGCGAATCCCTGGCAACTCTGCTGCAACACCAAAACCTGATTCAGCAGCAGTTGCTCAGACAGCCTTTCCCAGGCACACTGGTGGCCGGAGCCAAAAAGGATCTGGTCCTGACAGGTCGTCTGCTGGAGAGGCCGGGGCAAGTTGCGCTGTATGGCTGGCATCAGTCAGACGGACTGCCCATCCAGCCGCTGTATACAGGCCACAGCCAGCACTACGTGGATTACAGCCACGGAATCCGGCTGATACACGACCAGCTTTGGATTGACGGGCAGCCACATTCCGCCGCCGCCGTACTGTCCGATCAAAAACTCTGGCCACTGCTGAGTCGTGAAGGACCGCTGGACACTGGAAAGATTGTGCAGGAATCAGGCTGGCTGCACCGCTGATGAGTAAAATCCGAAAGAATCGCTGGAGAACCAGAGAACATTTGCAAATGCGAAACGATTCTTCGTGACAGAATTGGCATCGACCCCGTGGTTTCGGCCGGTATAATCCCGGCGATTGTAGATCTCGCTGACTCGCATCTCCCGGGTGTCTCACGTGCTGTCACTCTTGCCCAAACTGCTGTTGCTGACCACCACACTGGCTCATGCCATGTTTGGCTGCTGCCTGCATCACCAGCATCAGGCTGTGTCCGCGCACGAACTCAGCACGGGCAACTCGGCAAGGCATGCTGCCTGTTCTCACAGCCGCCATGAACACACTCCGGCAGACTCGGGCGTTCCAGCAACCCCCTGTGCAGACGAAAATTGCCTGTACCTCGATACTCGCTGTGACTTCCCGATCCTCTCTGCGGCAACTCAGCCCGCCCTCGCTGATGCAGGCCTGCCAGCAACCACGGGTGTCGCAGCCGGCCAGTGTCTGCAGGGCCGAGCGGCCACTGCGACCACTCGCTGCTCCGGGGTCGCACTGCGCTCCCTGCACTGCAGCTGGACCGTATAACACGGTCGATTTTGTGAACGCGTCTGCTGCTGCAACGCCGCATCGCTGCTCAGTCTATGCTCCGCTGCAGCGCTGGAATATCGGCTCATAATGACCGCGGTATCATTGGGTTTCTCGGGCCTTTCGAGGTGTGCTTCTGAGGACCTGCCAAGCATCACATTTCTGCTCACCAATCTGGCCGACTCGCCGAACTACAGGATTTCCCATGAACGCTCTGCACCCGGCCGCACCCCGCCATCGTCGGCTCAGTCTGCTGCTGGTGATCCCCGTCGCAGCGCTCAGTCTGCTCGTTCCGCAGGTCCGTCAGCGGATCCCGCTGGCACTGCTGAATTCCTCGGCCGCGGGTGCTGCCGCGGATCCGCACCAGCATGCTGAACCGGTGACTGCTGCAACCGATTCCGAGTCGATCCAACTGTCCGCGGCCGCTCAGGCTAATCTGGGGCTCAATTCCACCACACTGACCACCATCGGTCGCTCCGGCTATTTTCGCTGCATCAACATACCGGGGGTTGTCGCCGAACGCCCAGGGCGCACGAAAATTCACGTTTCCGCACCCCTGACTGGCGTCATTACTCACGTGCACTCACTGCCTGGTGAAGCCGTCACTCCTGGCACACTGCTCTTCGAAATTCGCCTGACTCACGAAGAACTGGTTACGGCTCAAACCGAATTCCTGAAAACACTGGGCGAACTGGAAGTTGAGCAGCGGGAAGTCACTCGCCTGGAGCAGGTCGCGGAAACCGGTGCCGTCTCGGGACGCACACTGCTGGAACGCCGTTACGCGCGTGATCGCCTGCAGGCTCTGCTGAAAGCGCAGCGTGAAGCGCTGCGCCTGCACGGCCTGACCGATCTGCAGGTCGATACCATCGCTGCCGAACGGCGACTACTCCGCAGCCTGCTGGTGACCGCGCCTGAACCCGATGAACACTCGCACGATGAACCTTTGATGCTGGCGGCCGATGCCAATACGGCCCGCCGGCTGGCGGCCACCGCAGACTCTGATCAACCGCAGCAGATAGGCTCCGACAGCCGCCAGCCAGACGCGGCCGAAAATAGCGGCGCTGAGCATCTGCTGGTAATTGAACAACTGGCGGCCAGCAAAGGCCAGGCCGTCAAGGCCGGTGATCCCTTATGCACACTCAGCGATCCCGAACATCTGCTGATCGAAGGTCAGGCATTTGCCGAAGACCGCGATCTGCTGGCTCTCACGGCGACACAAAACTGGGCCGTCACGGCGATGTTCCCCGGGCGCACCTCGGATGAAACGGTCACCGGACTGCACATCACCCGTCTGGCTGTCGAAATCGACACACGTTCCCGCATCCTGGCCTTCTATCTGGAACTTAACAACCCTCGTATCCGCGATGTCCGACAGCCCAATGGACAGCGAACTGTCGAATGGAAGTATTTGCCCGGACAGCGGCTGCAGTTGGCAGTGCCTGTGGAACACTGGGGCAATCAGATGGTCGTTCCGGCTGCTGCCGTAACTCGTGACGGAGCAGACTGGCTGGTGTTCCGCCGCAATGGGCGACTGTTTGAGCGAGTCCCCGTGCATGTCCTGCACTCGGACAGCCTGGCGGCCGTGATCGCCGACGACGGATCGCTCTTTCCCGGCGACGTCATTGCCGGCAAATCGGCCGCCCAGATCCTGATGGCACTCCGCAGTCAGACGCCCCCCATTGATCCTCACGCCGGACATTCTCACTGATCCTCGGCACAGCCACCGTTACGGTACAATCCCATGCTTGATGGCCTGATTCGATTTTCTTTGCAGCAGCGAATGCTGGTTGCCGCCATGGTTTGCCTCGTTACGGCGGTCGGTGTCTGGCAGTCACTGCAGCTGCCGATTGACGTCTTTCCGGACCTGAATCGGCCGCGAGTCGTGCTGCTGACTGAAGCCCGAGGCATGGCACCGGAAGAAGTTGAAACGCTGATTACCATGCCGCTGGAAACCGCAATGAACGGTGCGGGGGGCGTGGAACATGTCCGCAGTTCCTCCGGCGTCGGCCTCTCGGTTGTCAATGTCGAGTTCACGTGGGGCACGAGCCTAATGGCCGATCGTCAGGTCGTCGCCGAACGCCTGCAGGCCGTGCGAGACCGGCTGCCACCCGGTATTACGCCCCAGCTGGCCCCCGCAGCCTCCATCATGGGCCAGATTCTGCTGCTCGCGATGTGGAACGACAATCCGGGAGTGACTCCCATGCAGCTGCGGACTTCAGCCGACTGGATTCTGCGGCAGCGGCTGCAGGCAATTCCCGGAGTTTCTCAGGTGGTTGTCATGGGCGGCGAAAGGCGCGAGTTTCAGGTACTCGCCAACCCGGCACTGATGCAGCGTTTTGGAGTCACACTTGAACAGCTGGAAGCCGCCGCTGCCGCTGCTGGTGGCAGCGGTACAGGCGGATATGTCGATCAGCAAAATTCTGAAGAGCTGCTGGTTCGAGTCACGGGACGCATCCGGGACGCGGATGATATTCGTGGCGCAGTGGTGGCCATGCAGGGCGATCGTGCAGTGGCGATTGGCGATGTGGCGGACGTCCGTGAAGGAGCCCAGGTGCGGCGCGGTGACAGCTCTGCATTCGTGCGCCTGTCTGAATCTGCGGACGCTCCGCATACGGAATCGTCACCGAACTACAGTGCGATGGCACTGCAACAGCAATGGATCGGCGGACCGGCGGTCATGCTGACCATCACAAAACAGCCCGGTGCTGACACTCGGGATGTCACCGAGAAAGTGCTGCAGGCCGTCAGCCAGTTGCAGGGGTCACTTCCGGCAGGCACCCGCATCGAACCGGCCTATTCCCAGAAGTCGTTTATCGATCGAGCCATCGGGAATGTGTCGGATGCCCTGCGGGACGGAATCATCCTGGTCATTATCATTCTGTTTTTGTTTCTGATGAATCTGCGGATCACATTTATTACGCTCACAGCTATTCCGCTGTCGGTGCTGATAACGGCACTGATTTTTGCTGCCTGCGGCATCTCAATTAATACCATGACGCTGGGCGGACTGGCGGTGGCTATCGGTGAACTGGTCGATGACGCGATCGTCGACGTCGAGAATATCTTTCGCCGCCTGCGTGAGAACCGGCTGCGAGATACGCCCGCACCTGTTCTGCAGGTGATCTATTCGGCCAGCGTCGAAGTTCGCAGTTCCATCGTTTACAGCACGATGATTGTGGTGCTGGTGTTTGTACCCCTGTTTGCACTCGACGGCATGGAAGGGCGGATGTTTGCTTCGCTGGCAGCCGCCTATATTGTGTCGATCCTCGCCTCGCTGCTGGTTTCTCTGACTGTAACGCCCGTGCTGTCGTACTGGCTGCTGGGCAACACACGGCAGCTGACAGAACATGACAGTGCATTTCTGCGGCTGCTGCGACGGCCAGCAGAAAGTATCATCCGCTTCAGTCTGCGGCATCCTGCACTGAATCTTTCCGTCACCGCCGCAGTCACGGCGATCGCCGCAGTCCTCGCTGTCGGACTGGATCGCGATTTCCTGCCGCCATTCAACGAAGGCACCGTGCAACTGAATGTGCTGCTGCCGCCAGGAACTTCGCTCAGTGCTTCAGTGGAGATCAATCAACGTGTCGAACTGGCGCTGAAAAGCGATCCGGACGTCATCAGCTTCAATCGCCGCACAGGTCGAGCGGAGCAGGATGAACATGCAGAAGGCGTGCATGCCAGCGAGTATCTGCTGGAGCTGGATCCGCAGTCACCCCGTAACCGTGAAGAGCAGCTTGAGGACATTCGCGAGCGGCTGGCAGAAGTGCCGGGTATCATTTCCGCAGTGGAACAGCCCATCTCGCACCTGATCTCGCACATGCTGTCCGGTGTGCGAGCCCAGATTGGCATTCGCATCTTTGGCGATGATGTGGATCAACTGCGGAAAGAGGCAGAGAAAATGCAGCGGGTCTTGGCGGAAATTTCCGGAGTCCGCGACCTGATGCTGGAACCTCAGGTCCGGATTCCTCAGCTGCAGTTGCAGCCGGACAGACAGAAACTTCAGTTTTACGGACTGACGGCCGCTGGTGTTTCGAACTATGTCGAAACAGCACTGCAGGGGCAGGTGGTGGGCGAGGTTCTGGAGGGGCAGCGGACGATCGACCTCGTGGTGCGACTGCAGGACGCCCTGCGGCAGGATCCCAAGGCACTGGAACGTCTGCCGATTCAGCTGCCGGGTGGTGGCACCATACCGCTGTCGGCGGTGGCCCGCGTGGTCCGGGCGGATGGCCCGAATGTCGTCAATCGCGACAATGTGCGTCGTCGTGCCCTGCTGCAGTGCAATGTGTCGGGGCGGGGACTGGTGGAGGTTGTGGAAGACATGCAGCGGGCTCTAGTGCCCCTGATTCAACAATTGCCTGCCGGATACTCCGTCGAATTCGGCGGACAGTTTGAAAGCCAGCGATCGGCCGCTGCGAAGATGCTGGTTCTGTCGCTGGTGTCTCTGATCGCCGTATTTCTGCTGCTGTGTTCCATGTTTCGCTCGGTCAACCTCGCCCTGCAGGTACTGGCCGCTTTGCCCATGGCGTTTAACGGTGCCGTCGCCGCCCTGCTTCTGACCGACCAGAACCTGACAGTTGCGGCCATGGTGGGCTTCATTTCGCTTGGCGGCATTGCCTCACGCAACGGCATATTGCTGCTGAATCATTATGTGCACCTTGTCAGGCATGAGGGCGAGCAGTTTACTGAGGCGATGGTGGTACGTGCCGGCCAGGAACGATTGGCCCCGGTACTGATGACGGCACTCACTGCGGGCATCGCTTTGGTTCCGCTGGTCGTCGCCGGACACCAGCCAGGCCGCGAAATCCTGTACCCGGTCGCCACTGTGATTTTGGGCGGTGTTGCCAGTTCAACACTGCTGGACTTTTTTGTACACCCTGCTCTGTTCTGGGTCGCTGGGCGCCGGGCCGCCGAACGCGTGATTCACGAAGCGGGAAACGCACAGGAGGCACTGCGATGACGGCCAGCCTGAAAACCTGCCTGCTGCTGGCAATGCTGCTGGCAATGCTGCTGAACTTCGGCTGCTCAAAGATTTCTGCTGATGCAACCGGCAGTGCTGCGACGGCAGCTGAACACTCCGACCCAAATCACGCTGGTCACGATCACGCAGCTCAGGGACCGCATCACGGGATGCTGCTGGAACTGGGCGATGGTGAGCTGCATGCCGAACTGGTACACGGCCGTGACTGGGCGACAATTTATGTGCTGGATGCAGCCGGGAAAACCGCTTTTCCGATTGATCAGACCGAAATTTTCATCAACGTGACCAGCCAGAACGGCGGGACTCAGTTTTCCCTGAAAGCGTCCCCGGACAAAGGTGACCCCGTGAACCACTGTTCGCGATTTGTGACCGAAGATCGGTACGAAGCCATTAGCAGCGCAGCTGTCGTGCGCCGAATTGCCCTGAAGAACGGCGACGTACCATATAACGCTGTGATCCCGTGTGAAAACAGCCACGCTCACTGACAGCCAATACGATCCATGGTCAAGTCAGCACCCAAACACCAGCGGCAGACCACCCTGCAACCGGGCCATGCGCCGTGCCATCAGCCGGTCACACTCACAGCAGCGACAACGGATTGACTCGCGTCTGCAACGGGAACGTGACACGCTGGCCGTTCTGACGGTGCGATTCGAAGACGCCGCAGATCATCTCTATCGTCTGCGCTCCCTGAGCACCGTCGCACAACGGCTGCCGTCCCTCCGCAATGGCCGCCAGCAGGTCTTTACCTGGCAACACCTGCGAGGCTAGCTTTCCTGCCAGATCCCCGTCCGGCTCCGACTGGCCAATGCCGGCTGAGCTGATCGGCTGCCACACCTGTGCCTGCCGAAAGTCAGGATCCAGCGGACTGCCAGTTCGAATTGACGCCAGCGGATGCTGATCAGCTCGCAAATCAATCACGCCCTCCGTACCGATAATCTGCAGCCCAAAAGAAGCCGGTCGGTCCGTGGCAGTGTCCCGACGACGGGCATGCTGCAGCGAATCAAAGAAGAACGGGATTCCGGACTGCAGCTCAAATCGAGCATGCAGCTCATTTCCCGCCAGCAGACCGATGCCCTCGGCACCTTCCCGCACATCTCCCCGCTGCACCGGTCGACCATCCTGCAGCAGCACAGCACTCACGGCCTGCGGCGGACCACCAAAATACGCGGCCAGATTCAGCACGTGCGAGCCCAGCACCCACAGGTCCAGCGCACCGCCGCGAGCATCCTCCTTGCCGCGACCCCGATACTCGAGCACACGACCAATCGCGCCATCCGTCAGCAGTTTCTGCAGCACCGGCAGTACGGGATGAAAACGGTTGCGATGCGCTACCGCAATCCGCACTCCCGCAGCCGCTGCTGCCTGCAGCACTTCGTCGGCCTCCGCCGGAGTCCTGACAAATGGCTTTTCAATGTAAATACCCCGCACTCCGTGCCGGATCGCAGCCAGCAGCATCTCTCGGTGCTGGTCAATATGCCGTGGCCCGATCGCAACAACCTCAGGCCGCTGCTCAGCCAGCATGGTTTTGTAATCCGCATACGACTGCTCAGGACGCAGGAGCTTCACAGCAGCTGCCAGGCCCGTCGGATCGGCGTCAGCAACTCCACAGATCCGGACTTCCGGGATCTGCAGCCACATCGTATCGAGGCCGTGTCCATAATTGCCGCGACCCGTATGCCCAATGAGAGCTGTTCGCACCGCAGCGGCAGCGGACGAGCCACCCGCAGCACGTCCCGCAGCCAGAGTCCCCACAGGCAGCAGCATTGCCGACTGCAGCATACAACGACGATTCAGCATGACACAGCCCTCGCTCGATGAAGTCAGATTTAACTCGGCAGCCCGCACAACAGCTCGGCTTACTTCGCGGCAGCGGCAGCCTTCCGCAAAGATCGTCCGGCCAGCGCCCCGGTCGGAATTCCGTCGTACACCGCAAACACGCCGTTTACCAGCACATGTCGCAGCCCGACAGAAACCTGCCACGGATTGTCATAGTCGGCCCGATCGCGAAATTCCGACGGAGCAAACACCACAACATCCGCCGCCAGACCATCTGCCAGCAGACCGCGATCCGCCAGCCCCAGAATTTCGCCCGGCAAACCTGTCGCACTGCGAATCGCAGCCTCCGGCGATAACACCCCTTCCTCAATCGCATACCGCCCAATCTTGCGGGAAAAGGTACCGAAAGAACGCGGGTGCGGCTGTGTTCCCGAGGGGATCTTCGAGCCGCCGTCGCTGGCCGTCGCCACCCACGGCAAGGGCATCGCCAGCCGCAGGTCCTCTTCACTCATATTAAAATTCACCACTGACGCCCCGCCATGCCGTTCAATGTCCAGCACAATATCACAGACCTCGCGTCCTTCCACCTGCGCGACTTCGTCCAAAGATCGACCGACCCAGCTGCGATTGTAGCTGCAGGAAGCCAGCTGAATCCGCGTCGCAGTGACCAGCTTCTGCAGCACGTCCTCGCGAATTTTTGCAGCTTCAGCCGCATCATTCAGTCGCTTCTCCAGTGCCTCGCGGCCACCCTCACGCGCCCATGCCGGCAACAGCGTCGCCTCCAGCGATGTGCTGGAGGCCGTATACGGATACTGATCGGCCGTGACCAGTTGCCCGCCAGCACGGGCCGCCTCAATCCGACCGATAGCCAGCCGCAGCGTGCCCCACGAAGGTCGACCGCTGGCCTTAAAATGCGAAACATGCACACGACAGCCGGAACCCCGGCCAATCTCCAATGCTTCCTCAATACTGGACAGCAGCTCTGTACCCTCACCACGAATATGGCTGGCATAAATTCCGCCGTGCTGCGATACAACGCCGGCAATGGCCGTCAGCTCGGATGTCGGAGTAAACGTGCCGGGAATGTAGATCAGCCCGGTGGACATGCCCCACGCCCCGTCCTGCATGGCCTGCTGCGCCAGCGTCTGCATCCGCTGCAACTCAGCGGCGGTCGCTGCCCGATTGACCTTGCCCATCACCTCCGCTCGCAGACTGCCATGCGGAATCAGGTGTGCCACATTGGTGCCCGCACCAAACTGATCAATCTCAGCCAAAAATTTGCCCGTATCGACCGGGCCAAAGCCGCAGTTGCCCGTGACCATCGTCGTGCAGCCCTGCATCAGGTAATTGACGCTGCCGCGAGTCCTGCGGTCCAGCAGCGGTTCGTCACTGTGCGTGTGCAAATCAATGAACCCCGGGGCAATCACCAGGCCTCGACAGTCGATCTTCTGATCTGCATCTGCCATCGTATCCGCCGGCAGCAGACTAAGACTGCCCTCGCGAATGCCAACCGAACCGGCAACACCCGGACTGCCGTCTCCACGATGCACCACACCATTCTGCAGCAGCACCTGGAATCGTGGCGGCACCGCTGCAACCGGCTGCTGAGCCGACACGGACATGCCACACACCAGCAGCCAAATACCGCAGCCAATCAACAACCGATTCATCACCGAACCCCCGCAACGGCACGAAATTACCCGTCAACACCGCATACCCTCGACAATCGCTCGGTAGATTGCAAGTGTTCAACAGGTCGACGTACTCGCAGGCACACCACAGTATTCGCCGCTGGCACTCCACCCGCCGCAGCGTTATCCTTTAACAAACGAGCGGAAGCTCGCAGAAGATGTTTACCCGGCACACACTCACACCCCGATCGACGGAAACCCGCGCCATGGCACAACAAACTGGACTCACTCGCCGCCACGCCCTGCTCGGCAGCATCGCGGCAGCCGCCGTGATTTTGCCGCGAGGCTCACGGGCGGCCGGATTCCGCGAAGCCATCGATCGCCCCATTGCCGCCGCCATCGGCACTGGCAGCCGCTGGTGCCAAAAAGCCACCGGCATCGACGGCCCGTGGGGCTCAGCACCTGATTTTCGACGATTCACGGATTACGCCGCTGTCTGCGATGCCGATGCCTCACGCCGCGAACTGGCTGCCGGCCTCGTCAAGGAATGGACCGGATCTGCCCCCTCACAGTACACCGACTACCGCGCTGTACTAGATGACCCCAAAATCGACATCGTACACATCTCCACGCCCGATCACTGGCACGCCAAAATGGCCGTTGAAGCCATGCTGGCAGGCAAAGATGTCTACCTCGAAAAACCCATGACCCTCACCATCCCAGAAGGACGCCTGATCTGCGACCTCTGCCGCCGCACCGGACGCATCGTCCAGATCGGAACTCAGCAACGCAGCGAACGACAGTTCATCGAAGCCGTCGCACTGGCGCAAACCGGTCGACTGGGACAACTAAAAAAAGCCATCTGCAGCATTGGCGGAGCACCACAAAGCCCCGCACTCCCAGTCGCCGCAGCTCCCGCAACACTCGACTGGAACCTCTGGCAGGGACCTGCTCCCGAAAAAGAATTTCGCTGGCTCGCCGGTGATAATGGCGAAACTCGCAGTTGGTCACGCTGCCATTACGAATTCCGCTGGTGGTACGAATACTCGGGTGGAAAATTGACCGACTGGGGTGCACACCACGTCGATATCGCCACCTGGGCACTGGGAAAAATGGACACCGGCCCCGTCCGAGTGATCCCCGAACATGTGAAACACCCGGTTGAATTTCTCAACGGCTACCCCGTCGACCCGGCCCGCTATAATACCGCCACCGAGTTCCTGATTCGCGCTCAGTTTGCCGACGGCATCGAAATCGAAATTCGACACGACGGAGACAATGGCATTCTGCTGGAAGGAACGGCAGGCCGCATTTTCGTCAATCGCGGCCGGATCACCGGCAAACCACACGAAGATCTCAAACAACAACCTCTGCCCGACGGCACACTCGAAAAAATCTACGGCGATCGACCGCTCACAGACCACTTCACCAACTTCTTCGAAGCCGTCCGTGATCGTCGACAGCCCGTCTCAGACGTGTTCAGCCACCATCGAGCACTCTCGACCTGCCACCTCGCAGGCATCGCAGCACGACTGGGACGAACCATCGAATGGAACCCGGAAACAGAACAGATCAGCAGCGATCCTGCCGCGACCACCCTGCTGGCTCGCGAACATCGCAAAGGTTTCGAACTGTCCTCTGGCTGAACGCAGCCCAGGCACCCCGCTGCCAACGCCCGGCACCCCTTGCCCCTGGCGAGGGGTGAGAGAATGTGGGTGAGGGGTGAAAGACACCCTTGCCCTGTTGTTGCTGTGGTGACTTGCTGGCAGTTTGGCCTCACGCAAAGACGCGAAGAAAAAAGCACCGGGGTTGAGGTGAGTTCTGTGAGAAGCTGGTGTTTTTTTAACCGCTCATGAACGCTAATGAACACTCAAATGTAGCTCGGGCATTCCAGCCCGAGCACTGCCCAAACTTTCCAGCCTGAGCACCGCCCGCAGCAGCCCGCCCCAAACAAAAAGAACACCCGGGAGACCGGGTGTTACTGCATTGATCAAATAACTCTGTTTCACCAGCCGGCGATAAACACTACTTGTTCAGCACCTTGGCAATCGTTTCCTTTAGCACATTGGCACTCTGCACCAGTGCCGTTTTCTCTTTCGACCACAACTCCACTTCAATGTGACTTTTCACGCCACTGCGACCCATCACGGTCGGGATCGAAAAACATACGTCGCGGACACCGTAAGCACCATTCATCAGACTGCTGACCGGATGTATTCGATTGTCGTCCAATGCAATGCTGTGCACAACGTCAGCAATAGAAACCCCGACAGCAAATCCGGCGCCGCCCTTCTTCTTGATCACCTCCGCACCGCTGCCGCGAGTCTTCTTTTCGACTTCCGCAATCAGCGGTGGATTCACTCCCGGAAACTTGTCCAGTGGCAGATTTGCAATCTGAGCCATCGACCAGATCGGCACCATGCTGTCGCCATGCTCGCCAAAGATCGTCACACTGACCTGAGTCGGCGGGACCTTCAGTCGCTGAGCCAGCATGCTGCGCAGTCGTGTCGTATCCAGCACGGTTCCCAAACCAATCACCTGCGATGCCGGCAAACCCAGCTCCTTCACCGCCAGATACGTCAGCACGTCGACCGGATTCGACACCACAAAAATAATGGCATCCTTCTTCAGGCCGTGCTTCTTGATATCCGCCAGAATCGTGCGAAAAAGAGCCACATTGCGGTTGATCAGATCCAGTCGACTTTCGTCCGGCTTGCGCCGCAGACCAGCAGTGATCACCACGACGTCACTGTCCTTCACCGCTTCCGTTCCCGCAGCGGAAATCCGCTGCGGTGCCATCAGTGCGGCCCCGTGCAGCAGGTCCAGTGCCTGCCCCTCACACAGCTCCTGATTGACATCCACCAGCACAATGTCACTGACAATTTTTCCCGCCTGCAGGGCAAACCCCGCACATGACCCCACCAGTCCGCCGCCACCGATGATGCTGACCTTCATTGCCTCTGTTTCCTGTTTCTACCGGATACTTTGATTCTCGACATTCACACGAGGCTCACTCAGGCTTTGCCCAGAGCCGCCATGACCTGGTGCGTGATCATCCGCACCAGATCCTCACTGACGTCAGCCAGCCTCTGCTCGCACGGTTCACCACATGGCTTCTGCAGATAACCGGGATATTCAGGAGCCGGCTCAAAGGCTCGCTGCACCGGAATGTTCTCTTTATAGCCTTCACGAAACGCACTGTTGCCGCACAGGTCACAGTTCTCGTTGTGGAAACGAGGATCGTCAAAGCCCCACTTCTTTTTCAGATCCAGCAGCTCACGACTCTTCTCTTCGCTCAGATACATCGGCTGTCCAATCTGCTTTGCCAGCAGCAGAATGCGACAGTAAGCATCCAGAATCTCCGTCTTCCAGTACGCATCCTCAAGACTTTTGCCGAACGACACCGTGCCGTGATTCTTGAGAATAATGGTATTCGTGGCCTTCAGGAACGGAACCACCGTGCTGGCAAATCGCTGGTCGCCTGGAGTTTCATAAGGCGCGATCGGTACTTCGCCCATGAACACTTCCACTTCTGGCAAAATACACTGCGGAATTGGTTCACCGGCAACTGCAAACGCTGTCGCATGCGGCGGATGACAGTGCACCACCGATTTCACGTCCGGACGATGCTTCATGATCGCCAGATGGAGCAGCACCTCACTGGTACGCTTCCGCTTGCCGGCAATCTGATTGCCTTCCATGTCCACCGCACAAATGTCGTCAGGCTTCATAAAGCCCTTGCAGATCATTGTGGGAGTACACAAGACTTCGTTTTCACCGACACGAATGCTGATGTTGCCGTCATTGGCAGCCGCAAATCCCTTGTCGTAAACTCGCCGACCAATCTCGCAGATTTCTTCCTTCAGCGCTCGGTCGTTGATCCCGCTGTTCCACTTGTTAACCATGTTGCTCTGCCCTGACTGATTGTTGGGGGAATTAACTGTTCTCAGAGATTTCCGTCAGTTCACGCTGACCTGATCCAGAATCGCCGCGTTGTAGGCGTCAATCGGTTTGGAATTTGGATGGAATGGCGTCGAGGCTTCGGCACTTTCCGTGACCGCCATCAAACAACCCGGACCCGCTCCCATTTCATCATAAACCACAACCGGTTCCGTCCGGCCGGCCACTTCTCCAAGCAGCCCGGAATGCGTCAGCGGTACCGCTAGTTTCCAGGTGGCACCCTTCAGCGAAGGATCCCACTTCGAAAGCGTCACCCGCCCAATACACTCCATAATCCTCATCGTCCCGCTCCCTGCTCTAATTCACGCCAGCCAACTGGTGCCGAACGCACAGCAGACGACAGCATTCGCAGCAGCCGCAGCAGGTGCGTCCAGCTCCAGCCTGCCCCGTCCAGACACAGCACCGTCGGTCGCAGACGCTCCGCCAGACGCTGCAGATCACTTGCACCGGTCACCGCCGCCGCCCGCACATCCACCCGCCGATTCAGCAAACACGCCACCACCGCCGGATCTGCACTCACGCAGACCACCGGCTGAATACCTTGCAGCTGCAAAACACGGCCTATCGCCGCATCCTCGCCGCTCACTGTCTCAATACCCCAGCCTGCCGTGCCGGCCGCCGACTCGACAACCGCCGACCGCTGTGACTGAATCACCAGCCCGCTCGAAACCTTCGCCGCAGTTCCCGACAACTGACTGGCCACCTTGACCGCATGACGACGCAGATAGTCGCGACCCGACGGAGTCAGCACAGCACCACGCAGCAGAGAAACTGTGCCGCCAGCCACTCCCGCGACTGACAGCACAGCCTCAGAAACCACCAGACTGTTCACCGTGATCACACCGTCTGCCACAACAACAGATTTTGATGTTGCCGCAGCCACAGCCGGCGGTGCAGAAACGGCTGCCGGAGCAGGCTGCAGTTCACGCAGTACACTCCTGACAATCTCCTCCACATGTTCCGCTGTCAGTTTCATGGCTGAACGTCCAGAATACCCTGTACCGAAAACCGAATCGGACTGTCCTTCCGCTTCACCAGTCGCTGGATGTACTTTGCGTCACTGGTGAAAAACACCAGATCACCCTTGCTTGCACCCAGCGGATCAATCGCCAGTTGCGGAAACTCGTCTTCCTGCAACTGTTGATCCAGCGGCTGCAGAATAATCAGCTTCCAACCATTCAGCGACGGATGCTTGACCGTCGCCGTCACCTGCCCCAGCACTTTCGCGATCTGCATGACTTTTCCCGCACTCAGATAATGCGAAGGTCTTCCACCATCACACAGCGACGCTGGCGAGTAAACGTCAGCGGACTGGTGACGCCTTCACCGGTCGGAGTCGCAATGCTGAAGGACAGATAACCTTCACCACCGAGGCCCAGACCCGCCATGCACGGACCATTCTTCACAAACAGCGTCGTGTTCATCACCCGCGCCATCTTCGTGATCGTATGCACGTCCCGTGAATGAATAATTGCCGTATGACCAAAGCCGTGTTCGTATTTTCTTGCCAAAGCAATCGCATGATCCGTGCAGTTTGCGCGGATGAACGGCACAAACGGCATCATCTGCTCCTCCGTGACAAATGGATTATGCTCGTCCGTTTCCCCGTACAGGATCTGAGTCTCAGCGGGGATCGACAGGCCAATCTGAGCCGCCAGCCACGATGCATCCTTGCCAATAAAGTCACGATTCAGCTGGTAATGCCCGCCCTGCTCCTTCGGCGGAGCAAAGGCAATGGCTGTAAATGCGGCCGTCTGAGCAGCATTCAGGCGGTAACCGCCATGCTGCGACACCGCATTCATCAGCTGGTCAAAAATTTCCTTCACGGCGAACACCTCCTTCTCGCCGATGCACAGCAGGTTGTTGTCAAACGCTGCACCTGCCACGATCGACTTCGCCGCATTGCTGATGTCAGCCGTTGCATCCACCACCACCGGCGGATTCCCCGGACCAGCCACAATCGCCCGCTTCGGGCTGCGAAGAGCCGCTCGAGCCACTGCCGGACCACCTGTCACCACCAGCAGCTTCGTGCCCCGATGATCGAAGACCTGCTGAGCCGATTCGATCGTGGGATTCCCCACAATCGTGACGAGGTTTTCCAGACCAGTCGCCGCATGAATGGCCCGGTTAAAACGACGCACACCCTCGCTGGCAATCCGCGCACCGCTGGGATGAGGATTGCAGACAATCGTGTTGCCCGCTGCCACCATGTTGACAAAGTTTCCCGCCAGCGTCGGCAGAGAATGGGTCACCGGAGTAATTGCGCCGATGACTCCAAAAGGAGCATACTCGGTGACCGTCAAACCATCACTGCCACTGACCGCATCTGTACGCAGAAATTCCACCCCCGGAACAGTGCGAATCGCCTTCAGCTTCGCAATCTTGTGCTCCAGACGGCCAATCTTTGTCTCTTCAAACTCCAGCCGGCCCAGTTCCTCCGCCTGCTCCTCACAGATCCGCTTGACGATGTCAATCGCCGTGCGTCGCTGCTCCAACGATGCTCGCGAAAGCTGCTCGAAACCCTGCTGAGCTGCTGCGACAGCGTCGTCAACGCTGTCAAACACCCCCCAGCGATTAGCCGCCGCCGGTGACGCGACAGCACGCCCCGCCAGCTGCGACAAAACTTCCTGAACCACCTGCCGTATCGCCTGCTCTGTTGCCTGCACGTTCCGCTACTCTCTGTCCCGGTCGCCTCCACGACCCACTGCCACTTCGCCAGTCCCTCAGCGAATCTGTTCAGCCCCCAAAATCTCACTCACCCGATCGAAATACCGTCTGCGAATGAACCTGCACCGTGTCCACAATCCCGATGATCGCCGCATCAATCGGCAGCTCCTTTGTACCCGGAGTAAACCGGGCACTGGAACCCTGCACACACAACACCACCTCACCCTCGCCGGCTCCAACCGTATCCACCACCACAAATGACCGCCCTGTCGGCTTCAGACTGGACTGATCCTTTTCGTCCACCCGCAGAGGCTCCACCAGCAGCAGCTTCTGCCCAACCAGCGATTCAACCTTTTGCGTTGAAACGAGGCTGCCTGTAATTCTTGCGAGAAACATACTCCGATCTCCCGTACTAGGCCTCTGTCCTGCACTCGCTCAACGCGCCGCTATCGCAGCTGCTGTCTGTCGAGCCACCACAATTTCCTCGTTCGTAGGAATTGTCCAGATCTGAACCCGACTGCCGTCCTGATGCAGACTGGTCTCACCCTTCAAACCCCGATTACGCTCACCACACAGCTGCACACCGGCCCACTCCATGCGAGCACACACGCTGGTCCGAATCCGCTCGCTGTTCTCACCAATCCCGCCCGTAAAGACGAGCACATCCGCACCGCCCAGCAGTGCCATGTACGCGCCCACATAAGACCGAATCGATGCTTCAAACAGCCGCAAAGCCAGCTCCGCTCGCTCATGACCGCCAGCAGCCGCCTGCTCCAGATCACGACAGTCCCCGCTCAGACCGCTGATCCCCAGCAATCCACCCCGCGAAGACATCTCAGACAACACCTGCTCAAACGTCAGACCCGTCGCCTTCATCACCACGGGTATCGCATAAGGATCAAAGTCCCCCACACGATTGTTGTTCGGCAGGCCACCCTGAGGACTCATGCCCATGGATGCCGCCACACTGGCCCCGCCACTGATCGCACACACCGAAGCACTGCCGCCCAGATGACAGCTGATAATCTTCAGATCCGTACGCCCCAGCAGTTCGGCCGTTCGACCCGCAATAAACCGATGACTGGCCCCATGAAATCCCCAGCGGCGAATTTCATGCTGCGTATACCACTCCCACGGTACCGCATACGCCCGATGCTCAAACGGAATCGTTTCGTGAAAGCCGGTCTCCAGTGCCGCCACCAGCGGAATCTGCGGAAATGCCTGCTGCAGTTGACGCATCGCCCGCACGTAAGGCGGGTTGTGCGCCGGAGCAATGTCTGAGAGCACTTCCATCTTCTGCAGCAGCGGTTCATCCACGATCCGCACACCACTCAGACTGCCCGCAAACACCGCCTTAAATCCAATGCCGCCGACCTCGTCCACCGACTCCAGACAGCCATGCTCCGCATCCGTCAGCTGCTGCAGACAGATACTGACCGCAGCTGCATGACTGGGAACTGTCTGACGGAGCTCTGAACGGTGCGAACCGATCTCCGCAAAACAGGTGCTGACCGCGTCCGGCTGACCAATTCGGTCGATTCCACCACGCGCCAGCTGCGCCTCATGCTCCAGATCAAACAGCCGATACTTAAAACTGGTTGATCCCAGATTGGCTACCAAAACTTTCATCGAATGCTCCTGCTTTCACTTCGCGGCCGCAGCCTCACTGCCACCGACCGCAACCGCTTCCTGCTGACCCAATCCACTCCCTCGGACTCACACCAACAACTCCACCGCTGCTTCCGCCCCGGAACTGCACACTTCAGGAACCGCTCCGGGCGGAGGCACCGCTGTTGCCGTCGTCTCTCACAGCACTGATTCCAGCAGTGATGCTTCCGGACGCGGAATCAGATGAGCACAGACCAGCTCACCAGACTGCGAAGCCGCTGCCGCTCCGGCATCCACCGCTGCTCGCACAGAACCCACGTCACCCTTGATGATCGTCGTGATGTAAGCAGCACCAATGTTAAGTTGCTTCACCAGAGTCACATTGGCGGCCTTCAGTGCAGCATCCGATGCATGCACAGCAGCCACCATCCCCTTAGTCTCAATCATGCCAATCGCTTCGTTCATTGTTCACACTTCCCCTGAATTCAAATCCTGAAAGAAAGACGCCCTCAGAAACTCACTTCTTCGCTGCAGCCAGAGCAGCCTTCGGCTTCGGCAGAACAGCCGCTACATCCTCATGCGGACGCGGAATCACTTCGGCACTGATCACCTGCCCCAGCTTCGATGCCGCTGCAGAACCAGCGTCCAAAGCCGCCTTCACCGCAGCAACGTCGCCGGTAATGAAGGCCGTCACCAGACCACTGCCGATCTTGTCCCATGACACCAGCTGCACATTTGCAGCCTTCAGCATGGAATCAATCGCTTCCAGCATGCAGACGAAACCCTTCGTCTCGATCATCCCCAAAGCCTCACTCGATCTTGCCATCTCAACTCTCTCCCAGCCACACCCGCTCCCTCCAGGAACAGCTGCCGGCACCCGAAAAAACAACGACGCTCCATCATCGTCGGCGTAAAGAAAAACTCAGCTCACAAGTCAGCCATCAGCCATCAGCTATCAGTGATCAGTGACCGCAGGCACAGGGCTTCGGCTTCACCAGTTCCACCTTCACCGCACGATCCAGATTCACCGCGTTCCCCTCATCCGTGTCCAGATGCACCTCCAACTTGATTCCCTTCCCGGCTCGCACCGCCAGATCCTCCAGCACCGTCGTGCACGCAGGTGACTCCACTCGCAAATGCACCAGATCCCCGTCACGAACTCCGTAATGCTCAAGATCCTCAGGTCCCATGTGCACATGACGCATCGCCCGAATCACACCCTGCTGCAGCTCCACCACTCCATGCGGACCCATCAGGACGCAGCCGGGAGTCCCCTTGACGTCGCCGCTGATACGCACCGGTAACTCAATGCCCAGCGAAATTCCGTCCGTAAATGCCAGCTCAACCTGCGAATCCGGACGACACGGACCGAGGACACGCACGTTCGGCAGCATCCTCCGCCGGGGTCCCACCACCGCCACCGTCTCCTTCGCCGCAAAATAACCGTCCTGGTAGAGGTCCTTTTCAGGTGTCAGTTTGGCGCCAGGCCCAAACAGAATTTCTACATGCTGCTGCGTCAGATGGACGTGGCGAGCAGAAATGTTGACGACCAGCGGACGACGAGCGGCTGATGCCAGTACCGCAGGAGAATGCTCCGTGGCCACACCACGCAACACCGGGATCCCCGACTCTCGCACACCAACTGCCGCCGGTCGCGCACCCAAATGACGCACCAGCACTTCACGCACCACTCGTTCCACTTCCGCCGGATTCACAGTCGCTGTCGACATTCCTGACACTCCCCGCCACTCACACACCCTGACCCTAAAACAACACACCTAATCGCAAGCCGCCGACGAACGCCGACTGCCACGCTCAACTCCCGCGACCTCCATGCGAATCCCCTGCTGCTCCATCCGCTGCACCCAGTCCTCCGTGATCCCATCATCCGTCACAATCTCATCCAGCACGTCCAGTGCACACAAATGCGATAACGCACGCTGACCAAACTTGCTGCTGTCCACCACCAGCGTCACACGATCCGCCGCGCGAATCATCTGACGCTCCGTCTCAACCAAAAGCTGATTGCTGTTGAACAAACCGTCCGCAGTAATCCCGCCAGTACTCATCACCAGACGCGATACATGAATCTGCTGCAAGGCCGCAACCGACAACTCACCCAGCGCGACACCCGTCTTCGGATACACATAACCACCAATAAAAATCAGCTCAATCCCGCGATGATTCATCAGCAATGACGCAATCGGCAGCGAATTCGTCAAAACCTGCAGCGAACGACCTGCCAGATGACGAGCCAACTCAAGGGTGGTTGTCCCGCCGTCCAGCAACACCGTCTCGCCCTCCGCTATCAGCTCGGCCGTGCGACGAGCAATCCGCCGCTTCTCTGATGAAGCCAGACCCCGACGAACATCAAAATCCGACTGAGTATCCCCGATGAAGGATGCACCGCCGCGAGTCCGCTGGATGTGACCGGATCCGTCAAGAAATTCCAGATCCCGTCGCACCGTCGATTCACTGGCACCCAGCTCGCTGACAAGTGACTGCAGCGTGATGAATCCCCGCTCTTCGGCGATTTTCAGAATTCGAGACCGTCTTTCATCCACAAGCATCATGATTCCGCCACTTTAGATCACCTTTTTTGACAGATTATGACTGCTTTTGCCCCACAAGGCAACTGTCGCTATGGATAAAAGTGAATGATTTTGAGCGATTTTTTTCCAAATTTCGCTTTTTACTCAAGTCCTGCAACCGCTCGAATCTAGCACACCCGCAGAGTCGCGTTGCCAAATCTCAACAATTCCACACACTCCAAACGCAACACACCCCACCCAAATGCGCCAATCCACACAAACCTGCCAAACCACACCAGCCGCAAAACCAAACACTGTTCAAATGTTCCTGTCGGTTTGACAATCAACCAGTCGCAGCCTAGACTGCACCGAGATTCTTCCGACAGCAGCCCCAACGTCAGGGCTCTACAAACTTTCTGCCACACTGTCCTGCTACTTTTTTTCGGTGAAGCGGTATGACGCAGCACAACTTCACCGATCTGCCGGATCCGCTGGCCTCCACTGCACACGTGCCGCTCTCGGAACGACCACTGGTCGTCGAAGATGACCGCACTGTCATCAGTATTCCGGAAAACGCCCGCAGCGAACCAGCCCCCACCACAATCCCCTCACCCGGCGAACAACTCCTGCACAGCCTGTTTCCGGCCAACGGAGTCTCTACAGGCGAAGAAGCGGGAGTCCGGCTGGCACACTTTGAAATTCGTCAGAGACTGGGTGCCGGCGGCATGGGTGCTGTCTTTCTCGCTGCGGATCTCGAACTGGCCCGCGACGTTGCACTCAAAATTCTGCACCCCGGGCCTTCCCGTGATCCGTCACTGGTCGCCCGTTTCCGCAATGAAGCCCGCGCCTGCGCACAGCTCAATCACGACAATATCGCTCGCGTCTACTACGCAGGCTCCCAGGATGGCCTCTATTTCATTGCCTATGAATTCGCCAGTGGCCGCACGATCCGGGATCTGATTCTGGAACGTGGGCGGCTGCCCGTCGCCGAAGCCGTCAACTACGCCATCCAGGTCACGCTGGCACTGAACCACATTTCAGCCGCCGGCATCGTGCATCGCGACATCAAGCCCTCCAACATCATGCTGACCGATACCGGTCGCGTCAAAGTCGTTGACCTTGGTCTCGCCCGTCGCGACATGGAAGATTCCATCGGCGAAATCACAGTCGCCGGCACGACCCTTGGCACGTTCGATTACCTTGCGCCCGAACAGGCCCGCGATCCTCGAAATGCAGATGTTCGCAGCGATATCTATTCGCTGGGCTGCACTATCTATCATATGGTCACCGGTCAGCCTCCGTACCCGGAAGGCACGGCACTCCAGAAACTTCTGGACCATCAGGGCAAAGCACCCCCGGACCCGCGACTGATCGACGCCCGTGTGCCGGCCGAGCTGGCAGCCATTTTGAAACGCATGATGGCTAACGTTCCCGAACAACGCTACCAGGCCGCTCCCGCACTGCTCAGTGACCTGATGCAGCTCGCAGTACGGCTGGGCCTGCAGTCCGTTCCCGCTGAAGGCATTGTCTGGCGTTCCCGACAGTCGGGCGGAACCGTCAGCCCCCCCAGTACCGCATGGCTGCTGGGCTCTGTGCTGACAATCTGCGTCACGGCGCTGACACTGCAGTACTTTTACGGTAACGCCGGAGCTCGCCAGGCGGCGCTCATGCGTCCGGTAGCCACACTTGACCCGCGTGACTTTCAGCCGCAGCAAAACAAACCGGCTGTGACACCGGCGGCACCCCCAAACACCTCCGCTGCTCAACCCGCAGAATCCGAAAAAGCGCAAAACACTGCGGCTGAGTCTGCAACAGTCGCACAGGGTTCAAAAACACCCGCGCCGTTGCTTCTGGCAAACTCCCCGATCCGCTTGCCCGTGTCCGTCATTCCGGCACCAGGTCTCCCAGCCCCGTTCGTCTTCCCGCTGGAAATTCCTGCGGATATCCCGGCTGAGCCTGGCACCGCCGCTGCTGCTGCCCCGACAGCAGCGACCGAGCTGCAGGGCCCCTTTATTCTGCAGCAGTCCGGACGCAAGTCTCGCTCCTTCCGCACGCTCAAGGCAGCCGTGGCGGATGCCAGCTCCGGTGACGTCATCCTGCTGCAGTATAACGGCTACCCGGACGACCTGCCGGCTCAGCCGCCAGTCCGCATTGTTGACATGAACCTGATTGTTCGCGCCGCAGACGGCTATCGCCCAACGCTGGAATTCGACGGAGTCGCCGAAAGTTCGCTCGAACCCGGGCAGATGTTCAGCCTGCTCAGCGGCGGTGCTCTGACGATCCGCGACATCGACCTGCGAATGATTGTTCGTGATGACCAGAACGTGGACCACTGGTCGATGTTTCATCTATCCGGCACCAATCGAGTATCGCTCGAAAATGTGTGCCTTGAATGCGCTAATCCGTCCAGACGTCCAGCCTCACTGTTTGAACTCTCCGGCGACTCCGGCACGCCTGGGGAACTGCCCGAAGAAGAAACAGAGATTTCGCTCAATCGAGTTTCCTGCAGGGCACAGGCTGACGCCTTTTACATCCCCAGTCAGCCTCGCGGTCGCATTCGCATGGTCGGCTGCGGCATGGTGCTGCAGGGCCGACTGATGGATGTCCGCGGCGACGGTTCCATGCAGAACGCTCGCGGACTGCTCGAAGTCTTTGCCGAACACCTGACCTGCATGCACACTGGCCCCCTGATTCATACCAGTGACATGGACCCCCAGCAGCCGCTCTCATCACAGCGGCTGCTGCCAAGGATCTCTGTGCGCAGCGAGGCCTCCGTCTACAAAGCACTTTCAGCAGATGCACCACTACTGCGATCCGACGGCAACTCGTGGATCGAAGATCTTGAGTCCCTGCTGATCTGGAACGGCTTCACCAACCTCTACGACAACTACAGTATGTTCTGGGTGATCGAGACGGCAAATCTCGACTTTGCCGGACGACGCCTTGATTTTCGCGGCTGGCAGGAGCACTGGCAAAAACGTACCGATGGTGAAGATACGGCGGCCGAAGTTTCGGGGGGCGAAATCTGGCGGTTCCCGCTGACGGCTCTCAACAATAATCCTGACATTGCCACAATCGTCCCGGCGAATTTCGAACTTGACGCGGCTCTGTTTCTCAACGGCACCCGAAACACGTTTCCTCGCGCCCGGGACGGACTAATTCCCGGAGTCAATCCGCAGGAATTACCTGCGTTTCCCAAATCGCGACCGCAATCCACCGAATTGCCTGCGGCCACTGTGCCTCAGGACATGCCCATGCCACTGCTGATGCCAGCCGGTAAGTAGTGCAGCCACCGCGTGGAAAAATTCCCGCTTCGCAGCCTGCCCCCGCCGGTTTCTCTCGCATTCCGCCCTTCCGCGAGCTATGCTTCCTGGCAGATTCTGCCGGACGTCGCCCGCACCTCAGGCTGCCGAACCCGGCAAAGATTCCCTCCCGCTGGACATCCTGCCATGCCTTTGCCTCTGCTGCGACAACTGCTCCTGCCGGCTGTACTCCTGACATCACTCTGCTTTTCCGCCACCACGGCAGCGGCTCAGCAGTCCCCCGCTACAGCAAATTCCGCAGAACGCACCTTCGCCAGCCTCGAAGTCTACCCGCCGACCGTGGTCATCTCGTCAGTACGCGATGCTCGCAAAGTCCTTGTGACTGGTGTCACCTCTGACGGTCAGCGAATCGACGTCACCCCCAAAGCCACCCTCTCAACTCAATCGCCTGTCTTCACGATCGATGCCGACAACTACCTGACACCCGTCGCCGCCGGTACCGGCATGCTCAAGGTGGAAGTGGCCGGTCTGTCTGCTGAAGTGCCGGTTCAGATCAACTCCATTGACCCGGTACCCGTGGAATTCGCTCGGGAAGTCAATCCCCTGCTCAGCAAATCCGGCTGCAATCAGGGCCTCTGCCATGGTTCCGCCAACGGCAAAAACGGGTTTAAGCTGTCACTTCGCGGCTATGACTCGTTCTATGACTACCGCGCTCTGGTGGATGACATTTCCGGCCGGCGTTTCAACCGTTCGCAGCCCGCACAAAGTCTGATGCTGCTCAAACCAACTCAGGGAGTCCCCCATGAAGGTGGTTTTCTGTTTGACGAGCAGTCCCGAACCTACCGCGTACTTGAGCAGTGGATTGCAGAAGGCTGCAACTACAAAGCAGATTCCGCCCATGTCACTGGCATCGAGGTTTTTCCGCCAACTCCGCTGCTGCAGTTGCGGCATGATCAGCAGCAGCTCATCGTGATTGCCAAATACTCTGATGGCAGCACCCGCGATGTCACTCGCGACGCTGTCTTCGATACCAGCAATTTCGAAGTTGCTGTTGTTTCCAAAACAGGGCTGATCTCTGCGGTCCAGCGGGGTGAAGCTGCCGCCCTCGTACGTTACGAAGGCAACTACGCCGCTGCCCCCATTTCCATTCTGGGCAATCGTGACGGCTATCAGTGGACGCCGCAGCCCGAACAAAACTACATCGACGGACTGGTCAACGCCAAACTGCAGCGGATGAAAATCCTGCCGTCGGATCTGGCTGGTGACGCCGAGTTCCTTCGCCGCGTTTCGCTCGACATCGCCGGTGTTCCGCCAGCGATCGAAGAAATCCGGGCCTTTGTGCAGGATACAACCGAAACGCAGGCTAAGCGAGCTGCCAAAGTTGACCAACTGCTCGCCAGCCCCGGCTACGTTGAACACTGGACTCTCAAATGGAGCGATCTGCTGCTCAATCGCCGCAAGACGCTCACAGAACGCGGGGTCTGGTCCTTCCGCAACTGGATCCGACAGTCAGTCGCCGCAAATCGACCGTACCAGCAGTTTGCCGCTGAACTGATCACAGCCAATGGCAGCACCTTCGAAAACCCGGCTGCCAGCTACTATCGAATTGCCCGCGAACCGAAAATGGTCATGGAAAATATGACTCAGGTGTTTCTCGGCACCCGCTTCAATTGCAATCAGTGCCATGACCACCCCTTTGAACGCTGGACTCAGCGGCAGTACTATGAGCTGGCAGCATGGCTGGCCGATGTGGGCAGACGCCCGCTGCCGGATGGTGACGAATTTATCTTCACCATGGGTTCCGCCGTTCCGGTCGTCAATCCTGACACAAATCAGCCGGCCGCCCCCAAATTCCCGTTTGATCACGCCGGTGCCGTAGACGCGTCAGCTTCACGCCGTGAACAACTTGCGCAGTGGCTGACTGCCAAAGAAAACCCCTACTTTGCCAAAAGCATCGTCAATCGCTACTGGAGCTACTTCTTCGGACGCGGCATCATTGACCCGGTGGACGACATCCGGGCCGGCAACCCCGCTTCCAACCCCGAGTTGCTGGATACGCTCACCAAACACTTCATCGACAACAACTATGATCTTAAGCAGCTGATCCGACTGATCTGCACGTCAGTCACCTACCAGCGCAGCCTCGAAGCGAATCAGTGGAACGAAGACGATTCCAGCAACTTTTCACACGCCTTGCCGAGGCGACTTGCTGCTGAACAGCTCTATGACTCAATCATCCAGGCCGCCGGAGCTCCCCGGGCATTACCTGGAGTTCCAGCGGGATTCCGAGCCGCCGAACTGCCTGACCCGCAGGTCGAAGTGGCCTTCCTCGACATGTTCGGCAGACCACCACGTGAATCACCCTGCGAATGCGAACGAACCAGCGATGTCAGCCTCGGCCAGACTCTGAACATGGTCAATGGAGCTACCATTGGTGACGCCATCGCTCATCCGCAGGGCATCATTGCCCGCACGCTGGCGGCCAATGCCACCCCGGAACAGCTCATCGAGACCATCTATCTGTCTGTGCTTTGCCGGCAGCCGTCGGCAGAAGAACTGCAGCAGGCCCAGGCCTACTTTGCAGCGGCCGGAACGCCAAAGGAAGCAGCAGAAGACCTCATGTGGGCACTCATCAACAGTCCAGGCTTCCTGTTCAATCGCTGAACTCTCAGACCGACTGTCAACGAAAAAAGGGGCCCTGAAGATGATTCTTCAGGGCCCCTGTCGTTTAGCTCGGTTCAGATGTTTTGCAGCCTTCGCAGACTCACCAGTTCTTCGGATTCATGACCCAGAACCAGCTGTCTTTCTCTTTGTTGAAGTTCAGCTGCCAATATCCATCGTCCCACTCGAGGGACACTTCACGCCATCCCATCGGGACCTGCGGGTACGGATAGAACGGTCCGATGTACGGCCAGGCACTGGCACTGTACTGAGTCGGATAGCTCACAGCAGCCGAGTTCGGGTAGGCGGCGTAAGCCGGCCACGCGTGATTCGGCAGGTTCGGATTGTTGAAGCTGCTCGGAGCATAGTCGCTGGCAGTCGGGGGTGCTCCAGGAGCTCCCATCATCATCGGGCCAGGCCCCATGGCTACCGGTGTTGGCGGAGCCATCATCAGCTGGGGAGGAGCAGACTGAGCAGACACTCGAGCCACAGGCTGAGCAACCGCCAGACGGTTATTCATCTGCTGCACACCCGGCACAGATGCTGCAGCCCGATGCAGAGCCTGACGGTCAGCAGCGGTAGCTACTGAGCCTTCCATCGTGCACACACCGTCCTTGAACCGCACTGTCATCTCGTCGCAGGCGACACCGCAGCTCTGGATTGCCTGAGCAATCTCAGCTGCCATTTCCTGATTAGACTTCTTTGCGGGCGCCGGAGCTTCAGCAGCAACCTGCTGGATCGTCGAAGGCTGCTTGGCAGCGGCCTGCTGCAGGTCAGCCTGACTCGTCTGACCAGCAGACGGCGGAACGTACTTCAGGTTGTTTTCCACTCGCTCAATGCCGGGTACGCTTCCGGCAGCTCGCTGTGCCAGCGATCGCTGACTGGGATCGCTCACCGCACCACTCAGAATCGCAGCACCTTCCCGGACTTCGATTTCGATTCCGGTGCCGCGAACCTGTGCCGTCTTCAGAGCAGCAGCCACTTCATTCGCCAGCTCCTGGTTGCGAGCCTTCTCAGCAGAGCCCGAAAACAGCACAACTGGCTTGAATTTTCTGCCCAGAAACCCATCCGCGCTGGCGACAGCCGGACTAGCTGCCAGAACACCCAGCACGAGTAACCACTTACCGTACTTTCGCATGAAAGCTCTCCTCCGTGAGGTACCTTCCGTTTCGGACCGCGCTCGTTCTGCTGGGAAACCGTCCCGGTGGTTCACTGAATCTAAACGCTTGAGTCTGAACCTCTCCCGGTGAACGCCAACACCGGAAGTCCTGATATGCTCAGTCCGCCTGCCACCCGCCAAGACCCTGCTCCCAGAGACTCCGCATGGCAGCGCAACAGAAAGTCACACACTGTTCATCGGATGGGTCGTACCGTCTGGATAAGCAATTCTGCCTTTTTGGTTCCTGTCGGTTGTTCCTAACTTGTTAGAAACACGGGTCAGCAGGCGTTATTGACGGCAGTTTTTGCCGAAGCACAGCGATGCGTCCACAGCATCCCCATCAACCTTTGAGCTGGATTCCCGGAACTTCTGCTGCCATACTGAGAACTCCGGAACAAACGCACAATCAGAAAGACCGTTTCTGCTGGAGCCTGCAATGACCGAGACGGAGACTGGTTTCACGTCCGTTCAACGAATCGGTGTCCTGGCTGCCGGTTTCGCAGCGTGGATGTTCGCAGGTCTCGAAAACGCTCTTTTTGTGCTGATCCACCGTCAGATGATGCTGTCTCTGCTGCCTTCCGGTACACCAGAAACAGTCATTACAGAATGGTTCGCCTGGAATCAGGCTGCATTCATGCTGGGAGCCGCGAGCGGCGGCTGGATTTTTGGCCTGATGGGTGACCGCATCGGGCGGACGAAAGCACTTGGTGCCAGCGTCCTTTGCTATTCCCTGCTGACTCTTGCAGCATGGTGGATCAACGATCCGGTCGTCATGTGCGCAGTTCGCTTCACGGCGATGCTGGGTTTTGGAGGCACATGGCCCAATGCCGTAGCACTGGTAACCGAGGCGTGGCCGGGAGCCTCTCGTCCGCTGCTGGCCGGAGTGATGGGAACGGCGGCCAACTTTGGTTTCGTGCTTCTTGGCAGTCTGGGAATGATCTTCGAAGTCACCCCTGAATCCTGGCGCTGGACACTTTTCATCGGTGGCTGCCCTGCTGTGCTGGGCCTCCTGATTCTGCTGACCGTACCTGAATCGCGTCGCTGGCTGGCTCAGCAACGCAGCAACACCGCAGACACCGGCCGCAGACAGCAGTCGGATGAACTTCGACAGTCCGTCACCAGACAGTTGTTCCAGCCACCTCTGCTGTCCAGAACCCTTGTCGGCATTCTGCTGGGCTCCATTCCGGTCATCGGTACCGCTGCCAATGCAAACTGGGTCGTGCCCTGGCGCGATCAGGTGGCAGCCCGGCAGGCGCAACAAACAGCTCTCACCATGACTGAAACAGGCAATTTAAACTCAGTACCCAGGAAAAAAGCCGGACAAAGCCCTCGTGATAAAGCTCGCACCATGATCAGTCGCTCCAGCGGCGCTGTCCTCGGCAGTCTGCTGGGCGGCATTATCGCCACGATCGCCGGTCGGCGACTTTCCTATTTCCTGATCAGCCTCGCTGCCTTCGCCGTAAGTTCCACTCTCTTCGGCATCATGCAGCCCAGTGATCCGGGTTTCGACTGGACAGTGTTCCTGCTGGGCTTCTTCGGTGTCGCCTATTTTGGCTGGCTGCCGCTGTTTCTGCCCGAACTGTTCCCGATTCACGTTCGGGCCACCGGCAGTGGAATTTCGTTCAATGCGGGACGCATCGCAGCCGCAGCTGTCAGTGTCTTTGTCGGACTGCGAATGAGTTCCTTTGGGGGCGACTACGCGACTATCGGATTGTGGACCGGTCTGATCTACGCTGTCGGTATGCTGGTGATCTGGCTGGCTCCCGCTGCACAGTCCAGCCAGACCACCCCTCAGACTGCCGTGAAATAATGCCTGTCGAAAATCGCCATCGTGGCATGAGATTCTGCGGAGTGCATCGGTGAAATACCGTCGACTTGGACGAACCGGCCTGCTCGTCTCGGAAATTAGCTTCGGAGCTGGTCCGGTGTCCGGCCTGATGACAGGAACAGACAGCGTCAGGCAGCTGAATGTCCTAAAAACCGCTCTTCAGTACGGCATCAACTGGATCGATACGGCTGCCGGTTACGGCAACGGAACCTCCGAACAGTCACTCGGCGCGGCACTTCCGGAGCTGGACCCGCAGCAGCACATTTACATCGCCACAAAAGTCCGTATTCTCAGAGCCTCCGGTGTTCCAGTTCGTCAGCAGATCGAAAATGGGATCGCCGAATCCCTGCACCGCTTGCGCCGCTCGCAAATCACTCTGCTGCAACTGCACAACGCTGTCACTGAGTACCCCGATCAGGAGCCATTTTCCCTGACACCGGCTGAAGTACTTGCGCCCGACGGCGTCGCTGCAGTCTTTGAAGAACTGCAGCAGTCCGGCATCATCGCCTGCTGCGGACTAACCGGTACAGGACAGCCGACCGCCTTACGACAGGTCCTCCACAGCCGCCGCTTCGATACCCTGCAGATTCCGTATAATCGACTGAACCCCAGCGCCGGAATGAGGCAAGCCACCGACAATAACCAGACTGACTACGGCAACCTGCTTGATGATTGTCAAAGGCTGGATCTGGGAGCCTTTGCGATTCGAGTGCTGGCCGGCGGAGCCGTCGCCGGGAACCCGCCCAGTGCCCACACTCTGACGACACCCTTCTTTCCACTGTCTCTGTATCAGCAGGACCTGCAGCGGGCTCAGGCCGTGGCTGCAGTCGAGGGCTTCGGTGAGGCGGTACCAAACGCCATCCGCTTCGCACTTCAGCATCCCGCCGTCTGCTCAGCAATCATCGGATTCGCTGCTCCGCATGAAGTGCAGAAGGCACGCGAGGCGATCGACTGATCAGGGCGCCGCAGCTCTCGACTTTGCCTCCATCCGCAGTCCGGCAGCCTGCTGCAGATCAATCAGCACAGACGGTCGCTGATATGCCTCCTCGGTACCCCGGGCATACGTCACCCACATTTTGAGTGCCGTCGCGTCGTACACCACATTCACAACATTACCACCCTTGATCGGTATCTGGTTAGCCAGCTTCACCAGCGACTCACCGTTCAGTTTGCCATGACCACTTTTCAAAGTCGGAAACGCACCTCGCCCCTCATCGTTATAAACCACACAGCTGAGCACATTCGGAGCAAACTCGTCAGTCGCATCATTGTCCTTCCAGATCAGCAGCCGACGGTCAGCCGGCTCAGGAGCATGCGCTCTTACTTTCACGGCTCGGCGATCCGTCTGCCCGTCTCCAAACACGAAATGATATCGCTTCGTCATTGGTTGCCGAGCAAAAATATCCAGCGTCTCAGTCAGTGAATCGGCATCATAAAGCATCGTGCGAAAGAAAGCGGTGAAATGCGGCGCGTGAACGAAGTATGGAGCCTCCTTCTGCGAAGCATCACCCATTTCCGATAAAGCAATCCCGCGAAAATTCATGCCGGTATGGGCACCGCAAAAACCCGCAAACGTCGGTACCACGTGCGGTATTCCAGTATCCGGCACATAAATCACAATCGCTGCAAAATTATGAGCACCAATCTCCAGACTCCAGTCAAGATTTCGAGTCTGGTACAGGTGTCCGTCTTCAGTTGCATCACCCCATGCGGCAATACTGCTGCATGAATACGGCATCAGCAAAGGCACTGCATGCATCGCCTGCAGCGTTCGCAGCGGCATTCCGACGGCGTCCGCCACACCCGCCAACTCCTGCTCCAAACGGTCATCCGCATACGCCGCTGTGCGACTCCAGACTTCCTGCAACTGCTCCTCCGTCACACCCATCTGACTGCAGATGCCCTGCAGGGCCGGCGGTATAAACGTGGTGATCTGCCTCTGCAGAGCTTTCCCCAACTGTCGCCCCATTTCATAAGGGGTGCCACGAACCACCACCAGCGGAATTTCAGCATCTCCCTGCCGCACAGCCGAAACCTGAGCCTCGCCGGCAGAGGCAGGCCGAGTGAAATAGGCAGCAGTCTCAGGCGGCTGCCCCGAGTCCCCTGCAGCAGTAAGCGCCGCCGCTTTTCTGCCAGCAGGCTCGTCAGCCGACACAGAATTCGCACAAAACACCAAAATCAACGCCCAGCACAGCCTGTCACTCATGTCGGTAATTCCGCAGGAGGGTTCGTGAAATTTCCTGCCCGGCAGTATTCCATTCCTGTGACGTTCCGTCAAACTTGACCACCGCACATTCGTCTCTGCCAGACCACGCAGTCCCAAAGGTCCATACCATGCCACACCCCCGCAGAATCTCCCGCCGCTCGCTGGCAGTTACCACTGCTGCCGCAGCAGCCACCGCTGCTCTGCCAGAAAACTGCGAGGCAGCCCAGGATGCCGGCCAGCAGCAACCCCTGCCGACTGTCGATCCTGATTTCAAAATCGCCCGCGGCCGAATTTACCAGTCCGTCATGGGCTGGTGCTTCAATCCCATGCCCACCAGTGAACTGATCGGTCATTGCCTCAGCATCGGACTCACCGGCATCGAGGGAATCGACCGGAAATTCTATCCGGAAGCCCGCTCCCGCGGTCTGCAGATATCACTCGTCAGCAGTCACGGTTTCGCAACCGGGCCGGTCGATCGCGGCAATCACCCCGAGTGCGAAGCGAAACTGCGATCCGCTATCGATGTCGCCGTCCAGTTCGAATGCTCCAAAGTCATCACGTTCACAGGCATGTCCGTCCGCGGCATGTCGGATGCCACCGCAGAATCAAACTGCCTTGAACTGTGGCAACGCGTCATCACCTATGCCGAAGAAAAAGGTGTCACACTCTGCCTCGAACACCTGAATTCAGTCGATGACTCTCACCCCATGAAAGGCCACCCCGGGTACTTTGGCGACGATGTGGAACGCTGCTTTGATCTGGTACGACGCATGGATTCGCCCCGCTTTCGGCTGCTGTTCGATATCTACCACGTCCAGATCATGAACGGCGATGTCATCCGCCGAATCGAAAAGAACCACCCGCTCATTGCACACTATCACACGGCCGGCAACCCAGGTCGCAAAGAACTGGATCAGCTCCAGGAAATCAACTACCAGGCTGTAATGGCCGCCATCCTGCGAACAGGCTATTCAGGCTTCGTAGCACAGGAATTCCTGCCCACATGGCCCGATCCCGTGCTGGCACTGCGGCACGCAGCCAGTGTTTGTGACATTTGAACCACCACACTTCCCGATCAGCCACCGCTGCAAATTCATGGCTTGTGCGAATTCGCCCAAACCTCCAGAATTGCCGCTGACAACCGCCGGCAACGCACCAGGCTGCTGGCCCGCATACAACTTACTGTTCCCAGCAGGACCATTCCGGTGTCAGATATCTCCCCCGTGCTGTTTCTGCATTCCTCCGATAATATCGCGGTTGCTCGCAAGGCACTGCAGCAGGGCGAGTTGCTGAAGACCACAACAGGCAGCGTTCAGGTCGCGGAAAACGTACCCCTGTTCCACAAAGTTGCCACACAGCCCATTCCCAAAGGCTGCACCATCCGCAAATTCGGACAGCCAATCGGATCTGCCGCCTGCGATATTGCACCCGGACAGTGGGTTCACACTCACAACGTCAGCCTAGAACGCGAACGCGCCGGCTACGAGTTTGGCACCGATCTGCTGCAGTTCGCCGTACCGCCAGCACGCACCTTTCAGGGCTATCGTCGCCGCAACGGCTCCGCCGGTACCCGCAACTACATCGCCGTCATCAGCACTGTCAACTGCTCCGCCACCACCTCGCGATACGTCGCTCAGGAACTGGCCCGCACAGACCTCAGCCGCTACCCCAACATTGACGGCGTTATCCCGATCGTTCATAAAAGTGGCTGCGCCTTCGCCTATAACAGCGACGATCACCAGTTGCTCAATCGCACCCTCGCAGGATTCGCCCGACATCCCAATATCGCTGCCTGCATCGTCCTCGGACTCGGCTGCGAAACGGCTCAGGCATCACACCTGCAGCAAACCCAGGGACTCGTACAGCTCGGCGGTGCACTCGCCAGCGGTCATGACGACCTGCCCATGGTCCTCAATATTCAGGAAGTCGGCGGTGTGCGAAAAACGGTCGATCGCGCAGTTGCAGTCCTGCGTGAACTGCTGCCTGCTGCCAATAACGTCCGACGCGAACCCATTCCACTGTCCGAACTGATTCTCGGACTGCAGTGCGGCGGCAGCGACGGAGCCAGCGGGATTACCGCAAACCCGGCTCTCGGCTACGCCAGCGATCTGCTCGTCGCCCACGGAGGCGGCTCAGTGCTGGCAGAAACCCCCGAAGTCTATGGCGCCGAACAACTGCTCACCCGTCGTTCCGTCAGTCGCGAAGTCGGCGAAAAACTGCTGGAACGCATTCGCTGGTGGGAAGATTATGCCGGCCGCAACAACGCCTCCATCGACAACAACCCCTCGTGGGGAAATAAACAGGGAGGCCTCACAACAATCATCGAAAAATCCCTCGGAGCTGTCGCCAAAGGCGGCACCGCCCCGCTCCAGGATGTCTACCAGTTCGCTGAACCCATCACCTCCCGCGGCTTCACCTTCATGGATACACCCGGGTATGACCCAATTTCCGTGACCGGACTCGTCGCCGGTGGCTGCCAGATCGTCGTCTTCACCACCGGACGAGGCAGCTGCTTCGGCTGCAAACCCGCTCCCACGGTCAAAGTGGCCACAAACACGCCGATGTTCGAACGCATGCGTGAAGATATGGATCTCAACACCGGCTCAATCATCGACGGAGAATCCGTCGAATCTGCCGGTACTCGGCTGTTCGAAAAGATCGTCGCAGTCGCCAGTGGCGAACAAACCCTCAGCGAACAGCAGGGAATCGGCGATGAAGAGTTCTGCCCCTGGATGCCAGGGCCCATCTTCTGAACACGACGCCGTCAGCGTTTCACTGCCGCAGGCTGCACCGCATGAACCCACCACAACCGAGGCCCAACCTGCAGCTTGTCCACCTCTGTCAAATAACCCGGCACCCCGCCAACCTTAAACACCTGCAAATTGCCCGACGCTTCACCTGCCAACAACAGATGGCGACCGCCCGGTACAATGTCAAAACAGCGAGGCACTGGCTCACAGGCCACGTGCTCCAGCGGAGTTAACTGTTCTCCGCTGGCACTGACCTGAAACACCGCCAGTGAATTTGCCCCCCGATTCGACACAATCACATAACGACCGTCAGGATGCACTCGAATCTCAGCAGTGCTGTTCTGACCACGAAAGCTGTCCGGCAATGTCGACACCGTCTCGCCAGCCACCAGGTTACTGCCTCGCAGCGAATAAATCGTGACCGAATTCCCCTGCTCATTGTCCACATAGGCAATCGGCAGCTTCGGATGCCAGGCCAGATGACGAGGCCCAGTCTGGTCCGGACGCTGCACAAACTGCGGTAGTCCCGGCAGCAATTTGCCCACCAGCTCCTCAAATCGAAACTGATAGATCCGATTCGGACCCGTATGCGGAACAAACACCAGTCGATTCGATGCGTCCGGAACGATCGAATGAGCCTTCTCGGCCGTTGGGATCTCTTGCACCGGTCGCTCAGAAAGACGACCGTCAGAACCCACCCGATGAAAAGAAACCTTCGCCGCTACATAGTAAGCCGCGAATAAATACCGCCCGGTACGGTCCAGAGTAATCTGAGCTGGATCAGCGCCCGCCTCAACATCACTCAGCAAAGTCAGACGCCCGGTCGCTGGCTCAATCGAAAAACTGCACAGCCGACCTGTGTCCCGCATCGAAGCAAACAAATAACGACCGTCCGCCGAAGATGTCAGCGCCGCTGGCTCTCCCGGCGTATTCAGACTGGACTTCGCTGATATCTGCCCCGTCGCAGAATCAAAGGACAACAAATGAATCGACTGCTGGTCGGCAACACTGCAGTATACGAACATCGGCCCACCAACCGCTGCCTCATCCGCAGCACTGCACACGCGACAAATCAACAGTCCCAGGACAAAAAAAACTGACCGCAACACACACCCGACAAAACCGCAACGCATCGGACCCATGCTGCCATTCTCCAAACAAGACCCGCTCAGGTTTTGGCCAGATACAGCCGCTGAATGTCATCCAACGTCACATGAATCACTCGCGAGAAACCCGTGTGAGTCCGCTCGTAAGACACCTTCGATGCCAGCTGAGGCTGCTGATGAATCGACTGCGAAACCCAGCGACGATCCTCGTCAGACAGATTTCCAACAGACTTGTCCCACACCGTCTTCGTTTCCATCACCAGCGAATCAACACGCGGATCAAACTTGTCCATCACAAATACTCCCCGACAAAACAAAAAAGAGCCCGACATGCGAACATGCCCGGCTCCTGAATTCTAACAGTGATCAGCAGAAAATCCCAGCTTGCAGACGCTATTCCCGGCCAGCAGCGGCGACACGGCGACGAGCCGTCTCGATGCGACGTGCCTTGCTGCCGTAATCCACATCAGACACCGCACGCTCAGCAGAAACATCCGTGAGCTGCTGCTGCGCCACGCGACGACTGATCTGACCACACTCCACCGCAGAATTCGTCAGTACAGAGACCACCGATCCCTTCACCTGCACAAACCCGCCGTCAATGAAGTAGGACTCGGTCTCGCCACCAGCGCCTTTCAGACGCAAAACTCCGGCACCAAGCCGCCCCACCAGCGGAGCACGGCCGGGATAAAAACCAGCCCCACCGTCAAACAGCGGCACCTGCAAAGATGCCACGGGACGGTCGAACAAAGTCTTCTCCGGAGTCACCAGCACTAACCGAAGATCTGCCATCGCACACTCCAACATTCAGCGATCAGGACCCACAAAGCGTGGAACCTGTCAGCCCTAAGCCTGCATACGCTTGTACTGCTCTTCAGCTTCCTCAATCGCACCAACATACATGAAGGCACTCTCAGGCAAATGGTCCCACTTGCCGTCACAGAGCTCTTCAAAGCTGCGAATAGTGTCGGCCAGCGGTGTAATCTTGCCGGCCTTGCCCGTGAAAACCTCCGCCACAAGGAACGGCTGCGACAGGAATCGCTCAATACGGCGAGCACGATGCACGACCAGCTTGTCGTCCTCGCTCAGCTCGTCCACACCAAGGATCGCAATAATGTCCTGCAGTTCACGATAACGCTGCAACGTCTGCTGAACACGACGAGCCGCATTGTAGTGACGCTGACCAACATACTGCGGATCCAAAATTCGACTGGATGACGCCAGCGGGTCAATCGCCGGGTAAATACCCTTCTCTGAAATTCGACGCTCAAGGTAAATGAACGCGTCAAGGTGAGCAAACGCTGTCGCAGGAGCCGGGTCAGTCGGGTCGTCCGCAGGAACATAAACCGCCTGAACCGAAGTAATCGCCCCGTTCCTTGTCGAAGTAATTCGCTCCTGCAACTCACCAAGCTCAGTGCCCAGAGTCGGCTGATAACCCACCGCAGAAGGCATACGGCCCAGCAGAGCAGATACCTCAGAACCAGCCTGCGAGAAGCGGAAAATGTTATCCACGAACAACAGCGTGTCAGAACCAGTCGCGTCACGGAACCACTCGGCCATCGTCAGAGCAGACAGCGCCACTCGCAGACGTGCTCCCGGCGGTTCATTCATCTGACCGAACACCATGCAGGTCTGCTCAATCACCGATCGACCCGTCTGGCCGATCTTCGTTTCCTGCATTTCCAGCCACAGGTCGTTGCCCTCGCGAGTCCGCTCGCCCACACCTGCGAAGACCGAAAAGCCCCCATGAGCACTGGCGATACGAGCAATCAGCTCGGTCAAAATCACAGTCTTGCCCAGACCTGCACCACCGAACAGCCCCGCCTTGCCACCGCGAACGAACGGCGTGAGCAGGTCCACCACCTTAATACCTGTTTCAAACACCTCAGTCTTAGAACTCAGACTATCAAGCGCCGGAGGATGACGGTGAATCGGCCAGCGTTCGCTGTGATCCACAGCACCGCGTCCGTCAATCGCGTCTCCCAGCACGTTGAACACTCGACCCAGAGTCCCTTTGCCCACAGGCACCGACAGAGGACGGCCAGTGTCCACCACAGTCATACCACGACGCATACCTTCTGTGCTGCCCAATGCCACACAGCGAACACGACCGCCGCCCAGATGCTGCTGAACTTCACCCGTCACCTTCACACGCTTGCCCTTGACGTCCTCGTCAATAAGCAGAGCATTGTAAATCCCCGGCAGACTGTCCTCAGGAAACTGAGCGTCAAACGTAGATCCAATCACCTGCGATACCAGACCGCTTTTGGTTGCTTCAATCATGGGTCAATAGCCCCGTTGGGTCGAAAACTATGATCAAAAGTCAGTGTCAAGAACAAATTTGTCCACGGAACATCAGCCTAATGCTGCCGCCCCGCCAATAATTTCGGCCAGCTCTGAAGTAATGCCCGCCTGGCGAGCCCTGTTGTACTGCTGCTTCAAACTGCCGGCCATCTCGTCCGCGTTCTCAGTCGCACCCTTCATGGCTACCATTCGAGCAATCTGCTCGCTCACAATGGCGTCCAAAAAGCATTTGAACAACTTCGCACGAAACGCCGCGGGAACAATCTCCGACAGAATCTCTTCAGCAGACGGCAAAAATTCGTAGTCGACTCGGCCAGAACTACCGCCGCCACTCGCTCCAGCAAGGCTGGCAATCGGCAGAATCGTCTCAACAACCGCAGACTGCCTCGATGAGGACTCAAAACGAGTGTACACGACGTCCAGACGGTCAATCCGGCCAGCGATGTATTCGTCCACATAACGAGTCGCCAGGGCATCCACCTCGGCAAACGTCGTCTTGTCCTCGAAATGCATGTAGGACTGAACCATCGGGATCTTCTGGAAGTTCAGGAACTTGATGCCACGCTTGCCGGACACCTCCAGCGAAACGTCCACACCCCGCTCTACCAGCCAGCGCCGATGCGCAATCGCCTGTCGCAGCACGCTGGCATTGTAACCGCCACAAAGGCCACGATTGGCAGTCAGCACCAGCAGCACACTGCGCTTCTCTTCCGCATGCTTCTCCAGCAGAGGATGCGAAAAACGCAGTTCGGCCTGCCCCAGATCACCCACAATCTCGGAAATCTTCCGAGTATACTCAGCGGCCTCAGTGGCACGGTCCATCGCCTTCTTGAAGCGACTGGTTGCAATCAGCTCCATCGTGCGCGTAATCTTGCGGATGTTACGCACAGCCTTAAGCCGTTTTACCAGCAAACGTCTGTTCGCCATGAATCAGCCACACCGCAGAAAAGGGAACGAATCAAGCCACCACAAAAACGAAAGCTCAGGATTTTGCTGCCTGCCGAGCCACAAAGGCTTCCAGCGCTTTCTTCAGCATCCCCTCGATCTCGTCAGTCAAAGCAGCCTCAGCCACCAGTTTGTCGCGCATGTCCGCATGCTCAGTCCGAATGAAGTCGTGCAGCTCTTTCTCAACGGCCTGCACGCGATTCACCGGTACCTTGTCAAAATAACCCTTTGTGCCCGCGTAAATCGCGACCACCTGATCCGCGACATGCAGAGGAACATACTGCGGCTGCTTCAACAGTTCGACCATTCGGTAACCGCGGTCAAGCTGCGCCTGAGTCGCCTTGTCCAGTTCTGTTCCCAGCTGAGCAAAGGCTTCCAGTTCGCGGAATGCAGCGAGGTCCAGTCGCAAACTTCCGGCAATCTTCTTCATCGCCTTCGTCTGAGCATTACCGCCCACGCGACTGACCGAAATACCCACGTTGATGGCAGGACGAATGCCCTTCCAAAACAGGTCTGGCTCGAGATAAATCTGGCCGTCAGTAATCGAAATAACATTCGTTGGAATGTAGGCGGAAACTTCGCCTTCCAGCGTTTCAATGATCGGCAGCGCCGTCATCGAACCGCCTCCCAGTTCCTTGTTCAGCTTCACAGCACGCTCAAGCAGGCGGCTGTGACAGTAGAACACGTCACCCGGGAACGCCTCACGTCCCGGAGGACGTCGCATCAGCAGCGACAACTGGCGATAGGCGACCGCCTGCTTTGACAGGTCATCATACACCACCAGTGTATGCTTGCCCTGATACATGAAATGCTCGGCCATCGCCGCACCGGCGTAAGGAGCAATGTATTGCAGCGGAGCAGGGTCGGCGCTGCTGGCCGCCACGACAATCGTGTAATCCAGCGCACCGTTCTGACGCAGAACTTCCACAACACCGGCAATCGATGATGCACGCTGACCACAGGCCACGTACACGCAAATCACCCCAGTACCCTTCTGGTTCAGAATCGTGTCGATCGCAATCGCGGTCTTGCCAGTCTTGCGGTCACCGATGATCAGTTCGCGCTGGCCACGACCGATCGGGGTCATGGCGTCAATCGCCTTGATCCCGGTCTGCAGCGGCTCTTTCACAGGCTGACGCTCAGCCACGCCAGCAGCCTGCCACTCGACCGGACGCGAGTCCCCGGTGATGACCGGACCGAGTCCGTCCAGCGGAACCCCCAGAGGATCCACCATGCGGCCCAGCAAAGCCTCCCCAACTGGCACAGACAACAGTTTGCCAGTAGAACGAACCTCGTCGCCCTCGGTGATCTTGAGGTAGTCCCCAAGAATCACGACGCCGACGCTGTTCTCTTCCAGATTGAATGCGAAGCCGCGAGTCCCGTTCGAGAACTCAACCATCTCGCCCGACATCGCAGTCGACAGACCGGTGCAGCGGGCGATACCGTCGCCCACCTCAATCACGCGGCCAACTTCCGCCGTCTGAATCAGACCACGGAAATCTTCAATCTCCTTCTGGATGACTGAAGCGATCTCGTCCGCTTTGAATTTCATTGAAAGCTTTCTCCACCAGTCGTGCCCGCAGCATCTTCAAACGGGAACGCAGCGATGAATCAAAAACAGTATCCCCAACCTGCAGCACCATGCCACCCAGCAGCCCGGTGTCCACAGATTCTTCAAGAATCGGATCAAAACCAAAACGCCCGCGCAGAGAAACACAGATCTCGTCGCGAGACCTCTGGGAGAGCGGGCGCGCCGAGCGAACTCGCACACGCTGCTTCCCCGACTCAACTTCCGTTAGCCTGATGACCACCTCACGAATCACCGGCAACAGGGACAAACGCCCATGCCTCACCAGCACTCGCAGGAAATTCACAAAGAACTCGCTGGCCCGCGGCGCTATGACGCGGTCCAGTATTCCCAGCTTTTCGTCCCGACCAACAGAATCCGACATCAGCGCTTCGGCAAACTCAGGCCAGCCACCCAACACGTCATTCACAAAAGAATGCAGCTCAGCGTGGCAGTCCGAAACACCCTGCGCCCGTGCAGCGGTGATCCAGGACTGAGCATACAGGGTCGCCACGGCGCGAGCACCGGGGTCCTCCAGCACACTCTCAGGCCGACTTTTGATTCTCGCGTCAGACATGGACAACCTTCACTTTTTGCCCGCCAGACCACACAGCCAACATCCAATTTACTGCGACATCATCAACGAGCAATCGAAGCCAGAGCCTCTGACACCAAACGCTCCTGATCACCCTCCTGCAAAGCTCTGCCTAGCACCTGCTCCGTGGCCAGAATCACCTGAGCATTCAGCTGACTGAATACATCGGCCAATGCCGCATCCCTCGCCTGCCGAATCTCATCCTTCGTTCGCTGCCGCAAAAGCTCGACTTCCCGCTGAGCACCAGCGATCAGATCCTGACTGGTACGCTCGGCGTCGCGTCGTGCTTCAGCAATCATCGCCTGGACATGCTGCTCTGCCTCACGCAGTTTCTTCTGGTAATCCGCCAGCATCGCTTCCGCCTTCCGCCGATTGTCCTCAGCCTCGCCAATCGCGCTGCGGATCCCCGCCTCGCGTTTGTCCAGCCCCTCAATCATCGGCTTCCAGGCAAACTTGCCCAAAACCGCCAGGAAGAGAAGGAAGGTGATGAATGACCACAGAGAAAGATCGGCAAGCAGTTCCATCGGAACATCGGTCGAGTGACCGCCACCTTCATCCGCACCCGCGGCGCCACTGTCCAAAGCAGCAGCTACCGACAGAGTCGGAAAACCGCAAGCAACAACAGTGAACGTCAGCAGGAACAACAGACCTGCAGGCCGTAACTTACCAGCGATGTTACCCGCGGAAATCATTGCAGCTACCCCGAACACAAACAACAACAGACACGCAGCAACTGAGATCAACCAGAACGCTCACAGCCGGATCAGCTGATAATACAAACGATCAGACCAATCACAGCCGCACCTTCAATCATCGCCGCCACGATCACCATCGCACCGCGAATGTCACCGGCCACTTCCGGCTGGCGAGCCATGCTCTCGAAGGCAGCAGCAGACAGGCGGCTGATTCCCAACCCTGCACCGATCACAACAAGACCTGCACCAAAAGAGCCTGTCAGGTTGATCAAAGCTGTACCACCGGCGGCGGCAGCGGCAGCACCTTCCTGGGCCATTGCAGGCACAGTCAGAGCCACGAATGCACCCACGAACATCATCGCAAACTTCAGGATCTGAGCCACAACAAAACTCCTCTTAGTCAGAAACTACCCAGGTCTGCAAACCACCTGTCCCAACAGCCGACAGGCTACAACCTCAAAAAATCCCAATGCACCGAACACCAGCACCATCAGTGCTTGTGGACGGCACCCGAGATGAAAATCGTCGCGAGGAACGAGAACACATAAGCCTGCAGGACTGCCACAAGCAATTCCAGCAGACCAACGCCAATCTGCCCCAGCACGCTGCCAACTGTCACGACGCTCCACAGAGCAAAAGAACCTTTGGCAGCCGAACCAATAAACCCAAGGATCACGCCAAGTGCCGTGTGACCTCCCATTATGTTTCCAAAAAGTCGCAGAGCCAGAATCGAGTGCTTAATCACAAAACCCATCAGCTCGATCGGGAACATCAGTGCCGACATCGCCAGATTGGCCACACCAGTCATCCCCGTGCCGGGGATCAGATTGGCGAAAAAACCGCCCAGCCCCATCGCCTGTACACCATACAAAAAGCTGGCCAGAAAGGCCGTCCCCGCCAGAGCTACAGTCACGTTGATGTTGCCCGTCGCAGAACCCAGAGATGGCACAGCGCCCAGCAGATTACAAAACAATATGTAGAAGAAACAACTCCAAACAAACGGCAGATACCGGTCGGCCGGATGACCGCCGGTTGGCACGCCATGGTGACTGTGATCCGCATGACTGTGATCCGCATGACTGTGATCATGAGCATGATCACCGATGGTGGGGCGCACCACCTGATCACGAATCACCAGAGCAAATGCTTCCCAGAAGTTCCAAAACCGCCCCTGCGCCGGCTGACCGGATCGGATCCGAAACGCAAGGCCCCGGAAAATCAGCAGGCACAAAACCAGCACCACGACCTGCAGCACCATGAACTTGGTGACGATCAGGCCACGATGCTCATAGGTGCCCGCAAACGGCTGAGGAATCAGCACCTTACCAACAAGACTGTGATTGATTTCGTCAAGAGAAGCATCCTGACTGAGATGCAGCACATGTTTCACATGCCAGGGCACATCACCAGCGGACGCGTAAGCATGTGATGAGGTCAGGAAACTCGGCACTTCAAAGAAGCCGAAATCGCGAACGTGATGAAAATGGTCTTCAGCACTCATCTTGCGATCGATTCCGCCTAATTTGCTGACCCGAATGTGCAGGGCACTGATCCTGTAGCTGCCTGCATGTTGTTTTCTCAGGCCGAGCTCAAAATTTCCAGTCAATCGACATTTACAGCCAAAAGGCGGAGAGAAAATCTCGAATTCGAGAGCCCCGGTACACCAGTCCTCACGGCCGACGTCGCACAAGACGACTGAACTCCCAGGACTCAAACGCCAGACTCACAAGGTAAAACCCCATCAGCCACCCGTAAAACTCTGAAATCCCCACCTGTGGCCACTGAGTTTTCACGCAGAGAACTGCCAGCAGCAGCACTGCCAGCCTCAGGAACATCTGGGCGGTCACGCACTTTAATGGGTCCTTCAGAATCAGCAATGCCGAGACCAGCAGATTGATAAATCGAGGAATAGCCACAATCAGTAACGCCACCGTCATCCAGCGGACACCGGACGCAGTCCCCAGCACGTGCGCCGGCCACCAGCTCACGACCCACAAACCCAGTGACAAAATCAACAGATTCATGGCTGATGCCACAAACTGCCACACACCCCCGCGATTTCCGTCTGCACCAGCCACGCAACACCTCCGAAAACCCGCTCCCCACACCGCAAGTTTGCAACAGTCGCGGGCAAAAGGATTTCAAATATCCCCCACCAGATCGCAATCGTGATCGCAATTGTGCGAACCCGGTTTTCACCCCCGTCAGCCAGAATTCTGCCGCCGCGTTTTCTCACGCGCCGCCTGCTCTTCCAGCCGCCGCACCACCTGCCGCACGGCCAGAACCGCTGATGCCGTTCCCAATAAACCACCACAAATTGTCAGCAGCGGCAAACAGCCATAACGCCCGTCCAGCCAGTAACCGCCATACGTCAGCAGGCCCGCCCAGAGCGATGCCGACAGCAGCTCATGCGCCGTTCGATACGACTCTCCAATCGACCGCTCCACTTCGCGGCGATCCTGCTTCCTCCCACCGGACTGCGCAGCCATCAGGGCTGAACCCCAGCCCGCAGTTCGCCAATCACCGGCTGCGATATTGAAGCACTGGCCACTCGAATGCGGCTACTGTGAGCTCCCGCCCGACTGCAGTGAACCTGCAGCAAAAACTCAGCCACCTTCCCGGCAGGAATCTCGGGCAAAGACCGAAAGACCAGCACACCGTTTTCCTCGATATAGTCCGACGGACCCTCCACATCAATCAGCGTCATCCCCGACGGCAGCTCACACGACATCCCCACAGACCGCGCCGGCTCACTGCCCGTATTGCGAATCAGCACTCGCAGCGTCGTCTGCTGACCTGACTTCAGCATGTTACCTGCAACCCCGCCCGCAGACACCGTCGCCAGCTCCAGTTCCAGATCCGCACTGCCCTCCACCTCAGTCACTTCCTCAGCCGATGCCAGCGCACCGAAGTCCGTTTGCGCTGTTACATGATGAACGCTGCGACCGGTCCTGCCGGCCTGCAGCACTGCCGTAAACTCTGTCGTCTCACCCGAATTCACCGTCCCCACAAACCACTCCACACAGCGTTCCGCCGCAAGGTATCGCCCGCCGCGGTCCGCCGACACAAACTCAAATCCCGCCGGCAGCAAATAACGAGCCCGCACGTTGGCGGTCGCTATGACACTCGTGTTTTCCAGCTGCAGCACATAAGTGCCCGACTGCCCCGCAATCTCCTGGTCAGGAGTCTGCAGCACCAGCTGCAGTTGCGGGGCAGCAACATTCACATTAGCAGTCGCCTCCGCCAGTAAATCACCCGCCCCCGCCGCCTTCAGCTGAATCGGCTGCAGGCCGCCATCTGTTGCTGTTAGTGAAAGTCGAACCTTCCTCGATTCCCCAGGGCTCAGCGAGCCAATGTCAACTGTCACGACCGCACCCGATTTGTGCTCCAGCCCCTCCGGCAAACTGGCCACCAGCACCACATCCTCCGCCCGCCCCGATCCCGGATTACTCAGTTCCACCATCACCGAAGTCTGCTGACCCAGCTCAGAATCTCCCGCAGCTACGACCGACAACGCCAGACCCGGCTCAGTAATATTTAGCCGACATACCGCAGCCGCCCGCAGCGAAAGTGATGCTTCCAAATGCTGCTCACCAGCAGACTGCGGACGAATCCGCAGGGAAATTTCACGAGTTTCTTCAGACCGCAAACTGCCCAGCGGCCAGCTCAACTCGCCCTCGGCGGACAGCTCTGCCGCCGGATTCGTCTCCAGCAGCTCCACATCAGTCGGGCACAAAACATCAGCCACCACCCCGAACAAAGTAGCTGACCCGGAATTCCGCACAACCAAACGCACAGTGCATTCGACACCCGGAGTCATCTCTGTCGGGTACACCCACTCCATAGAAGCCATCGGCTGCTGTGGACCCGCTGCAGCAACCGCCGAACGCTCCATAGCCACTGATCGTTCCGCAGCCGCCGGTGCCTTCGCAGCCGCCGGTGCCTTCGCAGCCGCCGGTGCCTTCGCAGCCGCCGGTGCCTTCGCAGCCGCCGGTGCCTTCGCAGCCGCTGGTGCCTTCGCAGCCGCCGGACGGCTCACCGGTTTCCGAATCTTCCCGCCCGTACCAACACCGGACTCAGCAACAGCCGGGGCAGTTCGCTTCGTCACTCGCGTCTGTGGCGGCGGAGTCTCCAGCGTCTCCAAAAATTCACTGTCATCAGCCACATCGCCATTAAACCCCAGGAGTTCAATCGGCCGCCCGCCAGCAGCCGCTGCTCCCGCATCTGCCGGCAGTTCCCTCGTCAGCACCGCCGGACGAATCTTCTCTCGCATCGGCACCTGCCGAGTCACAGGACGTGCCGCAGCTGGCTGAACCCCCGAAAACGTCGTGACCCGCGGACTGGAACTTTGCCGCTGCGGCGGCCTGACCGTCTGCTGCCGCATCCGCTCCGACAGCCCGGACTGCTGAGCTGACGCCAACTCCCCCGCCAGCACACAAACCACAGCAGCCAGCAGACAACGATTTCGCATTGGCATCTCCGCAACTCCTTCAATTCCCCGGCAACGCGCAGAAACAAACATCCGCTGGGCTCGCGAGGCCCAGTCCTGCTTCGCTGTCTCTAACTTCGAAATTCCGGCATACACGGCTTAAATCGATCCGCACAACTGGGAGGTTTATGGTGACCTTCACGATTGCAGCGAACATGCGGCCCGCCCGGCTGCAAACAGAACCAGCAGTTTTCGCCGCTCAAACCGCCCCGGCCATGGCACCAGCTTTCAATCTCAGCACTTGCATTTGCCCGTCCCACACCTTGTAATTCCTGGATCCACAAGTCCCACGAATCCCGCCCCTATTACTGCCGCCTCCCTCCGTCTCACGCCCGTCAGATTCCAGTCATGCCCCGCCACATTTCAAAACTGCTTCGCCCCCTCGGCATTCCCCGCCGCTCAATGCTCGTCGAAATTGGGGGCGGCTTCGGACTCACCGCGCTTACAGATCTGCTGGCAGCCGATGAAACACGCTCCGCCCCGCCGCAGAACATTGCCACAAAGCCGCCGCAGCGCCCGGCGTTGGTCCGCCGCGTAATCCAGCTGTTCATGACCGGCGGAGCCAGCCCCATGGACCTGTTTGACTACAAACCCGAACTGGAACGCCTCCACGGCCAGATGATCGGACCAAAAGACAAGCCCGAAGGATTCACCGCCCCGGCGGGCGCCGTCATGAAAAGCCCGTTCCGCTTCGCACAACACGGGGAAACCGGTCGCTGGGTCAGCGAATTGTTCCCGCACCAGGCCAAAGTCATCGATGAACCCGCCTTTTTGATGGCCATGACCGGTCGCACCAACGTCCACGGCCCCGCCAGCTACCTCGCCTGCTCCGGATTCACACTGCCCGGCTTCCCTTGCTGCGGTGCGTGGGTATCTTATGCACTCGGCAGCCTGTCTCAGAACATGCCCGCTTTCATCGTGCTGCCCGATCCCCGGGGCCTGCCCTATAACCAGAAAGGCAACTTCAGTTCCGGTTTCCTGCCATCCAACCACCAGGGAACAGTCGTCGACGCTTCCGCCAGTCCGCCAATCGCTGACCTGCAGGCCGAAATTCGCTACGATTTTGCTCAGGGACACTCCGACCGTGACACTCTCGCTGCCCTCCAGCAACTGAACCGACGCCATGCGGAACGACACCCCGCTGACAGTCGCTTTGCTGCCCGCATCGCCGCCGCCGAACTGGCCGCCGCCATGCAGCTCAGTGCCCCCGAAGCCTTTAACCTCGCCACCGAATCAGAGACAACTCAGCAGTCGTACGGACTGGACCAGCCAGACACCGCGGACTTCGGTCGCCGCTGCCTGCTGGCACGCCGCCTCGTCGAACGCGGGACTCGCTTCGTGCAGGTCTGGAGCGGTCCGCAGGGTGCCGTCAACAACTGGGACAACCACGGCAACATCCAGACCGAACTGCCCCCCATGGCGCGCTCCGTCGATCAGCCTATCGCTGCTCTGCTGACCGACCTCCAGCGGCGCGGCCTGCTGGCCGACACACTGCTGATCTGGACAACCGAATTCGGACGCACACCCTTCGCCCAGGGCTCGCTGGGACGCGATCACAACAGTGGAACTTTCGTCACGTGGCTGGCAGGAGCCGGTATTCGGAAAGGCACCGACTGGGGACGCAGCGACGACCTGGGATGGCAGACCGCAGAAGGCAAAACATGGGGTTATGACCTGCACGCCACTCTGCTGCACCTGCTGGGCATTGATCATCACCAGCTGACATTTCGACACTCAGGAATTGACCGACGACTGACCGATGTCCATGGTCGCGTGATCGAAGAAATCCTGTCCGTATAGATTCGAACCACCGACGCCCCAGCCAGCGCGTGCCCGCTCAGTCGCCACTCAGCCATCAAGCAGCTCATCCGAATTTGCCATAAATCCGGTTGTATCCGCATGCTCTGACTCCGGCTTGAGGGCATCAAACGCCACTCGATGCCCCGGCAGCCACAATGGCTCCACCTGCTTTCGCTGAAACATTCCCGCAATGTGTTCATGACAGGTAAAGAACAGCACCTGCTGCCCTTCCCTCGCCACCTCAATCAGACAGTCAGCAGCAGCCTCAGTTCGCTCCTGATCAAAGTTTACAAACAGATCATCCATAATCAGCGGCAACTCAATGCCTCGGCGAGCAAACTCGCGGACCAGCGCGAAACGAATCGCAAGGAACAGTTGTTCTCGAGTTCCGCCGCTGAGCTGCTCCACTCGGAACGTCTGACCGAACTCGTCATCAATGCACAGATAATCCTCGCCCAGCGGAGCCCAGATGCGGTGATAACGTCCGGCAGTCATGCGATGCATGTAGCCCGATGCCGCCACCAGCGTGCCGGAAATGTTTTCCTGTTCAAATTTCCGCCGCATCTGCATCACCGCATCATGCTCGATCTGCAGCGTTAGCCACTCTTCCGTCGCCCGATAAATATCAGCAGCCAACTGCGAACGCCGGAAGAACTCCGTATGCGAATCGCGTCGCGATTCCAGCAGCCGAATCTCCTGCCGCAGACTGCCCAGCTCCTCATGCCGCTTCCGCAATCCCTGCTCCACATCCTTCAGTTCGGCCTGCAGCAGCTGCAGTCTTTCGCGAGTCTTCTGGGCATCAAACCGCAGCAAATCATCTTCCACAATCGCCAGCTCAGCGTCCTGACGACCAGCCTCCAGCAAATCACCATTGGCCGCCTTCAGTTCATTCTCCATCCGCTGTCGCCGCTGCTGCACTTCCTGCTGCTTCTGAATTTCTTCGCGACCTCCGACTCCGGCGCGAGCCAGCACGGCTCCCCGCCGCAACTCGGCCGCTTCCGCCTGATGCTGCGCGTGCAGGGCATCACGCTGCCGAGCTTCTGCATCGGCCAGCAGACGCTCCCGCTCCGCACGGTCCCGATCATGGGTCCTTAACTGCTGCTGCCAGTTCGCCAGAATTTCCAGCGGTCGCGAATAATCCTGCTTCGACGTACTCTTCAAACGTCCGCCCACCTGCTCAACTCGCTGCCGCATCGAATCAAACATTCGCCGAAGACCTTCCGCCTCCGGAGCCGAATTGCGCCACTGCGAAGCCAGCTCTCGAACATCCTGCAGCCGATGCCACCACTCAAACGCCTGCTCAGTCTGCAGCGTCTCCTGCATGCCCGTCGCCAACAACAGCCGGCACCACTCCTGACGTACCTGTGCCAGGTTCTGCTGCGCCGCACGAAACCTGTCACGCAGCGCATGCAGACGCATCCGCCGCGTTGCCGCTCGAAACTGCCGCCGCTGCAAAACCTCCAGCTCCGCGATCCGCGCTGAACAGGCACCAATACGATCCACCATCTCGGCCGTCGATGAACGCCATTCCTCTCCGGAAACATCCGCCCCGTGCCCGTCAGCCACCGCCATCCGCTGGATCCGCTCCTGAATCAGTCGCAGCTGACGGTCCGCCTGACGCGCCTCATCCGCCAGATCCTCCAGCCGAACTCCGGTCGTCGCATCAAAGTGATTTCGCAGACCATTGCGAACTGCCCACCACAGCATTCCCGCCAGCCCGATCGCTGCAGCCGCCAGCGCCCCACCCAGAGTCCGACGAGCCTCGCCACCCACCGCATACGTGGCAACACCAAACAGACACAGCGCCACACCAAACCAGCCCATCAGCGAAATCGCCTGATCCACCCAGGCCGGGATCGAATCCTCCACATCCACCCGCTCCAGCACACGCCGAACCGTCTGAATCTTCAGCGCCAGCTGCTCCTCCTGCAATCGCAGCCGGCCCAGATTTTCCAGCTCCTTCAGACTCGCCTGCTCACTGTCAATCGCCTGATCAACCGGAACCCCCAGTTCGTCCAGCAAACGATTCAGCTCCAGCACCTCACGACCACTCCGACGATTCATGCTGCGAGTCCAGCGGCGGAGTTTGCCGCGGCGCTGCAGCGCGTCCTGATAACGCCGCGCCATATCCAGCAAACGGTGATGCGACGCCGGACTGGTATCCACCGCACTCAGACGCTCCAGCGTCCAACCCTCACCCAGCTGCAACAACTGATGCCCCAGTTCCCGCTTCAGTTCGCCCGCACGATCCTCCACCGCATGAATCGACTCGTCAATCTGACGCAGCCAGTCGGCCTGATCCACCAGACTCTGCACCACATGCCGCTCACGCTCAAAAGCTGCATCCAGCTGCAAACGCTCAGCCTGAGCCTTCAAAGAGACAGACTCATTGCTCAGACGATCACGACGCGATACTGCCTCGGCATGATCCTTGTCCGCAGCGGTCAGCAGACGCAAAGACTCAGACGGGTCCACCGTCGTCAGAGGCAACTTCGATAACTCGTCCTTCAGCTCCCGAATCTGATTCCAGGGCTTGTGACAGCGCTGCACATGCTGCAGACCACGCTGCTCATTCCTCAGCGTCGATTCCCGCTGCTGCAGTTCCTCCAGTTCAGACTGCAGCTCCGCACGCCGCCGAGTCAGCCGGGTGTGCTGGTCCCGCAAGGCTCCAGACCGCGGTTTGACAGACGCCGCTCGAGCATACTCGTCGAACAGCTCAGGCAGTCGACCCTCCGACTGCTGCGGACCAAACAGCGCTGCTCCACGACTTCGCAAATCCCCCAGCGCCGCCAGAATCTGACGCCCCTGCGGACCCAACGATAAACCGTAAATATACTGAGCAACCTGGCCCGTCCCCAGAGTCGAAAGCTGATTTAGCTCGCGAACCCCCACAGCAAACACATCCGCATACACATCCTCTGTCGTGTCCGACAGGATGCTGCCCAGTGCAGTTTCCCGATCCAGACCGTCCGGACCTCCAGACAATCGCAGTCGACCACGACCACTCAGCTCCGCCCGACGGAAAATTCGCCACGTCCGACCACTGTGCTCACACCGCAGCGCACCACGCCAAGGCTGACTGGGGTCCGGACGATGCCACGCCGGCTCCGTCTCCAATGGTTCATAACCATACAGCGTCGAACGAATAAAACGCATCAAAGTCGTTTTGCCCGCCTCGTTCGGACCATAAATCACATTCAGTCCGCGCGGGTCCAGCCGCAGCAGCAAACTGCGCCAAATGCGAAATCGATCAATATCAATCTCGGTCAGCCTCATGCTGAACTCCCTTTACAAAAACGATCAGGCTCGCTCACTCTCATCATCCGCCTCATCATCCGGCTCCACGTCGTCAATCACCGGCAATGACGAATTGACTGCCTCAGCTGCAGACTCCGCCGGACCTGGCGAATAATCAGCCGAATCCAGCTCGGATTCCTCCACATCTGCGCCCGGCTGCAACTCAAACCGAGGTTCAAACCAGGCAGCTCCGTCCTCACGAATTCGCCCCAAAATCTGCTCAGGATCCAGCGATGGCAACACCGCCAGCAAACGTTGCTTCCACGCCGTCGACAACACCCGGTCAGCTTCGATCACACGAGTCAGCTCAGAGTCACTCAGCATCGCTGGACGCGACAGGTGCTGCTGATACTGATCAGGCAGACCACCCTCAGGATTGCCGGCCGGCCAGGCGTCCGGCAGATAACGCACATCATGCAGCAGCTGCAGCGATCGCCCGCCAGCCTGCAACTGATCCAGTTCCAAAGACAGCAGTGTGTCAAACTCACTGTCCTGCAGCATCCGCAGCACTGGCAACACACCTCGCAAAATCCACTGCACCGACCAAATCCGATCAGCCGCTCCGCATCGCTCTTCCAGCAGTCGAGTCCGCATGTGCTGCAGCAAAGTCGAAGTGTCCGTCGCCCCCGCCACATGCAGCTCAATCAGCTTCCAGTCCACACAGCTGGTGTCCAGCGGCGAAATATGCACCTCACCCGAATCACTCACATCCACGAGCGAACACACTCCCGATGCAGACTCTAGACGCGAACGCGCCTGCGTCGTCCCGGGACAATGCACCACTCCCTGCTCACGCCACGATGTCATACGCTCAGCTTCACCCAGCAACGCGAGAAAATTTAGCTGCCCCTCCCGCAACACCTCATCCGCAAACGCTAAAAAACCATGCTCCATTCCGCCCGCAGCCCCGGATCCGTCTCCCGGCCGATCCTGCAATCTCCGCATCGACTGCTCCGGCAGCTTCGCCGGTCGCTCACCCTGCTCTGCCTCCACCGATCGCCACACCGTGATGTGCGCTGTGTCGGACTCGGAAACAGACTGCACCTCCGCAACCTTCTCGCCACTGCTGGGATTTACCGCCAAATCCAGCAGCACATCGTCCGTTGTGGAAGCTGCCAGGGCAGCCATCCGCTGAGATTCCTCGTAACGTGCTCGCGACAGTAAGCCAATTCGAAATGGCTGCAGCGACTGGCCACCGCGAGCGATCACCTGGATGCCAAAATCGTCCGCCGCACCAATCCACAGCGCTGACGAAACTAAAGTCATCGGAACATCAGATTCACCGTCCAAAAGACTCTCCGGCTCCGGATTCGAGCTGTAACAGATCGTCACGTTGTCCGGCAAATCCGGAACCAGACGCCAGGCCTCCGCCGGATCGCTGTCCCCAGGCAGCACAAATACATGAATACCAGCCTCGTGCAGACGCTGAAAACACCTCTGAATCGACAGCCGAGCCCGCAAACTGCGGTCCGCTTCTATGAACACATTGCCCGACAACAGCAGAAAATCGACGTCGTGCAGAATGCAGTTGTCAATCACCACGTCAAACGCCAGCAGTGTTGCGTCCTCAAGCGATACACGCATTGAGTCGTCCGGGAGTTCGGCCAGACTGACGCTGACCGGGACATCAAGGCGCAGATTGGCCGCCTGGATGAATCGCTGCGATCGATATGCCATCGCCCAGAATCCCTTCCGAAGTCGCCTCCTGAAAACCGCTGCACACAAACACGCACAGCAAACAACGCAGCCCTGGTAAACTGCCCGTCCTTCCGAACTTTAATAAAACAGAGAGTCTGGGAAAAGTCTTCCTGGTGAGTTCCGCAAGGAATTTGCCGCAGCGGCAGTCAGCACAGATCTTCAGCAACACCGCCAGCCCCCTGCTCAGATTCGTTCGGGGACTGGAAGAAAAGCCGTCCCCTCCCACCAATTCCTGAAAACAGGAATCAACAGCAGCGCGGCCAAATTAAAGCGTTTCTGATCTCGAACGCTTAGCGCTGGCCACCCCGAGGCGACGCAGCCGGCATGATCCTTGCCCACCGCGTGCGTACACTGAGCAAATTTTGATACTGTGCATCGTGACTCGCTTTTCAGACTTCCCCGGAGAAGGATCATGGACCGCTCAAAACTGCATCGTGGCTTCACTCTCATCGAGCTGCTAGTGGTCATCGCCATCATCGCCATTCTGGTCTCACTGCTGCTGCCCGCCGTACAGCAGGCCCGCGAAGCAGCCCGCCGCACACAGTGCAAAAATAACCTTAAACAAATTGGACTCGGCCTGCATAACTACCTCTCCACACACTCGAAGTTTCCCCCCGGTCGACTGCTGCCTGACCTGACCATCGCAGGCGTCGCTCAGACAAATTACACCAGCTACTCCAGCAATGCCGCCAATGTCTGGACCGGCAACCGCTCCGTGCACATCTTCATCCTGCCTTACATGGAACAGGCCAATATCTACAACCTGATCAACTTCAACGGACCAAACTCCACCCGCATGACCACGTCCGGCACTCCCAGCAATCCGAACTACACAGCCTATGCCCAGGCTGCCGGACTCTTCCTGTGCCCGTCAGATGCGAACACCGGAGTCGTAATTTCTGAAAATAACTATGTCTACAACTTCGGTGGCAGCACGCCCTACCAGGGTGCCGCTAACGCCGCCGCACAGACCAATAACTCCGCCTCAGTCAACTTCGGCGGCCGACAGCTTTCCTGCCTTGGCAACGGAGCCTTCACCGCTGGAACTTCCCTCGCTGATCGTGACTTCACCGACGGACTGTCGAACACTGCCATGTTCGCCGAACGCACCAAAGGATCGGCTCGTGCCGCTGCCAGCTCTCCGCCCACACCGGCCGACATCATCACGTCACCCAACCGCCAGAACGTCATGCTCGATCCCAATGTCATGTTCAACAACTGCCTCAATGCCCCCAAAGTTGCCAGCAGCTTCAACTTCACGACATTCGGCCGCTGGGCGCAAGGCAGCGACTTCTCAAACGGCTGGCCCTTCGCCTCGTACTCAGGCACCATGTACAATCATGTGGCCACTCCAAACTGGCGCGGACAGGATTGCGGCAACTGGAGCGCTATCGCCGATACCCCCGGCGAGCACGCCATCATTTCAGCTCGCAGTATGCACACAGGCGGGGTCAATCTGATGCTGGCTGACGGCAGCGTGCGTTTTGCCAGTGACAGCATCGACGTCGGCGTTTGGCGAAACGTCGGAACTCGAGACGGCGGCGAAACGCTGGGCGAGTGGTAACTGCCGCAAAACGCGTGCCTGAAACTGCCATTATTCCAGCCGAATCCGAACCATGAATTACTGCCTGAAACACCTCGCTTTGCTGCTGCTTGGCATTGGCCTGATGCCCCTTTTGGGCTGCGGCGAAGGAGCAGCGTCGGCATCCAGCGTGGCGGAAACCGAAGGCAGCTACGAAGCCGGACTGCAGGCCTTCCAGACGGGCGACTTCGCAACCGCTGAAACTCAGCTGACTGCCGCTGTCTCCGCCGGAGCACTGCAGCCTGATCTGGCTGAGGCCGCATTGCGGTTGCGAGCCCGCACTCGCACCGCACTGGGCAAAATAGCCGAAGCCGAAGCTGACCTCACCGAACTGAAATCGGGAGCAGCCGAAATGGATCAGTACTGGCTCGCCTGTGCCGAACTGGAACTGAAAAAAGGCAACACGGCCGCCGCCAAAGACGCCGTCAAACAGGCACGCAGCGCTAACTCAAAAGTGACACTGCCGAAAGAGCTCGAACAACTGCGATGACAGTCACACGTCAGTTCCCGACACGGGCAACCGGGGACAGAATCCAAATCTCGTCGTAGTCCACCGGCTGCTCGGCCCGATAACCCTCGTGCCGCACCAACTCCAAAATTGCCAGAAAAATCCCGACGATTCGCGACTGATTCTTTTCCCCTGTGAAGAACGAGCTGAAAGCCGCCCGGCCCTGTCTCAAAATCCGCTCCCGAATCTGCTCCTGAAACACCGACATCGGGGTTTCATCCATCCGCACGGCAATTGTTTTTTGCAGATCCGGAATCTGCACAATGCGCGCCAATGCACTTACCAGGTCCCAGATTTCAACCTCCCGAATTCGATCCTCGGATGCATCCCGAGCCACCGCGGGACGGTGCCGACTCAAACGTGGACACCGCTCCATCCACTCGGCCGCATGATCTTCAAGCTGCTTCGATGCTTCCTTATAACGACGGTATTGCATCAGCCGGCGTACGAGATCATTGTCAGAGTCCTCCGGTACCTCGTCCGTTGCTTCAGCCTCAGCCTCCGCCGGCAACACCTCTCGGCTCTTGATCTCCAGCAGGGCACTGCCCACCACCGCAAAGTCGCCGAGGACCTCGAAATCCGGCACACTGGCCTGATCAAACCACGTCGCAAACTCATTCGCAATCTGCGACATCGAAATGTCACAAATGTCGATCTCCTGCCGCTTTACGAGGTACAGCAGCAGTTCCACCGGACCGGCAAACAGGCCCGTATCCACTCGATATTCAGCCAGCATCATGGGAACACTGCCGCGGTTTTTTGATTCAGAAACAACTAAACTTCAGAAAAAGAGACCACCCGCTCGAAAATATTGGGAAGAATCGACCAGCAAACCGTTCTAACTGGACTCATTCCGCCGTTTCGCTGGAGAATTCGGGGATCGAGGCAAAGTTTGCAGAGAACTTCGGCAGGTTGCGATCCCGGCAGGCAAATGGCCTTCCCCTCCCCCGCACCCAACCCCGTTCGACCAACACACCGCAGGACATCCGCTGAAATGGCGATCGAGTTTGAATGCCCGAGCTGCAACGCTGTCATGCGAGTTCCCGATGCCTATGCTGGGAAACAGGGACGCTGCCCGCAGTGCGAAACGCGACTGCTGGTCCCCGTCGTCGCCCGACCAGAGCTCAACACTAACCCCACAGCAAATGAACAGCACGGCATGCAGCCCGCTGGGCAGCCCGTCGCCACGCCACTCAAACCAAACGCCACACCGACCACTACGGCACCCGCCTCCAGCCCACGCATCGTAACCAGAAAGCGGTCCCGCAGACGGCCGTCGCGAGCACTCGTAATCGGGATCCCCGTCATCGGCTTCCTGCTGCTGCTGGGAATCATCGCCTGGAGCCTGACTGATAAGCTGCCCAGTCTTTCCGGCAACCTCGCCGCAAGCATGCTGACCGAAAAAAATCTGCCCCGAATCATCATCCCATGGTCCGATACCGGCCTGTCCCCGGACGATCGCCAGACACTCCAGACCCTGCTGGCAGAAAAGGCCGAAACACTGTCCAGCGAACTGGTCACCTGCAGACTCATCGGCACCGATGACGGCATCGCCCTGCAATGGACCGCCGCAGCAACTGCCGCCTGGGTCGTCGTCGATGCCGTTTCCGAATCCGAAAAATCGCTGGCCCTGTGGCTGAAAAAGGAACGCCCCCGCCTGAATGCACTTCGCCGCACCGAACTGCTGGACGCCCTCAGTGACTACTGCCGCGACAAACTGCAGCAGGCCACCGGAAACCAGACCACCATCGATGCCGCATTTGTACGCGACTCCGTGGCCCTCAATGCCGCCGTCGATGCGCTGGGATATGCCGTCGCAGCCAAAGCCGGCCGGCGCGTCATCCGGGCAACGGCAGAAAATGAACAGGGAAAGCTTTACTTTTGCGTCCCCGGTGAGACTCAGACCATCACCCTCGCCGGGCGCAACAGCAGCAACGGTTTAATGTTTCCCGGCACATACGAAGTTCTGATTGCCCCCGCACCAAAAACCGCAGCAGATCCCGCAGAAAGCGAAACGGAATCCGAAACCCAGACTGATTCAGAAATGAAAACCGAGGAAGACACCCAGCCAGCTGCGGAAGACAAAGTCGGAGAAATGCTGAAGATGCAGCCCATGCAGCAATGATCCGGAGCCGACTCAAACAGGCGGACTCGCCCCTCAACCCGTAGCTCGGGCTTTCCAGCCCGAGCACTGGCCTCTGCAGACCCCGCACTCAACCTGCCACCGCAAGACTCAAAAATCACCCACAACCTGACCGTCGCTCCGAGCACCCAGACGCCTCCAGGTGCCAAGGTCTAAATTGCTGGTGAGCGAACGCACTGAACCGTCCATCAGCAAAACATTCACCATCCCCGTGTGGAAGCTGCGCGAAGTGATCGCACCATACGTTGGCAATGTGGCGCTGTTCCCCTCGCGACTGCTGCCAAAGTCCACGTCCAGAACCTGACCACTGACACTGAACGGAACCACGGTATTGGGACCGAACAAGGTCGTGAAACCAGCATGCAAGGCCCGCCCGCAAACCCACTCGGTATGCCCCGTGGCGGCAAATGCTCCACCACTGACCGAAGCCGCAAAAGACTGTGGACTGGTCGGCGGAGCAACCGCCAGAACCGCATCCTGCACACGCGGCTGAAACGCCTTCACCTCAGAAAACGCCAGCGTATTACTTAAACCGTCCGTAAAGTCACGCTCACGGATGCGTCCGTTGGGCGCAAATGCACCACCGCCATCCTGACCGCCCACCGGATTGAAAATCAGGTACTGCCCCATGTTCATAACATAGTTCAAAGGGTAATGCTCAGGCTGCCCCGCAGAATTCAGACGCACCTTGTCATTGATCTCACTGGGACACAACAGGACGGGAATCCGCTGACTCGCAATGCCGTTGGGAGGAAAATTCGAACGATTGCCGGCGGCGTGATAACCCAGACTAAAGTCAATCTTCGAATACTCGTTGCCACCCTCCACAAAAGGCAACAGCATCGCCTGAGCACTCCAGGGCTGGCGAATCCGGTCACGATCCACAATTGTCGATGGCGGGAACTGCATATGAGTACTGGCGTAATTGTGCAGCGCCAACCCCAGCTGCTTCAGATTGTTGCGACACTGCGTTCGCCGCGCTGCCTCACGAGCCTGCTGTACCGCCGGCAACAGCAATGACACCAAAATGGCAATGATGGCAATCACCACCAGCAGCTCAATCAGTGTGAATCCACGACGAACACTACCCCTGGAAATAAGTACAGATGACATCTGACAGTGGCCCTTCTTTCGCACAGAGACGTTCGGAACACCAAATCACCGTGATTTGCGGTTCCCGTGGCTGAGCGTGGCTGGCTACCGAACTTTCGTGGCTGGCTGCAGCAACAGCATTGAGTTTCAAGACAACCGGCTTTTTGACGAAAGCAAATTGAAACTGAGACTCATTCTCAATAGTATAAACACCAAATCGGGCCGGTTCAATCTCCAGTCGCAGAAATTCTCAGCCAAAATCCACCAAACTCCAGACACCCGCACATGCCAAAGGAACGCCCGCAAATACCCAGCAACGAAAGTCAGCCACCCGAAAAAAAACCCACCCAAAACACCAATGACTGTCCGGAAGTTCAGTTCCTGAGCCTCTCAAATGGACAGTCCGAGCTGATCATCGAACACTGCGGACAGAAATACCGCCTCATCGCCACCCGACACGGAAAACTGGTCCTGAACAAGTGATACATCCCACGCCACTGCGGTTCACTATCACGATCCGCGATTGTCGACCGGCCAGGTTTACGCCTGATCTGGAATCCCTGCGTCCCCAGTGCTAAACTGAATCGGCAAACGAACCGACGCTCGCCGCTGAGGGATTTCCGGAACGATTTCCTGGCGACGTCTGAAAACATGGAGGTTGTGCTGTGCGTGAAAAGTTTCTGTCCTTCTCACTGCCGCTGGTCGGTGCCGAAGAAATCGATGAAGTTGTGGCGGCACTCAAATCCGGCTGGCTGACCGCCGGACCGCGGACGCGACAGTTCGAACAGGAATTTCGAACCACATTCAACTGCCCCGCAGCCCTCGCACTCAACTCCTGCACCGCCGGCCTGCACGTAGCACTTAAAGTGCTGAACATCGGCCCCGGTGACGAAGTCATCACGACTCCCATGACCTTCGCTGCTTCCGTAAACGTGATCGAACACATGGGCGCGAAACCAGTCCTCGTTGATGTGGAACCCGATACGCTCAACCTGCAGCCCGACGCAGTCGCTTCGGCCGTAACTCCCGCCACAAAAGCCATCATCGCCGTCCACTACGCCGGTCACCCGGTTGAACTCAGTTCACTCCGCTCCATCGCCGAAGAATACCGGCTCGAACTGATTGAAGATGCGGCTCATGCTGTGGGGGCCCGCTTCGAAGGCACGCCGATCGGAGCCGGTACGAATCTCACCGCGTTCAGCTTCTACGCCACTAAAAACCTGACAACAGGCGAAGGCGGCATGCTCACCGGCAGCCCGGAACTGCTCGACCGGGCACGCATCGTCAGCCTGCACGGCATGAACCGGGAAGCATGGAGCCGTTATGCGGCGGGCGGCAAATGGGCCTACGACATCGTCGAACCCGGATTCAAATACAATATGACCGACCTGCAGGCTGCACTCGGACTGCAGCAGCTGCACCGCTTCGAACGCATGCAGGCTCGCCGTCGCGAAATCGTCAGTCAGTACAACGCAGCCTTCTCCCGCCACGCCGCCTTCCTTACACCATCCACCCGCAGCCATGTAGAAAACGCATGGCACCTGTATGTGCTGCGTCTGCGAGCCGGAGAACTGACCATCGACCGCAACCAGTTTATTGACGAAATGACTGCCCGCAACATCGGCACCTCAGTCCACTTCATCCCCATCCATATGCATTCGTACTACCGAGATCGGTACGGCTACCACCCGGATGACTTCCCCGTAGCCCACACAGCCTTTCGCTCAATGCTCAGCCTGCCTCTGTCACCCTCCATGTCAGATCAGGATGTTGCCGACGTAATCGAAGCTGTTCTCGATATCCGCGAAAAATACGGTCGCAGACGAATGGCTGCCTGATGAAACCACGGCTCCTGATCCTGCTGCTGATGCTCACCGCCGTCGCTGCGGCAACCGCCTGGAGACTTGTGGATCCGCCTACAGGCCAAAATGCTGACGTTGCCCGAGTCCTCAGCGGACCAGCACCAGACTTCCAGTTGCTCGATCAAAACAACCGTCCAGTCAGACTGCAGGGCTACCTCAGCCGATTTCGTGTCCTGCTGGTGTTCTTCGACGGCCAGACCGGCCCCGTAGCCGATCCCGTCATGCAGTCGCTGAAGCAGTTCAGCACCGTTTTGTGGAAGGAAAACATCCGCATCCTCGCTGTCTCCACACCTTTGAGTCCCCAGCTTAAACCGCAGACACTCTCCTATCCCTTCCCCGTGCTCCGCGATACCATCGCGGGTACTCCGGAATCCTGCAGCTTTCGCTGGGGAGTCTGTCGCCAGCCACCCGCACCAGGCTCTGCTGCAATCATTACCCCGGCAATGTTTCTGATCAGCCAGGACGGACTCGTGGAACTGGACGGCCAACTGCCCCGACCGCTGACAGAACCGCTGCGCACGATCACAAAACTGGTTCAGGGTAACTGAGGAGGGACCGTCAGAGCCCTCGCAATCAAACCCACATCGTCCAGGTTTCCGCCGGAAATCAACACCACCACGCGCCGCCCCGCAAACATCGCCGCATGCTGCTGCAACACTGCCAGCGGCACTGCCCCCGAAGGCTCTGCTATCAGCCGACAGTACGCCGCCAGATGCCCGGTGGCAGCCATAATCTGAGCCTCGCCAGCACACAGAATGTCCGTCACCAGTCGCCTGATGATCGGAAATGTCAAGGTTCCCAGCGGAGTCCTCAGGCCGTCCGCTATGGAATCCGTCCGCAACGCCGGTTCTATGCGGCCGCTCTGCAGGCTGCGGCGAGCATCATCAGCCCACTCCGGCTCAGCACCAAATACCCGCACTTCCGGACGCAATGCCCGAACCGCCAGCAGCGTACCAGACAGCAAACCGCCACCACCCACAGGCACAATCAAATCCTGCAGATCCGGATACTGCTCCAGAATCTCCAGCGCCGCCGTTCCCTGCCCCGCAATCACTCGCGAATCATTAAACGGATGAATCAGCACCGCTCCCGTACGCTGCTGCACCTCGGCGGCTGCGGCTTCGCGAGCCGCAGCGGTGGACTCACACAGAATCGGCTCGATCCCCAGTTGACGAACAGCCTGCAGCTTCACAGCCGCCGAATTTCGCGGCATCACAATATGAGCCGAAATGCCACGCTGACAGGCTGCTCGCGCCAAAGCGGCCGCATGATTGCCGGAAGAATGAGTCACCACGCCGCAGGACGCTTCAGCATTATTCAAACTCAGCACCGCATTCAATGCTCCTCGAGCCTTAAACGCGGCACCCCACTGCAGGTTCTCACACTTCAGGCTGACCATCATCCCGCCGCAGCCGGGCAGCAGCGATGTGGGTAACAACGGAGTCCTGCGGATCAAACTGCCAATTCGCTCAGAAGCCGCACGCACGTCCGCAAACGTGACCGCCAGATCTTCAGGACTGCTCATGCTGAAGCTGCTCCCGCACCGCTGACTTAAATCGCCCCGCACGACGCTCTGCCAACTGACGCTGCAGCAACTCCTGACGCAGCTTAACGCCCTCTAATGTCCGCAGCGACACCTCTCTTCGCTCGTTCAGCCACGTCCCCAAAATCACCCCCGGCAGAACGCTGGCTGTCAGAATCAGAAACATTCGAGTCGGCTGGAGGACCGCCTGGCAGCCTGACACAGCATCCGGCGAATTCAAAAATGCGATTGAAAACGCCAGCAGCAGCAGCGACATCCAGACAACACCCACCGCGCTAAACAGCACCAGCCACGAAAACAGCCAACTGCCGCGAAACTGCACCAACACAGGCTGCTGAACTGCTGACAGATCCCCGGTCTGCCAGGGATTTACGCTGCCAGGATCAGCCACCATCCAGGGCTACTCCAGATCAAACTTTGGAGCCGCAAAGTCGTCGGCTGCAGGAGCAGGGGCCTGGGCAGGCGGACGAGCAGTCGGTCGATTGCGATCCGCCGACGACGACTCATGCGAATCGATAGATACCGCCCGCTCGGCTTCACGTGTCACCGCACGGAACTCTTCCTGAAATCCAGACAGACCCTTCTTCAGTTCCGCCATGCTTTTGCCCATGTTACGAGCAACACTGGGGAGATTCTTGCCGAACAACAGCAACGCTATGATGCCCACAATCAGCATCTCAGCCGTGCCGACGCCAGGTAACCCAAGCATACAAATGGTCCCCGCAGGGCAGTTACCAATCCGCAACCTAAACACAAGCCCAGCAGACACACACCCGCTGGCTGAACTTCCGCTCCAGAAGATTACTGCAGACGATCCGCAGTACCCTCGCCATCACCCTCGCTCTCACGCATCCCCTTTTTGAACTCCTTCAGGCTGGTACCCAGCGATCGCATCGTTGAAGGCAGCCGGCTGCCAAACAAAACCAGACAAATCACCAGAATAATCGCCAGTTCACCCATGCCCGGCGTCCACGCCAGCACAGACGCTGAAACCAGATGCAAGATATTCGCAGCCATGTCAGTCACCCAATCGGTCAATGTGCGTAAAACAGTCCAGCAGCATTCTACCTGCCGTCCGCTCGGATGTCACAGACAGTCGAGCAAAATCGTGCGAGAGACGACGGATTCTGTCGAAAGGTCCGAAAACTCACGTTTGAGCGAGGCGATTTTTGAAGAAACTCGCCCGCAACACACCACTTCCCCGCCCCCGCCACACCAAATCCTCCTATTTCTCCCCCAAAATACGCGGTACCAGGAAGTACTGTCCATCTGTTCTGCAGGCGTTCGCCAGAGCCTCCTCGCGACTCAAACTGCCACCCGATACGTCCTCCCGAAACACATTCTGCAGCGGTAAAGGGTGATACAAGGGCTCCACACCCCGCAAATCTTCCGCCTCGTCCAGCAGCCGCACGTACTCCAGCACCGCTCCCAAACGCTGCTGATAACCACTCCACTCACCCTCAGCGACCGCCAGCCTTGCCAGCCGCGCCACCTTCTGCACCTCAGCCTGATCCATCAGAAAACTCCATTGTTCCTCGCCCACTCTTCAATTTTGTCCCGACGGTTCCGACAGCCGAACCCGCCACACTGCCTGCCACCGCCCCTCACTGCCCACCAGAACCGATTTCCCGTCACCCTCAAAACACACTGATTCACCCTGCTTCCGCAATGGCAACGCCAAAATCCGCGGCTCTCTGCGGATCGCCTCACCCCAGCCCTCACCAGCCTGCCGCCGATACAACACTCCACTCACCGGATTGACCAGCACCAGCTGCAGACCATCCGCCGAAATGTCCATCCCAGTCACATACGGCACCGCCAGTGGCCCCGCCTCACGCAGCCGGACTCGCTGCTGCGACTGCTGCACGTTCAGATCCAGCGAATACAAAGCAGCCTTCCCCGCCGCCCGCTTGGTCACCAAAAAGATCTGCCGACTGGTAACGTCCACCCCCACACTCTCACAGTCCCGCGGACCACCCGGATACTCAATTTCAATCTCTGCACGCACGGCACCACGCCAGTCCAGCACTTGGCCTGACGCCCCCCCCTCAGCCTCCGGTTCCGCCAGCAGCAACAGCCGACAGCCACGCCGGTCCCGCCCCCGATCCCCGGCATTATCACCCACGTCCGCTACCAGCAGCCACCGCCCACCGTCCAGTTCAAATGAACACACATCCTCCCAGTCCACCGGATCCGCCGTCGAAACCGTCAGAATGCCACGAGTCGCCCCGGTGGAATCCACCAGAAACAGTCGCGGGCCGTCACCTGAATCATTGTGAGTCCAAAAGCAGCCGCTGTGCCGATGACTGATCGCCAGACCACTCGATTCGGCAATCCCCCAGTCCTTCACCACGCACAACCGCTCATCCGGCTGGAGCTCCACCGAAGCCGGCTCGTCCACCAGCCCGTACAGCGCAGCCGCCGACAGACCGCCCAGACCGGTACTGACCAGCAGATACCAACCGGCAACCCACAGCAGACTGCACATCACAACCGCTCCCGCTGCACGACTTCGCACCTGTCCCCCGCCTTGATCACCCGCGCCGCTCAAGCCCCAGGCCCCAGTAACCGCACCGCGTGACCCAAAATCTCCGCCGCCACATCCTCTATCGAACGCAGCTGACCAAACGGATCCAGACCGTGCACCGTGCACCAGTCCTGACGGTCCTCACTCAAAGCCAGATAGCACCGGCGTACCCGCTCCAGATACGGCAAATCGGACTCCTGCAGATCGGACTCCCGCTCAGTATAATCTCGCTGCCCCTTGCGCGACACCAGTTCACGGCTCATCTGACTTGACATATCAATCAGCACTGTCAAATCAGGCCGCGGCAACTGAAACACTCCAAATTCAATCCGCTCAATCCACTCAATCAACGCCAGCCGCGCAGCACCCGTCAGCCGCGATGCCTGATGGGCCAGATTCGAACCGACAAATCGGTCCAGCACTACCACATCATGCTGCTCCATCAGCTCCAGCAGCAAACCACGCGACTCAAAACGATCGCCCGCATACAGCACGGCCGCCAGCTGCGGATGCACTTCCGCAAGAGTCCCAAATCGCCCGTTCAGAAAATCGCCGATCGCTGCCCCAAAACTGGTCGCTGAATACCGCGGAAACTGCAGCACCCCAGCACGCAGCCCACGAGTTGCCAGCGACTCCTTCAGTCGACTGGCCTGAGTCCCCTTGCCAGCCCCGTCAATCCCCTCAATCGCAATCAGCCGCGCCATTCCTGCGCTCCTGTCAAACCCGTCATCCCCAGCGAAACCAGCGGCAATTCGGATGCACCACACTCGTCTCCGCCTGACCAGTCCGCAGTTGCGTCCTTCTCATCGTGCACACCGCTCACCGCCGGCTGGACCAGTTCCGACCGCAACGGATCCAGACGCTCAGCCACCACGCCACTGCGATCCGCCGCCGTGGCCCGACAGCGGACAAAATTCCCCAGATCCGCCGCTGTCCCGCGAAACTCCACCGGCATGTACCAGCGATCCGTGCCCCGCAGCCAGCCCGCTCCACGCTCAGAGACCCGCTCGGCCAGCACCTGCAGATCTCCCGCATGCTCCGCCAGCCCCAACGAAACCGCCCGCGCTGAATCCGCTACCCGCTCAAGGTAATACCGCTCCGCCAACTCACGCTCCAAATCACTCAATACCTGCACCCGACGACGAATCTCCTGAGCAGAAACCTGGTTGGGCATGGCCGCCGCCGGAGTCCCGTCGCGACGACTGAAAGGAAACACATGCACCTTCATAAACCGCGCCACACGACAGGTCTCCAGAGTCTCCTGAAACTCAAGCTCCGTCTCACCCGGAAACCCCACAATCACGTCTGTGCTGAACGCTGTCTGCGGACCCAGCAGTTCCCGAATCTGCTGCAGACGTTCCAGAAATCGCTGCACCCGATACCGCCGACGCATTCGCACCAGCACCGCGTCACTGCCGCTCTGCAGCGCCGGATGAAACTGCGCACACAAATGCCGACAGTCACCACAGGCCCGGATAAACTCGTCGTTCACCTCCACTGCCTCGATACTGCTAAGACGCATCCGCCAGTCACCCGGAATACTGTCCAGACGCCGCAGCAGATCCCACAGTCGCTCGGGACGACGACCAGCCGCCAAATTGTTCGTATCCACCCCGAAATGCCCCATGTGGATACCGCTCAGCACAATTTCACGGTAACCATGTTCAATCAGAGCTCGAACCTCTTCTTCAATCACCTGCGGGTCACGACTGCGCAACCCAGGCCGCACCGTCGGAATAATGCAGTACGAACATTTCAAAATGCAGCCATCCTGAATCTTCACAAACGCCCGCTGACGACCCTCGAAATCCGTGATCCCCGCCGGCAGCTCTGCCACACCAAAACGCGATAACACGTCGGGCAGCTCTCGCTTGTCCTGCACCACCTCAATCACGTTCGGCAGCGTTGCCACAGCACCAGCATCCCGCGTTGCATAACATCCCATTACAATTGTCTTCGTACCTGGGTTCTGCCGAGCCAGCTGACGGATCACCTGACGTGACTTCGAATCGCCTGTGTTGGTCACCGTGCACGTGTTCACCACACACACGTCCGCCGCTTCACCCTCAATTGCCTCACGATAGCCACTCTGCAGCAAAGCCTCACGCACAAGCTGAGTCTCATACTGGTTGACTTTGCAGCCCAGCGTCACAAGGCGACAGGTTCGGTCGGTATTCATGGACAAAGAGGTCTGTGCAGGCCGAAACGGACACGGAAACACGTACGCCAAGGCTGCGATCTTAGACTGGAGCGGCTGCCGAGTCGAATGAAACCGGGCGAATTCAGGCCAGTCTCGATTCTTCGCTCGCCCCGCGTCACAACACCCGCAGACTCACTCCACTGCTTGAATTCTCACCACATAAGCCGCATCATTCCCCCACACCACCCCCGCCACAACTCCCGGAACTCCCATGGCATCGCTCGTCGAACAACTGACTAGCCGCGGACTGCTTCGCCCTCCCGCCTTCCTGCCCGACAACATACTTTACGAAACACGCATGGGCTCGATCGCCTATGGAGTCGCAACCGAAACTTCCGACTGCGACGTCTAAGGCTTTGCCATGCCACCCCGCGATCACCTGTTCCCACACCTCGCCGGCGAAATTGCCGGCTTCGGCAGCCCCCGACCACGCTTCGAAATTTTTCAGCAGCACCACGTCCGCGATCCACTCGCCAACAACAGCAAAGGCTGCAAATACGACTTCTCCATCTACAGCCTGCCCCGCTACTTCACGCTCTGCATGGAATGCAACCCCAAGCTCATCGACTGACTCTGCACAGCCCAGGAATGCATCCTGAAACTCACCCGAGTCGGCAGTCTGGTACGCGAGCGACGCTCGCTCTTCCTGCACAAAGGCGTCTGGACCCGATTCAAAGCCTGTGCCTATGCACAACTGCACAAAATGCAGTCCAGACAGCCGCTGGGAAAACGAGCCGAACTGCGCGAACAGTTCGGCTACGATGTCAAATTCGCGTACCATGACGTACGACTGCTGTACGAATGCGAACAACTGCTGCTGCACGGCGAACTCGACCTCCGCCGCGATCGAGAACACCACAAAGCCATTCGCCGCGGCGAAATCTCCGAAGCCGAAATTCGCAGCTGGGCCTCCGCCAAAGAAAAATAACTCGAACACGCCTGCCTCCACAGCCGACTTCCCGAACAGCCTGATGTCCCTGCCATCCGACAACTGCTCCTCGAATGCATCGCAGAACACTACGGCTCCCTCGACCAGATCGTCGCACGCCCCGATGCCGCCACCCAGTCATTCCACGAAATCAGCCACATCATCGACCGCTGGCAACTCACAAGGCCCGCTCAGGAACCCCAGACTCCGGAAACAAACGCATGACAGATCCACAAACGTGGCAGTTCTGGCAGCAGTGGACAACAGCTGCACGCCCCTCCGACACCCTCCTGTCACTCCTGCACTCAGGCCAGTTCGCACTGTTCCCCGAACTCGCCGCACTCCGCGAAACTCCACAGGACCCGCACTGGCACCCGGAAGGTGATGTCTGGGTGCACACGCTGCATGTGTGCGATCAGGCCGCCATCATCAGCCAGCGCGACGGCCTCAGCTCAGAACAGCAGGAAGAACTGCTGCTCGCCGCACTCTGTCACGACCTCGGCAAACCTGCCACAACCGTCTTTGAACAGGGACGCTGGAAAGCTCCCGGACACCCTGCCGCCGGAGTCCCCGTCGCCACTCAGCTCCTCGAGAAAATTCAGGCACCAACACAGCACATCGATACGATTCTGCCACTGGTCGCCGAACACCTGGTGCACGCCAGTCCCGCCCTCAGTCACAAAGACAGCCACCGACTGCTTGCGCGACTGCACCCCGCACCAGTCACTCAGCTGATCCGCCTGATTGAAGCAGATCTCAGCGGACGCCCGCCGCTGCCCACCGGACTGACACCCGCCGTCCGACAGTTCGCTCAACAAATACTCACCATCGCTGCCAATAACCCGTACCAGCCTCCCCCGCAAAAAACACCGCCACTCATCCTCGGACGACACCTGATCGCACTCGGATATCAGCCTGCACCCTCGTTCAAACAGGTACTGGCAACCTGCAAAACAGCACAACAGCAGGGTGAGTTTCAGGATGAAGCCACGGGCCTCGCATGGCTCAGACAACTTTTGGAAACCAGTCCTCCCGTTCAACCACCGCCCTCAGCCCTGCCCCCGCAGTGATGCCCCCGTTGCACTGCCCACCTGCAGGCACAAATCCGCTGGTACCCCGCTGAACATCAGACGGCCTCCCGCCGCCGCTGCATCCGGCCCCAGATCCAGCACCCAGTCCGCACCACTCAACACCTCCGTGTTGTGCTCAATCACCACTACCGAATGCCCCCGCTCACACAGCGTCCGCAAATGCCGCATCAGCAGCGACACATCCTGCGGATGCATCCCGCTGGTCGGCTCGTCCAGCACAAACAAAGTCGCCGGACCGCCCGCACCCGTCAGGGCCGTCGCCAGACGAGCCCGCTGGTTTTCTCCCCCGGAATACGAACTCGTCGGCTGACCAAGCTGCACATACCCCAGCCCCACATCACAATAGGTCGACAAGGCTGCACTCAGAACCGGAAACTCCGAAAAAAACTGCCGCGCCTCGTCCGCTCGCATCTGCAGCACTTCCGCCACCGAACGACCACGAAACCGGATCGAACTGGCCACCGGCCCAAAACGCGATCCCCGACACGTCGGACACTCCACCGCCGCCTGCGGGAAAAATGCCGTACGCACACTGCGACTGCCCAGACCCAGACAACTCGCACAACGACCACCACCCGCATTGAAACTGAAAAACTGCGAGCCCAGACCACGCGCACGAGCCTCGCGAGTCTTCGCGTACAAACGACGAATCTCCGTCCAGATCGGACCCAAAGTCGCCAGACATGAGCGAGCCGAACGGCCCGGCGGTGACTGATTAATCGTCACCAGACGCTGCACAGACTGCCACCCCGTCACTCCCGCACACCGCACTCGCTCCGCAGCCTGCCGCAATTGCCCCTCACCCAAACCCTCCACACCCAAAACCTGCGTCAGAAATGGCACCAGCGTGCCCCGAATCAGCGAACTCTTGCCCGAACCACTCACCCCCGAAACCACAGTCAAACAGCCCAGCGGCAGCTCAGCCGTCACCGACTGCAGGTTGTTCAGACCCGCCCCCTCAATTCGCAGCCAGCCACGCTCGCCCGGCTTCGCAACCGTCGCCCCCGCAGACGCACCAGCCACACCCAGCCGGTGCCGGCGTTCTGCCCACGCCCGCAGAAAACGGCCAGTTGGAGTCTCAGCGCGAGCCCGACAGTCAGCCGGTGTCCCCGCAAACAACAGTCGACCACCGTCACGTCCCGCTCCCGGACCAAGATCCAGCAGCCAGTCCGCCGCCAGCATCACCTCCGCATCATGCTCAACCACAATCACCGTACACCCCTGATCCCGCAGCTTCTGCAGCGCACGCAGCAGCCGCCGAGTATCCCGGGGATGCAAACCCGCCGTCGGCTCATCAAGCACATAGTGAGCACCATGCACACCCGCCGACAGACAAGATGCCAGCCGCGCTCGCTGATACTCGCCCCCCGACAGCGTTCGAGCCGGTCGGTCGAGCGTCAGATACCCCAAACCAATTTCCTCCAGACACCGCAGTCGAGACTGCAGCTCAGGCAATGTCCGCTCTGCCACCAGACGGGCCTCACGCGAAATCAAAGCCTCACCGCACACAAGACGATCTGACCACTCCAGCACCAGTGCCAAAGCCCGCTCCACCGTCAGCCTGCAAAACTGCGGCAACGTCGTCCCCAAAAACTGAATGCCTCGCGACACCGGATTCAGACGCTCGCCCGCACAGCTGCTGCACTCAGCAGCCTGCCACATGTCCGGCAGCTCCTCCTCCTCACTCACCACGACCCCCAGCCCGCGACAAACCGTACAGGCACCACGAGCCGAAAAATGGCTGAGCGTTGCGGGATCCGGAGTTGGAAAGCTGAGACTGCAGTCGGGACAGACAAAACGAGTACTGTAAAAAATCTCACGCCACTCACCAGACTCCTCATAACTGATCTGACACGTCCCCTCACTCTCCCGACAAGCCAGCTCGATCGATTCCCGCAATCGCCCCGCAACACCGTCCTTGATCACAATCCGGTCCACCACCGCCTCAATACTGTGCAGCCGCCCCGGAGACAACTTGCCGGCCTCAGCCACATCCACCAGCTCACCGTCGATCCGCGCCCGCACAAAACCATTTCGCACGATCCGCTCCAGCACCTCAGCGTGCGCACCACGTCGCTGCCGCACCAGCGGAGCCAGTACCATCAGCTTCGTCCGCTCCGGTAACGACAGCACCTGAGACACAATCTGCTCAGTTGACTGCTGCCGCACCGGACGACCGCAGCCCGTGCAGTGCACCGTACCGGCTCGCGAATACAGCAGCCGCAGGTAGTCGTGAATCTCCGTGACGACAGCCAGAGTACTTCGCACTGGCGCGGTCGTGACTCGCTGATCCACACTGATCGCAGGAGACAACCCAGAAATCTCATCCACGTCCGCCCGCGGCAACTGCTGCAGCAGAGCCCTGGTCCGGATGGAGATGCACTCCAAATAACGCCGCTGGCTCTCGGCAAACAAGGTATCAAAAATCAGCGAACTCTTGCCGGATCCGCTCACACCCGTCACCACTGTCAGCCGACCGATCGGCAGGTCCGCATCCACATGCTGCAGATTGTGAGTCCTGGCACCCCGAATCCGCAGCCAGCGCACTGCCCCCGCTGCAGACATCCCCGTGGCACCCGCCGACGAATCGGATGAGTCACCTAATACTACCACTGACATAACAGCCACATCCTGCTGAAACAGACGCAGCCTTCAGGCGGACTGTGCCGGTGGCCGACCGCTGACAGTATAGCGAATGCCCCCCAGTTCGGCCAGGCTGCCCATGATGTAATCCGTCACCTCACACAACAGCTCAGGACTGGTCCGCCGTCCTTGCCAGAGAGATAAATCCAGCGGCTTCCCATAAATTAGCTCCACCCGCGCACGCCGAAAAAATACCCACACCATCGAAGGCGAACGCGGAGCGTTCCGGATAAAAATAGGGATCACCGGAACCGCAGCCTTCAGAGCCAGCCAGGCCACCCCCGTGTCCCCCGCAAGCAGCCGCTCATCCGGACTGTCCTCATTCAGACGCCCCTCAGGGAACAAACCCAGCAAACGCCCCTGCTTCAAACGATCCAGCGCCCGCCGCACCGACTGCATATCCCGGCCGTCACGATCCACCGGAATACACTCCATCGCCCGACACACCCAGTTCACAAACCCCGGCAACTCAAAATACTCCCGCGCTGTCAAATATCCGATCACCCGCAGATGTGGACGCCGAAAATGCGCGAAATGACGAGCCCAGATGAGCACAGGGTCCACCGGACTGCTGTGGTTGGCCACGATAATCGCCGGACCAAATTCCGGAATTGAACACTCACCCACATGCTTCACACTCACAAAAACTACCCGATGCACTCGCGCGATCTGGTAACACGCCCAAGCCGGCCAGCCCGCCCCGCCAGCCCGAACACGCCAGTGAATCAAAACGACGGCCACAACCCCCGCCATTCCCCCGATCAATCCTGCACAAAACCACCATTTCATCGCCAGATCACCCATGAAACGTCTCCCGCTGGCAGTTGCCTCTGCACCTCCATCCACCGTGCGACAACTCACCTTTGTTACTCTGTCACTCGTGCATAGTCAAATCCGCCGCGCCCCCGTCATTGTGGCAGGAAATGCCGTAGTCCTGCCGACAACCCGTCGCACCCGCCACGAACTGGGCCCGTAGCCGCCTCATCTCTGTAGACGAACCCCAAAACGTCTGCTAACCTTCGGCACCTCGAGGTCCCTTACCAGCCTCAGGACGGGACATGATGTCCCTCGTTCTTCACTGTCCGATATTCGTATCCGCAGCAGGGATTCGCTGCACAAAGACTGCATCTGCAGTCCGCGAGGATACATTTTCGGCCAGCCCGGCAGTTTCGGTGGTATTTGTTATTATCGGCACGGAGGCCGGTATGGCAGTGAAACGTTCATTACATCAAGACCCGGCCGAAGGCAATGATGATCGCCCTCGCCTCGAAGCTTCACGAACCCAGATTCGCTGGCTCATCCGCCGCGATATGGACGATGTGCTGGCTATTGAAAGGTCCAGCTTCCAGTTCCCCTGGACTGAGGAAGAATTCCTCTGCTGCCTCCGGCAACGCAACTGCATCGGCACCGTTGCAGAACTCGACCATCGCATCGTCGGCTTCATCATCTACGAACTGCACAAGTCCATGCTGCGAATTCTCAACTTCGCCGTCGCCGCTGACGTCCGCCGCAATGGCATCGGACTCCAGATGGTGCAACGACTGATCGACAAACTGTCACAGCAGCGCCGCAGCGAAATTGTACTCGAAGTACGCGAAACAAACGTTCCCGCTCAGTTGTTCTTCGCCTCCAGCGGATTCCGCGCAGTCACCGTTCTTCGCGGTCACTACAACGACACCAGCGAAGATGCGTACTATATGCGGTACTGCCTGCACTCAGAGGCCACTGAACTATTTGTCCCGAAAAACCGCATCGCCGATATGGATGCAGCCTAAGCAGGAATCTCTCCCGTTCAAGCCGCCTAATCAGGTTTGACAACGGCTGTCACCATCATCCGATAAATTCGGGAACCACCAGACGCGGGATTATACCGCTTTCGTAGCCCCGCCGCAGCAGCAGCCGAACTGCTTCCCTGCCGCGAGGCCCGAAGTCCACCGTCCAGTCGTTGACGTACATGCCGACAAAACGGTCCGTCTTGGCGTGATCGAGGTCACGACCATACTTCATCGCGTGCTGCAAGGCAGCCTCACGATGCGCCAGACCATACTCAATGCTCTGCTTCAACAGAGCATTCACTTCCACCATCGCCTGCTCGCCAAGGTCACGCCGAATCGCGTTGCCACCCAGCGGCAACGGCAGACCTCCCGTTTCGTCATACCACCACTTGCCCAAATCCACGATCAACTTTAGTCCCTGATTCGCATATGTCAGTTGGCCCTCATGAATAATCAGACCAGCGTCGTACTTGCCCGCAGCCACGAGATTCAGAATCTCGTCAAAGGGCTCCACCTCATACTCAAAACCGTCACCCAGGAGCAGTTTGAGCGACAAAAAGGCGCTGGTAAGAGTACCCGGGACCGCAATCCGGCGACTGCGCAGGTCGGCAATCGACAACCCCTCACGAGCCACCACCATTGGGCCGTAATTGTCACCCATGCTGGCTCCGCACGCGCATAACGCGTACTTGTCGTCAATGAATGCAAAACCGTGTATACTGACTGCCGTCAGTTCCAGTTCGCCACCAAAAGCACGACGATTCAGCGTCTCAATGTCCTGCAGTTCGTGCTCAAAACGGTAGCGACCAGTGTCAATCGCATCGTTCGCCAAAGCATGGAACATGAAGGCGTCGTCCGGATCCGGACTATGACCCACGCGGATTAGTTTTTTTTCAGCATTCATTCCGATGACTTCTTCCATCTCTCGTGCCAGACCGTGACAGAAACCGCGGGATTCTAGCCACAGCTACTCTTCAGTCGAGCGAACTCACGTCGACCACCCGGAAACTTCTTCAGGCCCGTTCAGTTTCCAAAACCGCCCGGACAGCCCTGAAATTAACCCTCTTACCAGCCTCCACACCATTCCCGACTAGCAATCTCGACCTTCCCAAGCCTCGGAATTTCGTTTATTCTGCCGGAAAAGACTCATGGCCAGGGCAGGCCTGAGCTTCCGCAAAAGTCGAAGGATCGATGGCTATGGCAACTTCCCACCTGCACACAACCGGCTGGATTTTGATTATTCTGGCTGCAATCTCCGGCTGTGGCGGCAGCGAATCTGCAAATCCCGTCGCCGCTGTCCCCACACCAACTGCCAGCAGCACCGATACAGCCACAGCAGCAGCCGGCTCGGCAGCCACTGCACCCGTCCCGGCCACCCTGGCCTCAGCAGATGCCTCGCAAACCAACATTCGCGCGGCAACGCTCTTGAAAACTCCTGCCGCCGACAAGCCAAAATCCCTGGCCTCGGCCGCCCCCAAAGATGAAGCCACTGCTACACTGAACGAAATTCAGAAACTCCGAATTTCGCCAGTCCCCAACGATATCGAACAGGCCAAAACAGCACGCCGCGAACGCAATGAACGCATCGTCGATATGGCCACTCGAGTTATCCGGCTGACCATGACGGACGATGCCAAAAAAACACAGTTCCAGGCCGCAGTCAGCCAGTTGCTGGAAGCCCGGTTTCAGAATGCACTGGCCGGTGATGAAGCCGACATCGATATCTTCTGCTCAGACGTGCAGGCACTCAGTGACCGCGATCCAAAATCCGCTGCAGCAGCCGAAGGTGTCTTTTACATGGCCCGGTTCGCTCACACTCGAGCCGGCCTGGTCGGCGCCAGCCAGCCCGTCTGGTTTGAAACCCTGTCACGCTGGGCCCGCGAATTTGCTGACCGCTTCCCCGAACAGCAAAATCGCGCCGCATCACTGCTGTTCGGCGCCGCTCGCAGCTGCGAACTGCACGCCGATGCCTCGCAGGACCTCGAACTAAAACCACGACTGTTCACCGAGAGCCGACTCTGCTACGTCGCACTCTCTGAAAATTTTTCCTCCACCGATCAGGGACAGGAAGCTGCCGCCTCACTCCGCAGACTGTCCGTCGTCGGCCAAAAACTGACTCAATTCGACGGCCCCACCATCGATGGAGGTCAAATCTCCGCCACTGACTTCCGCGGCAAAGCCACACTCATTTACTTCTGGGAATCAGAAAAAGCACTCTTCGCCGAACAGTTCCTTCCTGCCATCAACGCGGCTCTCGAAAAAGCGACCAGTGACAAACTGCGAGTCATCGGAGTGGCAATGGACGAAGAAGAAGGAGGACTCAATCGATTCCTCGATATGCACCAGGTGCCCGGTCAGCAGGTGTTCTTCCCCGATGCCGAACAGCGTTCCTGGAACAACCCGATCGTTACATGGTGGGGACTGGCCCGCTGCCCGTCCATCTGGCTCGTGGACGGCACCGGAAAAGTTGTCTCCACCAGCGTCTCACCTAAAAACCTCACACAGGAAGTCGGGAAACTGGTTCGCTAAACCCTCACTCCAGCCAGGATCTGTACGCAGGCGCAGGCAATCGTCAGGCCGACCGATCAGAACATCGGTCGGCCTGTTTCGATTCCCGCTGCCAAACCTGAAGCGAAATTCCCTCAGACAGTGACCGATTTGATCGTCAACCGCGGTTCGCCTATGATGCGAGGTGGGGTTGCCGGTTGTTCCAGCGGTCGTACCCGGCTACAACACCCGGAAAAGGCAAACGCCACCGTGGCACAGGAGCATTTAGTCATGTCGAACACCAGGGTCCTGCTCTCGACTGCTCTCATCGCAGCACTCTTCAGCATTTCGGCAGCTGCCGACGAATTGACGCCCCGGGAACAGGCATTCACAAGGCAAATGGAAAACAGTGTGCTGGTCGGTACGTTTACCGTCGATGGCCAGACTGAAGGTGATCCGCTGAAACCCGAACGTTACGAAATCGAAAGTGCGGTGAAGGCCTCCGGCGATCTCTGGGTCTTCACAGTACGCATTAAATACGGCAAACTGGATACCAAACTCCCCGTCACAGTTCCCCTGCTCTGGGCCGGTGAAACACCCATGGTATCTCTGACCAACGCGTCAATCCCCGGACTTGGGGAAGGATTTTCCGCCCGGGTCCTGTTCCATGAAGATCGCTACGCCGGCACCTGGCAGCACGGCAAGGTGGGTGGCCACATGTTTGGCCGCATCGAAAAGGCAAAACCCGCTGCCAGCGACCAGGGTGCAGGCAAGTAACAGGCTGCACCAGCATTCGCTGTCTAAAGTTTCCAAACCGGAGTCATCTCAATGAAGTTGTTTTGTTCCCTCGCACTGGCCCTCCTGTTGAACTCTGCCTGCTGCCTCCACGCCGCTGACGAAGCGGCAAAGAAGACTAACGCAAAGGCCGAAGAAACCACTACCGTCAAGCTCCGGGATCTGTCCCTGACGCTGCCCAAGTCATGGTCGGCCTCGGACCAGCAAAGCCAGATGCGACTGGCCACCTACTTCATCCCGGCCGCTGCCGGCGATAAGGACAAGGGTGAACTGGCCATCTCCACCTTCGCCGGCGGTGGCGGTGGTATCGCTCCCAATCTGCAGCGCTGGATCTCCCAGTTTGACGCTGCCGGACGCAAAGCTGCAGTCAAAAAAGGCAAAGCCGGCGCCAACGAGTACTACGTGGCCGACATCACCGGCACCTTCCAGAAGTCCGTCGGTCCGCCGATTCTGAGAAAAACAGAACCAGCACCCGGATATCGCATGCTGGGCGTCATCGTTGTACTGCCCAGTGAAGAAGTCTACTTCCTGAAACTGACCGGCCCTGATGCCACCGTTAAAGCTCAGGCTGAAGCACTTCGCACATCCTTCGGCGGAAAAAGCGACGGCGAAGAAGACTACGAACTCTGAGCCCGCCGCTGCGTTTCAGACGGGGGTCCGGCAATCCCGCCCGGGCCCTCTCAATCAATCGCCTTCGGTACAGCAGCCGCTGCTGACCATGGCGGACAGGATGGCTGATGCAAATCACGTTGAATGGTGCACCGCGAGACATTCCCGCAGCATCGACAATCTCAGATCTGCTGGCGGACCTGAAAATCGAGAGCCGGTACTGCGCCGTCGAACGCAATCGCGTCGTGGTGCCGCGCGAAACTCATCGCACAGTGACGCTGCTGGACGGTGACCAGATCGAAATTGTGACTCTGGTCGGCGGTGGTTAGCATCTGAGAATATGGTGGAAAGCAGACGTTCATGAGTTCACCGCTGGCTGACAAACCACTCGTACTGGGAAGCCACACCCTGAAATCGAGGCTGATCGTGGGCACCGGCAAGTATGCCACCCTCGAACTGATGCAGCAGTGCCTCGAAGCCAGTGGATCAGACGTCATCACAGTGGCCGTCCGGCGCGAACGACTGGTGGATGCCTCAGGCAGAAATATCCTCGATTTCATCGATCTCAGCCGCTACACCATTCTTCCCAACACCGCCGGCTGCTTCAATGTCGATGACGCAGTCCGCGTCGCCAGACTCGGACGCGAAATCCTGCGGGGCCTCGAAAACCCGGGCGCCGACTGGGTCAAGCTGGAAGTTTTGGCTGATACTCGCACACTGCTGCCTGACCCCGTCGCCACCGTCGTCGCCTGCGAACAACTGGTTGCCGACGGCTTTCAGGTCCTCTGCTACACCTCCGACGACCCCATCACAGCCCGCCGACTGAAACTTGCCGGAGCCACCTCGGTGATGCCCGCCGGCAGCCCGATCGGCAGTGGTCAGGGAATCCTCAACCCCAACAACATCCGCATCTGCCTCGAATACCTCAAAGAGAATGATCCCGATTATCCCGTAATTGTTGACGCAGGAGTGGGCACGGCCAGTGACGTGGCGGTGGCAATGGAACTGGGCTGTGACGGAGTCCTGCTGAATACCGCAATTGCCAGCGCTCGCGACCCCCTTAGAATGGCTCATGCCATGCGAATGGCATGTCAGGCCGGCCGGGATGCACTCCTCTCCGGTCGGATTCCACGCAAACTTTACGCGACCGCATCCAGCCCAACCGAGGGTGTCATCAGTCGACCCATCGGCGGCTGATCTGCCCGTCGCCTCGATACCTAGAAAGCACCGGTCCATGTCTCAGCAACCGGCTTTGGCAACAAACATCGTCGCGTCAACCAGCAAACAGCCAGTCAGCGGTCGGACCGTCGTCGTGCTGATGTTTGTCATGGGAATCCTCGCCACAGCCTTCCTTTACACCTACTGGACACTGCACCTCACGCCGTTCATGCCGCTGCAGGAAGCCATCGTGCGCGAATTTCCTGGATCTGCCCCGCGAGTCAACGGCGGACGCAAGAAAATTCACAAACAGACTCCGATGATCCTTCGAGTGGCCATTAAGTCCGAAACAGACCCCACGTCGGAACAGCCGACTGACCAGCAGGCCATGCTGCACCTCAGACAACGCGTCGCAGCCATGACTCGCAAACTGCAGCCGCTTCCCGGCATCGAACAACTGGAAGTCCACGTCTATAAACTGCTCAAGGAAGACCAGATCCGCAAACGCGCGTGGCAACTGCTGATGACCGACGACGCTCAGTGGCAACAGATGGACGAAACCGGCACCACCGCCACCATGCAGAAATCACCAGCAACAGAGGCCCCCGGAAATCCGCAATGATCTCCACGATCGAGTTGCTGGCCGTAATCAGCGGGGCTGTCTTCGGTGTCCTCGCAGCCAGACGCAAAGGACTGGATCTCGTTGGAGTTGTCTCGGTCGCCATGATGACCGCCTTCGGCGGAGGCAGCTTGCGCGACCTCCTGCTCGATCGACACCCACTGTTCTGGATCGAACACTCACGCTATCCCGTGATCGTCTTCGTAGTCGCCTGCTGCCTCTCCATGCTGCCCCGCATTCCCCGGACGGCCGTCCGACTGCTCGATCTGGCCGACGCACTCGGACTCGGACTCTTCAGCATCGTCGGTACCCAGCTCGCCCTCGATCAGGATGTCGCCCCGTTTGTCGCCGTCCTGCTGGGTGTGATCACCGGATCCTTCGGTGGAGTCATCGCCGATATTGTCTGCAATGAAGTGCCCGGACTGTTCCGCCCCGACACACCGCTCTACGCCACCTGTGCCTTCACCGGTGGCTGGATCCTCATCGGACTTAGACAACTCGTACTGGCAGATTCACTGGACTTTGCCATTGCCACCTTCGTCGTCGTCCTGATGCGGCTGGCTGCACTGCGATTTCGCATCGTCCTCCGGTCAACACGTCCCGGGCACGCCCGTTGATGCAGCCCCGCTACTACAACCGCAACTCCGGCTCTCCAGTCACCGCGCGACAAACCGTAGCTCGGGCTTGCCAGCCCGAGTTCTGCTCTGAAAAACACCCCTGTTTCCATTCCTTTGACACCCACTCACCGCACAACTACAGCCCTGCCCCTCTCGCTTAAACGTGCCGGACTGACCACACGGCAGTCTGCACAGACTGGACAACTTAATCCGATTATTCACGAGATTCCGATCCCAGGAGATGGATTAGCTGCAGCAGCCGCAGGAAATCTGCCGACCGAAATGAGAGGAGAGATTGCGCAGATTCTCCGTGAGGCCCCCCAATGATTTCGTGGCTGCTGAATCAACCGTTCCCGACAACACTCTTGCGCCGCCGCAGAAGTCCGTCCCGCACCGCTGCCGAATTTCTGGAAGCACGGCTTTGCGCAGGTAGCCTGAATACCCTGCCAGCACTGCTCCCTGCTTCCCTCGACTCCGCTCCTCAAACACCCGACACACCACAGCCGAACTCAGATTCCACAGCCGCTCGCAGTCTGCGAATTGCCTATGACTTTCGCGACCTGCAAAACAGCCCAAACCTGATCAGCAGGGAACAGCAGCACATCGCCGAACATGCGCTGCAGGCATGGGAACAGGCCTCCGCCGGAAGATTTCAGTTCTACCGCGATACCTCCAGCCCCCTCGCCTCCATCCTGAACATCGGCATCGGTTCACTTGAGCCATTGCAGCTGTCGTCAGCACCCGGAGGATTGCTCGGAGTCGGTGGCAGCAATCTGCTCACATCCCCCGACCACCACTCCGTACATGGACTCGTCTGGCTCGACTCATCCGAATCATGGTCCAGCAACGGCGCGACCACCGGACAACCCGACCTATTCACGGCCCTCGCTCACGAAACCGGCCACGCTCTCGGACTGCCCGATTCCAATACAGGTCTGATGAATGGCAGCTACTCCGGCCCGGCCTCGATCGCCGACTTTCCCAGCCCTCGTCCCGCAGCGAACTCAGGCAGCACTGCCATCAGTCCAGTCGGAACGGGTACCGCAGCAGCAACCGGCACCAGCGGAAACTCTGCAGCGGCCCCAGCCGCCGCTCCGGCTCAATCGCCTGTTGCCAGTACTCCATCCTTCCCGCTGCTCGGACTGGGTGATCCACAGCTGACCACCACCGAAGTCGGGACGCTGCTCGATCGCGCGTCCGCCGCTACCCCCGGCAACGATGCCATCATCGCTGTCGTTGACCGCGCCGGCACCATCCTCGGTGTCCGCACCGAAAGCGGCGTTGCTGCGCCCGATAATCAGACACTCGCCTTCATGATCGACGGGGCTGTTGCCAAAGCACGCACCGCCGCCATGTTTTCGAACGGTGATCCCTCCGCCGGCACTGTCGGTCCGCTCACCTCACGCACCATCCGCTTCATCAGCCAGACCACCATCACGCAACGCGAAGTGGAATCCAATCCCAATTCAATCGACCCGGTCGTGCAGGGACCTGGCTTCGTTGCGCCAGTCGGCGTCGGCGGACACTTTCCTCCCGAAATCCTGCACACACCACCAGTTGACCTGTTCGCCATCGAACACACCAACCGCGACAGCCTCGTACACGCCGGACTCAATGGCATCCGCGAAAATGGCGGCGGTGATGACCTGCTGCTGTCCGCCCGCTTCGACGCCACTTTCGCAGCCGGCAAAGATGTGCCAACACCCGAATCCTGGGGATTCGTGACAGGTTTGGCACCGACACAACAATCCCGCGGTATCGCCACTTTGCCCGGCGGCATTCCGCTATTCCGAGATATTAACAGCGATACCATCGGTGACACACTCGTCGGCGGCATCGGGGTCTTCTTCCCTGGCCCGGACGGCTTTGCAACGTGGGAACAGGGTTTCACCCCCGGACAATCCGAAACCGCTCGCACCAATGCACCCAAAGTTCTCGAAGCGGAACTCATCGCCCTCGCAGCCGCCGGCGGCAGTCGCACCGCACAGATCTTCGGTACCGGTGCCCCCGGCGCACAGATCGGAACACTCGACGGGATCCCCGCGATCCCCGATATCGACCTGCCCTTCGACCACATCACACTCGTCGGAATCGACCTCGAAATTGTTGGGCCCACGCCTGGAATCGAAGGTGTCCGCCAGACGGTAGCCCTCGCCCAGTCCCTCGGCCAGGGCACCGTCAACGGTACCAATCAGCCGGTAGGTCCCGGCGGCATCCAGCTGCTGCCCGGCGGAACTGTCCCCAGCGGCTGGCTCGTACCGCCTAAAAATGGCACCGGCATCACCGCCGCCGAAGTCCAGCAGATCATCGACAACGGCATCGTCGCCGCAGATAAAACACGAGCCGCCATTCGGGTCCCCGCAGGATCACGCACAAGGATGGTGCTGGCCGTAACCGACACCAGCGGAGAAGTCGTCGGACTCTACCGCATGCCCGATGCCACATTCTTCTCCATCGACGTGGCTGTTGCAAAAGCACGCAACACGGCCTACTACGCCAGCGATGCACTGCAGCCCGCTGATGCCGTTACCGACGTGCCCCCTGAAACAGCCTTCACCAATCGCACCTTCAGATTCCTGGCAGAACCGCGGTTTCCCGCCGGAGTCGAAGGATCTGTCCCCCCGACCTTCTCCACACTCAACCCAGCGAAAAATCCCGAAATCAATCCCCAAACCGCCGAAAACATCGGTGCACCCACGCCAGCCAGCAACATGTACGACACTGTGCTCGGCTTCGATGCCTTCAACCCCGGTCGCAACTTCCAGGATGCCAATACCAGCCTGAAACACCAGAATGGCATTGTGTTCTTTCCCGGCAGCACGCCACTTTATCGCAATGGAACACTGATCGGAGGCCTCGGTGTCAGCGGCGACGGCGTCGACCAGGACGATGTCGTCACATTCCTCGCCGCACAAAACTTCCTGCCGCGACAAAACGGAGTCCTCAGTGCCGACGATGTGTTTGTCGACGGAGTCCGACTGCCGTTTATTAAATTCAATCGAGTCCCCTTTGGCTGATGCCGTCAGAATACTCGTGATGCAACCACTTTTCCGAACAGCCGTACTGCTTACACTGCTGCTGACACTGCTGCCACACAACCACACCCACGCAGCCGGACGCGACCCGCGTCGCACCGCCGGACGAGCCACACTGCACAACCGAGAAACTCCGGCCCAACGCGCCGGACACCCCAAACGCATCGCTCCGTGGGCCACCACATGGCCCAATCGCAAAACTCGCGGATATTACGTTGGTGGCGGAGCAGCACTGTTTGGCTTCCCAGCCTCTCGGCTTTACGGTGAAGGTCGACGCACCAACGAAGGAACCTTCGGAGTTGACTACATGCCATGGTACTCAAACTACAGCCAGCACTGGTACCACGGTCAAAACCAGCAGGGCGGAGAAGGACAGTACGAAGCAGATCACCGAGTCCACCCGCTGGAAGACTTCTGGGGCTTCGGTCCACACCGCCGAACCAGCCTCGGAAAACACTAATCACCCGCTGCCAGCACCCGCTGCAGACGCTCGTACAGTCGATCCACCTCCCCGGCAGTTTCTGCATCCAGCGTCCAGCCATAAGGCTGCCGTCGAGCCGCCGATATGAACAACCCGCGCTTCACCAGCAGATACTTCTCAATCGCCAAAAAGCCGTCCAGCCCCGCCTGCAACTGCAGCGCCACCAGACCACAAATCGGATGCCACAATTGATACGCTCGCTCCTCCGCACCGCTGCTCAATGCACCCCATAACGCCACGACGCCTTCCAGCAAATCCATACCCGGCATCGTGCCCGTTACACCACGACGAAAACTGTCCACCAGATGGATGCCGCCAGAACCCTCAAAGATCTGAGCACGACCGCCACTGGCATCCCGCAACGCAGACAAACACGGCCCAATCGGTGAAGCCTCCGGCTTGAAAACAATCTTCTCACTGCCGTACAAATCCAGCAGCTTCAGACTAACCTCCAGCGGAATCGACTGCCCCACATAACCCGATGCATCCTGCACAATCACGGGCAGCACAGTCCCCTCCGCAATCGCTCGAAAATATCCCGTCATCGCCTCAGTACTCACACGCGATGTCAGCGGAGGTACCGCCATAACCGCATCACAGCCCGCTCGCTCGGCCGCGGCCGCATACTCCACCGCCTGCTTCGAACTCTCTGCCCCCACAGCCGCAAACACTGCTCCACGCCCGCCCGCAAACTCAGCCATCAGCTCCGTCAGTCGCAATCGTTCTGAATACGTCAGACGAAACGTCTCAGATACCATGCCAGATCCCAGGCCGTTGGCACCAGCACCAAAAGCCCAGTCAATCTCACGCCGCAGTACCGGCACGTCAATCTCATCGGTTGCCGTAAAAGGAGTCTGCACAATCGGCAGCACACCACGCAGTTTTCCAGACATCACCACTCTCCCGATCAAAATCAGTCACACTAAAAAGCAGTATCCAATCCCGCTGCATGACCACGCAAAGTCGTCAGCACTTCGTCCGTACTGGACGGATCCACCGCCCGACACGAATCCGTCAGCAGCGAAGCCAGCTCCGCCAAGTCACGACGCCACTCCAAAGGATCGAGCTGCGGCGGTTCGATTTCCGCAAATTCTCCCAGCAGCAAAATCATCCGCAAACAGTGACGAAACACCACTCCCTCCTGCCGCAACAAATCCCGCGCTCGCACAAATCGATCAAAATTACCCCCAAAACGCAGCAAATCTCCCACACACCACACACCCCGCTGATGCACGTCCTGAACACCCGGAAACTCATTCTGGAATAGCAGCCGCATCCGATCACCCAGCGGCAGCGGATAAACCCGCCGACGCTCCACCTCATCAAAATATCCCGTCAGCTCCTGAACTGTCAGCAGACCACGCGATAATAACCGCGGATTCAAATACTCACTGGCCAGCGGACCGGCTGGCATCGAATCCGGCAGCGGCACTCGTACCAGATTGGCAACAGATGTCGGCATGTCCAGCACACTCTCCAGCAACAGCAATCGCTCCTCATGGCTGGCCCGATGCATGTGCTCCGCCAAAAATAACCCGTACAGCGGATTGATGCTGCGAAAACAGTTCATCAGCGGCAACAGCGGAGTCGCGATTGCCAGACGCGGCTGATAATCGTCCCACACCGGTACAACAGACAACTCACGCTTCACCGGCTTCAACGCCTTCGCCCGATCACCAGTGCCCGCTCGACCGCCTGTACGAGCCTCCTGAATCAAACGCCCCAGCAAACCACCGCCGGAAACCGACTCAGCCACAACTTCAGGCTCCGATTCCTGCACCAGTGCTGCCCTCGACACGTCACCCGACACCGCTGCCCCGCCAGACTCCTCAGCAGACACCGAACGCCCCGGCTCAGCTAACTCCGAAAACTCAGCAGCCTCACCAAACAAGCCCTCACCAAAATCAGCCGCAGCACCCGCCTCCTGAGCAGAACTGCTCTCAGCCAGACGCTCCGCCTCAGCTTCTGTCAGCAGCGGCAGTGATGATGACAGCCAGCGAGTCTGAGCATTGCCGGCATGCGTCTCAATCGCATGCAGCAGCTCTAAAGTCGCCAGCTCTGCCGCACGCGACCGAAACATAATCTCATCAGCAGCCCCCGCCGACACCAGATTGCGACGCGGCGGCGGTGGCTCAAGCGTCAGAAAACCACCCGCCTCCAGAGTCATCAGCATGCGACTTACCTCACGCATCGACTCCTCCTTCGCCTCGGCATCCAGCAAACGCTGACGAATCGCATCCAGCACAGTCTGCACCGCACCCGTCCGACGAATCAGCCAAGCCAGCAGACGCCACGGAAAACGACCACGACTGGCCAGACGCCCAGGCGGCGCATCACGCAGAGATAAAAACTGACGCTCCGACCAGTACTGCATCCCCTCACGACGCTTCGGCATCTTCTTCTTCAGATTCTTCTTCGCCCGTATCAGCATCGGGTCCTTCGTGTTCTCTGGAATCTGATCATACTTTTCCTGCCACTTGTGCAACCGCACATCGTCCTCGTGAGCCACTGCAAACACATAGCCACGATCGTCATACTGCGGCCGACCAGCACGCCCAAAGATCTGATGAGCTGAACTGGCATCAATCAGCTTCATCGCCCCATATGGCCCCTTCAAAAGCGATGTCATCACCACAGATCGCGCCGGCAGATTAATTCCAGCCGCCAGTGTCTCCGTGCAGATACACAGACTCAACAGCTTCTTCTGAAACAACGACTCCACCACACGCCGATAACGCGGCAATAACCCCGCATGATGCAGACCAATCCCGCGCAGCAAGAACTGACGCAGCTTGCCGCCCGCACCCACTGACCAGTCATGACGGTCCAGCTCCTCCAGAATCAAACGCTGCTGACCGGCTGCCAGCAGATCCTTGCCCCGCATCTGCTCAGCCACACTCCAGCACTCGTTCCGATTAAAGCAAAACACCAGCGCCGGTGTGTAACGTGAACCCTCGTCGCCAGACGTCATCTGCTGCAGATGATCCGGCAGAAACTCGTCCGTCACCCAGCGAAAATCCAGCGGTACGCGACGCTCCTGACTCTGCAGCAAACGCAGCCGACGTCCATGGTCTCGAGCCAGCCAGACGACAAAATCCGTCGCATTGCCCACCGTCGCACTGATCAGCAGCAGACGACAGTGACGCGGCAACATCCCCAGACTCAGCTCCCAGACAATTCCCCGCTCCGGATCGTTGAAACTGTGAAACTCGTCCATCACTACCGCCGCCACGTCCTCAAATCGCTCCTCCTCCTGATCCAGCAGACGATTCAGCAGAATTTCAGCGACCACCACCAAAATCGGAGCCTTCACGTTCTCACGACGATTGCCGGTCACCAGACCAATGCTGTCCTCCGAAAACCCCCACCGCACCGCCGACTCGCGTAACTCCCGATACTTCTGCTCCGACAAGGCAATCAGCGGAGTCGTGTAGTAGGCACGGCGACCCGTCATCAAAGCATGATACAACGCCGTCTCTGCAATTACCGTCTTGCCTGTGCCCGTCGGAGCACACACCAGAATCCCGTCCTCTGACTCAAACCAGCTGAAAATCGCCTGCTCCTGAAATGGATACGGCGGCCACGGCAACTGCTCCAGATAACGCAGGGCAATGTCTTCATTCGTCAACGGCTGCGAACCCATTCCCAATCCCCCACCCCCAAAACCTGCAGATTCGGTACAGATCGCACAGACTCAGTCCCTGCTACCCAAAACGCCAACAGGCGAGACATTGCTGAATTCTACTGCCCGCCGATTGATTCCACCCCCAACTGCAGGTAAGAATCCGCTCAGCCGCAAGAATCTGTCCGCGGAAACCAATACACACGCTCAGCAAGTCTTCAGCAGAATCCACCAAATGGCCGCCAGCGAAATTCGCTCCGTCACCGCCACCGCTATTCCTCTCCTGCTGGATGACATCGATACCGATCGCATCATCCCCGCTCGATTTCTGCGTTGCGTCACCTTCGACGGACTCGGTGAACACGCCTTCGAAGATGACCGCCGACAAGATCCGCACCACCCCTTCGATCAAAACCGCTTTCAGGGTGCAGGAATTCTGCTCGCCGGACGCAATTTCGGCTGCGGCTCCTCCCGCGAACACGCCCCGCAGTCCCTCATGCGCTGGGGGATCAAAGCCATCATCGCGGAATCCTACGCCGAAATCTTCTTCGGCAACTGCAACTCACTCGGCATACCCGCTGTCAAAGCATCACGCACCGACCTCGAAATACTCGCCGCGGCCGTCGAACAGACTCCCACAGCACACGTCACCGTCGACCTCGTCAGCCTCACAGCCTCCGTCGGCACAACCACCGTCCCCGTGACACTGCCGGAAAGTGCCCGCGATGCACTGGTCACCGGACAATGGGATTACCTCGGCAGACTGCTCAGCGCCGCCGATCAGGTCGCTCAGCACGCTCCGTTAATTCCATATCTGACGGGCTTCAAAGCCTGAATCGCACCGGCAGACAGGATCGCAGACAGATGGACAGGGCCTGCCCGCCCCATCTGCTGCCACTCACTCAAATGTCCAGTTCCTTCACATCGAGGGCGTGCTTCTCAATAAATTCACGACGCGGCTCAACCGCATCACCCATCAGAACCCGGAAAATCTCATCCGCCGCAGCAGCGTCCTCCATCCGCACCTGCAGCAACGTCCGCTTCTCAGGGTCCATGCTCGTATCCCAAAGCTCCTCGGAATTCATTTCCCCGAGACCCTTGAAGCGAGTCACGCTGAGCCCCTTCTTGCCAAGCCGCCGCAACTCCTCCAGCAACTCACGCAGACTCTGCATCAACACCCGGTCCTCTTCACGTTGCAACAGGAACGGATACACAGGCTCAGCATTGCGAACTTCACCGGGAGTAAAATCGGTGGCAAAGAAACCGTAATCCTTCAGCTGCGCAAAACACTCATTCAATGTTCGCACCTCATGCAGGTCCACCAGCTGCGCATTTGCCGTGCGAACCGGTGCCGCCGATGCCCCGCCCGCCGCAGCAGTTGTCGCCGCCACAGCATCCGCAACTGCAGTCTCGCCCGCCACTGATTCCGCCGGCTGCAGACTGCGCACAAACGACTCAGCCTCGTCACGCTCCATAAACCAGCGTTCCGAATCCGCATACAAAACCCGATATCGCGGCAAACGCGATTTTTCCGAACCCATAAATCGCAGCAAATAACGAATATCCACGCCGCGACGTTCCAGCAACTCCAGTGGCTGCTCCATCCGCTCCGCCAGCTCGACCATCTTCTGCAGATTCTCACCCTCAAACACTGTCCCGTCAGCTCGCACTGACAGCCTCGTACCCGTCATCCCCAGGCTGATCAGTTCTGCCATCATCTGCGGAGCAGTCTGCACGTAACGAATCTGCTTCTTCTGAGTCACTCGGAACAAGGGCGGCTGAGCAATGTAGACGTGACCGTTCTGCACCAGAGGACGCATGTGCCGAAACAAAAACGTCAGCAGCAATGTGCGAATATGACTGCCGTCCACGTCGGCGTCAGTCATCAAAATGATCTTCCCGTACCGTCGCTTGCTGATGTCCATTTCCTCGTCACCCGCCGATGGCGACAAACCCACCGCACGGAACAAATTGCTGATCTCATTGTTGTCCAGCACCTTCACCAGTTGCGCCTTCTCCACGTTCAGAATCTTGCCTCGCAAAGGCAAAATCGCCTGAATGCTGGAATCACGCCCGGTATCCGCTGAACCACCCGCCGAATCCCCTTCCACCAGATACAGTTCGGTAGACTCAAGATCCCGACTGCGACAGTCCCGCAGCTTCTCCGGCAGACCCCCTGTCGTCAGAGCACCCTTGCGACGGACCATGTCGCGGGACTTGCGAGCAGCCTCGCGAGCCTCAGCAGCCATGATCGCCTTCGCCACCAGCTTCTTCGCAATCGAAGGGTTCTCTTCCAGATAGCGATTAAATGCGTTGCCGACCACAATCTGCACCGCACCCTCAACCTCCGCATTCGTCAGCTTCACCTTGTTCTGCGACGTAAACTTGGGATCCGGCACCCGCACCGAAACAATTGCCGTCAACCCCTCGCGAAAGTCCTCACCAACCGGAGTCACTTCCTTGAACAAATTGCCCGCTTTCGCGTAGTTGTTCATGGTGCGAGTCAGTGCGGTGCGGAAACCACTCAGATGCGTACCACCGTCCGGGTTGAAAATGTTGTTCGCAAACGTCAGCACATTCTCTGTATAGCCGTCGTTGTACTGCATCGCAGTCTCAACCACGACACCGTCCTGCTCGCCCACCGTACGAAACACATCCGCTGTCACCGGCGTCTGAGTCCTGTTCAGGTGACGCACAAACTCCACCAGACCGTCTTCAAAATAAAACGTTTCTGACTGCCCCGAACGCTCGTCCCGAATCGTAATCCGTATCCCCGGCGTCAAAAACGCCAGCTCACGCATGCGGCGAGTCAGAGTATCAAAGGAGTACCTTGTTTCGGAGAAAATTGTGCCGTCCGGCAGGAACGTCAGGCGAGTCCCCGTGGTGTCGGCACGGCCCAGTTGCCGCAAAGCAGACGTCGCTCGGCCCTTCTCAAAATCCATCACCCAAATCGATCCCTGACGACGAATCTCGGCCCGCAGCCAACTGCTCAGCGCATTCACCGCCGTTATACCCACACCGTGCAATCCACCCGTGCCCACACGGTAACCACTCTCGCGGTTGAACTTCCCCCCAGCGTGAATCTCAGTCAACACCACCTCAAGCGCCGGACGACCGTCCCCCTTCACCGTGTCCACAGGTATCCCGCGACCGTTGTCCACAATCGACACACTCTCGTCGATGTTGATCTGCACCTCAATCTCAGTCGCATAGCCGTTCACAGCCTCGTCTATGCTGTTGTCCACGACCTCGTAGACCAGATGGTGCAAACCCGGTGAACCCGTGTCGCCAATGTACATGGCCGGGCGAGTCCGAATGCCTTCCACACCCTTCAAATGCTGGATCTCATCCGCACCATAGCTCGCCGGTACGGCAGCCGCCACAGCCTCCGCCGATACCGCCGATGAATCTGCTGCTGACGTCTCCGCGGACGGCTGGTCTGACGACTCTGAAGTCGAAGTCACGATTCTGCCTTCTTCCATTAGCCACTGCGTCTGAAAACTGCCCGCTTCACCCGCCAGCAGTCTCGCCTGACACTATCGGACTCGTATATACCTGATACCCCGAATTCCGGAATTCGGCAGTCGCTGCTGCAGTTGCTGCAACACGGTCTCGTGCAAAAAACCACGCAACTCCTGCAGAATGGCACCGTTTGTCACGGCCACCTCCAAAATCCCATCCTTGATCTTCCTCGCAGCACTGTGCCGCCCCGCATCCGGACCCACCACCGACTTCCATTCGGCATCCAGAGCATCCGCTTCCGAACGACCCGCCAGACCACGCTCACGAATCAGACGAAATATCGCCTGACCCAGCGACCCTGGCAAACCCCTCGGAATCTCAGGGATCTCACTCATGCAATACCACTCCAGACACCCCCACTCAGCGATCCTGTGTCAATGGCATCACAACGTACGTGTACGAATCCTCAACTCGGAACACCGCCGCCGTGTCACCGTCCGTCAACTGCAGATCCACCAGCGTCTCAGGATTCAGCACCCGCAAAAACTCACCCACATACTTCGGATCAAACGTGATCTGCAAATCGTCATACTGATACTCAATCGGCAACTCAATCCGCGAATCACCCACTGCACTGGCCGCACTGCTGAGAGTCAGCAGTTGGCGAGTAAACTGGAAGTCGACCCCGCGAGTCTCTTCGTCGGTCACAATTTGCGCCTGACGAACAGCCGTATAAAACAATCCGGCCGATAACGGAATACTCACGTTGCCATTCGGAGGAATCACGTCGCGATACCGCGGAAAACGCCCCTCCACCAGGCGGCTGCTGACTGTACACGAACCCGACCGCATGAGCACGTCGTTCTCATGCACCACGATGTCCACAAAATCCGCCTCCGCGTCAATGCTGCGTTCAAGCAAACCCATCGCCTTCGTCGGCACGACGGTGGTGCGAGTCGGAGTAAGAGGGTCGCCGTAACGCTCGCACAATGCAGTAGCCACCGCCAGACGACGACTGTCCGTTGCCGCCAAAGTCACCTGACCCTCAGAGAATTCCATCAACAAACCACCCAGCGCATATCTGGTGCTCTCCGTATCCGTAGCAAACGTCGTGCGACGTATCATCTGACGCAGCACAGGCGCCGGAATCCGGAAATAACTGCCCTCGGTAAAACGAGGAACAGGAGGAAATTCATGAGGATCCTCAGATGTCAGACGGAAACGCGATCCGCCAGCCTTTAGCAGGATCGTCCGATCATCCACATGCAGCTCAAACGTCTCACACTGCAGCTCACGCAGAATTGCAGCCAGCTTCTGAGCCGGCAGGAGCACCTCGCCGTCAGAATTCGTCTGCACACCGGCCACAACATACCGCAAACCAGTCTCCTGATCCGTGCCCACCAGCTCAGTGCCAGCACTGCTGACAATCAACAGCACGTTCTTCAGCACGTCCCGCGGAGTCCGCGAAGGGGCAGCCGATGCGGCCACCGCAAACGCCGCCGCAAACTGTGCACGATTGCACGTCAATTGCATGTTCAATTCCCTCTTGAATCCCAGATCAGATCACCGTCACCAGACTCGACACCGCAACCTCACAATTCTACCAGATTTCGGCTCCCGTTGATACCCACGACAACACGGATTCCAGGGCCAAATTCCGGGGAATTCCGGGTTTTTTCAGGAGCCGCCGCAGAACCAGCACACCACCGTGCAAAACACCCCCCAATCAGTCCAGACCCACCGCACTCAGCAACTCCTCGCTCACACGCGCCGACTTACCCGCCTCACGCAGCTTCTGCACCACAAAATACTTGTGATTCGCCACCGCCAGCTCCGTCAGACCCAAACGCCGCGCTACATCCTTGTTAGCCCACCCCAGCACAAAAATCAGTTCCACACACTTCAAACGCTCCCACGCACCCAAGCGCCGAAATTCCCCCAGTAACAATCGCAGCTCCGACTCAATCACACCCGCCTCAGCACGCGCCCGTTCACTGCTCCGCATGATGCTGGATGCCGCACGACCCGGCCCCGTCAGGTCCCGCGCTGCTCCGTCCTTCGACTCAGATGTCAATAACGGCAACACCGGACGACGTCCCGCACGACGCAACGCATCCACCAGCTTGTGCGCACAAATCGAAAACAACCAGGATTCCAGCGGTGTCCGATCGTCGTAATTGGGCAATGCCTTCAAAAAACCCAGCAATGTCTCCTGCACTATGTCCTCAGCCAATGAACGGTCCTGAAGTCGAGCCCTCGCGAATGCCAGTAGTCGACCTTCGTACAGGTCAATGCACTGCTGCCATGCGTCCGACTCACCCGCCCGCACACGCGACACCAACTGTCGATCAGCCTCACTGGCCGGCATAACCCCACCACTTCCTCAACTCAAACCCTGTCGCTGCTCCGCCAGCAGCCACTGACCGGATCCTACCAAAACCCGCGGAAATCGCACAGGCCCCCGACTGCCCCACCCGCACGACTTTTTCCCCTTCGCCGCGAATTCCGCCCCGTGCAGTTGGGAATTCCGCTCGCCACAGTACAATTTTGCCCCGCTGTCCTGGGCAGGCTGTCCTGCCCAAAGACCAAAACAGAAATTCCAACAGTGATGCAACAGGAAGTATATCAGTGCCGGCAACTTCCGTGATCGGGCTGCAGTGGGGCGATGAAGCCAAAGGCAAAATCGTCGATATTCTGACAGAAAGCCACCAATTCGTCGTCCGTTATCAGGGTGGCAACAACGCCGGACATACCGTCCGCTTCGACGGCCGCACGTACAAACTCAGCCTGCTGCCCACTGGCATCCTGCGGCAACACGTCACCTCCGTCATCGCACCAGGCGTCGTCGTCAACCCGCTCGCACTCCTCAAAGAACTTGACGGACTCGCCGCCGGCGGACAAAACTGCGAATCCCGCCTGCTGGTCAGCGATCGCGCTCACGTCATCTGCCCCTGGCACCTGCTCGAAGAAGCCGCACTTGAAAAATCCCGCGGCTCAGCCGCGATCGGCACCACCATGCGCGGTATCGGAACATGTTACCGCGAAAAAGTTGGGCGTTCCCACGCCATCCGCATCGGCGACCTCATTCGCAAAGACATGTTCGCCGCCAAAGTCCGCGAAATCGTCCCCTTCAAACAACGCATCCTTAATGCACTCGATCCACAGTGCACCCAAATGGATGCCGACCAGATCATCGCCGAATACTCAGCCGCCGCTGACCGCATTCGACCGCTCGCCGCCGACACCACTTCACTGCTCCTCGATGCACTCGATGCCAATCAATGGATCCTCTTCGAAGGCGCTCAGGGCAGCCTGCTCGATGTCGATCACGGCACCTTCCCCTACGTCACCTCCTCCAACAGCTCAGGCTGTGGAATTCACAGCGGCAGCGGGGTTCCGGAACGAGCCATCGTGAGGATGATCGGCGTTGCCAAAGCCTACACCACACGCGTCGGCGGCGGACCATTCCCCTCAGAACTCAATAACGACATCGGCAATTGCATCCGCATCGCCGGAAACGAATTCGGCACCGTGACCGGACGACCACGCCGCTGCGGCTGGTTCGACGCCGTTGCCACGCGCTACAGCGCACGCATCAGCGGCGTCGACAGCATCACCATCGCTCTCCTCGATGTTCTCAGCGGCTTCCCTGAGGTCAGCATCTGCGAAGCCTACGACATCAACGGTCACATCACCAAAAACCTCCCCACCAGCTGCGAAGATCTCGCCACTGCCAAACCCGTCCTCCGCACACTGCCCGGCTGGCAAGAAGATCTTACAGGCATCACCGACTTCGCTGCCCTGCCCGCCAATGCACAACAATACTGCCACACCATCGAACAAATCATCGGACGACCCGTGGAATTCATCTCCGTCGGCCCCGATCGCGTTCAAACCATCCGCATGAACAAATAACCGCCTCAAAGAAAAAGGCTCCCGCAAAGCACCACCGTCGGCATCAGCCGACCGTGAAACCCGGCAGCAGCCCCATTGCCAACCCGGAACAGTTGCCAGTCCGCATCCGGACCAGCACCCCCCGCCCGACCCAGATACCTCAGACCAGTTCCTCAATCGCACGACCGGTCTCGATCATGTACGTCGGACGACCAGACTGATTCGTAAACTGAATCCGCTTGTCGAAGCCCAGTACGTCAAATACCGTCGCCATCAGGTCCTGCGGAGTAATCGGGGTGGTCTTCGGTACGTCCACCTTCTCAGCCGATTCACCCACAACCTGCCCCATCTTTAGACCGCCACCGGCAAACGCCAGCGTGCTGAGCGGTGCCCAGTGGTCACGCCCGGCACTGGCGTTGATCTTCGGAGTCCGCCCGAATTCGCCGCTGATCACCAGCAGCACGTTTTCCAGCATACCCCGCTGATCCAGATCCTCCACCAGCGCTGACACCGCAGTATCCACCTCAGGACCACGACGATCCATTTCCTGCTTGATGTTGCTGTGCATGTCCCAGCCACCGTAGTTCACTGTGACAAATCCACAGCCCGACTCACACAGACGACGAGCCAGCAACAACTGCTCGCCCAGGCCGCGACCATATCGGTCAACCACTCGAGGATCCTCGAACTTCATATCGAAGGCCTGCTGTGATCGACTGAGAATCAAATTGAAGGCCTGCTGCTCGAAAGAATCGAGGCCTTCCATCAGACCCTTGCGGTCAATGTCCCGCCGTACGGTGTCAATTCCGTCGAGCATCGTCCGCCGACTGCTCAGCCGATTCGGCTCAACCGTCAGTGACATGTTCCTCCGCGCTTCACCAGCCGGATCAAACGGCCCGAATGCCGTCCCTAAAAATGCCGGACCGTCCGCGTAAATGCCACCCAGACGCACGTAAGTCGGAATCCCAGTGTTCGGATGATTGGTGCCTCGAATCCGCGACACAATCGAACCCAAAAACGGACGATTCGGGTTGGCTCCGTTGTCCGCCAGCCGGTGATCATAACCCGTCATCACGTAGTGCGTGCCACCGGAGTGCCCGCTGTTCGAGTGAGCAAACGAACGGACAAACGCCATTCGATCTGCCACCTGCGCCATCTTCTCGAAATTGCCGCCCAGAGTCACCCCGGGCAGCTTCGTCTGCACTTCGCCCGTCACAGAACGGTACTCCGCCGGCGCCGTCATCTTGGGGTCAAAGGTCTCTACATGAGTCGGACCACCACTGAGCCACAGCCAGATTACCGACTTGTCACTGGTCCGCAGACCCTGCTCTGCTGCCCGCGACTTCTGCTGCAGCAGCGTGCCCAGAGAAACCGACGACAGACCGAGGCCACCGACGCGGAGAAAATCGCGACGAGATGTCCCCTCACAGTTCTTCCGAGAACGTCCGAAGACAAGGTCCAGCATTTCAGGAACTCCAGCGGGAGGGCTTGCGAGAGGTGGGAAAAGTTGACCGATCCTCGGAATACTATCGACCCGTGTGGGAATTCGGCAACATCCGCCGGCCGGACTTTTTCCAGAATTGTGTTCCCGCTATCATCTCACCGGGATTTTCATTGACAGATGAAAAATCCCTGAAAACCAGTCTTTTTAATCAAAAATGGCCCTCGCACTGCCAATTCGGCGAGGGAAATGTACTACCTCTGCCGCCCCTCCCGTCCCAACTCACTCAAGCACACTGCAACCGCAGCTGACATCGGAGACTTCCCGCGATGGCGCGTCTGAGTCAGGCCGATCTGGCCGAACTGAACCGAACTTTCGACGATCGCAGCCCGCAGGAACTGCTCCTGTGGGCAAAGGATATCTTCGGGGATCGCATCGCTGCTCTCACCTCCATGCAGGAAGCGGGCAACGTCGTCTGCCACATGCTGAAATCCGTCCCCGTAGACATGCCGGTCGTCTTCGTCGACACCCAGGCCCACTTCCAGGAAACCCTCGATACCCGCGATCGACTGGCTCAGGAATACGGCCTGCAGATTCACACCCTCACACCCGCTCAGACCATGGAACAGCAGACCGCACAACTCGGTATTCTGTACCTCACACCCGACGGGCAAAAACAATGCTGCGAACTGCGCAAGAACGAACCGCTGGACAAGGTCCGCGGACAGTATGATGCCCTGATCGGCAGCCTCCGCCGCTCTGACGGCGGTCGTCGCGGAACCTGCCCGATCCTCGCCGTCGACACCAGACTCAACCTGCTGCGAATCAACGTGCTGGCCAATTTCGACAACGCACGACTGGACTCCTACATCCAGACAAACGACGTCATCCTGAACCCGCTGCACAAACAAGGGTACTCCACCATCGGCTGCAATCGCTGCACAACTCCCGTGCTGCCCGGTGAACCCAAACGAGCCGGTCGCTGGAGACACCTTGGACCGTGGAGCGTTTACTGCGGAATTAACCCCACGGACATGGATCCGCAACGTGCCCCCGCGGTCGACTTTCCCCAGGACCTGATCGATCGGATTCTGGGGCGTTCCACCGACTTTATGATCTGAACAGATCGGACCTGCTGTGCCAACTCGTATCACCGTCGAACAGTTTGCTCCGATCAGCCGCCAGGGTGGCTTCGATCTGATCGATGTGCGGACACCGGACGAATTCTACGAGCTGCACGCTGTCGGTGCCCTGATGATGCCGCTCGATGGCCTGAATCCCAGGGCCATCATGGAATCCCGCGGCGAACGCGACGCCGAACCGCTGTACATCATCTGCCGCTCCGGCAGCCGCTCCATACTCGCCTGCGGACTTTTCGAAAAAGCAGGCTTCACAAATGTCATCTCCATTGAAGGTGGCACACAGGCATGGCAGGCAGCCGGCCTGCCCGTCAATCGCGGCCTGCGACGCCCCATTTCCATCGATCGACAGATCCGACTGACCGCCGGACTGTGCACCTGCCTCGGTTCCATCGCAGCCGCCTGGCAGCCCTGGTGCCTGCTGCTGCTCGGCTTGACAGGCGCCGCAATGGCCTGGGCCGCCTGGAAAAACTCACGGTTTCTGGTGCGAATCTTCGCAAAACTGCCGTGGAATGCCGGACGCGCCGGACAGTTGCCGGCCGGCTGCGGCGGCTGCGGCCCCGCCAGCTGCCACGAATAACCCGCAACTCCCCCGCAAAACGTTTGCGTCGCAGGGGCCACACTCATCAGAATGCACGCCAGCCGGGAAATTGCCTGGTGCACTGAATCGACCGGGCCAACGGCCTTCTACTGACTGCAGGCTCCATGATCTTTCTCTGGACTCCCGCCTCACTCATCGTCTCCCTGCTGGTGCTGCTGGCCGGGGCCGCCTGCTGCCTGATCAGTTGGCGACGCGGCGGCAAAACTCGCCCTCTCGCTCTCCTTGAACTGCTCCGCTTCATCCTGATTGTCCTCGTTCTTATCACCCTCAATCAGCCCGAAATCCCGCAGCAGATCCTGCCCGTCGAACAGCCACGACTGGTTGTCCTGCACGATGTCTCCGGCAGCATGCAGACACTCGATTCCTCCAGCGAGGCCGGCATCGTCACCCGACAGCGGACCGTCGATCAGCTGATCCAGCCCGCTGTCTGGCAGCCCGTCGCCCAAAAAATGCAGGTGCTGTTCGAACCGTTTTCCTCTCCGCAGCCCACAGGTGCTCGCGGCACCGACCTCCACTCAGCACTCGCTGCCGCTGCCGCACAGCACAACAGCCTCCGCGGACTGGTCGTCATTTCCGACGGTGACTGGAATACCGGTGAAGTGCCGGCTGCAGCCGCATCACAACTTCGCGTTCGCGGAGTGCCCGTCTACAGCATTCCCGTGGGCAGTGAAAAACGACTGCCAGACCTCGTGCTGACCGCTGCCGATGCCCCCACCTTCGCGGTCGCCGGCAAGTCGCTCAGAATCCCCTTCCGCATTACCAGCTGGCTGCCCGCAGAAACCAGCATCGCCGTCACACTCACCGGAACTCGCCAAGAACCCGTCAACCGACTGATCAAAGTCCCCGGCATGGGGCAGCTCCAGGATGCACTCGAATGGAAACCCACCGTCACTGGTGAATACTCCCTGTCACTGCAAATCCCCGTCAGCGATCTGGAAATTCGACAGGACAACAATCAGCTCACAATCCCCATCGCCGTTCGCGAAGAAGAACTCAAGGTGCTGATCATCGAATCGCTGCCCCGCTGGGAATATCGCTACCTGCGGAATGCTCTGGAACGCGATCCCGGAGTCAGCGTCAATTGCCTGCTGCTGCATCCGGATCTGCCGGACAATGGCGGCGGACGCGGTTACCTCGCTGCCTTCCCCGAGGATTCTCAGCTGTTCGAGTACGATGTCGTCTTTCTCGGTGACGTCGGCACCGGCCCCCGCGGCCTCACCACTCAGCAATGCGCCAGCCTCAAACAGCTCGTCCGCAATCAGGCTGGCGGACTCGTCTTTCTGCCCGGCATCTTGGGCAATCAGGCGTCGCTGGCCAGTACCGAACTGGACGAACTGCTGCCCGTCGTCATGAGCACCACTGTGCCGCGCGGACGCGGCACAGCCCGCCCCGGCAGATTCGCCCTTACAGAAGCCGGCAGACGCAGCCTGCTCACACGACTTGAATCCGATGACATCGAAAACGAAAAAATCTGGAACGGATTGCCGGGCTTCTATTGGTACGCAGCCGCAGAACGAGCCCGAGCGGGTGCGCAGGTGCTTGCCACCCACGATTCCGAATCCACAGCCTTCGGTCGAGTCCCGCTGATCGCTGCCCGCACCTCAGGCACCGGTAAAGTTCTGTACATGGGCAGTGACGGCGCCTGGCGCTGGCGCAAAGGCGTTGAAGACCTCTACCATTATCGCTTCTGGGGCCAGGTCGTACGCTGGATGGCCTACCAGCGAAATATGTCCCAGGGAGAATCAATGCGGCTGTTCTTCTCACCCGATCGCCCGGAAGCCGGCAGCGCAGCAACTCTCAATGCCAACGTCATGACAGCCGCCGGAGAACCGCTCCGCGAAGGCTCCGTCACTGTCCAGGCAGTCGCCCCCAGCGGGGCCACCGAAAGCATCCGACTGGCTCCCGCCGGACAAGACTCGTGGGGACTGTTCACCGGCGATTTTGTCCCCCGCGAGGGGGGCCAGTACATCTTGAAAGCAGCCTGTGCCGAAACCGGCACACGCCTGGAAATGCGAATGTCAGTGCTGGGGCAGGAACGAGAACAAACCGGACAGCCAGCCAAACCTGACGTGCTGCGCGAAATTTCCCAGATGACGCAGGGTGAATCCGCTGACGTCACCGCCGTTCAGCAGCTGGTGCAGAAACTGGCCGCACTGCCGGACCCCAAACCCGTGATCGTCCCGCTGCGTATCTGGAGCCACCCTTTGTGGGGCGGTCTGATCATTACACTGCTGGGCGTCTTCTGGACAGCTCGCAAATTCGCCGGCCTTGCCTGAAGGCCCCTCCTGCAAGGTCGAACTGCCCGCCCTAACGCAGCGATGGCTTTGCAGCCGCTGCCGCTGCAGCCATCTCTCTGGCAAATTCACCGGCCGCCGCCGCTGCCGCCGCCGGACTGCCCGCAGCACCGATCCGCCGAACCATCGCCGACCCCACGATCACCCCGTCGGCCACAGTATCCAGATTCGCCACATGCTCGGGACCACTGATCCCAAATCCTACCGCCAGAGGCAGACTGGACTGAGAACGCAGACTGCGCAGCTGATCCAGCAACTCCGCCGGCAGTTCTCGACGCACACCCGTCGTCCCGGCCACCGAAATACAGTACAGAAAGCCCGTCGATGCTTCCAGAATCTGAGTGGTGCGTCGAGCTGTCGTGGTTGGTGCAATCAACTGGATCAGATCCAGACCAGAAGACTTCGCCGCAGCCAGAATTTCATCAGCCTCATCCGCCGGCAGATCCGGGATAATCAGGCCGCTGAAACCTGCCTCAGCCGCCTCACGAATAAACCGCGAATTGCCGTGCCGAAAAATAATCGCAAATGACACCATGGCCAGCACCGGTGGTAACCCCTGCCCCTTCAGCCCCGCCATCATGCCGAAGATTTTTCCAACTGTAATCCCGTTCTGCAGCGCTCGAGTATACGACGCCTGAATCACAGGACCGTCCGCAATCGGGTCACTGTACGGGAACCCCAACTCCACCAGATCCACTTCGGCGTCACGCAAAGCCAGCAGCACCGCTGCCGTGGTTTCCGTATCCGGATCACCAGCCGTGACAAACGGCATAAATGCCATGCGGGACTGAGCAACAGTGTGCTGAAAAACGTCAGAAACTGGGGTCATGTGGATGGATCTGGCTGGTGGATGATGGAACAGAGCAAAAGCTGATTGCGGATTTCGTTGGATTGCCTCTCCGCACAGCCATCAAAATAACGATCGCCTGCGGGTTCGCCAACTCAGCTAGTGCCCGCCTGACCACCCAATTTGTTTGCGGGAAAACATGCCGCTTCGGCAGATTTCGCCGCTGCAGCACCACGCAGCCACGCCGCACACCCGCCGGTTACATCGGCACAACCGCAGGATCTGTCCGTTTTTCCGCGTTCACTGTATATTGACTCGTCACAGCAGCCGATTGTCGCCGGCCGCAAAATTCCCCGCGGGGACTCACAGAAACTGGTGTGCGATGAGTTTTTACAGCCGACTCTATCACGCATTTCGCTCCGGGTTCATCTCCCAGGTCGCCCGCCGATCACGCTGGCGTGCCATGGCCGATGACATCATCCAGCGCAGTGATCGACTGACAACACTCAGTGACGAAGAACTGCTCGCCATGGCTCGTAAAGTCCGCTGGGACGCTCGCGCCGGCATCCCGCTCGACCAACTCCTGCCCGAAGCCTATGCACTGGTTCGCGAATCCGCCGCCAGAACCCTGAATATGCGACACTTCCCCGTGCAGATCATGGGAGCCATCGCGATGTTCGAAGGACACATCGCAGAAATGCAGACCGGCGAAGGGAAAACCCTCACCGCCACCATGCCCGCATTCCTCCGCGCACTACCCGGACAGGGCTGCCACGTCGTTACCGTCAATGACTATCTCGCCGGACGCGACTGCAAAATCATGGGCCCTGTCTACGAAACACTGGGACTGACCGTCGGCAAAATCCTGGAAAAAATGGAAGCCGATGAACGGCGTCAAAACTACGCCGCCGACATCACCTACGGCACCTCCAAAGAAATGGGATTCGATTTCCTCCGCGACCGACTGCGCAAAGGCGTCACCCAAGAAGACGGAACACCCACAGTCAGACGCTTTCTCCGCACACTCGAGGGCTCAGAAGAACCCGTCCAGCGCGGACACCACTTCGCACTAATCGACGAAGCCGACAGTATCCTCATCGATGAAGCTCGCACACCGCTGATCATCGGACTGACACAGCCCAACGACCCGTCAACCGTCAACCTGTTTCGGTGGAGCAACCGCGCGGCTCACCAATTGCAGCCACGCACCGATTACGTCTACGAACCCGAACGACGCAATGCATGGCTGACCGATGCAGGCTGCCGCAAACTGGTACTCATGTCCAAACCCTCCTTGCTCAGCTCAATTGATACCGAACGCATCTACTCACAGGTCGAAAAAGCACTCACAGCCAAACACGCCTTCGAACGCGACCGCGATTACGTCATCGTCGATAACAAAGTCGTGATCGTCGACGAAGGAACCGGGCGAGTCATGGATGGCAGAAAATGGCAGGATGGTCTCCATCAGGCCATCGAAGCCAAGGAAATGGTCCCCATCACCGCCGCCACCGGCGAAGCAGCACGCATCACCGTGCAAAGCTTCTTCCGCCAGTACACACACCTCGCCGGAATGACCGGCACTGCTCTGCAGGCAGCCAGCGAACTCCGCCGCACCTACCGCCTGAAAGTCACCCGGATTCCCACCAATCGGCCCTGCATTCGCTACGGTATGCCGCCCCGCTTCTTTACCACCCAGGACGCCAAACGAAACGCGATCGTCGACACCATCCAGGAACTACGCGCCGCAGGACGCTCAATCCTCGTTGGCACCCCCTCCGTCGAAGCTTCTGAAGCACTCGGACTTCTCCTCAAAGATCGACTCATCCCACACCTGATCCTCAACGCCCGCTACCACGAACAGGAAGCCGAAATCGTCGCCGATGCCGGACACGCCGGTCACGTCACAATCGCCACAAATATGGCCGGTCGCGGTACCGACATCCTGCTGGAAGACGAGGTCCGACGCGGCGGCGGCCTGCACGTCATCGCCACCGAAATGCACAGCTCAAAACGCATCGACCGACAACTCGTCGGACGCTCGGCTCGCCAGGGTGACCCCGGGTCCTTTCAGTTCTTCCTCTCACTCGAAGACGAACTGCTCCGCTGCCGCGAACCAAAAGAAGTCGCCCGCAAACGGCGAGTCGCACTGCCGGACCGCTATGGCGAACTCGGACGCACATGGCTCAGGTACTTCCGACGCGTCCAAAACTTCCTCGAACGCATGCACCAACGACAGCGCAAACACCTGCTGAAACAGGAACGACATCGCCTCGAACAATACGAAAATATGGGACTCGACCCGTATCTCGAACTCACCGAATCCTGAACACGCAGCTGCACGAAATCGCAGCCCCGCCCAGCCCGCGCCCCAAGGATGGCAAAAAGGGCGGTAGGCACACTCGATGTCGTCTGTCGGATTTCCTCCAGATGCGACGCCAGGCAACTTGCCATGCCGACTTTCACCTCACACGAGGCCGCCACGACTCAAAGCTGATTGCTGGAAATCATAACCTTCCGCCCTCCCGTTGCATCTTACGCCTTTGCGAGAAACGAACAGTCCCTGTAACTTGCCTGACCAGTGACCAGTGACCACTGCCCACTGATCCTCCACTTGCCCCCGTGAAACGGGGAAGAAGGGTTGGGGCTAAGGGGCTAGCCACACTGGAAAGCTGCCACTCAGGCAGTCAAAACAGGCTGATCTTTGCAGCACAGTGCTCGGGCCGGAAAACCCGAGCTACAGAACAGCACCGCTGCCACCTGCGAGCGTTTCCCTTCGCGGCTTCGCGTGAGCCCAATTGCCTGCAACCGACGGCCCCCCGGATAACCATCGACCAGCGAACTCCGGCAGGTTCGAGGTAAAATCGAGTGCGATTACCGCCCGCCACGACGGACTGAGTACGAGTGCAAAAAACGAAAAAAACAACACCCCAAAAACTTCCCTTCGGGCTCGTACTCAGTGCAACGATACTCGTACCTACTCGAAAACCGCCCACTGAACGCTGCCCCTTTAGGCCTTTCTTCGCGGCTTCGCGTGAGACAAACTGTATGCAAAGCAACCGCATGATCATAATGTCTGCGCGATCGAAGCAGGGTGGCAGCCCGCACACGGCCCGTTCAGCACCCACAGCCGCGGACTCCCGTCCGCGGCTCGCCAAACCGAACACCGAACACTGCCCACTCCACCCTCGCATCCAGTGGAGGTTCTGCCGCGCCTCCCCTCAGTTGCGACCCAGCGTTACAAGGCGTTGATGCAGGACACTCCAGTCCTGAGCCCTGTCGCAGATCACCTCCAGACGACTGTCCCGTCGCCACGCACTGCGGCGAAAGGCCGCCTCACGCCCCACACGGTTGATGCTCCACCAGTCGTCCTCACAGTGAAACACACCCTTCAGACGCTGCACACCCGAAATCCCCTCCAGCAGATCCAGTAGTTCATGACGCGGAAACCAGTCATGAGCAGAAAATAGCCAGCCACAGGCCCACCAGCCCTGCCCCGAATTCTGCAACTGCACAGGCTGCCCCGGCGCAGGCACTGCCGGCAGCACCTGTTCAGCTGACTGCGGTGGCAGAATCGACAGCGGTGAACTCGCCGCCACTGGGCCCCGCGTCACTCCCGCATGCGCACCCGGAAACTCAGGCCGACGCAGCACCGTCGTCTGCAGATCCAGCCACTCCGGCTTTAAATTGCCAAAGGTTGTCTCGGCAATCAGCAGCTTCGGCGGATCCAGCTGCTCCAGATGCTCACGAAAACGCGCCGTACTGGCGGCATCACGATGATCCACATGGTTGATCACCACCACATCCGCCAGCTCCAGCTGATCGTGAAACACCGGATTGCCCCGCGTTCGCGGGTTCTCAAAGTCCTGCGGATCAGCGATGCAGATCACCGCCCGCAAATCCAGATGCTGTCTAAAAAATGGCCCCTCACGCAGCATGTCCAGCACCGCCGCCGGATGACCCGCTCCACTGGGCTCAATCAACAGACGATGCGGTCGCGCACGCCGCAGAAACTGCACCAGCATCGGCTTGAACAAATCAGCCGTCTCACAGCAAAAACAACCGCCCGCCAGCTCCTGCACCTGCACCTCGTCACCCGCAGGCTGGTCCAGCAGCGCCTCGTCCAGAGACACCATGCCGTATTCATTGATAAACACCGCCCACCGCTCGTTCGCAGGTCGATGCTGCAGCAGCGAACGAATGGATGTCGTCTTGCCAGTACCGAGGAATCCGGTAATGAGACTGGTTGGAACTGAGACCATCTGACAGCAGCATCCCGCAAAAGTTCACTACGAAACACACCCCCTAAAATCTTCACAGTAAACCAGCAGCGGTCAACCACAGGCCACCTCAAATGCCAAAATTAGACGGGGAATTGTCACCCATTCGAAATTTCCGCTTTTTTGCGAAACAAACGACCGGCAGCACCCGATTCCCGCCACCCGCAAGCTAGATTGTTAAGAAATTGTGAATTCATCACCCGTTTGTTCCCGCCGAGCCACCAACGCCATGTTCTCCATTCAGAAATTCTTCAGCAAGGACGCCCACTTCTGCGAACTGCTGGAACAAAGTGCCGCCGAAGCTCGCGCCTCCGCACAGCTGCTCATTGACCTGCTCCGCGATCGCAAACACGCACACCCGCTCGACCAGTTTCGACTGGCTCGCAGCAAAGACCGCCGCATTACAGAACGCATTCGCCAAGATCTCGTCACAACCTTCGTGACAGGCATGGAACGCGAAGACATCGATTCCCTCGCCTACGCCCTGTACCGCATCCCCAAAACCATCGAAAAATTTGCCGAACGCTTCAATCTGGCCCCGCAGCGTCTCCAGGACGTCGATTTCACCCAGCAAATGGAACTCATTGACCGCGCCACCGCCACGCTCTGCGAAATGGTCGGAAACCTCCAGAAAATGCCGTCCCTCGAAACCATGAAAATGCTGTCCGATCGACTGCAGGCCGTCGAAAGCGAAGCAGACGATCTGATCATGCGTCTGCTCGGCGAAGTCTACAACGGCCGCTATGAACCGCTGCAGGCCATGCTGGTACGCGACCTCTATGACCTGCTCGAAAAAATCATCGATCGCTGCCGCGACGCCGGCAATGTCATCTCGCACATCGTACTCAAAAATGCCTGACGCCCCGCTTGCGAACACCGTCTCGCAACGGCCACCCCACACGAAGCCGTTCCCGGAATTCCCATGCTGCTGATCTTCTGCGTGATCCTGATCGCTGTGGTGTTTGAATACATCAACGGCTTCCACGACACCGCCAATTCCATCGCGACAGTCGTCGCCACTCGAGTCCTCTCACCGCGGCAGGCAGTCATGCTCGCCGCAGGAACCAACCTCATCGGGGCCCTCTGGGGAACCGCTGTCGCCAAAACCATCGCCGCCGGACTCGTCGAAACCTCCGTCGTCTCTCAGGAAATACTGCTCTGCGGCTTGCTCGGAGGCATCGTCTGGAATCTTGTCACCTGGTACGTCGGACTGCCCTCGTCCTCCAGCCACGCCCTGATCGGAGGCCTCGTTGGGGCTTCCGTAGCCGCCGCTCGCACATGGGAAGTTGTCATCTGGTCGCAGCCCGACAGCAAACACTGGTACCAAAGCACAGGCGTCCTCTGGAAAGTCATCGTCCCCATGTTCTCATCTCCCCTGTGCGGCTTCCTGCTGGGACTTGCCATCATGGGACTGCTGTACTTCCTGCTGCAAAACTGGCGCCCACGCACCGTCGGACTCGTCTTCGGACGCACACAGCTGCTCAGTGCCGGTGCCATGGGATTCATGCACGGCACCAACGATGCCCAAAAAACCATGGGCATCATCGCCCTCGCACTCGCCGCCGGAACCTCCAGCGGAAAATTTGATGATCTCCCCGAATGGCTCAGCTTCCTCCGCACCACACTGCCCGAAAACACCAAAGAATTTCAGATCGCCACCTGGATCAAACTGCTCTGCGCTGTCGTCATGGCCGCCGGTACCGCTGCCGGTGGCTGGCGCATCATTCAAACTCTCGGTCACAAAATGGTCCGACTGCAGCCCGTCCACGGGTTCGCCGCAGAAACCAGCTCCGCTGTCGTCATCGGAATCGCCTCCGCGCTCGGGATTCCCGTCTCCACAACTCACAATATCTCGTCGTCCATCATGGGCGTCGGTGCCGCCAAACGACTGAATGCCCTGAACTGGACCATCGTCGAAAAAATGGCCTGGGCATGGATCCTCACCATTCCCGTCTCCGCAGGGATCTCATGGAGCCTCGTTCGAATGATGCAGGCCACCGGCATGATGGCCATCGGACTCCCCCAGTAAACACACTCAAATCAGCTCCCGCACTATCCGCGCCGGCTGCACCCCCGTCAGACGCTGATCCAGACCCTGATACTTGAATGTCAGCAGCTCGTGATCATAACCCAGCTGATGCAAAACCGTGGCATGAAAGTCACGCACATGCACTGGATCACGCACGATGTTGTAGCTAAAGTCGTCCGTCTCACCGTAAATCGTGCCGCCCCGGAAACCACCGCCCGCCAGCCACATCGTAAAACATCGCGGATGATGATCTCGCCCGTAGTTCGTCTTCGACAAACCACCCTGCGAATAAATCGTTCGCCCAAACTCACCACCCCAGATAATCAGCGTTTCATCAAACAGTCCTCGCTGCTTCAGATCGTTGATCAGGCCGAACGCACCCTGATCAAGATCGCGACACTGACTGGGCAAACGACCGGCCGCGTTCGCATGCATGTCCCAGTTGTTGTGGTAGATCTGCACAAACCTGACCCCACGCTCCACCATCCGCCGCGCCAGCAACATCGTGTTAGACAGCGTCCCCGGCTTACGCGACTCGTCACCATACAGCCTGAACGTTGACTCAGGCTCAGATGCCAGATCCGTCAGCTCCGGAACACTGGACTGCATCCGAAATGCCAGCTCGTACTGCGCAATTCGAGTCGGAATATCGGGGTCGCCCAGCTTCGCGTAGTTCATTTCATTCAGCCGACGCACACCGTTCAGTGTCGTACGCCGAATCTCTCGCGGAACACCCGCCGGATCGTTGATGTACAAAATCGGATCTCCCGATGTGCGAAATGCCGTCGCCGCATGCTCACCCGGAAGATAGCCCGAAGACCACAGTCGAGCCGAAATGGCCTGCACCTGCTCCGTGTTCGTTGGACGCGCCACCATCACCACAAATGACGGCAGATTCCGATTCAATGAACCCAGACCATACGATGCCCACGCCCCCAGACATGCTCGGCCCGTCACCTGATTGCCAGTCTGCATCAGACTGATCGCCGGCTCATGATTGATCGCTTCCGTATACATGCTGCGAACAAAACACATGTCATCCGCAGATTTCTGCAGCCACGGCAGCAAATTCGTAATCCACATCCCACACTCGCCAGACTGCCGAAAACCAAACATCGTCGGAGCAATCGGAAAACGCGACTGACCACTGGTCATCGTCGTCAGACGCTGCCCGTTTCGCACCGACTCCGGCAGATCCTTGTCATACCAGTCACGCATCTGCGGCTTGTAATCAAACAAATCCAGCTGCGAAGGACCACCCACCATGTGCAGGTAAATCACATGCTTCACCCGCGCCGGAAAATGCGTTGGCCGCTGCCCAGGAAATAACGAAACCTCTGCACCAGCAGCCGATTCCTGCAGCAAACCCTGCAGCGCCGCTGTTCCCAGCAGACACGATCCGGACTGCAGCAAATGCCGACGCGTCAGATTCAATCGCAGTTCACTTAAAGGATTCATGACAGCCCTTCACGCAAAACGCACGGAACCCGCTGGCAAATCACTTGTTCACAACCTCATCCAGATTCAGCAGCTCGTTGCACAACATCGTCCATGCCGCCAGCTGCTCAACCGATAATCCCGCGTCCCACCGATAATCACCAACTCGCGACAACAGCTTCGCATCCTCCACATGGGACAGATAATAACTGCGCAGCTGCTGCAAAGACTCCAGCAGCACCCGCTCCTCGTCAGCTCGTAACGGACGACACAATACCGCTTCACCCACTCGCTGCAGACGCTGCTCATCCGCCTCACCAGGAACCTGCACCGCCAGCTCCGCCAGACGACGCGCTGCCTCCACAAACTGCTCATCATTCAGCGTCACCAGAGCCTGCAGCGGAGTATTCGTACGCTCACGACGAACCACACAAAATTCACGGTTCGGAGCATTGAAGATGTCCAGCGACGCCGGTGGTGCCATCCGTTTGACAAATGTGTACATGCTGCGACGGTACAGATTGTCGCCCGTCTCACGCTGATAGCTGCGAGTATTACTCACGTTCATCGCTATCGCCTCCCAAACACCCTCCGGCTGATATGGCTTCACACTCGCTCCGCCCAGACGCCGCACCAGCAAACCACTGCTCGCCAGCGCGTAATCCCGGATCATCTCAGCGTCCATGCGGAATCGAGGACCTCGGGACAGCAAACGATTCGACGGATCCCGCTCCAGCTTCTCCGCTGTGACCTCCGCCGACTGCCGATACGCAGCCGATAACACCAGCATTCGCAACAGCCGCTTCACATCCCACCCGTGAGTCCTGAAGTCGACAGACAGCCAGTCCAGCAGTTCCTGATTCACCGGCAGCTCACCCGAAACTCCCAAATCACCCGTCGTCTGGACCAGCCCCGTTCCAAACACCTCCTGCCAAAATCGGTTCACCGTGACACGAGCCGTCAGAGGATGCTGAGGCAACAACAGCCACTGCGCCAAACCTAAACGATTCCTCGGCGCATCAGCCGGAAACGGCGGCAGAATCGCCGGAGTCTCCGGGCCCACCTGCTCGCCACGCTTGTCGTACTCGCCACGCTGCAGCACAAATGCCATCGCTGGCTCTGCCTTTTCCCGCGAAACATAGGCAATCGTCCCCCGCGACTGTACCTCAGACTGCTCGCGCTCAAGTGCCGCCAGCCGCTCAGCAGCCTGCATATACAACACATCCTCAGTCCTCAGCCAGAAATCAAACAACTCGTTCGACTCGGACTCCGCTCGCTCATCCGCACCCTTCACCAGAATCGCAGCATACTTAAAACGGCTGGACTCACCCGCAATCTCCGCCGGCTGCAACACTCGCTCATAAATTGACAGACTGCGGATCGCACCCGTGAAAGGAGATCCGTCCGAACGCTGCCCAATCCGAAACGGTACGCTCGCACGGATGTCAGAATTATCCAGCGAATCATTCTCAATGTTCTTCTCCTGAGCCTTGCCGTTGATGTACAGCTGAATTCCCGAGGCCTTATGGGAACCGTCGTACGTCACCGCGATGTGCACCCACTCATTCGCCGGAAGCTGCTCCCGGGAAACCAGCTTCAGGCCCTTTTCCGGCCACGCACTCACCATGTGCATCCCGACACGCCGCTGCTGCACCCAGACATCCCAGCCCCGATGCCCCGGAAATGGCTCCATTCGCGCACAAATCGCTCCATAACCGTCACTGGCCGGCACCTTCACCCACGCCATGCAGCTAAACTTCTGAGCACTGTCGAAGTCGCCGGCCGATGGCAGCTCAGCCGCCACGCCCTGAATACTCAAACTGCGCTCGCCACCCGCTCCCTCCAGAACAGCCGAGTCCTGCAGCGTCAAAGTCTGCTCGGCACCCCGAAACTCAGCCCGCAGCTCACGCTCAGCACTGCCCGCAAGGTCCAGCTGCAAATGCAGCTTGTCCGCAGACAACTGCCCCTTCAATGTCTCAGGAGTCGCAGTGGTCAGCCAGCCGGCAAAATCCGCACGAGCCGCCTGGCGACGCTGCTCAGTCTGCCCCCGCGCCTCCACAATCAGCGCCGGCAGATCACCCGCCCGCTCACGATCCTCAGGCCGCGGCACACTGATGATCGGCGGCGTATCCCGGATGTTGCCGTCTCGCACAGCCTGAGTCGTGTTGTTGAAGAATGCCGCCAGCTGGTAAAATTCCTGCTGACTCAGCGGGTCAAACTTGTGACTGTGACAGGTTGCACAACCGGTCGTCAGTCCCAGCCACACCACCGACATCGTCTCCGTGCGGTCACGCGTATACAACACCGCGTACTCTTCATCGATAATGCCACCCTCGTTCGTCGTCATGTTGCAGCGGTTAAAGCCCGACGCTATCTGCTGATCCAGCGTCGCCTGCGGCAACAGATCACCCGCCAGATTCTCGATTGTAAACTGGTCCCACGGCAAGTTTCGGTTGAAGGCCGAAATCACCCAGTCCCGGTAAGACCACATCTCGCGGAAGTTGTCGAAATGCAAACCATGAGTGTCCGCGTACCGCGCGTAATCCAGCCAGTAGCGAGCACGATGCTCGCCCCACTCCGGCAACGCCAGCAGGCTGTCCACATACCGCTCATAGGCCCCGGAAGACTCGTCCTGCAAAAATGCCTGCAGCAGCCGAGGTTCCGGTGGCAGCCCCGTCAGATCCAAAGCCGCCCGTCGCGCGAGCGTCCGGCGGTCTGCGGGTGGTGCCGGATTCAGCCCGGCAGCAAGCAAACGCTGTAAGACAAAAGCATCAATCGGACTTGCAGCCCACTCCGGATAACTCACCGCAGCAGCCGCCGGAATCTGCGGCGGCTCACCAGACTCAGGGGGCAGATATGACCAGTGCTGCTGATACTTGCCGCCAGCACCAATCCAGCCGACAAGCACCTGCTTCTGATCATCCGTCAGCGGCTTCTTAAATTCAGGTGGCGGCATCACAATGTCCGGGTCCGTCGACTGAATGCGACGAATGATCTCACTGGACTGCGGGTCGCCAGGCACAATCGCCCCCGCCGCTACCGCCGCATCAAACTGATCCAGCCTGAGATCCGCTTTGCGCGAAGCACTGTCAGGACCATGGCAGGAAAAACAGGCATCCAGCAGAATCGGACGCACGTCGCGATTGTACTGAGGATCCGCGGCAGCAGTCGGGCTGAGAATCCAGCACGGCAGCAAAAGAACAAGCAGAAACAGGGGAACAGACGCAGATGACCGAGTCATGATGAAAGACTCCTGCGAAGGCAAAGATGTTTTCTTCCCAATGATTGTCTCTTGCGCCCCCGGTTCAAGTCCAGCCCCCAGTCAGTCGGAAGAATGCATGTGTCAAAGCTCGGAATCCGCTTGACAGGGCCCAAAATTTGCCGCTTACAAAACGGTCACATTTCGCGCACTTTCTGCCGCTGATAACCGAAATGTCACACCCCCCGGCAATAAAATTCCCTGCCCCACCCAAGCCCTCCCCTCCGCCCTCCTCATACTCGTACCCAGTCCGTTCCGGCTGACGGTACTCGAAAAACGCCCCTGCCCGAAGCCTGCGCCGCCGCCGGGCTGGATTCACGCACCGGAACCATCCGGGACGAGCTGCTGCAGCGAGCCGAACAGCTGTGGCTCACGGGAGGCTTTCGGCAGACCAATTCCGTTGTCATCCTTCGCGGAAAACAACTCTGCGCCACAGCACGATCCAGCGAATGGCTGCAGGTCCTGCGAGATACTCTGCAACTGCGCCCCTTCGACAACGAACTGCGCAAAACACTCACCATGCTGCTCGATGAAAATGGCTTCTACGCACAATCTCTCGATGAATGGATCCGCTACGAGCAACTGGTCCCCGACGATCCCGAGGCCGAAAAAGCCATCAAAGAACTGGCCAAAAGACCGCCCACCAGACAGGAAGGCCCCAAAGAATTCTGCCCCCTCGCCGGCCAGATCAGAACGCAACAGCCTGAGCCACTTTCACCGGAGGACGTCGCCGAGCCCTGGCGTGGCGCATGGTCCGGCTTTTTAACTGCAAAAACACAGACAGCATCTGCTGAGCATCCCGGAAACGACGCCGCGGATTCAGATCGATCGCTCGATGCATGAAGTCGATAAAGTCCGGATGGATCCGCCCCCGCAGCTTCGCATAACCCGCATACGGCCACTGAAACGGCCACTCTGGCCACCGCCCGGAAACCAAACGCCAGATAATCAGACCTATGGAAAAAACATCCGAACGAACCGAAGGCTTGCCCATCGCCTGCTCAGGAGCCATATAGCCGAGCGTCCCGGTACCACCACCCTGCACCGTCCTCTGAGATACCTTAGCGATCCCAAAATCCGCCAGCCTAATCCGGTTGCCCGGAAACAAAATCACATTCTCTGGCTTGATGTCACAGTGAATGACGTGGTGCGCATGAGCCAGGCCCATGGCCCGCAGAATCTGCTCGGCAATGTCCAGAGCCGTCTCAAGAGAGATTCGCCGCGTCATCCGGTCGGATAAAGTCTCTTCACCCAACGGAAATACTACAACCAGCCGGTCGTCAATGATGCTGGCATCCTTGATCGGCAGAATGTTGTCGTGCTCCAAAGACGCCGTCGTGCGGATTTCACGGCGAAAATTTGTCAGCACCGTTTCTGTGGTGTACTGCGAATGAGGCACCTTCAGCGCCACACGAATGCCCTGCACCGTGTCCATCGCCTGATACACCGCCGCGAAACCACCGGCACCCAGCTTCCGCTCAATGCGGTACTTGCCCAGTCGCTGCCGAATCTTGAGTTCACTGCTGGTCATGGAACTGACAGGCATTGCCAGAGAATCCAACGACAGAGACCGACGGGATGAGCGGATCAGGGACGCACGTGTTCGCTGCCGAGATTCGAACAGTTGCACCGGTTATCCGGATACTGTTAAACACCATTTTTCACAGAAGTCAGCGGCACGATCCTACGCTTTCATACAAAAGGCAAAGTTCGCACACATTTCCAGCTCAAACCCAAAAAACTTTTGGGAATTGATCAAGTTGTCCCCGCACGCCGGCTCAGAACAAATTCCCTGCCTGATACACGGCAAACGCCCCCAGCCACGCCAGACCCGTCATCCAGCCAAAACAGGCCAGCGGCCAGCGCCAGGAATTCGTTTCACGACGAATCACCATTAAGGTTGAAACACACTGAGCACACAGGGCGAAAAACACCATCACTGATAGTGCCACAGGAACCGTGTACACCGGACGGCCGTCCGGCCACGTCGCCGCTCGCAATGCGCCCCGCAAACCCTCGTCCTTCTCATTCACATCCCCGCCCAGACTGTAGATGGTGCCCAGCGTCGCTATCACGACTTCACGAGCAGGAAAGGAGGCCAGCACACCCACGCCAATTCGCCAGTCCCAACCCAGCGGCCGAAAAATCGGCTCCACCGCTCGGCCCGCCGTACCCAGCAAACTGCCCTCCAGCCGTTCGGCGTTCAAAACCCGCAGACGCTCCTTCAACTGCTCCCGATCGGCCGCGTTCGCCCCGGTTTCACCACTCGCCGAAATCGTCTCCAGCTGAGCCATCAACTCGTATCGCTCGGCACTGCGACCAGGAAATGACCCAGCCGCCCAGACCAGCACGCTCGCCGCAAAAATTAAAGAGCCAGCCCGACTGACAAAAGACCACGCACTCTCCCAGACACGCAACAACACCACCCGCACTGCAGGCACGCGATAATCCGGCAACTCCAGCAGAAATCCCGCAGACTCACCCCGAAAGGCCGTACGACGCAGCAGAAATGCCAGCGGTACGGCCACCACCAGACCCAGAATCGACATCAAAAACAACACCAGAGCCCGCAACGGCAAAATACCGCCCAGCAGCATCGTGTCCGGAATGAACGTCCCAATCATCAGCACATACACCGGTAACCGCGCCGAACAGCTCATCAGCGGAGCAATCAGGATCGTCACAAATCGATCCCGCCGGTTTTCGATCACGCGAGTCGCCATAATGCCTGGCACCGCACACGCAAACGACGACATCAGCGGCAGAAATGATCGACCACTCAAACCCATCACCGACATCAGACGGTCCATCAGCCAGGCCACCCGCGCCATGTAACCACAATCTTCAAGCAACCCAATAAACAGAAACAACAGACAAATCTGCGGCAAAAATACCAGCACAGCTCCCACACCGGCTATCACTCCGTCCGTCAGCAAACTGCGAAACGGACCAGCCGACATTGCACCCGCAACAAAATCAGACAACACCCCCAGCAGACTTTCCACTCCGTCACTTAAAGGCGCCGTAAACCAGTAAATCGTCGAAAACAACAGCAACAGCAGACCCAAACAAATGGCCAGACCCGCCACACTGTGAGTCAGCACGGCGTCCAGACGGTCCGTCAGCTGACCGGTTTTCCCCGGAGATCGCCGCTGCACCGCATGCAGCAGCCGGCCTGTAAAGTGGTAACGCTGACGAGCCTCTGAAGACGGAATCTCAATCCCTGCTGCCCGCAGACGCTCACGAGCCTCCAGCAGTCGCGCTGCCAAAGATGCCCCCCCACGAGACAACAGCAACTGCTCCACAGAACCACCAGGATCCAGCAGTGCCCGCGACGCCAAAAACTCAGCCGCACTCAAACTGATACCACTCATCGATCGCAGACCGGACAACAGCGATACCACCTCGCGACGAATCTCCGCCGACAGCACGTCCCGCACTCCGCACTGACCACTTGCACCCAGCCGCAAACGCTCAGTGGCAACTTCCTGCAGACGATCCAGACCCTCCCGGCGACTGGCCGATGTACACACCACCGGCACACCCAGACCCGCAGATAGTGCACCCACGTCAATCTGCAGACCCGCCGCCTCAGCTGCATCCCACATGTTAAGACACATAATGACCGGCACGCCAGATTCCAGAACCTGAGTCGCGAGGTAGAGATTACGCTCAAGGGCCGCCGCATTGCAGATACAGATCACCAAATCCGGAGCAGGCTCGCCAGAAACTCCCGTCAGGACCTGCACCGCTACCATCTCGTCCGGTGAACGCGGTGCTAAACTGTAGGTGCCCGGCAGATCCAGCAACTCCACCTCGCGGCCACCCCACACAACTCGACCCGTCCGCTGTTCAACCGTCACACCCGGATAATTGCCCGTCCGCACCCGCAGGCCAGACAATGCGTTAAACAGAGTACTTTTGCCAGTGTTCGGGTTCCCGATCAGGGCTACCCGCCACAGACGAACAGTTGACACCGCAGTTCCGGAATCAGTCACGGCCGCCTGCCAACCTCCGGGCCCAGCCCCTGAATTCTTAGCCAATCTTCAAGCAGCCCCAGGCAGCAGCCACCACCCCTTAGACCGCGAGCAGTTCACTTGCCTCAGCAGGCTGAACACCACTACAGCCACACTGATCGCCACACTCGCCAGCACCGCCAACGTAGACACAACGAGCATCGTCGGGACGCATTGTCAGCGAAACACCCTGCACGCGATACTGCACCGGACCGCCAAATGGTGCCCGACGCAACACCTGCACGGCGGCACCAGGCACAAATCCCAGTTCCATCAGACGAGCAGCAATGCTGAAACCACAGCACACTCGAGTCACCACGACGGTCTGACCCGGCTGAATGTCCGCAAGTCGTAAGCTGTTCAAGGCCACACCCACTACTCTTTGAACCACAGGCAAAATGAACCTGAGACTCAGTCTCACGCCTTTGAGTATCGCAGTCTGAGCACAAAACACCATAAAGAAAGCGGCAAAATCCGGGTTTTCGAGGGAATTCCTGAGGCTGGTGCAACGCCCGCAAAAACCACACACCTGACGCAAATCACCCAGCCCACCGCCAGTCACCAGCCAAATTCACAATTCTCACCCGCCAGCCAGCCCCTGCGGCAACTGAGATCTCAGCGGGACACACGCCGAGAAACATAGCCTTCTCCCCCAACTCCCGGTATCCTCCACACTCAAAACTCTCGAAGCAAAATGTCGCTCGGGCTTTCCTGCCGAGGCACACCCCCTGAACAGCACCGCACTTTGCACTGTACCTGTGCCCTCTCACGACACAGCCGCAACGATGTCCCCCGAACCACTCAAAACCCGTCACCGCTCATCCCAGCCGGGAAAACAGCCATGAAACGATCAGACCTGCTGCTGCCCGTCCTCCTGCTCTGCTGCAGCCTGACCAGCCTGCCCGCAACCGCGGCCCAGGACCTGAACCCCGGCGGCTTTGATCTGCCCGTGATCTTCAACAATCAGGCCGATCAGAGCGAATCCGAAGTCCTCATCTCCGCCACACTCACAAAACTCTCCCCAGACTCCGCCAGCCTGGCTGTCACCATGCAGTTGCCGGACGGCTGCCACACCTACTCCATGAACCCCGCCTTCGGCGGCGCCACCTCCATCAAACTCACCAAAACAGCAGGACTGACAGCCACAGGTGACTGGCAGGCCGACCGCGCCCCTAAAGCCGCCTTCGATCAAGAACTGCAGCAAAACACGGAAAAGTTCTACGATCGAGTCACCTGGACTCTCACACTCACCGGACCAGTCCCCCCAAACGCCGAAATCTCAGGCAAACTGAACGGGCAATACTGCAACTCGAGCGGCTGCTTTCCCCTGTTCGACAAACTCTTCACCGCCACCACCGGCAGCAGCGACGCCGCAGCGCCCACAACTGAGGCTGCCGCCGCCAGACCGTCGCAGCAGACCCTCGCACCCGCCATCGGTTTCGGCAAGTCTGCCCGCGCAGGAGATGTCACCTTCGAAATTTCCCTGACACCAGCCGACGCCAAAACAGGCAGCGAAGTCACCCTCACCGTGAAAACCGTCGTAGCTGATGAATGGCACATCTTCGCACTCGACCAAAACCCCGACATGGCCGGTATCCCCACCACCATCGAACTCACTGAACTCAAGGGACTCACCACCACCGCCGATTTCGCTCCCGATAAACCACCGCACGAAGAGACCCCGCTGCCGGACATCACCCAGCGAGTCCACTACGGTGAAATTACCTGGTCCCGTAAACTTACCGTCACAGAAGCCGCGGCAGCAGTCGCCGGCAGCATTCGCTTCCAGATCTGTCGCGATGGAACCTGCAAACCACCCACCACCGCCAAATTCAATGTCGCGCTGACAAACTTCCCCGCTGATACCGCCGCACCGGACAACAGCAACAACGCCAACAGCACACCGGACAACAGCCAGCCACCGACTGTCATCGCCACCGACCGCAGTGTCGCCTCACAGGGACTGCTCAAATTCCTCCTCACAGCCGTCGTCGCCGGCTTTGTCGCACTCGCCACCCCCTGCGTCTTTCCCATGATCCCCATCACCGTCGCCTTCTTCCTCAAACAGGAAGAAAAACGGACCGGAAGCTCCATGCGCCTGGCACTGGTGTATTGCCTGTCGATCATCGGAGCATTCACAGTCATGGGCATCGCCATGGCCAAAATCTTCGGCGAATCCAGCCTCACAAACCTCGCCAACAACCCCTGGCTCAACCTGTTCTTCTCCGCACTGTTCGTCGCTTTCGCACTGATGCTCCTGGGACTCTTTGAACTGTCCGTCCCCGCCTGGATGCTCAACTGGACAAGCAGCCGCGAATCAGCCGGCGGAATGCTGGGCGTCGTCTTCATGGCACTCACTTTCACACTCGTTTCATTCACCTGCACATTCGCTTTCGTCGGATCCCTGCTCGTCCTGTCTGCTCAGGGTGACTTCCTCTGGCCAGTGCTCGGAATGCTGGGCTTCTCAACAGCCTTTGCTTCACCGTTCTTCGTACTCGCCATGTTCCCCAGCATGCTGAAAAAAATGCCCCGCAGCGGAGGCTGGATGAATGACGTTAAATTTGTCATCGGACTTGTCGAACTGGCAGCCGTCGTCAAGTTCCTCAGCGTCGCTGATATCGGACTTTCCGCAAACGGCATCCCCGTCTTCGTTACCTACACCGTCTTTCTCTGGCTCTGGGTCGCGATAGCGGCATACGCCGGACTCTATCTGGTGGGCCTGAAAACAGGACCACGACCAAAACTGTCCGCCAGCCGCTGCTGCTTCGCCGCCGTATTTCTGCTGTTTGCCGGACGCCTCGTTGCCGGTGCTCTCAATGCCGATTTGCCAGAAGATTTCGTCTGGCGACAGGTCGCCGCCTTCGCGCCACCCGAAATCCAGGATGGCGATGTGCAGCAGCACCCCGTACTGGGATACGCCATCCTGCAGCACGACCAGCCCTGGTCGCTTGAGCACCCCAAAGCCAGTGCCCACGCCAGTCAGGAACAACGCCTGCTGTTCCTCGATATCACCGGTGTGAACTGCGTAAACTGTCGCCTCATGGAACGTACCGTGCTGGCCCGCAAAGACGTCCAGGAAAAACTGGCTGGCATGGTCCTTAGCCAGCTATACCTCGATTCCGTACCCGGTGTCGCCGACGCACAGCGGCAGGAACAAATTCTGGAACACAACAGAACCCTGGCGGTCGAACTGCTGAAAGACGTCACCATGCCCACCTACGCCATCGTGGCTCCGGATGGCAAACGAGTCCTCGCGATCTTTCCGGGTGTCGATGCTTCAGGTGGCGACAACTTCCTCAAATTCCTCGACCTTGGCATCGATCGCTGGAAACAAAATCCGGCCCCCTCCGCTTCTGCCCCGCCAACAACCACACCAGCAACAGCGAAACTGTGATGAAAATTGAACACCTCGCTCTGAACGTTCCCGATGCCCTGAATATGGCCCGCTGGTACGTCGAACACCTGGGTCTCAAAGTCAAAAGACGCACCGTCGAAGCACCCTTCGTCCACTTCCTCGCTGACGACAGCGGCACCGTCATGCTGGAACTCTACCAGAACCCCGATGCACCAGCCCTCGACTTTCGAGGCATCCAGCCGCCCGCGTTGCACCTCGCACTGCTTTCACGAGATCTGCCGGCTGACGTAAGCAGACTGGTTCAGGCCGGCGCAAGTATCGTTGCCGATGTCCACACAATGGCCACCGGAGATACCTTTGCAATGCTCCGCGATCCCTGGGGACTGCCGGTGCAACTGGTCAGCCGAAAAACGCCGATGATCGAATAATCATGACGCAGGCCCACCCGCAGAGTGCAGACCCGCGGATGAACCGGCATTTTCTGTAGCTCTGGCTTTCCAGCCCAAGATCTGTTCTGCTGCGGCCGTGCAGCCTGGGATTTGCGGGCTGTTTGCCCCACGGGAAGCCGCGAAGGCAGGTGCGGTGCCACGGACGTTTTTTCGCCACGGATTGACACAGATTTTCACGGATAAACGCACGGTGCCGTGGAACTGAACCGCACGTGGTCAAACCGGAGCCGCAGATCCCGGCACCGCGGTGTCCGGTTCGCCGGCACACGCGGGGGCCACGGACTGTTTTCGCCTCGAACCTGTGTCCTCGGCGTCTGTCACAGGGGAAATACAGGCTGGTCCCCCAGCCCGCTAAACACGGTATCTGCAAGAAACAGACTGCCGGCCTGCGGATGACGCGTCTGCTGCGCGTCATCCATGTGCTCCACAGCTGTCGTCAGCAGCAGACACACTCGACCATCATGCTGCACCAGTTGCGGACACGTGACTCGAGGAGAACCCGGACAGTGCCAGACCGCCTCCAGCACACCGCCTGACAGCGAATACTGACGAGCCGCCCCGCTGGCAGGATCGCCCGGATCATACAACGCCACAATCAGACTGCGATGATCGGGCGTCAGAATCATGCCATCCGGATAAACCGCCTCAGGATTCAGATCGACAACCACTTCCCGACCCGCCACATCCAGCCTGCCGCCGGCAGCATCCAAAGGATAACGGACAATCTGTTTGGTCGGCGAATCAATATCGTACAGCCACAGCCGCCCGGCTGCGTCAACTGTCACAGCCTTCCCGTTGGAACACCGCTGATCGTCCAGCAGCTTCACCAGCTTTCGCTCTGACTGCCGCCACAAATACAGACCGCCAATCGGCTGATCACAGGAAGGATAATATTTGCAGCCAAAGATCAGACAGTCCTGCCACACCACAGCATCGTTGATCACTGTTCCATCGCCGCAATCTTCAGACTGCTCGATATCTGTCAGCACTTCCCACTGACCAGTGGCCGTATCAAACAAACCCACCTGCCGCTCAGCGCCAATCACAAACACGCCGTCACGACTTGTCGGAAATGCAAAACCCGGCCGACCCGGCAATGACCAGGACTCGTTTCGGCCGGAATTCAGATGCAGAATATTAAGCGATCCCGTGGTGGCTGATGCACCATGCTGAATCGCCACCCAGCTGGCACGATCCGCACCCAGCCAGTACGGACCCTCAGGTAAAAAACGCTGCTCGGCTGTCGCCGGACGAAAAATCACACTGGCTTCTGTGACTGTCATTGATGGTCCACCATTTTCCACAACCCTGCCCGTCACACCCGCAGACTCTGCAGGCGTCAGCAACAGGCGAATGTCACCGGAAATCTCAGGCTGCTCACTGTGCCCCGATCCCTCCGGAAAACTGTCCAGCTCCGGACTTAACAGCCCCAGCAGGGCATTGCGAGCCGCCTGCTGTTCGGCCTCTTTCTTGCTGCGACCGCGACCGCTGGGAAACATCCTCGCTCCCACCCGCGCTGCCACCAGAAACTCCCGCGCATGATCCGGACCAGATTCCTCCTGCACGAAATACTCCGGAGTACACGCGAGTTGCCGCTGAGTATACTCCTGCAGCTGACTCTTGTGGTTCTCTGCATCCAGCGGCTGACACAGACGTAACTCGTCACCAAACGCAGACAAAATAAATGCCCGCGCCTGCTCCAGACCTCCGTCAAAGTACACACCCGCAATCAGCGACTCAACGACCGCCGACAAAATCGATTCCGGAATCTGCTGCAGACCCCGACCCACAAAAATCAGCGGCTCAAGATCCAAAGTTCGAGCCACCCGGGCACAGGTCTGACGACTGACCAGCCACGACTTCATCTGAGTCAGCTGGCCTTCACGCTGTTCCGGATACAACTGAAACAAATGCTCGCAAATGATCAAACCCAGCACCGCGTCACCCAGAAACTCCAGCCGCTCGTTGGAGTCCAGTCGAGTCTCAGCGGAGGAACTGTGCGTCAGACAGCGACGCAGCAGCGCCCGGTCACGGAAATGATAGCCAATCCGCGTTTCACAGCTGTCAAGAATGTCAGAAGCTGCTGCCATAAATCAAAACATCGGCGAGCAAAAATCGCTGCCCTGTACACAACTGGAAAGCTCAAAAACGATGGCCTTCCTGGGGACCATTCTGAGTCAGTGTCAAAATCTCAGGCCCCTGCTCCGTCATCAGAATCGTGTGCTCAAACTGAGCCGAAAGGGCGCTGTCCCTTGTCCGCACCGTCCACTTGTCCTTTTTGTCCAGACGAGTCTCCCAGGTGCCCATGTTCAGCATCGGCTCAATCGTGAAACACACGCCCGGACGCAGCAGATCACGATTCGATGCCGGCTGCGGAAAATGCGGAATCCCAGGCTCCTGATGAAACTCGCGACCAATCCCGTGACCCTGATACTCACGCACCACCGAATAACCGGCAGCCGCCGCAAACGTCTGAATCGCCCGACCAATATCCGTCACCGTGCAGCTGGGCCGCAAGGCCCGGATACCCAAAAACAAAGAATCAAACGTCGTCTGCACCAGCCGGCGAGCTGACTCAGACACGTCACCAATCAAAAATGTCTCAGACTGATCCCCGTACCAGCCATTCACAATCGTCGTGATGTCCACATTCACGATGTCGCCCGAGTTGAGCGGCTTTGAATTCGGAATCCCGTGACACACTACCTCGTTCACACTGGTGCAGATCGTCTTCGGATATCCCTTGTAGTTTAGACAGGCAGGGATGTGGCCGTGATCACGAGTAAACGTGTTGGCCAGCTTGTCGAGCTTGTCTGTGGAAGTGCCCTCCACCACATACGTGCGAAGAAAATCCATCAAAGAAGCGTTAAAGCGACCGGCCGCCCGCAGACCCTCACGCTCTTCGTCCTTCAGATACAACGGTATGGTTTTTTGCAGCAACGACAATGTACTGGATCCCCTAAAACCCCTGCAGCCGGCACAGTCGAAAGCATTATCGTCCCTCGGCAGACGATGTCAAATCCCCGCACAACCAACACCCCATTCTGCACGACAACACCTGCCCCGTGACAGAAATCCGCCCCGGAATCTCCCCCAAATCCGAAAATCAGGCCGACAGCACCCCACCGGCTCTCTTCCCTGCCATTAGCAAAAGGGTGCCAGTACTTCGCAACCGGGGGCTCGAGCTGGAAAGCACGACCTACGAAAAGGACTACCCGCCGCCGCCCGGCAAACCACCGCCCGGTACATTCCTCTCCGTGCCTCTGGGGCGCCGTAAGAGACCCCAAACACCGCTGCCTTCGTACCCCGCCGCTGCGTTCACCGAACGAGGCTGCACGCTCCGCCCTCATTCGAGCACGAGCACGAATCGCAACCCCGCCTCCGCATGCACGCCAATCCGCACTCCCAAAACTGTTACCCCCCCCGGACCAGCTTCTGCCGCAGCCGCTGCATGCCCCGCAGCCAGCGGTCATAGTTCTCCCCCTTCAATCGATAAAACTCCAGCACCTCTGGATGCGGCAAAATCAAAAATGACTCCGCTTCAATCCCCATCAAAATCGATGCTGCCGCCGCGTCGGCCGTGATCGAATGCAGATGCAGATATCGATGAATCGGATCGTCGTCGTCCAGCATGTCAGTCTCCACACCCAACGGACAAACACACGACACCCGAATCCCGTCCCGCCCATAACACACCGACAGCCACTCCGCCAGCGCCAGATCGGCATGCTTCGTCACCGAATACGACGCCGAGCCAATCTCCGTCAATAACCCGGCCGCTGATGCCGTCTGCACAAAATAGCCGCACTTCCGCTGCAGCATCGCCGGAATCACAGCCCGCGCGGCATAGATCCGCGACATCACATTCACATCCCACATCCGCTGCCACTCAGCATTCGTCGCCTCCAGACCACCTTTCACCGTAATCCCCGCGTTCGAACAAAAAATGTCTATCCTCCCGGCAGACTTTAAAGTCCGCTCCACCAGTCCCACCACGTCCGACTCAATCGACACATCACACCGCTCCGCACGACCAGCCGCTCCCAGCTCCGCAGCCACCGCACCAGCCGCCGCGTCGTCCCGGTCCGAGACCACCACCAGTTCCGCACCCGCTGCAGCAAACTGCCGACACATCGCTGCACCAATCCCGCGCCCCGCTCCCGTCACCACCACCACCCGCCCCTGAATGTCCATGCCCGCTGATCCCCCCCAGTCCCCGTACCGTCCCCAAAAAATTCGCCCTTCTGATTCCGACAAACTAACACACTCCAACCACCGCTGCGAACGCTGAACTCCCGCAAAATCACCCCCGCCTGCCACTGCTGTCACCAACACCACCGCCTTTTCACCCACCACCATCCACACCCGGCAAAAACCGCCGATCCACGCCACCACGCACCACGCACCACTGCTCGCGGGAATTTCCCGCGAAGCCCCGCACAACTGCCGGTTTCTGCTTCCCCGACAGCCGGTGATTTCCGAGGATGCCCTCAAACCCGTTTCCCCGCTGCCCGCGCCAGCCACACTGCTGCACACAACATCCCGCTCCATGGCGATCGTCAGCCTCTGCACAACCAGCCTGCTCACCCTGCTGCTCTCCGGCACCTGCGGACACAGCCCCGCCAGCGCCACGCCCACTGACGAACTCCCCAGCACCACTACCACTACCACTACCGCCAGCACCAGTGACGAAGACGCCCGGAAAAACTCCGCACGACTCGAAATCGCACTGCTGAAACAACCACGCCCCGGCACACTCTTCAATCGCGTCCTCGACTGGCATACCGATCACGACACCCTCACAGATTACCTCCACCGCCTGCAGCAAACCGCCACACCAGAAAACTCCGCGGCACAGCTTCTGCTGGGCCTCGTGCTGCTGCACCAGGAACGCCCCGCAGAAGCTTTGCCACTGCTGCAGTCCGCTGCCACAGCACGCCCCACTGATCCCGTGGCCGCATGGCAGCTCGGAAACCTGCTGCTGCAGTCCGGTGAGCCGGCCGCCGCCGCCCGCTCACTGCAACGGGCGCTGACACTCAAACCTGCCAGCACCGATCTGCCCGCGCTGTGCCGCGACTGCGCCGCCGCTGTCCGACAGGCCACCACACCACAGCAGGCTGCCGAATTCTGGATCGCCCTGCCTGCGCAGTTTCCCCGCAACAAAAAACTGGCCGAAATCGCCGCACTGCAGTTGCAGACCGCCGGCGTTCCAGATGCAGCACTCACCATCTGGCAAGACCTTAGCAACTCAGAACAGAATCCCGAAACACGCGCACGCTGCAGCCTGCAGATCGCACGACTGCAAGTACAGCAGCAACGCCCCGAACTGGCCCTGCGGACCCTGCAGTCAGAACTGCAGAACCTGACCCCCGAAAGCTGGCTCGCACGACAGTTCCTCGCTGAAATCGATGACCTGCCACAACACATACGCCAGCCCGCACAACTAATCCTCTGGTATCAGCAGCAGTCCCGCCAGTCCCCGGATGACCTGCAGTTGCTGGAAAAACTTGTGCAGCTGCTGCTGCAAAACCGGCAGCATGCCGAAGCACTCACTGAAATCCAGGCGGCCTCCGCCCGCTTCCCCGCCAGCACCCGACTGCTGCGGCTGGAAATTGCCGCCACCACAGCCGCTGCAGATTATCCCGCTGCCGAACAGGCATGGCACACACTGACAGGCCACAGCCAGACCACCGCTCAGGACCTCGAAGCCTTCGCCGCTTTCACGCTGCAACGCCCCGATCTGCCCGAGGAAACGCGGCGGCAGCAAGCCACAAAACTCTTGGCTCAGGCCACCCAAACGCCTCCGGTCTCGGCCGCACAACTGCTCAGAACGGCCCGCCAGCTGCAACAGATCGATCAGTTCCCGACCGCTCAGACCCTGCTGCTGCAGGCCGCTCAGCTGCAACCCGAAAACCCGACGGTCCACGAAGCACTCGGACAACTGCTGCTGCTGCAAAACCGCCGCGAGCAGGCACTGCTGGCCTTCCAGGAAATGGCCGCCGGACCCCGACACAACCTCGCGAACCTGCAGGAACTGACGCAGGTCGCCCTCAGCCACGGCTTTACCGACGCCGCTGCTGCCGCAGCCGCTGCCGCAGCAACACTGAACCCCGAACCCGCCACTCTCATCAGGCTCAGCCGCCTCCTCCGCGAATCCACAGCAACCGATCCTGGCACCACCATCGCCACGCAATGCCTCGCACTGCTGCAACAGGCTGAATCAACCGCCGAATCACTTGCCGAGTCTGCCCGGATCTGCACCGAAAAAGCTCTGGTCCTGCAGTCCGTCGGCCAGCTCTCCAGCCATCTTTCACAACTGACCAGCCAGCCGCCGCCGGACACCGCCGACAGCGCCGCCGCCACATGGCTGGAAATATCCATCCTGCAAAGAACAGCGAAAAACTCATCCGCCGCACTGAACTCCGTCCGCAACGCTATCCGCCTGCAGCCCAACACTCCCGTCCTGCTGCAAACTGCCGCCGCCATCTGCGAGGAACTGGGACTGCTGGCCGAATCTCTGCAGCTGCACGAAGCCTGGCTGGCTGCCGCACCCGGGCAGCGATCCGCCTGCCTGCCACAGATTGCACAACTGCACCTGCAGCTGGGAAATCGCCCGGCCGCAGCCGCAGCCATGCTGCAGCTGGATTCTGCCGCTGACATCAGCCCGGAACTGGCCGTCGCAGCCGCCGATACACTCACAGCCGCCGGACAGCGCAGCGCTGCCATTCGACTGCTCCGCAGAATCCTCAGACAACATCCCGCCGACTCAGACCTGCAGCTCACACTCGCTGAACTGCTCTGGACCGATGGCCAAAGATCGGCTGCCCTCGCAGCCTGCTGGCAGGCCTTCGACAGCTGCAGCCAGACGGTTCGACTCAAAACCATCGCCGCCAGCCTCGTGTCGCTCCACGCCACCGCCGGTCGCACCACAGAACTCCTTGATACCCTCCGCACACGCAGCAGCCGCATTGACATGGATGCCACAACCCTCAGACAAACCCTGCTGCTGGCCGAAGCCGCCGGTGCCACCGACATCGCCCGCACCTGCCGACTTGCTTTGCTGGACGCCGCAGACACCACCTTCGATGACCAGCTCGCCGCTGCCGCCCACGCTGTCACCGTCGCCGACATCCAACAGGCTACTGAACTGCTCCGCAAACTGGACAGCCAGCCCCGCTCCCCAGACGAAATCGCCCGCATCGCCGTCTGCGCCGCTGAAATCCCGCCGCAGCTGCTCACAGACTGGATCCCCACACCGGAAACCACCCGACAAATATTGCTGGAACGCCTGCGAGTCCTCGATCAGCGTCTGCAGCAAAAAAACTGGCAGCTCGCCCTCGATCTCGCCAGCACCCTGCACCGCAGCCTGCCACCCGATTCACCCCTCGCATGGCCACTGCTGCTGCGACTGGCCATCTGCCAGTGGCAACTCAGCCAGCGCCCCGCGGCACTGCTCACACTACAGCAACTGATTCTCGAAAAACCCCTGCCAGATCAACCCGCCAGCCAGTCTCCCACACCCCTGCCAGCCAAACCCAGCCTGCACAACACCGCTTTCTGGACCGCGACATTCGAAAATTCGACAAAGATTTTTTTTGCCAACGCCCAGTCAGTTGATCTCAGCGTCACCGACGGACTCGACTCAGTCGCGTCGCTGCGACAGGCCGAACTGATCGCTCTCAGTGGACTGCTGCTGGCACAGAACCTGACCTCAGACCCCGACTCGCTCGAAACTCAGCTGCAACAGCAGGCCGGATCGTCAGCGTCGGCAGCCCGCCGACTGTGGGCCTTCCGCCGCCTGAAAAGCGTTCGCGATAACATGCCGCTTGCATTCCGCGATGACAGTTTTCAACTGCTTCGACTGCACGATTCCGCCGGACCGACGGCTGTCATTAATGAAGTCCTCAACTCCACCGCCAGCCGCGACAAATTGCCCCCCCTGCAACTGCTGCAGGATGTTTCACAGACACTGACCCTGGCACAGTCCCACGACGCCGTGACGGCAATCACGACCCTCAGCGACTCACTGCCGCCACAGCAGGTTGTCACCGCGATTATCGCCATTGCCAAACACAGCGAACACCCGCTCCCCGCCGCAGCAGCAGACTCCGCAGCCAACCCACTCAAACAGGCCCTGCTCATGCGCTTTAACTCGCTGCTGGCCAGCCGCAGCGGCAGCGAACCAGCCAGGTTCGCGGACCTGCTCAATTCCCTCACCGGACTGGCAGCCAGTCCCCGCCACACCGAACTGGCAGCCTGCCTGCTCGCCTCTGACATCAGCACACGGACTCAGCTGTCCGCTGCACAGCTGCAGGCATCGCTCGAATTTTGGATGCAGCACGGCTCACTGCATCTGACCGATCCGCACCCTGCCCCCAGGCGAGCCACAGCTCCGCCAGCAAACACCACAGCCGGCAAAACTTGCAGCGGACTGCATCCTGACGACCTGCATTACTTCCTGCCTGCCGGTGACCGCCAGTTACTCACAGCCATCCTCGCCGCAGGCGACAAACAGTCTGATCTGCTGCACATCCCGGACCCTGCCGCAGGTTCAGCCACTGCCGCCACGGCAGCCGCTGTCGCCACCGGCGGTCCCGTTTTACCTGGCCCGGCAACTCGTCGCTGCCTGCTGCAGCTTCTGCTTCCTGATCAGGCGGCCCCAGCAGCCACCAACGACACCCTCCAGAGGCTGCAAGTTCTGCTGCCGGAGGCCTGGCAGCCACTCTGGCTCAGCGCGGAACTGCAGGAACGAAGCGGCCAGAACGATCAGGCCCTCGCAGCTTTGCAGGCACTGTCGCTTACCGACGCCACAGCCCGGCGGCGGCGTGCTCTCAGCATGCTTCGTCTGGCAGCCCTGCTGCAGCAGGCGGAACCGGCTGAGCTGGCCTGGCAGGAACTCGCCGGAATGCAGCTGACAGTCGACGAGCGACGCGACTGTGCCCGCCAACTGCGGCTGGCCGGCATGTCCGACCAGTACCAGTCACTAGTGCAGCGGACCGCACCGGAACTGAATGAAGCCAGCCTGCAGCGACTGCAGGATGAACTGACCATGTACCAGCAGCAGGGACGCCTGCCGGAAGCCCGCGAACTGGCCGAACGCATCCTGCAGCGTCCGACTGGCGGCGGAATGAGGTTTCGTCGTCAGGGTCGATTCACGGCGGATGACCTGCGTCGCTCAGCCGAAAACTTTCTGCAGCAGGTGGATTCTGCTGCTTCCCCGCCCGCTGCCACACCCTAACACTGCTCCATACGGGGAATTTCCGCTCAACTGGTCAGCCACTAAACCAATTGCAGGTGTCATTTTTCCCCCCTCTTTGTTAACCTGATCATGGTCACAGGCGGGCAGGGCCATAGCAGCCCGCCTGCAGACGGTGCCGCAAGGACTGGCAGTACCGCTGTTGTTTGGAAGGAATCCCGATGAATGTGTCTGTCGTTGTTCCCGTCAAGAACGAAGAAGGAAATATCCGCGAGTTGCATCGTGAAATCGCAGAGGCCATGCTTGGCGCCGGACGATCGTTCGAGATCATTTTCGTCGATGACGGATCAACCGATCGCACATTTGCCCAGCTGAAACTGTGTGCTGCAGCCGATCCGCTCTGCCGAGTCGTCAAACTGAGGCGCAACTACGGCCAGACCGTGGCCATGAAGGCTGGTATCGATGCAGCCGGTGGCGACATCATCGTGACTCTTGACGGTGACCGCCAGAATGATCCGGCCGACATTCCTGCCATGCTCAATCGACTGGATGAAGGATTCGACGTCGTGCTGGGAGTCCGGGAAGTTCGTCAGGACGCGCTGCTGCATCGTCGCCTGCCCTCCATCATTGCCAATCGCCTGTTTTCCTTTGTCTCGGGGGTTCGCTGCTCGGACCTTGGCTGTGCCCTCAAAGTGATTCGAGCCAGCTTTCTAAGCGACATTGAACTTTACGGCGAAATGCATCGTTACCTTGGCGTCCTGCTGCAGCACGCCGGCGCACGCTGTGCGGAAGTCAAAACAAATCATCGGCCGCGAGTCAGCGGGCGAACCAAGTATGGTCTCGACCGCACCGTCCGAGTCCTCCTCGATCTGCTGGTCGTCAAATACCGGCTGCAGTGGTTCAACAGTCCAATGCGACTGTTTGGCAGCTTCGGCATGGCCAGCCTGGCTCTGTCATTTGTCGCGGCCTGCTGTACAGTGTTTATGAAGTTCCGCGGGGTTGACATGACGGGCAATCCGCTGCTGCTGCTGACCGTCATGGCAGCCTTCGCCGCCCTGCAGCTGTTCAGCCTCGGGATCCTCAGCGAAGTCTGTGCTCGCGTCTACTACCATGCCAGCCGTCGTTCCGGTTATGCCATCGCCGAACAACTCAATGCTGCCGCAGACGACGCCGGCAACATGATCCTCCGCCGAGCTGGCTGACAAAACGCCCGCTCCCAGGCCCGCTCACCCTCTCGCTCATCGTAGCTCGGGCTTTCCAGCCCGAGCACTGCCCTCAAAAAAAACCGTTCCTGCACCCCGCCTGAGCCGTCTCACAGCCCTCGTGCGCAGCTCCCCTCCAATCACACCGCCTGACGCTGTCCTTCGCTGTCCACCATCGTCCCCAGCTTGAAAATACCGCAGCCAGTCGCCGAGTCATTGCTGGCCACAGCCAGCTGCATCTGCTGCACAACAAACGAACCGAAAATCACCCCAATCCCGGCACCGATCAGCACGTCCGAGGGAAAATGCCGCAGCGTCAGAATCCGCTGCAGCCCGCAGCCTGCCGCCAGACACAGCCACCAACGGCGGCAATGCGGAAACAAGGCTCCAAGAGCCACAGCGAGGCCAAATGCGGCTGCCGTGTGAGCAGACGGAAACGACTGCAAACTCGACGAAATTACCCGCTCAGAAAACTCGGGCAGACGATCGTCAGGCAGGAACGACAGCCGAGGCAACTCGGGAACCTCGCCCGGCAGCAGCTTTCCCGGTCGACGACGTACCACCAGCAGCTTGATCAGATTGGCCGACATTCCACTGCCATAAGAACTCAAAGCCAGTATGCCAGCCTGTCGGAAAGTTAAACCAGCTGTAAAAACTGCAGTCAGGATCAGGATGATACCGCCAAACCCATGCCCGAAAGGCTCCAGCCGATCCGCACACTGCACCACAAATCCGGGCAACAACTTCAGCCCAGCAACAATATCAGCATCCAGTCGCAGACCGATCACCACAGCACCAAGCACAATCAGCAGCACACCCGCTCGCAGCAGACTGCCGGCAACAGCCGGCAGTTTCGTTAACTCAATCTTATCCGGCTGCAGCATCGTCATCGTGAAACTCCCACACTGCGGACTGGAACCGGCTTCTTTTTCGAGCCCTCCGCAGCCGCAACTACGCTCGACGCACTCACAATACACAAAGTGTCATCGGGGGAATCAGGAAAATCTCCTGTTGTCTTCCGTACCACAATTGCAATCGGCAGCGACTGCCGGAGTTGTTCCAGTTGCGACCCGGCAACCAGCAGGTACGCGCCGGAATCACTTAGCAGAAATTCGGCTGCCGCTTCCGCTGTTTCCGGAGTAAACGAGGAGAACTGCTGATCTGCATAATAAATCCAGCTGGCCCGGGCCGTGCCCCAGGCGGCAAATTGCGGCTGCCAGTCTTCCGCCGCGGCGAAATTCAGCAGCTCCGGTAATTGCCGCTGCTGCGATGCCGCAGGAACTGCCAGACTAAAAATACCCAGCGTAAACGCTGCAGCACTCAAACCCCACCAGCCTGCCGCAGTCACCATTTGACCGCTTCGCACCTGCCGCAGCGCAGCCACGGAAGCTGCTGCCAGCGGTACCGGAATCAAGGCCAGCCACTGCTGACCAGGCAGGAACATCCCTGCAGTAAAGAACAAGCCCCCGGTCAACAGCACACCCACCAGCGCGGCCGTCGCAAAGGCCGCCTGCTGCCAGCGAAAACTGAGTGTCACCTCACGACGCAGCACCCGATCCAGATAACTGGCCACAATCAGCACAATCCCAGGATACCCCGGAGTGATATAGCTGGGGAGCTTCGTCGCTGCGATCGAAAACGCCAGCATCGGGCAACCAATCCAGCACAGCCCGAACAGCAGCGCACGACTGCGTTCCGAACCGTCACGCAGCTCGCGTACCAGTTGCAGCAGGGCCGGCCCCAGAAACACACTCCACGGAAAGAAACCCACACACAGGGCCAATGGGTAAAACAGCAGAGCCGAACCGGAATGCCCCTCCATCGCGTTCACCGCTCGACTGAAATTGTGCTCCAGAAAAAATCCCCGCAGCCACGCCCCATCGGTTCGCAAGCCCACGAGGATGTACCACGGAGCAGCCACCAGCAGCGCCAGCAACACCCCGCGAATCGGCCTTAGCTGCAGCGCAGACTGCCAAAACGCCGGCGGAAAACGCGACAACAACAGCCACACTCGGTCACCGGCCACACCTCCCACCGCACCTGCAGAATCGCCCGCAAGCAGCCGACACCCCAGCAGCCAGCCGCCGCAAATGATCAGTGGCAGCACCAGACCAACCGGCCCCTTGGCCAGCATCGCCAGCCCCAGCGCCAAATACATCAGTAACAACTGACGAGTACCCACAGCAGCGTCGTTCACAGCACCCGCCGACTGAAACACGCCCTGCCGAAACAGCGGCAGAAACGCCCGCACAAAAAATGTCAGCCCCAGAGTCTGACAGAAGATCAGCGGAGCATCCGGGGTGGCCGCTCGCGAGGCCATCACAAACAACAGCGCTGAAGACAGCATGAACGCTGCCAGCCACGCCACAGCCCGGCTAAACAGCATCCGTCCCACAAACCACACACAATACACCGTCCCCAGACCACAGAGTGCAGACGGCAAACGCATCGCAAATTCAGTCTGCCCCAAAACACTCACGGCAGACATCGTCAGCCAGTACAGCAAAATCGGCTTGTGAGTCCGCAGTTCGCCATTGAACGTGGGAACCACCAGATCACGCCGCCCCAGCATCTCAGCCGTACACCGCGCGTTCCGACACTCGTCCACGTCCCACAGCAGGGAATCACCCAGCCGAAACGTCAGCAGAGCCAGACAAACCGCAGACACACACACCAACGCCACGGTGTGCAGCGGCCACCAGTCCCCGGAAACAGCGGCCGATCCAGTTCCATAATCAGACGACATTCAGACGGCCTCCCAGCCGACTTGCATCCAGCAAAACGAAAACAATCCTTCAGCTGCGAAAAATATCATTCGAGGCCAAAGCGGTCCACCTGATCTCGCCGTCCCGCTGTTTTCAACGACATCCTGAGAAAAACAGTTCCGTTTTTTTTCACCTCCACGCTGATTACACACATCTTTAATGACTTCCAAACAATGCCCGGCAACAACACGCCCGGAGAGGGCCAAGAACAGCCGCGGATCACTAAAGCAATGCTTATTAGGTATCGCTCTCCCTCGGCAGAAACCCGCAGAAACAGCCGGTACATTGAAAAATACGGGAAAGGATTCCACCTGTGAGAATACTCTACGCGGTCCATGGCTACGGACGTGGACACGCCACTCGGACGCTGGCAATCCTGCCCCGACTGCCGCTCGGAAATCGCTCGCTGCTGGGCCGAATGTGAAGTCCTCCCCAGCGCCATCTTCACCGGCAGCCTCCTGCAGCAGACCGTCCGCGATTTCTGGCAACTCGCCACAACAACCACCAACCACAAAATCTTCCCCTCGCCCCCCCTCAGGGCAGAGGGTTGGGGGTGAGTGGGGACAGCACCCCGGAATAGCCGCCACTCGGGCTTTCAAAAACGCAGAGGACAGCGCTCGGGCTGGAAAGCCCGCGCTACATATCAGTGTTCATTAAGCGGTCATCAGCGGTTTAAAGAAACCAGATCCCTACACCCCTACACCCCTGCGTTTCCCTTCGCGGCTTCGCCGCTTCGCGTGAAACCAGCACTCCCCGATTGCCCCTGCGGACAACCGTCACCCCTCACGACAATCATGAGCCGGAGGCGACAGCGAAAGCCGCACAGTCTCTCCCCGATCGGTCTTCCCTCGTGCTCGTAATCGAAAAAGAATCCCCGGTGCGGACTGTACGAGTACGATTACGAGCACGACGAAGCGAACGAATCGCAATCCCCGTCGCCGTCACACCCCCGCCGGGACCGCCCAGTGCTCGCGGTACTGCCGACGCACCAGCGCATTCGCCACCTCGTGATTCGTAATCCGCTCCCGCTCTGCATCAAATTCAAGCACCGCGCCAGTCCGCGCCGCAATGTTCGACAAATGCACGATCGTCGCCGAAAAACGGCCCGCATCCACGTCCGCATTCGTTCGTAACTCTGGCTGACGAACGGCCGCCAGAAAATTCGTGTGATGAGCCGGCAAGTCCATGCCCCCCGACTGCTCCTCAATCAGCTTGTTCCGCGGTCCATACAACGCCCAGCCCTTCGTATGACCCATCACCAGCAAACCCTCGGTACCATAAAACGCCGCGCCGTTCTCATACCCCTCCTGCACATACGGCGACCAGATTCGCTGCTCAAAAATCAACTGCTTCCGGCGACCCGCCGGGCTGCCGGCCACCGGATACTCACAGATCGCATACTGAGTATCCGGATACTGCTGATCATCATCAAACACACTCTTGCCACCCAGACACGCCACCCGCGACGGATGCCCGTCCACACCCAGCCCCCACAACGCCACATCAATGTCGTGAACTCCGTCGTTGCCAATGTCGCCGCAGCCAAAGTCATACCACCAGCGCCACACACCGTGCAGCAGATTGCTGCGATAAGGCACCGCTGATGCCGGACCCAGCCACGCATCAAAATTCAAATGCGGCGGCGGATCCGCTGGTGCCGTCCGGCCAATCGAACCACGACGCTGACTGTTCCACGCCTTCGCTACCAGAATCTCACCAATATCACCCCGACGAATCCGCTCAATCCCCGCACGCACAAACTCCGTGCTGCGACTCTGAGTCCCCACCTGCAGCTTCTTGCCCGAACGCGCCACCGCATCCGCCAGCAGACGCCCCTCACGGATATTGTGACAACAAGGCTTCTCAACATACACATGCTTGCCCGCATTTAGCGCCAGAATCGCAGCAGGAGCATGCCAGTGATCAGGAGTCGCAATAAACACGGCGTCCACAGACTTGTCGTCCAGCACGCGACGCAGATCGTCAGTGGCCTGGGGAGCCTTCCCGGAATTCATCGCCACCGTCTTCGCCGCGGCCGCCAGACGCTCAGCATCCACGTCGCAAACCCATCTCACCTGAACATCCCTGCGCTGCGACAGCAAACTCAAATGATTGCCACCCATACCCCCACAGCCAATCAACGCCAAATTCAGCACTGGCTCGTCCACAGCACCGCCACCGCCAGTCGCTGCCGACGCACTGCCACACACACCCGCCGACACTGCCGCCAGTGACCCCTGCAGAAATTCTCGACGATCCGCTGCTGATGCTGACATGGACTCAACTCCGGAAAACAACCGCTGACATTGGACAAACGCCACCCGAAATCCACATCCATACCCCTCACACTAACACCACCAGCCAAATCAGGCAAATGACTGGCATACGAGTGCAACATCGCTGGATCAACAGTTTTAAAGAAATCAACGGAAACCCAACGCAATGGCCAGCACCACCCTGCGAGGAAGATTTGGCAGAGTGGTAACGACGATCCGTCCGGCAATAACACTCAGTCGGGGCGAATCACAAACCTGCGGAGAAGCACCGGAGATATGTTCGCATTTGAACAGCGAACCGTTGATTCCCAATTGGGAGCAGGCAAGATGACACTTAGTTCTTTCTCGGCAACTGTCCCTGAACCAGCCTGTTTCATGCCAGTTGCCGTCGGCTTCGCGGCGTTCGGCGTCCGGGCCTTCCGGCGACGGCGTGCCATGCAGGCCGGCTGAACACTTGTGCTGCCACTGCTGCTGACTTGCCATCTCCTTATTGACTCCGCAAAGCACCAATAGCTGCTCTGCGGCGTCTTTTCGTTTTTCACCCTCGGCCTCACTCACACCACATCCCACAACAGCAACGACAGCATCTCCAGATGCTGCACCAGTCGCAGTGCCCGCTCCGCGCACGATGCCGGCAATCCAGGCGACTCCGTCGATAACTGGATCAGACGAAATGGATCCAGCCGGCCTCCACGCACCAGATCACGCACCACAGCCAGTTCACCCGCTCCAGCACCCAGCTCTGCACACCAGCTTTCCAGCACCGTCCCCAGCTGCCGCAATAACGGATGCTCACCCACCCGCCGAAACCAGTACGACGCATTCCCCGCGTCCGGCTCACGGCGATGCATGATCCCGTGCCAGTAATCTGCCGTCCGCGGATTGCCGCGGCCCTCCATCGTCTGCGAAATCTGATGCGACTCCTCAGCAAAATCCCAGTACAACAGTATCCCGGCCGTAAAACACTGCGCCGCAGCACCCCGTAATCCCAGCTCACTCACACACTGCTCAATCGCCCACCGTAAGCCAGCCGGCGACATGCCATTGACAACCGGGACCGCTGCCGGCAACACCCCCGACAGTTCGGCCTGCGACAGCCCGCGACCCACCGCTCCACCCCACGACTGACCCGCCAGGCGCACACCCGGCAGACTGCCAGGAAAATTCTCCGCACCCAGCCGCTCCAGAACATCCGTCGCACACAACAGCAAATCCTCAGAACTCCACCGCTGCAGCAGCGCCCGCAGCCCCGCTGGAACTCGCTGCCGCAGCTCAGCCGGCAAGACCTCACACGAAAAAATCACCGCCGCGTCCAACTCGCCCCGCTCGATCTGCAACACCCGCGGCAGCACCTCCACCAGTTGCTGCGGCAAATCCCCAGTCGCGGCACCCCGCCAGACACCCACACAACGCTCGGCACCAGCCCGCTGCCGCAAAATACGACCGGTCAGCTGGCCCGCCGCAGGCAGAACAGAAGCCCGACAGGTCTCAATCCCCGTTAAAGCAGCTGTCGCTGCCTCCAGCATTGATGGCGGAACATACAACTGCATGCAATCGGCTCGGCAACAACAGGAAATCAAAACAGCCGTCAGTAAATCGCAGGTGGCGGAGTCACACTGCCGTCAGCATGCAAAAACCGAAAGTCACAGCCCTCGTGCGCCTGCGTCGTCTGCTCATGAAACAGACGACCATAACCCCGCGAAAATACCGGATCCGCAGGTACCCACGCAGCCTGACGCCGCGACAACTCGTCAGCAGACACCTCCAGAGTCAGGGTGCGACCGGCCACGTCCAGACAAATGATGTCACCATTCTGCACCAGCGCCAGCGGCCCGCCCACGCCAGACTCCGGTGACACATGCAGCACACAAGCACCATAACTGGTACCACTCATCCGCGCATCACTGATCCGTACCATGTCCCGCACACCCTGCTGCAGCAGATATTTGGGAATCGGCAGCATCCCCCATTCAGGGATCCCCGGAGCACCCAAAGGCCCTGCACTCTGCAGCACTATCACATGATCAGCCGTCAGACCGAGGGCCGGGTCATCAATCCGCGCCTTTAAATCCGGATAATTCGCAAAAACTGCCGCCGGACCACGATGCTGCAACAGCCGCGATTCAGCCGCCGCTGGCTTGATCACACAGCCATCAGGAGCCAGATTGCCGCGCAGAACCGCCAGACTGCCCGTCGAACACACCGGATTACTGCGCACCCTTATCACATCCTCGTTCCAGATCTTCGCCCCCTCAAGGCAATCAGACAGGGTACCAAACTGGACGGTCGGAGCATCCAGATGCAGCAAATCACGAATCTGATCCAACAGCGCCGGCAAACCGCCAGCGTCAAAAAAATCCCCCATCACATACTGCCCCGTGGGACGCAGATTCGCCAGCACCGGAGTCCGCCCGGAAATACGATCAAAGTCGTCCAGCGTCAGGCCCGCCTGAGCCCGTCCCGCCATCGCCATCAGATGCACGATCGCATTCGTTGAACCACCCAGCGCCATCAGCACGGTTACCGCATTCTCAAATGCACTGCGACCCATAATCTGCCCAGGACGACGGTCCCGCCACGCCAGCTCTACCGCCGCACGCCCGGTCTCAGATGCCATCCGACTGTGACCCGCATGAGTCGCCGGCAGTGAACTGGCCCCCGCCAGAGTCATCCCCATGGCCTCTGCAATCGCCGTCATCGTCGATGCCGTTCCCATCGTCATGCAGTGGCCCGGAGAAGCCGCAATGTAATCCTCCAGATGACACCACGCCTCACACGACATCCGACCCGCACCACGCTCAGCCCAGAACCGCCAGACATCCGTACCGCTTGCCAATTGCTCACCGTGCCAGCTGGTCCGATTCATCGGTCCGCCCGGCATCACAATCGACGGCACATCAGCACTGATCGCACCCATCAGCAAGGCCGGAGTCGTCTTGTCGCAGCCACCCATCAGCACCGCAGCATCCAGCGGATACGTCCTCAACACCTCTTCCGTTTCCATCGCCAGAAAATTGCGGTAATACATCGACGTGGGCTTCATGAAGGTCTCACTGAGCCCCATGACGGGGATCTCCACAGGAAACCCGCCCGCTTGCCACACCCCCCGCTTGATCTCCTCCGCACGCTGCCGAAAATGCGCGTGACACGAAATCAGATCGTTCCACGTGTTCAAAATCCCGATGACCGGCTTGCCCGCAAAGTCCTCAGTCGAAAATCCCGCCTGCTTCTGACGCGACCGATGGCCAAACGAACGCAGATCGTCCGGACCAAGATACCGATGACTGCGCAGCTGCTGCGGTGAAAGACGGTCTGACTGAGACATAGCTGGAATAACTTCGCGAAAGGGAGTGGGCCTGAGCTGCAGATGGTGAAAATTGCCGATCTGCTGAACTCTATTTGCACCAGCCCCCGGCGGTCAAATGGCCAGCGCTCACTTCCCCGACAAACCCACCATCGCCTGCCCCATTGCCTCACCAATCAGATAGTACGTCTCAGCATTGCCGTTCCAGTGATACTCCTGCTTCAGCGGGGAATCCTCAGGTGACCTGTAGAACTTTCTGGTCTCCACAAACGCCACATTCCCGCGAAACTCCGGATACTCCGCCACTGCCGCCTGCGCCTTCATCAGCGACAAAGCCCGCGGATGCCGCTCCTGCTCACCACTCATCCCCGTCTCGGCAATCACAAACGGCAGACCCGGCGCCTGCAGATCACGGCGAATGTCCCGTATGAAATGCGCCATGTTGCGCTCATACTCGTCATTGAACGCCTGATTCACTCGGTCATTCCAGCCCTGATGCCAGCCAATTCCCCGCAGCTGAGCCCGCCAGCCACGCAGTTCTGGAATGTCGGCCCCAGGATCCGCCAGCACTCGTTTTGCCCGCTGCAAAACTTCTGAATAATACGGCCCCACAGTGCCGCCCGCGGACGGCGGACGAAAATTCTGCGCCAAGCTTTTGCCGCCCCACGCCAGCTTCATCAGCAGCACCGGCTGAGAAAAATGATCACCCGCCACCACTCCAAATCCCAGCTCCGGCCCCATCCGGTCCGGCTGCACACCAAACCCCGCCTTCAGTCGCCCGTGTCGCTCAAGATAATGCACCCACACGTCGTCCCGCTCACGCCACTGACCCGCCGCATCACGCAATCCGGCATACGGAGAATCCGGACGCTGCTCCGCCAGCCACTGCAGACTGCCTCGCCCGCCGTTCCGCTGAGCCTCAATGCTGACACGCCCATGACCCTCCATGTTGGACTGGCCAATCAGCAAAAACACCACCACCTGCTTCTCGTCAGCAAACACTCTGCCAACAGTCAGCAGACTCAGAATACAAATCAGGAATGGTCGCAGCATGGAAGTTGCCAGTTGCCAGTGGTCGGTTTGGCGCGCCGCGGACGGGAGTACGCCGGTGTGGTTACTGGACAGCCCGGGTTTGAACTGCCCCCCCTTCTTCGATGGCATGGATAACACGTCCATGCAAGTGTTCTGCAGACTGCTGGCCTCACGCGAAGCCGCGAAGCCGCTAAAAAAACGCGCAACGACAGTGGGCAGTGAACAGCAGGCGGGCGTCTGAAGTTTTGAAGCACGGCAAGCCGGCTTGTGGCCCCTGCCCTGTCGTCCCCACCCCATCTTCCGTAGCTCGGGCGTTCCAGCCCGAATACTGCCCCTCAAAACCCAACGTCCTCGACCCTGGCTGTGCCGTCGCACGGCACAACACCATCACAGTCGGGCATGGCCTTCTGAAAGAGGAGCTGAAATCCAGCGGACTTTGTCCGGTACTGGCTTCTGAGTCAGACTGGTGCCGGACGGCTTTATCGCCAGGCGGCCCGGCCGCAACACCTCATGCATCCGACTGCCCTGACTTGCCACCGCAGAACCCGGCAGCACGCGACGAGCTTTCGGAGCAGCCGGTTTCGGAGCAGGCGCTGTGGGCTCAACAGGCAAAAACGCATCACTGCTGCCCGCCTCTTCAGTTGCCGGCTTGCCGGCAGCAGGGTCGGCAGCCGCCGGTTCAGGTGCAAACGTGGAGTCGGGCTGAACAGGGTCCAGATCCTTGATCTCAGGCACAGGAGGCTTATTGGAGACGCCCGTCTCGGCACCAAAAGGAGTAATCTCTTCGGTGGCCGCACCACTGGAATTGAAATCGTCTGTGGAAACCGCCGGAACTGACCGCCGCGGGGTTGCCGGAGCATCAAACGTGGCATCCGAGCCAGGCACATCAGCCGGGTCAGTTGTTTTCGCAGCCGGGGTGCGGCGAGTTCCCGCAGGAGCATCCGGGGCTGCGTCGTAGGCTCCGCTGCCGCCCTCGAAATTGCTGTCTGACTGAGGCTTCAGGCTGCCGCCGGACTGAGCACCAGTGGTGCCGGCACAGGCACCACCTGCACAGGCACCGCCTGCACAGGCACCGCCACAGGGATCACAACAGACTGAAGCACAGCAGGAAGAACCATATGCTGAGCCGTATGCTGAATAACCGAGCGGATAACCCAGACCCCACGCCGGACGATAACCCACATTGTAGGACGGATATGACGGTGCAGCGTACTGCCCGCCGTAGCCAGCGTTGTAACCGTAGTAACCCATGCCCCATGGCCAGAACCAGCAGGCCTGAGCAGGTGTTGCACCAATCGCCCCTGTTGCCGCCGCCAGTATTAATGCCGCCAGACTTTTCATGAGTGAAGGCTTTCTGAACCACCAGAATTGGGCAAAAACAGAGCTGTACAGAAATGTCGAATCCGGTCTGCCAGGCAGACTTGGTCGACAAATTATCTGCACCCCGACGCGGTTTCGCACCTGTCGGGGCCTGAAAAACCGAACAATCTGCGAAATACGCATCTTTTCACCAGATCTCCCGGTTTACCTGAATTTCCGATTCTGTGTCAACACACCAGAGGTAGAAATCGGGCGGTTTGCTGGAGTGGGAGCGATTTGGGGAGGTCTGTCGCACTGAATTCAGACCAGCAGGCCCGGAATGGGCTCGGCGGCAGTCAGCCTCTGAGTAATCTCGCGGGGAATTCCCGGCTCCAGACGCAGCTGACCAACATCAAACAACGTGTGCAGAATCGTAGCAATCAAATTGGGAATACCGCAGGCGGATGATGCCGGCTCACCCGCGTCCCGACTGCTTTCACCAATCACACGGCCACCCGGCAGACCGCCGCCGGTCACCAGCAGCGGCGCCAGTCCCCCCCAGTGATCCCGGCCGCCATTGGCGTTGATTCGCGGTGTCCTGCCCATTTCGCCGCAGGCTACCAGCAAAATCCGATCCTGCAGCCCCCGCGCCCACAAGTCCTCGGTAAACGCCGACAAAGCGTGATCCAGCGGTCCGCCCATGTAACGCATGCCCTCTTCCACACCGGCATTGTTCACGTCCGCATGCATGTCCCACACGAAGTTGGTGGTCACTGTGACAAAACCACAGCCCGCTTCACACAACCGCCGCGCCAGCAGCAGCAGTCGCCCCAGACTCTGCACGTTGTCCACATAGTTTTTGTGGTTGTTCCAGCGACGACTTATGTCGTCGGGCCGCAGCAGACTGGCGGTGTCGTAACGAGCAATCGTGGCGGGATCCTCACGACGCAAATCAAAGGCACTGGCCACACCACCCACAATGGTGTCGAACGCCTGCTGCTGCACTCGGTCCAGACCGCTGATCGCCCCCGACTGATCAACGCTGCGACGCAGACTGTCCAGCTGCGTCAGCAAATGGCGACGGTCATTCAGACGACCGCGTTCCAGATGCAGCGTCATGTTCTCTTGCGCTTCCCCGGCAGCACCCGGCACAAACGGACGATATCCGCCCCCCAGAGATCCGGCTGTGGTGAAATCGCCGAAGCTTTTCACGAACGGCTGAGCCTCCGGGACTACGGCCTGCGGAAACAGCGCGATGTTGGTCGGAATCCCGGTCCTGGCTCGATTGGTCCCGGCCACCCGGGAATACAGCGATCCCAGATTCGCATTCAAAGTCTCGCGACCAACAATCGGCTTGATGTCATGATTGCCGTCACCGGTCACAAACGAACGCACGATGTTCAGCCGATCCGCCAGCCCCGCCAGCCGCGGAAATGTACTGCCGAACGTGACACCCGGAATCTTCGTCTGCAACTCACCCGTCGCACTTTGAATTCCCACCGGTGCTGTCATCTTCGGATCGAAGGTTTCCGTCTGACTGGGACCGCCATGCAGAAACAGAAAGATCACCGCCTTGTCCCGCAGCACCGGACCGGCCGCCGCCGCCCGCAACAGTGACGGCAGTCCCAGGCCGCCCAGTGCCAGCGATCCCGCCTGCAGAAAACAGCGGCGGCCCACATGGCGGTCAAAGTCCTGAAAGGCAAGCATAATCGCGGTCCGTGGGAAACAGGAAGCCGCTGCGGCGGGCGGGAGGAAAAGTCGGCCAGGAACCGGCAGTCAGCCGGAATTCATACGGTGACGTATTCCGTAGCTGTTGTCAATAACGCACCGGCGGAAGCCGAGTCCCAGTCTTTCACAGCAACTCGCAAAGTGTTAAATTTTCGGTTAGAATTCCCTGATCATTGTCGACGAACCTCTGTATTCTCGCTGGACATCCGTCCGGTTTCCCTTCAATGCTGACATCCCTGCGTCTGTGACTGCCGGCAACGACCTGCCTGTTTCTGCTTGCCTGTTGCTCTCAAGTGTGCTTCTCTCCCATTGCAGGTGCCTTGTGTCTCACCTCCCAAAACTGTCCGCTGCACTCCCCTGCTCACCGCTCATCGCTCGCCGTGATGTGCTCACCCTCGGCTCTGTCAGTGCGGCTGCCAGCATCATGCCCGCCGCATGGTCCGCAGCCGGCCCGCGAAACTCAGCAGCCGCCACCGCCGATTCTGTCATCTTCCTCTGGATGGGCGGCGGCGTTTCCCATATCGATTCCTTCGACCCGAAACCTCACGCACCTCAGGAAATTCGCGGCTCCCTCGCTGCCATCTCCACCGCACTGGCCGGAGTCCACTTCACGGAAGTCATGCCGCAGCTGGCCAGACTGGCCGACGAAATATGCCTCGTCCGCAGCTTTTCCCACGACAGCAACGACCATCTGCTCAGCCAGGTCTACACACTCAGCGGCCGTAAGGTCACCGCCGCTCAGCTGTTCAGCGAGCCCAACATCGGCTCCGTCATCAGCTACCTGCAGGGAGATCGCTATGGCCTGCCGGGATATATCGCCGTGCCCGGCATAACTCGACCCGGCCCGCCACCCCACAATCTGTTTGTCGGTGGCTGGCTGGGAAACGGCTATGCGCCATTCTGCACTGGCGGGGTCCCCGAACAGCCGGACTTCACCGTCGGCGAAAAATCCCTCGATCCCTCCCCGCTCGCCTCTGAAGACCTCGCCCCCAAAGACCTCCAGCCACTCGCCGGACTCTCCGCCATCCGTCTTGAAAATCGCATTGCACTCCGCAAAGCACTCGATGATGCTCGACGCGAATCGGACCAGTCGCGTTCCTCGACAGCCCAGCAGCAGCAGTTCGAGAATGCCGCACACCTGCTCACCTCTCCCGCTGTCCGACAGGCCTTTGACCTGTCCGACGAACGCCCCGAAACACTCGATCGATACGGTCGCACAAAAATCGGACAGCGCTGCCTGCTGGCTCGCAGACTGGTGCAGTCCGGGGCTCGGTTTGTGATGGTCGACTACGGCTACGACCCCGATTACGGTAACCTGTGGGATAATCACAACGCCCCCGGACAGAACTTCCCTCACGTCTCTGAACTGTCTCAGCGCGGCTATCACCTCGCGGGGACGGATCGAGCCTTTGCGGCGCTGCTGAGCGAACTGCGGGAACGCGGACTCCTCGAACGCACACTCGTTGTATTCCTCACCGAATTCGGACGCACACCCAAAATCAATTCGGCAGGTGGACGCGATCACTGGGGCACCTGCGGCTCCGTATTCTTCGCAGGCGGCGGAGCAAACCGCGGAACAGTCATCGGAGCCTCAGATGATCAGGCCACATGGCCCGTCACTCAGCCCTGGGGACCAGCTGACATCGCCGCCACAGTCTACCACGCACTCGGCATCGCCCCCGATACACGAATCCCCGATCAGTTCGGACGCCCGCTGCCGGTACTGGACCACGGGCGAGTCATCGAAGGGGTGCTGCAAAACGCATGAACATAAAGTCTCTCCCTCGCCTTGCCAGGGGAGAAGGGGTGGGGGTGCGGGGTGGACAGCACCCTGAACAGCCGCCACTCGGGCTTTCGAAAACGCTGAGGACAGTGCTCGGGCTGGAAAGCCCGAGCTACGGAAGTTGGCACCGGGTGAGCCGAACACGGCAGTGCCCGGGTGTGCGTCATGGCAGCTGTCAGTTTCCTCACGACCCTTCGCGATTCCCTTCGCGGCTTTGCGTGAGACCAGCAGCACTGCAATTCCCATCTGCATGGTGCCCAATCCTGGGCAGATATACCCTCACCCCCATCCCTTGTCCCCTGCTAGTGACCAGGGGTGCCACTGCGACTTCCAAAGATCAAAAACAAAACTCGAGGGCAGCAGAAAACACCCGTCAAAGTTGACAAAAAACATAACATCTTTCTTTCGCCCCCCTTGGGGGAGAGGGGTGTGGGGCCAAGTGGGACAGCACCCTGTAACCGCTGCCCGGCACGGCCCCAGCATTTCGAATCCTTTCGTTGTTAAAAAACAATTTCCCCGACTGGCACTCGCTGACTTCCGCCTGTTCACCACCCAAATCACTCGTCTCCGAGCGCAAAGTGCAACCGCATGTCAGATCTCACCGGCAGCCAGGAAATTGACACCAACAACAGCCAGTTCCCCAAAAACATCCAGCTCCTGCTGAACCGGATTCGCACCACCGTCACCAAAGCTGTACCGCGGGCTGAAGAAACTCTGAAGTACGGCATTCCAACTCTGCGGATGAAAACCAATCTGCTGCATTACGCGACCTTTTAAAAACACATCGGCCTGTACTTGACTCACATTGGCATGCAGCAGTTTATTGCCGAACTGAAAGGCTGGGTGCAGGGCAAAGGCTCCGTACAGCTACCACTGGATCTGATCCAACGCATCGCACTGTTTCGCGGTGCCACGGTCACCGGCAGCCAGCCGGTGGCAAACACAAAAAACAAGCAACAAAAAGTTCCGCCAAAAAGACACCGGCTGCCGGAAAAAAATCCGACCGCGGCGACAGCCCCCGAAAGAGCCACAAAGGCAGCGAGGAAATACACCGGCAACTGAAGACAACGGATGGCCCCGAACTCGACACCCGCTGCCAATGAAAACAGGGCATCCCGGGATACACCCGCGATGCCCTGTCTGATCAACTGGGACCGGCAGGATTCGAACCTGCAACCAAGGGATTATGCTTCCCACTTCGGCTTTCACCGCCCTTTTCAGGTTCGTGGTCTGGACCATCCCTTCACACTGCATGCCTGATCGCAGGCTGCAGCGTGTCTGCCGTCTGGCCTCTACACCTTCCGTCACTGAGCAACGGTTCTGGAAAAAACCGCCACTTCAGCCACAGCTTGGCTCGGGATTGGCATGCCGCACCGAAACAGTCATACAGACCACCCCGGAACGACGCAGCGTTCCCCGAATTTGACAGATTCTACCGAGACACCGCGGATACCCACGCCCGCAACTGACGCACAGCCAGCAGACAGAAACACAGATACCACAGCGTCAGGGCAACCCACGCAAAGAGGCCATACACCGGCAAAATCCAGCATTTACCGCCGACTTTACCAGTGCCCAGGCCCCGTCACCTAAGTCCCCTGCTCTGACCGTTGAGCTACGATCCCGCTGCCCGCAGTATATCCCCAAAAACCGGGATGTCGCCCCGGATCCGGGCAGAACAACGCGATTTTTCAGGGATGCCGGACGGGCCTGATGGTCTAAGATCTAGCAATTTCAAAAGATCCCGATTCTTGCCCTTTCGACCGGCTTCGCCCGCCATGGCACTGCAGATTGTCTGGTTCCGCCGCGACTTGCGCACCACCGATCACGCAGCACTGGCCGCCGCTGCGGCTCGCGGGCCTTGCCTGTGCCTGTTCGTCTACGAACCTGATATGCTGCAGGCACCCGATTTTGACCCCATTCACCTCACCTTCCTCAATCAGTCGCTCGCCAGCCTCGACAATCGTCTCAGACAACTCGGCAATCGCCTGATCCTGATGCACGGCTCCCTGCCCGACGTTTTCAGCGAACTGCACCGCAACTTCCAGATCTCAGCCATTTATGGACACGAAGAAACCGGCAACTGGATCAGTTACCAGCGGGATCGTCGAGTCCGTGCGTGGGCGCGAGCCAACAATATTCCGTGCCACGAGTTTCCCGGCAACGGAGTCGTGCGGCGACTGGCCAGCCGCGATGACTGGTCCGCCATCTGGAAACAGAGAATGCGGCAGCCCGCGATTCCCGAACCGGCCACAGTTCCGCCGCTGCCACCCCACCTGCAGATCCCTTCCATCCCGCCCCTCACATGGCAGCAGGCTGGTCTCGCAGCACCACGCATCAGCCCGCCGCAAACCGGCGGAAGACAGGCCGCTGAAAACTGCCTGCACTCCTTCCTGCACGCCCGCGGACTCCACTACCGCAGCGAAATGTCCAGCCCCCTCACCGCCGCCGAATCCTGCAGTCGCATCAGCCCCTTCCTGTCCTTCGGCTGCCTCTCCGTCCGCGAAGCCGTACACGCCGGGCGCCGAAGAATCCTGCAGTTGCGCGATGAACAGCACCAGACAAACGTCAATCCCGCCTGGTTCCAGTCGCTTGCCAGTTTCGAATCGCGGCTGGCATGGCACTGCCACTTCATCCAGAAACTCGAAGATGAACCGACCATTGAATTCCGCAACGTCAATTCGGCCTTCAACGGGCTCCGCGAAAATGACTTCCGCCAGGATCTGTTCGAAATATGGCAGCAGGGCATCACAGGGTATCCCATGGTCGACGCCTGCATGAGGTCGCTGCAGGCAGGAGCATGGATTAATTTTCGAATGCGGGCCATGTTGATGTCGTTCGCCGCCTACCACCTGTGGCTGCACTGGCGACAGCCCGCCCTGCACCTCGCCAGACTGTTCCTCGATTACGAACCCGGCATCCACTACTGCCAGTGCCAGATGCAGTCCGGAGTCACCGGGATTAACGCCATCCGCATCTACTCCCCAGCCCGCCAGGCCGCCGAGCAGGATCCTCGCGGAGACTTCATTCGCCGATGGTTGCCGGAACTTGAAGGAGTCCCCGATGAATACCTTGCTGACCCGCATCACATGACGCGACTGCAGCAGGACCTGTTCGGCTGCCGCATCGGACGCGATTACCCGGCCCCTGTCGTCCAGCACGAAACTGCCTTCAAAACCGCACAGCAGCGGATCTTCGCCGCCCGCAACTCAGCCATCGTCCGGCTCAATGCACGCAAAGTCTACGAAAAACACGGCAGCCGCAAACGCACCATGGAACAACGGACAGGAAACGAGGGCTAGCGGCAAACGCGAGGCGATGGCATCCATGCCGCAGAGAGCAGATTTGAGAAAGTTGAAAGGAGAAGTGAAGAATTCATCCCGCGCATCACACCAGCGTTATGTGTTTCCCCTCGCGGCTTCACGTGAGACCGACAGCACTGCAATTCCCGTGTGTATACGGCTCAGTAAAGCACAGACATACACGTCACCCGCTTTTTCGCCGTTGCCTCGGGCGAGGGGTGTTAACGCAATTTCCACATCTAAAAATATAACCTAAGAGCAGCACAAAAACGCAAAATCCTCCCCTCACCCCCGTCGGGTGAGAGGGCCCGTTGGTGATGTGAAAATTCACCCTAAACACAATCTCTGACATACATTACCCGCAGCACCTGCAAAACGCACACCCGCAGACTCCCGTCTGCGGCTCGCCTGACCACTGATCCCTGACCACTGAAAACTTCCCATGGTCTCCCGAAAAAATCTGCTCCCGGAAAAAATTTGTCTGACGTGCAACCGCCTGTTCCGGTGGCGCCGCCGCTGGGCACGCGACTGGGACAACGTGAAATACTGCAGCGAACGCTGCCGTCGCAGCAGGCCTCCCAGCACGCTGATTCCAAACGAGTCACCTGAAGATCAAAACCAACGCAGAACTCAGCCAGCCCGCAATCGGAGCCGTCGATGAAGACCACTGCCGCCCCGCCCGCATGGCTCAGCCAGTTGCCGCCGCATCTGGCTGAACGCTGCCGCAGCGTCGTTCCAGGCGCCCCGGTCGCGACCGCCGAATTCGTGCTGTACTGGTTGTGCACCGCCGTCCGCACGGACGAGAACCCGGCGCTGGACGCCGCCTGCCTGCTGGCTGCCGCTCTGCAGAAACCGCTGCTGGTCTACCACGCTCTGTCGGAAACATATCCATTTGCCTCCGACCGCCATCACATGTTTATTTTGCAGGGAGCTCGTGATGTGCAGCGACAGATGGCTGAACGAGGCCTGTCGTATGTGTTTTATCTCGAACAGCACGGGATTCGCAAAGACTGCCTGAAACTGCTGGCCGACCGAGCCTGTGTGGTGCTGACGGAAGATCTGCCAACGGCTCCAGCCCGCCTGTTTCTGCATGGCCTGGCTTCGCGAACTACCACCCCCGTGGTCGCCGTCGACACGGCCTGCGTCGCTCCGCTGCTGCTGCAGGGCAAAGCTTACGAACGAGCGTTTCAGTTTCGTGATGCCACGCAGCGATTGTACGATGAACGACTGCGACGAAACTGGCCTGTGTGCACGCAGCAGCCACAATCGGTCGCCTGGAACTGCCTCGAACTGCCTTTTGAACCTGTCGACCTGCAGCGAGCTGAACTGCCGCGGCTGATTGCTGACTGTCGGATTGATCACAGCGTGGGTCCTGTCGTAGATACCCCCGGCGGCACATCGGCTGGCATGGAACGCTGGCAGGCCTTTCGACAGCAGGGACTCAAACGTTATGCTGACCGTCGCAATGACCCGCTGCTGGACGGTTCCAGTCGCATGTCAGCGTATCTGCATTACGGCATGGTGTCACCGCTGAGGATTGCCCGCGAAGCAGCATCCTGTGGCGGAGCCGGCGCAGAGAAATATGTGGAAGAACTGCTGATCTGGCGGGAACTAGCCTATGGATTCTGCTTCTATCGGCCGGATCACGAGCAGTGGTCAGCATTGCCTGGCTGGGCCCGGCGGACGCTTGAGCAGCATGCCGGGGATCCAAGGCCGCAGGTGTATTCGTGGGAACAGCTGGCGCGCGGAGCCACCAGTGAACCACTTTGGAATGCGGCACAGCAGTCACTGCTGGTGCAGGGAGAACTGCATAACAATGTGCGGATGACCTGGGGCAAAGCTTTCCTGTCGTGGACAGAATCGCCGCAGCAGGCCCTGCAGCTGCTGGTTGACCTGAATCACCGATATGCACTGGATGGTCGGGATCCGTCTTCGTATGGTGGCATCCTGTGGTGTCTGGGGCAGTTTGATCGGCCCTTTGAACCTGAACAGCCGGTGCTGGGAACAGTGCGACCGCGACCGGTCCGCGAACATGCTCGCAGACTGGATGTCAAAGCGTGGCGGCAAATGACAGCCACCACACGCTGCCAGCCGGTCCCGTCCATTGCGGTCATTGGAGCCGGCTTGTCCGGCTGCTGTGCAGCCCGCATCCTGGCGGATCACGGGCTGCCTGTACAGCTGTTTGAAAAAAGTCGTGGTGCAGGCGGACGCATGGCAGCTCGGCGAACCGAACAGTTTACGATTGATCACGGAGCCTCGTGGTTCACGGCCCGCGATGAACGGTTCCGCAGGTACATGCGCAGCTGGGAGCAGCAGGGGCTGGTGCGAAACTGGCGCGGACGATTTGTACAACTGAGCGCAGACGGCCAAGAAACAGACCTGCCGGTCCAGTGCCGCATGACAGCAGTCCCGGGGATGTCGGCACTTTGTCAGAACCTCGCACGGGAACTGTCTGTGCACACTCGGACCCGCATTGTGCGGCTGCAGCAGGACGGATCGAAATGGCGAATTCAGGATGAGCAGCAGCAGTGGTCCGGCCCCTTTGACCAGTTAGTGCTGGCACTGCCAGGACCGCAGGTCGAAACCCTGCTCGGAACAGCCGAACTGTCGGCTGCAGCGGTGATTCCCGATTATCAGTCCTGCTGGACTCTGCTGGCAGCCAGTTCTCATTTAAGCCGTGCTGACTGGGTACAGGCGGAGGTCTCCGATGGTCTCATGGCACGGATCAGCCGTTGCCAGACCCGTCCTGGTTACGACGGACCGGCAGGTGAACAGTTAGCGGTGGAGGCTCGCGCAGATTGGTCGCGGGCGGAACGCGATTCTGCGCCCGAGCAGGTCGGGCAGCAAGTGCTGCAGGCACTGCAGCAGCAGCCGACATTCCGGGGCCTCGGTGACTGGACATGGCAGGCTCATCACTGGCGTTACGCACTCCCAGGGATCGGTGATCGGGAGGGAATCGCAACCGAGCTGTGCCGACTGGGGGCTCAGGGACTGCAGCTTTGCGGTGACTGGACGATGGATATCGGACGCAGCTCGTGTGCGGTGGAGGCGGCGTGGCTGAGTGGTCAGGCGGCCGCGGGCCGCATTCTGTGCAGTCTGCAGCTGGTAAAACGTCAACAACGCAACCTGTTGTGGGATAGCGAATCCTGAGCATGCACGCCACCGATCACTAAATCCTCCTCTCGCCCCCGTGAAACGGCGAAGATGGGTCGGGGGTGAGGGGGCAAGTCACCCTAAAAAACATAACTCAGACACACACCGCAGCTGCAGCCCCAGCTGCGTCAGCCATGGGAGTGCCTGAAAGCTGAGCCGGGAGGACTGACACCCGCAGACTCCCGTCTGCGGCTCGCCAACACTGTCAACTGACCACTATTCCACTTTCTCAGTCGTTGTTTTCCGGGCGTCCTTCGGTGTAGTGCCAGTTATGAATCGGCTGCAGCACCCGCAGCACGTCGGCCAGCAGCTGCTGGTCCAGCGGTTCACTGGCCCATGCCGCCCACTGACGGATGCGAGCCGGGTTGGCGGAACCGGTAATACAGGTGGTGAAGTCCGGATTGGCAATGGAAAATTGCAGCGCCAGTTTGGCGATGTCAGCCCCGCGATCACGACACAGCTGTGCGGCGGCAGCTGCGGTGCGGCGCACTTCCGGAGTCGCCTTGTGCCAGACCGGCAGCGGATCATTGGACAGCAGCCGCGCCGAAAACGGAGCAGCATTCATCAGACCCACTGCCTTCTGCTGACACAGCGGCACCAGCTCAATCGCCATGTCGTTCTGCAGCGTGTAGTGGTTGTAGGTCAGAATCACATCCACATCATCCGAATTCTGCAGCACATATTTGAACATCTTCATCGGATATCCGCTGACTCCGATGTAACGCACCTTGCCCTTCTGCACCAGCCGCCGCAGTGCCGGCAGTGTCTCTTCGACAATCTGCGACATTTCGACGTACTCCAGATCGTGACACAGCACAATGTCCAGATGATCGGTCCGCATCCGTTCCAGTGAAATATCCACGCTCTCAATCACTCGTCTGGCACTGAAGTCGAAATGCCGCGGTGCGTAGCGTCCCAGTTTGGTGCCGAGGATGTAGCTGTCGCGAGGAATGGTGGGGAGCACCTGCCCGAGCAGCACTTCACTCATGCCGCGGCCGTAGTACGGTGACGTATCGATGAAGTTCATGCCAACTTCAATGGCCGTCGTCACGCTCCGCAGACAGTCCTGCAGATCCACACTGCGAAACTCAGCCCCCAGCGAAGATGCCCCGAAGGACAGTGTTGTGAGGTTCAGCCCTGTTTTTCCCAGCGGTCGCATTGGCAGCATGGCAGCAGTGTTCCGTCAATTCCACAAACAGTTTCAAATCAGTCCGTCGCAGCACAATACAGAAAGCCACACGTTTGGCAAAACACCAGCCCCAAAATCCTTGCCTCCGAGGTCGCTCAGGCCACATACGCGAGGTTGTGGTGTTCGACCTGATGCCGAATCACGAACGGGGACACTCCATACTCGGCTGCAAGATCATCGATTTCCTCCTCAGTGACCCATGACCCGGAAAGGTCGTGGCGAAGCATCTCTTTTACCGCCAGAAATTCTGCAGCAAACGCCTGGCTCATCTGCTGTCGCTCAGTACGCAGCCTTGACAATGTACTGAAGCTGCCGCCTCTTCCAGCAAGGTGCTCAAACAATGCCCTGCAAAACGTAAATTGCCGTGATGCCTGATTTTTTTCTGGAGCAGCCAGCGAGGATTACCGCAGGAATTGAATCCCAGAATGGCAGCCAAAACTCCACAAGCGTCGCCAGCGGGAAGCAACAAATGCTCCAGTTGATCAATTTGCAATCGATCGACCAACTGTTCGAGAGTGCTCAACCTCCAGTTTTCTCCACCGGGAGCGGATGTGGCTATTCCAGCATACCCATACCCTCTTTAACAGGCCGTCCCAGCACCATGAACTGCCCACAATACTCGGCGAATCCAGACAGGGGCATCCAAGACGCTGGTGTAGTCGGCTATTGCCGAAGTCGCCGGACCCAATGTAACCGTATCAGCAGTGAGACTGCTGACAGAAGACAGCGCGAGAAGTTCATTCAGCAACTCCAGACGTATGCTGGAAGCAGCAGCCAGCAGTTGAGCCTCTACCGGAGGTGTCGCTGCATAAGGATCAATGCCACGCTGAGCAGCCGAGCGGCAATAAGTCCTTTCCGCCTCGCCGCAGGTCATGATCGCCTGCAATTCACTCTGCAGCCAAGTGTCCTGAATTCCACTGTCAAGCAGCCTGCCCACCACGGCATCCACAAACTCGCTGAAAACTTCGGCCAGTTGACTTCACGTCGGACGCCCCACCCCTCGTGACAGAAACTTGATACCGGTATCGGGGACTTCCAAATGTTCCCAGCGTAATTCGGTCGAATCCCCCAGACTGATGATGCTGAGCGACGGCAGCGCGAAACCTTCCCGCGACCAGCGCAGGTTATGGCGACGCAAAAATTCCCGGGCTTTAACCCCGCGACACACCGTTTCGGCCTGCAGAAACCACCAGTTGCAGGCCAGCCACACCGCCAGCGGATTAAGCGGAAGACAGACCTGCCGTTATTCAGACCTTGAACGCCTGTCCTGCAGTTCTGAAATGCAGGCAGCGATAAATTGCATGCAGAGGGAGCCCAAGGTTGCACGCAGTTCCGCGCCCTTTGCACCGCCAAGATCCTGCCATTCTCAATCCATCCTGAACTGCTGAGTCTCCTCCATGCTGCCGCTCCTCGTCAAACTAAACAACACCACTAGGCCACTCGTCATGTGACAGTTGCCAGCCCATGTACTGCCCGGAAACACGATTCGAAAGTCGCCCCTGAAACACTGTGTCCTCAGACTTGTACCAGACATACCTCGGAAAGCCATTTCCAAGGGTCCGGCGAAACACTGCATTCGAATTGCGGTACGCAGCCAAAGCTGAATTTGCTGGAGTCGGTCGGCAAAGGTCGCATCGCAGATCGTCGCGTCAGCTCGTGGTCGCAGTTTCCCGGCGAACGTGGTGGCATTCTTATGCTCCGGACTGCCCGAGTACGAAACACAAGCAGCCAGTTTGGACACATCTAAACTCAGCGGTGCCGGCTGAATCACTCGAGGCGGCTGACGTTTTCTGTCTGGAGGACGCACTGTGACGAATTGCCTGCTGGTGCTACACGGACCGAATTGAACGAATGCCGTGAGGATACTGATCAACAGCCGCAATCGCCAAACCTGTGTCGCTCAGATCGTCGGTGATCCCGTGGAGCCAACAGCCCCCGCAAAAGCCGACCTTGATGCCGAATCACTCGATCGTCCGAAATTTGCCGTTCCGCCCGAAAACTCCGACGGATGTGGTCCCCGGACATCATCTGTTGCCAAAACACCGCCTCATCCGCATTCCTGTGTTTCCTCAATACCACTCCCCAGGCTTCCGAAAACTTCCCCAGGACGCACCATTTCTTCAGCAGATTCGGAGTAGCCGGGAGAATCGGAAATGTTACAGAGCAATTCTTCGGCATAAACCGCCAGTTCACACCACGTGTGGCAAGCAGCTTCGGCAATTCCTGCAGAACTTCTCGCCAGAGCGTCGAAATTCGACTTAGAGTTAACAGCCACGGGTTCGAATCTTTTGCAGAGGCCAGTTCTCGGCCTCCCTTTTTCATCATTGAAGTTGCCGCGATCGGCACAGTCGTTCGAATCAGGACTTCGGATTCATCCCCTTGTGACCGTGAAACCGCAGAATTTCATTCAAAAGGACGATCCGGATTTTTCACTGTCTGTCAGGTGAGACCAGCGTCTGGTCTCAGGGTTTTCTGAACCAGCGGACAGCAATCATTCACGAAGAAGATTGACCAGGGACTGGACATGTTAGTACTTAGCCGCAAAAAAGACGAAAAGATTGTTATCGGTGACTCCATCACACTGATGGTTATCGAGATCAGGGGTGACAAAGTGCGACTGGGCATCGAAGCGCCCCGCGACGTCACAGTACACCGCGAAGAGGTCTACGACGCGATTCGCCGTGAAGCGGCTCCAGACCCAAAATCCTGATCACTCGGGTTCGCTCAGTTCGGGCCGCTGACGCCTGCCGCTTTTCCGCCGATCGCTCGTCCCTGGCGTAACGCGAAATCTGTGGCAGGCTGCGACAGTTCCCTGCATCGTCGCGCAGACCCGCTCAACTGCCCCGATTCATGACATGCCTGACTGATCCGTACAGCGCGCCGGATGCCCTGCTTGGTACACTCCAGTCAGTTTGCCATTTCACCAATCACCTGCCCCTTCTGCAGTCGCATCAGCGACTGCAGAAGCTTACACTTCCGCGGCTCACCGCGTGGGACCTCGGTCTGCCTGCGGTGCCCGGAACTGGCAGCGTCGCGCGGCTTGCTGCTCCTTCTGCGTCAACACCTCCCTGTCCGCGCAGCCAAATGACCTGCGGACAGCATCATGAACCAGACCAGCAGCCAGTCAGACCGAACCGCCCTCTACTTGCAGGCTGTGCGCGAAAAAGTCGGACAGGTCGTCGTCGGCCAGGATGTGGTCGTTGAGCGATCCCTGATTGCACTGCTCACCAGCGGACACATGCTGCTTCAGGGAGTCCCGGGACTTGCCAAAACCCTGCTCGTCTCTGTCCTTTCGCGCTGCATTGACCTGCAGTTCGCTCGCATCCAGTTCACTATCGACCTGCTGCCCTCCGATATTCTCGGCTCAGAGATTCTCGACCAGCGCACTAGCGAGTTTCGCACGAAAAAAGGCCCCATCTTTACCAATCTGCTGCTGGCCGACGAAATCAACCGAGCCGCTCCCAAGGTCCAGGGAGCACTCCTTGAGGCCATGCAGGAACGTCGCGTCACCATCGGCGACCAGACCTGGAACCTGCCCGCTCCGTTTCTGGTTATCGCTACTCAAAATCCCGTCGAACAGGCCGGGACCTTCGAATTGCCCGAAGCCCAACTCGACCGCTTCATGCTCTGCCACCGCCTTCAATACCCCACCGAGGCCGAGGAAACCGAAGTCCTGCGGCGCAATGCCGGTCTGGGAATTCAGCGACGCGACGGCGGTGCAGTGGTGCAGACCGAATTCGACGTGCTGGACAAACAACCCGTCGGCTCCTCAGAAGATCTCATCATCGCCATGGAAGCTGTCAACTCGGTACACGTCAGCGATACCTTCATCCAGCACGTCGTACAGCTTGTCAACGACACCCGCCAGCACCCCAGCCTTGAACTGGGCTGCAGTCCCCGCGCCGGAATCTCACTCATCAAAGCCTCCCGCGCACGCGCACTCATTCACGGACGATCATATGTCACTCCGGACGACCTCTTCGCACTCGCAGAAGACGTTATCCTGCACCGTATTCGACTTAGCTATGAAGCCATCGCCGACGGTATCACCGGACACGATGTGCTCCAGCAAATCATCACCAGACGAACATGACGACGGTCAGTGGGCGGCAGGCGGGGGGGGCGATGTGGAACATCTCCTCAGCAGTGCTTTCCTCAGTTTCCCTGAATTCGTGTCCATTCGAGGCTAAAGACCACTCCTCACCGCAACCATCACCCAACACCAATGCACGGCGAACTTAACGAAATTGTCCCGCTGAATTCCCGGCAGTTTGCTGTCGCCGCCCGGCGACTGGCCGACAGCCTGGCATACGGCACCGACAAATCGCCCTTTCTGGGCAGCGGGATCGAATATGTCCAGTCCCGACAGTATCAGCCGGGTGACCCCATTCGCAGCATGGACTGGCGGATCACCGCGCGAACCGGAAAACCGCATGTCCGCGAATTTGAAACTCCGCGACGCCTTCCCTGCTACCTGCTGATCGACACGTCCGCCTCCATGCTGGTCAGTTCTCAGCAACGTACAAAATACGAAACCGCCCTGCTGGTGGCAGCCGGGCTTGGTCTGGCCTGCCTTGATCGCATCAGTCCGGTGGGGGTGCTGGGAGTTGGCGGACGTGATTTTCACGTTGAACCTTCGCTCAATCGTGACACCATCCTGCAGTGGCTGCTGGCTCTTCGCAAGTACCGCACTGATGAACCAACCACACTGGCCCGGCGAATTTCTCAGCTCGCCCCCACGCTGCTCAATCGCACCCTTGTGTTTGTGCTCAGCGATCTTCACGACCCGGCAGCGCCTGCCGCCATTCGCGAACTGAATCAGCGACATGAATGCATCGTGATTCAGTTGCGCGACCCGCTTGAAGATGGACTGCCCGGTGCTGGTATTCTGCGCGCCATCGAGGCTGAGACCGGTCGGCAGCTGGTGGCTCTCAGCAGCGATGTACACACAGATCAGCCGCAGCTGGAACGTTTTCTGAAGCGTGCCGGAACAGACCATCTGGTGCTGCCCACGGATCAGCCGTGGTCCGCTTTACTGCGATCCTTTTTGATGTCGCGGAATGCCTTCAATCGAGGTGCTCGATGAAACACGGCCTGGCAGTCCTGCTGATACTTCTGTATTTAGCCCGCAATGGTACTGCGTGGTCGCAGGAGCCGCTGTCGGCCGAGGCAGCGGCGCACGCCCCGACCGCGACAGACTCGACTGTGCAGGCACGCATCGACGGCAGGGCCGAACTTTCGGCGGCCGTCGGCATGCGAGCCGTGATTACTCAGGTCTTCTTTCCCGGTACTGAGCTGCAGCCGATGGACGACGGAGGTACCGCTGACCGCGACGTGGTGATTCGTATTGACGCAGTGTACCCGCATGGCGACGGTTTTCGTTATGACCTGACGTGGACCGGATTTCGCCCTGGCACACAGGATCTCAGTCGCAGCCTGCGTCGCAAGGACGGCAGTTCGGTGAGGGACCTGCCCGCACTGCCGGTAACCATCAGTTCGGTGCTGCCGCCGGATCGTCTGACGCTGTCGCCCGCACCGCCGACGGGCGGTCCCTGGGTGGGCGGATATCAGTCGGTGATGTCGCTGCTCGCCGTTCTCTGGGTGCTGGGACTTGGTTTCATCCTCTGGACTCAAAAACACCAGCGGCAGCAGATTTCCGCTGCTCAGGTGAATCCGGCTGAGCAGCGTCTGGTGCAGCTGCGACAGTTGCTGACGAAAGCTGCCAGTGGCGAGCTGGACGCCGCCGGTCGCACAGCTTTGGAAGTTCTGATCTTCGCCTTTTTCAGAGAGCAGCGGGGTTTGCCAGTGCAGTCACCGCAGCAGTTGCAGGCGACATTGCAGCAGGACCCGGTCGCTGGTCCGCTGCTGCGACAACTGGAACGCTGGCTGTACGACAGACCAGGGTCAGTGTCTGCGGCGGTCGAACAGTTGCTGCTGCCGCTGCAGCAGCTGACTGAGCAGGCTGCCAGCCGTGCGTCGACCGCGGAGTCAGGCTCATGACAATGCCGGCAATTCTGAACAGCTTTGAACGCCCGTGGCTGCTGCCGCTGCTGGTCGTCCCGGCGCTGCTGCTGGCATGGGTCTGGCGCGGGCCGTGGCGGCGGACAGCACTGCCTGTGGACCATGGAGTCCGCCCCGATCGTCGTGTCCTGCAGACGCTGCTGAAGATGGCCGAATCTCTGCCGGCACTGCTGCTGGCTGTGGCCATCCCACTGTTGAGTGTGCCGCTGGCTACCGGCAGCCCCGTGACTCAAAGAAAACTGACCAACATTGAATTCTGTGTGGATTGCTCAGGCAGCATGACCGCTCCCTTCGGCGAAGGCACACGCTACGACGCCTCAATGCAGGCGATCAGTCAGTTCCTGAATTTTCGCGAAGGCGATGCCTTCGGACTGACCTTTTTTGCTTCGGATGTCGTCCGCTGGTGTCCGCTCACAAGGGATACGTCGGCCTTTGCCTGTTCACTGCCATTTATGAAACCTGATTCGCAGCGCGCCATCGGCGGCGGCACCATGATCGGACGCGCCCTGATCAACTGCCGCAAAGTGCTGGAAGATCAGGCACAGGGCGATCGAATGATCATTCTCGTATCAGACGGGCAAAGCAGTGATCTAATGAATGGTGGCAATGAAGAGCGTGCTCGCGAACTGCAGCAGGCCGGTATTGTGCTGTTCTGCATTCATATCGGAGATCCTAATATTCCTGATGAAATCGTCACTATGGCCAGACTGACCGGGGGCGAAGCTTTTGTGTCGGGAGACCCCGCAGCACTGGATTCCGTATTCCAGCGCATTGACAGCATGAGGCCCGCGGAAATCGAACAGGTGGCGGTCGAATATGTCGACGATTTCCGTCCGTTCTGCTTTGCCGGACTGCTGCTGCTGACGATGTGGGCATTGGCCGGATTTGGACTGAGGTACGTGCAATGACGGGGCTGACGGAACAGCAGCAGCTTTGGTGTCTGCTGGGAAGTCTGGGTGCACTGCTGCTGGCGGGGTTGGGCGAGTGGCTGCATGCACGTCGCGTGCGGCGCATCGCAATTCTGCTGTTTGGTCCCGCACAGCGACCTATCGCCTGGGCCCGTACTGCCCCGTCGCTGCGATGCCTTGCCGCAGCCGGTCTCGCATGGGCCCTGCTGGTGCTGTTCTGGCTGCCGCCCAATCGCAGAACCCCCGGGCAGGATCGGCCCGTCTCCTTCGAAAAGCTGAAACATGTTATACTGGTGCTGGACGTATCACCCAGTATGCGTTTGCGAGATGCCGGAACGAAGGGCGACCAAAGTCGCATGGTGCGAGCGCGGGAGGTGATGGAATCGTGGTTCCGTCGCATTCCGATGAATGAATACCGCGTTACAATTCTGGCAACATACACCAAATCACTGCCGGTTGTGGAAGACACAAAAGACATAGCGGTGGTTGAGAACGTGCTGAACGATCTGCCAATGCACTTCGCGTTTCAGGCGGGTGAAACAAATTTGTTCAGCGGGCTTGAAGCAGCGGCCGAACTGGCACGCGGCTGGAGACCTCGCAGCACCACTGTGGTGCTGGTCAGTGACGGAGACACAGTGCCGGCAACCGGGATGCCGACGATGCCGCCTGCCGTAGCGGATGTCGTGATTGTGGGCATTGGTGACCCGCTGAACGGCACTTTTCTGAACGGCCGCAATTCGAAACAGGACGTCAGTACCCTGCGTCAGATCGCCGCACGAACTCGCGGATTTTACCATAACGGCAATGACAAACATCTGCCCAGCGAACTGCTGCGGCGGCTGACATTGTCTGCGGAAGGTGCGGAAAGACTGGACTGGGGCTGGCGCGAATGGGCTCAGCTGGTACTGCTGCTTTCCGCAACAATTCTGGCGGGACAGCCGATTTTGCTGAATTTTTGCGGTTCCCGCTGGCTGCCCGGCATCCGAAAACAGCCCGTTCTTCAGAGCGGGGTATGGACAAACCCGCAGTAGTGCGTCAGACTGCGTCAAGGAAATGTCGATAGTCCTCCTGCGCAGCCCCAGCTTTCCCGCCGACGCCCCCCGCACCTTTTTCTGTCGTAGTTCGGGCATTCGTGCCCGAGCACCCCGCACCTCAAAGGACCGCCATCATGAAGAAATCTTTACTGCTGTTCTGGCTGGCCCTGCCGGTCGTGGGTGGTCTCTATCATCTGACGGCCGGTGAACTCCACATGCAGATGGACCAGGTCGGCTGGCATTTGCGGACCGGTCGCAGTGCTGTGCAGAAGTCTGAGTGGCATCGGGCCGCTCGTGAATTCGAGAAGGCTCTGGAACTGGTGCCTGACGATCAGGATCAGCTGCGTCGCGATGTGCGTCTGCAGCTGGCTCAGGCGAAGATTCACAGTGCCGGCCTGCCGGATGCCAATGAGGATCTTAAAAAGCTGCTGACTGAAGTGACGGCAGACGACGTTCAGCCGGCGGATCCGGTCCTGCAGTCGCGGATCCGTGAAACTCTGGCAGAATCTCAGTACTATCTTGCGTGGCTGATGCGTCTCGAAGGCGTGGCTCGTGAAGAGTGGCTGCCGGAACTTGAATCTGCTCGTCAGAATTATCGCCTGCTGGCTGAACAGGCTCAGGCGGTCGGTGACAGCCGTGGCCAGCGGCAGCAGCAGGAAAACCTTGAAGCCTCAATTCGCCTCGAGCAAATGGCGATTGACGATTTGCAGGGCCTGCCAATTCCGAAGCCCTGCCAGTCCTGCTGCAGCAAGTGTCGCTCGCGTCGCCCGGGAACGAAACCCGCGCAGAAGCCGAAGGATAGTCGCGGTGCTTCCGCTGGTCCTCCGGCTGATGGCTCTGGGTCCTGACTGCGGTGGCGTCTTAATGGCTGTCTTTCAGGCAACAGGATGAAAGCTGATGAACTGGCGGCGGATGTTCGCGGTGTGGCTGTTGCTGGCGACCGGGCAGGATGTTTCGGCAGTCTGCATTCAAAACAGCGTCCCGGCGACACCCGTCGCACCGGCTCGTACCCTGACCATACCTCGAGCACTGATCCCCTCACTGCGCACTGCGGCTGGTGCGGCAGCGAAGCCCGTTGCTGACGAGGTTGCCGGCTCGGTCACCGGCAACGTTACTGCCGAATCTGGTGCTGCGGCAGCCACCACAGCACAAGCCACTGCTGCTGCACAGGCACGCACGCAGATGTTGCAAAAACTTGAATTTGATAGACGCCCCTCAGCGATCCTCGCAGCCTGGGCAGGTCCCGCTGCCGCGGGTGGCGATCCGGTCAGTGCACCTGCTGTGCTGGCAGCCCCGGCCGCGGCCATTAACGCGGTGGACCCGGATTCCCCCGTTGCAAATGCAGTTCCCACAGACGCTGCAACCGACTCTGCCGCTTCCGATGCTGACCCGGCGACCGCTGACGCCGCAACCGCGCTGCAGCAACTGCAGCAGCAGTTGCAGTCTCTGAAAACAGCAGTGACTCGCGGATCATGGCCGGAAGTCGGCCAGCTGCTGTCAGCGTTCAGTGAACAGGAACGGCTGTTGATTCATGAGAAACTGGTGACTTCACTGACCAGCGGCCCCTCGAATGCGCCGCGTGGCCGCAACGGACAGCGGATCGGAGAACGCAACCTGCTGCGGGCGGCGGATGTCATCGCGATTGCCGAACTGTGTCCTGTCGCTGTCATCCCACAGGAACGACTGCAGGGTTTGGGGCAGCTGGCAACCACCTGTGAAAACGAGGGTGAGTCACCGGCCGTGCTGGCCCAACAGCTGCAATCGCATCTGGCCGCAGACAACCCGAACCGCAAATTGACGCGAGTGGGTGCCGGAGAGCTGCTGCTGGCGGCCAACAGGCTGTCTGAAGCACTGCAGTTCCTGCCGGCCATTGAAGAGCTGCAGACTGCTGCTGATCTGAAGACACTCGCAATACTCGCTCGCACGGTTTACGGGCTGCATAAGCAACAGGCCGATCCGGCGAAACTGGAAAAAGCATGGCAGGCGGTGCAGATTGTCCTCGAAAGCCCGGCTCCCGCTGCTGCTGTTCCCGCGGTGGCACCGGCAAATCCGGCTGTCCCTGCCGCAGCTGCTCCGACAACTACCCCGCCGGCCCTGACGCTGGAACAATGGCAAAGCTTGCAAAGCGAAGTGCTGCAGTTGGCGGTGGAGCTGGTTCCGCAGCTCAGGAAGGAACTGGGAGCTCAGTGGCTGTCCGACAGCTTCACTCGCGAGGCTGAGCGGGGCCGACGAATTCTGAACGGGATCGGGCGTGCTGCGGCTCTCGGAATGGCGCAGCATCCCTCCACACCGGATGACCGTCTGGCAGTGCTTAAGCTGCAGCAGACCGCTGTAGACGCGATTCTGCAGCATGCCTCCGCTGGCATTGCCGACTGGAAACCGGCTTTGCATCTGCTGCTGGTCAACTGGCTGCGGGAAGCTCGGTATGCAGTGCAGAACGACAGCAGCACGGCTCGCGGACCGCAGATGCAGCGAGATGCCTATGGTAACTACTTCTGGATGGCAGATGACAATATGGCGATGCGGCAGATGCAGATGCAGTCACAGACGGGAATGCCGGTGGCAATCTCGGCCGGACGCATTCTGGATGCTGCTCCCGGAGACGTCTGGCTGCAGTATCTGGAACCGTCGTTCTTCCCCACCATGGCTGAATCTCGGGCACGCCTGCATCTGAAGGTGAAGGAAGAGGCTGCAGCCTTTCCATGGATCGAAAAACTGGCGACCTCGCATCCACGTGAAGCTGTCGAGTTAGTGCAGACATTCCTTTCGACGTGGACTGAAAACCACGATCCCAACAGTGCTCGTCGTCGGACCGGGATCTACATGTTTTCATTCGGATATAATGAACGCCTGAATTCCATTCCGCTAACTCGCAGTCACCAGGAACGCAATCTCCGTGAACTGGCCGAGTTTGCTCAGCGGATCCGCGGGCTGCAGTTGGCGGGAATCGATGAGTCGTGGCTGGCCAATGCCTTTGCAGGCGTGCACAGTGCCGCAGAAGTATATCTGCAAAAGGACTTGCAGGCGGTCTTCGGCAACTCAGACTCAATACAGCCAAAGACACTCGCGGTACTGCTGGGCAAAATGCGTGACAATCTTAGTACGGTCTGGCGTGAACCTCAGTTGCAGCAGGCGCTGAAGACAAATCGAAAGAAGCAGGAACTGGAAGCTGAGGTTTTGCGGGGTTATGACGCTGCTTTGCAGATGTGCAAAACCGGACTGCAGCGCGAACCCGGTAACTGGCGACTGTTAATGGTGCAGGGCAGCCTGCTTCACGATCTGGCCAACTACAAAAATGATCTGGCTCGCGATGCGGGTTTTGCGGATGCTCGTCGTCAGGCTATCAGCATCCTGCGCACGGCAGTGGAAGCCTATTTGCAGGCCCTGCCGGGCTTACCAGATGCGGAAGTCACGGTCGAAGGATTCAACACGTGGTTCTACGCCTCTCTGGGGGACGCCTCGCTGGCCCGCATTACCGAGGAACGCAACCCGGTACTGGAACAGATACCGCTGATTCAGCAGGCGTTTGCGGCGATTCCGGCCGAGTTTCGTGAGCGGCATCTGGATCTGTTTGCCAATGATTTGTTTGCTCGTATGAGCAGCGTGAATCCATCCGTCAAGTTCCGTTATGCTCGCGAAGGGCTGCGGATCGCCGGTGAGCGGCAGCAGGCTCGCGAGGCTAAACAGGTCCTGGATTACTACAGCGATCTGGTGCAGGAAATTCAGCTTCTGGCCGAGGTAGACGGATCCGTGAAAGTGGGCCATGGTCAGCCCTTCGGTGTACTTGTCAGCATTCGGCATTCGAAGGCGATTGAGCGCGAGGGTGGCGGGTTTTCGCGTTATCTGCAGAATCAGAATTCCGGAGGCGGCTATTACTACAACAATGGCCGCCCGAATGAGGATTATCGGGACAAGTTTGAAAAGGCCGCTCGAGGCGCTTTGGATGAGCACTTCGAAGTGCTGTCTATCACATTCCAGCCGGAATCGGTGCAGTCACAACCGGACGCTGAAGAAGGCTGGCGCCGCACGCCCTATGCGTGGCTTCTGCTGAAAGCCCGCGGCCCTGAGATTGACTCGCTGCCGCCCGTGCGACTGGACCTCGATTTCCTCGACACTACGGGATACGTCGTACTGCCTGTCGAATCTGCTGCAGTCGCTGTTGACTGCGCACCGGCCGCAGGCGAACCTCGCCCTGTGGAAGAGCTGACGGTGACGCAGATTCTGGATGAACGCGAATTCGCTGCCGGGAAACTGGGGCTGGAAATTCGTGCCGTCGGACGCGGGCTGGTACCTGACCTTGAGCAGATCGTGGATTTGAAGTTTGAAGACTTCGAGGTCATGGGCGTGGAAACTCACCCACTGTCAATCTCAAAGTTCGACGAAAATTCAACTCGTCCGGCTGTTCTGTCGGAGCAGCTGTGGACGGTGTCACTGCGGGATCGGCGCGAGGCTGCCGGAGCGGATCGCAGTTTCCAGTTCGCTTCATTACGGCTGCAGCCGAAAGAAACGATCTACCAGCGTTATCGAGATGCGGATCTGACGCCGACTGAGCAGACGGTGTTGCTGCAGGCCAGCTGGGACCAGCCGACGACGCCGTGGTATGTCTGGGCCGCTATCGGACTTGTGCTGTGTGCCGGATCTTTTGGTGGCTGGCAGCTGCTGCGTCGCCGGTCCGGGCCGATGATTGTGACTGCTTCGCGCTGGTCGATGCCCGCGGAAGTTACTCCCTTTAGTGCATTGGCCGTGCTGCAGCGGATTGAGTCAGAGGGTGGTTTGCCAGCCGAGCGTCAGCGGGAGCTGGCGGACGCCATTCGGCGGATTGAGCGACATTATTTCGGCACCTCGGCTCACGACACCGCCGTGGATCTCACGACTGAGCTGCGTCGCTGGGTTGAGACAACCTGAACGATAACTTCACGCAGGGTGAGAAGAATTTGTGGTCTGAATTCGTGGCGATTCCATTTTTTAACAGAATCCGCACGATCCGCAGGGTCGGACCGGGGCGATGCCTGTTTCGCCGGAACTGTTTATGGAAGAATTTGCCGCCGCCGTCGGGTGTGTGTAGGTTGCTATTCGAATTGGTACGCGGCTGAAGAATCGGGAGCAGACCCTTGAAAATCGCAATGATTGGCACCGGGTATGTGGGGCTTGTTACGGGCACTTGCTTCGCGGAAAGTGGCAATGACGTTATTTGTCTGGACGTGGACGTTCGCAAGGTCAACCTGCTGAAAAGCGGCGGGGTTCCGATCTACGAACCGGGCCTTGAAGAACTGGTGCGGCGAAATGCGGTGGCCGGCCGATTGCGATTCACAACCGATTACGCCGAGGCGATCAGTTCCGCGCAGTGCATTTTCATCTGCGTGGGAACTCCCCAGGATCAGTCCGGGGCGGCCGATCTGAAATACGTACAGGCGGCAGCCGAACAGATGGCTCCTTATCTGCGGGACAACGCAGTTGTGATCTGCAAGAGCACTGTGCCTGTGGGCACCAACCGTCAAGTGGCCAGCTGGATTTCCGCCAAAACCTCGACTCGCTTCCGCATCGCCTCCAACCCTGAATTCCTGAAGGAGGGTGCGGCGATCGATGACTTTACCAAACCCGATCGAGTGGTAGTGGGGGTCGACGACCCGACTGCTGCAGAACTGATGCAGGAGCTTTACAAGCCGTTTCAGCGTACCGAGAAACCCTTTATTGTGGTCGGCATTGAGAGTGCTGAGATGATCAAGTATGCAGCCAACTGCATGCTGGCCACCAAGATCAGTTTCATTAACGAGATGGCAAACATCTGCGAGCAGGTTGGTGCGGACATCAATGAAGTGCGGAAGGGTATTGGCCACGATGCACGAATTGGATTTTCGTTCCTGTTTCCCGGGGTCGGTTACGGCGGATCGTGTTTCCCCAAGGATGTCCGTGCGCTGGCATCCGTGGCCGAGCAGCACGGAGTTTCTGCGCGAATTTTGCGGAGCGTTGATGAGACCAATAACCAGCAGAAGCATGTGCTGTTTCGCAAACTGTCGGCCTATTTCGATGATCCGCTGCAGGGGCGAAAAATTGCGGTGTGGGGCCTGTCGTTCAAACCGCGAACGGACGACATTCGAGAAGCCCCGGCGCTGGTTCTGATTCGCAATCTGCTGGAAGCCGGCTGCACGGTGAGCGTGCATGATCCTGTGTCTCAGGAGAACGTCCGACAGGAGATCGGTAATGTTGTGCAGTACTGCCCGCACCACTACGACGCCTGCGATGGCGCTGATGCGTTGTGTATTTTGACTGAGTGGAATGAATTTCGGAATCCGGACTTCGACTACATTCGGCACAAAATGAAAACTCCTGTGATCTTCGATGGTCGCAATCTGTACGACCGTCGTCGCATGGCTGACCGCGGTTTTTATTACACCGGCATCGGCCTCAGTGCCCTCCCCGTCGCGTCAGGTGAGACGCCGTAACTCGCGTTGTTCGGACGCCGAGTGCAAAACCGCAGCGTGGGCTTTCCCGACGCCGGTGCCAACCACTTAGCCTGGGCTTTCCAGCCCGATTAAGACTGAACGCAGTTCGGGCTTTCCAGCGCGAGATCTGCCCCGCAAAACAAGCCATTTGTCCACCCCGATTGCGTCGTCTTACGGCATAATCCGACCTCTGTCTTTCGCGTCTCTCCAGCCCCCACCCGCGTCTGCCCCGGCGACCATAAAAACAATCAGGAGCCCCGACCGTCAGGGGGGGCACACCACCAGACGACCGCAAGGGCGCAGGGAAGGGGACACACCACCGGCGTAGCAGGGAGGTGGCCGCCAAGGGTGGAAATACCGCACTGGAGTGAGCCCAAAACCGGGAAGGGGACACACCACCGGCATTGGGACACAGAGAGAATGGACGCAGCACCAAACGCAACCGGCGACCGTCAGGAAGGGGGACACAGCACCAACGAACTAACGAAGACGATTACCGTCCTGCCGGCACCGAGTTTAAAAGTGAACGATGAAGCCCGAATGATGCTCTTTTACCAACAGCATCCCGACGGCGTAACCGACCAGCGGTGTGATCCCGATAGGCGTGGGGTACTCCGAAAACACAATTCCCGGCAGCCGGAAACTCGACACACATTCCGCCCGATCGCCCGCCGCCGTTTTTTCCTCGCATTTTTGACCTGCTCAGCGTACAACACGGCAATGTGGCAACACATGGTCTGTTCGCCGCCGATTTACCGTCCAGGATTTGGTTGCCATGCGTCGAAATTTGAGTGTGTTCGTGTGCTGGCTGTGCGTTGGCCTTAGCGCCAGTTTGCTGACTGGCTGTGCTGAAGAACAGTCAAACAGCGGACTGCCCCCAGGACTGGGGGTTTTCGAAAAACAAAAGCAGACACTCGAGACTCCCCCTACGCCACCACCGGCACCAGATGCCACTGCGGCCAGCCTGGCTCCAGAGGGAGTGCCGGTCAGCGGAAAGTTTCGCGTAAAATTCGAGACCACAGCCGGCGAATTCGAAGTAGATGTCGATCGCTCGTGGGCTCCCATCGGAGCACAGCGATTTTATGAACTCGTCAAAGACCAGTTCTACGACGGCTGCCGCTTCTTCCGCGTTGTCCCCAACTTCGTGGCTCAGTTCGGCATCAACGGTGATCCCGGCAAGCACCGTAAATGGAACCGACAGATCTCAGATGACCCGGTCATCAAAAGCAATGTTCGCGGCACGCTGTGCTTCGCCACTTCCGGCCCCAACACTCGCACGTCCCAACTGTTCATCAACTTCAGTGACAACCTGAATCTCGACAAGATGGGCTTCGCCGTCTTCGGATCAGTGGTCGAGGGCATGCACAATGTCGACGGAATCAATCCGCAGTACGGCGAAGACCCAAACCAGCAGATGATTGAGGAAACCGGAAACCAGTACCTTATCGAGAACTTCCCGGAACTGGATTTCATTAAAAAAGCGGCCATCATCAGCGAATCGGAATGACCTGTATGAGCCTGCTGCATGTCTGCCATAGCCGCAGAACGGACCGCCAACTGCTGCCATTGCTCATCCCAGTACTGCTGCTGGTCGGCAACCCCGGATGCACTTCGCAGTCGTCACCGCCGACTGCGGGAACGGCTGACTCCGCGTCTGCTGCCCCCGTTGCCGCTGAGCCCGCATCCGCAGGTGCGGCAGACGGCATAAGCTCCGCAGGCACTGCAACGGCATGGCGTTTTGTAGAACGCACACCTGAGACCGGCGTCAGTTTCACCTACCGCAACGGCGAGGACGCCGGTCACTTTTCCATCCTCGAATCACTGGGTGGTGGCGTCGCGGTGCTGGATCTGGATGCAGACGGACATGACGACTTGTGTGCTGCCGGTGGCGGCCGATTTGACGGCAAATCCATTCTGCCACTGCCCACCGGACTGTACCGCGGCCGCAGCAACTGGAAGTTCCGGGATGCTGCAAAGCTAGCCGATGTCACCGACAGCGCTTTCTACAGCCATGGGATCGCTCGCACTGATTACGACCTGGATGGTTTCAGCGATTTCCTCGTGACCGGTTACGGTGGCCTGCAGCTTTATCGCAACTGCGGTGATGGCACATTTCAATTGCAGTCTGATGCCTGCGGGCTGGACGATCGCCAGTGGAGCAGCAGTGCGGCCTGGGGCGACCTGAACGGTGACGGCTGTCCTGATCTGTACGTAGCTCACTACACCAACTGGTCGTGGGAGAATGATCCGTTCTGCAAGGGTGGTCCCGATGGCGGTCGAGAAATCTGTCCGCCACGCAGCTACACCGGGTTGACTGATGTCCTGTACTTCAGCAACGGAGACGGCACTTTTCGCAATGCCACCACCGAAAACCCGCTGACTCCGGAAGGCAAGGGGCTGGGAGTTCTGATTGGGGACTTTGACCTGGACTTCGACAACGATATTTACGTCACCAATGATACTGTCAGCAACTTTCTCTACGAAAACGACGGCACAGGCAAGCTGGACGATATTTCGCTCACCAGTGGCTCAAGTCTCAGCAGCCTCGGAGTTCCCGACGGCAGCATGGGTATCGACGCCTGCGACTTCAATTCCGACGGACAGCCCGATATCTGGGTGGTTAATTATGAGCGCGAAACCAACGCCATGTACCAGAATTCCGGCAGCATGGTATTTCGCCATGTCAGCCAGCGGATCGGCCTGAATGCTGTCGGCGGAGCATGGGTCGGCTGGGGTACGACATGCCAGGACTTTGATCTCGATGGCGATGAAGACATCTTCGTTTCCAACGGACACGTCATCCGCTACCCCACAAACGCTCCCTTGAATCAACTGCCTTTGCTTCTGGAGAATCAGCAGGGGCGACGGCTGATCAATGTCGCTGCGGCAGCCGGGACCGGCAGCTGGATGGATCAGCCCCATATGGGTCGCGGGGCCGCCGCCGCTGATCTTGACCATGACGGCGACATGGACCTTGTGGTCTCATGCACGAATCAGCCGCTCGGAATTGTAGAAAATGCCACGCCCCGCAACGGCTCTGCCGTGCTGAAGCTCCGGCTGATCGGTCGCCGCTCGGCTCGCGAACCAGTTGGTGCCTCGGTGCAGCTGCAGTCAACACCGCCGCAGTCGCGTTTCGTCAAAGGCGGCGGCAGCTACGGCGGTTCCCAGACCGAATATGTGCAGCTGACAATTGCCGACCCCGGCAGCATTCCACCGCTCCAGCTCCGCTGGCCCTCCGGCATCACTCAGACCGTCAACAGTGTTCCCCCCGCTGCACTCAACGGGCTGTTGCAGATTCTTGAGCCCCTGGCGGCTGATGAGCCACCGCGGCTGACTGTCCTGCGTTGATAAACAGCAGCACTGAGAACTTTGATTCGGAACGGGTTTCTGCAAAACAGCCGGCGACCAGATCCGCATCACCGTCTGCGTCCGCGTCCAGCACCGTCATGGCCGCGTGAATCGGACGCTCTTCCGAGATCACATGGCGAACGAACTTGCCGGCACTGGTCTGCTCCAGCCAGATCACAGACTGTAACGGAGTTCCCGGCTGAGCCTGCAGCGCCCGAGCCGGCAGCATGGCACAGGCCGCAATATCCTGATCACCATCCTGATCCAGGTCTGCTGCCAGAGCTCGATGCACACCCGGCAAAGCAGCGATCTGCTGCGGCTGAAACTTCAGTGCACCGTCATTTCGCAGCAGCCAGATACCATGCCACGGCTTGATCAAATAGGAATCAAACGCGTCACCTGCGGTGTAGAGTACGTCTTGGTCACCGTCGCCATCGAAATCTGTCAGCTCGATGCCGCTTGAACCCCATGAGGGATCTGGAGCGGCAAACAGTTGCACTTTTTCGAACCGATCACCGCGGTTCAAAAAAGCCTCGACTACCTCATGCTCCTGACTTACCAGAGCAATAAAGTCGAGCCGGCCATCCCTGTCCAAATCTGTGACCGGGACATGGATCGGCCCCGATCGCGAATCCAGTCGCTGCGGTCTGAACGTGCTGCCTTCTGCCGCGCGTTCCTGCCACAGTACATGCAGACCGCCGGTCGTGTGCCAACCAAACTCGGCAGCCACCACGTCAAGATCGCCATCTGCATCAAAATCAGCAGCACGCACATCAGCAATCCGCCCCACGCCCGCCAGCAGCACCTGTCGACGAGCTGCCCCACGGTAATCGGACAGCAGGACCACCTGACCCTTGTCGTGATCAGCGGGCAGCGGTGAACCCAGCTCGGCAATCAGCAGGTCCAGACGACCGTCTGCGTCCAGATCTGTCTCACGCACGGCCGCCGGGTTCTGCACTCCGGCAGCATACTCCACCTGATCACCGGCGGCAGGATCGAGCGAATAAATTCGGCCACCATTCATCTCGCTGATCAGCAGCCGCGGCTGAGTGGCCGGAGCGATGGGTGAAAGGGCCCCCACGAACGAAACGGCCACCGAGGCATCCACCGTTTTGCTGTCTGCCGCGAGTTCACGACGCGCAAAGCCGCGAGGCGAGGTTGTCGCACTCAAATCGGGTAGCTGCAATTTTTCAGGAGCCTGAGACTGATACCAGCGAACAACTTCAGCCTGCACAGGCGGCTGCAGGTCACGACGTTCCGACTGAAAGTAGAAATCAAACCCGCGCTGCACCTCGTGGTACCAGTCATCCCGAGGAAACGACAGCGGTGAGGGCAACGCATGGCAGCCGCCGCAAAACGCTCGAATCTGTGGCTCGGCGGCACTGACCGCCTGTTCCCCCGCTGTAGCGGTGCCAGCCGCTGTCGATTCACCACCGCCAGAGGCAGCGGCTGCGGCTGCCACCGGGTCGGGTGCCGACCCGCAACCAGCAATAGTACCAGCCAGACCGGCACCGAGACAGGCCAGCAGCACGCGACTGCCCGCTGATAACACACATCTGCGAAGAAACGGCAGATTGACCATCGCTGGAAATCCTCGTAGTATCTGAGGAACTCGACTGGTTGCAGCCGCACAAAGGACAGCTTACAGTGGAAAGTTCTGTTGAGGAACAGTACAAGCATGCAGACCGCAGCCAGATTCTCAAACCTGCTGCCGGTACTCCTCGCAAACGTGCTCGAAATCGCCGTCCGTGGTTTCGCCGACTGCTCATTTTGGCCGTTTTGGCCGGGCTTTGGGCGGGCTGGCCTGTTCTCTGTCGGCGACAGGCCGCCTCTGCACTGAAACTGCAGCAGCCCGAAACATCCCTCCGCTGGCTTCGCTGGGCAGATTATTCTGGCCTGTCAAAGCTGGATTCGGCCCTGCTGCGCTGCCAGACTGCCCGACGGCTGGGGGACACTCAGCAAATCCGCTCGGCAATTGCCGCACTGGAACCGCTGGGAGCTTCAGCCCGCCAGATCGAACGCGAACAAATCCTCGCTCAGGCACACGCGGGACGCATGCTGGAGGCTGCTCCGCACATGTCACGGCTGCTCACGGACTTCAGCGGCGATAACCGCGACGTCAGCTGCAGCTACATCGTCGGCTTTCTGCGCGCTCAGCGATACAGAGAAGCCGGCGCCCTGATCGATGCGTTAATGAAAGATGACCCACAAAATCCGTTCCCTTGGTATGCACGCGGACGCGTGTACTCGCTGCAGCAGTTGATGCCCAAAGCCGAGGCCGATTTCCGTAAAGCACTGGAACTCAGCCCCGACTGGACCGACCCGGCAATTGAACTGGCCGAACTGCTGCAGGAATCTCACCGCCAGCGGGACGCAATGCCCCTGTTTCAAAAACTGCTCGATCGTCAACAGTTCACCGTGCGTGCGGCTACAGGACTGGCTGATTGTCTGAAGTCCGTCGGTGAACCGCAGCAGGCAGCCACTGTCCTCGAACAGACTCGAGAAGCCGGACAGACAGACGCTGCCTGGTGGATCGCCACCGGGCGACTGCATTTCGAGGAAGGACGGTTCGCCGAGGCTGAATCGGCATTGCAGCGCGGACTGGAACTGCAACCATGGGCCGATGATGCCCTGTTCACACTGGCACAGTGCCAGCGACAACTGCAGCAGGATCAGATCGCCGCAGAAAACTTCCGCCGCGTGGAAGAATTCCGAGCAGCCCTGTCAAAACTCAGGAACCTGCAGGATCAAATCACTGCCAACCCCACCGATGAGCAAGTGCGTATGGAAGCAGCCGAACTGATGCTGAAGTATCAGGATCCGCAGGACGGGGTCGTGGCGCTGCAGGGGGTTCTGGACCTGAATCCCGGCAATCAGCGAGCTCACGAGCTGCTGGCAGACTATTTTGAGCACCTGCAGCCCGTGACGGAACAAAGCCGCGAACGGACCGGCTGGCACCGCAGCCGGGCGGCCGCACTGAAGTCTCGCAACTGAGCCCACAGGCAACACCAACGAAGCCGACAAACAGCCCGCTGGTTGCTTGTGCAGTTTCAGGTAGCGGCCCGGGGAATCGAACCTCCCCGAGAAATACTGGGAAAATCGTCGTGCCGGGCAACATCCCAGTAAGAATCGCAGCAGCCGCCCTCCCGAGTGCTCCAGCCTGCACAAAGGTGCGGGCACTGATTACACGCGCCCAGAGTTGCCGGCAGGGTCGGTCGACTGGGTGTGACACTGGACGTTTGGCAGCTCGCGGCGTTTTGTGAGCCGCACGTTTGGTGTCAGTTTGTCGCAGACATTTTTCCCGGAACCCACCCACCGTGTTTGCGGGGAGCCCAAATCACTGGGCGAGCTCTGTGAAGTCCGAATCTGTCGATTGCGGTTGTTGCGTTATCTGCTTAATGACTCCCTGAGTTACTCCTGATTCAGCAGCAACCACCACCGCCACGTGAAACGCAGCACTGTCGCAGCATCGCGGGAAACGCATCAGAGCAACCAGAGCCCGAATCGCAGACGAAAGACTCGGGAAAACTATCTACTCCAACACCAAAAAAACGAAAGCCGAAGTTGGGGAGGCGGCGTTCCGAAGCGTTATTGCCGCGGGTCGCACAACGAACGTACTCCGGTGCGTGGGACCAGGAACGGCCAAGCAACCTGCGAGAAGACCGTGCATCTGGACCGCGAGGATCCGTGAACGGGGTGGATGGGTAATCGCCATACCAGTCACTGCACCATTCCCACACATTACCGTGGATGTCGTGCAGCCCGAACGGGTTCGGCAGCTTCTGCGCTACCCGGTGGGCATTTTTCTCATGCATGTCGTATGCGTTTTCAGCAAACCAGCCATACTTACCCAGTTCCGCGTCATCGTTCCCGAAACTAAACTTCGTTTTTGTTCCGCCGCGGCAGGCGTATTCCTGTTCGGCTTCTGTCGGCAGCCGCTACACCTTGCCCTCCCGGCCACTCCGCTTTTTGCAGCACTCGACCGCGTCATCCCAGCTGACGTAAACAGCCGGCGAGTCGTCGCCTCTCTGAACGTAGTCCTTCCCCTTCCATGGTTCCGTTCTCATGACCTTTTTCCTCTGTCCCTGAGTCACCTCGGTGCGGCCCATGTAAAACGGTTTCGCCTGCGTCACCTGATGCTAAGTTTCGTCGTCCTCACGGTCCTCCTCGCTGGCGGGCGATCCCATCATGAACGTTCCGGCCGGGATCAGCAGCAGCTTCATCCCGATTGTGTTGACCACCTTTTTGGGCTGGCCAGCAACTGCTGCCGCTGCCGGCGACTGCTCTTTGGCGAGCAAACGAGGCTGCGTTTCAACCTGCTGCGCCACAACAGGACCAACAACAACAACCGTCAGAGCAACAAACAGCAGCAGCCAGAAATTCCCTATGGTCAGCTCCGGAAACAAAACAGCACGAGCCGCAAGCCCGATCGACATGTCCGCTGGACAATTATTACCGCTTCGCCATTAAGTTATGAGTGCAGGTTCACACAGCGATACCATTGCTGCAGCGATCAGTGACCGTTTTCATCGCCTTACCATCCCCTGCGCTCGGGCCATAAACTCTAGCTGCGGGCCGGCCGTCGCATTACCCAGAGGTTCTACAGGGACCTGCACGAGAGTTCTTCGGAATGTGCACTGAGTACACGTGTCCAAAGGAACCATTTCCTGAGAACTACTCTGGCGTACCTGCAGAAGAGGCCTCAGGAAGCTGGATAATCCAGTTGCCGATGATATTCGTTCCATGGTGGCTGCAGCTATATCGCGGCATTCTGTGGGCTGAGGCTTTAAGAGAGGCGGGCGACACGAAAAAAGCCCACAGGCGGCCAAATGGCTGCCTGTGGGCTTTGAGGTAGCGGCGGAGGGATTCGAAACACCCCGAAAAACACGGGGCAAATGCCCTCGAAATGCCAAGGCGGTGCAAAATCCGGTGCATCTGACCTCAAAGGCGGTGCAGGTTGGGCTGACATTCGGCGGCTGATTGAGGCATGCAGAGAGCTATCGCCCAAGGCAAGGCAGCAGATGGTTGCTCTTGGCGATGCGGGGGCAGGGGTCGGGCCTCAAAAATTGGGGCACTAGGTTTTCCAGAACCACATGACAGCGGCGTGCATGCGTCCGCAAAATCAAAACTTTCGAAAGGTGAAACTTATGAACATTGATGTGATGAAAATCACTCAGGGCCAACTTGAAAAGGCCCGGACGCATCGGATGACGGCTCGACTGGTCGAGCCAGGCAGGGACGTCGTCGCGCAGCCCGCGTAAATACTCATACAGGGTCATGACATTCTCCTGTCGTCAGTCGTAGCGGCACGGGCCTCTGGGACGTCGAACGACCGCCATCACCGGGTGGCGGAAGTAAACTTTGACTTCAAAACACGCTGGCCACCGCCACTCCGGTGCATGGCACGGTTCGTCCGATAATCGTGCGTAACGTGAACGCCGTTCGTACCTTCAGCGAAAGTGTGCGCTCGGTCAAGTGTTATGGCTTGTGCAGCCAATCACAGTAGTCCTTCCAGTCTTGATTCTTCAGATCTTGCAGGTGCTCTTCTGACGCGCGACTCATTCCTACGAAGCCGATTTCCATCTGCCGCGGATATTCAGCCGCCCCCACAACGTCACGAAAATCCGTGATAGCAACCGAAACTTGCTGTTGGATTGCTCTTAAATCGCCATTCGCAAGTTTCAAAATCGCTGCTCGCACTCGGTTTCGTTCAATATGGTGAGTATTCGCTCCGTAAGTCTCCAGTAGCGAATGCACACGATCCGTAGTATCTGACGTGAAATCGCGATTCACCAATCGCTTGAGAGTCTCGTCATCAATAGTAGGTACGAAGTCTGGCATCTCGAATCCATAAGGACGAACGTTTGAGCTGAGCCGACCGTGGAGGCGAGGCGCCCTGGCCGACGAGAGCAACATGGTAAGGGGCTCTTGGCGGCCAGGGTGACTTGCCGGAGCGGGTCGGCTCGAGTGAAGGGTTAGGTCGCACCGGGCCCGGGACGCAGTGCGTCAAGAAGGCAAAGGTTGGGTGTGCAGCGAAGGCTACGCGGTTGCCGTAAGGAGACAGGGCCTTCTACTGTGTCCAGACGTCTAGGCAGCCGTTCTTTACTTGAGCTTGTGAGTCAGTGCTTCCGCTACAGATGATCACTTCCGTAGGGTTTGACAGAGCGATGCAGCAGAAGCGATCACCGTCTTGTTGAATGGAGACAGATAAGAGGCGCTTCTCGTTCTTGGTTTGCCACGATGACAGCTCATCAAAGAGGCCGCGCATCGATAAGCTCTCAAAGTACAGAAGGTTTCGCTTGTTCGGATCTTGCATGGCTGAATGGGCTCCTTCATTGGTACAGGATGGGTGGTTGTGCGGCCTAACGACCCAAGCTCAGCGACCCGGCCCACGAGGGCGTTGGATTGCAACCGGGACGCGATGGCCGGGTTCGCTGCAGCGCATGGTTAGGCCACAACATCGTCTTCTGGGGCACAAACTGGCCCGGCCAATGGATTGTGATAGCTGACATAAAAACTCCCACCAAGCTCTCGGCGTATGATGCGCCACAACTCTCGCCCCTCAGCCTCAAAAGCCTGCTCCTCCTCGGCTGTCCACTTCATGTCAGGAGGATACTCAACCGCTTCGAGCTTGGCATCTGGAATAGCCGCCCACTTCTGCAAGCGGTCCTTCGTGCTCTGCGAGAGTGGCAATGAATCGGACTCAAGCGCATACTGTGGACCGCCTGGCTCCCAGAGCGGCCAGCAATGATAGTCCCACATCAACTTGATGGTGCGTCTCCCATCTCGCCGTGTATCTGTCTTTCTCTTGAATAGCCCAAACATGAGTGGCGCGTGCGAATGTGGCCTAACGCTGGCGATCACCCAGTCGCCGCCAAAAAACTATGATTCAAAATTCGGGGCCGACCGGCGACTTGGGTGGATCGCTTTGTTCGGCATCGGTTCCGGTAGCAAGGTTGAGTACAAAGGGGTGCCATTCATCTGGTGGATAAATCCCTGCGGTGCCATAGATTTTACCATTTCTGACGTCCGAGATTTCCACTCCATCCACGGCCACCGAACGTCGCCACATTTCGGTACCATCCGTGGAAATCGAGACAACATCCGTGTATGTCGAAATCAGTGCGACGTCACGCGATGGTGTGATTGTGCAGTCGATCCCCAGTAAGTCAATGAATCGCCATTTGACGGTTTCGCCAAGACATACAAAGTAGACTGCACCCTTCGCGATGACAACTACCGCGTTTGCCTCCATCCATTCGATGATTCTGGTCGCGTAGCCGTACCCATTTTGTAGGTTGCCAATCCACTCGCTCCCCTGCTGGGGTGTGAATCGCACGACGCATCCTTCGGACCACGGCGTAGGTTTTCCGGTGTGAAGATGCACTGGTGGTGGGCCAGTTCCAGGCAATCCGGGTTCAATTATGGCAATCATGTCTCTGAGATGCCGAACGTTGGCAATCAGCGGCTCGCGACCTTGGACTTTTCATCAGGACCGATTTTATCGCGAGTCCGCTGCATTGCTTTGTTCGGCCGCCGTGTTTCCCGCCTTCTGCTCAAGTGCCTTTTGGTAGAACTCGCCATTGGCTAGCCCTGCCATCAGCGCGGGCGTCTGGTGACCTGCGTCTTTCACAACATGGAATTCGTGGGGGATTCTGAGCGCGTCGAGGTGTTCATGAAATCGGCGGCTTAGATCGAACGAGAAATCCTTCGACCCCACTGCCTGCCGGATGATTGTGCCGGGCTTTCGGAGAACCTCTGCACCAGACTCTGCAAGCGTCCACGGGTGCGTCGCCTTAAAGTAGTTTATGTCACCCTCGCAGACATCCTCCAGAATTTGGTCTCGCAGTGGATTTCCAGTCGCGCGGGGGCCCTCAAACTCTGGATCGAGCGGGCCGGCAGCGAGAATCGAAATTCCGCAGAACATTTCGGGATGTCGAAATCCGATTCTGGCAGCTCCATAGCCGCCCATGCTGAAACCCTCGAGAATCCGACCCTCTCGACGAGGAATGGTTCGCATCGTTTTATCGACGTGGGGAATCACTTCCTCAATAAAGACTGTCTCGATCGGAGCACGGCCGTCTTTTGAGTTCGTCCACAATCGCCTGGACAGCCCGTTGACGAAAACAACGATCATCGGCGGCACTCCTTTGTCGCGAATCGCAAGATCAAACATCTGCGAGACGGGGCGAATGTGATTTACGCCGCCCTCTGTGCCATGGAGCCAGTACAGAACCGGAAACTGGTCTATCCCAGCCTCTTCGTACGCCGCGGGCTTGTATACGTGATAACTGACCTGTGAATTCACTGCATGGCTTCTGAACGTGTGAAAGCTCACCCTCGGCGCCTCAACTCGCTGCGTCACCCAAGGCAATTCATCCGATCTATTGGCAGCATCACGTATGGGTCGCTCCTCTGCCCAGGCGGAGGCGGGAAGAAGCAGCAACAGAGTCACGAGCGAAGGTAAGCGGTAGGATTCCATGCGTTTTTCTCGTCGAACGTTTGGCGTCACCCGGCGGCGGCCAAGTGACTCTCCATTCTGATTCCGCCCCGATCCGCCGCTCGGGTGGACGCCCTGGTTACGCCACATTGTCTGCGGCGATTGCGTTTGACCAGGAGTATATCCGCCAG